>CAIFEH010000004.1_pt2 | contig 136370 bp, 116 predicted proteins | sample 7355751 | NCBI WGS metagenome assembly CAIFEH01 (sample SAMEA6864055, study PRJEB38353) | metagenome | biome: bioreactor; feature: anaerobic; material: water | place: Germany | collected 2018 | reverse complement strand
CCGCCACGCCTCGGTCGCGCGGGCGGCCCTGGAGGCGGGCGCCGCGGTCGTCAACGACGTCTCGGGGTTCACCGACCCTGCGATGGTCGACGTCGTCGCGCAGAGCGACTGCGGTGTCGTCTGCATGTGGGCGGGGCGCGGGGCGCTCGACTCGTCCTCGGCGAGCGTCGCCGCGGACTACTTCTCGCCCCTGGGCGACGGCACGGGGGCGGACCGCGCGGGGGAGCGCGCCCGCCGGGGGCGCGAGTTCGTCGGCTCGGTCGCGCGCTGGCTGCTCGACCAGGCCGCCGAGCTCGAGGCCGCGGGCGTGGACCGGTCGCGCATCTGCCTGGATCCCGGCATCGGCTTCGGGACGACGTTCGAGCGGGACCTCGCCATCCAGCGCGAGATGCGGGCGCTGACCCACCTGGGCTACCCCGTGCTGTGCGCCCTCTCGCGCAAGCGCTCGATGGGCGTCGTCACCGGGGCCAACCCCGCGCCCGCCCGCGACGCCGCGAGCCTGGGCGCGGGGTTGGCCGCCATGACGCGCGGCTGCCGCGTCCTGCGCGTGCACGAGGTCGCGCGCACGAGCGAGGCGTTCCGCGCCGCCGAGGCGTCGTGGGGCAAGGTGGGGGAGCGCCGGGCGCTGGTCGGTCTCGGCTCCAACCTGGGGGACCGGCTGCAGACCCTGAGGGGGGCGGTCGAGCAGATCGATCGCCTGCCGCTCACGCGCGTGCTCTGCGTGAGCCACGCCTACGACACCGAGCCCGCCTACCTCGACGACCAGCCGACGTTCGCCAACGCCGTCGTCGAGGTCGCCACCGAGCTGCATCCCATGGCGCTGCTCCCCCTGCTGCTGGGGCTGGAGGACGCGAACGGCCGCGTGCGGGGGGTGCCCAACGGGCCCCGCACGCTCGACCTCGACCTGCTGGCGATGGAGGGGGAGACCCACGCCGGCAGCAGGCTGACGCTGCCGCACCCGCGCATCGGCGAGCGCGACTTCGTGCTGGTGCCGATGGCGGACGTGCTCGGGGGCGCCGCGCGCGCCGAGGAGCTGTGCCGCGAGCTCGGCGTCGAGGTCGTCCCTGCCGGGAGCCGGCTCGGCAGGGTGACCGCCGACCTCGGGGCGATTCGGTAGGGAGGTCGAGCGGGGCGCGACGCGGGACGGGCCGCCCGGGCGTGCGCGGCGAGAGACGAGGGAGGGGCGAGGATGGTGCAGGTTCGGGACCTCGACGCGGACGGGGAGCGCCTGCTGCGCATCTATGACCAGACGACCTCGACGAACGACGTCGCCAAGCGCCTGGCTGCCGCCGGCGCGCCCAACGGTCTCGCGGTCGCGGCGCACCGGCAGACCCAGGGTCGCGGGCGGCGCGGGCACCGATGGAGCTCGGCGCGCGAGACGATGTGCATCTCCGTCGTCCTGCGCCCCGACGTGCCGATGCCGTTCTTCGTGGCGCTGCCTGCGGTCGCGACGCTCGGCGTCCTGGGGGCCCTGCGCGACCTCACGGGGCTGGGGACGCGCCTGGGCGTCAAGTGGCCCAACGACCTCGTCGCGTTCGGCGCCGGCGAGCGCCCGGGCGCGAGCGACGGGCGCAAGCTGGGGGGCATGCTCGTGGAAGCGGGCCACGACGGTTCCGGCGCGTACGCGGTGGCGGGGCAGGGCGTCAACATGTGGAGCGCGTCGACCCCTGCCGGGGGGCGGCCCGACCCGACCGCTCCCGCCGGGCAGGTGGAGCCGGCGGCATCCGTGCGCCCGCTCGAACCCGCCAGCCTCGAGGACCTCCTCGGTGCCGACGCGGTGCCCCCCTTCGACGACCTTGCCGAGGCGCTGCGCGAGCGGGTCACGCTCGCCGTGGGTGAGTGGGCCGCGCGTCTGCGCGCGCAGGGCGCCTCGCTCGCATCGCCGCTCGACCCGATCCTGGGCGAGCTCTACGACGCGATGCCCGCGCTGGGACATCGGGTCGTCGCCCTCTCCCCGCAGGGGGAGACGGTCGCGAGCGGCGTCCTGGCCGGCGTCGACGGCTGGGGCAGGGCTGTCCTGGCGACGCAGGCAGGCGAGCGCCAACTGGCTTCCGAGCAGGTCTCGCTGCGCGTCCAGGGCTGAGGGGCATCTGCGCGCCGCGGCTCGTCCCGGACACCGGAGCGTCTCACCCCGCCTGCCCCTCGGGGCGGCGACGCGTCGTCCCGGCCCCTCAAGGCGCGATATCTAAGCATGCTTATATGAGATTTCCTTCCTGTGCCATGCATAGGCTCCTCGCACGTGGGTACAACCTCTGTCATACCTATGAGGCGCTGCGCGCCCGCGATCGTCCGGAAGGAAGTCCTGCACGCATGAAGCAGTTCAAGACCGAAAGCAAGAAGCTCCTCGACCTGATGATCAACTCGATCTACACCAACAAGGAGATCTTCCTGCGCGAGCTCATCTCCAATGCGTCCGACTCCCTGGACAAGCTGTCGTTCGAGGGGATCAACAACCCAGACCTGCATGTTGACCAGGACTCGCTCGAGATCCGCGTGAGCTTTGACAAGGACGCCCGCACCGTGACCGTGAGCGACAACGGCATCGGCATGGACAAGGACGCCCTGGAGAAGGACCTGGGTACCATCGCGCACTCGGGCTCCGAGGAGTTCAAGCGCGAGAACAAGGAGCACCAGGGCGAGGACGTGGACATCATCGGCCAGTTTGGCGTGGGCTTCTATAGCTCGTTCATGGTCGCCGACCACGTGCGCGTAGTGAGCCGCGCTCTGGGTGCCGACGCCGCCTATGCTTGGGAGTCCGACGGCGTGACGGGCTACACCATCGAGCCCGCAGCCGAGGGCGAGAGGGACGGTGCCGACGACCACGGCACCGACGTGGTCCTTCACCTGCGTCCCTCCACGGACGACGAGAACACCGATCGCTTCCTGAGCGAGTGGGGCCTGAGGGACCTCATCACGCGCTACAGCAACTACGTGCGCCACCCCATTCGCATGATGGTGGAGAAGTCGCGCGAGAAGCCCAAGCCCGAGGACGCCGGCGACGACTACAAGCCCGAGTACGAGACGTACGAGGAGCTCGAGACCATCAACTCCATGACGCCCATCTGGAAGAAGCGCCAGGCGGACGTGGAGCAGAAGGACTACGACGAGTTCTACAAGTCGACCTTCCACGACTGGGAGGACCCGCTCCGTACCGTGAGCTTCCACGCCGAGGGCGCGCTGAGCTACGACGCGCTGCTGTTCATCCCCAGCCAGGCGCCGTTCGACCTGTACAGCAAGGACTACAAGAAGGGACTCGCGCTCTACTCGTCAAACGTCCTCATCCAGGAGAAGTGCGAAGACCTGCTTCCCGACTACTACAACTTCGTGCGCGGCATCGTGGACTCGCCCGACGTGCACCTCAACATCTCGCGCGAGACGCTGCAGCAGAACGCGCAGCTCAGGGCCATTGCCCGTCGCGTTGAGAAGAAGATCACGAGCGAGCTGCAGGCCATGCGTGACAACGATCGCGAGGACTACGAGAAGTTCTTCGACAACTTTGGCCGCGGCCTCAAGTTTGGCATCTACAACAGCTACGGCTCCAAGGCCGACGAGCTCGCCGACCTCCTGCTGTACTGGAGTGCCAAGCAGGGCAAGATGGTGACCTTCGCGGAGTACGTGGAGTCGATGGCGGAGGGGCAGGACAAGGTCTACTACGCCTCGGGCGAGAGCCGCGAGCGCCTGGAGCAGCTGCCTGCCGTGAGGAGTGCCGTCGACCACGGCTACGACGTACTTCTCTGCACCCAGGACGTGGACGAGTTCATGTTCCAGGTCATGCGCTCCTACCACGTTGACGCCAAGGCGGGCGACTCCGAGCACAAGGGGACCGAGGCCAAGGACTACGACCTGGTCAACGTCACGACCGCGGGCCTGGACCTGGCGACCGACGACGAGAAGAAGGATGCCGAGAAGGCCCAGGACGAGCACAAGGAGCTGTTCAGCGAGCTCAAGGATGCCATGGACGGCAAGGTGGACGACGTGAAGGCGGCCGCCGGCCTGGGGGACGCCCCCGCGGCGATCGCGTCCGAGGGCCCCGTGTCGCTCGAGATGGAGCGCGTGATTAGCCAGGGCCCCGAGGGCGAGAACGCCCCCAAGGCGCACCGCGTGCTGCAGCTCAACGCCGCGCACCCCGTGTTTGGCAAACTCGTGGCGGCACAGGAGTCGGGTGACAAGGACCGCCTGAAGCTCTATGGCCACATCCTGTACGACCAGGCGCTCCTGGTTGCAGGCATGCCCATCGACGACCCGATCGAGTTCGCCAAGGACGTCACGGAGCTTATGTAGGAGACGCGCAAGACGTTGCGCGGCAGAACGAGGGGGTCGTCCCGGATGGGGCGGCCCCCTCTCGTGTGGTAGACGCGCGCCTCTCCCCGCTAGCTTCCCACGATGGTGCTAAAGAGCCAGGCGGCGACGTAGACGGCGGCGAGGGCGATCATGACCCTGGTGTAGAGCCTCCTGCGGAGAGAGACGTATGCCGCCCACTCCCTCACGAGTGCGTTGAGCGAGAAGTACAGGCGCACGCGGGATCCCAGCCCGTCGCAGCGCACGCCCAGCTCGCGGGTGAGAAGCAGCGCGCGGAACACGTGGTAGTCGTCCGTCACCACCACCGCGCGCGAGCGCCGGGAGACATCCCCGCCGTCGGGGGAGGTGAGTGCGAACGAGTTCGCGATGTTCTCCCGCGTGTTGCGCGAGCGGTCCTCCAGGACGATTGCCTCCCGAGGTACGCCTTGCGAGACGGCGTAGGCTGCCATGGCGCTGGCCTCGCTCACCAGCTCGTCCGGCCCTTGGCCGCCCGACATCACGAGGATGGAGCCGGGGTTGTCGCGCCACGCCCGAACGCCGCGGTCGACCCTGCGTGCCAGGAGCGGCGTCACGGTGCGTCCCTCTGCGAGCCCCGCGCCCAGGACGACCACGTGAGCGTAGCGACGGAGACGGTGCGGGATCTGCGCGAGCGCCCCGCTGATGGTGTAGAGCGTGAAGACCGCCGAGAGCACACCCAGGACGATGGCTGCAAGGCCGAAGGCCAGGTCGAGGGCGCCGCCAACGATCGGAAGGGAGACCAGCCTGTCTCTGACGAGGGGCCATACCGCGACGTAGGCGACCATCAGGATGCCCAATCCCAGCGACAGCAGGTTGGAGGGCCGAGCCCCCTCCCGGCGAATCAGCCTTACTCCCGAGACGACGAGCGTCACCACCAGGGCAACCGGGAACAGGGCGAGAAGCACCACGAGCAGCACCAGGACCACCAGGTTGGCCTGCTGCAGCACTGGGTGGTCGCCAAACGGGACGCCGGCGACCAGCATGGTCTCCACGACGAGGGCCAGCGTCCCTATCGCAAAGAGGAACGACAGCCCGTACCACAGGCTCCTCTCCTCGTGCACCCTCAGGTACCAGAACCACGCCTGTCCCGCTACTGCCGTTGCCACGAGCAGGACAACCAGGGTCCCTACCGTCATGCCTCGCTCCTCTCGCCCGCGTCCCCAAGGCTCTGACCCAGGTGCCTCAAGAAGTCCCTCGTTGCCCTTGACAGCTCGGCCTGGGGGCGGTACGTCACGTAGATGTCACGGTACGCCCTGGGCTCGAGTGGCAGGATTGCCACGTCAAAGGGGCAGCGTGACAGGATGAGTGAGGGCAGGATCGAGACCCCCAGCCCCGCCTCGACCAGCGCCATTATCGCGTAGTCGTCCCAGGTCCTGAGCCATACGTTGGGGGAGAGGCGTGCCCTCTTGAACAGGCGCGGCACCATGCCGGCGGACTCCTGCTCCAGCATCAGAAAGGGGCCGCGGGCGAGCTCGCGCAGGGTCACCGAATCGTGCGCTGCCAGCTCGTGCCCCCGCGGGACCACGGCGACCAGCTCGTCCCGGTCGATGGCGGCGCGCTCGATGCCCGCGCCGGGCTCGTAGGGGAGAAACCCCACGTCCACGCGCCCGGAGTCGACCCACCGCTCGATCTGGTCGTAGTCTCCCAGCAACAGCTTGTAGTCAACGTGCGGGTGTTGGCGCTGCAGGTCACCTAGCACGCGGGGGAGGATGTAGGTTGCCACGCTCGACACGGTGCCAATGCGGACGGCCCCGGTCTCGAGGCCGCGTATCTCTCCCACGCGCTCCTCCAGGAGGTGGTACTCGGAGCAGAGGCGCTGGGCAACGGGTAGGATTCGCTCTCCGTCGGGGGTCAGGGTGATCCCGCGCCGCCCGCGGTTGAACAGTGTCACCTCCCAGTCGCGCTCGAGGTCGGCAATCATGCGGCTTACTCCCGATTGGGAGTAGCCCATCTGCTCCGCGGCGCGCGTGAGGCTCCCCAGGCGTGCCGTCTCCACGAAGGCCTGGTACTTGAGGATGCTGGCGTCCACTGACCCTCCCTTGTTAGGTATGCAGAAGCATCATGACACACATGAGATATTCGCGCTTTTCTCAGACGAGAGGGAAGGTCAGACTATGCCCGGGAAACGTCGTGGAGGGGATGGCTCGTGTCTCGGTCGTATGGGAAGTACCTCGCATCGCTCTTGCTGTTTGGGTCAAACGGGATAGTCGCGAGTGGCATCTCGCTCCCCAGCACGCAGATCGTGCTCCTGCGCACCCTCCTGGGGGCGGTACTGCTCGTGGTCGTCCTGCTCGTCTCTCGGCAGCCGCTCGTTGGGCGCGAGCATCCCCGCCAGGTGGCGGCGCTTGCCGTCTCGGGTGGAGCCCTGGGTGTGAGCTGGGTGTTCCTCTTCCAGGCCTACCGGCTGGTGGGGGTGGGGACCTCCACCCTGCTGTACTACCTAGGGCCGGTCATCGTGATGGCGCTCGCCCCGCTCCTGCTCCACGAGCGGCTCGGTGCCCCCAAGCTCGCCTGCTTCGCCGCGGTCCTGCTGGGTGCCTACCTCGTGGTGTCGCAGGGCTCCGGCGGCCTGGGCTCCGCACGGGGAATCCTCTGCGGCCTGGGTGCGGCGGCCTTCTACGCCGTCATGGTCATCGCCGGCAAGGGGTCCCACGACGTGGGCGGGCTCGAGGCCGCCACGATACAGCTGGTCGCGAGCTTTGCGGTCGTCGCGCTGTACATGCCCTTCGCCGGCCCTCTCAGCCCCATCTCCGCGTCCTCCATCCCCATGGTCGCCATGCTCGGCCTCGTGAACACCGGCCTGGGCTGCTACCTGTACTTCTCCGCCATGGGGCGTCTGAGCGTGCAGTCCGTCTCGGTCCTGGGCTACCTCGAGCCCGTTTCGGCGGTGCTGCTCTCCGCCATCCTACTCGCAGAGCCCCTGGGTCCCGGCCGCATCCTGGGTGCCGTGCTGGTGCTGGGAGGGGCCATGGCCTGTGAGCTGGTGGGCAGGCGCCAGGCGGCCGACGGGCACGGATCCCGTGCTGGCATGGTGCCCGACGGTGCCGGTGCGAGCGGGATTGCCGCATAGGATCGGTGGCTCTCACCTCGTGACGCGCGGGGCGGGGGGCATCTGGTGCCCGCCGCCCCGTCTTTCGGCTATGCCGTCGCGGTAACGCCGCCAAAGCTCACGGATGCCACCTGCGACGGGTCGATGGTGCGGTCCAGGAACGCGCCCATCTCGACCACCGTCTTGCCGTCCTCCTCGTGTGAGCTGCACGCTCCGCTGGGGACCGTAATGGTCGTCCCGTCGCGCATGGTGACGGTGATGTCTCCCAGGTCGAGGTACTTGGGCGACCACCTGCCAGACGTCTTGGGGGCTTCCTCCGTGCCGTCCACGGTGTAGTCCACGCTCACGGCAACGGGCGAGACGCTCACGGACTGCACGCTTGCGTCCGTTCCCGCCACGGTGAGGCTTCCGGTGGGCTTGAGGCTCACGGAGTCCGCCTCGTAGTTGAGCTTGAACTTGAGGTCCCAGCTCCCCGTTGCCACGGGCGTCTCGGACTGCGTGGAGTCATCCAGCCCGTTGATGGCGGAGAGGTGCATGTTCACTGTGGCCCCAATCACGTTGGTGTCGGCAGTGAGCTGCGTCACCAGCTGGATTGCGTTGTCGGAGGGGTCGGCGTCGTAGAAGTACGCGCTGCCGCCCTGACCGGTCGCTCCGTCCACGCTCTGGCAGAAGTCCGCGGACAGCGGGTGCCCGTTCAGCGTGAGCGTGCCGTTCTCGTCGGTGCCCACGGTGCCGAGCGGCTTGCCGTCGGTGCGGCCGATGCTGTAGACCACCACGTAGTTGCGCGCGTCTCCCATGATCGCGTCTGCGGAGACGGTGATGCCGTCGCTCGTCGCGACCGCGTTGACCGGTCGGCCGACCTTGTCGGTGACGTTGGTGGGCGCGGTCCCTCCGCCAAACACGTCGTCGAACGCGCTCGCGACGGTCACCAGCTGGCCGCTCGCGTAGGCGTAGCCGCCCAGTCCCACCGCCACCGCGACGCCTGCGGCGACTGCCGCGACGGCGAGCCCGCGACGCCTGCGGGGGCGGAACGCGGCGACAGGGGCCTCGCCGCTAGCGGGCGTGCGCAGGGCTGCAGAGGCAACCGCCTGCGCCATCCTGTCCCTCTGTTCCTTGGTGAGCGCGACCTGACCCATCTCGTCCCGATACCTCGCTGCCATGTCGCTCATCGCTCGTCCCTTCTAGCCTCTCGCGGAGCTCCGCACGGGCGCGGCTCAGCCTCTTGGCCACGGCGCCCTCGCTTGCCCCGACTGCCTCGGCGATCTGCCGAAGGCTCATGTTCTCGTAGTAGTGCAGGTAGATGACCTCGCGGTATGTGGGAGGCAGGCCCATCACGGCCCTGGTCACCTCTCCCGGGACGTCGTCCGCGTCCGTCTCTGCGGTGGCATCCGGCACCTCGGCGACCTGGTCGAGCGAGACGTTCCTTCGCCTCGACGCGCTCCTCAGGAGGTCCTTGCAGGCGTTGGAGGTGCAGCGGATGACCCACGCACGCTCGTGCTCGGGGCTGTTGAACGGCTCCTTCCTGCACAGGAGCTTGCATAGCACGTCCTGGCTCACGTCCTCGCTGTCCTGGCGTGATCCCAGGTAGGTGTATGCGAGTCTTAGCGCCAGGTCGCCGTACTCGTCGACCAGGCGGCGTGCCTCCCTCTGCACCTCCTCCGCGCGGTCCCGTCTTCTTCTCAGCATGTCAACCCCTTGTCACTTGGCTGGCTCGAGCCTTCGGCAACAACACGTTCGAGGGGGGCAGAACCTGACATCCCGCTGGGGGGGGAATCTGACGGTGGGACGGGTTACTTGGGAGAAGCGAACATGTTCCTCTCGGCAAACTCCGCCTGGACGGTGCGGAACATGAGGTCCACGTCCTCCAGGCCAAGGTGGCGCTCCTTCTCGTTTGCCTTGAGGGTGCCGCGCCTGCGGGCCCAGCTCTCCAGTGCGGCGGGACGGGAGTCGTGGGGGAGGGTCTTGTACTCGGGGTCGACCTTGCGACAGATGTCGCGGGTGTCGATGGGGACGACCTTGCCCGCCTTGCGGGCCTCGGCGTAGCCGTCGATGTTGAGCATGAACCAGGAGTCCTCGAAGGCGGCGTTGTGCGCCATGAAGGGGTACATGGTCAGCGCTGTCAGGATTGCCTCCTGCATCTTCTTGTTGGAGCGGAAGGGCTTCTTGCCCTCAACGTCCTTCCAGGTGATGTGGTGCACAAAGGAGAGGGGCACGCCCTTCTCGCGGTACATCTCGGGGAGTCCACAGCAGCTGCTGAAGGGGTGGTTGGGCTTTGCCTTGGGGGCAAGCTCCATGAACTCCAGGCCCACGTTGACTATGTAGCCTCGGCTGGGGTCGCGGTCGGTGGTCTCGATGTCGATGCCCACCACGGTGCCCGAGACGGGCGCCTCCACGTAGGCGATGCCCAGGTCGCGGCAGTCGGGGCCGGCGGTGCGTCTGACCTCGGCCTCGTCGCGGTGCTGCATGCGGGCCACGGCGCGGATCAGGTCGTCGTTCGAGAGGCTGCGCGAGAGGCAGCTGGGCGACACGTTGCGCAGGCGGTCGGTGCCGTAGCTGTCACAGCTCACGCGGTTCCTGTCCGCAAGGCCCATGATCAGGTCGAAGGAGAAGGGCTCCTGACCCGCCGGGGCCGACTTCCAGGCGTCCATCAGCAGGCCGATGGCCTCCTCGTTGCGTTGGCGCTCAACTGTGAGCGTGGCGTCGTCCGCCATGAAGCCGGGGAAGACGAAGGCGTTGGCGTGCTCGATGGCTTGGCTCAGGTTCATGGCAGGATCCCTCTCGCGTAGGCATATCCCCTTAGCCTAGCAGTGGGCGGGGGCGCGCGGCAGCCGGGTGAGACGAAACACGAAGACGGCAGGGAAGCGACCGCGCGCGGGGGTCGGCGACCCCTTGGCTGCCGGGTCGGAGCCACTGCGCCGCTGCGGTGGACGGGGCGAGCCCAGACGGATGCCGTGTCGGGCGTACGGGATTGCCCCTCTCGCCCCATTGTCCGTCTGAAAGGGCTACCATGTGACCAAAAGGAACGTTTGGCTAACTTTTGGACGGGACGAGGGGACCTGGATGGCAGATGCGCGCGGCACGACGCTGGGGAGCCTGAAGATCGGGCAGACGGCGGTTATCACCAACGTTGGCGGCGAGGGGGCGCTGCGGCAGCACTTCCTGGACATGGGCGTCATCCCCGGCGCGCGGGCGACCCTGGTTAAGTTCGCCCCCATGGGCGACCCCATGGAGTTCCGGCTTCACGGCTACGAGCTCACCCTGCGCGTGGCGGATGCCCAGCACATAGGTGCCGCGCTCGTCTCGCCTGCCTCGGGCGCGGAAGAGGGAGCCGCCTTGGGGCAGGATGCGACCGAACGGGGGGAGAGGGGCAAGCCCTCCGGCATGGAGCACCCCGGCCTGGGTGAGGGCGGCAAGTACCATGTGAAGGCCACCGAGCACCCCCTGCCCGAGGGGACCACGCTCACCTTTGCCCTTGCGGGCAACCAGAACTGCGGCAAGACCACGCTGTTCAACCAGCTCACGGGCTCCAACCAGCACGTGGGCAACTTCCCCGGCGTCACCGTGGACCGCAAGGACGGCGCCATTCGCGGCCATGCCAACACGGACGTGACCGACCTGCCCGGCATCTACTCCATGAGCCCCTACAGCCAGGAGGAGATGGTCAGCAGGAACTTCATCCTGGACCAGCGTCCCACGGGCATCATAGACATCGTGGACGCCACCAACATCGAGCGCAACCTGTACCTGACGATGCAGCTCATGGAGCTTGACCGGCCGATGGTCCTCGCGCTCAACATGATGGACGAGCTCCAGGGCAACGGCGGGTCGATCCACGTCAACCGCATGGAGGACATGCTGGGAATCCCGGTGGTTCCCATCTCGGCTGCGAAGGACGAGGGTGTGGACGAGCTCATCGAGCACGCGCTTCATGTTGCCAAGTACCAGGAGCGTCCCGGTCGGCAGGACTTCTGCAGCCCGGAGGACCACGGGGGCGCCGTTCATCGCTGCCTCCACGCGATCATGCACCTCATCGAGGACCACGCCGAGCGCGCGGGCATCCCGCTGCGCTTTGCGGCGACCAAGCTCGTGGAGGGCGACCCCGCCGTGGAGGAGGCGCTGCGGCTCGACCAGAACGAGCGCGAGACCATCGAGCACATCATCGTCCAGATGGAGGACGAGCGCGGCCTTGACCGCGCGGCGGCCATCGCGGACATGCGGTTCTCCTTCATCGAGAAGGTCGTGGCGCGCTGCGTGGTCAAGCCTCACGAGTCGAGGGAGCACGAGCGCAGCGAGCGCGTGGACCGCATCCTCACGGGACGCTACACCGCGATTCCGGCGTTCGTGGGCATCATGGCGCTGGTGTTCTGGCTCACCTTCAACGTTGTGGGGGCGTTCCTCCAGAACCTCGTCGCCGATGGGGTCACGTGGCTCACCAACGCGGCTGACGCCGGGCTCACGGCGGCGGGCACCAACCCAGTCCTGCACTCGCTCGTGATCGACGGCATCTTCAACGCGGTGGGGACGGTGCTGCCCATCCTGCCCATCGTCGTCACCATGTTCTTCTTCCTCTCGCTGCTGGAGGACACCGGCTACATGGCGCGCATCGCGTTCGTGATGGACAAGCCACTGAGGAAGATCGGGCTCTCCGGCCGCTCCATCGTGCCGATGCTCGTGGGCTTTGGCTGCACGGTCCCCGCGGTCATGTCCACCCGGACCCTGCCCTCCGAGCGCGACCGCAAGATCACGGTTGCTCTCACGCCGTTCATGAGCTGCTCTACCAAGCTTACGATCTACGCCTACTTCACCGCGGCGTTCTTCCCGGGCACCGGCGCCGTCGTGATTCTCTTCCTGTACCTGCTGGGCATCCTGGTGGGGGTGACCGTCGCCGCCATCTCGCACCGCACGTTCGCCAAGGGCGAGGCGGTTCCCTTCGTGATGGAGCTTCCCAACTACCGCATGCCGTCCGCCCGCAGCGTCCTCCAGCTCATGTGGGAGAAGTCCAAGGACTTCCTCCAGAGGGCGTTCACCGTGGTCTTCGCCGCTGCCGTGGTCATCTGGGTGCTGCAGACCTTCAGCCCCGCCTTCCAGATGGTCTCCGACCCCAGCCAGTCGATCCTCGCCGTCATCGCGAGCTGGATCTCTCCTATCTTTGCACCGCTCGGCTTCGCCGACTGGAGGGTCACCACCGCCCTCATCGCAGGCTTCATGGCCAAGGAGGTCGTGGTTGCCACCCTCAGCGTGCTCTTTGGGAGCGTCAGCACCCTCACCTCGCTGATCTCGCCCCTCTCCGCGCTCTCGCTGCTGGTGTTCTGCCTGCTGTACACGCCTTGCGTCGCTGCAATCGCCGCCATCAGGCGCGAGCAGGGCGGTCGCTTCGCGCTCGGTGTCGTGGTGTTCCAGTGCGTGGTCGCCTGGGTCATCGCCCTCGTCGTGCGCCTGGTCGGGCTCGCGCTCGGCTTTGCGTAGGGCTCGGCAGGTCTCTGGTCCGTCAGCTGCCCCCGTGGATTCCCGCGTGGGGCAGCTTTGCGTTGATGGGGAGAGTCAGCAGCCGAGAATCGTCAGAGCTCAAGGCATCAGGATTCGAATCATAGCGGCATGTCGCCCGCGTGGGTGCCCATACGTTCGCTGACGTGCCCCTCGGTTGTTCCGTGGAGCTCTGGAGTCGCTTTTCCCAACGCGAGGCTGGTCTTTCAAAAGAGCGGAAAGAAGGGGGAGCCCGCGCAACAACGTGGCGGGCTGCAATATTTGGTCCGCCGGTTGGACGAACGATGCTGGGAGCGTGGCAGCCCGCCGGCTTGCTGGTATCGGCTGACATCATGATTCGAACCATGGCAGGGAAGTCCCGATGTGAGCGTTTCTGCAGGTGGGTCAGAGCAAGGCGGCTGCGTGCCCTCTTCATTCCTGCTGGTAGAGGGGTCGGTGATTATCCCTGTTAGCAGCGGATGGCAGAGGGGGCCCGATGTGAGTGCTCATGTCGGGCGCGCGTTGCCAATTACGGCAGCTTGAGCTTTCAGATGGCGGCTAGCTCCCGATGTGAGTACTCATAAAGGGATGTTGCTGCCAACCGTCGGGACGCAGAAAGCCGCATGATTGGCTTGCCTGCGCAAGCGCTACCATCCGTTTGAGCCCCTCCTAGGACTCCTGCTCAAAAGCGCTCACATCGGGATCCTGTTGCCATAATGCGAAAACCATTGGAGGAATTACCCGTAGGGAGGAATGCTTCCCAGCTAGGTGAGCCCCCCCCTCTGCCAATCCAGGGGATATTGGACCCAATACCAATCCACGGGGACTACCTAGTGGCGAACGGCTTCCAGCCGGATGACCTCCCTGCTCCTCTTCTTGGACAAAGACTGCGGGTAGACCCCATGGCGCGGGAAGCCGGTGGGAGGGGCACGGGCGGTGTGGCAACGCCCCTCTCGCCCGTCCTCGCGCTAAGCTGGGTGAGAGACGACAATTCCATGGCGCTGCGAGTCGACCAACGGGTCGATGCGGGTGCCGAGAGAAGGAGGACACATGGACGGCATGGAGGACGACCTGGAGGCCTCGCGCGACCTGATCGACTTCATCGCGAGCTGCCCCAGCATGTTCCACACCACCAGGACGATTGCGGGGAGGCTTGACGCGGCGGGCTTTGAGCAGCTCCCCGAGGGTGAGGAGTGGCACCTGGAGCCCGGTGGCACCTACTACGCAACGCGCAACGGGTCCAGCGTGATCGCCCTGCGTGTGGGTGACGCAATCGACGTGCCCCACTTTCAGATGACGGCGGCCCACGGTGACTCTCCCACGTTCAAGCTCAAGGACGCCCCCGCGCTGGAGGGTCCCGAGGGAACGCTGCGGCTGAACGTGGAGGCCTATGGCGGCATGATCGACCACACCTGGTTTGACCGCCCGCTCTCCGTTGCCGGTCGCGTGATGGTGCGCGACGGCAGCACGGTGCGCAGCCGCCTCCTCGCGCCCGACCGCGACCTGGTGCTTATTCCCAGCCTCGCCATCCACATGGACCACGACGTCAACAAGGGCTTTGCGCCCAACCGCCAGGTCGACCTGTGCCCGCTCTTCTCCGCCGGGGAGCTGAAGGCGGCCGACGTCGACCGCCTGATCGCGGGCGAGCTGGGCGTGGAGCCGCACGACGTGCTGGGGCGCGACCTCTTCCTGGTCAACCGCCAGCCGGGTTGCGTGTGGGGCGCCGCGAGCGAGTTCGTGTCGTCCCCCAAGCTCGACGACCTGCAGTGCGCGTATGCGTCGCTCGTGGCGTTCCTCACGTCGCGTAACGAGTCCGCGATCACCGTGTACTGCTGCTTTGACAACGAGGAGGTGGGCTCCAACACCAAGCAGGGGGCCCTCTCGACCTTCCTGCACGACGTGCTCCTCCGCGCGTCCCTCGCCCTGGGCATGACCGAGGAGGGCTACCTCAGGGCGCTCTCGCGCTCGTTCCTCGTGAGCTGCGACAACGCTCACGCCGTGCACCCCAACCACCCGGAGCGCGCGGACGACGCCAACCGCTGCAGGCTCAACGGCGGCCTGGTGGTGAAGGAGGCAGCCAACCAGCTCTACACCACCGACGCCTTTAGCCGCTCCGTGTTCCGGGCAGTCTGCGACGACGCTGGGGTGCCGCTGCAGCACTTTGCAAACCGCAGCGACATGCAGGGCGGCTCCACCCTGGGCAACCTCTCTAACACGCAGGTCAGCGTGCATGCAGTGGACGTGGGGCTCCCGCAGCTTGCCATGCACTCCAGCTACGAGACCACCGGCTCGCACGACACCGCGCTGGGCATCAGGGCGCTGCGAGCGTTCCTCTCCACCAACGTCGCCATCGAGGGCGCGGAGTCCGCGACCCTGGGGTAGGGGAGAGGGGCCACCGCCTCCGCCCGCGGCCCATCACGCTGGCATGCAAGCGCCGCCGTACCCCCAGCCCGGGGATGCGGCGGCGCCATTCTTGCTTGCCCCGGACCCGTGAGGGCCTCCCAGCCAGCTAGGCGACCTGCTGCTTTGGCGGCACGTAGGTCTCGCCCAGGGCACGGCGGATGTCCAGGATTGCCTCGCAGAACACGTAGCCGTGGGGCGCGGAGGTCTTGACCAGCTTTCCGTCGCGATACGCGATCAGGCGGTTGCGGGGGACGGGGGACCATGCGTCTACCTCGTTAGGCCCACCCAGGGGATAGGTGCTGAACACCAGGCCGTCGCCCACGTGCCTGAAGTACAGGGTCACCTCGGACGTGTTGGTGTGCACGTAGGTGTACGTTCCGTCGTCCAGGATCACGTTGAGCTTGTTCTGGTTGCCTAGCTGCGACACAGCGCCGGCAAGTGCGTCGAAGGTCTGGTCAAAGTCCAGGCGCCCGTTTGAGCGCAGCGCCGCCTCGTCCACCACGTCGAGGAAGAAGAGCATGGCTCGCTCGCTGTCGGTCTGCCCCTCCTCGCGCTGGTCGTAGCCCCAGAGCATGCCCTCGTTGAAGAGGATGCCGTTGTGGATCATGGTCCAGTCGCGACCGGTGATGTCGCTTCCGCGGAAGGGGTGGCAGTTCTCCGGGCTCAGCGTGCCGCAGGTCGCGTTGCGAATGTGTGCCTGCAGGTGGCTGGCCTCGATCGGGCGCTCCAACAGGGTCGGGAGCAGCTTGGACTCGTACGCGGCGACGGGCTCGCGCCAGAGCCTCACGGCGTCGTCGGAGCCTCCCTCGCGGTACGTCAGCCCCCAGCCGTGGGGGTTCCCGTGGCTGTGGTCGTAGAACTCCGCAAGGTAGCGGTTGACGTTGATGGGTGACTTAGAGTTGACGGCAAAGAGTTCGCACATGATGGCATGCCTCGATTCGATGGTGTCCGGCTAGTACACAAACGCGTGCGTACAGCGACAACACATCGCCAGGCGTGCCATGCGAACCTCCCTCTTCCGTAGTGGTTGATGGCATCATAGGGCAAAACACCCACTAGCAAGGTAGGAATACTCCCTCATCACCAACTGGTAACATTTCCGCGCGTTCGCGGGGTGCCGAAAGGGGAGAGAAACGCCCCGCCGGGACTGGTGGCAATCCCGGCGGGGCGAGGGTCTCTCCCTGTTGTGACGTCACGCGCTACTTGTCGCCGAAGCTGATCCCCAGCTGGCGCGCCTCGCGCACGAGGTCGCTGTTGGTGTCGACGTACTTGAGCTTGCCGGCGACCTCCTGGAGGGGTACCAGGGTCATGGCGCCGCCAACCTGCGCGACCATCACGCCAAATGTGCCCTTGAGGCAGGCCATCGCGGCCTCGACCCCGCACTGCGTGGCGAAGATGCGGTCCTGGGCGTCGGGGATGCCGCCGCGCTGCGTGTGGCCGGGGATGCCCACGCGGACCTCGCGCCCGGTCGCCGCGGCGATCTGGTCGGCGATGTCATAGGCGACCGACGGGCTGGTGCGTGCGGCAACGCGCGCCTTGTACTCCTTCTTGGGGAGGGCCGCCTCCTCCTTGCTGATGGCGCCCTCGGCCACCGCGACGATGGCAAAGCGGCCGCCGTCCTTCTCGCGCTTCTCGATGGCCTTCACCACGTTGCCCATCTCGTACGGGATCTCGGGGATCAGGATGACGTCGGCGCCACCGGCGACGCCTGCGTAGAGCGGGATCCAGCCCACCTTGTGCCCCATGATCTCGACCACGAAGACGCGGCCGTGCGAGCTCGCGGTGGTCTTTATCTCGTCCAGGTACTTGGTGGCGACGTCGATGGCGCTCGTGAAGCCAAAGGTGAGGTCGGTGCCATAGGTGTCGTTGTCGATGGTCTTGGGGAGGGCGATCACGTTGAGGCCCTCCTGGGCAAGGCGGTTCGCGGTCTTGGTGGACCCATTGCCACCCAGCATGAACAGGCAGTCCAGCTGCAGCTTTGCGTAGTTCTTCTTCATGGCGGCGACCTTGTCAACGCCATCGGCCTCGGGGATGTCCAGGCGCTTGAAGGGGGTGCGGCTGGTCCCCAGGATGGTCCCGCCCTGGGTCAGGATGCCCGAGAAGTCCGCCCACGCCATGGTGCGGTACCTCCCGTAGATGAGCCCCTGGTAGCCGTCCTCAAAGCCATACACCTTCACCGGCTCCTTGGACTTGTTCATGATGGTCTTGACGATTGCGCGCATCGTGGCGTTGAGGGCCTGGCAGTCCCCGCCGCTCGTGAGCAGCCCGATCCTGAGCATGGTTCTTCCTCTCCGCAGGTAACCACCTGACGTGATGATTCTCTCACAGTTGGCTTGCCGCAAGCTTGCACTTGGCTGCCCTGACCGTCGGATGACGCGCAGCTTACGGGAGCGCTGGGGGAGAGAAGCGATACACACCGCTCGCAACCCCATCCGTCGGCATTGCGGGATCCGTACGATTTCTGGAGCAAGATGCTTAGCCCCGCCGGTACTCGTACGGGTTGTGCGTCCTTGGTGCTTAACCTGGCCGGGGGCTGCACGGATTTCGGAGCAAAATGCTTAACTCTCCCAGGGCTTGCATGGGTCCAATCGCCCGAAATCCGCGCGGGTACCGGGTTTCCTAAGCATGTCTCCGCCGCAATCCGCGCGGGCACCGGGAATTCTAAGCACTCTGCCATCATGGGCGGAATCCGTCTGGATAACGTCTTTCCCCGCAAGCCGCGGTGGGTTCGCGACCACTCTCAGCCGCCTCACCTCTACCGTACCGGTGCGTCACACCAGCGCCCGAGACCCGCGTCCCCGCCCGTTCCCTGACCTCTTTTGCATGGGCAACGGGTTCGTTGGACGCAACGACCTGTGGTTTCGCGGCTGGAGAGGCGCTGCCTCCTCGCATGCATCAGTCCAGGAGAGTCGCGCTGCCATCGGAGCGAGCGCAAGCCATGGCGGCGCGACTCTCTCCTCCCATGTCCGCAAGGGAACCGTCAGGCGACCGTCGACGCGACGCCGTCAGCCCTCGCTTCCCTGTGGCCTCACGAGGATGGGGATGTTGTCCAGCTTGTCGGCAGCCGCCTGGGGGAGGTACAGCGTCAGGAGGGCTCCGCCGGTAGGGAAGTCGGCACACCCGTCGTCGCCGATCGTGACGGTACCGTCACAGCCAAGGACGCAACGCCACGTCTCGCCCGCGTGCCCCTCTCCCACGCACATGCGCTTTGCCGCATCGCCCCTGCGGGTGGAGAGCAGCACGGCGGCGCCCGAGGAACCGTGGCGTGCCGTGCCCTCGCGGGTCCAGCCAACAAGGTCGCGCTCGTCGAACCAGTCGCGCTGCGCGCCATAGGCGAAGCGCCTGCGCACCTCCATGAGGAGTTCCAGCTCGGGGACGGCGGGGATGCCATCGTTGGGGAGGCCGAAGAGGTCGCTCATGAACACGCAGGGGTAGCCCTCCTCGCGCAGCAGGATCAGAGCGTAGGCGAGGGGCTTGAACCACGGCTGCACGGTCGACTCCAGCGCCTGGTCGGGTTGCGTGTCGTGGTTGTCCACGAACGTCACCGCGTGGACGGGGTCGGCTCCAACCAGGCTGCCGTCCAGGATGTGCGCCAGGTCGATGTCGTCGCCTGCGGTGGAGGCGCGGTAGAAGTTGAAGTGCAGGGGGACGTCGAACAGGCTCATCGCGCGCTCGTCGCCCAGGTAGGCCAGCAGCTCGCCCAGGTCGGCGGACCAGTACTCGCCCACGCAGAACAGCTCCCGTCCCGTCGCCCGGCGCATGCTGCTCAGCCAGTCAAGGTAGAAGGAGCGGCTCATGTGCTTTACCGCGTCCAGGCGCACCCCGTCGACCCCGGTAAGCGAGAGGTACCACTTGCCCCACTTGTCGAGCTGGTGCCTCACCCGCTCGTCCCCCAGGTCGACGTCCGCCCCCATCAGATAGTCGAAGTTGCCCATCTCGTGGCTCACGTCGCCAGCCCAGTCCTTGCCCAGCAGGCGGAACACGCCCGCCTCCTGCGTCGCCTCGTCGTAGTCGACGCCCGTGAAGCAGGTGCTGTCCCACTTGAAGTCGTCGAGCCTGCCGGCGCGACCGGGGAAGTCAAAGCGCGTATAGGCTTCTATCTGCCTGGGCTCGCCCACCGGCTGGTTGCGGTCGTCCTGGCTCACCTGCTGGGCCATGACCTTCTGTGCGCCGTCCGCCCCCATGCGGTGGTTGAGCACGATGTCGGCCAGGACGTCGATGCCCTCGGCCTGGATCGCCTTGATGGCGGAGAGGTACTCCCTCCTCAGCCCGTACTTGGTGCGGACGGTGCCCTTCTGGTCAAACTCGCCCAGGTCCCACAGGTCGTAGACCCCGTATCCAACGTCCTCCGTGCCAGCCTGGCCCTTGTATGCCGGCGGCATCCACACCGAGGTGAACCCCTCCTCGCGAAGGCGGGGTGCCATCTGTGCCAGGCGGCGCCAGTGCTGACCGTCTGACGGGAGGTACCAGGAGAATGCCTGGAGCATGAGACCGTTCTTCGTGTTGATGGCCATGGCGACCTCCTCGTCCGTCCCCTCGTGCGTGCGTTGGCAAAAAGCCCAGAGGGGATGATACCCAAGGGCGAGAGGTGCCCTTCACGCCCCTCCGGGTCACCACATTCCGGTGGCTGCCGCATTTTCCAAAAACCTACTTGCAAGGTAGGAATACTAGTGGCACTCTACTAGTGGCGAGCCGAGCGACGGCATGCGTGCCGCACGACCAACTCGCATCCAGTGAAGAGCGTCACAGTCTAGGAGGCACCACCATGCAGGTTGCAAACCGCGTCGAGTCCTTGATTGGTACAACGCCACTCGTGAACCTCTCCGCCCTCGTGGGCGGGAAGGCCACCATCTACGGAAAGTACGAGGCCACCAACCCCGGCGGGTCCATCAAGGACCGCATCGCCAAGGCGATGATCGACGCCGCCGAGGCCGATGGCTCCCTCCAGCCGGGCGGCACCATCATCGAGCCCACCAGCGGTAACACGGGCGTCGGCCTTGCCATGCTCGCCGCCGCGCGCGGGTATCACATGATCCTGGTCATGCCCGAGACCATGTCGGTCGAGCGTCGCAAGCTCGCCGCGTCCTATGGCGCCAAGATCGTCCTCACGCCCGGAAAGGAGGGCATGAAGGGCGCGGTCGCCAAGGCCGACGAGCTCAAGGCCCAGACGCCCGGCTCCATCGTCGCCGGCCAGTTCGTGAACCCCGCCAACCCCAAGGCCCACTACGAGACCACCGGCCCCGAGGTCTGGAAGGACACCGAGGGCGCCGTCGACGCCATCGTCGCGGGCGTAGGCACCGGCGGAACCATCTCCGGTACCGCCAAGTACCTCAAGGAGAAGAAGCCCTCCGTCAAGGGCATCGCGGTCGAGCCGGCCGAGTCCGCCGTCCTCGAGGGCAAGCCCGCTGGCGCGCACCGCATCCAGGGCATTGGCGCGGGCTTCGTCCCCAAGACCTTCGACCGCTCCGTGGTAGACGAGATCGTGCCCGTTACCTCAGATGACGCCATCGAGACCAAGAAGCGCCTCGCATCCGAGTTCGGCCTTCTCGTGGGCATTTCCTCCGGCGCTGCCGTCGCCGCAGCCGTCGAGCTCGCCCAGCGCGACGAGTACGCGGGGAAGGTCATCGTCGCCGTTCTCCCCGACACCGGCGAGCGCTACCTCTCCATGGATCTGTAGGGAGCGGGAATGTCTCAGGCGGATTCTTTGAGCCGCTCCAAGCATATGACAGACCAGGGGTCGCGCGAGAGGCGCGGCTCCTGGCTCTCGCATATGCGCGAGGACGTGGCAGCTATGAGGAGGAGGGACCCCAGCGCCACCTCGGACGCCAACGTGGTCCTCTTCTCCACCGGGCTCCATGCGATTTGGGCGTACCGTCGCCAGCATTGGCTGTGGGAGCACGGCGCAAAGGGGCTTGCACAGTTTCTCTCTCGTAGGTCCCGACGTCGCTATGGGATCGAGATCCATCCTGCCGCCACCATCGGGCGCCGCTTCTCCATCGACCACGGCATGGGAATCGTGATTGGCGGGACGGCGATCATCGGCGATGACTGCATGCTGTACCAGGGCGTCACGCTGGGGATGACCGGGCATCACGGTGGCAAGCGCCATCCCACGCTCGGCAACAACGTTATGGTGGGTGCCAACGCCACCATCCTGGGCGACATCCACCTGGGCGACAACGTTAAGGTTGGTGCCGGCGCCGTCGTGGTGAAGGACGTCCCCGCAAACGTAACGGTCGCCGGCGTCCCCGCAACGATCGTGAAGGAGCATCGCTGCTGGGAGGCGGCCCGCCTCACGCTCGTGAAGCCGGAGGACCTGGACAACGAGAACGTGCGCTGGTCCTGCGCCCTGTAGCCGTCGGATGGCGGGATGGAGAAATGACGTGGTTCGTCTCGCTTGATTAGGGATCCCGACGAGGGGAATACAAGAGTACGTGCACAGGGCAGGTCCCCAGAGCCGCGGGTGTTTCCCTCGGCGGGGTCCGGTAGCCCGAAAAGTGGGGGCTCCGTGGTTTTGTCCGGGGCCCTCGTCCATATGAAAAGACCCTCGTGTTCCCGCGCCGTCTTGCTCCGCGCGGGGTATTCCCTGTTGCGGTCATCGCAGGCGAGGGGGGTCCCGTCAGCGGTTTCTAAGGGCCCCCTTTGAACGGGGGGCCTGCCCCCGGGCCGCTGCGGGTTTGCTGGCACGAGGCTTGCGCCTTGGGCCATTCCAAGTCGGGTCTCGCCTATCATCGTTTGAAGAGGCACCCGGGGCGTGCGTGACGCGTGGGTGCCACCGGCGACGTCGATGGGGGAGAGGGGCGCGTCCCTCTCGCTTGGGAGGCCTGCATGGACGAGAGGGAGTTGGCCAGGAAGCCGCGCGGGACAGCGAGGATGCTCCTTGCGCTTCTCGCCCTTGTCGTTGCCTTTATTGGCGAGGCGATCCTTGGGTACGCCTTCTACGACCTGGGGCTGGACGAGAACCTCGCGTTCACCTTGGGAGGGGCAATCTCCTCCGTTGTCCTGGTGTGCGCGCTGGGTGGGCGGCGGCTCCTGCGCCCCACGCGCCGCGGGATGGGCGGCATCTTCCGCCTAGGGTGGTGGCTCCTCGTGGTGAGCGCGTTCCTGGGAGGCATGGACCTGTACTCGTTTTTGCAGGACTCGTCGCAGCTCTCGCCGCACTGGGTGGCAAACGTCGCCAACCTGGCGCTGCTCTGCCTCTGCATCGGCATCGAGGAGGAGTGTATGTTCCGCGCCCTCCTGCTGGGCGGACTGCAGGCGCGCCTTGGGGGGAGGCGCAGCGGCCTCGTTGTCGCCTGCGTCTTGAGCTCGCTTCTGTTTGGCTGCGCGCACATCTCGTTTGGCGACGTGGCCTGGGGGGACCCGCTGCAGTCCGGCCAGGCGGTGCTCAAGATCGCCCAGACCGGCACCTATGGGTTCGTGCTCGCCGTCGCGGTCGTGCGCGACGAGTCCATCAGTGGGGCGGCCCTCTTTCACGGGCTCGACGACTTCCTGGTGATGTTTGTGGCGAACGGCCTCCTGGGCGAGGCGAATACCACCAACTACGTGTCGAGCGGCTCGGATGCCGCCTACACCCTGTTCTTCTACGGGCTGGTGACGATTCTCTACCTGCCCGTCGTTTGGCGTGCCGCCCGCGAGCTGACGCGGGTGGGCCTTCCGTGCCGTGGTTCCTTCTATCGTGCGGGCAACCGAGCGAACGGCCCCGCCGCCCCCGTTCCTCCCCAGGGCATGGACCTGGGGGCGCAGGTCCCGCGGCATCTCTCGTCTGGCGAGGCGCCCGTGGCAACGTGGTCGGGAGACGCCTCCCGCCTTCAGGTTGAGACGCCCGCAACCAGTGACGACTGGGTCGACTGGCAGGAGTGAGTGCCGTGACGCGGTAGCGGCCGTCGCAAGACGAAGGCGCCCCGCACGCCAGCGAAGGCGGACGGGGCGCCGTGCGATCGGGTCTCTCCCCCGAAGGCGCTAGTTGAACTTGAAGATCTTGGCGACCGTTCGGTAGATGACGACCGTTGCGAGCTTGCCGCCCCTGCCGGGGAGGTTCGTTGCCAAGCCGCAGATGCCCAGGCGTGCACGTCTCCACATGCGACGGTCGTAGTCGTGGAGCTCGGCCCACAGGTCGCCGAGCTCGTCCATGGCGTCGGGGTGGTCGCTGAGCTCGCTGAAGACCGAGCAGATGGCCATCATCAGCACGAAGTAGTTGACCATGTAGGCGCGCAGCGCGTAGCTGTCGATGTCATCGTACAGGTGGTAGGCGTGCATCATGATGCGCGTGATGCGAACCTGCTGGTCAATGCGCCCCGCCATGACCTTCTCGTTCACGCTCTGGTCCTCGCGGCCGATGAAGTAGTGGTACAGGTCCACGTCCAGGTAGTAGATGGCCTTGCAGCGGGGGAGAGGGACGTAGGCATAGATGTTGTCCACATAGAACGTGTGGGCGGGCATGGGCACGCCGCCGTCGCGCAGGACGTCCGTGCGGTAGCAGAGCGAATGCATGAGCAGGTTCTGCGACATCATGAAGTGCCCCATGTCGTTCCAACGGAAGGTCCTGCCCACGGGGAGGGCGTGGCGATAGTTGACCGCGTGCCGCTTGCCCTCGAGGGTATGGTCGTAGATGTAGTTGGTGACCACGAGGTCCACGCGCTCGCCCAGGCGGTCGAACTCGCGGAGCTTGTCCATCAGCTTGGGCAGGGCCTCGTCGTCAAGCCAGTCGTCCGAGTCCACCACCTTGAAGTAGGTTCCCTCGGCAACGGAGAGGCCCTTGAGCACCGCGATGCCGTGGCCCCCGTTCTCCTGGTGCACCGCCTTCACGATGTCCGGGTACCTCTGCCCCCACTCGTCTGCCTTGGCGGGGGTATCGTCCTTCTGGGACCCGTCGTCCACGATTACGATCTGCACGTCCTTGGCGTACGAGGTCCCCTCGAGGATTGACTGTATGCAGTGGTCCATGTACTCCGCCGAGTTGTAGCAGGGGATGGCGAAGGTGATGACCTTCTTCATTGTGTGCGGCCTCCTGGTCGTGTTGCCGGCGCATTGCGCCGCGCTTGCGAAACCATTATGGCACGTGTTGGCGGTTGCGCAGGTATCGCGTCCGTCGCCGCGCGACAGTCTGCGCCAGCCTTCCGCGAGCCACGCCGCCTGGTTTGGGTCCGCCGCGTTTCTCCCCTGCCCACACGCCGCGAGCTGCGAGAGAATGGGCGTACATGCCAAACGCGATGCGGGGGAGAGGGAGCATGTCGACGTTTCTGCATTCCAGCCTGGTGTATGGGCCGGTCCATAGCAGGAGGCTCGGGGTCTCGCTGGGGGTCAACCTCAACCCAACGGAAGGCAAGCACTGCAGCTTTGACTGTGTGTACTGCGAGAACGGGACCAACGCCCAGAGGCGGACGAGTGCGCCCTTCCCGTCGGGGGAGAGGATCGTTGCCGCGCTTGGGCAGAAGCTGCGCCAGATGGCGGCAGAGGGCGTCTCGCCCGACGTGGTCACGCTTGCGGGCAACGGGGAGCCCACCCTCAACCCAGACTTCCCCGAGGTGGTAAACGGGACGCTTCGGCTGCGAGACGAGCTGTGCCCCACGGCAAAGGTCGCCGTGCTCTCCAACGCCACCCGCGCGGGCGATCCCCGCGTGCATGCGGCCCTCCTGCGCGTGGACGACAACATCCTCAAGCTCGACACCGTGGACCCCGACGCCATCCGTCGCATCGACCGTCCCGTGGGTCCCTACGACGTTGACCAGGTGGTCTCGACGCTCGCGTCGTTTGACGGCCACGTGATTGTGCAGACCATCTTCCTTGGGGGAGAGGTCGACGGGCGGCCCATCGACAACACGGGCGAGAGGTACGTGGCGCCTTGGCTGCGGGCCCTCGAGCGTATAGCGCCGCAGGCCGTCACCGTCTACACCATCGCGCGCGAGACCCCGTACCCGGGGCTTCGCAAGGCGTCTCGTGCCACGCTTGATGGCATATGCCAGAGGGTGCGCGCCCTCGGCATCCCCTGCAGCGCTTCCTACTAGCTCCCCTATCCGTTGGCTGTGTCGTTGGGTGGCATTTGTTTGCCGCCGTCCGCCGATGGGGAGAATGCCAACAGGCACAGGCTGAGAGGGGATGCCATGAACAAGAGCGACGCGCGAGAGATTGACGAGGCCATAGCTGCCGGCGAGGATGCGCTGGCAAGCCTCGAGGAGGCGCGGAAGACCCTCAAGAGCGCCAGCAACTGGGGCCTGGCGGACATCTTTGGCGGTGGCTTCATCACCACTGCGATTAAGCACTCCCGCATCGACGACGCCCGTGACCAGATTGAGCAGGCGCGCCGCGACCTCGTTCGCTTCTCCAGCGAGCTCAAGGACGTGCGCAACCTTAACCTGCCCGACATCGACATAGACGGGTTTCTCTCGCTTGCCGACTACCTGTTTGACGGGGCGGTTGCGGACGTGCTGGTCCAGTCGCGCATCCAGGACGCGCTTGACCAGGTCAACGTTGCCAAGGCGCGCGTTGAGGAGATCGTGGCGACGCTGAAGGAGCAGTGCCGCTAGGTGTGCACGATGACCTTGTCGCCCACCTTTACGAGCGAGTAGAGCTCCGCCGCGCTCTGGCTCGGCAGGTTGATGCAGCCGTGGCTACCGTTCCACTGGTAGATGGTCCCGCCAAACGAGCTGCGCCACGGGGCGTCGTGCAGTCCCACGGAGTTGCCCTGGAACGGCATCCAGTAGCTGACCTTGCTCCTGTAATCAGGCTCGCCGTCCTTGTCCTCGTCCGCGCCGACGAGGGTCTGGTCGGTCATCTTGTTGTTGATGTGGAAGGTCCCCATGGGGGTCGCGCGGCCCTCGCTGGTGTCACCCGAGACAAAGTACGAGCGCCAGATGACCGTGCCGTCCGAATCGTAGAACCGCGCGTACTGCGTGGTCAGGTTGACGTCGATGTGGCGTCCCTGCTCGCGGGCTCCCTCCGACTCCGCCGGGCGCGTCCCCACGAGCGTGCGGGGGATCTCGATGGCATCCGAGCTCGCGTTGCACACGGCGTCGAAGATGCTGCCCGCGAGCGAGTCGCTGTCCAGCGCCCAGTCGTGCTCCTCGTCTGACGACGCGACCTGGTCTGAAAGCTGGTCGCTCACCCAACTGGCAATGGCATCGCGGCTCACGTCGATCTGTGTCCCGTTGCTCACGCTCACCCAGCCCGAGAGCTGGTCGGAGCCCACGGTCGCCAGGGTCTTGCCGTCCAGCGATAGGGGGATCTTGAGGGCGAGAATCTGGTTGGCGCGCTTGAGGGTTTCCTGCAGGGTGGCGTCGTCCTTTCCCAGCGAGGGCTGTGCCAGGACCGAGTTGTCCAACTTGACGTCGGTGGAAAGGGACGCGACCCCAGAGGCGACGGCCTTCTCAACCGCGTCCGCATCGAGCGCCGTCCCCACGGCCTCGTCGGTCGCGACGAATGCCTTCTGGTCAGAGTTGTACTCGATTCCCGCGTTGGTGGGTTGCGTGGCGCTGGCGTTGTACGTCTCGACCGCCGATGCGACGGCAGCCTTGAGCGCCGCCTCGTCGTAGCTTGTGGCCTCCGTCACGTGGACCTGCGTCTTCTCGAACAGGCCGAGCGGCCAGCGCTCCGGGTGGTTCTGGTCCATCGCCCCGCGGGCGTACGCAGACGCGTCCGCCTTGAGCGAGACGTCCGACGCCTTGAGGGTGAGGGAGAAGCCGTTGGGGCCCAGGGCCTTCTCCTCCCAGCCGGAGATGCCCTGGTTGACCAGCCGCTCGAGTGCAGCCTGGTCCATTCCGGAGACGTCCGTGCCGTTTACGGTTGTTCCGGGGACAAAGTGGGTGGAGAAGAACGCGAAGCCAGCTGCGTAGGCTACAACGACGGCTCCGACAACGGCGCAGAGCGCGGCGATGCCGCGCCGCCTGCCCCTCTTCGGTTCCTTCTCGGGCTGCTTGCTGGGGTCCGGGTCAGCGTGCTTTGGCAAGGTGCACCTCACAGGGGTGGGATGGGACATTACGCGCCCCGTTGCCCATCGGCATAGCAAAGGTGACAGGGCCCGGGTGCGCACAGCTGCAGAGTGTAGCGCATGGGCCGGACACAATGCGTGGCCCTCCGGCCTGTGGCCTACCTGAGGAGCGCCGAGGACGTGGCATCGAAGACCTTTGCCTCAAGCCCCTCGAGGGAGTCCGTCTCGTCCTGGTCCATGTCGCGCGTGCGTGCGGCGTCAAAGTCGTCGAGTGCGTCGGAGATAGCCTTGAGGATGCCGCCCGAGTCCGGGGCGAGCGTGGCGCCGGTGACCTTGCGGGGCTTTCCCGTTGGAAGGTATCCGTCGTCCGCGGTGGCGTCGTCCTCCTCGTCGTCGGGCGTGGGGGCGTTTGTGCTCACATAGCCGCGCGAACGCAGCTTTGCCAGGGATGCCGACACCGACATCGGGCTCGACCCCACGTAGTCGGCCATCTCCCTGGTGGAGCCGGCCGTCTCGCAGTACATGAGGTACACCAGCAGGCGCACGTCCTTCACGTCTAGGTCGTATTGGGACGCAACGTTGTCCAGGTAGCGGTCCAGGAGCTTCTGCTCCAGATACAGCCTCCCCAGAGGGTTGGGTCGCATCTGCGGGTCCACGTAGGCTCTCGTGCGCTCCCTCCCCAGCTTGGTCGACCCCGGCCCCGGAAGCACCGCCCCGTCTCCGGCGGAGGTGAGAAAGAAGCGGTAGATGTCGAGCCTGCGACGCTGATAGTCGCGCTCGTCGTAGATCGCCTGGTAGAACTTCTTGTAGTACTCGATCACCGCGAGCTTCATGCGCACGGTGCCGGGGATGCTCGCGCTCGTTGCGACAAGCGAACCCTCGGTCTTCACGTAGTAATAAAGGGGGACCTGCAGGGGGTAGATGCGCTTGGTGTGCAGCACGTACTCCATGTTGAAGATGAAGTCCTCGCACCAGCTGATGCTGGGGTCCATCCTGATGTGGAACTCCTCCACGATCTGCCTCTTGAATAGCTTGTTCCACACCACCCCGTAGTAGAAGTCGCTCGGGGCCTCCATCATGAGGTCGGCGTACTCCTCGCGCGTGACGGGGCGGTCCACGTCGATGTCGCCCTTGCGGGCGGTGCGGGACCCAACCACGCGATAGAAGTCGCATATCACCATGTCTGCGTCGTTGTCCTCCATGGCGCGCACCAGGAGCCTCGTGGCATCGGGGGCGATCCAGTCGTCGGCGTCGAGAAACTGCAGGTAGGTTCCCCGCGCGAGGTCCATCGCGGCGTTCCTGGTCTCCGAGACGCCGCTGTTATCGCGGTGTATCGCCCTGACGCGGTGGTCCTCCTCGGCGTACGAGTCGAGGATGGCAGGAGACGAGTCGGAGCTGCCGTCGTCCACCAATAGCAGCTCAAAGTCCGTGAAGTCCTGCCTGAGGATGCTGTCGACGCAGCGCCTGAGGGTGCCCTCCGCGTTATAGACCGGGACGATGATGCTGACCTTTGGCATGCCGCCTCCCACGACGTCCGGGGCCATCCCCGGGATGACCAAACCAGTGTAACGCGCGCCCGGGGGTCGGGACGATTCAAGGGCGGGGGAGAGGAGCGTCCGACACCGGCTCGACAGCCCCTCCCGCCGGCATCAATCCCGTCTTGACCCAAGACTCCGTCCGCCTGGTCGTCACTTGCGAGTTGGGAGAGAAGGTCAAAGAAGGGGTCAACGAGCAAGGTGCGGTGGGTCCCGGCGCAGCCTTCTCCCGTGTTTCGGCTGGTGGCGCTCCGTCGGCGAGGTGTCATCCCACGCCAGATGTGGCGGGGAAAGGGCGGTAAAGAAGGGGTTGAGGAGCGACGCGACCCGAGAAGGTACGTCCCCTCCCACGCGCGGTGAAGTGCCACCGCTTAACTCTCCCCAGCCCCGCACGAATGGGCCGCTCGTCTGCTTAATCCCACTAGACCCCGTGCAGGTATTGCCACTGGATGCTTAGCTCCGCTAGCGCTCGTGTCGATTGCTCTGCCAAATGCTTAGTCCCGCTAGCTCCCCATGTGGTCGGGAGTGCTGAAATCCGCACGAGGCCTAGGGGCGTTAAGCGCGTGCCCACCAAATCCACGTGGGGCTAGGAGTGCTAAGCATGTGAGTGCCCGACCCATCACGGGGCTGGCCTCCGGAGGACACCTCCCCGTGATGGGCTTCTCCATCCGGGGGAGGGTGACTACCCGCGAAGGCACGCCTGCCGGATGGGCACATTGTGGGTCCAAAACCAGGAGCGCCCGTCACGGCGGCGATGTCGTGGCGGGCGCTCTTGACTCCATGAGGGGACGAGTCCTAGTTACCGCTCGTAGTGCTTGTGGTGGTGGAAGTGGAACCGGTGCTCCCGGACGTGCCGGAAGACGAGCCGGAGCTGTTCGTTGAGCTACCGTTGCCGTTGTCCGTGGTCGTTGAGCTGGAGTTTCCGGAGCCTGAGTTGTCGGTCGTGGTCGAGGACGAGCCCGAGTTGTCGGTCGAGGACGACCCGGAGTTGCCGCTCGAACCACTGTTGTCGGTCGTGGTCGTTGAGCTGGAGTTTCCGGAGCCTGAGTTGTCGGTCGTGGTCGAGGACGAGCCCGAGTTGTCGGTCGAGGACGACCCGGAGTTGCCGCTCGAGCTGCCGTTGTTGGTGGTCGAGGACCCCGAGCCCTTCTCGTCCTGCTTAGCCTTGGTGTCATCGGGCTTCGAGGGAGCGTCGTTGCCCTGGTCCCCTGTCGCCTGGTCGGTGGCATCCTCGTCGGTGACCGTGGCGGTCTGGGTGGTCGTGGTGCCGATGCCCTTGCCCTGCGTTGCGACCGAGACGATCGCGGCATAGACGAGAACGGCCACGATCGAGACCGCGGCGAGTACGGCGACCGTGCCCCTTGCGACCTTCTTGCTGTGCCGCTTGCTCGCGCGCTCCCTTAGAGACTCGGGGGCGATGGGGGTGCCCGTCTCGGCTACGCCTGCCTGGGAGAGGGGCTGCGTGAGGTCGCGGGTGAGCTCGGTGGCGGCGGGGCGTACGGTGGTGGTGCCGGCATCAGAACGGTCCACCTGGCCGGACATGGGCTGCGTGAGGTCGTCGTCCGAGCTGTTGGCAAGGTTCTTGATCTTCTTGGCGGATGCGGACAGCATGCCCTTGTACACCTGGGTGGCTATTGCGGAGGCTGCTGCCGCGACCCCGACGCCGATGACGGAGCCTGCCATGCCGATCTTCGACGAGAGGGCGAACGACGTTGCGGCGGCAAGGGCGCTGGCGATCACGGCGGACATGGAGAAGTCGCTCAGGATCCCGCCCTTCTCGTCATCCTCGTCCTCGGCTTGATTTGAGGGGGTGCCTGTGGGCGAGACCGGCGTGGCATTGTTTTGGTAGCTTGGGAAGGCTTGGGTGCGATAGGCGCCGTAGGGATTGTCCCTCGAGGTGTCATCCCCGGTCTGTCGCTCGTTCTGCACTCGCGATCATCTCCCGTCAGTTCAGTCGTTTTCAGATGAGGTACCCCGTGACTATAGCGACGAGATGGTGCGAGGGCTGCATTTCACGAAGACTGGACAAGACCCTCGTTTGGCTGACACGAGGGGCATCCTGTCCGAAGCGGACGGGGATTCGCGGACAATGTCCAGCAATCGGGGTGCAAACTTTCGAAGTCTTGCATATCCGGGCCCAAATACCAGTTGATTATGGCTGGACGGGACATAATCGGAGCTGGACGCGGTATCATCCCCTTGTACGTGCGTTTGCGTTTCCACCAACAAGATGGAGGTACCAGATGCTAGTCAACGCCACTGCAATGCTTCAGAGTGCCGAGAAGGGCCACTACGGAATCGGTGCGTTCAACACCAACAACCTCGAGTGGGCCTCCTCCATCCTCGACGCCGCCGAGGCGCTCCAGTCCCCCGTCATCATCCAGTGCACGAGCGGCGCCGCCAAGTGGCAGATCTCGTTCAAGGTCGTCTCCGACATCGTGCATGACCTCGTCGAGGCCAAGAACATCACCGTCCCCGTTGCCCTGCACCTCGACCACGGCTCCTACGAGGCCGCCTTCGAGTGCATCGAGGCCGGCTTCACCTCCGTCATGTACGACGGCTCGCACGAGCCCGACTTCGAGACCAACCTCAAGCGCACCGCCGAGGTCGTCAAGGCAGCCCACAACAAGGGCATCTCCGTCGAGGCCGAGGTCGGCGGCATCGGTGGCACCGAGGACGGCGTGACCTCCGCCGGCGAGCTCGCCGACCCCGAGCAGTGCGCCGCCATCGCGGACCTGGGTGTCGACTTCCTCGCCTGCGGCATCGGCAACATCCACGGCATCTATCCCGCCGACTGGCAGGGCCTCTCCTTCGAGCGCCTGCAGCAGATCAAGGCCAAGACGGGCGACCTGCCCCTCGTCCTCCACGGCGGCACCGGCATCCCCGTTGACCAGATCCAGAAGGCCATCTCGCTTGGCATCTGCAAGATCAACGTTAACACCGACCTCCAGCTGGTCTTCGCCGAGGCAACTCGCAAGTACATCGAGTCCGGCGCCGACAAGGAGGGCAAGGGCTATGACCCGCGCAAGCTCCTGAAGCCGGGCCGCGAGGCCATCGTCACCCGTACCGAGGAGCTCATCAAGGAGTTTGGCTCCGAGGGCAAGGGCTGGAACTAGATCAGTCACAGTACGTGGCACTTTTCAGGGAGCCGACCGATGGTCGGCTCCCTTTCTTGTTAGCGCCGAGTCGTGCAGTGGTAGCGTAGATTGCGGGAACGCTGCCAACTTGGACTATCCTTGTGAGGTCTGAAGTCAGCGAAGGGCCAAGCGCCCAGACAATGGAGATGCACATGAGACGCAGAACAGTCGCCATTGCCCTCGCTCTGGCGGTAGGGGGGTCGGGCGTTTTCGTCGCTCCGGCCGTTCCAGCCCTCGCGGAGGACACGACGACCTCGTCCAGCTCGACGAGCAGCCTCCAGAGCCAGCTTGACGCGGCGAACGAGAAGCTCGACGAGCTGAGCACCCAGGTTGCGAGTGCCGGCGAGAGCCTGAACGACACCAAGTACCAGCTCCAGCAGACGGAGCAGCAGATCGAGGACACCAAGTCGCAGATCCAGGAGAACGAGCAGAAGCTCTCCGAGGCGCGTGAGACGCTCTCGAAGCGTGTGAGCGCCGACTACAAGGCGGGGAAGACATCGTTCCTCAGCATCATCCTCAACGCCTCCAACTGGGACGACTTTCTCAGCAGGGTCTACTATGCCGACAAGGTCAGTGAGTCGGATGCCGCCGCGATCAAGGAGGTCAACGACCTCCAGAGCTCGCTCGAGGAGAAGAAGGCCTCGCTCGAGAAGGACCAGCAGGAGCAGGAGCAGCTCCAGTCGCAGCAGGAGCAGCAGGTCAGCGACCTCAAGGCAAAGCAGTCCGAGCAGCAGGACTACGTCAACTCGCTGAGCTCCGAGCTGCAGGCGGCCATTAAGAAGCAGCAGGAGGAGGAGATCGCCAAGCAGAAGGCGGAGGCGGCCGCGCAGCAGGCAGCCGCAAAGGCACAGGCAGAGGCGGCCGCCAAGGCGACGTCCAGCTCTTCCAGTTCCAGCTCATCGTCTAACTCAAGCTCGAACTCCAGCTCCAGCTCAAAGTCAAACTCCGGTTCCAAGTCGAACTCCGGTTCCAGCTCTAACTCCGGCTCCAGTTCGGGTTCCAACACCAACGTGAGCGGGGGTGGGGGGCTCACCGCCAGCCAGCGCTCCACGATCATCAGCGCGGCCTACTCCCAGCTCGGCGTCCCCTACGTGTGGGCGGGGTCGACCCCGGGGGTCGGGCTCGACTGCTCCGGCCTCACACAGTACGCCTACGCCTGCGCCGGGATCTCGATCCCCCACAGCGCTGCGGGCCAGTACGGCATGTCGTCGCACAAGAGCAAGTCCGAGTGGCTGCCGGGTGACCTCGTTTTCTGGATTGGCGGCGTCGCCAGCGGTTCTGGCAACCACGTTGCGATCTACCTTGGCAACAACATGATTATCCATGCCAACGGTACGCTCGTGACCGTCTCCACGCTCAGCAGCAGCTACACCACGGGCGGCACGCCCAACGCATAGCCCGCCCACAACGGTAAGACGAGAAGGGGACCATCCGGAGTTCGGATGGCCCCCTCTTGTTAGGCGCTATCTGCCAACGGAAAAAGGCTTCAGCAGGCGGTGTTTCCGCTCGGCCTTCTCACTCGGCTGTCCTTGGGATGCCAGTCTGTGACCCCCGAGGTCCGCGTCTTATCGCTCACGATGTCCGCGAGCGTCTTGCTGTCCAGGTACTGCGCGGTGACCTTGCCCAGGTCGCGCCACACCGTCACCGTGGGGCACGAGTCAATGATGGGGCAGATCTCTCCATTGGTGCAGTCCAGGCAGGCAACGGGAGCGAGAGAACCCTCCGCCGCGCGGAGGATCTGGCCCAGGGTGTATTCCTCGGGCTTGCGGGTCAGACGGTAGCCACCCCCCTTGCCACGGCAGCTTTCGACGTACCCCGCCTTGTGCATGAGCGAGATGACCTGCTCAAGGTACTTGCGCGAGATGTTCTGACGCTTCGAGACGTCGCCGAGGGACACCCATCCGTCGTGCGTCGCCAGGTCTGCCATCGCTCGAAGCGCATACTTTCCCTTCGTGGAGAACATGCCAGCCATGCTTGGGCCTCCTTCCGGCGTTCACTCCAGCCCGCTTCCGCGGGCGCCAATGAGGTGGGGGAGAGGTGCTAGTCCCCGCAGTCGCAGTGGTCGTGGGCGGGGATCGAGACCGTCCCGCTCGTCTCGCCCTGCTCGAGCATCTCCTCGAGGGTGCGCCACGCGAGCTCCGCGCACTTCACGCGCGCCGGCATGTGGCTGATGTCCTTGAGCATGGCGGCCTCGTCCAGCTGCTCGATCTTCTCGGGGTCGGTCTCCTCGCCGCGCACCATGCGGCCGAACAGCTTGCAGAGCTCGATGGCCTCTTGGGGGGTCTTGTCCACCATGAGGTCGCTCATCATGTCGGCGGACGCCTGGCTAATGGCACAGCCGTGCCCCTGGTAGGAGGCCTCCTCGATCCTGCCGTCCTCACCAATCCTGACCGAGAAGGTGAGCTCGTCGCCGCACGAGGGGTTCACGCCCTCGTGGGTCATCGTGGGGTCGTCCATAACGTACTTGTAGTCGGGGTGCGAGACGTGGTCCATGAACTGCGCGTTGTAGAGGCTCGCGACACCTGTGCTAGTTGCCATTGAACACCTGCCAAACCGTCTTGAGGCCCTCGACCAGGCGGTCGATGTCCTCCTTGTCGTTGTAGAACGCCACGCTCGCGCGGCAGGTGCTGCTCTGGCCAAGCCAGGCGAGCAGGGGCTGCGCGCAGTGGTGGCCGGCGCGGATGCACACCTTGGAGCCGTCGAGGATGCTCGCGACGTCGTGCGGGTGCACGCCTCGCACATTGAACGCGACGGCACCTACGTGGCGCTCGCCCTCCAGGGGGCCGATCACGTCGACAAAGTCGAGCGCCGCCAGGCTCTGGGTGAGGTAGGACGCAAGCAGCCGCTCGCGCTGCTCCATGGTGTCGATGCCGATGCTCTCGAGGTAGGTGAGGTCGGCGTCGAAGGCGTAGCTCCCCGCGGCGTCCTGGGTGCCCGCCTCGAACTTCTGCGGCACCGGCGCCCACACCGCGTCGGTCTCGGTGACGGAGTCGATCATCTCGCCGCCCGTGAGGAACGGAGGCATGGCGTTCAGGATGTCCGCCTTGCCCCACAGCACGCCAATGCCCATGGGGCCGCCCAGCTTGTGGGCGCTGAACGCGAGGAGGTCGGCGCCCAGGTCGTGGACGTCCACCTTGAGGTGTGGCACGCTCTGCGCACCGTCCACGACCATGTACGCGCCCATTTGGTGGGCCCGGTCGGCGATCTGGCGAATGGGGTTCTCCACTCCCAGCACGTTGGACACCTGGGTCACCGAGACGATCTTTGCGCGAGGGCCGATCTTCTCTTCGATCTCGTCCTGCGTGATGCGGAAGTCGTCATTCGCGCGCAGGTAGACGAGGTGTGCGCCCGTCTGGCGGCAGACCTGCTGCCAGGGGATGAGGTTGCTGTGGTGCTCCATGATTGAGATGACCACCTCGTCCCCGGGCTTGAGGATGCTCGCGCCGAGGGTGCGGGCAACCAGGTTGAGCGACTCGGAGGTGTTGCGCGTGAACACGACCTCGTTGCCCTGGGGGTTGCCCGCCTCGTCGACCGCGCCGATGAAGCTCGCGATGTGGTTGCGGGCGTCCTCGATTGCCTGCGTCGCCTCGACGGAGAGGCTGTAGAGGCCACGGAGCGGGTTGGCGTTCATGGTCTCGTAGAAGCGCCGCTGGGCGTCGAGGACTGCCCTAGGGCGCTGCGAGGTTGCGGCGCTGTCGAGGAACGTGAGGTTGGGGTTGTTGGCGAGTAGCGGGAAGTCCTTCTTGTAGGGGCTTGCCGTGATGGCTGCCAGCTGGGACGAATCGAGCATTACTCCTCCTTGGGATCATCCGCGCTGGCGGGCTCGATGCCCAGGCCGGACGCGAGGTCGTGTGCCATGTCGTCCCCCACGACGTTCGCCGCGCGGTCGAGTGCGGCGGAGAGGGACTGGTGCTCGGGGGCGTGGATCACGGCGTCGTCGAACAGGGCGCGGGCGAACAGCGCCTCCGCCTCGGCGTCCGAGAGGCCCCTGTCGGCGAGGTAGGTCATCTGCTCGGGGCTCACGGAGCCGATGGACGCGCCGTGGTTGCCCGCCACGTCGTCCTCGTCGCACAGGATGACCGGGAGGGTCCTGTTGACGATGTCGTCGCCGGTCACGAGCACGGTCTCGCGCTCGTTGCCCCTTGAGCCGTGCCCGCCGTGGCGTAGGTCGATCGTCTCGCGCATTGTCTTCTGCCCGGCGTCTGCGAGGATGCCGGACGTCTGGATGTCACAGCGCGTGCGCTCACCACGCTGGAGCACGGCGTGGTTGACGTCGAGCACTTCGTGGTGCCGCACGATGTAGCGGGAGTCCAGGTCCAGCGTCGCGGCGTCGCCCGCGAGGTCGGCCTCGAAGCCCACGGCCACGCGACCGCCGCCCAGGAGGTACTGGCGGGCGTCGACCCTGGCGCCATCCTCGGCGACGAGGCCGATGCCCTCCAGGTGCTGGCGCTCGTCTCCCATGGCGACGACCTCCACCAGGTGCACGGTCGCGCCCTTCTCGGCATACACGCGCACGAGGTTTGCTGAGGTCGCGGCGGGGGTGGGGGAGAGGGGCGCGTCACCCTTGGCATCGCCCGTCCCATGGCTCACGACGACGATGGTCGCCGTGGCGCCGGCTCGGACCATGACGCCGCTGTCGCGCACCTCGCCGGCATCGGCGTCGCAGGAGAGGACGATGGGCTCCTCCCGAACGGTGCCGCGCGGCACCTCCACGTAGCGGGAGTCGCCCGTGGTGGCCTCGACCCATGACACGGCCTCGGTGCCCACGCCCGCGCCGATGCGGGAGAAGAGCCGGGGGAGCCTCGTTGGGACGGTGCCGGCGCTCGTGGGGACGGGCACCGAGAGGGCTATCTGGTCGATCTTGAGGTAGTTCCAGGTCTGCGCGGGGGGAACGTTGACGTGGGCGAGGGTCATCGCCTTGGTGGTCCCCTCCAGGCAAGTTGAGGTTGAGGCCATTAGCCGATCGCCCCTTCCATCTCGAGCTTGATGAGGTTGTTCATCTCGACGGCGTACTCGAGCGGCAGCTCCTTCGAGACCGGGTTGGCGAAGCCGTTGACCACCATGGTGCGGGCCTCCTCCTCGGAGCACCCGCGGCTCATGAGGTACAGGATCGTGTCGTCCGAGATGCGCCCGATCGTTGCCTCGTGGCCAACGGAGGCGGTGCGGTTGCGCACGTCCATTGCGGGGATGGTGTCCGAGCGGCTGATGTCGTCGAGCATGAGGGACTGGCACGAGACGGTGCATCGGGCGTTGTCCGCATGGCGCCCCACGACCACGGAGCTGCGGAAGGTGTTGACCCCGCCGTCCTTTGAGATGGACTTAGCGCTCATGGATGCACGCGTGTCTCGCCCGTTGAGGATGACCTTGCACCCGGTGTCCAGGTCCTGGTTTGCGCCGGAGAAGGTGATGCCGGTGTACTCGCACACCGAGCGGTCGCCCTGCAGGATCGTGGTGGGGTAGAGGTACGACACGTGGCTGCCGAACGAGCCGGAAACCCACTCCATAGTCGCATCCGCGCCGACCCTTGCGCGCTTGGTGTTGAGGTTGTACATGTTCTTGGACCAGTTCTCGATCGTGGAGTAGCGCAGGCGCGCGTGGTCCTTCACGAAGAGCTCCACGGCGCCGGCGTGGAGGTTGGCCTCGTAGTACTTGGGGGCGGAGCAGCCCTCGATGAAGTGCAGGTCAGCGCCGGGCTCGACGATGATGAGCGTGTGCTCGAACTGGCCGGCGCCCTGCGCGTTGAGGCGGAAGTAGCTCTGCAGCGGGTAGTCGAGGTGAACGCCCTCGGGCACGTAGACGAACGAGCCGCCGGACCACACGGCGTAGTGCAGCGCCGCGAACTTGTGGTCCGTGGGCGGGATGAGCGTGCCGAAGTACTCGCGCACGACGGGCTCCCACTTGGGGTCGTGGATGGCGTCCTCGATCGTGGTGTAGACGACGCCCTGCTTGGCGACCTCCTCGCGCATGTTGTGGTAGACGATCTCGGAGTCGTACTGGGCGCCGACGCCGGCGAGGCTCTCGCGCTCGGCCTCGGGGATGCCGAGGCGCTCGAACGTGTCCTTGATGTCCTTGGGGACGTCGTTCCAGTCCTTGGCCTGCTTGGTCTTGGGGCTCACGTACGTGGAGATGTGGTCCATGTCGAGGCCCGCGATGCTGGGACCCCAGTTGGGGGCCATCTGCTTGTCCTGGTAGATCTCGAGCGCCTTCAGGCGGAGGTCGAGCATCCACTGGGGCTCGTCCTTCTTGGCGCTAATGGCGCGGACGATGTCGGGCGTGAGGCCGTCGGCGTAGCGCTCGTAACCCTCCTCCGACTTCACGAAGTCATAGAGGGAACGGTCGACGTCCTCGACCTGGGTCCTCTTGCTCTTCTCGGCCATTGCTACGCCTCAGCCTTCTGGGCGGCCGCGCCGTCCTGCTCGAAGCGCGCGAAGCCGTTCTGGTCGATGTCGTCGATCAGGGACGCGGGGCCCTCGGCCACGAGGCGACCCTTGACCATGACGTGGGTGCGGTCGACGTCGAGCTTCTCGAGGATTCGCGTGTTGTGCGTGATCATGAGGAGCGCGCCGTCGCACTCGCGGCGGTAGGCCTCGATGCCGCGGCTGACGACGGAGAGGGCGTCGACGTCGAGGCCGGAGTCGGTCTCGTCGAGGATGGCCAGCTTGGGCTTGAGGAGCAGGAGCTGGAGCATCTCGACCTTCTTCTTCTCGCCGCCGGAGAAGCCGACGTTGAGCTCGCGGGTGAGGAAGCCCTGGTCCATGTCGAGCTGGTCGCAGATCTCGCCGACGCGCTGGCGGAACTTGCGCGCGGTCATCTTGAGCTCGGGGCGCATCTGGGTGATGGTGCGCAGGAAGCTGTACAGGGGCACGCCGGGGACTTCGACGGGGGCCTGGTAGGAGAGGAAGATTCCCGCAAGCGAGCGCTTGTCGGGGGTCTTGTCCGTGATGTCCTGGCCGTCGAAGGTGATGGTGCCGCCGGAGACCTTGTACACGGGGTCGCCCATGATGACGTGGCCGAGCGTGGACTTGCCCGCGCCGTTGGGGCCCATGAGGACGTGGGTCTCGCCCGCGCCCACGGAGAGGTCGATGTCGTGGAGGATGGGCTTGTCCTCGGTTCCCGCCGAGAGCCCCGATATGGTGAGAAGCTCGCTTGCCATGGTGCCTCTTTCTTGTCTGCGCGGATGCGCTTGCTTAGCGGCGGGGGCCAGGCTCCCGCAACATATCCTACCGACTGGGGGGTATTTTACCCACAGCCGCCATGCCAATCAATGCACTTGGCAGATTTGTGAAGTCATGTGGAAGCCAGGTGAGAGGGCCGTGCGAGCGGCGTCGAAGCGCGTCGTCCGGGTCGCGCGCGTTTTCGGGAGGCTGCGGGTTTGGATCGACTGAGCCTCGCCTGCCCATGCCGGCTTCCGCTGCCCTACAATTGCGCGTGGAGCAGCGAAGGGGGATGGCGTATGCAGAGGTGGAGCGCGCTCGGGGAGTTCATTGGATCTCACATGTGGGCGGTGTCGCCGCTCTGCGTCGCCGCCGGCGTGCTGTTCCCCCGCGAGGTGGGCGTGCTCAATCCCCTCGTCGTGGCGCTGTTCGCGTTCATGACCTTTCAGGGCTCGCTCTCCAACCGCTTCTCAAACCTGGCACAGACGGCTCGTCACCCGCTGCCCATGTTCGCGATCCTGGGCCTCTCCGCGGTCGCGATGCCTGCGCTCTCGTGTGTGCTCGCCCGGCTGCTGTTTGGCTCGGACGCCAACCTCGTGACCGGCATCGTGCTCGAGTACTGCGTCCCTGTCGCCGTGGTCTCGACCATGTGGATCGGCATGACCTCCGGGAACATGGCACTGGGTCTGGGGACGCTGCTGGTGTCCACGGTCGTCTCGCCCGTCACCATCCCGCTCACGCTCAAGCTCCTGCTGGGGAAGACCGTCCAGGTCGACTTTGCGGGCATGATGTTCGATATGCTCGTCGAGATCGCCATACCCGCGCTCGTCGGGGTCGCGATCAACGACCTCACGCACGGTTGGGGGAAGAGGACCCTCTCCCCCGCCCTCATGCCCGCCGCACGCATCACCATCATGCTGGTCATCGCGTCAAACTCGACGGGGATCTCGGCCTACATGCGAAACCTCACCCCAACTCTGGTGATGGTCGCGCTGTTCATCTGCGCCTACGCGAGCCTGGGGTACCTGGTGGGCTTTGTCGTGGCGAGGCTGCTGGGCGAGAGGCGCGAGGACGTGGTGACCTCGACCTTCCAGGTGGGCATGCGCAACATCTCCGCCGGGGCGGTGCTCGCACAGCAGTTCTTTCCCGCGGAGGTCATGTTCCCGGTGGTTGCGGGGACGCTCTTTCAGCAGATCCTCGCGGCGATCTGCGAGATCGTGGTGAGCCGCGTGCTGGGGACGGGAGAGGTCCCCTCGGCCTTGGCGGACGAGAAGGCCGCACCAGACGGAGTCGCCGTGGCGGCGCGGACGCGCTGAGGACTCGGGCGCCGGGGCGGAATGCGCTGGCCTCGTCTTGCGTTCGCCAGCACAGGCTCCGCCAGGAAGGCGGGAAGATGAGAGCCACCCGTGCATCGTGTCGTCGCGTGCCTGGTGCCTGGCATTCGGCTGGCTTTCAGCAATCCGGCAAATGCGCTAACGTCTTCCCCATAGGGCCCCGCGGAGAGGTGCGCACCCGACTCGAGGGTAATGCCGCGGCGGCGAAGGAGCCACCCATGCAGAGAGCATCATCAGCCAGGGGAGAGGATGGCCTCCTCCCAAGTCTTGCATCTCGTCTCGCCGTGGTGGACCTTCTCTATCAGCTGGGCCTTCAGGCGACATACTTCGTGGGCGTCGTGGGATGCGCCACCTATGTGCTTGGGGCGAATGCGTTCCAGGTCTCGTACCTGGTCCTTGCGTTCAACATCGTTCTCGTTGCGGGCGGGGTCGCCTGCGGCCCTCTTGTCGATCGCGTTGGGCCTCGCAGGGCGCTGGTGCTCGCGTTCCCCGCCATGTCGCTGTTGGGCCTGTTTGGCTGGCTCTTCCCGCTGAGCATGGGGAGTCTGTTCGTCACCGCCGCCCTCCTCGGGGTGCTTTGGGCAGTTGCGGGCACCGCGGTCAACGCGTTCCCGCGTTGCCTGACCGAAAGCTCGCGAGAGCTGCTGCGCATGAACAGCCTGTGCAACACTGCGACGAGCGTCGCGGTCATCGTGGGGCCCCTGCTTGGCGGTGCTATCAGCAAGGTCGCCCCTCAGCAGTGCGTGTTCTCGGTCCTCGCCTTCGCGCCCCTCTCCGCGGAGGCAGTGGTGATGGGCATGCCCCGTGACGCCTTGTGCAAGCCGGGGACGGGGGAGACGGGCAAACCCGACGGGACGGGTCGCGACAGGGGTCGCGGCGCGTTTCTCCACGAGCTCTGGGAAGGCGTCAGGATCGTCTTCACGCACGGTGACCTTGCGTTTCTGTTCTTCCTGGGGTTCCTGGGCTTCTTCTGCTACGGTGCGTTCGACTCGCTCGAGTCGCTCTTCTACCGCTACACGCTCCATGCCAGCTCGGACTGGATGGGTTGGCTCTCGGCCATTGCGGGCGTGGGCGGGACCCTCGGCTCCCTCCTTGTCATGCGCGTTCCCGAGCGCAGGCTCACCCCCACGCTGCTCTCGGCGCTGCTCCTGGTGACGGGCGTTGGCTCCATGGTGTACGTGGGCACGGGCTCGGTCGCAGTCGCGGCGGTTGGGCAGGCCATCGCCGGGCTGGGGTTTGGGGCCATGGGGCCGGTGCGCACGACCCTCACGCAGCAGCGCTGCGACCAGAGCTACGTGGGGAGGGTCACCTCCGTTATGCAGGCTGGCCTCAACAGCGCCGGCATCATTCCCCTGTTCTTTGCCCCGTTCCTGGCGGATGCTCTTGGCGTACAGACGGTTCTGTTTGGTGCAAGTACGATGGTCGCCCTGGTCGCGGTTGCGTTTCTTCTCGCTTCGCTTCGGCGCAGATAGCCGTGTGAGAGGGGCGGCGGAGAGAGGGCTTCCGTTCCGTCGTCGGAGCCCTGCCGAGGGCGGATTGGTTGCCCGCGGGGTTGGAAAAGAGTCAAAGAAGGAGAAGAGAGAGGCCCGGCCGTGCCCTCTCGATTCAACTGGTGGGAGAGTGGCGTGCCCGCTTGCGTATGTGGTGGCGAGCGGGCCGCTCCATTCCGAGCCCGCCGATTCCCCGCCGTGGTCGTCGTGGCTCGGGGCCCAGGCGGCCGGATGCCTCGAGGTGCCCCGCGTCAAAAATCTCGTCCCATGCGCACACGCGATGGGCGAATTCCGACGGGGAGGGGGCTTTCCGCCGCCTGGAGGCTGCCCGGATGTCAGAAAGTCCGCCCCGCGTGTACACGCGGGGCGAGGTATTAGACGGAGGGGACCCTCTCGGCCCCACGGCTGTCGGAAATCGCGTTCCGTGTGTACACGCGGGACGAAATAGTAGACGGGGGGAGCCGCCGGGATCGCGGGAGGTGACCTTGATGTCAGAAGTTGCGTTCCGTGTGTACACGCGGGACGAATCTTCTGACGGCGAGGATCCAGCACCCATCAAAGTTTTCCGAAGGGTTGCGCCTTCGCGCGGGCGGTGGGCCTTCGCCTAGAATGTTCACGCAAGACAGACGACAGATGCGGACGGGCAATCTCACGTCTCGCCCGCAGCGCAAGGAAGGCTGGGAGGAACGCATGCCCCTGAGCCAGAAAGACGTCGCCGGCATCGCCGACTACGCCCGCATCGCCCTGACGGGCGACGAGCTCCAAGAGATGACCACCTACATGAACGAGGCGGTCGAGCTGCTCAAGCCCATCACCGAGTACGACCTCGATGGGGTGGAGCCCACGTTCCACCCCATCGGCGACCTCTCGAACGTGATGGGCGGGGACGTGGTGGACGCCTCAGTCCGCGCGCTCCCCATCGACGTCGCACTCAAGAACGCGGGATCCTCCGAGGGTCGCTACTTCCGCGTCCCGTCCATCCTGGGAACCGAGGAGGGTGACCGCTGATGGCGAGCTTCGACCAGCTTTCCGCCGCCCAGATTGCCGCCGGCGTGAGGGCGGGTGACTTCTCCGCCACTGAGGTCGCGCGCGCGTCCCTCGACGCCGTCGACGCACGCGAGCCGCAGGTCCAGGCGTTCCTGGAGGTCTCCGCGGACCTCGCCCTCAAGGCGGCCGAGAGGACCGACCAGGCAAGGGCCAGGGGAGAGGAGCTTGGACCCCTCGCCGGAGTGCCCTGCGCGTTCAAGGACAACATGCACCTTGTGGGCACGCACACCACCTGCGCCTCCCGAATGCTCGAGAACTACGAGTCCACGTTCACCGCGACCTGCGTTCAGCGCATGCTCGACGCCGGTGCCACGCCCATCGGGAAGGCCAACATGGACGAGTTCGCGTTTGGCTCGTCCACGGAGTCCAGCGCGTTCCACCGCACCAACAACCCGTGGGACACCACGCGCGTGCCTGGCGGCTCGTCGGGCGGCTCGGCTGCCGCGGTCGCGTCGGGCGAGGTCACGGTCTCGCTGGGATCGGACACGGGCGGCTCCATCCGCCAGCCGGCAAGCCTCTGCGGCGTCGTGGGGATGAAGCCAACGTACGGTGCTGTGAGCCGCTACGGTGTGGTCGCCTTTGGCTCCTCCCTCGACCAGGTGGGGCCGTTCGGCCGCCGGGTTGAGGACGTCGCGCTTGCCATGAACGCGCTCGTCTCGCCTGGCCGCGACCCCTTCGACTCAACCAGCCAGGACTGCCCGATCGACTTCCTGGAGCACCTGGAAGACCCCATAGCGGGCAAGCGCGTGGGCATCGTTCCCCAGCTCATGGAGGTCCAGGGCCTCACCGACGAGGTCAGGGATGCAGTGAACGGCGCCGCCCGTGCCCTCGAGGATCAGGGCGCCCAGGTGGTGGAGGTCGACCTCCCCAACATCGCAAGCGCCATTTCGGCCTACTACGTGATCGCGCCCTGCGAGGCCTTCAGCAACCTCGCCCGCTTTGACGGCGTCCGCTACGGGTACCAGGAACAGGGCTGCGCCACGCTGGCAGAGCAGACCTCGCTCTCGCGCGCCCACGGCTTTGGCGAGGAGGCCAAGCGCCGCCAGATGCTCGGCGCCTACCTGCTCTCGAGTGGGGTCTACGACACCTACTACTATCCCGCGCAGCAGGTGAGGACCCTCATCACGCAGGACTACGAGCGCGCATACGAGAAGTGCGACGTCATCCTCATGCCGGCGGCCCCCCGCACGGCGTTCAAGTTTGGCGAGCTGTCCGACCCCACCCAGATGTACGCGTCGGACATGTTCACAATCTCGAACAACATCGTTGGCAACGGTGGCGTCAGCGTCCCCCTGGGACTCGGGCGCGACTCGGGGCTGCCCGTGTCGGCCCAGCTCCAGGGCCCCGCGTTCAGGGACCGCATGCTCCTGCAGTTTGCCCGCGCCATCGAGCGCGCCTACGACGCGAGCGGCATCGTCGCGCCCGACTTTGCCGGGAAGGGGGGTGACCTCGCATGAGGAGCCTCCAGGAGGTGCTCCAGGACTGGGAGGCCGTCATCGGCCTGGAGGTCCACACCGAGCTCACCACGCTCGAGACCAAGATGTTCTGCAACTGCAAGCTGAGCCACGACGACGAGCCCAACACCAACGTATGCCCGGTGTGCCTGGGCATGCCCGGGGCGCTGCCCGTCCCCAACAAGAAGGCGATCCAGTCCATCGTGATGGCTGGCCTGGCGACCAACTGCCAGATCCAGAAGCACTCGATGTTCTACCGCAAGCACTACTTCTATCCCGACATGGCCAAGAACTTCCAGACCACGCAGGGGCCGGTCGCGTTCTGCATGCACGGCCACCTTGACCTGGCCGTGGAGGGCGAGGGCGCCGCGGAGCGCCCGGAGTGGGAGTCCACCGCCGGCGACGGCACGCCCGTCGAGCGCGCGGCCGACGGCTCCTACACCGTGCCCATCAGGATCCTGCGCATCCACATGGAGGAGGACGCCGCCAAGATGGTCCACTCCGGCGGAACGGAGGGCCGCATCACCGGCGCGTCGGAATCGTTTATCGACTACAACCGCTGCGGCACGCCGCTGATCGAGCTCGTGACGGAGCCCGACCTGCGCACGCCCGAGGAGGCCCGCCTCTTCATGGAGGACCTGCAGCAGACGTTCCGCACGCTCGGCATTAGCGACTGCTCGCTCGAGAGCGGCTCCATGCGCTGCGACGGCAACATCAGCCTGCGCCGCCGCGGCGAGACCCGCCTGGGCACCAAGGCCGAGATGAAGAACATCAACTCGTTCAAGAGCCTGCACGACGCGCTGGAGTACGAGATCTGCCGCCAGGCCGAGGTGCTTGAGGAGGGCGGCATCATCTACCAGGAGACCCGCCACTGGGAGCCCAGCCACCACCGCACCGTGGTCATGCGCGTCAAGGAGACCGCGGACGACTACCGGCTCTTCCCGGACCCGGACCTCGCGCCCTTCGACCTGACGGACGACTTCATCAACGAGGCCCGCGCCCGCATCCCGGAGCTGCCGCACGCCAAGCGCGACCGCTACGTGCGCGACTTTGGCCTCAAGCCCGCCGACGCGCGCCAGCTCGCCGGCGACCCCGCGACGGCGGCGCTCTTCGAGTCCGCCGTGGCGCTCGTCAAGCCGGGCGAGAAGGACGCGGCCAAGGTCCAGGCGACCGTCGCCAACGTGATGGTCAACCTGCTGCCCGGACACGACGGCGTCTCCGCCGAGCAGATCTTCTCGCTCGCGAGGCTCCTCGCCACGGACGCGATCACGTTTGCCCAGGCACGCGAGGTGCTCGAGGCCGTTGACGGCACGGACGACGACCCGGAGCACGTGGTGGACGAGCGCGGCATGCGCCAGGTGAGCGACACGTCGGCCCTCGCGCCCATCGTGGAGGAGGTGCTCGCGCGCTGCCAGGACCAGGTGAACCAGTACCACGACGGCAACAAGAAGGTCGTGGGCTACCTGGTGGGCCAGTGCATGAAGGCGAGCAAGGGCAAGGGCAACCCCAAGCTGTTCAACCAGCTGCTCAGGCAGAAGCTCGAAGCCTAGGCAGGGGAGAGGGGTCTCCGTCCCGCCCGCGGCGCCTCCCGACGGCAGTCGGGGCACCGGTGTCGCAGCGGGCGTGGGCCCCGGGAGGTACCCATGGCACTCACGATCAACCCGCGCCTGCGGGGGCTCGCACCCTCGGGCATCAGGCGCTTCTCGGCGCTTGCCGCGGCGACCCCCGGCTGCGTCTCGCTCACGCTGGGCGAGCCGGGCGAGGGCACGCCGCCCGCCATCCGCGACCGGGTGGGGGAGGACCTCGCGGCGGGTCTCACGCACTACCCGCCCAACAACGGCTTTTCCTGGCTGCGCGAGGCCATCGCGTCGTCCGAGGCGGCCCGTGGCGTCTCTCCCGAGGTCGCGACCCCCGACAACGTGATTGCCACCGTGGGTACCACGGAGGCGCTGTTCGTGGCCCTTTCCACCATCCTCGAGCCCGGTGACGAGGTAATCGTCCCCACACCGGCGTTCTCGCTCTACGCCTCCATCGCCTCGCTCCTGGGGGCGCGCGTGGTCGAGCTCGACACCGAGCCTGCCGGCTACCAGGTTGATTCCGCCGCCCTGGGGCGCGCCGTCACGCCCCGCACCAAGGCGGTCGTGCTCTGCTCCCCCAACAACCCCACGGGCTGCGTACTGGATGCCGCGAGCCTCTCTGCTGTGTCGGACACAGCGCGCGACCACGATCTGTTCGTGGTGTGCGACGACGTGTACCGGCTCCTCTCGTATGACGGGGAGGCGCCCTCGTTCGCGCCCGCACACCCAGAGCTCGCCGACCGCACCCTGGTGGTTGGCAGCTTCTCAAAGCCCTGGGCAATGACCGGCTGGCGCATGGGGTGGCTCCTGGGGCCGTCCTGGATCATGGGACAGGCCGCAAAGGTCCACCAGTTCGCCGTGAGCAGCATCCCCGCCTTCGTGCAGCACGCGGGCGTGGAGGCGCTGGGGACGGACGTCGGCCAGATGCGCGAGAGCTACCGCCGCCGTCGCGACCGCGTGGTCGTGGCGCTGGGACAGATGGGCCTTCCCACCCCCAGGCCCCGGGGCGCCTTCTATGCGTTCCCCGACGTCCGCGAGTTTGGCCTTACGAGCGAGGAGTTCTGCGAGCGCGCCATCCGCGAGGCGGGCGTTGCGCTGGTGCCCGGCGCGTTCTTTGGGGGAGAGGGGCACGTGCGCCTGAGCTACGCGTGCGACGACCACACGCTGGATGAGGGGCTCGCCCGTCTCGAATGCTTTGTGAACGAGCTGAGGGAGGGGGAGGCGAGCAATGCGCGAGCCTGACCTGGAGCTGCTGCGACGCTACCGCCGCGACCTCCATCAGATTCCCGAGGTCGACTTCGACCTTCCCAACACCTGTGCCTACGTGCACTCCGTACTTGATCCCCTTGCCTCCTCCGACGACCGCCTGAGCGTGTTCGAGCCCTGCGAGTCCACGGTCTGCCTGCTCGCGAACGTGGGCGCAGAGGCCACCACCGCCATACGCTCTGACATGGATGCTCTTCCCGTCACCGAGCGCACGGGCGCCCCCTACGCCAGCCGCACCCCCGGACGCATGCATGCCTGCGGGCACGACGGGCACATGGCCATGGTCCTGGGCCTGGCGCGGCACCTCGCGCTTCATATGGACGAGCTCCCGCGAAACGTCCTGCTGGTGTTCCAGCCCGCCGAGGAGACCACGGGAGGTGCCCGCGTCGTGTGCCAGACGGGCCTGTTCAACAGGCTTCACGCCGACCGCATCTTTGGCTTTCACCTGTGGCCGGACCTCCCGGCGGGGGTCGTCGCAAGCAGGCCCGGCCCCCTCCTCGCCGCCAGCAACGAGGCCACCTTCGACTTCCTCGGCCGTGCCAGCCACATTGCGAAGGCATCGGACGGTCGTGATGCGCTCGAGGCGTGCTCCCGCTTCCTCCTGTCCTCGTATTCCTATATGGGGGAGAGGGAGGCGGAGGAGCCGTGCCTCCTCAAGTTCGGGCGCATGGAGGCGGGATCGGTTCGCAACCAGATCGCCGACCACGCGCACCTGGAGGGAAGCCTCAGGACCTTCTCCGTGGGGATGGGGGAGAGGTGCCGCGCCGAGCTCGCCACCCTTGCCAATGGCATCGCAGGTTCCCTGGGCTGCGAGGCGCGGACGCACTTCTCCGACGGCTATCCCCCGGTCGTGAACGACGACGATCTGTTCTCGCTCGTGCGTGGTGCGCTCCCTGACCTGCGCGACGTCCCCGAACCGCTGCTGATCGCCGAGGACTTTGCCTGGTACCAAAGGAGCCTTCCCGGGGTCTTCCTGCTGCTGGGCACCGGCACGGGGATCCCCCTGCACTCGGATGCCTTCGACTTCGACGAGTCCGTGCTCATGCGAGGGCTCCAGGCGTACGAGCGCCTGGTCCGCCTGCCGTAGCCAAGGCACCCTGGTGCCGTCACCCTCCCATCTCGGGGGGACGTGTTCCCATCGTGTTACGTGGCCGCCGTCCGCCTGGCGGTCCGCCATTCGCCGGTGCTACTCTCACCCCACTGATAGAGGAGCGGACACGAAGGGCGCGGTGGAGCCGGCAGGCTGCGAAACCGCGCGAGGCGAGGTCCGCCGAACTGGGGGTGGGGGCATCCTTCCCCGGTGGGCGTACGGGAAACACCCGTGCGACTGTCCGCGCACCACCGCGCGGGTGAGCTATCTTACCGGGGTGCCAGGCTCGCCTCTTCCGTAAGGTCGCAAACTCGCCGACACGACCCGGGAGATGATTCCACGTGAGCTCGACCGCAGCCAAGAGGCCCTTTGCGACGAAGGAGCAGCTCGAAGCGATAGCGTCGCAGTATCCCACGCCGTTCTACCTGTACAGCGAGGACCTGCTGCGCGCCCGCGTCCGTGCCCTTAACGAGGCGTTCGCCTGGAATCCCAGCTTCCGCGAGCACTTTGCCGTCAAGGCGACCCCCAACCCCGCCATCATCCGCATCCTGGCGGAGGAGGGCTGCGGAACCGACTGTGCCTCGCTCACCGAGCTCATGCTCTCGGACGCCTGTGGAATCCGTGGCGAGGCGGCCATGTTCACCTCGAGCGACACGCCGCTTGCCGACTACCGTTTGGCGCGCGACCTTGGTGCGACCATCAACTTTGATTCCCTCGACCAGCTGGGGTTCTGGCGCGACAACGTGGGCGAGTTCCCGCGGACGGTGTGTTGCCGGGTCAACCCGGGCGGCGACTTTGAGGCGGCAAACGGCATCATCGGCACGCCGCAGGACTCCAAGTTCGGCATGACCGTCCCGCAGCTGCGCGAGGCGTTTCGCACCCTCCGCGACGCTGGGGTCCAGGAGTTTGGCATCCATGCGTTCCTCGCGAGCAATACGCTGGGGGATGACTACTACCCCCGTCTGGCACGGCGTCTGTTCCGCCTCGCCGCGGACCTCTCCCGCGAGCTCTCCGTTCACGTGGCGTTTGTGGACCTGTCTGGCGGCATAGGCGTCGCGTACGAGCCTAGCCAGAGGGAGAACGACATCCGCGCCATCGGCGAGGGAGTCAGGCGGGCCTACGAGGAGGTCCTGGTCCCCGTCGGGATGGGGGACGTCTCCATCCGCTCCGAGCTCGGTCGCTGGATCGCCGCACCCGCCGGCGCGCTCGTGACCCGCGTGATCCACCACAAGGTCACCTACCACGACTACCTGGGGGTCGACGCCTGCTCCGCAAACCTCATGCGCCCGGCGATGTACGGTGCCTACCACCACATCACGGTCATGGGCAGGGAGGACGAGCCCGTGGGGGGCACCTACAACGTGGTGGGTGGCCTGTGCGAGAACTCCGACCAGCTCGCCCGTGAGCGGCCCCTCCCTCGCACCGAGGTGGGCGACCTGCTCTTTGTCCACGACTGCGGCGCCCACGGGCACTCCATGGGCTACAACTACAACGGCCGGCTGCGTTCTGCGGAGCTCCTGCTCCAGAGCGACGGCGACGTTCGCCTGATTCGGCGCGCAGAGACGCCCGCCGACTACTTCGCGACCCTGGACGTGACGCCCGAGGGTGCGGCTCTCCTCTCGGAGGTGCGGCGAAAGCCGTAGCCGCGGGGCCAGTTCCCCCGCGGCACCCAAGGAGTAGAGGAGACACGCATCGGCGCGCAGACGCGCGCCACCACCAGGAAGGAACCACCCATGGACGTACGTGACACCGAGGGCTCCATCGTCGCCCTCGTCACCCCCTTTGATGAGAACGGCCAGATCGACTTCCCTGCAATCGATCGGCTGGTCAACTTCCACATCCAAAACCACACCGACGGCATCCTGGTGCTGGGCACCACTGGCGAGTCGGCGACCATGACAGACGCGGAGGACTACGCGGTCGCCAAGCGCGTGGTGGACGACGTCGCCGGCCGCATCCCCGTCATCGGCGGCTCCGGCTCAAACTCCACCGCCGAGTCGCTCGCCAAGTCGCGTGGCCTCGCCGAGCTGGGGGTCGACGCCCTGCTCCTTATCACCCCCTACTACAACAAGTCCAACGAGGACGGCATCTACCACCACTTCACCGCGGTTCTCGACCAGGTTGACAAGCCCGCGATCCTCTACAACATCCCCGGGCGCACCGGGTGCTCCATCAGCGAGAGGAACGTCGAGCGCCTGTGCACGCACCCCAACGTAATGGGCATCAAGGAGGCATCGGGCAGCATCTCGTACGCCACGACCGTTGCCCAGTACCTCTCGGACGACTTCCGCATGTACAGCGGGAACGACGACATGGTCGTGCCCCTGCTGTCGCTGGGCGCCTCGGGCGTGATCTCGGTGTGGGCCGACGTCCAGCCGCGCGTGGTGCACGACATGGTGCGCAGCTACCTGGACGGCGACGTGAGGGCGGCGCGCCGGGCGCAGCTCGACGGCCTCGAGCTGGTGCACTCCCTCTTCTGCGAGGTCAACCCCATCCCGGTGAAGGCTGCGCTCTCGATGATGGGCATGATCAGCGAGAGCTACCGCCAGCCGCTGTGGCCGCTTAGCGACCCGGCACGCGAGCGCCTCTCCGCTGCCATGAGGGGAGCTGGTCTGATTGGCTAGCGTCATCGTGGTCGGCGCGCGAGGTCGCATGGGCACGCTGCTCTGCAGGGCGTTCGACGAGGCGGACGACTTCGAGCTGGTCGGAGGCTACGACGCGCAGGACGTGGGCGAGCTTGACCAGGAGGCGCCTACGGCGGACCTGCTGGTCGACTTCAGCTCGCCCAAGGCGCTCCCCCACGTGCTCGCGTACGTGGACAGGACGGGCAGCGCGCTGCTGAGTGGGACCACGGGGCTGGACCAGGACCAGCTCGCGAGCATCCGCGAGCGGGGCGAGAGGAGCCGGGTCATCTGGTCGGGCAACTATTCGCTGGGTGTCGCGGTGCTGCGGCATGTCACGCGCATGGCGGCGGAGGCGCTCCCTGGCTGGGACGTGGAGATCGTGGAGTGCCACCACGGCGGCAAGGCCGACGCCCCCTCGGGGACGGCGAAGATGCTCCTCGCGGAGGTCGACCCAGAGGGCGGGGCGGACGTCGCGTACGGCCGCGAGGGCATCGTGGGACCGCGCCCCAAGGGCCAGGTGGGCATGCACTCGCTGCGCGGCGGCACCGTCGCCGGAACCCACGAGGTGCACTTCTTCGGCGACGACGAGGAGGTCTGTCTCACCCATCGCGCAACGAGCAGGCAGATCTTCGTGAACGGCGCCGTGGCGGCTGCCAGAAGGCTCCTGGGCCGCGAGCCCGGCAGCTACGACTTTGACGACCTCATGTTCTCGTAGGGAGGATGCACGTTGGAGGCACAGCAGATCATCGACTACATCGCGACCTCGCCCAAGCGCACGCCGGTCAAGGCGTACGTGAGGGAGGCGGAGGGCGCACGCGTCGCCTATCCCGCGGATGCGCACGTGTTTGGTGACGGCCGCAGCAAGGTGGTGTTCGCCGACTGGGCCGAGCTCGGCCCCGCGCTTGAGGCCGCCGGCGACGCCGTGGAGGACCTGGTGGTGGAGTGCGACCGTCGCAACTCCGGCGTCCCCATGCTCGACCTCAGGGGTGTCAACGCCCGCATCGAGCCTGGTGCCATCATCCGGGAGCGGGTGGAGATAGGCGACAACGCCGTGGTCATGATGGGCGCGATCATCAACATCGGCGCCGTGGTGGGTGAGGGCACCATGATTGACATGGGGGCCGTCCTAGGCGGTCGTGCCATTGTGGGCAGGCACTGCCACATTGGTGCGGGCACCGTGCTTGCCGGGGTCGTGGAGCCCGCGAGCGCCACGCCCGTCGTGATCGAGGACGACGTGATGATAGGCGCCAACGCCGTGGTGATCGAGGGCTGCCGCGTGGGGCGCGGGTCCGTGGTCGCCGCCGGCGCGGTCGTCACGCGCGACGTGCCTGCGGGCGTCGTGGTGGCGGGCTGCCCCGCGCGCGTCATCAAGCAGAAGGACTCGGGAACCCAGGCCAAGACGGCGCTGGTCGACGCGCTGCGGTCGCTCTAGGCCCGCCCATAATCCGTAGCTCGCGCTCAACGTTGCCCGTAGGTGCCCTGGCCGGAAGCCCCGGTCGGGGCATCGTCCTCGTTATGCGCATCGTTGGGGTCGAGTTGCCTGGGGGCGATGCGGGTGCGCCCGGTTGTGCCGGGGGACAGGCCGAGGGGGCGAATGAAAAAAAGAGCGTTCCCCGTCCTTTGCGCCGCTCAGGGGACATATGTTGCCCCGTTCGCCAAACTTTTTACCTGAACACGCATGTGAACATTTAAACGTGGAAAAATAAATGTTTGGAAGAGGGACCGAAAGGCCCCGAGGATCAACAGGAAGGGTTTTCACATGGGTGTCAATCGCTTCGTCCTCAACACCGTCTCGTACCACGGTGCCGGTGCCATCAAGGAGATTCCCGGCGAGATCAAGCGCCGCGGCTACAAGAAGGCCTTCGTGTGCTCCGACCCCGACCTCGTAAAGTTTGGTGTCACCTCCAAGGTCACCGACCTGCTCGACGAGGCTGGCATCGCATGGGAGCTCTACTCCGAGATTAAGCCCAACCCCACCATCCAGAATGTGCAGGATGGCGTGAAGGCAATTAACGACAGCGGCGCGGACTGCATCGTTGCCATCGGTGGCGGCTCGTCCATGGACACCGCCAAGGCCATCGGCGTCATCAAGGAGAACCCCGAGTTCGCCGACGTGCGCTCGCTCGAGGGCGTGGCTCCCACCAAGAAGCACGCGACCTTCACCATCGCCGTTCCCACGACGGCGGGAACTGCCGCCGAGGTCACGATCAACTACGTGATCACCGACCCCGAGCGCGTTCGCAAGTTCGTGTGCGTTGACACCAACGACATCCCCGAGGTCGCCGTGGTCGACCCCGACATGATGGCCTCGATGCCCGCTGGCCTCACCGCTGCCACCGGCATGGACGCCCTCACCCACGCAATCGAGGGCTACACCACCAAGGGCGCCTGGGAGCTGTCCGACATGTTCCACTACGAGGCGATCAGCCTCATCAGCACACACCTGCGCGACGCCTACGCCGAGGCAAAGTCTGGCAAGCCCGCCTCGGGCCGCGAGGGCATGGCGCTGGGCCAGTACATCGCCGGCATGGGCTTCTCCAACGTGGGCCTGGGCATCGACCACTCCATGGCGCACACGCTCTCGGCGCACTACGACACCCCGCACGGCGTTGCCTGCGCCATGCTGCTGCCCATCTCGATGGAGTTCAACAAGCCGGTCGTCGCCGAGCGCCAGGCCAAGATCGCCACGGCCATGGGCGTCGACACCACGGGCATGAGCACCGAGGAGGCCGCTGACGCCGCCATCGCCGCCGTGCGCCAGCTGTCCCACGACGTCGAGATCCCCACGACCTGCAAGGGCCTGGTGGAGGAGGACCTGGACCAGCTCGCCAAGGACGCACTCGCCGACGCCTGCTACCCCGGCAACCCCCGCGAGGCTACCCCCGAGCAGGTCAAGGACATGTTCCGCAAGATCATGGCGTAGCAATCGCGTCACATCACGCGCCGTTGGGAGGGGTCTTGGGTTCGCCCGGGACCCCTCTCCTCTCCCATGGGCTTCCTGCGCAAATGGCCGAGCTGTCGGCTGGCTGGCGGCGGAGGGGGAGATAATCGTGGGGCACCGCATGCGACGGAGTCGAAAGGGGAGAGGCCTTGGCACGGCATTGGAACGAGGACGAGAGGGACTATCGCGACGTCCAGGAGAACGCCCGCGGTGGGGGGCTGCTCGCCCTTCTTGGCCTGGTGCTGATGGCCGTTGCGCTCGTGGGCCTGTTCTCGGGACCCAGCGAGAGCCTCGTGTTCACGACGTTGCTCGTGGTCGCGCTGCTCGCGGGGGTCGCGCTGCTCTACGTTGGCACGTCGCTTCGCCGCGACGCCCGCAAGGCGACGCTGCGCCACCAGGAGAACTCGGACCCCTGGGAGGACGAGGCCCGGCGCCGCTAGTCTCGCCCCTATCCGCAGATCTGTGAGAGAATGCGCCATGGCATGAAGGTGCAAGACGTTCTGGACGGGGACGGGTTGCGATGAAGCTTTCCGAGGGGGCCCTGACCCCGCTGTACCAGCAGGTCATCGACGACATCAAGGACAACATCGAGAGCGGTAGGTACCGCGAGGGGGAGAAGATTCCCTCCGAGACCGAGCTCTCGCAGACGTACTCCGTGAGCAGGATCACCATCCGCCGCGCGGTCGAGGAGCTCTCCGAGGAGGGCTATCTCACGAAGCGACAGGGCAAGGGGACCTTCGTCAACCGTCCCAAGCTCGCGAGGAAGATCTTCCAGACCAGCGAGGTGCAGAGCTTCTCCCAGACCTGCCGCGAAGCCGGCAGGGTTCCCGGGGCGAGGCTCCTTGGGTGCGAGACGACCGAGGCGCGTCCTGCCGAGCGCGAGTTCCTCGGGCTGCCCGAAGGTGCCCGCCTCGTCCACGTCAAGCGCCTGCGCACGGCGGACGGCATCCCCATCATGGTCGAGAACAACTTCTTCCCGCTCGACGGGTTCGCCTTCCTTCTAAACGCAAAGCTCGATGACTGCTCGATCTTCGACCTGGTCGCCAGCGAGACGGGACGCCGCCCCGAGGGGGACGACCTTTGCACGCTCGAGATCGTTCGAGCCGGTTCGGACGTCGCCCGTCACCTGGGCGTCCCCATGGGCGAGCCGCTGTTCTACGAGCATGTCAACTTCGTGGACGGGGAGGGGTTGCCGCTCCTCATTGGCAAGCAGTACATCGTGGGCAGCCTGTTCGTCTTCAGCATCTAGTTGGATGTTGTGGCGTCCAGCGCTTCGTCTGCGATAGCGTGCACGAGTTTGGCGCCGTGATGTTTGGCGCTCCTAAACCCTGCATGGTTTTTCACCATCCAGCTCGTTCGAAGACTAGGAAGACTAAGCACTCTGCTCCCAATTCCGTGCGGGGACTAGCTTCGTTGAGCGGCGCGTCAGGGAATCCACGTGATGTCTAGCACGATTAGGCACCGTGCCATCGTCCCTTTGTGAGCCTCTCTCTGGCAATGCTCCAGGTGGTGGTCCGGAAGCTCCGCATCCATATCAACCAGAGAGTTCTCGAAGGTCAAAGAAGGGAGGAGGGACATTTCCACGCCGGCGGGCGCATATTGGGGAAGGTGGCAGAACCGCCTCTGCGGGCCATAGGTATCGCCAGTGCAGACGTTAGTGGCTGGGCCCTGCCAGAAATCTCGTCCCGCGTGTACACACGGTGGGAGATTTCCGACATGGAGACTCGCTCCACTGGTACGTTTCCCCTGTTAGAGGGAGGTCGGGGTCTCGCCGCTGTCGGAAGGTGCGTTCCATGTGTACACGCGGGGTGCGATTTTAGACAGGGAACTCCCTCCCGATGCCACGGATGCCAGAAAGTCCATCCCGTGTGTACACACGGTGCGCAGTTTCCGACAAGGGATCCGTGCTGCTGCCTTGATTACCCAGATGTCGGTGCGTCGGTTCCTCACCGTTGTCAGAAAGTCCCTCCTGGGTGTACACACGGTGGGAGTGCGGCATGGGCCGAGTCCCTACGGACGACAGACGACAGAGGCGGTTGCCACACGTAGCTGGTCCGTCCGGATAGGCTCGCGTGGATCCAAGCCCCTACTGACGGGGGATTGTCGCTCCGGTCGTCGGTTGATTCCCGACGCTGCGTGGCATCCCCTGCCCCCGTAGGTCATGCTCCTCCCCCTGAGCTCTTTCCCCCGTGCGCCGGTCGAGTGATGCGTGTGCCCCGGCGTTGGCGCGGGCGAAAGGCGTCCAATGGTCAAAGCAGGGAATGCTTCCGCTATGAAGGCTGTCTGAGGCGGACGGTCTTTGTCTCTCCCCGAGCTTCCCGTGACAAAACAAGTGACATGAAGTTTCACGATATATCAGCAGGCCGACACGAACCCTCCCTACTGCTGATGGCAGCTGCTTCCCGATATGAGCACTCACATTGGGAGTTCGCTGCCAAGGTTGAAAGGTTGATGGGAAGCCAACAGGGGAACGAGATGCCTGCGACGGTGACGTGGCGGCTGGGGCCACGTGAAAGTGCTCACATCGGGCTTGCGCTGCCAGTGGGTCCCCGTGGGAGGTGCCCAATCCACGGCGTGGTCCTCTTTTGGGAAGAGTCCAAAGGAGGAGACCGAGGCGACCTCCCACAGATGAAGGGGCTGTCAGGTTCGGGCGAGGCAAGCCGCTTCATTCTTAGCCCATTGACATCCTGCCATGATCGTCGTGGCTCGGAGCCTAGGTGGCTTGAAACCGAGGGGTAACTCGTGGGAGAAAACGCGTCCCGTATGTATGCCCGGGATGAGATCCCTGGCATGGGAGGGGTATTCGACCAGCGAAAATTGGTCAGATGCTTGAGGCCCAGCGGTGGGAGAGTTTGCCGATAAGGTACGAAAAATGATGTGTAGAGGATGGGGGCGTCAGCAAAAGGAGATGAGACCCCACGTATTCCGCGAGTAGAAGGTCGGAGTAGACGCCCGAGGGCTCGACTGCGTGTGGCGCCCTGTGCCCAATGCGCTCACGGCCGGGGAGTGACCGCTCGGCGGTTCTCGATCCCCATTGTTCCTCTCCAAGAAACAAGACGTTATATAACGTATTATAACGTACTAAACGCACAACAGGTTTTGCGGAAGTGTTGGGAGAGGGAGGAAGCGATGGCGGAGGAGACAAAGGGGAAGGGCAGGAGGCATCGGTTCCACCTGCCGCACGTCTATACGATCATCTTCCTGCTGATGGTCGTGTTTGCCGTGCTCACGTGGATTGTTCCATCCGGTTCGTACGAGAGGAAGACCATCCAGACGGCCGCGGGCGAGCGAGAGGTCGCAGTCGCGGGCACCTACAAGGGGGTCGACAAGAGCTACACCGACCCGGAGACGGGCGAGACCACAGATTTGCGCGTTAGCCTCCAGGAGTTGCTGGAGGCGCCCACCCAGGGCATCCAGGCAGCTGCTGACGTCGTAGCGTTCGTCCTTCTCATCGGCGGGTCGTTCGCCATCATCACGAAGACCAATGCCATCAACGCTGGTCTCTCACATGTCATCGGGAAGCTCGAGAATCGCGACATCGTGATCATCCCTGTGAGCATGGTCCTTCTCTCGATCTGCGGAACCACCTTTGGCATGTCGGAAGAGGCGCTGCCCTTCTACGCCATCTTTATCCCGATCATGATGGCGCTTGGCTACGACTCCATGACCGCATTCATGATCTGCTTCATGGGGCCCAACATCGGCTACATAGCCTCGACTATTAACCCGTTCAACGTCCTCATCGCTCAGGGCATCGTGGGCATCAAGGGTAACCCGCAGTTGTGGCTCCGGTTTGGCGTGTGGGTCGTGTTCACTGCCCTCGCCATCATCTGGGTCATGCGCTATGCGAGCAAGGTCAAGCGCGATCCCAAGAGTTCCATTACCTATCAGGACGACATCGCCAAGCGCAAGGAATTCTCCGTCTCGGACGAGTCGGTCGCGATGCCGTTCAGCGGAAGGCAGAAGGGTGTGCTGATTGTCTTCGCCTGCGGCATGGGCCTCATCGTGTGGGGCCTCGTGACCCAGGGCTGGTACATGGACGAAATCTCTGCAGTGTTCCTTGGCATGGGAATCCTCTCGGGCATCGTGGGAGGGCTTTCCGAGAAGGAGATGGCGGAGGAATTCGTGAGGGGGCTCGCCGACTTCGCTTATGCTGCCGTGATCATTGGCCTCGCCCGTTCCATCCTCGTGATCGCCGAGAATGGCATGATCATCGATACCATCCTCAATGCGCTAGCCACCGCGCTCTCCGGCGTGCCGACCGCCGTGTACACGACCTTCCTGTACGTGGTCCTCGGGCTCCTCTCGCTCCTCGTGCCCAGCTCGTCGGGCCTCGCCGCGCTGACGATGCCCATCCTGGGACCCCTCACCGAGCTCATGCACGTCAATCCCGAGGCGGCGGTCACCGCCCTCTGCCTCGCCAACCAGACGGTCAACTCGGTGAGCCCCACGGCAGGCATGACCGTCGCCGGACTCGCGGTCGCCAAGATCAGCTTTGGCCAATGGTGGAAGACCTGCTGGAAGTTCATGCTGCTCATCATGGTGCTTGGCATCGCGGTAACGGCGGTCTCGGGCATGCTCCCGGCATAGTGGCGCTACCTCGCCGCCTGCCTCTGGCGCGGGGAACTTTAGGACCCTCGCAGCATCCCATTGCTGCTGACGAGAGGAGTTGTGGAATGGGGGAGAGGGACGAGAAACTCGTGGTGCTCTCGAGGTGTGTCTTTCCCGCGACGGGGGCGACGGCGTTCGACGGTTTCGTCGCAACCGAGGGGAACAGGATTGTTGCGGTTGGTCCCCGTGATGGGGCGGAGAGGTACATTCGCGACGCGACGCGCGTCGTCGATGCGGGTGACAGGACCGTGATTCCCGGCATGACCGACGACCATACCTTCTTCACCGGGTGGGCGCTCCTCTCGCTTGGGGTAGACCTCTCGGGGGTGCGATCTCCCGCAGAGGGTGTGGAGGCGCTCCGGGCTGGCGTGTCGGAGGGCGGGCCCGACTCCCCGATGTTTGGGCATGCGGTTCCGGAGCGGCTGGTCTCGCCCGAGGGGGAGGCTGTGCTGGACGAGGCGTTTCCCGACCGCCCCGTGGTGGCGTTCACAGCGGATCGGGGGACCTGCTGGATGAATGGGGCGGCAAGGGAGCGGTATGGGTTCACCCCGCAGGAGTGCCACGCTGAGGCGACGTGGCGCCTGATGCGCGATTACCTGCGACTCCCCCAGATGCACGAGCTGTACCGAGCATACATGCGAATGCTCAACCGCCGCGGAATCACGCAGATAAAGGAGATGTCGTTTGACGACTACTACGGCTTCGTGGACGTGATGGAGCGGATGGAGGAGAACGACGAGCTCACGGTGCGCGTCTCCCTCATGAGCCAGCCCGTGGGGCGCGGAATGGACCTCGATCACGGGAGGCGCATGCGCGAGCGGCTCCGTGGTCCATTCCTGGGCTTCAGCGGGTTCAACCGCATGACCGACCGGTCCATTGCGTCTGGGATTGCGGAGCTGAAGAGTCCCTACCTCTCCACCCCAGGCAGCACGTGCTCTGCGCCCGTGGAGTGGGACCTTATCGAGCGCGAGCTGGGGGAGGCGGACCGGGAGGGCTTTCGCTACTCGCTCCACTGCCAGGGAGACGGTGCGGTGGGGCACGTGGTGGACCTCTACGAGCGCTGCAGGCGTGAAGGCCGCGGGCGGCTCGTCAACCGCCATGCGATCACCGACATGGAGCTCTCTGACCCTAGGGACATCGACAGGTTCGGAAAGATGGGCGGCATCTGCGAGGTCTACCCGCAGATTCAGTCCCTCGACCGAGAGGGCGACCTCCTTGCCATGGTCGACCGTCAGGTGGGCAGGGAGCGCTTTGGGCGCTACTGGATGCGGCGCAAGATGTGGGACAGCGGTTGCGTGGTGTGCTGCGGCACCGACCTTCCGCTCATGCTCCCCTCGATCGGGGAGTCCCTGTGGTGCGGCGTGGGAGGCCACTTCGCGGACGGGGGAGGCGCCAACCTGCAGAACATGCTCACGACGCCCGAGATGCTTCGCGCCTGGACCGCCAATGGGGCGTACGACTGCTACGACGAGGACCGGCTCGGCACTTTGGAGCCCGGGAAGTTGGCGGACATCGTAGTCCTCGAGGCCAACGTGCTGGAGTCGGACCCCAAGGACCTTCGCGATGTCAACGCGGCCCTCACGGTCTCGGACGGCCGCGTGGTATACGACGGCATGTGATGACCGGAGCTGGGGTGATACGTCAACAACCCTTTGCGCCTTGGACGCACGAGAGAGAAAGAGGAAGACCATGAACGCGCACGACTACGCTCGGCAGGTGCTCGACCAGGTGGAGAACATCAGGCACGTGTACTGGGTCGCCTGCGGCGGCTCGGTCATCGACCTGTATCCCGCGCACTGCCTCATCAACGCTTCGAGCCCGAGCATGACAAGCGCAATCCACACTGCGGCGGAGTTCTGCGCCCTCCCGCCGGCGGCACTCGGGAGGGACAGCCTGGTCGTCACGTGCAGCCACTCGGGAGGCACCCCCGAGACCATCGAGGCCACCCGCCTCGGACGCGACCGCGGCGCCTTCGTCCTCACCATGACCAACCGCCCCGGCTCCGCCATCGACACTGGTGAGTGGCCGTGCTGGGCGTACCAGTGGGAGGACGACACCCCGCAGTCCGAGCGCCCGGCGGGCTTCTCCCTTGCCCTCGCTGCGGACCTGATGGCGGCACAGGACGGCTACGAGGGCGTGGATGCGCTGAGTCAGGGCCTTCGCCAGCTCGACGGGATCATCGCCGCCGCGCTGCCGCGCGTCCAGGCGGACCTTGGCCCCCGCTTCGTCGAGATGTGCCGCGAGCACGACTTCTTCTACGTGCTGGGCTCCGGTCCCACGTTCTGCCAGACCTACGGCCTCGCAATCTGCTCCCTCATGGAGATGCAGTGGCAGAACTGCTCGTACGTCAACTCGGCGGAGTATTTCCACGGTCCGTTTGAGTGCACCCAGGATGGCGTGTTCTACCTCCTGCAGAAGAGTGCCGGCGCAAGCCGCCACATCGACGAGCGCGCGGAGCGGTTCCTCTCGGCCCACACCGACTCTCTCATGGTCCTCGACTCGCTCGACTATGGCATGGGCGACGTGGACGAGTCGATCCGCACCTTCCTTGACCCGATCTTCTTCTACGAGACCAACGTGGCCCTGAGGAACGTGCGTGGCAAGGCGTTTGACCACGACCCCGACTATCGCCGCTACATGGGCGTCGTCGAGTACTAGGGGCTCCCAACGGTGGACGAGAGGAGAGGCGCATGAGCGAGCTGGACGTGAGCATCTGCGGGTTTGGCGACAACGTGGTGGACGTGTACGAACACGTGAGGACGGAGTATCCGGGCGGCAATTGCGTGAACTTTGCCGTGTACGGGAAGAAGGCTGGCGTCAGGCGGGCGGCCTACATGGGCTACTTTGGAAGCGATGACCGCGCCGAGCGCGTTATCCAGGCGCTTCACGAGGAGGGTGTCGAGACCGTCAAGTGCCGGCAACTCCTGGGCGAGAACGGCTACAGCTGCGTTTCGATCGCTCCGGACGGCGACCGCATCTGGGGCGACTACAACAGGGGCGGCATCAGGGGAGAGACGAGCTACGTCCTCGACCGCTTTGACATCGAGTACCTGAGGCAGTTCGACGTTGTCCACAGCGGCAACTACTGTTACACGGAGCGGCAGCTCCACAAGATCCACGAGGCGGGGATCGACCTCTCGTTCGACTTCTCGGATGACTCCAGCTGGGAGTACTACCAGGAGGTCGCGCCGTACGTGACCTACGCGTTCTTCTCCGCCTCAGACCTCACGGTCGACGAGACCAAGGACCGGCTGCGCAAGGTCCACGAGCTTGGCCCCCGCTGGGTGAGCGCGACGAGGGGCGTGGAGGGCTGCTACGCGTTTGATGGCGAGAGGTTCTACCGCCAGGAGTCCACGCCGGTTGAGAGGATGGCGGACGCGATGGGAGCGGGCGATTCGTTCCTCACGTCGTTCCTGGTCAAGTTGATTGACTGCAGGAAGAGGGGCGCGAACGACCAGGAGGCCTACACCGAGGGCCTTCGGTACGCGTCGTGGTTCGCGTCCAACGTGTGCTGTGCCCAGGACGGCAGCTGGGGCCACGGATACCGTTACTAGCGGCGGCTTCCCTCGGCCATGGGGATGATCTGCATGACCGTGCCCCCGGCGGCGAAGCCTCGTTGCCGGGGGCTCGTGGTGCGGGCGAGAGTGGCGTGGCCCCTCTCGCCCCGGCTATCTTTCCGCGGCATTCGGGACGCGCATGAGGGGGAGCGTGCTCCCGCCGTGGGGCATGACCAGGACCCTCGGCTCGCGGCCAAGTCTCTCGCGCTGCTCTGCCATGGCGGCATCCACCGCTTCCTGCACCGTGGGGAAGGGCGTCATGAAGCAGCTTCGCGCGAGGTCGTCGGGCAGGTCGCTCACCAGGTAGATGCTCGCCCGGAGCAGAATCTGCGCCACGGCGGCGGCCTTGTGCCCGCCCAGTTTGAACTCCCTGCGCAGATGGTCGACCACGTCCTGCGGCGTGCTCGCCTCGAGCATCCAGCGCTCGAACGTCTGCTGCCCCAGGCCCTCCGCGCACGAACCCACCAGCACGATGACGCCGCCGTCCCGCACGGGGTGCTTGGCGTTGTCCAGCGCCTTCTGGAGCTGGTACAGGTTGAGGTCCTTGGGCGCGCCGCCCTGGCTCACCACGACCACGTCCGCCCGCTCGTGGAGCTCGCACCCATACAGGCGGTCGAGCTGGCGGCAGGCGTCCCTCTGCGCCCGCACGAAGTCGCCGCTCGCGCAGTAGACCACGTTTCTCTCCTCGTCCAGCACCACGTTGACGATGAAATCGAGGCCGACCATGCGGCAGGCCTCCTCCAGGTCCAGGCGGACGGGACTCTCCATGTTGCCCGAATGGGCCGCTGGGTCCACCATCATGGAGTGGTTGGCCTGTATCGCCTCGAAGGTGCTCACACCGGGCATGATCGCCTTTGCGCCTCCGGAGTAGCCCGCGAAGTAGTGGTACTCCACGTTGCCCAGCGCGACGCGCACGTCGGCATTGGCCACCTCCTCCAGGATGTCGACGGGGGTGCCGTGCGAGGTGGTCCCGTAGTGGACGAGCCCCTTGGAGTCTCCGTTGAGCACCCTCAGGCGGCCGTAGTACTCGCCCATGATGCGTCGGAGCTCGTCCTCGGTCTGGGGGCGGTGGCTCCCCAGGGCGATGGCGAGAAGCACCTGGTCGTCCCGTACTCCCGCGGCGTGGAGCTCGTCCATCACGGGTGGAAGGAGCGTTGCCGTGGGAAGCGGCCTCGTGACGTCGCTCGTGATGACGCAGACGCTCCCGGCCCCGCGCGCCACGTCGCGCAGTCGTGGCGTTCCGATGGGATTGCGCAGGGACTCCTCCACGACCGTGCGGCCCGTTGCCCCAAACGTGACGTCGTTCGCGTGCATCACCTCGATCACGCTGGCCGCGGGGAGCGAGAGGTGCTGGGTCCTCTCCCCAATGCCGAGGTCGACCTCGACGGTCTGGGCGGAGGAATGCCCCCTACCCTCGTCCCCGATGGTCCTCATCGCTCCAACCCTGGATGGCATGCAAGGCTCCCTTCAAGCCGCAACGGCGGCACCGCCTCTTGGATGGTCGCCCCTAGGATATCCCCCCAAGTCTGTCGACGCGCTCGAGCAGTTCCTGCCCGCGCTCGTGGAGCATGAGGGCGTGGGCGTGGCGCGAGAGGCTCTCGCCCGCCCAATCTGCGGCGAAGGCCATGAACTCGGGGTCGACGGCTAGGTGCGTGACAAACACCAGCATCTCGCGCCCGTCCCCAAAACAGGCGTCCAAAAAGCCCAGGGCGTTGTCCAGGCGGGAGGCGAGCCCGCGCGCCTCGTCGTCCGCCTGTCGGTCCCATTGTCCCAGCAACAAGAGGGCGAGACCCTCCTCCCCCTTGGGGGAGCCACCCGAGAGCATGGTACGGGCGACGTCGGCGTGGAGGTCGTCTGCCAGCTCCGCCCGCATCGCGAGGCACAGCTGGCGAGAGGCAGAGACGGAACCCGAGCCCCGGGCCTCGTCCAGCTTCGACCGCGCCTCGCGCGCGAGGGCATCGAGCGGACCCTCGGACCCCTCGCGGGAGGGGCCTCCGTCCATGGAGGAGACGCGCTTGCGTACCCAGGAGAGGGCGTCTCGCCTGGCACAGAGCGAATGCGCCTGCGAGAGGAGCGCATCGAGCAGGAGGTTGACTAGGGCGACGCGCTCGTCGAACGGGGCCTCGCGCGCCCGCAGCGCGATTTCGTCGCCCGCCTTGCCCTGGAGTATGCCATCGACCTTGTAGTCGTCCTGGTACTTCTCGAACAGCTCGAGGTACAGGGAGAAATCCTCGGCGACCTCGCGGTCCTGGAGGTACTGGGACACGAGCTCCGTCCCCACGCGGAGTCCCTCCTGCCGGTATGCCACGAGCATGCGCGAGAGGTCCTCCCAGCCGCGGGCGGTGACGATCTTGGAGCCATTGACGCTCGCGCGCACGCGGTAGAAGTTCTTTGGCTTGCTGGAGAGGTATGTGGTGATCGCGGGGTGCACCCCATGGGTCACGGCATAATCCATCCACACGTCGAGGTCGGGCTCCACGTCGATGCGCTTGAGGCGGTCCATCATCGCGGGGTCAAACTCGCGGGCGGCGCGGTTGTACTCGGGAGGGTTGCCGGCGCAAACGATGACCCAGCCCTCGGGAAGGCGGTGCTGGCCGAACGTCTTGTACTGCAGGAACTGCAGCATGGAGGGCATGAGCGTCTCGCTCGCGCAGTTTATCTCGTCCAGGAAGAGGATCCCCTCGCTCACGCCGGTGCGCTCCTCCTCGTCGTAGACGGCGGCGATGATCTCGCTCATGGTGTAGCGGCTCACGCGCACGTCCCTGCCGCCGTAGGTCGCCTCGGCGATGTAGGGGAGTCCGAGCGCGCTCTGTCGGGTGTGGTGCGTGATGGAGTAGCTCACGAAGTTGATGCCCAGGCGCTCGGCGATCTGGCTTGCGATGGCGGTCTTGCCGATGCCGGGAGGCCCCATGAGGATGATGGGGCGCTGCATCATGGGCGGGACCAGGTACAGGCCATGGGCGTCCCGGGCAAGGTAGGCGCGCACCGCGCCTTCGATCTGCTCCGTTGCCGAGCGAATGTTCATTGCGTCCTCCTTGGATGGCGTCCGCGCGGATGGCGGGCGCGTGCGTCAGTAGACCGACATCGAGCGGAACTCACCCGGCCGCAGGGTGAGCTGTATGGTCCAGGGTGGCACGAGCTCCGGCCTGTGGTCCTCGTCGTAGAAGACGAAGGCCGTCTTGTAGGGCGGCATCCTGGTGGGATAGATCCCCCAGCCGTCCGTGAAGTAGATGAGGCCCGCGAGGTCCGAGAACTCGCCCGCGCCCGCGAGCTCGCTCACGTAACGGAATGCGGGGCGGAAGTCAGTGCCACCCAGACCGCGGAGCTTGACCTGCCGCCTCCAGCGGTCGAGGTCGGCGAGCGAGGTGATCTTGGTGTCGCTCTGCACGCGCTGGTCCGCCTGGACGATGTGCACGTTCACCCGCTGCGAGAAGCTCGACTCGCTCGCAAGGACGTCGTAGGTCGCGTCGACGAATGCCTGGACCACCTCGTGCGTGACCGAGCTGGAGGTGTCGATCACGATCACGAAGTCGCGGATTCTCCGCTCGTCCCGGTACTCCAGCGGCTCGATGAGCGGGGTGTCCCCGTACAGCGAGAGCCCGTAGGTGTAGAAGACGTAGTCAAACTCGTCGTCCGAGACGTGCAGTTCCTCGCTGCTGGTGGCAAACTGCCGGAGGAACTCGCGGTAGTCCACCTGCTCGTGGTCCGAGACCTCGAGCTGGTGGACGAGCCCGCCCAGCCGCGTGCCCTGTTTGCGTGAGAGCGTCTGAAGGTCCACGCGAACGGACCTGCCCGCGCGCTCCCAGCGCTCGCGTGCCGCCTGGAGCTCGGACTCGGTTGGGGTCGACGCCGCCGGGCTACCGTCCGGTGGCTGCTCCCCGCCCGTCTTGCTACCGGCATCGCCCTCGCCAGAGGCGCCCTGCCCCGCGCCCGTTCCGTTGGGCTGGCCCTTGCCGTCGCGTCCGCCCTCGGATTCGCGACCCTCGCCCTGACCATGGGGGCCGGTTTGGGGAGAGGCGCCTTCCCTCTCGCCCTGACCGCTCCCGTCGGCATCCTGGTCGCGGTCTCCCGCTCGGTGCCATGCAGAGTGGTCATCCACCAGGAGTACGCGCGCCCAGCGCTCCCGGCTCCCCGCGAAGCCGCCCTCGACGAGCCGGCGGTAGATTCGCTCCGCGCTCGGCGAGGGGCCCAGCTCGCTCGCGAGCTCGTCCAGCGCCTCGTCGACTGCCTGACCCCGCTCCCCGGGACGCCGGCCCATGAGCTCGCGCGCCATGTCCTCGGCCACCAGGTCGCAGGAGAGGTCCCAGCACGCCGGGTCGACGCCGCGCCCCACGAAGGGGTGGAGCAGCAGACAGTGGGCCAGCACGTGCGCGTAGTCGTGCGAGGGCGCCATCCTGCTCCGGGCGAAGTCGCGGAGGAGCACGTTGGGGTCTGCCAGGAGGGACGTCCCGTCGGTGCGAAAGGGGAGCCCGATGGCGGCGAGCGAGGTGGGGGAGAGTCCCACGGCACCCGCGAGGAAGGGATGGCTCGCGATGACCTCGCTGCGCGCGAGGTCGAGCACCTGGAGGGCCAGGGCGTCCCGTTCCTCGCTACCGACGGAGGGGCGCCCGCCAGCCACCTCCGTCCCCTGCGATGGGTCCCGCGCAACGTCTGCCTCGCCCGCGCGGCTCAGCGTCGCCGTGGGGGAGAGGGGTGCGGCCACTCGGTTTTCGCCCCCTCCCATGGCTGCCGTCGGGTGTTCGGCGCGGCCCGTCTCCCCTGTGGTTGGGGCGTCTGGCTCGTCTCTCCGCAGCATCCCCAGGAGCCAGGCGGCTGCCTCGGCGTGGCCCGCCTCGCTTGCGAGCCCCATGGCCCGGGTGACGTTCTGCCTCCCCATGGTCCGCGGCCACGCGGAGACGGCGCGCAGGCCATCCATATCGCCCTCTGCCGCGAGGATGCCGAGCAGCCTCCCGTTGAGGCGCTCGTCGGCAGACGGACGGAGCGCCGACACCAGCGACGACACCAGGGCGGGGTCGTCGCTCAACCAGGGGCGCTCGTCCAGGCAGTGGAAGAAGACCTCCGGCTCCTGCCGGCACACGAACTCGACCATCCTCCTGCTCGCCCGCGGCACAACAAGGTTGGACATGATGCGCTCGAAGCGGTCGTCTCCCATCCCGCGCGAGAGGCGCAGGTCCACCATGTGCGAGCAGAGCCCCAGGCAGGTGTTCGCAACGTCCTCGTCGATCTCGCCCGCGTGGCGGAGCGCGTGCCATGCCCTCACGGCGGCGGCGCGAAAGAGGTCGTCGAACGCCACGGGGTCAAACAGGCCCTCGCCCGCGAGTCTCCCCACCAAATCGCAGGCTGAGCCAAGGTCCGTCTTGCCCCCAAATGGCGCGCCCTCGAGCTGCTCCCCCTCGCGCGCCTCCCCAAACACGTCGGTCGACAGCGTGGGGTCCATGTTGTTCAGGAACAGGGTGGGGCTCCTGCGGGTGAGGGCGAAGCGCGTGAGGCGGCCCTCGGGCGGGAGGAGTCCCCTGCAGTGGTGCGGAACGCGCACCTCGCCCAGCAGGTCGACCCCGCGGTCGAGAAGGTCGCGGGCAACGTCCTCGCGCGCGTGTCGCAGTGCGAGGCACAGTGCGAAGGAGGGGTACGCAAAGTCGCCGTCGAACGCATCCCACAGGGCGTCAAGGTCGTTCGCGCCTCCAAGACAGGTCGCACGCTCGAGGAGGTCGACCGCCTGCGTGGCGGTCACCAGGTCGCGTCGGGGGGAGAGCAGCGCCACGAGCGAGCGGAACGAGCCGCTGTCCCCAGCGTCCAGCGCGTCGCGCGCCCCTGCGACGAGACCCTCCGCAACGTCGATGCCGTCCCTCTCGCCCATGGCAGCCTCCTTTTGGCAATCGTACACGAGACTCTCCGCTCCGTGCGCATCTCCTCCGTCGGCTGCGGGGTCATCCCGTGGATGGGCGGTATGGCGATTTTTATGGGCTGAGCATGGCGTATGTGGAGTGGGGGTATCCTGAATCGGTCCCAAGCGAAGGGAGAAGGATGATCAAGCTCGTGCTCAGCGACATGGACGGGACCCTGGTGCCCTTTGGGCATTCCTCGGTCTCGAGACGAACCCTCTCCGCCATAGCGGAGCTCCGCGATGCCGGCATCGAGTTTGGCCCCGCGAGCGGCCGCGAGCCGTTTGACCTCATGGGCTACTTCGACAACGACCAGACCATGGGCGACACGGGCATCTTCGCCAACGGCAAGCTGGTGCGCCTGGACGGCAAGGACATCTTCAGGCTCCCGCTCGAACGCGCCGGCGTCCAGGCACTTGTGGACTTCAGCGCGCGCCGCGACGACCTCGCCACGCTCGTCTGCAGCAGGGAGCAGGCGAGGCGCGGCCTTCCTGCGTTCCAGGTGTTTGGCGTCACGCGCGAACGCTTCGCCAAGTACGCGGACGACCCCGACACCCTCAGCATCCCCATGACGGTGGGGGAGGAGCTTCCCGCCGAGGACATCCTCACGGTCGACCTCATCTGCCTCTCGCGAGACCCGGCTCGGTTTGCGAAGGTGCGTGACGAGGCCGAGGCGGAGCTGCCCCAGTTCGACTTCGTCTCCCCCGGCCCGGGCTGCCTCGACGTGCTTCCCCACGGCTGGAACAAGGGGACCGCGGTGGAGGTCCTCTCCGACGCCATGGGCGTCGACGTTGAGCAGATTGCCTTCTTTGGCGACTCCGAGAACGACCTCGCCCTCATGGCGCGCGTCCCCAACTCGTTCTGCGTGGGCAACGGAACGGAGGACGCCCAGCGTGCCGCCCGCTACCACATAGGTGACTCCGCGGACGACTCCGTCGCCATAGTGATGGAGTCCCTGGCCAAGAACCACGGGAGGATCGTGGTGCCTCCGGAGACCTCGCGGGACTAGACGACCTTCCTGGTGGATTGCCCGGGCGAGAGGGGCGTGCGACGCAGGGCTGGGGAGGGCTCCCGCCGGGATGGGGAGCCTCTGAGCTGGCAGTTTCTGTCGCATGGCCCGTGGTGCGACTGGGTCGTTGCGGCTCCTCGCGCCAAGGCAAAGAAGGGGTGCACACGGAGGGGTCCCGCGGTATCCGCGAGACCCCTCCCTGAAGCTCATGCTGCCAATGCCGGCAGTCGCGCTCATGTAATAGCTACGAGGCGCGCTCGCGCGAGTCGGGCGTCTTGAGCATGAGGACGAAGCCGATCACAAAGAGCACCACGATGGAGAGGACGCCCAGGGAGCCGTTTCCGGTGAGGGCGGTCATGGTCCCCACGATGAAGGTTCCCATGATGGCGGCGTACTTGCCAAAGATGTCGAAGAAGCCAAAGTACTCGTTGGCGTGCTCCTTTGGGCAGAGTTTGCCAAACTCCGAGCGGGACAGCGCCTGGAGCCCTCCCTGGAACAGGCCGACGAGAAGCGCCAGGATCCAGAACTCGCGGGCGGTGCGCAGGAAGAATGCCGCGAACAGGGTGATGAAGGTGTAGCCGGCAATGCCCACGAGCAGCATCTTCTTGGTCCCCACCTTGGTCCCCAGCTTGCCGTAGGCGATGGCGGAGGGGAAGGCGACGAACTGCGTCACGAGCAGGGCAAGCACGAGCTGCGTGCCGTCGATTCCCAGGTCGGAGCCATAGCTCGTGCTGAGCTTGATGATGGTGTGCACACCGTCGATGTAGAAGAAGTACGAGAGGATGTAGGTCCTGAGGCCGCGGTCGGCCCAGATCTTCCTCAACGTGGTGCCGATCCCTCGGGTGGCGTTGCGAAGCGCATGCGCCTGGAGGGGCTTGTAGTGGGTCTGCTGCACGTTTCTGAGCATGGGGATCGTAAACGCGACCCACCATGCCGCGGTGATGGCAAACGAAATCTGCATGGCCGTCTGGAGCGAGATGCCAAGCGACTTGGTGTTGAGCACGACGGCAAGGCACGCGATGAACGGCACGCAGCTGCCCACATAGCCCCAGGCATACCCCTGGCTCGAGACCTCGTCCATGCGGTCGTCGGTCGTGGCGTCGATCAGGAGTGCGTCATAGAAGACCATCGACGAGTTGAGCATGATGGAGCTCACCACGTAGATGACGAGAAACGCCATCGCGCTGGTGGGGAAGCCCATCGCGACGGTGGCGACCACGCCCGTGCCCACGGTGCCCACGATGAACTTCTTCTTCATCCCCTGCATGTCGGCGATGGAGCCGAGGATGGGCATGAGCAGCGCGATCACAAGCGATGCGACCGTCTCGGCATAGCTCCACGCCACGAGGGCAGGCCCGTCGGCGAGCGACTTGAAGTAGATGGGGATGACGCTCGTCGCAAGGAGGACGAGCGCGGAGTTCCCCACGTCGTACATGATCCAGCTCTTCTCGGCCTTGGTGAACTTGGTACGCACGGCATCCCCTCTCACTTTGGACAGAACGCACACAGATTGTATGGTTGCGAATTCTTTGGGAAGGTAAGGGTCTCGTAAGCGGTGCCGCCCGACGGGATGGACGCATTTCTGTCGCCGCCCGTGTGTCGGCACCTTCCGCTCGCGTGACGTTTAAGGGATTTGTCTGGTGCCATTTGCACCTTGCATCTTGGGGGAATAAGCTCGAACATCTAGGACGAGGACTGCGAAGGGAGACACCTTGCCTGCGATCATGACCCATGACTTCTTTGGGAAGGACGCGTACTCCAGCGCCTCGACTCAGCTGGGACTCCTCTCCCTTGCCGAGCACGACGCGTTCCTCCTGGGCAACCAGGGGCCGGACCCCCTCTTCTACCTTCTCGCGGACCCGCAGGTCCCCGCATCCAACCGCATTGGCGGCCTCATGCACTCCGTGCGTCCGGCGCGCCTGCTCGTCTCGCTCCACGACGCGCTGAGCATGCTGTCGCGCTCCGAGTCATCGGTGGGGCGTGCGTACGCTGCGGGCTTCCTGTGCCACTATGCCCTCGACAGCGCCATGCACCCCCTCGTGTACTTCAACGAGTACGCCATCTGCGACGCGGGCGTAGAGGGATTGGACCGCCGCGATGGGGGGTTGGTGCACGCGGAGGTCGAGCGTGACTTCGACGAGATGGTGCTTTACACCAAGCTCCACAAGACGGTGGCGGACTACAAGCCGTACAAGGAGGTCCTGGCCGCCGACGACGCCACGCTTGCCGTTATTGACAAGCTGTTCTTCTACATGGCGCTGTGGACGTACAGCCGTACCCTTGACCTCGACTGCTACACGCATGCTGTGAAGGCGTTCCGGCTGGTCCAGCATCTGTTCTACTCTCCTGGCCAGAGGAAGGCCGCGGTGCTCTCGCCGCTCGAGCGCGCCTTCACCCACAACCGGTACTCCCTCTACCATGCGATGGCGCATCGAGACAGGGCGGAGCTCACATCGGACTTCGACAACCACGAGCACCAGACGTGGAGGAACCCGTTCACTGGGGAGGAGTCCACCACGAGCTTCTGGGACATCTACGAGGACGCCCTCGAGGGTGTCACCTCGCTGCACGCCCGGTTCTTCGAGCGCGACTTCGACCTGGAGGACGCCGAGGAGGTAACGGGTAACCTCAACTTCTCGGGCCAGCCGACCGATCCGGACGACACCGAGGAGCCTTCCGAGCCGCCGGTGGGGGTGGCCCTGTAGCTGTATGGTCAGCCTCGCCACGCACCACGTGATGCAGGCCAACAAGAGCAAGGACACCAAGCCCGAGCTCAAGGTGAGGAGGGCGCTGCGCGAGGCAGGTCTTCCCGGCTACCGCCTGCACTGGAAGAAGGCTTCCGGCAAGCCTGACATCTGCTACCCCGGACGCAAGGTTGCCATCTTCGTCAACGGCTGCTTCTGGCACCGCTGTCCCCACTGCGACCTCCCGCTCCCCAAGTCCAACGTGGAGTTTTGGGAGGCCAAGTTCAGGCGCAACAGGGAGAGGGACGAGCGCGACCACCTCCTGCTCCTCCAGGATGGCTGGACGGTGGTCGTGGTGTGGGAGTGCCGCCTTGGCAGGGACCGGTTTGAGGGGACCATGCGTCAGGTGGTCCGCGAGGTGGAGCGCGCGGGCGACGGCTCGCGCTCCGGCGGGAGGCTCGTGGAGGCGGGTGCACCCGAGCCATGGAAGCTCGTCACCTACCACGAGCGCCTGAGGCGCATCAGAAGGTGACACAAGCCCCGTGTCCTACGAGGGCGATTGGCGTCGCGGGCGGGCTCGGGCTACACTGTGCTTGCGAAAACGCCCAAAGGACGGGAGGAGGGGCGCTATGGCAACCTATGCGTTCTCTGACGTGCACGGACACAAGGCCCCGCTCGACCGCCTGCTCGAGCGCGTGTCCCCCTCGGACTCCGACAGCATCTTTATGCTGGGTGACATGATCGACCGTGGGCCGGACCCCGTGGGGGTCATGCAGCTCTGCCGCGACCTTCCGGGTGCAACCGTGCTCATGGGCAACCACGAGGACCTGATGCTCGACTTCTTCCGTGACCCCCGGGACGACATGGCGTCGTACAACTGGGAGATCAACGGGAGCCATACCACCGTCCGCGGGCTCTCCGAGCTCGGGGACGCGGGGATGACCGACCTGGTGGAGTGGGTCGCCCAGCTTCCCGTCTGCGCCCATGCGAGGGTGGGGGAGCATGACTACGTCTTCGCGCATGCGGGCATTCGGTCCTCCGCGGTGGAACCGCGCGACACCTGGGACGACGACTCCATCGAGAAGATGCTCGGGAGCCAGCTCGTGGACGATCTCATCTGGATTCGCGAGGAGTTCTGGGGGCGTCCAACGGGCCTTGTGGACAAGGACGGCAGGGGACCCATCGTGGTCGCCGGCCACACGCCTACGGCCTATCTGGACGAGATGGCAGACCGTCCCGACCGTTCCGGCGTTGGGGAGGACGGCCTGTGCCGCGTCGTCCGCGTGGGTGCCTGCGACCAGACCGGCGGTGTCGCCGACCGCTGGGACATCGACTGCGGGGCAGCCGGCGGGCACGGCTTTGGCCAGGTGGGCATGGTGCGCCTGGACGACGGCGCGGAGTTCTACGAGCCCATCGGCGAGGGAGAGTAGCGTGACGACCCGCAGGGATGCCGTCCCGACGCACGTGGAGTCGCCTCTCCCCGCGGTCTTTGACCAATCCTCTCGCGTTTTGCTGCTGGGGTCCATGCCCAGCCCCAAGTCGCGCGAGAACGGCTTTCACTATGGCAACCCGCAGAACAGGTTCTGGCGCGTGATTGCGGCGCTCTGGGGCGAGGACGCTCCGCAGACCACGGGGCAGCGCCTCTCGCTCCTCTCGCGCCACCACATCGCGCTCCACGACGTGCTGGCCAGCTGCGACATCGTGGGCGCGAGCGACGCAACCATCGAGAACCCCGTGCCCAACGACCTTAGGCCCATCCTGCGTGTGGCACCCATCAGGGGTATCTTCTGCACGGGCTCCGCATCTGCCCGTCTCTACCATCGCTACATTGAGCCCGACCTGGGCATTCCCTGCACCAGGCTCCCGTCCACGAGCCCCGCCAACGCATCGTGGAGCTTTGAGCGGCTCGTGGAGGCGTACCAGGCGGTAAGACGGGTTGCGGACAAAACGGATGAGGGATGACCTCGGGAGGGGAGAGGGACGTGGCTTCCAAGGGTTGCGGGATCCGACTGGTGGCAGTGGACGAGGACGGAACCTTCCTCCGCGACCACCAGGGCTACGATGTCGAGCGGTTCGAGCGCATCTGGGGGCGGATGGCCAAGCGTGGCTGCAGGTTCGTGGTCGCGAGCGGCAACCAGTACTACCAGATTCGCGACCTCTTCCCCGCGCACGCCCACGAGATGGGCTTTGTGAGCGCAAACGGGGCCTACGTCCTCGACGGCAGCGAGGAGGTGTTTGCCGCACGTGCCCCGCGCGAGGCGGTCGAGGCGATGATCGACTACGCCCACGCAAACCCGGAGGTGCCCTTCTCCATGCTTGGGGTCCGTGGCGCCTACGTGGAGCGAGGCAGCTCCCAATGGTTCTTCGACGACACCGCAGTGTACTGCCACCGGCTCTTCTGGGTGGACGACTTCCGTGACGTGGACGACCAGGTGTTCATGTTCTCGTCCGTTGTTGACGGGGTGGACGAGGCCATGGTCCAGATCTTGAGGGTGAGAGACGCGCTGGGTGGCTCCATGGAGCCCGTCTCCAGTGGCGACGGCTACTTCGACGTCGTGACGCCGGGGGTGCACAAGGCTTCCGGACTGCGCATGCTCATGGACAGGTGGGGCATCTCCCCCTCGGAGGTCGCCGCCTTTGGGGACTCGCACAACGACGTCGAGATGCTCAAGATGGCGGGCCGCTCGTACGCCATGGCGGGCGCCCCCGACGACGTCAAGGCAGTCGCCGGCCACGTTGCTCCCCCGTGCGAGGAGGATGGGGTGCTGCAGGTCCTCGAGGGGCTCTTTTCCGAGTAGCCCGCGCTGCCGGCGGAGCGGGTAGGGGGTGGAACGTGTGGATTCTCTCCCCTGCGATGGCGCAACTCTGCCAGAATGTCAGGTGCCCAACGACACACGAAGCATAAACGGAGAAGACGTCGATGAGGCTTCGAGACATGACAAGGGGCCCCGCCGGGCAGGGCATGCTCGCCCAGGCGGACGCCCGCAAGCTGCTGCACGGTTCGGTGCGCGTCAGCGGCGAGCGCGAGGGCTGGTTTAGGCCCTGGCGCGTTACGGACGCCCAGATGCGCGCGCTCGGCAGCTGCATGGCCTGGCACCCTGGCCTCTACCGGCAGATGGGCCGCACCACCGCCGGCATCTGCCTGGAGTTTGAGACGGACTCGTCCGAGGTCGCCATCGAGGTCACGCTTGACCCCGAGCCCTCCGGCACGTCGGCGATACTGGACCACGCCTACGAGGCCCCGGCGGACCTGCGCACTCCCTCGCGTGACGCCAGGGAGGGTGAGGCCACGGAGTTTGCCACCGTCGACGGGGAGTCGGTCGTCTCGCCTGGGGAGGGGGACGACGACCGCCCCGCGTTCGACGGCCTCTCGTGCGACGTGGACGGGCGCCACCTCTCGGTCCGGCTTCCCGCCGTCGGCGACGACTTCGTCACCTTCTCCATCGACGACCCCGACTCCGCGCCCGCAGACGGCATCATGCAGCTTCCCGGCATGGGGGAGACGCACCACGTGCGGATCTGGCTACCCTGCCTGCGCGGCTGCACGCTCCGCTCGGTCGTGGGCAACGGCACGCACATCGACCCCGTGCCGCAGAGGAAGGCGCTCCTGGTGCTGGGGGACTCGCTGGCGCAGGGGTTCACGGTGGGTGATCCCGCCCTCGCCTGGCCGTCCGCCCTCGCCATGGGGCTGGGGCTCGATGTGGTCAACCAGGGCATCGGGGGCCAGGTGTTCCAGCCCGGGACGCTGTCGGGCCTCGCTGGCGCCGTCGACGTGGCGCGCATCGTTGTGGAGCTGGGGGCCAACTACCGCTTTGAGCCCTGTCGCGAGCGCCTTGTGGCACGCGACATCTATGGCTTCCTCTCTGAGGTCTCGAGGCTCTGGCCCGACGTCCCCACCTGGGTCACCACGAGCACCTGGCACAGCGAGGACGACTGGCACTCCCATCCACTCAGCTGCTGGCGGGAGGTGGACCCGCTCGTTCGCGCCCAGTCGGAGTCCCACGGTCAGATGACCTATGTGGAGGGCTCGGACCTGATGGACCATCGCGTCTCGCTCATGACCGACCCCTACGGACATCCCGGACGGGAGGGGAACGCCCAGATCGCGCGCAGGATGCGCGTGGCGATGGACGCCCTTAGGGGGACGGACGACGAGCGCCGCCGCCGTGCCCTCGACCTGCTCGCCAAGGGTCCGCGTCGCTGCCTTCCCATGGCCGAGATGCTCAGGCGCGGCATAGGGGAGGTTACCTACGCCGAGGAGGGCTGCGTCCTCGTGCGGGTGGGGAGGTGGCAGGAGGTCTGGGCGAGCGACCGTGACCTCGCCCGTGACGTCATCGCCATGCTCGTGACGTCCAACCTGGTCTGCTGCCTGGAACCCTCCTGCGTCAGGGACCTGGAGCTGCTCCATGGCCTCACCGTGGTGGAGCCCGAGCACGTGTGCGTGTACGAGGGGAGGGAGGCGCCCAAGCTTCCCAAGTCGCTGCAGGGGAGAGATGTGAGGCCGCTCGACCCCTCGTGGCTGCGCACGGTGCGCGAGCGCTACTCCCACCCGTCCTACGTAACCGACGTCGAGCTGTTGGGGCTTCTCCGTGACGGGAGGGTCCTCGGTGGGTTTGAGGACGGGGAGCTGGTGGGCTTTGTGGGCGAGCAGGACAGCGGCGCCATGGGGATGCTCGAGGTGCTTCCCGAGCACCAGGGGGACGGTTGGGGGACCGTTCTGGAGGCCGCCAAGATTGCCGACGTGCTGTCCCGGGGGCAGGTGCCCTGGGCCGAGGTGTGGGCGGGGAACAAGGCGTCCCTCGCCATCCAGCGCAGGCTGCACCTCAAGGTTCTTCCCTCCAACGAGGTCTGCTGGGTCTCTCGCCCGGTGCAGCGCTCGCCGCTCGAGGGCTTGCTCCGCGAGGGTGGCGAGACGGGCCCCGCACAGGAACGCGAGCAGGTGAGCGCCGACGCTCCGAGGAAGGATGCCGCGCCCGAAGCATCGGAGCCGGTCGGCTCGCCTGCCGCGGAGGACGCTTCGACGGGCGAGACGGACTGACCCTCTCGCGTGCCCCCTGCCTGCCGTCGCGTCGCCCGGTCGGGCTACTGGCGAACGTACGTCTCGCCCTCGTCCTATACTGTTGGCCCCGAGGCAACATTTTGAGGGGCGGCGGCTGAGCGATGCGCCGCCTGCGGGGGAGGTCTCCGTGGCTGTGGTTTCTGCGGGCATAGACGGCATGTGCGGCGAGGGGAGGGGCGCCTCAGGCGGCTCCATGACCGGCCGCGAGATGGAGGACGAGTTTGTCTCCATCGCACGGACGCTCGGCGGCGACGAGGACGGTCGCCGCGGGGGCAGTGCCTACCTGCGGCAGACCCACGCCCTCTATCACGGCGGGCCTTCGCCCTGGGCGTTCACGCCCAAGATCTTCGACGACCGCGAGGCTGCGGTGCTGCGCGACGCCGCGGAGCAGATGGGGCGGATCATGGAGGCGGTCACCGCCCGGTTTGTGGAGGACCCGCACTTCAGGTCGCTCTTTGCCCTCCCGCCCTACCTCGACCGCATCTGTCAGGTGCCCACCGGCTACTCGCGGATGATCCCCCTGGCCCGCGTGGACGTTTTCCTCAACGAGGAGACGGGCGACTTCCAGTTCTGCGAGCTCAACACCGACGGGTCGGCAGGGATGACCAACACGGTCGAGATCACCCGTGCGATCGAGCGGAGCGCGACCTGGCGCGAGTTCACCCGCCGCCATCCCCGGTACGAGGCGTTCGACGTCACGTCGGCCTGTCTGTTCGCGCTGCTTGACACCTACGCGGAGTGGGCGCGCGGCCACCAGGGCGCGCCATGCCTGGCATATCCCTCGCTCGCTGTGGTCGACTATGCCGACTCCGTCTCGGCAGACGAGGTGGACGACTTCCTGGGGCGCATGCGAGACCTGGGGATAGACGCGCGCTTCACGGACGTCCGCGACCTCAGGGTGGGGGAGTGGGGCGGCGACGAGCTGCTCCTCGACGACGAGGGGCCTATCGCGTGCGTTTGGAGGCGCGCCGTCACCAGCGAGCTCGCGCAGAGGCGCTGCGACGGGGCGGACGCGCTGGTGGACGCTACCCAGCGGGGGCTCGTGTGCACCGTGGGCGGCTTCAGGACCTGGCCCTGCGCCACCAAGACCGTGTTCGCGGTGCTGCGCACGCCCGAGTGCCGAGCCATCCTCACGCCCGAGCAGAACGAGTTCGTGGAGAGGCACGTCCCTCTCACCCTGATACTGGGCGGTCCCGGCGCCACAGACCTTTCTCGCTTCTCCCAGAGGGAGCGCTGGATCGTGAAGCCCTCGGGGGGATACAACTCGGTAGGCGTCACCGCCGGCATGGACGTGACCGCGGGGGAGTGGGAGGAGCGCCTGCGCGCCGGCGTGAGGGACCACGACGTGATACAGGAATACGCGCCCCAGTACGCGACTCCGGCGATGGCGGGCATCCTGGACGACGGCGACGACCCGATGGAGGCGGACCCGGCCAACAACATGGAGGGCCTGTACCTCTTCAACGGGCGGTTCTGCGGCGTCTACACCCGATGCGGTCGCAACAGCACGATCGGCGAGTTCACGGGTAGGCTCAACATGGGTGCCTTCGTGGTCCACGACGATGCAGGGGTAGCGCCCGTCGCGAGGGGAGATGAGTAGCGTGAGGCTCACCAACAGGCTGGCTCCCGACCTCACGGGGGAGCTCACTCCCCGGGCCGAGGAACTTGTGATGCAGCAGCTCAAGCGGGGAGGGCTCTCGCACTACGCCTGCGCCAACGCCTCCGTTATCAGGCGCGACGACGAGCGCGACCGCGACACGGTCCTGCGCCCCGCGTTCGTGCGCGATGCCGAGAAGATCGTGCACACCCAAGCGTACAACCGTCTCAACGGCAAGACGCAGGTGTTCTCCTTCAGGCCGGACGACGACCTCTGCAGGCGTGGGTTGCACGAGCAGCTTGTGGGCCGTGTGGCACGCGACATTGGCCGCGCTCTGGGGCTCAACCTCGACCTCATCGAGGCCATCGCGCTGGGCCACGACATCGGCCACACGCCGTTCGGCCATGCGGGGGAGAGGTTCCTCAACCAGGTGTTCCACGAGCGCACCGGGCGCTGGTTCTTCCATAACGTCCAGAGCGTGCGCGTGCTCGACGTGCTCTACGGGCGCAACCTGTCGCTCCAGACGCTCGACGGGGTCATCTGCCACAACGGGGAGTTCGAGCAGCAGGAGTTCCACACCAGTGGGCTCACGAGCTTCGACACCTTCGACCGCGTGGTGCACGGCTGCTGGGAGTCGGGTGACGAGGCGATAGGCAGGCTTCGGCCCATGACCCTTGAGGGGTGCGTGGTCCGGGTGTCGGACATCATCGCCTACGTGGGCAAGGACCGCCAGGACGCCATCCGGGCGGGGCTTGCGGACGAGGGAAGCTTCGACGACGGGCTTGGCGGTGCCTACAACGCCTGGGCGCTCTCTGCCTTCGTTGCGGACGTCGTCGAGAACAGCGTCGGCACCGACCACATTGCCCTGAGCGAGGAGGGCTTTGCCGAGATGCGCCGCGCCAAGCGGGAGAACTACGAGAGAATCTACGGGTCGAGCGAGGTCAACGGCGACTTCCCCTCCAGGGTCGGAGAGCTCTTTGGCCTGCTGTACCAGCATGAGCTGGACGCCCTCGCAGCAGGCGACGAATCGAGTGCCATCTTCTCTCATCACATCAGGCCGCTGGAGCGCCAGCTATCGCACTACGACGGCGCGTACGACTGGGAGGCGGACCCCGACCAGACGGTGGTCGACTTCATCAGCGCGATGACCGACGACTACTTCGTGGCGACGTGCCAGGCGCTCTTCCCCCAGGCGCGCGAGCTGTTCCCCCGTCGGAGCTACTTCGACGGAGTGCGCCCCTAGGCAGCGCCCGCTGGGCCCTGCCCCCACCCGTCGGAGGGCCCTATGCGATTCGCAGCTTGTGAAAGGAGAGCAGCTCCTCGCCCCTGACCTCGGTCTTGTCCGATCGCTTTGCCACGTACATCCAATTGTCGGCCCTTTTGATGCAGTCGCGCAGCTGCTCGCTGCTGTGGGGGGAAGCGCTGACGTATCCAATGCTCAGGTTCGCGCGATCCGCCCCGCCGCGTTCGTTGCAGAGGCTCTGCAGCGCCTCGAGACGCTTGACGAACTCTACCCTTCCCTCACCTACCGTGATGATGAGAAACTCGTCGCCACCGTAGCGGTAGCAGTGGTCCCCCGCGTGGTCGAACATGCTGCGAATCGATTCGCCCACCAGCGAGAGCACCCTGTCACCCTGTTGGTGGCCCGTCACATCGTTGATGCGCTTGAAGGAGTCGATATCCATCAGCGCGACGTTTGCCCTGCCCGAGCACAACGACGGAAAGTCGTCCCGCAGTGCGGTGCGATTGAGCAGCTGAGTGAGCTCGTCCCTCCTCGCCTTCTGAAGGGCATCATCCTCCCTCTTCAGGAGGCTTATGCGAAGCGCCTGGTACCGCAGGAAGGAGCGCCACCTGAGCCAAGACACCGCAAGGCAGATGAGAAGAAGGATTGCCAGGTCCACCCAATCCTGCCAGGCAACGGCAGACCGCGGCGAATCAGAGAGAACCACGGTCATGACAAAGACCGCGGAGAGGCCATTGACCAAGGCATAGCAAATGGCATTGCTCGGCCTGTTTAGTGGCATGAGAAACGCAATCACCGTAACGAGGATGTACTCAAAGAAGAAGCTGCTTCCCATCTGCGTCGTAAAGAAGGTCACGCTTGCCAGAATCATATCCGCGCATTGAAAGGTCACGATGATTCCCCGACATGTCTCAGCCTTCATCTTGTGAAGCGGGAAGAGCTTCGATGCCTTGCGAAAGAGCTGCATGAACACGATGTTCACGAGGCCGAGCGTCAAGTACGCCATCGTCGCGTTGATTTGGGGGAGAGCCTGCCCCGAGCTAAACGGCGAGAACGTGCCAGCCAAGCCGATTGAGCACATCAGGGATACGCAAAGCGCCGCAGACGAGCAGAACCCCAGGTTCTCGCTGACCAGGCTTTCGATAACCAGAGGGTTCTCAAGTAGCTCGTGCGGCTCGATGTGGTCAAGACGTTGTTCGATCACTGACGTATCGTCCATATAAAACCTCATAAAATGTATAAAGCTAACGCAAATCTTCGCCAACCTACGAGAGGAACCCTAGTGTCCCGTCGTAGCTCCAACCTTCGCAGGCGTCTGATGCAAAATAATTGCTAGGCGTGGTCGACTTGTGGGGTCCTTTCAATCGAAAGCTCAATATATGTGAACAGTAAGTCATAAAAACACGAATATAGAAGCGACGACTCAAGACAGCGCCGCACATTGGGACCGCCGTCGCCCTCGTGGAGGAGGGGTCGACGTCGGGCAAAGACACCGCCCCTGTTTCGTTCCTCCGACGGCGTGCGTCCGAGAGACGTGGTAGATTGCGCAGCGCAGGGGAGGGAATCACGCCACGCGCCGGCCGTCCACCTCGCGGCGGCCCGAATCGCTCCGTCCTCCCTCACTCCCCTTCGGGTAGCTGCACCATGACCTCGATGGCACAGGACTTGCCATCCACGACCACGGGGAAGGCGCGCACGAGATAGCGCTTTCCGTCATGCGCCATGTACTTTTGCTGAATGGCGCCGGTGTCCACCGCACGCTGCGAGACGCAGTCCTTGCAGCAGCGATCCTGGCCCCAGATGTCAAAGCAGTCGGAGCTTACCCCCATTGAGCTCACGCTATTTGGGCTCGACGCCTTGTAGACCGAGGGATCCACCAGACGGACTGCATCAAAGTATGAGCCGAGCACGGTCATTCGACGGATGACGTCCTCCCGGGAGAGGCCCCGCGTCGTTACGACACGGTCGGAGATTGCCTCGCGCAGGCGCCTGTCGGCGATGCGCTCCATCTGCCCCAGGTCGTCGCTTTCCTGGCTTCGGGCGATGCCCGTGGTGCACCGTACGCTCACCTGAATTCCGTCAACCTGCGAAATTGATGCGACGGCCTGGCGAAGCTGAGCTGCGACCCGGTCCGCCTGCTCCTTGTTCGCGCACTGAACCAGGACGCAGAACTTGCCCCTGCCAATCTGGTCCCAGGCTCCGTGCACGTCCACGACTTGGGCTACGCACGAGCCAACCTTCTTCACGAGGTGGTCGAGGAGCACGGGTCCAAAGGTCAGGTTGAAGTCTGCCACCGAGTCAATGCTCATGACGATGAGGGCAAAGGGTATCTGGTCGTGGCGCCAGGCGTCCTGGTAGGCCGCCGCCGCACCGGTGAGCTTCGTGGATTCGCGCGCCCCGAGGAGCAGGCTCCTCTCTCCTGAGAGCTTTAAGGTGTCGCTGTCCAGGTCGATGAAGTAACCCACGAGGCCTTTAATCGTGCCGTTTGAGATCAGTGGCATCTTGGAGGCTCGAATGTGGTGGACCTCGCCGTTGACCATGCAGGTTCCTGCGACGTTTCTTGTCCGGGCACCCCTGGTGATGATGGCTTCCTCGTCTCGCTCGAATGGGCCAGGGTCGGGATGCCACCCCATGTCCTCGTCGGTCTTGCCCACGACGGCGTCCTCGGACTCGAAACCGTAGAAGTCGAGGAACTCTTGGCTGGCGCCTATGAAGCGCCGTTCGGCATCCTTCCAGAAGAGCCCGAGGGGGGCATCGCGCACGAGCGTGTCCCATAGCAGCCTGGACGAGACGAGCTCGCCAGGCTTGGACACGTGGCTCACGACCTCCTGGTTGGTGGGTCGTGCGGTGAAGACCAGGAAGCGGTGCCCCACGTTGTGCGCCGGGGCAAACGTGAAGGTCTTCCAGGCGTAGCGCCCGGTCTCGCGCTCCAGGATGCGGAACGCATCGGAGAGATGCCTTCCCTTCGCCCTGTCCAGGCGTCCATCAATGGTGCTTAGGTCCGTGAAGTCTCCGAACCTCTCCTTGTCCAGGGGATGGACGAAGCGCGCCCCGATGTCGCGAAGTACCGCCTGTGGTGTCCTACCTTTGAAATGATGGGGGAAGTTGCTGGTGGAACGATAGATGTACGTTGCCGTGTCGCTGTCAAGGTCGAATATGTCAATCTGCTCGAACAGCAGCATGAGGTAGTTGGTTACCGTCCTCGTTCGAATGGGGCCCTTCAGCCGCGCGGTGTCAGTGATGTCGCTGGCGCTAACGGCAAAGGCGGAGCTCCTCTGCTGCGACACGATGTGACGTATGGAGAAGGCGTACTCGCGCTCTCCCACGACCAATTGGGCGGTCTCCACCAAGTCTGTCCTTGCGGAGGTCCGCATAATGTTCAGTGCCTCGCGACCGACGCGGTCGTCCGGGTCGTTGAGCAGGTTCTCGAGCGACTCCTTGTCCATCACGCCCATCATGGCGAGAAGGTTCGCGAACACCTGCGACTCGAACAGGACGTGGGCATCACCTTGCTGGAGTTCGATTATGCAGAGGCTGCCGCTGTGCCCGATCGAGAGCGGGCCGTACGCGTCCTCGAGCTGGAGGGGGTTTGCGGCGAGCGTGTTTACCTTGCCGATGCGCGTGTAGTACCCCCGCACGTTCGAGGTTTCCAGCTCGATGCTCCCGGACTGCAGGTCATGGATGACCCCCTCAAGGGGACGCGGCTTGCTGATGAGGTACCCCTGCAATTGCTCGCAGCCAACCGAGAGCAGGAAGTTGCGCTGCTCCTCGGTCTCGACTCCCTCGCATAGAGTTCCTATGTGCAGGTACTTTGCCATGTTGACTATGGACGAGATGATCACGCGGCTCTGTGGCATCGAGTCGAACTCGCGGAGGAACTCCATGTCTATCTTGAGGACATCGAAATGCGTGTCCTTGAGCGTGTTGAGCGAGGAGTAGCCGCTGCCGAAGTCGTCCAGCCACAGCTCGTAGCCCCTCTCCCGGAAGCGGGCAGACTCGCGCAGAATCACCTCGTCATCTGCCAACGCGCTCTCCGTGAGCTCGATGTTGAGGAGTACGCGAGGCACGCTCTCGCGCTGTAGGATCCCGTCGATCTTCTCCAGCATGTCACACGCGTGGAAGTCTATGCGCGAGAGGTTCACCGAAACGGGGACGACCGGCCTGTCCTCGGCAAGCAAGGTGCCGAGCGAATGGGCAACCTGGGAGACGATCTTCAGGTCCATGCGCCATATGAGATTCCTGCGCTCGAGCACGGGAACGAAGGTGGCGGGGGAGAGCAGGCCATAGGTGGGGTCATCCCATCTGGCAAGTGCCTCCATGCCGCAGATGCGTCCCGTGAGGGTGCGCTGCACCGGCTGAAAGTATGGCCGTATCCACCCCTCTTCGAGCGCCTGGCTCAGATGATCGAGAACGTATGACTCATTTGGACGAACTCGCTGTGCCATGAGACCCCGGCTTCCACTGCCAGAAATGGCTTTTAATTTTGTGATAAGTGTAGTCCCATTCTGCATAGCCGATGCGCGAGCGGTCCATGGATGGCAGCCTTCGTGGGGGCATCACCGTCCGCTTGGCCGGGGGATGGCAAGCTGCATGGGGCCGAAACGAGGGTTCGGGCCATGGGCATCATCGAGAAGGGGCGTGATTCGTCCAAGCGGGCTTCGGGCGGCATCGGGGGGCAAACCCCACGCCAGGAGCCAAACGGGGGGCACGGCGGCGCTCTCCGTGTCCCCCTGCCCCTGCGCGGCTGGTTGTTGCTACGGCTCCGATCTGCGCAGATGCCGCATGTCGGGTGCCGAGCCCTCTATGCCTCCCTGGCTGCGGACGCCCCCGCCGCTTCGATGTTGGCGGCGGGCTCTACGTGAACCTCCTCGCCCCTCCTGAAGGCAAGGCGGAACAGCAGCCTGCCCAGGGGACCTCCGAAGAAGATCTGCCATGCCAGGGCCATGGGGAAGTTCAGTGCCGCGGTCTGCAGCCAGGTTCCAACCAGACCGGCAGACGAATAGTCCTTGAAGAGGAAGGTGGCAACCAGGCTCATGGCGGGGCACATCAGGCATACCGTCAGGGAGCAGCGGATGAGCAGCATCCAAATGAGGGGCATGTCCCGGGTGACGACACGGTTCGTGAGATGGATCACGGCGCGCTCCATCACGAACATCTCGAGCACGATTGCAACCGGCCACATGATGCGCAGCTCGCCAAACGCCATGAGAAACACCCGATCGGTCATGCCGCCGATGGCGAGGGAAATGTTATAGCAGATCATCGCGTAGACCATGATGAACGCCATGATCACAGTGAAGATGAAGTTCTCGAACCTGGTTCTGGGCATAAAACGCGCTCCTTCTCTGAGTGACGACTGTGTTGTTCGTTATCACTAGGGGCTAGTGTGCGTTTCCAATTCGAGACCAGTATTCGATTGATGGCTGCGTGAGCCTTGGGAGCATTACCACACACGTCGCATGGCGATGCGAACTACACATTCATCGCGTGCAATCGTGTAGGCATGCGGGGGAGGGGCCTCTCGCGCCCGCCGCCCCAGCTACCTGACAGCGGACGGCACGGTTTCCGACAGGCAGTCCCCCTGGCGACGACCGCAACGAGTCCCCACGGGGGCGCCGCCCTGCTGCCGCATAGTACAATCGGGGCATGGATACACTCTTCAGCAACATCGAGCGCTCCAAGCGCAGGGCAAACGCCCCTCTCGCCGTCCGCATGCGTCCCCAGACCCTCGACCAGTACGTTGGCCAGGAGGAGGCGGTGGGCGAGGGGTCGTGGCTTCGTCGCGCCATCGAGCACGACACCCTCTCGTCGGTCATCCTCTACGGGCCGGCGGGGACGGGCAAGACCACGCTCGCCAGGATCATCGCCAACACCACGCACGCAGAGTTCGTGGAGGTCTCTGCCGTCACGGGCACGGTCAAGGACCTCAGGCGAGAGATCGACAACGCCAACTCGCGGCTCCTCGCCCAGGGCAGGCGCACCATCCTGTTTGTGGACGAGATCCACCGCTTCAGCCGCACGCAGCAGGACGCCCTTCTCCATGCAGTCGAGGATCGCATCGTGGTCCTGGTGGGGGCAACCACCGAGAATCCCTACTTCGAAGTCAACGGCGCGCTCATCAGCCGCTCCCGCGTCGTGGAGCTCCATCCCCTCGCCGACGATGACATCGGGGCGCTCGTGCGACGCGCCCTCATCGCAGAGGAGGGATTGCGGGGTGCCTTCACCATCGAGGACGATGCGCTGCGAGAGATCGTGACGCTCGCCGGGGGAGACGGGCGGGCCGCCCTCACCTCGCTCGAGCTCGCCAGTCAAATGGCCCTCCCTACGGGGGACCCATCCGAGGCGGACCCGGAGCACCCCCTCGCCATCACCGTCCAGAACGTACTGGAGGCAAACCCCAGGCACGGGCTCCCGTATGACAAGTCGGGTGACATGCACTACGACATCATCTCGGCGTTCATCAAGTCGATGCGTGGCAGCGACCCCGACGCTGCCCTCTACTGGCTCGCGCGCATGATCGACGGGGGAGAGGATCCCAAGTTCATCGCCCGCCGCATCATGATCTGCGCGAGCGAGGACATAGGCAACGCCGACCCCACCGCCCTTCTGGTGGCGGAGGCGGCCTTCAGGGCGGCGGAGGTCATTGGGTACCCAGAGTGTCGCATCAACCTTGCCCAGGCGGCGATCTACAACGCGCTGGCACCCAAGTCCAACGCCTGCGAGGCATCCATCGACCGCGCCCTCGCCGAGGTGAGGAACGGCCCCCGACGCGAGGTGCCTAACCACCTGCGAGACCGGCATCGTCCGGGCTCGGAGACGTATGGTGCCTACCTGTACCCCCACGACTACCCGCAGGGATGGGTTCAGCAGCAGTATCTGCCCGACGGACTCGAACCCGGTTCCCTGTACCATCCTGGGCCTCGCGGCTGGGAGGCCTGGCGCATCGAGGCAACCGCGCGCGATCGCGGCATCGGTCGCGGTCCCAGGCAGGGCACGGATGCGGGCGAGAGGGGCGGCATTGCCGGCGGTGGGGATGGCGTCACGCCGGGAGAGGGGTAGCCTGGGCGATACCCCCGCTCCTGCGTAGGCTATTCGACTTGTGGGGGTGACCGGTGCATCAGGCAGTCGTCGGCAACGTTCCTCTCGCCGTCATCTTCTGCGTCCCTGTCGGCCTCGCGCTTGGGAGGCCCGCATGCCGTGCCGCAGCATGGATGGAGTCACGCCGCGGGCTCGTTCCCTCTCGCCCCTCTCCGGCGAGGTCGCTTGCCTCGGGTGCTGCCCTTGCCGCCGCGTTCTCGTCGCTCGCCGTTCGCCTCGTGCCTTCCCCGAGCTTCCTGGGGCTCTCGCTCCTCGCCGCGTCCCTCGTCGTGGCATCCCTCGTCGACCTCGACTGTCGCCTCATTCCCAACGGGTGCATCCTCGCTGGCGTCGCAGCCCGCCTCCTCTCCCTCGCGTTCGCGGGCGCATCTGGGGCGCTCGCGCCAGGTGACCTAGCGCGACTCCTTGCCCGTTCGGCCATCTCCGCGTGTGCCGCCTTCGCCCTGCTCTCCTTTCTCGCGCTCGTGATGGACCGCATCCTGGGAGGCGCGAGCGTTGGCGGGGGAGACGTGAAGTTGGTTTCGGTCGTGGCCCTGCACCTGGGTCTCGCGAAGGCGATCGTCGCCGTGCTCGTCGCGTGCGCCCTGGGGATCGCGTCGTGGTCAGTGTCGAGGCGCGTGCGTGGCAGCGAGGGGAGGGGGGACGGGACCTTTGCCTGGGGGCCGTCAATCGCGGTCGCCTCCTGGCTCTCGGCGCTTTGGGGTGACCAGGCGGTGGCGTGGTACCTCTCGCTCCTCGCCTGAGGGTTGCGCCGTCCCCGTCGCTGCGGGTCTAAGCGATTGCAAAACGGATAGAATCAGCCTAGGGCGTCTCGTCACCGCCCCGTCTGCCGAGGGGTGGCAAGCGGCGCGGAGACTTGGTTCGCCCCGTGCCGACTGGTCTTGCCATCGGCATGCGCCACCCATGCACCCACGTTGGAGGGAAACCCATGAGTCCTCTCGATCTGCTCCTCATCGCGCTCGTAGCCGTCGCAATCTGGGCCGTCGTGGAGCTTGCGCTCACCATCCGCCGCGCACGCGCCTCGGTCGACGAGGTCACCAAGACGGCGAACGAGACCATCGAGCAGGTCCAGCCCGTCATCGCCAAGCTTGACGGCGCCATGGACGACCTCCAGCCCAGCATCAAGCAGGTGGACCCCCTGGTGGAGAAGGCCGGCGTTGCCGTCGACCAGGCAAACGAGAGCCTCCGCCGTGTGAACGGCATCCTGGGCGACGTCTCCACCGTGTCCGGAACCGCCGCGGGCGTCACGGAGGCCGTGAACAAGGTGGCGGGAGAGGCGGCAAACTCGGTCGGCGCCGTGGTCTCGAGGATCGCGGGGAAGCCCGCGCAGGGCGAGGCAAAGCACCTCGAGCCCGCTCCTGGGACGGAGCATGAGGACGACGCCCCGCGTAATCGTGGCTATGTCACCTATGGCGAGGCGGCGGCTGACGCGCTCGCCGAGGCAGAGGACGAGCAGGACAGGTAGGCGTCCCCACGGCCGTGTGGGACGGAACGAGGAACCCGGGAGAGAAATGTCAGAGAGCAACGTGAGCCTCAGCGTTCCGGCTGAGGCGGGATATGCGCGCGCCGTCCGCATGATGGCGGCAAACCTCGCGGTCATGTGCGACATGAGCGTCGACGACGTGGAAGACGTCCGCATGGCGGCGGAGGAGGGCTTCGTCTACAGCTGCGCCACCGCCCCCAAGGCGTGTGACGTGAGCTTCTCGATGGGTGATGGCGCCTTCTCCATGGACTTCTCGCTTGGCGAGCGTGACGTCGAGGAGGCGGAGCCCACGGAGGACCTCGGTCTGGTGGAGCTGCTGCTCCAGGCGGTCTGCGACGAATGCGAGGTAGCGGGCGGAGCCCTTCACCTCGTGAAGCGGAACGGCGGTGCGCATGCCTAACGCGGAGGGCACGGAGGAGCGGAGGGCAGCTCGCCGCCGCCTGTCGGCACGCGCCCCCAAGGGGAAGCTCGCGTGGGACAAGGAGCGCACGCGTGAGCTGTTCCGTCGCTACAAGGAGGAAGGTGACGAGGAGGCCAGGGAGCAGCTCATCGTGAGCCACCTCAACCTCGTCAGGTTCCTTGCCTCCAAGTTCAAGAACAGGGGAGAGCCGCTGGACGACCTCATCCAGGTGGGGACCATCGGTCTTATCAAGGCGATCGACCGCTTTGATCCCTCGCGCGGCCTGGAGTTCACGACCTTCGCCACGCCCACGATCCTGGGCGAAATCAAGCGCCACTTCCGCGACAAGGGGTGGTCGGTGAGGGTCCCGCGCAGGCTCCAGGAGCTCTCCGCCAAGGTCAACCAGGTCACGGACGAGCTCACCAAGGAGCTCCAGCGCAGTCCCTCGGTCGAGGAGATCGCCAACGCCCTGGGGACCTCGGTGGACGAGGTCCTGGAGGCCATGGAATCGTCGAGCGCCTACAGCTCCGTCCCGCTCGAGGGGACGGGCTCCAACTCGGACGACGACGCGCCGTCGGTGATCGACCACTACATCACCGAGGACGAGAACCTGGCGTCGTCGGACGACCGCATGGTCATCGAGGACGCCATCCGGGACTTCTCCCCTCGTGAGCAGGACATCATCCGTATGCGTTTCATCGAGGGCATGACCCAGGTCGAGATCGCCAAGAAGCTCGGCATCTCTCAGGTCCAGGTCTCGCGTCTTCTCCGCAGAACCCTCAAGAAGATCCAAGAGAAGATTGACCCTGAAGGTCTTATGCACTAGGGCGTGCAAAAACCGCCCGGCACTCCCCTGCTGCTACAATGACTTCCCGTCAAACAGCGGGGGAGTGCTTCTATTGGTTCATACGTCACGGGACTCAGGTGAGTCAGAAACGAGCTATCGCAAGGCGCTGCACGTGGGTGCCCATGCGTGGGCACTCATCGGCGTTCTCGTCGCCGTGGCGCTTCTGGCCCAGGTCGCCGGGCTCGTTTCGCAAGCCCTCGAGCTACTTCTCGTCGGTGTCATCCTCGGCTTCATCTGCAGTCCCGTTACCAACTGGCTCGAGGACCGCAATGTTCCCAGGGCGCTCGCCGCGTTCCTCGCCCTCGTGTTCGTGCTCGCGGTCTTCGTCCTGGTCGTCGTTCTGCTTGCCCCGCCGTTCGTGAGCCAGCTCATGCAGGTCCTCCAGCGCGTTCCGTACTACGTTGAGCAGGTTCGCTCCGCGATCGCTGAATTTTGGACCCAGTACGGCACCTCTGAGACCGCCGACGTGAAGGAGAGCCTGGACCAGACGGTCGCCTCGCTCTCCAACCTGGGCGTCAAAATGGCATCGGATGCCACGGCCAAGCTTTCGAACGGCCTCATCAGCAACGTCGTCTCCACGGTAAACAACGTCTTCACCATCTTCCTGGGGCTCGTCGTGGCCTACTGGCTCGCCAAGGACTACCCGGGCATCGTCCGCGAGGCAACGGTCATCGCCGGGCCCCGCCACCGCGATAACCTCCTCGTGCTCCTGTCCATCCTCAGCAAGTCGATGGGTGGCTACATGCGGGGCATCGTGATCACGTCCACCGTGGGCGGGTTCCTCTCGTTCCTCGGGTTCTCCCTCATCGGGCACCCCTTTGCGGGGCTCATGGGCATTGTGGTGGGCATCTTCCACTTTGTCCCCGTCATCGGCCCCTGGCTCGCCGCTGCCATCGCGGCGCTTCTCGCCCTCTCGGTGAGCCCCATGCTCGCCCTCGAGTCGATCATCGTCTCGGTCGTGGCACAGAACGTCACGGACAACCTGGTCTCGCCCCTGGTCATGCAGTCCGCGGTCAGGGTCCACCCGATCCTCTCGCTCACGGGGATCATCATCGGCAACGCCCTGGGCGGCGTCCTCGGCATGGCGCTCGCCATCCCGCTCACCGCGGCGGCGCGCGGTATCTTCGTGTTCTACTTCGAGAAGAGGACGGGGAGGCAGCTCGTCTCCGAGGACGGAAGGCTCTTCAAGGGGGATCGCTTCGCATATGACGACGGGTCGCCCAAGCCCGCCTCCGACGCCCTGGACAACGATGACTTTCTCAAGGGCAGCCGCCTGGTGCCGCCCGGGGACCCCGGGGGGAGAGGGGACTGACCTCCCCTCGCCATCACGCCGAGGAGCATTTGTCCGTCTCGCTTGGGACGCAAGCACGTATCATTGAACGGCATGACAACGGGCGCCGCTGGCGCGCGCAACCAAAACGCAAGGAGAAGCATGAGCACCGCTGACTTCAAGACCATGACCACGGCACAGATCCGCGAGGACTTCCTCACGTTCTTCGAGGGCAAGGGGTGCAAGCTCTATCCGTCCTCATCCCTGGTTCCCGAGGACCCGTCGCTTCTCCTCGCCAACGCGGGCATGAACCAGTTCAAGGAGTACTACCAGGGCACCAAGACCATGCGCGAGATCGGCGCGTGCTCCTGCCAGAAGTGCCTGCGCACCAACGACATCGACAACATCGGCGACGCACGGCACCTCTCCTTCTTCGAGATGCTCGGCAACTTCTCGTTTGGAGGCTACACCAAGGCCGACGCGATCGCCTGGGCCTACGAGTTCATCACCTCTCCCGAGCACCTTGGCCTCCCCAAGGACCGCCTGTACATGACCGTGTTCGAGAACGACGAGGAGGCCATTGAGCTCTGGCACGCCCAGGGCGTGGCGTACGACCACATCAGCCGCCTGGGCGAGGAGGACAACTTCTGGGCCGCCGGTCCCACCGGCCCCTGCGGTCCGTGCTCCGAGATCTACTTTGACCAGGGTCCCGAGTTCGAGGGCGAGAAGCCCGGCGACGACGGCGACCGCTACCTGGAGTTCTGGAACCTCGTGTTCACCCAGTACGACCGCCAGGAGGACGGCTCGATGCCGGAGCTCCCGCACCGCAACATCGACACCGGCATGGGCCTGGAGCGCATTGCCGCGATCATGCAGCACCAGGGCTCCAACTACGAGGGCGACGTACTCCGCTCGCTCATCGGCGTGGGCGAGCGCCTTGCCGGCGTGACCTACAAGCAGGACCCGCGCACCGACAAGAGCCTCCGCATCCTCGCCGACCACAGCCGTGCGGTGACGTTCATGATCGGCGACGGCATCCTGCCCAGCAACGAGGGCCGCGGCTACGTGCTGCGCCGCCTGCTCCGTCGCGCCGTCTACCACGGTCGCCTGATGGGCATCAAGGGCCAGTTCCTCACCACCTACAGCCACGAGGTCATGCGCCTCATGGCCGACGTCTATCCCGAGCTCACCCAGAACAAGGCCCTGATCGACGGCATCATCAGCGCGGAGGAGGAGCGCTTTGGCGCCACGCTGGATGCCGGCGAGGCCATGCTGGCACGCGAGCTCGATGTGCTTGGCGAGGGCGAGCCCCTCTCCGGTGAGGTCGCCTTCAAGCTGCACGACACCTACGGGTTCCCCATCGACCTCACGCGCGAGATCTGCGCCAACGACGGCCACGGCGTCGACATGGACGCCTTCGACGCCGCTATGGAGGCCCAGAAGGAACGTGCCCGCGCGACGGCGAACCGCGACGCCTGGAGCACCTCCAACAACGTGTGGGCGTCCCTCTCCGACCGTCTTGACGCCACTGAGTTCCTGGGCTATGACCTGGACTCCGTCGATGGGTGCCACGTGCTCGCCCTGGTGAGGGATGGCAGCGAGGTGCAGGAGGCCGGCGTGGGAGAGAAGGTCGAGGTCGTCCTCGACAAGACCACCTTCTATGGCGAGATGGGCGGCCAGGTGGGCGACACCGGCAAGCTCACGTCCGACAGCGCGAGCCTGGTGGTGGACGACGCGAAGCACCGCGAGGGCGGGCTCGTCTCGCATGAGTGCGAGGTCACCGCAGGTATCATTCGCGTCGGTGACACCGTGACCGCCGCGATCGACCACGGCCGCCGCGAGCTCATCCGTCGCAACCACACCGCGACCCACCTGCTCGACAGCGCCCTCAAGCGTGTGCTGGGCGACCATGTGAGCCAGGCCGGCTCCCTCGTCGCACCCGACCGCCTGCGCTTTGACTTCACTCACTTCGAGGCGCTGACCGCCGACCAGATCGAGCGCGTTGAGGGCATGGTCAACGCAGAGATCTTTGCCGCCGAGCCCATTGTCACCAAGGTCATGGGACTCGAGGAGGCCAAGGCCTCCGGCGCGGTCGCGCTCTTTGGCGAGAAGTACGGAGACACCGTGCGCGTGGTCTCCACCGGTGACTCCGCAGAGCCCTTCTCCAGTGAGCTGTGTGGCGGCACCCATGCGCGCAACACCGCCGAGCTTGGCTTCTTCAAGATCGTCTCCGAGAGCTCCGTGGGCTCCAACGCCCGCAGGCTCGAGGCTGTGACGTCCGCGGGCGCCATCGAGTACGTGGACGAGCGCCTGCAGACCCTTCAGGAGGCCTCGCAGGCCCTGAAGTGCCGCCCTTCCGAGCTCGTCGACCGCATCGCCTCCCTCGAGTCCGACCTGAGGGATGCCCGCAAGGCGCTCGAGGATGCTCGCTTTGGCTCCTCCAGCGACCAGATTTCCGACGCCATCAAGGGCGCCGTGAGCCTGGACGGGTACTCCTGCGTGATCGCTCGTCTTGATGGTCTGACTGGCAAGGAGATGCGCCAGGCGTGGGACAGCGTTCGTGAGGGCGCTGGCACCGACTCCGTGGCGTGCGTGCTCGCTTCGGCGACCCCCGACGGCAAGGTGGCCCTCATCGCGGCGGCGACCGACCCTGCCGTCGCCGCCGGGTTCAAGGCCGGTGACGTGGTGCGCGCGATCGCTCAGTACGTGGGTGGTCGCGGCGGTGGGCGTCCCAACATGGCGCAGGCCGGCGGTTCTGACGCCTCTGGGATCGACAGGGCGCTCCAGGCGGCCCGCGAGCTTCTCGGCGCCTAGCCGCATGCGTGCCCTCGCGCTCGACATCGGGGAGGTCAGGATCGGCATCGCCGCGAGCGACCTCTCCGGCACCGTTGCCTCGCCCGTGAAGGTTCTCCCCGCGCAGGAGGTGCTCTCGCACGCGCGGAGCTTCCGTCTCGTCCTCGAGGACTACGAGCCGGAGGTTCTGGTGTGTGGGCGGCCCATGACCCTCTCGGGCGAGGAGGGGCCGCAGGCGAAGAGAATTGAGGTTCAGGCCAAGAGCATCGCCGCAGCCTGCGGGCTTCCGCTGGAGTTTGCGGACGAGAGGCTCTCCTCTCAGGAAGCCAAGCGTATCCTTCGTGAGCAGGGATACAACGAGCGGTCCATGCGCGGGAGGGTCGACATGGTTGCGGCCTCGCTCTTCCTCCAGGCGTGGCTCGACTCCAGGCGGAACGACTAGTTAGGTTTCACATGGCAGACAACGCACGCAGGCAAGGTTCCCACTTCTCCGGTCAGGCGCAGCCTCGGCGGGGGAGCGAGCCCTTCCGACGGGAGCGTCCCCGTCCGACATCGTCGGGGCGCACCTCGGTGCGGGGCGAAGCGCAGGGACAGCCTAAGCGCGCTCGCTACCAGGGCAGGGTCTCGGAGCGCACGGCTCGCGCGACCCAGAGCGCCCACCACAGGACGCCGGGCGAGAGCCACGAGCGCCGCACCCGCCACCGCTGGGTGGGGGTGGTGCTCGTGGTCGTCGCGCTCGTGGCCGTGGGTGGGGTAGGGCTTCTCGCCTACCGTCACTTCTTCGGCTCCCGCCAGGATGACACGCAGCAGGTGCAGAGCGGTCAGCAGGTTTCGGTGACCATCCCCGAGGGTTCGGACGCGTCGAGCATCGCCAAGATCTTGATGGACGCCGGCGTCATCTCCGACTCCTCCGCGTTCTTCAAGGAGGTGCAGTCGCAGCAGGCCGAGTCGAGCATGAAGAGCGGCTCGTACGACCTCATGACCGGCGCCAACCTCTCGGAGCTCGTACGCCAGCTCGTCGCCGGCCCCAACTCCACCTCCAAGCGGATCACGCTTGCCGAGGGGCTCACGGTTACTCAGACCGCGTCAAAGGTCGAGGGCACCCTGGGCATCTCGTCCGACGACTTCACCAACCAGGCCAAGGCGTCCAACTACGTGGGCGACTATGCCTTCCTCTCCGGGGCGGGTAACGACTCTCTTGAGGGTTTCCTCTACGGGAGCACCTACGACTTTGGCGACACCGAAATTTCCGCCGATGCCGTGATTCGGGCCATGCTCGACCAGTATCAGGCGAACGTGGCGTCGCTTGACTTCGCCACCGCCGAGGCGAGCATCAAGGAGAAGTATGGGGTCACGGTGAGCGACTACGACATCCTCACCATCGCCTCGATCATCGAGAGGGAGGCGCTCACCGACGACGACCGCGCCAAGATCGCCTCGGTGCTGTACAACCGCCTCAAGGCGGGGATGGCGCTCCAGAGCGACGCAACCATGGGATATGTGACGGGCGGCTCCGTCACGGCGGACGACCTCAAGACCGAGAGCCCCTACAACACCTACCTCAACAAGGGGCTGCCGCCCACGCCCATCTGCAGCCCCAGCCTCGCCTCGATCAAGGCGGCTCTCGCGCCGGCGGACACCAACTACTACTACTTCTGGATCACCGAGAGCGAGCACGTGTTCTCCGAGACGTACGAGGAGCACCAGAAGGCCATCGCCAATGCGACGCAGTAGGCGGCTCACGCCGAGGGGCCTCCTCTCGGCGGACCGCTACGTTGCGTCCGTCGACCTCATCGACGTGGGGTGGCTCCTCGACGAGGGGGTACGCTGCGTCCTCCTCGACCGCGATAACACCTGCGTGCCGCGCGACAGCTGGGTCACCCCTCCCGCCATCCTGGAGTGGCTCGATCGGGTGCACACCGCGGGCATCTCCACCTGCCTGGTCTCCAACAACTTCCACGGCTCGGACGTCGAGCGCTCTGCGAGGGCGCTGGGCAGCGACGCGGTCCATCACGCCATGAAGCCCCTGCCGTTCGCCGTGTGGGCGGCGCTCAGGAGGGAGGGCGCGACCCCGGAGGAGGCGGTTCTCGTGGGAGACCAGCTCTACACCGACATGGCGGCAGGTAACCTCGCCGGGGTCAGGACTATCCTCGTGAGGCCGCAGTCCACCCGGGACCTGTGGTACACGCTCATACTCAGGCGCTTTGAACGACTGGTGCTGGGCGACCGCCACTTCGAGGGCGAGGGTCGTCCGGACCAGCGCTGAGTCCCTCGATCTCCCGCGACCGTCCCGGCCCATCCGCGTGCCCCGGTGGGAAGCGCGTCGCCAGATGCTAGAATCGTCTGCGGCAAAGTCGGCTGACTTCGTTGGGACGCAATGGCGCAGTGCGGACAGGGCGAGAGGGGCTATGTGGTGCACCAGGGGTGCGACCACATCTTCTTCGTGGGCTTCCACGGCGCCGGCAAGTCCACGCTCGCCCGCAACCTGGGCTGCCTCTTCCATCGCGACTACGTGGACACCGACCGCCTCGTGGAGCGCATGGCGGGCAAGAGCGTGTGCGCAGTCTTCGCCGAGGAGGGCGCCCCTGCCCTGCGCGCTCGGGAGGCGGCGGCCCTGAGGTGCCTCGCCGGACGCAAGTCGCTGCTCGTGAGCTGCGGCGGTGGGATCGTCGAGGGCGGGGAGAGCTGCCGGCTGATGCACGCCATGGGCACGGTGGTGTACCTGGACGGCTCCTTCGAGGACTCGCTCAGACAGATCCAACACCCCGAGATCCGCCCCGACTTCGCGACGTTGGAAGGCGCGCGCCGCTTGTACCGGCTTCGCCGGCCGCTATACGAACGCGAGGCCGACCTCGTGCTCAACATCAGGAACAAAACGTTCGAGCAGGTGTGCTCCGAGGCGGGCCAGCTGCTCTGGGAGAAGGGCCTACTATGAGCGAAGAGAAGAGCCAGGTCGTGAGGCAGTGGGTGTCCATGCCCGGCGGCTCGTGCGACGTGCGCATTGGGGCCGGCCTCGTGGAGGGGCTGGGGTCGCTCCTCCGCTCTGCGGTCGGGACCCCGCATGCCTGCGCGCTCGTGACCGCGGAGGGGGGAGACGCCCGCCTTGAGGAGAGGCTCAGAAGGCAGCTCACCGACGGGGGCTTCGCCGTGAGTCAGATCCACGTGCCCTCCGGGCGTGGCGCGCGCGACTGGGATGCCCTTGGATCTCTCCTCAAGAGCCTTGGCGAGGCTGGGGTTACCTGCGACGACCTGTTGCTGGTCGCTGGTGATGTCGACATGCTCTCGCTGGGGAGCTCGGCAGCCTCCTGCTGGTGCGGGGGAGTGCCGTTGGCGGGGCTTCCCCTTGACCTCGACGCGATGGTCGAGTCCCCCTGCTCCCCGCGGTCCATTGCCGTGGGCGGGAGGGATCGCATGGTCTCGCTCAGGCCGAGCATGCGCTACCTGCTGTGCGACCCGGAGGAGATGGACCTCGACCTGGGATCCGAGCCTTCCCTGCTCGCCCGTGCGATCTTCGCCGCCTCGGCGGTCGCCGAGTCTGACAAGGCGTTTGAGGAGCTGTGGGACGGTACGCCGCAGTACATGGGCGGCGGTGAGGGCGCTGGTGACGCGATTCTCGCCCAGGCGCTGGCGTCGCTCAAGACGCGCGGATACATGGTGTCGTCGACCTCGTTGGCAACGCGTCAGTCATCGACCTATGCCTTCGACTTCGCATGGGCGATGTCCGCGGAGCTGCCCGACGTCCCGCTCTCCACGCTCGTGGCGGAGGGCATGCGCTTTGCCGGTCGCCTCTCGGTGGCACAGGAGAAGATCTCGGTCGACGACATGCTTGCCCAGGATGAGCTCCTGGAGCGCCTGGGGCTCCCGTACCTCTCCTGCAGGATGGAGCCGGCGCGCATGGTGGAGGCGCTGAGAAGGGAGCGGTTCCAGAGGAGCGGCAGGTTCCTCCTCGCCATCCCCCAGAAGCTGGGGCGCGTGAGGCTGTCGTCGGTCGACGACGACCTGCTGCTGGAGCACGTCACCGCCTGGTGCCAGACGCACGCGCCGCAGGAGGGCGCCGAAGCCTGAGGCCACCGGCAACGGAATTATTGGTAACACGTCATTGGGAGGAACTATGGCAGAAGCACAGGCATGCGCGGGCAGAGTCGCCCGCTTCCGCGATCTCATGGCCCGCATGGGTTACGACGCGGCCATCGTGAGGAACAACGCGGACCTGAGGTGGCTCACGGGGTCTGCGAGGACTTTCGACGACGAGGTGGCACATACGGCGTTCGTCACGGCGGATGGCCTCTGGCTGCACACCGATTCTCGCTATTACGGAATCTTCCTCGATCGCATGGGGAGTGATACGCCCTGGCAGATCGACGAGGACGTGATTGACCCCGCCCAGTGGGCGGCGGATCACACCCGCGACTCCCGCTCCAGGGTCGTCGCAGTCGAGGACACCTGTGACCTCGCGTTCTTTGACGCCTTCGGGGCGGCGTGCCTGGCCGACGGCGTCGAGTGCCTGACCCCTCGCATGCACGGGTTCATTGCCGACCTCCGCATGGTCAAGGACGACGAGGAGCTCTCGCTGCTCCAGAGGGCGCAGGACATCACCGACGACGCGTTCCGCCACATCGTCGAGTACATCAAGCCCGGTCTCACCGAGCAGGAGGTGCGCGCGGAGCTGGACAACTACATGCTCACGCACGGGGCGGACAACGTCTCGTTCGAGACGATCATCGCCGCCGGCCCCAACGGCGCCAACCCGCATGCTCGCCCAAGTGAGTACGTGCTGCGCGAGGGCGACATGGTCGTGATGGACTACGGCGCCCTGTACCACGACTACCACGCCGACATGACCCGCACGGTGTGCGTGGGCAAGGCGGGGGAGGAGCAGCGCCGCGTCTACGACGTCGTGCGCAGGACCAACGAGGAGTGCCAGGCTGCCGCGCACGGTGGCGTCAACGGCCTCGACATGCAGAACCTCGCGGTCAAGATCATCTCCGACGCCGGGTATGGCGAGTACTTCGGCCACGGGCTGGGGCATGGCGTGGGACTCCAGATCCACGAGAACCCCGGCTTCAGCAGGCACTACGACCGCGTGGTCCCTTCTGGCTCCATCGTCACCATCGAGCCGGGCATCTATCTTCCCGGCAAGTTTGGCGTGCGTGTCGAGGACTGCGGCGTGGTGGCGGAGGACGGTTACCATCCCTTCTCCAAGATCCCGCATGACCTGGTCGAGATTCCCTGCTAGCCGGAGGCTGGCGCGTCTCTCCCCTCAATCGGTCGCTAAACGAGGCCTCCGTCACTGTCAAGTGTCGGGGGCCTTTCCGTCCGTCGGGAGTGGGATGAAATGCCGAAGGCAAGAGCGTATGACGTGCAAGATGCGCTTGACACTGCGTGAGGGTCAAGCCAATGAGTGGGGGGAGAGATACCGCTTACGGTTAAAACGCGACCGTTCAAACCGAAAGCTCCCACATGTTTGAACAATTTTACGCGCGTTCGCCCAAATCCTGAAAACGCTCGCTATACTAGCTTTTGTGGATGAAAGGTGAAGGACTTGTTCAAGTACTGTGAATGAGTCTGATGCCTCCTCTGCGTGTCCTAACGGTGCAAGGGAAGCAAAGTAAGGAGGAAGTTGGATGGTCGGTATTGTTCTAGCCAGCCACGGCAAGTTCGCCGAGGGCATCAAGGAGTCGGGCAGTATGATCTTCGGCCCCCAGGAAGATGTGGCTGCCGTCGTTCTGACGCCCGACATGGGTCCCGACGACATGCACCAGAAGCTGCTTGACGCGATCTCCACCTTCAACGACCAGGAGCATGTGCTGTTCCTGGTCGACCTGTGGGGAGGGACGCCCTTCAACCAGGTTTCCCGTCTCATCAGCGAGGAGGGGCATGAGGACTGGGTTGCCATAACCGGTCTCAACCTGCCCATGCTCGTTTCCGCGTACGGTTCCCGCATGGGCGCCGAAACCGCGGTCGATGTGATGAAGGAGATCTATCCCGAGGCGAGGGACGGAATCAAGGTCAAGCCCGAGGAGCTTCAGCCTGCCAGTGCAGCGGCTCCCGCAGCCCCCGCTCCCGCAGCAGCGGCCGTCAGCGCCATTCCTGAGGGCACGGTTCTCGGCGACGGCCACATCCACTACGCGTACGTTCGCATCGATACCCGCCTGCTTCACGGTCAGGTTGCCACGGCATGGACCAAGCAGGTCCAGCCCGACCGAATCCTGGTTGTCTCGGACGCCGTCTCGCACGACGACCTCCGCAAGAACATGATCATCCAAGCGGCCCCTCCCGGAGTCCACGTCCACGTCATCCCCATCTCAAAGCTCATCGAGGTCGACAAGGACCCGCGCTTTGGTGCCACCAAGGCGATGGTGCTCTTCGAGACGCCGCAGGACCTGCTGCGTGCCGAGGAGGGCGGCGTCAAGTTCCCCGAGGTGTGCATTGGCTCCATGGCCGCTACCGCGGAGAAGACTGTCATCAACCAGGCGATAGCCTGCGACAAAGACGACGTCAAGACGCTGAAGGCGATTCGCGACAACGGGACGCACTTCTACGTCCAAAAGGTCCCCTCTGATCACGTTGATGACATCTGGGCTCTTCTCAAAGAGAAGAACATGGCCTAAGGGCCCCGATAGGGAGAAGGAGGAAGTTCATGAATCCTATTTCGACCGTGCTTGTCGTCATAGTGGCATTCCTGGCAGGTATGGAAGGCATCCTGGACGAGTGGGAGTTCCACCAGCCGATCGTTGCCTGCACGCTGATCGGGCTCGTTTGCGGGCACCCCACCGAGGGCATCATCCTGGGTGGCAGCCTGCAGCTCATGGCACTGGGCTGGGCCAACATCGGCGCAGCCGTCGCGCCCGACGCGGCGCTCGCCTCCGTCGCCTCCGGCATCATCCTGATGCTGGCGCTTAACGGCGGAACCACCGACGTCACCGGTGCCATCAACACGGCAATCGGCGCCGCAACCGCGCTGTCCGTCGCAGGCCTGTTCCTCACCATGATCTGCCGTACGCTCGCCATCCCCATCGTCCATGCAATGGACGCCGCGGCGGAGAAGGCCGACTTCGGGGCCATCGATCGACTCCAGATCGGTGCCATCTGCATGCAGGGTGCACGTATCGCCATTCCCGCCGCCGCCCTGTGCTTCATTCCCGCGGCTGCTGTCACCTCGGTCCTGAACGCGATGCCCGCCTGGCTCTCCGGCGGCATGACCGTCGGCGGCGGCATGGTCGCCGCAGTCGGCTACGCCATGGTCATCAACATGATGGCCACAAAGGAGACATGGCCGTTCTTCGTCCTCGGCTTCGTCCTGGCAACCCTGAGTGAGCTCACGCTCATCGCCCTTGGCCTCATCGGTGGCTGCCTGGCCATCCTCTACCTTGGCCTCAAGGATCTTGCCAAGGAGGGTGCCGGCGCCGCTGGCTCTGGCGATCCCCTCGGCGACATCCTGGACGACTACGAGTAGGAAGGGGAGTGAATAGACATGGCAGAAGACATCAAGAACGCTGAGGCCCAGACCAACGGCATCCACCTGACCGTCGCTGACCGTCGTGCTGTCTGCAACCGTCACCAGTACCTGCAGGGCTCGTGGAACTACGAGCGTATGCAGAACGGCGGCTGGTGCTACGCAATGATCCCGGCCATCAAGAAGCTCTATCCCAAGAAGGAGGACCAGGCAGCTGCGCTCAAGCGTCACCTGGAGTTCTACAACACCCATCCGTACGTCTCCGCACCGGTCATGGGCGTTGTCCTCGCGATGGAGGAGGAGCGCGCAAACGGTGCGCCCATCGACGACCAGGCGATCCAGGGCGTCAAGGTCGGCATGATGGGCCCTCTCGCCGGCGTCGGCGATCCTGTGTTCTGGTACACGGTTCGACCGATCCTCGGCGCCCTCGGTGCGTCACTCGCCCTCAGCGGTAGCATCGTCGGCCCGCTCCTGTTCTTCATCGCCTGGAACATCATCCGTATTGCCTTCCTGTGGTACTCGCAGGAGTTCGGCTACAAGGTCGGAACGGACATCTCCAAGGACCTCTCCGGAGGCCTGCTCGGCAGGGTGACCGAGGGCGCTTCCATCCTCGGCATGTTCATCATCGGCGCGCTGGTCCAGCGTTGGGTCTCCATCAGCTTCACCCCGGTGGTCTCCTCGGTCAAGCTCGACTCCGCCGCCTACATCCACTGGGACAAGCTCCCCGCTGGCTACAAGGGCGTCCAGTCCGCGTTTGACCAGTACTTCAATCAGGGGCTCGCTCTGAGCAACACCAAGGTCACCACCCTTCAGCAAAACCTCGACTCCCTCATCCCGGGTCTCGCGGCTGTTGGCCTGACCCTGTTCATCTGCCACCTGCTCAAGAAGAAGGTCTCGCCGATTGCCATCATCCTTGGCCTCTTCGCCATCGGCATCATCGGCCGTCTCCTCAACTTCATGTAAAGACGGTATCGCAGCCCCTCTTGCAGGGCTGGACCCAGGGGGTCGCACCCGTTACGCTAATCTGGTCGCAAGGCCTGGCGGCGTGGGGTGCGGCCCCCTCCGCATGACCGCAAAGGGAGAAATGCCATGGTCCAATCCATGAACCACGTCGTGGACCTCACCATCAAGGCGACGTCATTAATGGGGCTCACCTCCGTGGGCAATATGATGGTCGGCGACTGCGCCCTCGAGTACTACAACGAGAGCAACCCCAACGACTTCATCCAGATCCCGTGGGGCGAGATCGACCACATCGCGGCCGAGGTCCTCTTCAACCGAAGGATCGCCCGCTTCGCTGTCTTCACCAAGAGGAACGGCACCTACAAGTTCTCGACGCGTGACAACATCAAGACCCTCCGTGCCGTGAGGGAGCACTTCCCCGAGGAGAAGATGCTGCGCTCCCCCAACGCGATAGAAGTGATGAAGAGGGGGATTCTCTCCATTCCCAAGGCGGTCTCGGGCCATCGCGCTCACGGCGGGGGAGAGTAGCCGCCCCCTGGCTGTTGCCTTCGTGAAGTGGTATGGCGCCCCTCGCAATGAGCTGCTCGCGCGCCTATAATACGCAAGGTTCTACGTCTTTATGTCCGCGGCACGCGCCGCGTGGCGCGTGAGAGGAGAGTTCGAAGTGGCAACGATCAGCACCGCCGATTTCAAGAACGGCATGGGCCTCAAGATCAACGGCAAGTACTACACCATCGTGGAGTTCCAGCACGTCAAGCCCGGCAAGGGCGGTGCCTTCGTGCGCTTCAAGATCAAGGACCTCAAGAGCGGTCGCACCATCGACCAGACCTGCAACGCCGGCACCAAGTTCGAGAACGTGCAGCTCATTACGCGCGAGATGCAGTACCTCTACAACGATGGTGCCGCGTACTACTTCATGGACAACGACACCTACGAGCAGATTCCCGTCTCTCCCGACTTCATTGGCGACAACGCCAAGTGGCTCAAGGAGAACGACAACTGCAACCTCCTGTATGCCGACGACGAACTGCTGGGCGTGAACCCGCCCATGTTTATCGAGGTCGAGATCACCAAGACCGACCCCGGCTTCAAGGGTGACACCGTCCAGGGCGGCACCAAGCCAGCCGAGATCGAGACCGGCGCCACCATCCAGGTTCCCATGTATCTCAACCAGGGCGAGGTCATCAAGGTCGACACCCGCGACGGAAAGTTCGTCTCCCGCGTCTAGGCGCATCCACAGCATGTCAGGGGAGCCCGAGCGGCAGACGCCGCCGGGCTTCCGTCGTTTTTCGGGAGGCGGACCGAGACGCCGGTTACGTCTATACTTGAGTAGAAAATGCCGAGCAGCGAAGCGCGTCTCGTCCGTCTCGAAAGGAAACCGCAATGGCAGAACCCGAACTCTTCATCTCTGGCATCGGAATATCCAAGAGCGTCGTCTCGGCCATCGTCTCCGCCGCGGCGGAGAAGGTCGAGGGCGTTGCCCACGTGGGCGGCAACGACATCGCATCCAACCTCGTCTCGGTCTTCACCCGCCGCTCCGTCTCGTCTGACGCCGCCGTGGAGTCCCGCGTGGAGGACGGGCAGCTCAAGGTGACCGTCCACCTGGCGGTCTTCTACGGCTACCCCTTCACTCAGCTTGCCGCCTCGGTTCGCGAGGCCGTCGCCTCTGCCATCAACGAGCAGGTGGGCGTCGACGTCGCAGCCGTGGACGTATGCATCGACAGCCTCGTATTCCCCAAGGAGTAGTCCCCTTGTCTCAGCACACTCACTTTGGCCCTCGCACCAACGCCCGCAGCCAGGCGCTGCAACTCCTCTTTCAGGCAGAGGCAACCGACCGCACCGTCGACCAGGTCCTTGAGGGCGGGGAGTACAGCCTCAGCGACGGTCCGCTCGACCCGTTTGGCGAGAGGCTCGCACGTGGTGCGGACGGCATGAGGGACGAGCTCGACGCGATCATCGACACAACGTCGACCAACTGGAGCCTCCGTCGCATGCCTGCGGTCGACCGCAATCTGCTTAGGGTCGCGCTCTACGAGATGCTCGAGGTCGACGAGGTCGCCGTTGCCGTGACCATCGACGAGTCGGTGGAGCTTGCGAAGGCGTATGGCACCGACGAGTCCTCCCGCTTCGTCAATGGCCTGCTTGGCAGGGTCGCGAGCAACATCGAGGCCGGCAACGACGTCGTCGCCGATGCCGTCGCGGAGGAGGAACGCCGTCATCCCGCGAACCAGGTGGATCAGACCGATGACGGGTTCGAGGAGTACCAGGCAGGCTCGTGGGACGACGTCCCCCAGAGGGACGAGCCCTCTCCGGATGAGGACGTGGCTCCCGAAGGCGACGCAGGGGCCGACGACGCCCAGGCGGGTCTGGAGTAGTCCGTGGCAAAGCCAGACACCTCTGCCTACAAGACCTTCGACCAGATCACGGGGCGCCTGGACCAGATCGTGGACCAGGTGCGCGACAAGGACACGTCGCTCGAGCGCTCGCTCGATCTCTTCGACGAGGCCATAGCGTTGGGTTCCAAGGCAGTCGACCTCGTCGACTCCACCGACTTCTCCGCGGAGGAGAGGGACAAGCTTCGCGAGGTCTCGGGCAAGTCCTCTGGCAAGGGGGACTCTGCCCAGGCGGGCGAGGGGGCCTAGCATGGCGCGCAGGCGCCTCGACGCGGAGCTCGTGGCGCAGGGATTGTTCTCCAGTCGGGAGGATGCGCTCCGTGCTGTCCTCGCCGGCGAGGTCTCGACCTCGGATCGCAGGCTCACTTCCCCCGGCGAGCAGGTCAAGCCAGGCATACCCCTTCACGTGAGGGGACACATCCCCTACGTCAGCCGCGGAGGCCTCAAGCTGGAGAGGGGGCTCGACGCATTTGGCGTTGACCCGGCAGGCCTTGCCTGCCTCGACGTGGGATGCTCGTCGGGCGGGTTCACGGACTGCCTCCTCAAGCGTGGGGCGGCAAGTGTCCTCTCGGTGGACGTGGGGTACGCGCAGTTCGACTGGTCTCTCAGGCAGGACCCACGGGTGACCCTGCTCGAGCGAACCAACGTCGTCGACCTGCCTGGGACGGGGCGCGACGGCACCATCCAGCTTGCCGTCTGCGACGTCTCGTTCACGTCGGTCGAGACGGTGCTGCCTGCGGTGCTGAGCCTCCTCTCGCCTGCTGGATCGTTCCTCACGCTCGTGAAGCCCCAGTTTGAGGTCGGCCGCGACCAGGTGGGGGAGGGCGGAGTGGTCTTGGATCCCGCCCTGTGGCTCCAGAGCCTCCGCGGGGTCTCCGACGCGTTCTCCCGCGGTGGCCTGGTCCCGTGCGCCTGCTGTCCCAGTCCCATTACCGGGCACAAGGGCAACCGCGAGTTCCTCCTGCTTGGCGTGCGGGGGGAGAGCGACTCGCTCGACCAGGGCGACCTCGAGCTCGTGGCCCGGGACGGGTGCGCCATCGTGTGCTGACCCCGTTGCGGTTGCCTCGCCGTCGCAGGGTGGACGCGCCCCTCTCCGCACGTGCTAGACTCAGGTGACGTCAGGGAACCGAGTCCGTAGGGGTGTGGTCGCATGAGGGTCCTTCTTGTGCCCAACTACTCGCGCCAGGATGCCGTTGAGGGGGCCAACCAGCTCTCGGACTGGCTTGAGGGCCAGGGGGTTGAGGTGCGCTGGGCGCACGACAAGAAGCTCTTTCCCAACAAGGTGGTCGACACCGAGGGCGTGGGGCTCGTGGTCTCCCTGGGCGGCGACGGCACCCTGCTGCGCGCGGCCCGCATCGTGGGGTACTCCGAGATCCCGGTGATGGGGCTCTCGTATGGGCACCTAGGGTTTCTGACCTGTGGTGGCCCGGACGAGCTCATCTCGTCGGTCTCCGACGCGCTTGCCGGCGAGATGCACGTGTCCCATCGTGCCACGCTGGACGTCGAGGTCAACTACGTGCGGCCTGACGGCACGGAGGGGAGCGAGAGGCGCTTCGCCCTCAACGACATCTCCCTCACCCATGGCGTGAGGGGCGACATGATCGAGTTCGACGTCTCGGTCTCGGGGCACCACGTGGACCGCCTGCGCGGCGACGGCTTTGTGGTCTCCACCGCAACGGGCTCGACCGGCTACGCCCTCGCAGCGGGTGGCCCAATCGTCACGCCGGAGTTCACGGGCATGGTCTGCGTGCCCGTCGCCCCGCACTCCATCAGGGCACGCGCGTTCCTCACCGCCTCGTCCGACGTGGTCGAGATAGAGATCAGTCCCGAGCGCAAGGCGGAGCGCCTGTTCTTTGCGGACGGGCAGCCCATCTGCGCCGGCAGCACGTGCGTGGGGGCGAGGGTGCGTCGCGGTCCCGGGGACATCCTCCTGCTCGACAGGAGCGCCAAGAGCTTCTACGAGTCCGTGTCGCGCGTCTTCTACGGGGAGCAGGGCCGATGATCGACGAGCTCCGCGTGCGCGACGTCGCGCTCATCCACGAAGCCACCATCGACCCCTCGCCCGGGCTGACCGTCCTCACGGGCGAGACGGGAACGGGTAAGTCCGCCCTCCTCTCCGCCGTGAAGCTGCTGATGGGCGAGAGGGCAGACGCCTCTGCCGTCCGCGAGGGGGCTGACTCCCTGGAGGTCGAGGGGCGCGTCTTCCTGCGTGGCGGGGACCCCGACGGAGTCATCGTGAGGAGGCGCGTGGAGGCCACGGGCCGCGGGCGCGTGGACCTCAACGGCAGCATGGCCTCGGTCCGCGAGCTCGCCTCGGGCGTGGGGGCCAGCATCGACCTCTGCGGCCAGCACGAGCACCAGCGGCTACTCCAGCCTCAGTCCCACGTGGAGCTGCTGGACGCCTGGGCGGGCGACTCGGTTGCGGAGGCACGCGAGGCATTCTCACGGGCGCTCGCGTCGGCGCGTGCCGCGGAGCGCGAGCTCGAGCGCGTGAGCGAGATGAGCCGTGACAGCGACGAGCGCGTGGACGAGGCGTCGTTCGTGCTGCGCCGCATCGACGAGGTGAGCCCCGAGGAGGGGGAGTACGAGCGCCTGGAGGAGACCCTCCCCACGGCGGAGCATGCCGAGACGCTCCTGCGGGCCGCGGCGGACGCCCACGAGGGCGTCGTGGGCGACGGCGGGGTGTCGGACACGCTCTCGTCGATGGTCGAGGGGCTGCGCGACGCGGCCACGTACGACGAGCGCCTTGAAGGCTATGCCGAGCGGCTGGAGAGCGCCCTGATCGACATCGAGGACGTTGCGGGCGACCTGAGGCGCTACCAGGACGGGCTCGACTTTGACCCCGAGACACTGGGGCGGATGCAGGAGCGCATGGCGCAGCTCCAGGGCCTGCTCAGGAGCTACGGCCCGCGCATGCAGGACGTCTTCGAGCGGAGGGCCAAGGCGCAGGAGCTCGTGGAGTGCGCGCGCGACGGCGGCAGGCTCGTTGCCAAGGCAAAGGCCGCGTTGGACGAGGCCGAGGGGCTTCTCTCCCAGCGTGCCGACGAGCTTGACGCGGCGAGGGCGGAGGCGGCGCCCAGGCTCGCGGACGCTGTGACCGAGCAGATGGCGTTTCTCCAGATGGGGACCGCGTCGCTCGGGATTGCCCAGCACCGGCTTCCCCGCGCGCAATGGACCTCGTCGGGTCCCAGCTCGGTCGAGCTGATGTACCGCCCCGCCGCGGGACTCTCGCCGCGTCCGCTCCGCCGCATCGCCTCCGGCGGTGAGGTCAGTCGCGTCATGCTTGCGTGCAAGGTGGTGCTGGGCGAGGCCGACCACACCGAGACGCTCGTGTTCGACGAGGTCGACGCCGGCGTCGGCGGAGCAACGGCCGTCTCGCTCGCGCAGGTCCTCGCGCGCCTGGCAAAGACCCACCAGGTGATCGTGGTGACGCACCTTGCCCAGGTGGCGGTGGTAGCGGACCGGCATTACCTGGTGAGCAAGAGCGGGGGCGAGGTTCCCCAGACCACCATCAGGCGGATTGGGGGAGAGGAGCGCGTCGCCGAGGTCGCGCGCATGCTCTCGGGCGACCAGAGCGAGGAGTCGCTGGCGCACGCGAGGCAGATGCTCGAGTCCGCTGCCGAGGAGGCCTGACGCCGGGGAGGGGTTTGCCGTCATTTTATGAGACTCGATGGCAAGCCCCCGCGCACGTCTCGCCCGAGGTATTATGAAGACCCGTAGAGCAGTCAGCGACTCATACGGGAAGGGTCCATACATGACCAAACACATCTTCGTCACCGGCGGCGTCGTCTCCTCACTGGGCAAGGGCATTACCGCAGCTTCGCTCGGTCGCCTCCTCAAGTCTCGTGGCTACAAGGTCATGATGCAGAAGGCGGATCCCTACCTCAACGTCGACCCCGGCACCATGAGCCCCTTCCAGCACGGCGAGGTGTTTGTCACCGAGGACGGCAAGGAGACCGACCTCGACCTGGGCCACTACGAGCGCTTCATCGACGAGAACCTCACCAGCTCCTCCAACTTCACCACGGGCCTGATCTACCAGTCGCTCATCTCGCGCGAGCGCGCGGGCGACTTCCTGGGCGGCACCGTGCAGGTAATCCCCCACGTCACCGATGCCATCAAGGCGCAGTTCCGCCGCGTCGAGGAGCAGACCGACGCAGACGTGGTCATCACCGAGCTGGGCGGCACCATCGGCGACATCGAGGGCCAGTCGTTCGTCGAGGCCATCCGCCAGTTCCGCAAGGAGAAGGGCCACGGCAACACCCTCGTCATCCACGTGAGCCTGGTTCCCTACATCGCCGCCGCGCACGAGGTCAAGACCAAGCCCACGCAGCACTCCGTGAAGGAGCTCCGCTCCATGGGCATCCAGCCCGACTTCATCGTGTGCCGCAGTGACCACGAGGTGGACGCTTCCATCCGCGCCAAGATCGCCCACTTCTGCGACGTGGACGAGGATTGTGTGTTCGAGAACTCCGACTGCCCCTCCATCTACGACGTCCCGATGCACCTGGCCAACCAGGACTTTGACCTCAAGGTGTGCCAGAAGCTGGGACTCGACCCCCACAAGCGCGATATGAGCGAGTGGAACAGGTTCACCGACTACATGCACGAGGCCAACGCCAAGGAGGACGTGACCACCATCAAGGTCGTGGGCAAGTACACCCAGCTGCCCGACGCGTACCTCTCCGTCATCGAGTCACTGCACCACTCCGGCGTCTACTATGGCCGCCACGTGCAGATTGACCTCATCGACGGCGAGGAGCTCACCCCCGACAACGTGGACGAGGTCCTTGCCGGGGCGGACGGCATCCTGGTGCCTGGCGGATTTGGCCTCCGCGGCATCGAGGGCAAGGTCCTCTCCGCCAATCGCGCGCGCGTCAACAAGGTTCCCTACCTGGGTATCTGCCTGGGCATGCAGGTTGCGGTGAGCGAGTTTGCGCGCAACGTCTGCGGCATGGAGGGGGCAACCTCCACCGAGTTCGACGCCGAGTGCAAGTACCCCGTGATCGACCTCATGAAGGACCAGGAGGGCGTCACCGACAAGGGCGGCACCATGAGGCTGGGCGCCTACCCCTGCAAGCTTGTTGAGGGCACGCTTGCTCGCGAGGCATATGGCGAGGAGCTAGTGTACGAGCGTCACCGTCACCGCTTCGAGTTCAACAACGCCTACCGCCAGCAGCTCACCGACGCGGGCCTGGTCCTCTCCGGCCTCTCACCCGACGGTCACCTGGTTGAGATGATCGAGCTGCGCGAGTCCGACCACCCCTGGTTTGTGGCGACGCAGGCTCACCCCGAGTTCAAGAGCCGCCCCACCAAGCCCGCACCCCTGTTCCGCGAGTTCGTGCGTGCCGCCATCGCCGGCCACGAGGGGGTCGGCCGCGGGGAGGTCGTCCCCGAGCACGGCGTGGCGGAGTAGCTGCCACAGGCAATGGACCTGGACCGTGCATGCCAGGAGTACCTCGGCTACCTTGCGGTCGAGCGGGGGTACTCGCACAACACCATAGATTCGTACGCGCGCGACATCAAACGCTACCTGGCGTTTCTTGCCGCGCGCGGCATATCTCGGCCCGAGGGTGTGACCAGGGAGGACGTGGTCGACCACATCCAGTCCCTTGAGGAGTCCGGGCTCGCCCCCTCCTCGGTCAAGCGCGCCGTCTCGGCCATAAAGGGCTTCCACCGGTTCATGGTGGTGGAGCAGATCTGCGAGAACCACCCCACGGCGGACGTCCCTCTCCCCAAGGAGCCAGAACGCCTGCCCGACGTCCTCTCGCGCGAGGACGTGTTCCGTCTCCTCGACGTCCCCTTTGCCGTGGAGCCAAAGCCCAAGCCCCGCAAGGGAGGGGAGCCCGACCGCACCAACGTCGCTGCCTTCCACCGGGACAAGGCGATCCTGGAGGTCCTGTACGGGTGCGGACTCAGGGTGTCGGAGCTCTGTGGGCTGGACCTTGCCGACGTCTCGTTTGAGGACGAGATGCTGCGGGTGACGGGCAAGGGTTCAAAGGAGCGCATCGTCCCCATCATGGGTACGGCGCTCCGGGCGCTGCGGCTCTATGTGGAAGAGTGGCGGCCCGTCCTCTGCGCGCACGGGAGCCGACCGTGTCCCGCGGTGTTCGCGAGCGCCCGTGGGACCCGCATCACGCGGCAGGCGGTTCACTCCCTTGTGGAGCGGTACGGGAAGATGGTGGGGATAGAGGGCCTGCACCCGCACACCCTGAGGCACAGTTACGCCACCCATCTCCTGGAGGGTGGCATGGACCTGCGCGTGGTGCAGGAGCTGCTGGGGCACGCCTCCGTCGCGACCACGCAGCTCTACACCCACATCGACCGCACGCACGTGCGCATGACCTACCTGGCCGCCCATCCGCGCGCGAGGCTGGGGTAGCGCGGGGGCGCGTCTCCCGCGGTGTCCGCGTGTCCCACCAAAGGCGTTTTCGTCTCCCGCGGTGTCCGCGTGTCCCACAGTGAATGGTCGCGTCTCCCACCCCTACGACAACGGAGTTCCATGGCGGACGTTCGTACCGTCTTTCGATGGGACGTCCTCCCACCGGTGCGACGCCGGCCCCGCGCTGGCTGACGGCTGGTGGCATCGATTTGGTGGGGGAGAGGGACCGCGCCAGGTGCTTTGGGGGGAATCCGACTGGGGCGGCCCCATTCCTTGGCGCACGGCATGCATCTCCCCGGGCGAGCAACCGGGCTGGGGAGGATCGGGCGCCTGTGGGGGCACGGGAAAAGAAGGGTCCGGGTGTGCCCCATGCCCCACGCGGGTGTCGCACCTGCTTTCGCTGCGGCATGGGTAGTTGGCATCGGGGTTCGAATATGGTGGGGGACGTGCAAAGACCTCGGTCCCACGCTGGTCCCCGGGAGGCACGCTTAACGCCTCCCTGCCTAATGCGGTTTTGGCCCACGTCTGCTTAGCGATGCTAGGCCTCGTGGAGTTTGGGGTTCCGTCTGCTTAGCGATGCCTGGCCTCGTGCGGGTTTTCGGCGAAAAACCCGCACGAGTGCTAGCGCGGCTAAGCATCCCGGCCCGGAATCGACACCAGGGCTAGCATGGCTAAGCAGGTGCGGCTTCACGGTGGGACGCTCTCCCACCCCGCGTGGGAATCCCTCCCACAAGCCGAAGGGAGTCATTCTCGCCGTCCAACACTCTTTCCCACCGCCGCCCCACGTTGCTCCCAAAATGGCACCAAAGGGTGGGTGGGTACTTCTGCAGAGGAGAGAAATAAGCCTATCTACCTGCATAAATGACGCTGACCTGCGGCTTCACCAACCCTTCACAATCCCCCTTTCAACCTAGCGCGCGGGCGGTCGCTCCCTTGTGGTGCGAACGCGTGTTTCCACGAGATGTGGGGCCGCTTGGAAACCTATCAGACCCCCAGGACGAAAAGTTGCCGTTGGGTGGGACGATGTGTTGCGAAGTGGGGGACTTGCCCTATTATTAGACTCACGTTTTCGAGGGGGAGCACACTCCCTGCACCAAGGGGAGGAGGGGACATGTACCTTACTGGCACCTTCCAGCACAATCTGGATGCCAAGTCCCGTCTGACCCTTCCCGCCTCGTTTCGCAAGCAGGTGGGCGACACGGTCTGCCTGGTGCCCCTCGACGACGCGATCTACGGCTTCACCCCCGAGAGCCACAAGGCTTGGGTGTCCAGCTTCTTCCCCCAGGGGCTCAACCCCCGCAACAGGAGGGACGTGCAGCTGCACAGCCTGCTCATGCGTCGCACCGTCACGGTGGAGGTCGACTCCGCGGGGCGGATCGCACTGGGCAAGGTCAGCGCAGAGGCGCTCCAGAAGCTGGGGATCGAGCGCGAGGTCACGGTCATCGGCAACGACGACCACTTCGAGATCTGGTCCGCCGCCGCGTTCAAGGCGATGGACGAGCAGATCGAGAGCCTCGACGACCTCATGTTCGACGACTAGCCAGGAGGGGGTGAGGGTCTTGACAGCAGAATATCGGCACGTACCCGTGATGCTCGAGGAGGTCCTCTCCGCCCTCGACCCAAAGCCGGGCGAGGTGGTCTGTGACTGCACGCTCGGTGGGGCCGGACACTCGGTGGAGATGGCCAGGAGGATCCAGCCCGACGGCCTGTCAATTGGCATCGACCAGGATGACATGGCCCTCTCCGCCGCGGCCGAGCGCTTCGCGCGCGAGGTTCCCGGGGCGGAGCACCGCTTCCTCAAGGGCAACTTCGGCTCGCTCGACGACCTTCTCGTCGAGGCCGAGGTTCCCGGAGTGGACTGCTTCCTCTTCGACCTGGGGGTCTCCTCCCCGCAACTCGACATCCCCGAGAGGGGGTTCTCGTACCACGAGGACGCCCCGCTCGACATGCGCATGGATCCGGGCAACAACACCCTAACCGCAGCTGAGGTCATAAACCACTACAACGAAGCCGACCTCGCCCGGATACTCCGCGTCTATGGGGACGAGAGGTACGCAAGCTCCATCGCCCGGCACATCGTCCGCCGGCGCGAGAAGGAGCCGATCGAGACCACGCTTCAGCTGGTCGACGTCGTGAAGGAGGCAATCCCAGCCGCCGGAAGGAGGCATGGGGGGCATCCCGCACGCAAGACCTTCCAGGCCCTGCGCATCGAGGTGAACCACGAGCTGGACGTACTGGACCAGGGCCTTAGGGCAGCGGTCCGCTGGGCAAACACGGGCGGTAGGATCTGCGTCATCTCCTACCACTCCCTGGAGGACCGAATCGTCAAGCACGTGTTCTCGGAGCTCTCGCAGGGATGCACATGTCCCCCGGACCTCCCGGTGTGCGTGTGCGGTCACGTGCCGATAGTCAGCGTCAAGACCAAGAGGCCCCTCAAGGCCAGCGAGGGAGAGGTGCGACGGAACCCTCGGTCGCGCAGCGCCCTCCTGCGCGTGGCGGTCAAGCTCGACGTCACGCACGAGGGGGAGAAGGAGGCACAACCGGCCGCGAGGCCGCGTGCATAGGCAACGAACGAACCAACAAACGCAGCAGCAAGCACCACCAACGCAACACAACGCAGCTCAAACGAACCACCATCACACCACCAACGCAGCCGGGCTCGCCCGGCTGCCTTCAGCAAAGAGGGGCAAACCATGAGGTACGCAGGGTCCGAGGCACGTGTCCTCGACGCCGCCGAGAGGCGTACGCAGGAGGTAGAGCGTCACGCTCCCTTCGAGGTCGTCGAGGGCGGCGGCCTGGACGCCCGGGCCCGTCAGGGGGTCTCGGGGCGGTTCCTCCGCAGGTTCGAGATCTTCATGGTTTGCACGGCAGCGCTCCTCGCCCTTGGCGCCGTCAGGGTCGCCATGACCAGCGCGACGGTCGCCACCCTCCAGCAGAACGCCGCCCTGGAGCAGAAGATCTCGACCTCCGAGGACGACAACGGCGAGCTCCAGATCGAGCACTCGGTGCTCTCCAGCTCGTCTCGCATCGACCTCATCGCAACCGAGAACTACGGCATGGTCCGTCCCACCTCCACCGACACGATCACCCTGGAGAGCTCGGACCAGTCCTCCACGACCGCTTCTGCAGATGATGCGCAATCCGCCCAGCAGACTCAGGCCGTGGCCTCGGAGTCGTAGACTTCTCTCTCGTGAGAAGCACACAAGACAACAGCCGACGCGGGAGGAATCCCGGTCCCGAGGCCTCCTACGACGAGGCGTCACGGCGGCGCCGCATGCGGTCGCTCCGCCGCGGCGGTCCTGACTTCGACTCAAACGCCAAGTTCCTCATGGTCTGCGTTGCCGTCCTGGCGGCGATTGTGGCCGGCAAGCTCGTCTACCTCCAGGTGTTCGAAGCCTCGAATCTTAGCAAGCAGGCCGAGGCCATGCGCACCAACACCGTCACCATCCAGGCGAAGCGCGGAACCATCTACGACCGCAACGGCAACGTCCTCGCCATGAGCCAGGACTGCACCACGATCTACTGCAATCCCAACGAGGTCCAGGCGGGCTCCATCGAGGAGGCCGCCAAGATTCTCGCCGAGGACACCGGTGGTGACGAGAGCGACTTCCTCTCGATCCTCACGCAGGACACCACCTTCGCCTACCTCAAGCGCAAAGTGGACAACTCCGTCGCCGACCAGGTGAAGGAGGACCTCGCAAAGGCCAACATCTCGGGGGTCTACTACCTCAGCGACGTGCGGCGCGTGTACCCGTACGGCTCGGTGGGAAGCCAGGTCCTGGGCATCGTGGGCACGGACGGCGACGGCCTCACTGGCCTCGAGCTCTACTACAACGACATCCTCAAGGGCACCGACGGCGAGATGATCTTCGAGACCGGCAGGGGTGGGACGCCCATTGCCGGGGAGACCGCCCAGACCAAGGATGCCAAGGATGGCACGGACATCGTCATCTCGCTCGACATCGACATCCAGAAGGTCGCGGAGGAGACGATCACCCAGGGCGTCAAGGACTACTCCGCCGATTCGGGCTCGGTCATGGTCACCGACCCCACCACGGGCGAGATCCTGGCGGCCTGCTCGACCCCGATGTTCGACGTCACCGACACCTCCACGATCGAGGACGGGGCGACCAGCCTCAAGCTCGTCTCGTCGTCGTTTGAGCCCGGCTCCATCTTCAAGCTGCTGACCATGGCAATCGGCATCGACAACGGCCTCATCACGCCCGACAGCACGTTTGACGTCCCCGCCAAGGTGCAGGTGGGCAGTGACTGGGTCGGTGACGACGACAACCGCAGCTACGAGATGAACATGTCGGTGCGAGAGATCCTCAGGCGCTCGTCCAACGCGGGAACTGCCCTGGTGGCCCAGCAGGTGATAGGTGCCGACACCTTTGCCAGCGGTATCGAGAAGTTTGGCATCGGCTCCAAGACGGGAATCGACTTCCCCGGCGAGGTCGCCGGCATCGTCAAGACGCGCGAGCACTACGACAACGCGAGCCTGGGCGCCATGTCGTTTGGTCAGTCGCTGGCCATCCCACTGGTGCAGATGGTCAAGGCGGTCGACTCCATCGCGGACGACGGCACGCTCACCACGCCCCACTTCCTCGTGAAGAAGGGGGGCGAGACGGTGGAGTGGAAGAGCGCGGGCACCTCGGTCTCGAAGGAGACCGCCGACCAGGTCACCGACATGATGCGGACCGTCGTGCAGGAGGGCACCGCGACCGCCGCCCAGGTCGACGGCTACGACGTGGCGGGCAAGACCGGCACGGGCGAGCAGGCGGGCGAGACGGGCTCCTACATAGAGAACAGCTACGTGAGCTCGCTCATCGGCTTCGCCAACGCGGACGACCCCAAGGTCCTGGTGTACGTGGGTCTCAACGGAACTCCATATCTGGCCACCTCATCTGCCGCCCCCCTGTTCTCGACTATCATGAGTGCTGCTCTTTCGGACCTGGGCGTGGAGCCCACGTCCGGCACGAGCTCATAGGCCCAAGTGGGAGAGGAATCGATGTTCTCTATCAGCGTTTCTGCCATGGCGGAGGCAACCGGTGCCTCCGTCGAGTTTGGTGACGGGTCCATCGTTGCCTCCACCGTTCAGACCGACTCCAGGAAGGTGGGGGAGGGGGACACCTTCGTGTGCTTCCCCGGCGAGAGGGTCAACGGGAACAGGTTCGCATCGGCCGCGATCGACGCGGGCGCATCCGCCGTCGTGATGACCGAGGAGCCCACGGGGGAGGTCCTCTCCGCTGCAAAGACCCGCGGGTGCGCCGTGCTCCGTGCCGCCGACGACGACGCGACGGAGTTCATGCTCCGCATTGCCGCCTGGTGGCGCGAGCAGAACCCCCAGTGGGTCGTGGTGGGAGTCACGGGGTCCGTGGGCAAGACCACGACCAAGGACATGCTCGCCGCGGCCCTTGCAACGCGCTATCGGGTGCATGCAACGGCTGGTAACTTCAACAACCTCATCGGGCTGCCGCTCACCGTGCTCTCCGCCTCGGAGGACGACCAGGTGCTCGTCGCCGAGATGGGCATGAACCACAAGGGTGAGCTCACGCGTCTCTCTGCCGTCGCAAGGCCCACGGTCGCGCTCGTCACCAACGTGGGCACGAGCCACATCGGCCTCCTCGGCAGCAGGGAGAACATCGCGCGCGCCAAGGCCGAGATCCTCTCGTCCATGGGACCGAGCGACCGTCCGCAGAACGGCGTCTCCCCCTGTCTGGAGATGACGGCGGACAACGACTTCGCCCCCCTCATCGAGGGCGAGTACGCCAAGCCGCGCGGCGTCGACGTGACCTACGTCGGCACCACGGAGGGGTGCTCCCCAAGGGCGCTCGACATCGAGCTCGACGCAGAGTCCCTGCCCTCGCTCACGCTCGCGTTTGCCGACGGCTGGGAGGAGCGCGTCACCCTCCCCATTCCCGGGCGTCACGTGGTCTGGGACTTCCTGCTTGCCATGGGCATCGCCGACAGGCTGGGCGTCGACCGACACCAGGCGGCGGAGGCAATCGCCGCGATGCCCCAGACGCACATGCGCATGGAGGTCGTGACGGCTCCCGGCAAGCCTCGGCTCATCGACGACTCGTACAACGCGAGCCCAAGCTCCATGGCGGCGGCGCTCGACGTCCTCTGCTCAATGGCGTGCGAGGGCCGAAGGGTCGCCGTGCTGGGCGAGATCGGCGAGCTTGGCGGGGAGGGGCCGCGCCTCCACGGGTACGTGGGCGCCTATGCCGCCGCCAAGTCGCTCGACCTCCTGGTCCTCGTGGGGGGCGAGGGCGCCTCAGAGATGCGCGAGGCTGCCCTCACCATGGGCTTCTCCGAGGACAGGCTCGAGCTTCTCCCCAACGTGGGGGAGGCGCTCTCGGTCATCGCCCCGATTCTCAGGCCGACCGACCTCGTGCTGGTCAAGGCCTCCCGTTCCGTGAACCTCGACCAGTTCGTTAAGGGGGTGCTGGAGTAGATGTTCGGAAACCCGAGCTACCCCACGTACCAGATCTTCCTGTCCATTGGCATCGCTGCCATCATCACGGGCGCGATCATGCCGTTCTTCATCAAGATGATGCGGCACGAGGGGGTTGGCCAGCAGGTCAGGGCAGACGGTCCCCAGCGTCACCTCGTCAAGCAGGGCACGCCCACCATGGGCGGGGTGATCATCCTCCTGGGGATGTTCGTGACCTGCCTGATCCAGGCAAAGTGGACCCCCGGCCTGGTGCTTGCCATGCTCGCGACGCTCGCCACGGGCTCGCTGGGCCTGCTCGACGACATCGAGAGCGTCGCCCACAGGCGCTCCCTCGGCCTCACGCCCTCCCAGAAGATGGCCGGCCTCATCGTGATTTCGGTCCTGTTCTGCCTTGGCGCGGTCAACCTCTGCCACGTCCAGCCCACGCTCGAGTTCCCCGGGGGTGGCTTCCTCGACCTCGGGGTCCTCACCTCCACCCTTCACGTGGGCGGCACAACCATCCAGATCCCCTGGCTCTACGTGGTCTTCGTGTTCCTCCTCATGGCGGGACTCTCCAACGCCGTCAACCTCACGGACGGCCTCGACGGCCTCGCGGGCGGCTGCATCCTCGTGGTGATGCTGGCCATGTCCATGGTCGCCTTCAGCTTTGGCGAGAGGAACCTCGCGGTCTTCGCCGCTGCCATCGCCGGTGCCTGCATCGGCTTCCTCTGGTTCAACTGCTATCCCGCCTCGATCTTCATGGGCGACACGGGCTCGCTCGCCCTGGGCGCCGCCTTCGCGGCCCTCGCCGTCCTCACCAAGACCGAGGTGACCTCGCTCGTCATGGGTGGCCTCTTCATCATCGAGGCCCTCTCCGTCATCATCCAGGTGGTGAGCTTCAAGGCGACCGGCAAGAGGGTCTTCCTCATGGCTCCCATCCACCATCACTTCGAGAAGAAGGGCTGGAGCGAGACGAAGGTCGTCATTCGCTTCTGGATCGTCTCCGCCGCGTTCGCAACGCTCGGCTTTGCCCTGTACTTCCAGCTTGGCTAGGTAGGTGTCCCCATGTCCGATGAGAACAGCAACCTCACGTCCCTCGGCCGCGTCCTCGTGCTCGGCCTGGGAAAGACCGGTCGTGCCGTCGCAGACTACCTTGCGGCGCAGTCCCGGTCGCGCGTCTCGTCCGTGACGCTGTATGGCGGCGTCACTTCCAGCGAGGGAGAGGCGTCCCGCGCCCTTCGCGCCGCGGGGGTCGACGTCGTCCTGGGGACCGAGGACGTTAGCGGGGAGTACGACCTCTGCGTCGTCTCTCCCGGGATCTCCGAGTTCTGCCCCTTCTTCGCGGCTGCGTCCGAGCATGCGAGGGAGGTCGTGAGCGAGCCCGAGTTCGCATGGCGCGAGAGCCCGCAGAGGTGGGTCGCCATCACCGGCTCCAATGGCAAGACGACAACGACCACGCTCGCGACCGAGCTCATCTGCAAGGTGGTCCCCGCCGTCGCGGTGGGCAACATCGGCAACCTGTGCATCGACGAGGTCGCCAAGAGGCCCGAGGGCGAGTGGTTCGTCGCCGAGCTCTCCAGCTTTCAGCTTGCCGTCACCAGCAGGCTGCACCCCCGCATCGCATGCCTCCTCAACGTCACCCCGGATCACCTGGAGTGGCACGGCACCATGGAGAACTACGCCGCCGCCAAGGAGAAGGTCTTCGCCAACCTCGGCGCGGGCGACCTCGCCATCGTGAGCGAGGACGACTCCTGGACTCTCGGGGCCATCGGGAGGCTCGAGGCGCGGGGGCTGCGCGTGCTGCACCTCAACGTGGCGAGCGACCCCAAGACGGCGTGCGCCGCCTTCGTGCGCGACGGCATGCTCGTGGTCAGGCTCGACGGCTCGGAGCACGAGCTCGTCGCGGCGTCCGACCTCCACATCAAGGGTCTTCACAACGAGGAGAACGCGCTCGCCGCAGCCGCCATCGCGCTCGAGGTGGGCGTGGGGGACGGCCTGGTAAGAGACGGGCTCCTCGAGTTCCAGCCCCTGGAGCACCGCATCGAGCCCTGCGGCGAGGTCGGCGGCGTCCGCTTCGTCAACGACTCCAAGGCGACAAACACCGACTCCGTCGAGAAGGCGCTCACGGCGTTTCCCGCCGGCAGCATCGTCGTCATGCTCGGTGGCCACGACAAGGGCACCGACCTCACGTCACTCGCGGCGGCGGTCTCGCGCGACTGCAAGGCTGCCGTTTGCTTTGGTGCGGCGGGGGAGAGGATCGCCCGTGCGGTCGAGGCGGCCGGCGGTGGCGTGCGCGTCATCAGGGCGGGCAGGCTCGCCGATGCGTTCGAAAAGGCCGTCGACGTCGCCGAGCAGGGTGACGTGGTGCTCCTCTCGCCCGCCTGCTCCTCGTTCGACGAGTTCGCCAACATGGCGGAGCGCGGCCGCTCCTTCAAGGCCATGGTCCACGCCCTCTCGCGTGGGGAGAGCAACTAGATGGCCCGCTCCTCGAACCCCTCCGTCGGGGGTCGGGCGTCGCGCCCCCGACGTCGCGGTGATGGAGAGGAGCGCCTGATCCTGGGCGTTCCCGCCCGCTTCATGAAGCCCCGGCTCATCTTCATCGCGGCGGTCTTTGCCCTGGTTGGCTTTGGCCTCCTCATGATCTACTCGTCGTCTTCCATCACGTCGCTCATCTCAAAGGACTACGGCAACGATCCCGCGTACTACGTGGAGAGGCAGCTGATGTTCGTTGCCTTCGGCACCGCCTTCGCGTTTGCCCTCTTCAAATGCGACTACCACCTGCTGAGCGGGCGGCTCATGCCCGTGATCTGGGTGGTCATGGTCCTCGCCCTGGGGCTCATCTTCCTGCCCTTCGCGGGTGCCGACGCCTATGGCGCGTCGCGTTGGATTGCCATCGGCCCCCTCCACCTCCAGCCGTCGGAGTTTGCCAAGGTGGCGATCGTGGTCATAGCGGCGGGTCTTCTGAGCGACTACATGGAGAAGCAGAGGCTCGACACCAAGGAGCTCCTCAAGAGGTCGGCACTCCTCGTGGGCGTCCCCCTGATGATGATCCTCCTGCAGCCCGACAAGGGCACCATGATGATCTGCGCCGTCACGATTCTGGTGATGCTGTGGTTCGCCGGGGTTCCCCGCCGCTGGGTCGTCGGCCTGTTTGCCGTTGGCCTTGTTGGCATGGTGGTCCTCTCGCTCAGGGACTCGTACTCGCGCGCCCGCATCATGACGGTGCTCCACCCCTGGAGCGATCCCTATGGCAGTGGCTACCAGCTCATCCAGGGCTTCTACGCCTTTGGCTCGGGAGGTCTCTTCGGCGTGGGCATTGGCATGGGCCGACAGAAGTACTCGTACCTCCCCATGGCGTACAACGACTTCATCTACGCCGTGATAGGGGAGGAGTGCGGCCTGGTGGGGACGCTCGGAGTCCTTGCCGGCTTCGGCGTCATGCTGTGGGCGGGGCTCAAGATAGCGCGGTATGCGCCCGACATGACGGGGCAGCTGATCGCCACCGGGTCGGTGACCATGCTCGTGGTGCAGCTCCTCCTCAACGTGAGCGGCGTCGTGGGAGTATTCCCGCTCTCGGGCAAGCCGGTCCCGTTCATCTCGTACGGAGGCTCCTCGGTCATGTCTTGCCTCATGCTCGCAGGCCTCGTTCTGTCGGTGTCCAACCAGTCCAGGCTCCCGGTCACCGAGCACGACCGCGTGAGGATGGACTGGAGCGTGACCCAGGCGCCCAGGGTGGACCGCGAGGGCGTCTCGGAGCCCATGCCCCGCTCTGCGCGTGGGTCGACCGAGGGATTGGGCGGTGGCTCCCGCTTCAGGGTCATCGGCGGGGGAGCCTCTCCCACCCCGCTCGCCGGGTCGCGCACGCCGCGCTCGCTTCGGGCAGAACGAGACCTCGCGTCTCGCCACCCGGAGGGCAGAGTGAGCGTAGACTCTAACGGTCGACGGAGAATCGACCTCGGCCCGACAGCGGGCGAGAGGCTCAGGAAGAGGGACGATGGCCCGGACGTGCGGGGCAGGCGTCCCGGAGGCGGAAGGAACGGTGAGAGGCGTGGCAGATAGGCTCAGGGTCGCGATTGCCGCGGGCGGAACGGCTGGGCATATCAACCCGGCCCTCGCCCTGGCGGAGGAGCTTTCCGCCCGCGGGCACGAGGTGCGCTTCTATGGCCAGCCCACCAGGCTCGAGTCGACTCTCGTGCCTCAGGCGGGCTTCCCGTTCTCTCCCATTGACGTCACGGGCTTTGATCGCTCGCGTCCCTGGACGCTCGTCAGCGCCCTCTGGCGAATGAGGAGGGCCCAGAGCGTGCTGGGGCAGGACTTCTCCCGCGATGGCGCGCCGGACGTGGCGGTGGGCTTTGGCGCCTACGTCGAGCTCCCGCTCATCAACTGGTGCCACGACCACGGCATCCCGTGCGTCATCCACGAGCAGAACTCGGTCCCCGGCCTGGCAAACAAGTCCTCGGCCCGCAAGGTCAAGTGCGTGTGCGTCTCGCTGCCCGTCGCCATCGACGCGTTCAAGGACCGCGTGTCCGCCGACACCCAGATCGTCGTGACGGGCAACCCCGTCCGTCGCAGCGTCATCGAGGCGAGCCGTGCGAGAGGCAGGGAGGCGCTCGGCATTCCCGACGGCGCCACCATGCTGTTGGTGTTTGGCGGTAGTCTTGGCGCCCGGCACGTCAACCAGGGCGTGGAGCGGCTGAGGGACGAGCTCCTCTCCCAGGACGACCTCTACGTTGTTCACTCCACGGGCAAGAGGGACTACGACGACGTGGTGCGCGACCTGGCCCTCACCGACGAGCAGGCGAAGCGTTGGAGGGTGCTCCCCTACATCGACAACATGGGAGAGGCGCTTGCGGCCGCCGACCTGGTGCTCTCTCGCGCCGGCGCGTCCTCGATCGCCGAGATCGCGGCCCTCGCCGTCCCAAGCATACTCATCCCGTACCCGCAGGCGACGGCGGACCACCAGACCACCAACGCCCGCTACCTCGTCGATGCGGGCGCGGCGAGGCTGGTGACCGACGACCAGATCGACCAGCCCATGTTCGAGGAGACGCTCATGGGGCTCTTGGGTGACGCGGCGGAGCGGGCGCACATGCGCGAATGCGCAAGGGGGTTGGCACAGGACAAGGCTGCCTCGGCCCTCGCAGACCAAGTGGAGAGTGCCGCCGCCCTCAGGTGACGCGTCCTAATCGGGTAGAGTATATGGGTGGTCTGCCCATCGGGCAGGCCACCCATGCTGTCTTTAAGGAGAAGGTGCCCATGGCCGATTCCGTATCCGCCTCTAACATCCACAGCGCTCACTTCATCGGCATCGGCGGTGCCGGTATGAGCGGCATCGCCCTCGTGCTCCACCAGCGCGGCTGCAAGGTCACCGGTTCCGACCTCAAGGCGTCGCGCTACGTCCGCGACCTCGAGGCCGCGGGGGTCGACGTGCGCGTGGGCCACAAGGCCATCACCATCGACGAGGTCTCGCCCGAGGTCGTGGTGACCTCCTCCGCCATCCCCGAGACCAACCCCGAGGTCATCCGCGCCAGGGAGCTGGGCATCCCCGTCTGGCCGCGTGCGAAGATGCTCTCCGCCCTCTCTGAGGACGCCACCACCGTTGCCGTGGCGGGCACGCACGGCAAGACCACCACGTCGAGCATGGTCGCCACGATGCTCGACCACCTGGGCATGGACCCCTCGTTCCTCATCGGCGGCATCGTGGAGGAGTACGGCACCAACGGCCGCAACGGCAACGGAGGCTACTTCGTGTGCGAGGCGGACGAGTCCGACGGGTCCTTCCTCTACCTCAACCCCGACGTCGTGGTCGTCACCAACATCGAGGCGGACCACCTGGACCATTACGGCACCCTCGAGAACATCGAGCGCACCTTCTGCAAGTTCATGGACCTGGTGGGCGACGCCGGCACCATCGTCATCTTTGGCGACAACCCCCACTACGTCGAGCTTGCGCGCTCCACGGGTCGCAGGGTCCTCACCTACGGCTTTGGGGAGGAGAACGACTTCGTCTGCCTGCCCGAGGACAACCACCACGGCCTCGAGAGCCACTTCGTCGTCCGTGCGCCCAAGGTAGAGGTGCCCGTTACCATCCACGCGAATCCGGGTCGACACAACATGGCAAACGCGACCGCGGCCATCGCCGTCGCCTACGCCCTGGGGTGCGACCTCGACGCCGCCGCACGAGCCCTGAGCGGCTTCAAGGGCGCCCATCGCAGGTTCACGCACGTGGGCGACATCGACGGCGTTACCGTCGTGGACGACTACGGCCACCATCCCACCGAGATCAAGGCCACGCTTGGCGCGGCGAAGGACCTCGGCTTCGACCGCATCGTGTGCGTCTTCCAGCCGCACCGGTACACGCGCACCCAGGCGCTGCAGGACATGTTCGCACACGCCTTCGACGACGTGGACGTCCTCATCGTCACGGACGTGTTCTCGGCGGGCGAGACCCCCATTCCCGGCATCTCGGGCAAGACGGTCTCGGGCAAGGTCGAGGAGGCGGGCGTCGTCCCCGACGTGAGCTTCGTTCCCAACCGCAAGGACGTCGTTCGCCGCCTGGTGGAGGTTACGCGTCCCGGAGACCTCCTCATCACGCAGGGTGCTGGTGACGTCACGTCCATCGGACCCGCCTTCATCAAGGCGAAGCGGGAGCAGGACGAGGAAGCCGAGCGCTAGGTTGAGCGTCTACAACGCCTACATGGCCCTCTCGGGGGCACTCGATGCGGACGTGAGGAGGGACGAGCGCCTCTCGATGCGCACGACCTTCCACATTGGCGGTCCCGCGGCACTCTACGCCACGGTCCACAGCTACCCTGCACTACGCAGGGTCATCGAGCGTCTGGGTGCAGAGGACGTGCCATGGGTAGTCCTTGGGCGCGGCTCCAACATCCTCGCCGCCGACGCGGGGTACAGGGGTTGCGTCATTCGGTTGGGACGAGAGTTCTCCAAGGTCTCGTTTGGGAAGGATGGCACCGTGTCCGCCGGCGCGGGGGCAACGCTCTCCAGGCTGGTGACCGAGACCCTTGCCCACTCGCTCTCGGGGCTCGAATTCTGCGTGGGCATTCCCGGCACAGTCGGCGGCGCCGTCTCCATGGATGCGGGAACCCGCCACGAGTGGATAGGACCCCTGGTGAGCGACCTTGTCACCTACAAGCCCGGGGAGGGTCTCAGGCGCTACCAGGGCAGCGAGGTAGAGTGGGGATACCGCTGGACCAGCCTCCCCGGTGACGAGATCATCCTCGAGGCAAACCTGGCGCTGCGACCGGGTGACAAGGCCCAGATTGGCGAAGAGATGGACAGGAGGCTCTCGCGCCGGCGCACGAGGCAGCCCCTGGGAAGCCCGTCCTGCGGCTCGGTGTTCCGCAACCCGGGCGACCGTTCAGCGGGCAGGCTCATCGAGGAGTGCGGCCTGAAGGGGTATCGCGTCGGCGGTGCGGTCGTGTCCACCCAGCACGCAAACTTCGTGGTCAATGACGGCGGTGCGACGGCAGCAGACGTGATCGCGGTCATTCGGCACGTCCACGACGAGGTCGCGGCAAGGTTTGGCGTGGAGCTGACGCCCGAGGTGAAGTGCCTCGGCTTCGAGGAGTAGGACGGTAGCTGGTGGCTTCTAGGCAGCCGACACGAAGGGGCACGCCACGGGATTCCGGTTCTCGCCCGACGGGTGGGCGCGGGGCTTCCGGCCCGGCGCCACGCCCGTCCGCTAGCAGGGGTTCCCGCCCGCGTGTGGGGCGCGCCTCCCAGCCAAAGGTATCCACGGCCCCCTCGACCGCCCGCATGCGCTCTCCAAGGCGCGAGGCTTCGTCGCGCAAGGGGACAAAGCCGTCCCTCCCGTTCATCTCGCTACCCAGGCCAGGCCGTGGGGAGGAAGGCAAGCAGTCTGCCCCGCGTCGCTCTGCCAGGCAGGACAAGGGGGGCAACGCGGCGCGCAGGATCATCGTCGCCTGCATTGCCGTTGCCATCGCGCTCCTTGTCGCCCTGGTGGGCTTTCTCGTCCTCTCGTACACCCCGGTGTTCTCCATCACCTCGATCGAGACCACGGCGACCGAGCACGTGAGCAAGGAGGACATCGCCAAGCTCGCCGCGATTCCCGAGGGAACGACGCTGCTTAACCTTGACGAGGCGAAGATCACCTCCAACCTACAGAAGAACCCCTGGGTGGGCCAGGTCACCTACGTGAGGGAGTTTCCCAACACGCTGAGGATCGAGGTCACGGAACGTTCGGTGGAGTCCCTGGTGGTCATGTCGTCGGGTAGCGTGGTGTGGTGCCTCGGGGACGGTGGGGTGTGGATCGAGCCCGTGTCCCTCACCACCTCGGACGGGGAGTCCATTGACGACGCCGCCCTCGCCAAGGCCCAGGAGATGGGTGCCCTCCTCATCACCGACGTCCCTGCCACCGTGAGCCCCGTTGCGGGCTCCACAGCGAGCGACTCGGTCATCCAGGCGGTCGAGACCTACCAGAGCACGTTCTCTGACGCGCTCACCTCGCAGATCGTGAGCTACAGCGCCCAGAGCCTCGACAGCATCTCGTGCACGCTCAAGAGTGGCGTCGAGATCTCGCTTGGGTCCGCCACCGACGTGAGCGCCAAGGAGGAGGTCATCGAGCAGATCCTCTCGCAGTACTCCGGGAAGCTCACCTACATCAACGTTCGCGTACCGAGCAAGCCCACGTACCGCATGATCGACTCCGACAACGTGGGGGAGGGCACGGGGGCGCTCGTGGGAACCTCTTCCTCGTCTACGGACGGCTCGGACTCCTCCGCAACGGACTCGGCTGCAACGGCATCCGCCGCCTCGGCGGACTCGTCCGCAGACTCGGCGGCGTCGACGGGACAGTGACAATCCGGTCGAAGAGGTTGAGGGAACGGCGAACGGAGGGGTGCGGGACGTCTAACCCTAAAGTTCCGCTTAAGACTCAAAACCCATGGATATGGGGCCTCTGAGCAGGGGAATCCACATTTCTGACAAAGATGTTGACTCTTCCCGCAAAAGTGTGCGAATATAGCGCGCTTTGAACGTGGCATAGGGTTCTACCTGAGGTTTAGGGTTTTGCCCGGTCCGATTCACCGCAGGAAGCTAGGTACCAGAGAACCAGAGACGAACCATGGCAGACAGGCGCAAGAGTCAGCAGCACCACAGGAACGGTACCGCAGGGCACACCATCTCTGGTGGGGCGGCACCCGTACGGAAGCCGGCGGAAGCTCCCCAGACCGTCGCCAAGCGAGGAGGAACCATGATGGACAACGAGATCCCCAGCAACTACCTTGCCGTCATCAAAGTGGTCGGCGTCGGCGGCGGCGGGACCAACGCGGTCAACCGCATGATCGAGGAGGGGATCCGCGGGGTCGAGTTCGTCGCCGTCAACACCGACGCCCAGGCGCTCGCGATCTCTGACGCCGACATCAAGGTCCACATTGGCGAGGACATCACGCGCGGGCTCGGCGCGGGCGCAAACCCCGAGGTGGGTGCCGAGGCCGCCGAGGACTCCCACGACGAGATCAAGCAGGCACTCGCCGGCGCCGACATGGTCTTCATCACGGCGGGCGAGGGCGGCGGCACCGGCACCGGCGCGGCACCCGTGGTCGCCGACATCGCCAAGAACGACGTGGGCGCGCTCACCGTCGGCGTCGTGACCAAGCCCTTCACCTTCGAGGGCCGTCCCCGCACCAAGCGTGCCGAGGAGGGCATCAGCACCCTCTCCGAGAGCGTCGACGCCCTCATCGTGATCCCCAACGACCGCCTGCTCGACCTCTCCGAGAAGAAGACGAGCTTCCTCGAGGCCTTCAGGATGGCGGACGACGTGCTGTGCCAGGGCACCCAGGGCATCACCGACCTCATCACCGTCCCCGGCCTCATCAACCTCGACTTCGCGGACGTCTGCACCATCATGCGCGGTGCTGGCACCGCGATGATGGGCGTGGGCATCGCCTCTGGCGACAACCGTGCCGCCGACGCCGCCGAGGAGGCAATCTCCAGCCGCCTGCTCGAGAACTCCATCGATGGCGCCACGCGCGTCCTCCTCTCCATCGCCGGCAACAAGGACCTCGGCATCCAGGAGATCAACGATGCCGCCGACCTCGTGGCCAAGAACGTCGACCCCGACGCCAACATCATCTTTGGCACGGTCGTGGACGAGAGCCTGGGCGATCAGGTGCGCGTCACGGTCATCGCAACCGGGTTTAACGACGGTAACGTCAACGTGCAGCAGTCCATCCCCACGCTGGGCACGGACCGCTCCAGCCGCTCCTCGCGTGGCTCCCGTGTGTCCGCCCCCTCCGCGGCGCCCCAGACGTCGGCCCCTCGCCCGTCCTCGGCTCCCTCCAACAACGACAAGGAGTTCGACATCCCCGAGTTCCTGAAGCACAGCCGCATCTAGGTGCTCGGCGATGACGACCCCGTGCCTTTCCAGGTTCGTCTCGCATGGCGTGACCCTGCTTGGTGACCAGCGTCACCCCGGCGGGGTCACGCTTGCGTTCACCGAGCGAACGGGTGGCGTGTCCGCACCGCCCTATGAGTCGCTCAACCTCGGGGACCGCTGTGGGGACGACCCGCATGCGGTGGCCGAGAACCGCTTCCGCGCCATCCGTGCCGCCGGCGCGGGAGAGTGGGAGGCGCGCCTGGTAAACCCCCATCAAGTCCATGGCGACCACGTGATCCTCGTCTCGAGCGAGGACGAGGCCTCCATCGACGCCGCCAAGCGCGCCGCCTCGGCCGGTGCCGACGCGGTGGTCTGCGTGGCTCCCCACATCCCGGTCCTTCTCTGCTATGCGGACTGCGTCCCCGTCGTGCTCGTGGTGGAGGGCGGCTTCGCGGTCGTCCACTCGGGCTGGCGCGGGACGGCCGCGAGGATTTCGGGCAAGGCGCTCGACGTGCTCCTCTCGGCGACGGGATGCCAGGCGCGCGACGCCCTCGCCTACATCGGTCCCCACATCGCGGGGCCAGACTACCAGGTCTCGCACGAGCTCCTCGAGAGGTTCGTGGGGGAGTTTGGGCCCGAGGTCGACCGCGGGGGAGACAGGCTCGACCTCGCCCGGGCGATCGAGGTCACACTCGAGGCGCGCGGGGTGCCGTCGTCCTCGATTCTCGACTGCGGCGTCTCTACGCCGAGGTCGCTGGACCGCTTCTATTCGTATCGTGCGGAGGGGGGAACATGCGGACGTCACGGCGCCATTGCCTTCATGTCCTGACCGCGCTCGCCCTAGCTGCCGTCGTCGCCCTGCCGCTCTCTGGGTGTGGCTCGGGCTCCGACGGAAGCAGCAAGACCATCACGGTCGCTGGCTCCACCACGGTGCTTCCCATAGCAGAGATCGCGGCGGAGAAGTACGAGGCCAAGACCGGCAACCAGGTCCTCGTCTCCGGCCTCGGCTCGTCGGCCGGCATCGAGGCCGTCATCAACGGGACCGCCGACATCGCCAGCTCCAGTCGCGACCTCACTGACGAGGAGGCGAGTCACGAGCTCGTCTCGACCGTGATCGCGCACGACGGCATCGCGGTCATCGTCAACGACTCCAACCCGGTCAAGAACGTCACCCTCGACCAGCTGAGGGACATCTATGCGGGGAGGATCACCAACTGGAAGGAGCTCGGGGGACCCGACCTCCCCATCGAGCTGGTGAACCGCGACGAGGCCTCGGGCACGCGCGAGGCGTTTCGCTCCATCGTGATGCGTGGCGAGGACTTTGACCGCAGCGCCGCGGTGCTTCCCGGAACCGGTCAGGTGCGAGACGTCGTGAGCAGGTCGGCGGGTGCCATCGGCTACATCTCCATAGGCTTCGTGAAGAGCGACTATGCCACCACCACGGTCAGGACGCTCAGCGTGGACGGCGTGGAGGCGACGAGGGACAACGTGAGCTCGGGGAAGTACCCCATCTCGCGAGACCTGTACTTCTTCACCAACGGCGACCCGCAGGGCGTCGCATACGACTACATCCGCTTCGTCCTCTCGGACGAGATGTCGCAGACCATCGAGGATGCGGGATACATCCCCGTCAACTGGGACCAGTCTGGAAGCGGTGACGGCACTTCGTCGGGAGGGGAGGGGAAATGAGCGAGCGCGATGACAGGGACCAGCTCCTCGAGGGCTTGCAGGAGCCTCCCCAGATAGGGCAGATCGAGCCCAACAAGGACGAGGCGCTCACCCGGAGTGCGCGCGAGCTCAAGCTCATGGACCACTCGACGTACGTGAAGGAGGGGATCCTCAAGAACCTCTTCCTCGCGTGCGCCCTCATCGCCGTGGCGGCGGTTGCGCTCATCTTCGTCTTCACGCTCGCCCGCGCGCTGCCCGTCTTCACCGACATCGGCCTCGCGGGGTTCTTCTCCTCCGTCTGGGCACCGTCTGAGGGGCGCTACGGAATCCTCGCACTCCTGGCGGGCTCCGCGCTCGTGACGGTCGGGGCGCTGGTGATCGGCGTGCCCCTCGCGGTGGGCTGTGCGGTGTACCTCACCCAGATCGCCACGCGCAGGGTCACGCGCATCGTGAGCACTGCCGTCGACCTCCTCGCCGGCATCCCCTCGGTCATCTACGGCTTCTTCGGCCTCGTGGTGCTGAGGCCGCTGATCGCCGATGCCTCGGGCGGCCTGGGCTTTGGCGCGCTCACCGCCTGGCTGGTCCTTGCGATCATGATCGTCCCAACCATCACCACGCTCTCCATGGACGCGCTCAACTCCGTCGATCCCGGCGTGCGCGAGGCCGCCTTCTCCATGGGCGCCACCCGCTGGCAGACCATCTACAAGGTCGTCCTTCCCGCGGCCAAGGTGGGCATCGTGAACGCCATCGTCCTGGGCATGGGCCGCGCCATCGGAGAGACCATGGCCGTCCTCATGATCGTGGGCAACGCGCCGGTGTTCCCGGCGTCCGTCACCAGCCCCGTCGCGACGCTCACGAGCCAGATCGCCCTCGACATGGGCTACTCGTCGGGCCTCCACCGCGCCGCGCTCTTTGGCATGGGCGTGGTCCTCTACATCATCTCTGCCGGGCTCGTGGGCATTGTCCGCATCATCACGGGGAGGAGCGAGAGGAGGGAGCGCGAGGCATCCCGTCCCGCCACCCCCGTGGCGGAGGAGGGTGCGCGCTCCGTCGCCGAGGGACCGTCCAGGACGGGATCCTCTGCCGCCAAGGCCCAGGAGGGCTCCGCCCAGCTCATCAAGAGCCGCCTTGCCAACGCCAGGAAGCCGCGCGTCTCCAAGCGTGCGACCGACGCTGCGATGACAGGAGTGTTCTCCGCCGCCGGACTCGTGACCACTGCCATCCTGGTCCTTATCATCGGCTTCGTGGTCGTCAACGGAGCCCCGCAGATCACCCCTGCCTTCATCTTCACCTGGCCCCAGGGGGTCAACGCCGAGGGCGGCATCTTCCCCACGATCGTCTCGACGCTCTACGTCACCGCCTTGGCGACGCTCTTCGCCACGCCGATCGCGGTCCTCGCCGCCGTCTACCTGGCCGAGTACGCCCATCAGGGGAGGCTCGTCGACTTCATCCGCTACGCAACGGACACCCTGGCGTCCGTCCCCTCCATCGTCATGGGCCTCTTTGGCTACGCGGTGTTCGTGGAGGCATGCGGATTTGGGCTCTCGATGCTCTCAGCCGCGCTTGCCCTGGCCCTCCTCATGCTGCCCCTCATCATGAGGACCACCGAGGACGCCATCCGAGCGGTGCCGCGCTACATCCGCTGGGGCGCGTACGGCCTGGGAGCCACCAAGTGGCAGGTCGTGAGCAGGGTCGTGCTGCCTGCGGCCTTCCCGCGCATCGCCACGGGCATCGTGCTCGCCATCGGCCGCGCCATCGGCGAGACCGCCATCGTGCTCTACACCATGGGGCAGGCGGTCAACCTGCCGCTCACGCCGCTGGACTCCGGGCGCTCCATGCCCGTGCACCTGTACCTTCTCGCCAACGACGGCATCAACATGGGGGCTGCCTACGGAACGGCGCTCCTGCTCATGATCATGATCCTGGCCTTCAACCTCTTTGCGCGCCACATCTCCAAGCGCGGTGCCAGGCAAAAGGGAGGGAAGTAGCGTGACCGTCTACCGCCATGCGCCCCAGAACCCCAAGGGGGAGGGCATCCACGTCGAGGACTTCAACTTCTGGTACGGCGACTTTCATGCGCTCACCGGCGTCAACCTCGACATCGCCCCGCGCAAGATCACTGCCTTCATCGGGCCGTCCGGCTGCGGCAAGTCCACCTTCCTCAGGTGCATGAACCGCATGAACGACCTCATCGAAGGTACCCGCGAGGAGGGTCTCATGTCCCTCGACGGCAACGACATCTATGCCGCCGGCGTGGACCCCGTCGACCTCAGGCGTCGGGTGGGCATGATCTTCCAGCAGCCCAACCCGTTCCCCAAGTCGATCTACGAGAACGTGGCGTTTGGGCCGCGCCTCCAGGGCGTCACCTCAAAGGGCGACCTCGACGACATCGTGGAGGAGTCCCTCAAGCGCGCCAACCTGTGGAAGGAGGTGTCGGGCCAGCTGGGAAAGAACGGTCTGGCCCTCTCCGGTGGACAGCAGCAGCGCCTGTGCATCGCGCGAGTCCTTGCGGTGCAGCCAAACGTGCTGCTGATGGACGAGCCCTGCTCGGCCATCGACCCCACGAGCGTGCAGAAGGTCGAGGACCTGATGGCCGAGCTCGCCCCCACGGTAACGATCATCATCGTCACGCACTCCATGCAGCAGGCGGCCCGCGTGAGCGACTACATGGCGTTCTTCCTGCAGGAGCGGGCGGGGGAGCCGGCTACGCTCATTGAGTACGGCGACACGAGCGAGATATTCTCCCGTCCCAGGGACCCCAGGACCGAGAGCTACATAACCGGGCGCTTTGGCTAGCGCGCCCGCCACGGCAGGACGACGGAAGACAGAGGGAGGCCATCATGCGCGAACAATTTGACAGGCAGCTGGTCGACATGCGCCAGGAGGTCGTCGCGATCCTCACGGACGTCGACGTCGAGCTCCATGACGCCGTCGACGCCCTGGTGGAAGGCGACCGAGAGAAGGCGAAGCTCACCAAGAAGGCGACGCGCAAGATAGACCGCCGCTGCGAGGAGCTGGAGGACAAGGCCTATCAGGCGGTCGTGCTTCAGCAGCCGGTGGCCTCGGACCTCCGCCTGATCCAGTTCATCATCTACTCCGACTTCAACCTGCAGCGCATGAGCAACCACGCGCGCAACATCGCCAAGACGGCCAAGCGCGCCTCCAAGGTGGAGGTCCCGGGGCAGCTGCTCGACCTCCTCGCCTCCATGGCGCATCTGGTGTACCGCGTGTTGGGCACCCTGGCCGAGGCCATCGTCGAGGGCGACATCGTGAAGGCGGCCACCCTCCCCGAGCTGGACGAGCCGGTGGACGACCTCTACAAGGAGTTCTACCGCGTGTTCGCCCAGCTGCAGGATGGCGACGACATCGACGCCGCCATCCGCGTGGTCATGGCCGCCCGCATGCTGGAACGCATCTCCGACAACGCGGTCGAGATGGGGGAGAGGGCCGTGTTCCTCTTCACCGGCAAGCGCGTGCACCTGAGCGACCTGCCCGACCTGGACGAGGGGGAGCTGCGACACATGTACGTGGCCCCGGGCCGTGCGATCACGCTCGGACTCGACGAGGACCGGCGCGTCGCTGAGCAGATCCCCGAGGTCGACCTCGCGGACGAGGACGAGGTGCCCGACGACTTCCGCGAGGCTGCTGCGAGGAGCCTCTCCGAGCTGCACGAGCAGCGCGAGCGTCGTCGGGCCGAGCTCAAGGCGTGGCGCGAGCAGATGCGTCGTGAGTGGGAGATGAACGTGGCTCCCCATGCGGCGCCCGTCCCGGGGGAGGCTGGCCCCGCCCCCAAGCGGGACGGAGGCGAGTCCCAGGCGAAGGCGGGGGACGACGGAGAGGGTAGCGAGAGCGGAAAGAGCGGGGAGAGCGACTAGGGTGGACGAGAGCGAGCAGAAACGGTACCTGGCATTCCTCGGGGAGCGCAGGGCGCAGATCCTCGAGCGCATGGCGGGGGCGTGTGAGAGGGCCGGCAGGGACACGGGGGAGGTCACGCTCCTGGCCGTCTCCAAGACCGTTGACGTTGGCAGCGTCGCCCTCGCCTGGCAGGCGGGCTACCGAGCCTTCGGGGAGAACCGGCCGCAGGAGCTCAGGCGCAAGCTGGAGGGCCTCTCGTCTCACCCCGAGATGGATGGCGTCCGCTTTGACATGATCGGCAACCTGCAGACCAACAAGATCAACATGGTCGTGGGTAATGTCACTCTGATCCACTCAATCTCGTCGCTGCACCTCGCGGACGCGGTCTCGAGCCGGTCGCAGACGCACGGGGTGACCTCGAGGGTCCTGCTCGAGGTCAACGTCTCGGGCGAGGAGTCGAAGTCGGGCCTCACGCCCGACGAGGCCCGCCAGGGGCTGGAGCACGTGCTCTCTCTCCCCGGTCTCGACCTGCAGGGCCTCATGACCATGGCGCCTCGCAACGAGCCGGACGTGGCGCGCAGGACCTTCTCGGGGCTGCGCGAGCTTCGCGACGAGCTCGCGACCAGGTCGGGAAGGGAGCTCCCCATCCTGTCTTGCGGAATGAGTGATGATTTCCAAATCGCAATCGAGGAGGGTTCGACCCTCGTTAGGCTTGGGAGAACCGTGTTCGACCCAGGCTACGAGCTCAAATAGTGGAATAAACGCAACAGTGCCACACGCAACCGGGAGGTGCCCGGCGGGAAGGACGGTGTCAGCATGGGATTTCTCGACAACCTCAAGGACAGGTTTGGGTCCAAGGACGACGACTACTACGACGATGACTACTACGGTGACGATGGGTATGACGAGCCCGCGGAGCCGGTGAGGCGTCCCGAGGCGGACACCTCCGGCGTCCTGGGCAACACCCGCAGGCCTGAGGCCGAGAGCGTCTCGGTGTACACCCGCTCCGGTCGTCCCGTTGGCGACAACGCCGGCGCGGCGTCGAGCGCTTATGGCTCGGCGACGTCCACGTACGCCCCGCGCAACACCTATGCCCAGGCGCAGCAGCCCAGCTATGCGGGTTACGACGACGATGCCACGACCTCCATCGGGCAGCACTCCTACGCGTCCCATGACTCGGTCCTGGGCAACACCACCGGCGGCAACACGCCGGCTGACATCGGGCTCAAGGCCGTGCCGCGCGTGAGCTCGGGGCAGCTTCCTCCGTACGTGCTCAAGCCCGTCTCGTACGACGACGTGCAGATGGTCGTTCGTCGCGTCCGCACCAACCAGCCCGTGGTCCTCGTGTTCAGGAACACCAACATCGAGACCGCCAAGAGGATCCTCGACTTCTGCTTTGGCCTTGCCTGTGGCCTGGGTGGAGTGGTCGACGAGCTGGGCGACCGCGTCTTTGTCGTGATGCCCCAGGGCGTCGAGCTGTCGGACTCCGACATCAACAAGCTCGTCGCCGACGGCACGATCCAGAGGTAGCGTGATGGGCATGGGCAGCGAGCACCTGGACTTCACCGTCGGCGTCGTGGGCGCGGGCTCGATGGGGGCGGCGGTTGCCTCGGGCCTGGTTCGCTCCGGAGCCATGGATGCCTCGCAGGTGAGCGTCTCCAACCCCTCCGAGGGCAAGCTCGAGCCCCTCGCCAAGATGGGTGTCTCGACCTTTCGGAGCAACGCGAGCATGCTCCAGGGTGACGTGCAGGTCGTGGTGCTTGCCGTGAAGCCCCAGATCCTCCCCGCCGTGGTGGGCGAGATGGGCGAGGCACTCCAGGGGCGTCTCGTCATCTCCATCGCCGCCGGCATCTCGCTTAAGGCCCTCGAGGGTCTCATGCCCTCGTCTCGCGTGGTGCGCGCCATGCCCAACCTGCCGGTGCAGGCGCTCTCGGGGGCGACGGCGGTGTGCGTGGGCTCCAGTGCGACCGAGGAGGACGCCAGGCGCGCGCTGGGCGTCTTCTCCTGCCTGGGGGTGGCGAAGCTGATGAGGGAGGACCAGCTCGACGCCGAGGGTGCGGTCGTCTCCTGCGGCCCCGCGTACGTGGCGCTGGTCGCCGACGCGCTCACCCGCCGTGGTGTCGAGGCGGGCCTTCCTGCCGCCGACGTCCGGCAGATGGTCCTCTCGACCATGCGCGGCGTTGCCGAGCAGCTCCTTGAGTCGGGCGAGAACCCCCGGGCCTACATGGAGCGGGTCACCTCTCCCGGCGGCACGACTGCCGCGGGCCTGCGGGCAATGGAGCCCGGCCTGGTCGATTCCCTGTGGGTGGGGGTCGATGCCGCCCTCCGTAGGACCGCGGAACTATCCGGAAAGTAGGTTTCATGGGCAACGTTCGCTATTTCCTGGGTCAGGTCCTGTACCTCTACGAGTGGGTGATCGTGATCGAGTGCATCCTCTCGTGGCTCCGCATGACCGGCTCGACCGTGATCGAGGACGTCTACCAGGCGACGAACACGCTGGTTGAACCGGTGGTCGGTCTGTTCCGTCGCTTCATCCCACCCATCATGGGGATGGACTTCTCGCCCATGGTCGCACTGCTGGTGATCGAGGTGGTGCGGAATCTGGTCTACTGACGCAGGCACGCAAAACCCATGTGGGGATATACTCTAGCAAGTGGTCTTCCGCACCAGTGAACCAGCGGTGCGCAACCTAATTCGAAGGGAACACAGATGGCTATCACACCAGCAGACATCGAGCAGATGACCTTCTCCGAGGCCAAGAAGCACGGTTACAGCACCGAGGAGGTCGACGCCTTCCTCGATCAGCTGGCGAGCGAGGTTGACGCCATGCTCCAGAAGATCGCGGACCTCAAGGGTCGCCTCAACAACTCCGAGCAGCAGCTTGCCGCCGCGCAGGCGCAGGTCGCTCAGCTCAAGGAGCAGAGCGCGTCCTCTGCCGCCATCGAGCCCGCTCCCGTTCCCCCGGCGCCCGTCGCCGACTACGGTGCGTCCGAGCGTCAGATCTCGCAGGTCCTCATCGTCGCCCAGCAGAGCGCCGACAAGCTCCTGGCAGACGCCCGCGCCAATGCCGACAACATCCGCAACGAGGCGGACCAGAAGGCACGCGAGGTCATCCGCCAGGCGCTCGCCGAGAAGCAGAACGAGCTGGACGAGATCGATCGTCTCAAGCAGTCGCGCGAGGACTTCCGCAGCGAGTACAAGAAGATGCTGCAGCACTTCATGGACGATGCGGACAGCGTCTTCCCCGAGAAGACCCTGAGCACCCCCACTGGCTCCTCGAAGAGCTCCACCTCTTCCAGCTCCTCGTTCGTCGCGCCGGCTCCCGTGGCGCCGCAGCCTGCAGCTCCCGCAGTCGATGCGCAGGCGACCACCTTTGCCCCCGCTCCCACGGACACGGACTTCAGCGACCTGGACTAGGGCGCAATCTCCTGTGGTACCCAAAGAGGCGGGGCCCCCCCCACCCCGGGGGGCCGCGCGGGGTGGGGGGTGGGGGGGGGGGGGGGCCGGGGGGGGCGCGGGG
>CAIFEH010000002.1_pt2 | contig 233407 bp, 191 predicted proteins | sample 7355751 | NCBI WGS metagenome assembly CAIFEH01 (sample SAMEA6864055, study PRJEB38353) | metagenome | biome: bioreactor; feature: anaerobic; material: water | place: Germany | collected 2018 | reverse complement strand
GCGCCATCCTCGGCCACTCCAACGCGGCGATGACCCTCAACGTCTACGCGGACGCCCTCGCGGACAGCAAGAAGGCCAGCATGGACCTTATGGGCAAGGTCATGTCGGCGGGGCTATCGTAGCGTCGGAATAACAGGCTGAGTAGACAGGCTTGAGGGGGTAATGCCATGAGATGGATCTATGACGATGGCGGCGCTGTGGACCTCGACGAGGTGGCGTTCGCGGAGAAGGGCGTTTCGGCGATTCTGGAGAACTCCGACTTCTCCTCTGCCCCAGAGGAATGCTCAAGGCCAGCGATGTGCTTCCTTGGTCGATGCCTCATGGAACTAGCCGAGGCGACGGAGTCGTACCTTCACGGAGGGAACGAGAGCTCGGCGCCTCGGTAATCTTATCTTCTTGGGCGTTGCGTCACATTTGATTGCGTCGAAATTGTTGGTGTGAGCGCATGAATGGGCCAATCCCTCTGGTAGGGAAAAGAGAAATGCCCGCACATTGTTGGCACGGGCGTTGCCCGGGGCGTTACAAAAGGGTGGGAGTACCAAAGAATTAGGGCTCGAAATGATTAATGAATCGAGAGCATATGCAGTACTAGAAGGGTAAATCATCGAAGGAATCAGGGGTACTTACCGTCAGAAGAGAGTCCTTAGGATAATTCGAGTTGTTATGGCTGAGAATGTTAATCAGGTCTTCAGTCCTGGTAATCAACTCGTCATAAGTCACAATGGTCACGTTCGTCAAACTGTTGCGAAAGTTCTCAAAGCTAGAAAGCTTATCTCTATCCAAATCACCGTTTGGGTCCTTAAGCTCAGAAAGGGAACCGATGATTATGACACAACGGGGAGAAAAAGCTTCAAAAGTGTCACTTGGTGAGTCCATTCTCAGTGAGTGGAAGTGATTGAGGAGGCTCTGCTTATAGCTGAGGACTTGGGTCACGGCGCCGGTTAGTTCTCCACTAAGAGAATAGGAGTGGTTCCTGTACCTTCTTCCGAGCAAGCTCGTTAAGGGCGTCTTTATCTCAACCAGAACGAGGTTCTTCGTTAGGCTGTTTTGATAGGCGAAGTCCACGACATTTCCGCCACCATCAAAAATGGATTTCCCACCGACGTATGCCTTGGATTCGAACAGAACGCAGGGGGTAGCAAAGACCTGACCGATGACCCAGGGATATTGCTCCAGGAGCTCCGATTGCCAGAATTCCTCGGATCGATTGTCAAGGTTCGACCTCATATCGTTAACAGCTCTGGTAAGGCTTTCTAGCGTGATTCCAGCAGAAAGATTGCTGAGGCTCTCATCCTCAAGACTGGATAAAACCTCTTCAAGCTCATCATGAGTCCTACCCTGAGTCAGAATCTTCAAGAGTTCCTTTACCAACTGAAAGGTATCAGGGTTTGAGAGAAGTCGCGAAGATGAGGGATCGTCCCGTAAAAGGTCAATAACGGATCTAAGCGCGTTGTCAACTTGGACATATGAGTTCCATCCCATTTGAACAGCGCCAATATCACTGTGAAGTTTGTATAGCTGTTGAAGCACTTTATAAAGCTCGCGCATCTCGGAGGAAGAGAGCTCGAGGGAAAGGTAACCTTCTTGCTTTAACGTTGACTTCGAGACGGGCTTATCGCCGTTTTCAGAGGGGAAATGTTCTTCGGCCTTCTTCTTGCGTTCGTAAACAATCCGCCCCCTAACTGAGTTCTCAGGATTGTTGGGATTATCAACAACCAGTGGCTCGAACCTCAGCCTCGAAGAGGAAGTCGGCTCTCGGAGATTCACAGATCTCGCGCGAGCGGTTTGGGAAGAAGTGGACCACAAATCAATGGAGCCATCAGGAGATGAATCCGGGCTATTAAAATCGTAATAGTTCAATTAATTTCCCTTGATATAACGAAATTAGTGAAAGTAATAGCTAGGCAAGACAGGGGGGACTACTTAAGGCCCTTTCGTTTCTGGTATTCGAGAAACATGTGGTCAGACGGGGTCCAACCGGTTGCGTAGCTGTCAGCTTTTCGGAGCCACCACGCAAGCCTATCGTCTGGCTCAACTTCTTCTTCCCAGTACTCCTTGAAGAGGGCAGGATCGAGAGTTTTCGAAGCCTCAACCATGTCATCTTGGAGAATAATGAAGGCGCGTTCCTTGTTGGATATGCCAGAGCCATCTGACTTGACTACGTGTGCCACGCTTCCTGCAGAAAAGAGATCCCGCGCTTGGTGGCAGAGAACGCCATGGTAGGTCAGCATAAACATGACAACGTCGTTGTACTTACCATTCTGGTTACCACCCTTAAGCACCTGAGGACAAAGAAGGGTGGCTTCGGCACGATAGCGAATCTTTGTCTGCTGGTCGAGGGATGTGTAGAGTATGGGGTCAACTGAAGTGCTGTGCTCCTCCCCGCTTCCGGTGTCTTCGAGCCACCAAAGGTGACCTTCGGGATGGATAGAGCGAGCGTATTTTCTTATGTATGGCATCTTGTCCATGATGTCGAGACGACGGAAATCGTCGTAAGAAATCCCCATTTGCTTGAATAGCGACTCCTTCTCTCCGGTCATGTCAACCTGAAAACGAGGCTCATGGGAAGTACGAACATGAACGACGCATTCTTCGTAAAGCTTCCAACGTGAGGATGGGACGCCGCCCATCTTGCCAAACATGAGATAAACAATCTCTACGCTTTCAACACGCTTCGTCTCACGAATTGAGTTTGCAATGCTGACCCACTTGTCAGCACGCGTAAACTTCACTTCGACACCAAACTTCCCACAAGGAACATCAGGGAAGGTTTGTCCGCTAGGGTGAAGGTCAACAGCATGAAGAGAGTCTGAGCCATCGACGCTTTCAATTTCGTCGTGTAGTCGTTGGCGTACATGCTGCTCATAAGAAAGCGCATCCGTAAACCAAGGGGAATCCGGATGTGCTCTCATGTCGTTAGTTAATTGTTCGGCAACAGAATCTAAGACAGTCTCAAAGTGCTTTTGGTCCATCTTGTTTAATACCACCCAAGGCCACAGCAACGGATTTAGCTAGTTGCCATGCTAATACAGGCGGCACAGCGTTGCCAATTTGACGCTCGGTCTCCCTAAGACCGGAGACAAATTTGAATGTGTCTGGGAAGGACTGTATGCGGGCGGCTTCGCGCATTGATATCCTCCGAGGAAGGGAATAGTGATACTGAATGTTGCCATGACACTCGGCACGGATAGTGTAGCCTGGCCTATTGGCGATTAGATGTCGGTCGCCCTGCTCGCCAGAGCGTTTCGCCTTGCTCCAGATATGAGAGAAATCCTTATCCCAGTCCATGTCTTCGAGATCGCCAATCGCTTCCTGAGCGGTAATGGGATTATCCGGAGTAGTCTCCTGCGGAGGAATGAATTCGGGCAGACCTTGTCGCGTCCCAACAATGAAGACACGGTCGCGAGTCTGAGGAACACCATATTTCGAAGCGTCATACCTATGAATATTGAGGTTATAGCCAAGGCTCCCGAAGTCCTCGACAATCTTCTTAAATGACTCACTATTGGTCTTCAGGAAAAGACTTCCAACGTTCTCTGCGACAAAAGCTTGCGGTTGAGTACGTCTTACTGCCTCAACAATGGCGGTGTAAAGACTGCTACGTTCGCCCTTAATCCCCTTCATTTTGCCATTGATGCTGATATCTTGGCATGGGAACCCCCCGATGACGACATCAACGTGGCTTGGTAGCGTGTCCATTTTCTCGTTAACGTCGCCCTGAATGATATTTCCAAGGTTTAACTCATATGTTTTGCAGGCGGCGGGATTAAGCTCGTTGGCCCAAACAATGTCAAAGGGCAAATTCGGATAATAGCGGTCAAGAAACTTGAAGCCACCGACAAAACCTAGGTCAAGTCCCCCGCAACCCGAAAATAGACTCGCAACAGTCCATTTGTCTTGATGGCATGGATAAGGTTCGGAATCGTCAACGACCCAATTTCTGCCAATCTTCTTTGCCGTAATAAGTCTGCCTTGTTCTGCAAGGCGCCTAATAGTGTCAGCACTACGATTATGAATCGCTGCGTAATCGCCAAGTGATATTAGCATCATGTCCCCTCTCCACTGATAAGAATACTACACGATATCGTGCAATAAAATTGAAGAAGTACAGAGATATTGAGGGACCTGTATATATGTATAACAGGCAATTCTTAGAAATTTACAAATAACTTCAATTAATAGACATGCGCATGAATTGCGCAGCCACACAACAATCAATCAGTCAGTCAGTTAACGAACCAGAACAAATAGACATGGAAATTGGGATCCCAATTTGTTCATAGGGCTTCGGCTTACGTTTGCCGAAATGGATAGCGCGCTCACTGCGCGAGGGGGAAGCTCAGCAAGATTCATTAAGCGATTGGAGCTCACCCATACGATGACAATGGCATACAAACTAACGTCAGCATGTGAATTTACTACAGAATGCGGCCTACGGAAGAGTCTGCCCATCAGCCTTCCGCTCGGTAAAGCTAGGCAATCTGGAGCCGAAGCTCGCGGATTTGCAACGAGTGTAGCCAAAGACTTCTATGGTTTCATGCTTTCAAGTCGCCCTTCCTACATGCGCTGCGCCGGGGATCACTCGTGCATCCCCTATCCTCGCGCCAGTCGAAAGCGCACAGTCGGTGCAGAAGTGCTTGCACTTCTGCACCGACGCCTTCTCGCCCTCCCTTGCCCAAAACGCTAGCACAGGGAGCAAGCACCTCTTCCCGCTCCCAGACGGCCCAACCGGCGGGGCGGTGCCGCGCCACGCCCGCAAGGGCGCACCGCCCCGCCGGTTGGACCTTGCTTGCTTATTTGGGCAAGGGAGGGCAAAGGGCCTTCCCACGTCCTAGGGAGGTCACCATGACCGAAGAGACAGAGAGCGCAATGGCCATGACGGAGCAGGAGGTCGAGGTCGAGTCTGCAAAAATCGCGGCATACTACCTTGAGAATCGCGGCTACGAAATTCTGGATGCAAGCAGCACGAGCCACATAGTCGCCCGTGACCGAGACGAATACGTTATCGTCGGGATTCGCGGGGAGGCAGGAGAATGCGACGAGATGCCCACGCTCGACCTCGACCACGAGGACGTGGAGCTCCTCCGCAAATCGTGTCTCTTCTATGCCGCCGGTCACCCCGAGGCCAACGCCGTGCGCGCCGACGTCATCGCTATCGCCATAGTGGGCGACCACAAGGCCTGCCTGCGCCATCTCATTGCTGCCACTCGCTGGACGGAGGACGAGTAGCCCCTAGGACGCTACGAGACCGCCGCTCGCGGCAGAATAGCGACCGTCCGGTGAGTGGGCACCGGGCGGTCGCCCCTTTAGGCGCAACGGCCGCAGCCATGCCCTCCCGCGGCCGCTCCCGCCGTGCGCAGGAACACCTGACGCGCACTGCGGGAGAAATGGCCATGAGCAAGTAGCCCATTCTGTACACCCACGGTGGCCAGGATGGAAGCGGCGGACGGCGCGGACAGGCTGGCCACGGAGGCAGCCCCGTTGGCGCAGACTGGCGTCTGTGCCCCGGGGGACGCCTCCGCGGGCCTAACCGTCCGACCGTCCTTTCGCTCTGCGGGGGATGCCCCGCGCCCCTGGGGGGTGACCGACTTGAGCCGAGATGCCATGCCGAGGCGCCTTAACGTCCGCGTGTCCGACGAGGAGCTCGAGGCCCTTAGCAGGGCCTCCGCCGAGCTCTCCTGCTCGAGGAGCCAGGTGGTGAGGCTCCTCATCCACTGCCTCGCGGACGGCGAGGCGCGCATGTGTTTCGGCACCGTCGCCTTCGACTACGAGACCTCGCACGGCATCGTGCGCAACCTGCGCTCCATAGGGACGCTCTACAACCAGTCCGTTGCCGCGCTGAACACGATTGCGAAGGTCGTCCGCGAGTCGCCGGACGAGGTGACGGCCGAGGACGCGCTCGAGACCCTGAGGGTCGTGGACGCGGAGATGACCTACGTTGCGGACTCCATCGGATGCCTCCGCGAGGACGTGGCGAGGCTCTCCGACAGGCCCGCCGTCTTCCTCTGGAGCTGACCCGCATGCCGGCGATCAAGGCCATATCGGGGCACACGGGCCTCGCAGCCGCGAGGAGGTACCTCGAGCGGGACGGGAGGGCGCTCGCCAGGGACCTCCTGCACTTCTCGCGGATCGACGAGGCCGCGCGACAGTCGGGGCGCGGCGTAGACGACTTCGAATGGGACGTGGCCATGGATGAGACGAGGTGCGCAAACGGCAACGACGCCCCCTGGCGCGGCAGGCCGGCCAGGACCTACAAGCACTACGTCCTTTCCCCCGACCCGCGCGACGGCGTCTCGCTCGAAGAGCTAAGGAAGCTCGCCGTGCGCTGGGCAGAGGAGAGCTTCCCGGACTTCCAGGTGGCCATCGTCTACCACGACGACAACGAGGGGCATGTCCCCCACGCGCACGTGGTCGTGAACAACACGAACCTCGCCACGGGCAACAGGCTCCGCGACCCCGACCCCGGCCTCCTGAACGGGCGCCTCCAGGCGATTGCGCGTGACATGGGGCTCTCTCACTTCGAGGGTAGAATCGACGCGGAGCACCCTGACACTCGCAAGCGCGCCTCGCGGGAGAACTACCAGAGGGTCCACGTGGGACGCGCGGAGGCGGAGCTCTCGTCCAGGGGCGCGTACTCCTGGGTCGCTGACATCCGGTCGAGGGTGGATGTCGCTATCGCCTCCTCCAGGACGGAGCGGGAGCTGCTCGGAAGGCTCTCGCGCCTGGGTGTCGAGGCGAGCGTCCGCGGCGACGGCAGCGACTGGACCTTCTCCCTCGCAGACCAGCCCTCTAGGAGGGTGAGCGGTACGCGGCTCGGCACCGACTACCGCCGCACAGACGTGCTCACGAGGCTCGCCGCGCGACGCGGAGAGGCGCTCCTGTCGGACGGGTCCGTCGTGAACGTTGAGGAGGCCGCGCGCCGCGCCATCGAGCTCAGGGATTTCTCCGAGCTCAGGGAGCTCTCCTGCGCCGTCGCCGTGATCGAGGAGACGCGCGCACGCTCCGTAGAGGAGCTCGTCGCGGCGGCCGAGCGCTACGACGAGCCCGGCAGAAGGGAGCGAATCGATGCGGCCGCCGCGCTGGCGAGGGAGTACGGCATGCTGCCGGAGCGCAGGGAGGCTGCGAGGCGCACCGGGCACGCGCAGAGGAAGGGCGCTCGCGGTGGCGTGCGCCAGAGCACCAAGAGCGACGACGGGCGCACCGGCCGGCAGCAGCCGGAGCTCGGGCAAGACGGGCGCATGGACGGGAGACCGCGATGAGGGTAACGGTGTCGTTCGTGGACGGGCGCCTGGAGGAGTTCGACTCCGACAGGCTCGCGCGGCCGGACCCGTTCCCCGGGAGGAGCGTCCTCTCCGACCTCGCGCTCTCGCTGGGGGACGACGGCATCTGGCTCGAGCTCGACTACTACGACTCCCAGGGAGTCGCGGAGGGCGAGGCGCTCAGGAGGCGCCGCGGATGGCGGGCGCAGCTGGCGACGCCAAGGGAGCTCGGCTCTGTGTCCAGGGTGGACGTCGACGGCGCAGCGAGGTGGCTGAGGGCGGGAGGCGGGCTCGTTGACGTGTCGCGCCTCGATGACGTCCGCGCCATGCTCGATGACGGCCCATCCGATCTCCCGGCGCTTTCCGCCTGGGCGTACCGTACGGGCCTCTCGATCCCAGAGGTGGCGGGCGACGACCCGCGAGATGCCACGGAAAGGGTCTGCGCTTGGATGGGCGTGCCTGCCGGGAGCCTCGAATTCTTGTCGCGCGTGCGTGCTACGGTCTCGCAAACGTCGGATCCCGGATTCGGAGGTGCGTCATGAGGCGGTTCTTCTCGGCACTGGGCAGGATTACGCTCGCCGTTCTGAGGGGGTTCCTGCGCGTCCTCATCTGGGCGCTGAGGCTGGCGCTGCGCGCCGTGTTCTGAGGGCATGCCCCTATTTGCGCCTGGCCTCGCCCCAGACGGGTTGGTCCGGGGCGCTCCCAGATGGCCTCAGATGGCCTTACAGCGGCTCGTCTACCTGCTGGCTTGCTACTTGGCCCTCATGTCCTCTGGTGTCATGTCCCACGCAGCGAGCCTTTCCGAAGCCTCCCTTGCGGATCCCGCCCTCTCTGCGAGCGGCCTCTCGTCCCTCGCGCGCGGCCGCAGCCGCTCATCCCTCGTCCTCTCGTACCTGCCGATGACGAGGTCGGAGGCCCGCGAAGCCTCCGAGGCGGCGCGGGCGAGCGCGGATGGGTCGTCCCTGATCTCGTCCAGCCACGACCTGAGGTACGCCGCGTGGTTCTGCGTCCAGGTCTGCACCGACCCTCCCTTCGCCACAGCCGACATGTCGAGCCCGGCGTCCGCGGCGGAGAAGGCGCTGCCGAGCTCCGCGACCAGCTCCTCGAACGCGTAGGACTCGTGGTCGGTCGGGAGCGGCCTGCCGAGCTCTCCTGCGGTCGAGTGGCACATCTCATGCATGAGCGTCCTGCAGAAGCCCTCGGCCGACTCGAACTGCCCGCGCAGCGGCATGGTGATTGCGTCCTCCGCGGGGGCGTAGAAGGCGTCGTCGCTCCTCGCTTCCCTCACTGGGCACCTCGACGACGCGACGAGGTCGTCGGCGACCCTCCAGGGCTGCGACCTCGGGTCCGACGCATTCGGCACAGGGAGTGGCGGGACGCCCTCCACCTGGCTCGCGTTGAAGACCCAGGCTCCTCTTCCCCTCAGGAACTTCTCTCCGCAGACGTCCCGCTCGGCGATCTTCCCCGTCGAGACGAGCTCGAGTGCCCTTTGGACCGTCACGACCGACTGCCGCCCCGCGCGCACGATGCGCACGTACCAGCTCCAGAACTCCACCGTTGCCTGCGCCCGCTCGCCGCGCCGCACGTGCCAGCCCGCCTCGTGCGCCTGGTTGTACGTGACCCACCTGGGATCATCGAATCCGCAGCGTGCGGACGCGGCGGCGAGGGAGAGCCTGTTGATGCCCCTGTATCGCGCGCCGGTCGCGGCGTTCCTCGCTGACCAGCACCTCTCCCATCCCGCGTACCACGAGAGGCCTTCCTCCTCCATCGCCCTGGCCAGCGACTCGACGAGCCTCGCCCGCCCCTCGGCGAGCGTGTCCTTGCCCTTCTCCGCGCGCATCTCTTCCTCCCTGTAGAAGACGGGGCGGCCCCGTCGGGACCGCCCACTGTGCCGTGCCTATTCCTCTCCACACCCGTCGGCGAGCCCGGCCGCCCTGCATAGCGCGAGGGCAGCGACTGCCGTCGCCCCGTTGATCACGCCGAGGACGAACCAGGCGAGGCCTCCGAACTGGCTACTCATCGTCCTCGCCTCCTCCCAGCGGGTCGGGTCCGCTCTCTGGTCCGCGCTCAATGCGCATCTCGGACTCGTCGTGGGCTGCGTGGCGTCTCAGCGCCCTCGCGCCCGCGAGGGAGAGCCCGGCGGCGGCGCAGAGCCCCGCGATGGCGGCAACCGGGATGCCGGCATCACCGGTCTTCGGCAGTCCCTCGCCGCCCTTGCTCTCCTCCTCATTCGGGGTCTCGGGCGGGGCCTCGGTGATGGACACCGTCTGCCCCTCGTCCTCGAGGTCGGCGTGCGTGGCCACGGTCTTCCCCTCGTGCGTGATCGCCTCGAAGGCGACCACGTCGCGACCCGCGAGCGAGCTCCCGTCGAACTCGAACGTGACGTCCGTGCTGCCCGACGTCGCGTCGGCCGTGAAGGTGGCGCTCGCCGTGACGGGCGTGCCGTCGGCGTCCCTGACGGGTTCGCCGGTCTCGCCATCGACCAGGGTGCCGTTCACCGTGTACTCGCGGCCCGCGACGAGCCCGGACCACTCGACCCTGTCGGTGATCCTCACCCGCTCCGAGGCCGTGGCCTCGTGGTCGCCGTCCTCGGCGTCGGTCGCCGTCGTGTGGATTCCGGGGAGGCTCACGGTCTGCCCCTCGTCGGAGAGGTCCGCGTGCACGGCGACCACCTTGCCGTCGCGCGAGAGCTCCTCCGTGCAGACGAGGCTCCCTCCCTCGAGGCCGGAGCCGTCCACGTCGAACGCGACCTCTGCGGTGCCGGTGGCCGACTCGGGCGCGATCTCCGCCTCCGCGGTCGCGAGCTCCTTGCCGGAGTCGCGGTCCACGAGCCTGCCCGTCAGCCTGTAGGTGGCGCCGGGGACGAGGTTCGAGTACGCCACGGTGTCCGTGACCTTCTGCCCCGGTGCCGCGTCGATGACCTTGTCGCCGTCGGAGGCGTCGCAGGCGGTCGTGCGGATGCCCGGGAACGTGACCGTCTGGCCCTGGTCCGAGAGGTCCGCGTGCGCCGCGTACTCCCTTCCCCCGAGCGAGAGCGTCTCGAACGCGACCACCGTGCGCCCCGCCAGGGCGGACCCGTCGAAGCTGAAGGTCACCTCGGCGGAGCCGGACCCTGACTCCGGCGTGAGCCTGGTGGTGGAGGTCACGGCCCTGCCGTCCGCCCCTGTCACGGCCTCGCCGGTCTCGCGGTCCATGAGCGTGCCCGTGAGCTCGTACTCCCTTCCGGCGATGAGGTTCTCGTACGCGACCTCGTCGGTGATGGTGACGTCGCCGTCCGCAGCGGCCTCGTGGGATCCGTCCTCCGCGTCCGTCGCCGTGGTTCCGATGCGGGGGAAGAGCACGGTCTGGTCAGAGTCGTCGACGTCGGCGTGCGTGGCCACCGTGGTCCCGCCCTGGGACAGCTCCTCGAAGGCCACGACGGAGCGGCCCGCGAGCCCCGAGGCGTCGAGCTCGAACGTGACCTTCGCCTTCCCGCTCGAGAGCTTGGGGACGAGCTTCGTCTTCGCGGTGACGGGGCTCCCGTTCCCATCCGTTACCGCCTCGCCGGTCCCGCGGTCCACGAGGGTGCCTGTCAGCTCGTACTCCTGGCCCGGGACGAGGTTCTCGTAGGCGACCTCGTCGGTGAGGGTGACCTTCGCGGCCGCCTCGGCGAGGTGCTCTCCGCCCTCGCCGGTGAGCGTGGTGGCGATGCGCGGGCCCTCGTCGTCGTCCATGGTGCCCAGGTCTACGGTCGTGGCGTCGCGCGATACCGTGACGGTCACGCTGACGAGCCTGAGGCCCTCGTTGGCGGCGCAGCGGAGCTCCTCCACCGTGTAGGTGTCGTATGGCAGCGCCCCCTTCGAGTCGTCGGGGGCCGTGTCCTTGCCCGAGGCGCCGCTGAACCATACGCCCGCCGAGGCGTCCCAGGAGCCCTCCGCCGCCGAGTCGTTGGCGTTGGTGCGGCTCGTATGTGCGTTCCAGGAGGCCGCGGTGCCAGCCTGGCCGTTCTCGTCGGTGACGATCACGTGGGACTCGCCCGTGGTGGCGGAGGTGATCCGGAACGGGACCCCAGAGAGGCGTCGCATGCTCCCGGACTCCGTCTTCACGAGCTCGAGGTCGCCCCGGCGGACCTGCTCGGATACGGTCGGCGCGGCGTAGGTCGAGACGCGCTCGGAGGTGCCCTCGACGGTCACGTGCGTCACGAAGGTCCCGACCGAGGCCTTGTAGCCCTCTGGCGCCCTGGTCTCCCGTATGGCGACGGTGCCCAGGGGGATGGCGGCGTTCCCGGACGCGTCGCGGTAGAGCTCGTCGCCCGTGGCGGACGAGAGGTCCGCGGTGCCGTCCTCGCCCGTGGTCACGGTCCAAGTGCGCGTTGCGTCCTCGGGCAGGCCGCCCTCGTCGTACTGACCCGCGTAGAAGCGGACCTCGAACTCCGCGCCCGCGAGGCTGGCGGCGCCGAGAGGGGAGGCCTCGCCCGTCTCGGCGTCGGCCTTGGCGAGCACGAGGCCGAGGGGGTTCGTCTGCGGCGCGTCAGTCGCCGTGGCCTTCGTCGTCCTGCCCGCCTCCACGGAGAGCGCGATCACGTCCTGCGAGAGCGCGTACCCGCTCGCCGGGGTGGTCTCCCTCGCCCAGTAGCTCCCGGCGCGCAGGCCCACGACCGAGCCTCGGCCGTCGGCGTCCGTGGTGATCGTCGCGACTGCCTGCGTGCACGCCTCGTCCGAGTAGACGGTGTACACGGCTCCGGCGAGCGAGTAGCTGCCGTTGCCGTCGGTCACCTCGTGGTTCGACGAGGACTTCACAAGCTCCACGCCGCCGGTGGGGACCGACGTGAGCAGCATCCGCTGCCTGTCCGCGGTCGCGAACCACACCGTGCCGCACCGCAGGCTCGCCCCGCCCGACGCCTCGTAGGCCTCCGCCTCGTGGCAGAGGGCGACGCCGAGCTCGTACAGGTCGAGCTTCTCGCCGGAAAGCCCCTGCTTGCCTAGGTCGTAGCCCCGGTGGTACCAGATGGCCATCTGGGTGACGGCGCGCGCCTCGCCGGCCGAGAGTGCCCTGCCCCCGATGGTGATCTGGTTCGGGTATCCGTTGGCGACGATGTAGCCGAGGACGGTGTCGGCATCGCCCTCGCACGTGTATGTGACCTTTCCGAGCCCGGGGCCCTCGAGTTCCCCGTCCATGCAGTAGGCCACGCCGGATGCCGACGCGTCGTCGGTTCGCTGGTAGGCTCCGAACGTCTTCGCGCTGAACGGTCCCACGTCGCCCGACGTGTCGTTGTAGAAGTAGGCCGTGTCGCCCGTCGCCGCGTGCGCGACCGTGGGCGTGAGCGCCCCCAGCAGCTGGCTCAGCACGAGCGCGACCGAGAGCGCCAGGGCCTGCATGCGCCTCGCCCCTCCGTGGCGTCTCCACGCCTTCAGGGCGCGACGGGCCGACCGGGCCCTCACCTTCATGGTTTTCATCTCTTCTCCTATCTTTCCTGTGGGTTGGTGGCGCCTGGTCTCCCGATCGCCTCGGAGGCGGCCCGCGCGCCCTGCGCCCGCGCAGAGAGCCCATCCGTGCCGTCGTCCCGGGCCTCCGTTCGGTCGCGCCCGTTCTGCTCGTACCACCTGCGCCGCGACTCGACGAGCGCCAGCCTGAGCCTCGCGGGGTCGACCTCCGCGAATTCCCTCTGGTTGCCGCCCTCTCCGTCCGGCATCGGGCTGCCGTCCGCGTCGAGGACGTCCCGGCTGAGCCTCACGGCCCTTCCGGCGGGCAGTGGCACGTCCCTCCAGTGCTCGTCGTGGTACTTGGAGTGGTTCGGCTCGACGTACCTCGGGTGGAACTGCCAGCCGCCGTAGTCGGTGCCGTCGACCACGGTCCCGCTGGGGAGGGTCACGGTGTTGAGGACCCTCTCCTCGCCCGTCTCGCGGTCTGCGTATTCCGCCCTCCGCACGAACCTCTCGTGGAACGAGAGCCAGACGCGCCCCCTTCGCTTGCCTTCCGGACCTTCCATGTCCTTCCTCCTGTTCTCCTGCCTCCGGGGCCTGCCCCGGCCGATTGGCTTTGCCCGGCTACCCGCCCAGGACGTCCCTGGCCCAGGAGCCGCTCTTCGTGAGCGAGAGGATCAGCAGCACGCACATCGCGAGGTACTGGAGCGCGTAGCTGAGGCCCCCGACCACGGTGTCGATGGCGGCGCCCGAGCCGGCGCTCGCCGCGTTGAGCCCTCCCAGCACGACCGGGAAGGCGATGAGGGTGACGGTGATGATGAGACCGGCGAGGCACACGGAGGCGAAGCTCCTGAGGTACGCGACGCCCGCCTGGCGCGTGTCCTCGAGCCCCAGCAGAGAAAGAGGGATCGGGCTGAGGGCGGCCATGAGGTAGAGCTGGATGGCGCGGGCCCACGAGACGACGAGCGCCACCACGTAGGCGACGATGACCACGACCCAGCTCACGAGCGCGACGACGATCATCGCGACCAGGGCGGGGACGCTGTCCTCGGTGGTGACGATCGAGACCTTTGCGAGGTCCATCGCGCCGCCGGACCCGAATGCCGAGGTCGTCCTCGTTATCGCAAGCCGCGCCACCTCGTAGACCGCGCGCATGAGCTCGAAGGAGTTCTGCACCAGGAAGAGGCAGACGGCGAAGAAGACGAGGAGGAAGACGACCTCCCGCACGGCCGGCATGGAGGCGTTGCCGTCCATGCGCTGGGAGAGGTGGATGAGCTGGACCGTGAAGACCATGCTCAGAACCCCGCAGCCGATGGGCAGGACCGCCGTCTTCCATACGCCGAGGGCAATGTCGAAGAGGGTCACCTCGCCCGCCGTCCCCAGCATCCTGTCGAAGGGCTTCGAGAGGACGCCGTCGACGCCTATGGAGGCCAGCACCTTGGCCTGGGCGTCGAAGATCCAGTTGCAGGTGTCCCGGAGGACCCCGCACATCCACGAGTTGATGTCGTCGCCGATGGACGCCCACGCGGGGCGCGGCACGAGGAGGGCGATGCCGACGGCGAGCGCCGCCGCCATGGCGAGGCGGCACGCGCGCCTTGTCGTGGTCCCGTCCATGGCTAGCCCGTCACCGAGAAGGCGCCGTCGGCCCACGTGACCGAGAGGATCGTCCTCCCCGGGTCGTCGCAGGTGAAGGTGGCCGTGACCGAGCCCGTCCTCGTGTCGAGGTACACCTCTCCGTCGAACGCGGCCTCCGTGGCGCCGGGGACGTGCTCGGACGCCCAGAGGGAGACGGCGAGGTCGAGCGCGTCCTCGCTGCCGCCCACGAGCGAGAGGTAGGCGTCGTCCACGCCCGTCACCCTCACCTCGCCGTCCCTGGGGGCAGGCACCCAGTCGAAGGCGTTCTGGAGCTGCTCGCAGGTGAGCCTCTCGTCGTCCCCCTCGCCCTCGATGGTGACGGTGGCCTGCACAACGGTCCCGTCAGCGCGGGTGACCGCGAGCCCGCAGCTGCCATCGCCGTCGGATGTGACAACGTAGGAGGACGTGTACGTGTCGGTGCCGTCCGTCTCGACGAGCCTGCCGCCCGACGCGGTCATCCTGAGCGACGCGTCCTCGGCGCCCATCCACTCGCGCGACTCGAGCTTGGCGGCGCAGGACGCCCCCTCCTCGGCGGCAGCGCCCGCTCCTCCCTCCTCGGCGTCCCCGGAGGAGCCCGTCGCGGGGACCACCTCGACCCATGCCGTGGACCCCCCGGCATCCCGCGGGTCCGAGCCGGCCGTCTGCTCGCTGGTTCCCGCGCAGGACCGCGCGGCCCCGGCCCCCAGCGCGACCGCGACGGCGCCCGCCGCCACCGCTGCTATTGCCCTGTGCCTCTTCTCCATCCGTCTTTCCCTCTCTGCTAGAACCTGACCGCGCACGTGAAGCGTGCGATGCCGGTGCCCACGCGCACGTGGTCCCCAGGCTGCGGCGCGTGTATGTAGGAGTCGCCTCCGATGTATATTGCGACGTGGCCCGGCCTCCAGAGGATGTCGCCCGGCTCCGCCTGCGAGAGCGGGACCCTCGTCCCCGCCCTCATCTGCGCCTCGCTCTGGTGTGGTATCCGGATTCCCGCCTGCGCGTAGCACCACTGCGTGAGCCCGGAGCAGTCGAGCGCCTTGTAGGGCGTCGACCCTCCCCAGACGTAGGGCGTGCCGAGCTGCGACTGCGCCGCGGCGACGATGGCCGCCCCCTTGCCCGAGGCGGCGCCCGCGGACCCGGCCTCCCTGAGCTCGTCTGCGCTCATCGAGTCGAACCGCCGGAGGCCGTAGGCGTCCATTGCCGCCTTGAGCGAGTCGACGTAGGAGGAGGACGTCGCGTAGCCGGCGTCCTTGAGGCCCTCTGCCATGAGGTCCGAGTCGCGTCCCTCGATCGCCCGGCGGATCTTCTCGTTGCCCGCGTACCTCTCCGCCTGCAGCAGCACGCGAGAGCGGAAGCGGATGCAGTCCTCGAAGGACCTGAACCTCGTGAAGGCGTCCACGGCGGTGACCGTGGAGCCGCCGTACTCCTCCCGCGTCTGCCAGGACTCCTTGCCCGCGACCTCGGGGCAGGAGGCGAAGCTCGATGCCCACTTGATGCCGAACAGGTTGTTGTCCCTCGTCGCGAGCCCCGAGAGGTGGTCGCCTGCGCCCGACTCGACGATGATCTGGGCGAGCGTGCAGCCCGCCGGGTGCCCGTACTCCTCCTGGCACTCGAGGGCCGTGAGGACCATCGAGTAGGTGACGTAGGGAGGGAGCCCCTCCACCGAGGCCCGCCTCGAGGCCTCGTTGTCCCAGAACCCGAAGAGCGAGCCTATCGCCTGCGAGAGCGTCGCCGCCACAAGCACCGCGACGACCGCTCCGGCGAGGATGCCGGCTACGGGGACGGCGGCGGGCGCGCCCGCCGCGTACGCAGCCGCCCTGTCGGCGGGGGCCGGTGTCGTGCCTGCTGCCGTGCCCTGTGCGGCCATGCGCGTGGGCGCATCGCCTCTCGCACGTCCTCCGCGTCGCGCCGCATGGCGCGCCCTTGGCGATTCGGGTCGGGACGCGGCCCTCCCGTCGAGCGTGGAGAGCCTGGACCGCGCGCCGTGGCGTCGGGGTGCCTCTGACGCCGAGGCGACCGTCCGAGGCGCTGCCTCGTCCTCTTTGGTTTCGCGGGCGCACTGCACCGTCGTCGCTGCCGTCGGCGGGTCGGCCCCCTCCAGCGGGCCCGAGCGCGCCGGAGGCCGTCCCTTGCGTCCCTCGCCGCAGCTCCCGGCTGCCCGAACGCCCCGCCTGCCTGTCGCGAGCGACGCGCGCCTTGCCTTCGCGAGCATCGGGCGGGATGCCATGGAGGCGGGACGCGAGAGCGCGTCCGTCCCGAGCTCCTCGTCGGACTCGCCGAACGCGTCGCGCGACGCCGTGCCGGACGCGCGGCGCAGCCTGGCCGCCCGTCCCAGCGCTGCTGCCCGGCGGCCCTTGAGCTCCGACAGGGCGGCGTCGCCCTCGTCGTGCGCGATGCCGGCGCTCACTGCGTCCGTGCGCCCCTCGAACGCGACCGAGGAGGCGTCAGCCACCTCGCGCGCGACGGCGCCGCCGCCCGCCTTCCCCTGCCGGGCGCTCACCTCTCCGCCTTCCGAGTCGTCGCCTTCCTGCGGCGCCGCTTCGGCGCCTGCTCGCTCGGCTTCGTGTTGAAGAGGTCGTAGAGCGCACCCCTGGGGAAGTCGTCCTTGATGGGGACGCGCGCGCCGCCGGCGACGAGGAGCCCCTCGCCCGGCTTGATCGACTCGTCGATGTAGCGCGACTCCTGCTCGGAGAGCCCAAGGAGGTCGACCCACGCCCTGCGGTCCACGGGCGACTGCTTGTGGAGGAGGATGAAGTCCGAGTTGAGGACCATGTTCCTGGCCTCCTCGTGCTCCAGCATGTAGACCGAGTTCTGCGTGATGCCCGTGGCGACGAGGCCGAACTTGCGCCCCTCGGCCCAGAACCGCGAGAAGTACGAGACGATCGCAGGGTGCTCGAAGAGCGACTGGACCTCGTCGATGTAGAGCCACGTGGTGACGCCCCGCTCGTAGTTCGAGTACATGCGGTTCCGCACGGACTCGAGCGCCGCGAGCATGCCGAAGGTCCTGAGGTTAGAGGTGAGGTCCCTGAGGTCGATGTCGACGATCCGGTTCGAGAGGTCGACGTCAGACTCGTGGCTGAAGAACGACTGCGCGCCCACGGCGTAGCGCTCGTAGCGAAGCGCGATGTCCCGCGCCTCACGCTCCTCCTGCGCGAGCAGCTTCTCGTAGAGATCTCCGAGCGTGGGGGTCCCGCCGTCCCCGGAGCGGCCCTCGTAGCACGCCTCGACGCAGCGAGCGATGATGGACTTGTCCGCCTCGGGGAGCCCTTGGCTCCCCTCGGACATGGTCGCGGCCGAGAGCGCGAGGAAGGCGTCGATCTTGAACGCCCGCTGGGCGCTCGGGCTGAGGTCCGCCACGTCGGTGAGGTCGAAGGGGTTGAGGTGCGAGTCGGAGTCCGGCCCGAGCCTGATGGTGGTCCCGCCGCACGGCTCCGTCACAGCGGAGTACTCCCCGGCGGGGTCGAAGATGATCACCTGGTCGGTGGGATACGCGAGGATCGTGTTGAGGATCTCGCGCTTCGTCGAGAAGGACTTTCCGCTGCCGGGCTTGCCGGCGACGAACCCCATGGGGCTCGCGAGGCTGCGCCTGTTGCAGATCACCAGGTTCGAGCTCTCCTTGTTCTGCCCGTAGTAGCCGCCGCCCTCCTGGTTGAGCTCCTGCGTGGCGAAGGGCATCTGGATCGCCACCTCCGCGGTGGTCATCATCCTGCCGACCTCCACGCGGTTGGCGCCGAGGGGGAGCACCGAGTTGAGCCCCTCCCTCTGCCGGTAGTCGAGCGTCCCGACGTCGATCGAGTTCGACCGCGCCGTGCGCATTATCTGCTCGACCTGGTTGCGCAGCGCGTCGCGGGTGTCCGCGTAGGTGTACACGAGCCCCGTGTATCGGAAGAGCCGCTGGTTCTTGTTCTGGAGGTGGTCGAGGAGGTCCTCTGCCTCGGCCTTCGAGTACTTGAGCTCCGAGGGCAGGATGTCGAAGTCGTAGCCGCGCTTCACGGCGGTCATCTGCTCGTCGATGATCTCCTTGTCCATCCACGCCAGCCGCTTCTTCACGAAGGCGATCGCGCGCGACTTGTCCATGCCCCTCACGTGCAGGCTCACCGCGAGCGGGATGGGCAGGTCCACGATCTCGGCCACGCACCGGTCCGAGAGCTCAGAGCCGAACGAGCGGAACGCGAGCGTCTGGCACCACTTGCCGTCAATCCTGAGGCACGTCGCGGAGCCCTCGGGCTTCGCCTCGATGCAGTTGGGGCAAGTGAGGTCCTTCGCGCGCAGCCCTGAGGTCGCCCCGAGGGCCTCCCACCCAGCGGCGGGAGGGTTGCCAGGGCGCAGCAGCTCCGCTATCGCGCGCAGGCGAGCCGGGCCGTCGAGCGGCATGGCGTCGCAGCGTATCCTCTGGAGCGACTGCGTCACGTCGCCTCGGATGCGCGCGAGCCTGGGCACGGCTGACTCCACGTCCCTCGCCCCCACGGAGAACGTGATGTAACGGGAGCGCACGAGGTTGGAGACCCCCTCGCGCATCTTGTCGTTGAGGATGCGGTTGTACTCCTCTGCGAGCGCGGCGGTCCTGCCGCCCTCCGCGAAGAACGAGCGGTGCCCGATCTCCTCGGCGGGGATTGGCGTGTTCACGACCGAGAGCTGGAGCGCCACGTCCTCGCCGATGGAGTCGAAGAGCTGGCACCACGCCGAGAAGACGGACTCCTTCGCCTCCCTGCGGGCGCTCTGGTAGCTGATGTCGGAGAACTGGAGGGTCTGCGAGAAGAGGCCGGGGTCCACCTCGCAGATGCCGTCCGCCCACAGCGAGTCGAAGCCGACCGCGCCGTACACGTCGCGCGCGGCACGCAGCGACCTCCTGCGAGCGGCCGCCCTCTCGCTCGCCTCGCGGTCGTGCTCCCTGAGGTCGCGCTCGGCTGAGCCCCCGCCGGATATCATCAGCGAGAGCCTCTCCCAGGGGCCCGCCTTGGGGCCGCTACCGCCCTGCTTCCCTGCTCGGCTCACGGAGCTCCGCCCCCTTCCTCCTCGCGTTCCTCCTGTGCCTCCTGGTCGTCCTCGGGGCGATCGGCTCCGGCGGCGCCGCGAGCAGGCACGATGACCCGTACGCGAGCACCCCGTCCCAGGTCGCGTGCTCCCAGAGCATGGGGGCGAACTCCTCCGCCCTCATCCCGTGCGGCCGCCAGAAGCCCAGCAGCCAGAACGGCAGGGACGCGCACATGACCGGCAGGCTCGCGTCGGCAGGCTCCACGCCGAGCGCCGCGTAGAGCGCGGAGGCCGTCGCCACCGAGGCGGCGAGGCCGCCCGCGACGCACAGCAGCGTCCTCAGGCTGAGCTTGCCTACGACCTTCTCCTGGTACTCGCCTATGTCCTTGTGGACCGCGACCGAGAGCGACGCCATGGCAGCCCCCTAGGCCGGGAGCCAGGACGTGTCGAGCATCCCGAAGTAGACCGAGGCGGCGATGATGATCGCCCCGCCCGCGATGGTCGATATGGCGCTCGCGATCTGCGCGCCGCCCTGCTGCTCGCGTATCGCGAGGCCCAGGCTCACGGCGCCCCACACGACGAGGAATCCGCCGAGGAACGAGACGCAGCCCGAGACGAGCTTGATGATTTGGTTGAGCAACTTGCCCTCCGAAGCGTAGGGGTCCATGGTGGCGGCGTTGTCTCGGCCCGGCGCCGCCGCCGACTCGCCGGGCCGCCCGGTCATTTCATCGCGACCACCCCCCGCGCCACGCAGGGTGCCTCCTGGGGTCGTACTTCCTGTCCATCACCGGGTTCGCGCCGGCGATGAGCACGATGGCGTTGCGCCTGTCGAGCCGCGCGAGCTCGGAGGGCTGTATGAGGTCTCGCTCCGCGGCCTGCCTGCTCTGCGTGGAGCTGCTCGAGGAGCCCCTGCTCTCGCTCGCGCCGAAGACCGAGACGGTCTGCTTGCCGACCTTCTCGGAGATCCCCCTGTTCGTCTCGTTGGAGTTGCCGCCCAGGAAGAGGGTCGTGTCGCAGCAGTCCACGATCGTCTGCGCCGACTCCCCGTAGCGGGCCTTCAGCTGCGAGAGCGACTGGAGGATGACCGAGACGCCGATGTTCCTAGAGCGGACGACGGCGATGGTGCGCTCGAAGTCCGGGAGCCTCCCGATGTTCGCGAACTCGTCGAGCACGAGGTGGACCGGGGTCGGGAGCGACCCGCCGTGCACCCTGAGCGCCCGCTCGCAGAGCAGGTTCGTCGCCTGCCAGACGAGGAGCGCCAGGAGGAACGAGAACGTCCCGTTCGTGTCCGACGTCGTGGCGAAGATGGCGACCCTGCGGCCAGGCTCGCCCATGAGGTCGATCCCGAGGTCGTCGCCCGAGAGGACGCGCCGGATCTCCACGCCGCCGAGCGGGGCGAGGCGCGCGTTGCAGCTGATGATTATCGACTTGAGCGTCCTGCCGGCGGCGACCCTGAAGGCCCGGTAGCGGCCGAGCGCGAAGTCGTCCTCCGGCGCGAGCGGTTCCGCGACCCTGACCCACGCCACGCGGGTGCCGCCCGTAAACGAGCGCGCGCCCTCCTGGCGGGAGCCCTCCTCCCCGGCGACGCACCGCTTTCCGGTCTCGAGCTCGTCGAAGAGCACGTCGAGCGGGCTCTTGTAGCCCTCGTCCCCCTCGCTCGCCGACGCAAGCGAGAGGAGCGTCATGAGCCCCGTGAGGTTCCTGTCCGCCTCCGGGCAGTGCCATACGAGGTATGCGACGAGAGCGCTGTACAGGAGCCTCTCGGCGTTCTCCCAGAACGGGTCCGCCGAGGACGCGCCCTCCCTCGTGGTGTTTGCGATGATGCAGTCGACGACCTCGAGCACGTCCTGCTGCGTCCGCACGTAGGCGAGCGGGTTGTAGCGGGCGGAGCGGCCGAAGTCCACGGTGTCGATCCTCGCGACCTCGTAGCCGGCGGCGCGCAGCGCCGGGCCCAGCTCTGCCTCGAGCGTCCCCTTGGGGTCCGTCACCAGGAAGCTCGCGTTCATCTGGAGGACGTTGGGGATCACGTAGGAGCGGGTCTTGCCGGACCCGGACCCGCCGATCACCAGGACGTTCCGGTTGCGCTCGAACCTGGGGTCGTGGTCTGCCCTCGACATGGCCAGGGACACGCGACGCGTGAGGATGATGTTGTTCGCGGGGTCCCTGCGGTCCGCGAAGGCCCTTGCCTCCCTGGGGCTCGCCCACCTCGCGCTGCCATGCTCCTCGCCGCTCCTGTGCTCCCCAGCGAGCGAGAGCCTCCTCGCCCAGCAGAGCCACACGCCCGCGGCGCAGGCGAGCCCTACGGCGAGCGGTAGCGGCTCCGCGCTCGGCACCGCGTTCCCGGCGAGCACGCTCGCAAGCGCCTCCCGCGCCGCCAGCCCTGGGTCGTTGGGCGCGCCCGCGGGGACTGCCGCCGTGGCGACGTCGCCGATCGCGAACGCGGCCGCCGAGAGCCCTGCCGCGACCACGGCGCCAGCGCCGCGCGCGCTCACTTCGACCTCGTCTCAGCGCGGTTCTGCTCCGGCGCGCGGCCGCGCTCCGCGTCGTGCGACTGGGCATCGGATGCCCTTCTCGCGCGCTCCGCCCTGTCCTTGAGGGGCTCCCTGTCGCGGTCCGCGGCGCGGGACCTGCCGTTCCGCCCCTGCTCCTGGCGTATCCTCTCCGCCGCCCTGCTCGCCGCTTCCTTTGTGTCGGAGACGAGCTGGTCGAAGGCGGACGCCACCGCCAGGGCGTCCGCCGTCTTGAAGACGAGCCAGGGCGTGCCGCCGTCCTCCGTCATCCCGTGCCATATGTCGTTGGCGGCGAGCCTGGCGTCCACCGCCGAGATTATCCTCTGGCCGTCCTCGAGCGCGGCGAACTCGGACATGTCGAGACGGGCGAACCTCGCGTCGGTCCGTGCCGCCTGCGGGGCTCCGCCCGATGGCCCGGGCTTCGCGCCAATGGCGTCCCTGGCGTTCTCCAGAGCGGCCTCGAGGCGCCCCATCGCGTCCTCGACGGCGCGCTGCCCCGCAGCCCCGCCGCCGCGGCGGTACCCCTCCATGCCGAGTCGGAGCGCCCAGTCGAATATCTGCTGGCCGGCGTCGTCGCCGAAGTCGTCTGCCATGTCCCCTCCATGGCGGGCGGCTCGTAGACGGGCCGGCTCGCGCGGCCTGTCTCTCTCGTCGTATGCTGGGTGCCGGTTGCGGCCCGCCGCCTACGATTCAATGCGAGGCGCCTGTCCGTATGGGCCGCGTTGTCCGCGGTGGCCGGCTAAGTACCTGCTGCCGGGCCTCTGAATTGCTAGCATCTTATGGCAGGCAGGTTTGGCGCTACCGGAACCGCTGCTTTATATACGCACCGCGGACCTCGCCCAAGGGTTCCGAGTGCTCGATTACTGGGAGCGTCTCATGGAGTGGATAGGAATCGATTCTCAGATGGCCGCAGACGCCATGATGGAGCGTCTCGACGGAATGCACGACTGGTACGTCTCGGGGTTTTCATACGACCCGTTGAGCAGGGCTGGCAGTACGGATTTGAGTCTAGGCCGCTTCAAGACCGAGACGGACTCGCTCGTAGTCGGCTTCAGGTACGATTCGGAATCGCGCGACGGGGTGTACCCAGAGTTCGAGATGATGTTCCAGGAGGTGTACCAGCTCTCCTTCTCCTCCAACAGAGACCCCGACCCGATATACGAGGCAACGCTCAGGAAATCAATCCAAGGGGTCTGGATCTTTGCGGACGACTCGGGGCTCACCGACAAGGAGATGGACGACGAGCGAAGCTGCCTGGGATGCTTCTGGGTTCGCTGCGGTGCCGTGTTCTGGCGTCCCCTTACCTTTCCAGATGCCGAGGACTGGTAGTACCAATGTGGTAGGGAGAGCTTTGCAGAAGACAGCCAGAGCTCTGTGTCGAAAGTAGACTTAGAGCTGAACTACTTCCGATACTTCGGGCCATCACGATAGGCCCAGTTCTCATACATGATGCGTATGCCATCGATCCGGCCCAGAGCAAGGTCTCAGCGACATGGGCCAATATGCCTAACTACACCAAGGTTATCAAGTTCGCAACGGCATGATAAGGTCTTGGTTGGGCTTAAGGCTGACCCCGCAGACATGCGGTGATTGAGGAGGAATGTACCTTGGGTGTGCGTTTTCGGAAGAGCGTCAACTTGGGCGGAGGATTCCGCGTCAACGTCAGCAAGAGCGGCATCGGGTACAGCTGGGGCACGAAGGGCTACCGCTACACGAAGACAGCGAAGGGCTCCTCGCGACGGACGTACTCGATACCGGGCACTGGGCTCTCGTACGTCAGCGAGAGCGGTAAGAGTAAGCGCCCGAGCTCAGAGAGCCACGCCCGTGGAGCAAGCCATTCGCAGCAGGCGGAGGTTTCGAACGCCGTAAGCACGGAGAGCGTGAATGCTGGCGACTACCAGCCGGCGGAGTACGAGGAGCTGCTGGCCCAGATGAGGAAGGCGCAGAGGCTTGATTACCTCAGCTCTTGGCTAATCGCGACGATAATCCTCGCAGCCCTCCCGCCCTTCATCCTCACGGCGTTCGCTGGCGCCGTTCTCAAGATTTTCGTCCGCTCGAAGATGAGGGTACCGATGGAGTACTCGTTCGACGACGAGTCACGGGCCGCCTATGAAGACCTCTCCGCGATCTGGATGAGCCTAAACAAGAACAACAGGTTCTGGCAGACGGTCTCCGAGACCAGCCTGGACAGGAAGACGAGCGGCGGGGCGGCGCGCGGCGTCAAGAGGATTCCGGCCAGGGCAACCAACAAGCTGCCGTTCTTCGTGGAGTCCAACGTCCAGCCGTTCGGCCTGAAGCTGCGCAAGCAGCGCGTCTACTTCCTGCCCGACAAGGTCCTCGTCGTCGCGAGGACAGACGTGGGCGCCATCAGCTATGCGGACCTCGACATGGACTTTGGCATGTCACACTTCGTGGAGACGGACCCTGTCCCCAAGGACGCGAAGGTCATAGGGCAGACGTGGCTCAAAGTGAACAAGAACGGGACGCCCGACAAACGCTTCAAGAACAACAAGCAGGTGCCTATCTGTGAATACGGAAGCGTGCTCGTGACTTCGAATTCGGGTCTGCACATCGAGCTGATGTGCTCCAACAGCAACACGGTCAGCGAGATGCGCACATCTGCGAAAAAGTTTGAGACTTTCCTACGGTAAAGCAGATCACCGACATGAGACAGTGAGGAATGGAGCAGCAGCCTCAGATGAATCTGAGGCTGCTTTCATAAACGTTGGGCTTTGAATGGGCCCTGTGTCACAAACGGTGACACAGGGCCCATCTCTGCTGGCAGATGTCAAGCCGCCTGTTGCACAAGCTCTTCTCTGTGGTTCACTGAACAACGGACAGGAACATCGACAAGCCACTACCTGAAATTGTCGAGCTTTGATCGTTTCGCGACATCGCATGTCCTTTGCATAGTTTGCATCCCAAGAGGTTTCCAGGCGTCCCCCCTCAGGTCCGGCCCCGAGAGCGTCACGTCGGCGCACGTCGCGGCGATTCGAGAGACTATCGCAGCCGCGGTCTCCGCCTCGCCGGTCGACGCGAGCCTTGCCCTCAGCTGTCCCAGCGTGTACTGCGACGTGATGACGGTCGGCCTCATTCCCTCGTATCTCGCGTTGACGATGGTGAACAGCGTCATGAGCGACCACCTCGAGCTCGACTCCTTGCCCAGGTCGTCGAGGACGAGCATCTCGCACGAGGCGTACCTCTCGAGCGCCCTTTTGCTCGAGCCTCCTCCGTCGAAGGTCTCCCTGATGTTCGAGAAAATCGCGATAGCGGAGGTGAAGACGGTCCTCAGGCCACGGTCCGAGGCGGCGATCGCGACCGCCGCGGCATTGTGGGTCTTCCCCGTGCCGACCGGACCGTGGATGAAGAGCCCGTCAGAGGTGGACCCGGTGATCGCGTCCGCATAGGCGATGCACTGGGCCTCGGTTGGCGCCGCACGGCGGAACCTGAGCGGGATGCCCGACCTATCGAGCCTTCGCTCCCTCTCCATCGCCCTCTCTTCCAGTATCCTCTGCTCCTCCTCCATCCTCTCGCGCGCGGACCCGTCGCATTCGCAGGGCTCGTGCGACACCCAGGCGATGCCGCCGAAGACGGGGATTCCGAGCGGTCGGAGCGGCCTCCCGCAGTGCGCGCACCTCACGGGAGGCGGTGCCTCCCGTGCGAAGCCCCGTGCAATCGCCTCATCGGGCGTCATGAGCACCTGCGGGCGCGTCTCCCTTCCGTCACGTCCCGTGTCCGCGTGGAAATCGCCCATCGAGCCCACGATGCCCGCCCCCTCTAGTAACTCTCCTATGAGATTCGTTCTAATCGTCTTATCTATCTATATAGGGGCGGACATTCTGTCCGCCGACGTGGCCAGGATGTCCGGTGTCGCGGACAAATTGTCCGCCCCCGGCCGCCCTCGCGGACAATTTGTCCGCATCTGCCCCGCGCTCCACGAGCTGGATTGCGTCCTTGACTGCCTCCCTGCACAGGACGAACGCCCTGCCCCTCGCGCACTGCGCGGGGCAGTCCGCCTCGGCTATGAGGTCCCTCGAGAGGAGGCTTCCCAGGGACCTTCTGACCTGCCTCTCTGACATGTTCAGGAACTCCGCGCAGCTCTCGGCCGACTCGAAGTAGGCGCCGGTATCCTCCTGGCAGAAGCTGAAGACCCTCGCGTAGACGAGGAGGTCGGACCCACGGAGACCCAGCCCCTCCGTCATGAACCGATACACCGTGGCGAACTCGCCGGCCGAGTGCCCCCGCATCACGCTTGGCCCGTCTGCTTCTTCGCGGCATCGCGTACGAGCTGAGAGTTCGACTCTAGCCAGTCCATGAGATCCTCGCGGTGTATGAAGCAGTTCCTCTGCTGCCCGAACAGGATGCGGAAGGGGAGCGGGTCATCCTCGCGATGCGCCAGCTCCCTGATTGTCCTCTCGCTGATATGCAGGAGGCGGGACACCTCCTCGACGGAGTAGTACTCCTTGTAGAGTACGGCGCTGCGGCTGCCTTTGATTCCACGCGAGCTTGTGGTCTGTCTCATCTCTGATCAGCTCCATTCGAGACGCCGCGCGAGACCGACCGCAGACGGGAACCGGGCCTATTTGCCATCCATGCCGAGCCAGCAGGACATCCTGCTGTCCCTGCCGAGCGTCCTCATGAGCTCCGTCCTGTCGATGCGCCATTGGTTGCCGACTTTGACGGCGGGAATCTTGCGGTCTATGCAGAGCCGCCTGACCGTCCTGGCGGAGACCCGCAGGATCCTCGCCGCCTCGTCCGCCGATATCATGTCCAGGTTGCTTCCGATTTCCCGACGAATCATCCGAACCCCCTTGCCCCTACTAGGCAGCGAGGATACGAGGTGACGGCACTCCTCTTCAGGACGGGCCCGCGGCCAACCTTCCGTAAGCTTCCACAACGGCGGCCTGCGCACAAAACGCACGACGCCGCTCCCAAAGGCGGCGTCATTGGTCCAGCATCCCGACCAGCTGGGCGATCTTCCTCGGCGAGTAGTACCAGTTGTGGCCGAACTTCTTTGCTGGGATCTGCCCGTTATGGACCATGCGCAGGACCTGGCGCTCGCACAGCCCCAGGTACCGCGAGACCTCCTGCGTGCTGAGCGGCCGGTTCATCCGGGAGAGGTCTGGTGTCTGCTCTTCCTGCATGCGTGTCGCCTTCCCTCATCTGGTGTCACCTCCCATCCTCCGATGGAGCGTGACGCCCTTGGGTTACCTGACGGTTCGCATGCTATCCGCTGGTGTCGGCACCTCTGGCCGCGTTGGCCGGCCTGTCCCCACTGTCCGTATCGGCCGCAATGGCCCGGAGTTCCCCCAGGGCGCCACGATTCCTACACATGCGCCCAACTCCGAGGATACCCAAGGCCGGCTGAAAGTTCGTATGCTGCGAGCATAGTCGCGGACATTTGTCGCCAGGCGAGCACCCTTGCGGAACCGAGGGGCCGAAGGACGGGCGGATTACACGCGTGCAGGCCAGCGGAAGAGGTTTCTAGGGCAGACGAATCGGCACATTACTGATGCGATGATCTTGCACGAAGACGCGTACCGCGACCGTTCACCGAACAGTTTCTCACGGCGGGAGAAAAGACAAAAATGGACTTCAAAAGAAACGAGGGACACGGTTTGCAGTACGTAAATAGTACGTCAAATAGTACGTATAAGAAAAAAGGTCAGAGGCTTAAGCCTCTGACCTGCGGTTTCGTGGTCGGGTGGACTGGATTCGAACCAGCGACCCCTTGACCCCCAGTCAAGTGCGCTACCAAACTGCGCCACCACCCGTTTGCTTCTGCTCGATCTCCCTCACAGCGCTTGGCAATAGTAACACTTTAGGAACGTCGGGTTCAACCGAGAATGCAAAAACTTTTACCACTCGCAGACAGCCTCCCGCGAGGGGAGAAGGGCGAGGCATTCCCCGCGGGCGTGACGGACGGTAGGAATTCCCGCGAGGGAGAGGCAGCGACCCTCTCCCCCTACTTCACCCCGCTCGGGGCGTGCTTGCTTGCGCCCACGAGAATCCAGGCGCACAGCAGCAGCGTGGGGATGCAAGCGAGAAGCCCCAGCGGCGCGGGCCCGAGGATGCCGATCCCATCGGTGGAGAACCACGCGGGAAGCCCTGCCACGGCGTTGAGGGCACCATGCGCGAGGGCGCAGGGCCACACGCTCTGGGTGGCGTCCCTCAGCAGGCAGAGCAGGGCGCCAAACCCCATGCAGAACAGCACCATCGCGAGGATGCCCACCACCGGGAACCCAGGATAGGACGTCCCGTAGTTGTATCCCATCGCGATGAGCGGGGCATGCCACAGACCCCAGATGGCACCGGTGGCGAGCATCGCCGCGGGACGGGGCAGCCAACCCCTGAGGGCGGGGTACAGGAAGCCGCGCCATCCCGCCTCCTCGCCGATGGCGAAGAGCATGTTGAAGAACGGGGCGACAAGCATCGCGAACGCAAACTGCGCGACCATCAGCATGGACACCCGCGAGCCATGGGCACCGAGCTGCGCCTTAGCCGCCTGGGCGTAGGCAGTAGCGGCGGAATCGAAGGACCCCGACACGAGGGCGAAGTACACGAGGGCGCCCAGCAGCGTGAGAACGGACGGGGCGAGGAGCGCCACCACATACCAGCGGACGTTGCCCCTGACGCGCGGCCTCCAGCCCCGGGGCACGTCGGCTCCGGGGACGACCCTCACCACGAGCGCGGCGACCAGGGGGCCAAACATCGTAAGCGGCAGCACGACCGGCCACGGGCCAGACCCCTCCACCACGCTCCAGCCGGTCTGCGACCCCGCCCAGACCCAGCAAACCCAGTCGATGGCGAACGCGAGGACGAGGAAGAGCGCCACTCTCCCCCGCGATGTCCTACCGTCCATGCGAGAGCCTCCCGTCACGAGGACGCGGCGACACCAGGCCGCCAACACCGACGAAGCCGTCCGTGCCTGTCGCAATCATCGCCCCGTGCGAACCACTGGACAAGCCGGGGAACGGAATAGAGGCCCCATGACCCAGAAATCCGCCCCCAACGGACGCACGCAGCCCCTGAGCCACCTGCGCGCACGGCAGAGGGGCGCGGGGCTGACGCCTCCCGACGCCGTCCCACGCCCCTCACAGGCGCTCTCCGTACAAGACCCCGTGGCCCGTCCCTCTCCCCTACTGCTGCAGGCTCACGTTGCCCAGCGGCGTCTGGTCCACGGTGAGGTCGCCGGAGGCCTCCTTTGGCACCGTGACCGTGTACTTGAGGGTGGCGGACTGCTGCGCGTCGAGGCTCAGCGACTGCCGCACTCCGGCGTGCCCGTACAGCATGATGGCGTCGCCGGAGGTGGCGCCGTTGAGGGTCACGTCCGTGATGTTGCCGCCCGCGGGGGCAATCAGGAAGCAGTTGATGATCATGGTGCTGACATCGGCCTTTGCCGGGTTGCCGCCCGAGATGTAGGCGGGTGCGGACTTTGCCTCGTCCTCGGTGATGGTGTTGCCGACCGTGGTGGTCACCTGATAGCTCACGGTGCCGTCGGAATTGGTCGTCGCCTGGCCCACCTCGGTCTTGGTCGAGAGGTACCAGTCCATCTTGGCCCAGGTGTCGTCGTTGAAGTAGACTCCCAGCACGGGATTGGAGGTATCGCCCGAGACCTCGCCGGCAAGGCCCGCCTTCTCGATGGCCTTCTCCTGATCAGAGTCGGCCATCCACACCTGCAGGCGACGCTCCGAGGCGGAGGAGTCGATGACCTCTGCGAGGTTGCTGGCGCCCGCCTTGCCCAGGTTGCCCATCACCTGCTTGAATGCGGCACCGGCGACCTCGGCAAAGAACGCGTCCTCGGAGGCGTTGTCGTTGCCGTAGCGCCAGTACACCTTGCTCAGCAGCTCCTCGGCGGCGTTGGAGCCGTCCACCACCGTTCCGTCGCTGGCGGTGACCCCGCCCGTGAGCTTGAGCAGGTTCTGGAGGAACACCGGGTCAACCGCGATGGTGCCGTCCACGTGGGTCCCCACGTAGGCCTCGTAGGCCTGCGCGAGAAGGTCGCCGGCACGCTCGAAGTTGGGGGTGGAGTTGAGGTTGCCGGGGCTCACGCCCATGGCGGCGCCAAACGTGACCGCCTCGTCCTCGGTGAGCTGGAACTCCTTGCCGCGTTGGCCCACGATCGTGGTGAAGTCGCCAACGCTGATCTGGCCGTCGGTCACGGTGATGATCCCCATCGAGCCCGGGAACCCGCCCGTTGCGCGGATCTCGGAGTTGTTCTGCGCCACGAGGAGGTAGGTCTTGGTCTGGCCGCCGTCACCCAGCATCGTGGGCAGGTACGGGGCCAGGTCGCTCAGCCTGGACACCACCGAGTTGGCCGTGTCGATCTTGTCCTTGGCCTTGTCAATGGCGGAGGCGAGCTGGCTCACGTGCGCCTGGGGAAGGCCATCGACGGTCTGTGCCGACCTCTGGAGCGCGGGCGCCGCCTGGTCGAGGACGCCCACCAGCGCCTTGACGGCGTCGACGTTGACCGAGCCATCGGAGACGAGCGCCTTGAGGTCGGTCGACTCCGCGTTGGAGGCAAGCGGAGACAGCACGTTGTCCGAGAGGTCCACGAGGACGCCCGCCAGGCTCCTCGCAGTGGTCACGTCCTGGCCGTACGAGGGCACGAGGGAGGCAATCGTCCACTGCGGGCCGGAGAGCGCCGACTGCACGCCTTGGGCGGAGTCGCTCGCCGTGGAGGCCGCCTCCTTGAGCGCGGACGAGTCGCCGTTGGAGACGGCGTCCCTGGCCTGCTCAAGCGCCGTGACCGCCTGCTCGGCGTCCGCCTTCGCCGTCCTGGCGGTGAGCGCCAGCGACGCGCCAAGGGCAACGACGAGCGCGACGATCACGCACGCCACGATCGCCACCACGCGACGGCGGTGGTGCCCGTGGGGATGGCGCCCGTGCCCCCTCCCCCTCGGCTCGTCAGACCCGCCAGTGGGGTTGGGAAGGAACCAGTTTGCCGGGGGCCTCTCGCCCGCGCCGTCGTCCCCCATTCCCGCGACGGGGGCATCGACACGAGCATCGCCTCGCTCGGAGCCACCGGAGGCGGAGACGTGCCTGCCCCCGTCCTCGCGGCTCTCCCCTGCATTAGAAAAGTGCTTGCTCATGACCAGCCAATCGTGTTGCACGGATACGACGAAGCGGCGGGGGACGGACCCCCGCCGACGTTCCACGACTCTTCAGCTTAGGACTTCTCGGCCAATCTGTCCTGGCAGTGCGGACGGCACCATCCAAATATGGCAGCGCCGCCTACGCAAACTGGCTCTTGTACAGCTCCGCGTAGGCACCGCCTGCCGCCAGAAGCTGGGCGTGGCTTCCCTGCTCCACGATGGTGCCGTGGTCCATCACCAGGATGAGGTCGGCGTCCACGATGGTCGAGAGCCTGTGGGCGATGACAAAGCTGGTGCGGCCCTCCATCGCCGTCTCCATGGCGTGGACGATCGCCTGCTCCGTGCGGGTGTCCACGCTCGAGGTCGCCTCGTCCAGGATGAGGATCGCCGGATCCACGAGCATGGCGCGCGCTATGGTGAGCAGTTGGCGCTGGCCCTGGCTTATCTCCTCCGCCTCGTTGGAGAGCATGGTCTGGTACCCCCTGGGCAGCGTGTGCACGAAGAAGTCCACGTGCGCCGCCTTTGCCGCCGCCACGACCTCGTCGTGCGTGGCACCGGGCCTCCCGTACGCGATGTTCTGTTCTATGGTCCCCTCGAACAGCCAGCTGTCCTGCAGGACCATGCCAAACTGGGCGCGCAGGTCGGAGCGGGCCATACGCCGGGTGTCCACGCCGTCGATGGTGATTCGGCCGCCATCCACCTCGTAGAACCGCATGAGCAGGTTGACGAGGGTGGTCTTGCCGGCGCCCGTGGCGCCCACGATCGCGACCTTCTGCCCCGGCTCCGCCACAAACGAGACATCGCGCATGAGCGGGCGATCGGGCGAGTAGCCAAAGCGAACGTGCTCGAAGGCGACCCTGCCGCGGACGGGGCTCGCCGGGAGCTCGGGCTCCGCCGGGTCGGGCTCGACCTCGTCCTCGTCCAGCAGGGCAAACACGCGCTCAGCGGCCGCAAGCGCCCCCTGCAGCATGTTCACCGTGAGCGAGAGCTGCGTGAGCGGCTCGGTCGCCTGGGTCACGTACTGAAAGAAGGCCTGGAACACGCCGACCGAGAGCCTTCCGGCGATGAGCATGGACCCCGCCATGATGCCCACGACCACCTGGCACAGCCGCGTGAGGAAGCGGATGGCGGGGCTGATGGCGTTGGTCACGAAGTCCGCCCGGGCGCTCGTACGCGCGAGGTCCTCCGAGCAGGCACGGATGTCGTCCAGGCTGTCGCCCTCGCGGCCAAACGCCTTGATCACCGCACGGCCGCTGTACGCCTCCTCCACCTTGCCCGTAAGGGTCCCCAGCGCCTCCTGGCGCCGTGACGCGATGGAGAGCGTGCGCGCCGCAACGACCTTGGTGAGGAGGGCGGACGCCGCCGCAAAGCAGCAGAACACCAGGGTGAGCACCACGCTGTACCTGGCCATCATCACGACGGCACCCACGAGCGTGACGGCCGAGATGATCAGCTGCATCACGCCGCGCTGCAGCACCTCGGACACTTTGTCCAGGTCGTTGGTGGCGCGGCTGATGGTATCGCCGGGCTGGTGTCGGTCGTAGTACGAGAGCGGCAGGCGCCCCAGCTTGGCCGAGATGAGCCCGCGAAGGCGGAGGTTGAGCCTCTCCGCAAAGCTCGACATCACGAAGGACTGCACGCTGTAGAAGGCCCACGACACGGTCCAGAGGGAGAAGAACGTCAGGATCTGCCTGCCGCCGTTCTCCATGGTCACCACGTAGTCCCTGCCCTGGGCAAAAGACTCCTGCACGTTCCTCCACACCAGGTCGACCACGTGGGCGCTGTAGGCGGGCGCAGCGAGGCTGAACGCAACGTACAGCACCGTCGCGATGGCGGACACCACGAGCCTCCAGCGGATGCCCCGGGCGCTCTCCCACAGGCGGCGCGCCGTCCCCATGGCGTCCGAGGGAACCTCGGAGTCGCCCTCCGCGCCCCCATCGGCGGGAGCGGCGCCGACCCGCTCGCCCTCGATGCCGTCGGGTGCCTTCCGCAGCTCGGCTGCTTTTTCCCTCTCGTCACTCTCCATCTGCCTCGCCCCCCTCCATCTGCTGCGACTCCACGATTGCCCGGTATGTCGGACATGTCCTTACCAGCTCGTCGTGCTTGCCCACGCCCGCCAGGCGGCCCTCGTCCAGAACAACGATCTGGTCGGCGTCGCGGATCGTGCTCACCCGTTGGGCGATGAGCAGCGTCGCCGCCCCTTCCAGCTCGCCCGAGAGGGCGTGCCTGAGCGCCGCGTCCGTCTTGAAGTCGAGCGCCGAGAACGAGTCGTCGAACACGTACAGGTCGGCCTTGCGCACCAGCGCGCGGGCGATCGCCAGGCGCTGCCGCTGGCCGCCCGAGAAGTTGGTGCCTCCCTGCGACACGCGGGCGTTCAGCCCATCCGGGAGCTCGTGCACAAACGACGCCTGGGCAACGTCCAGGGCGTGCCACAGCCGCTCGTCCGTCGCCGCCGCGTCGCCGTCACGCAGGTTCTGGGCGATGGTGCCCGAGAACAGCCACGCTCGCTGCGGAACGTACGAGATGCGGTCCCTCAGCTCGTGCTGCGACACGTCTCGCACGTCCCTGCCCAGGAACAGCAGCCTGCCACCCGTGGCGTCGTGGAAGCGCAGGAGCATCTTGGCGATGGTCGACTTGCCGGAGCCGGTGTTGCCGATGACCGCGGTAACCTCGCCCCTCCGGAGCGCGAAGTCCAGATTGTGCAGGGTGTCCTCGTCCGCGTCGCCAAAGCGGAAGCTGACGTGGTCAAAGCGGGCGACCTCCGCCGGCGCGTCGTCACCCGACGGCAGCTCTGCCGGGACTTCCGGATCCAGGATCACGGGCGTTGCCGAGAGGACCTGGGCGGCACGGGACAGGCAGGCAAGGCCGCGTGGCATCTGCAGGATCGCAAACTGCGCCATCATCATGAAGAACATGATGAGCATGGCGTACTCGATGAGGGCAGATATGGAGCCTATCTGCATGGCGTGCGCCCCCACCCGGTCGGCGCCAACCCACAGGATGGTGGACTCGACCACGTTCATGAGGAAGAACGTGGCGCAGTCGCAGGTGGAGAAGACCAGATTCACCCGGATGGCACGGTCCGCATACGACTCGAAGGTGGAGTCGAGCCGCTCGCGCTCGCGCGACTCCCTCCCAAAGGCACGGATGACGCGCACGCCCGTGATGTACTCTCGCAGGCGCACGTTCATGCGGTCGATGAACGACTGCAGCATCACGAAGATGGGGGCGGACCTCCACACCGCGAGCCCAAAGATCACCAGGATCACGAGGGTGACAGCCACCAGGAGGCGGCCCATCACGGGGTCGACGCCAAAGGCGAGCAGGATCGCCACCACGCACGTGACGGGGACCGGTCCCATCATGATGAACCCCATGAGCAGCATCTGCTGCACCACGTTGGCGTCCGAGAGCGTGCGCGTGATCATGGACCCCGTGCCAAACTTCTCGAAGTCCGAGTGGGCGAGGTCGAGCGACTTCTCGTACACCCTCACACGCAGGTCCCTGCCCACGTTGGCGGCAAACTTGGATGCCAGGTAGTAGGAGGCAATGCAGCCGCCCGACCCCACGACGGCGGCGACGAGCATGGAGACCCCATGCCCCACCAGGGCGTCGGTATCGTGCGCCGCGATGGCGGTGTTCACGAGCGCCGCGAGCTCGGTGGGGATGTACAGCATGCCCACGATGTCGCAGAGCAGCGTGGCCACCATGCCGGCGACGAGCCACTTGTACGGGGCAACCAGCTCGCGGAACAGCGCGAGTGCCGCCCGCCTGCCCTCACGGCCGATGGAGGCGGTTGCGACCTCCGCCTCCACGTCCCTCTCCCCCGCGCTCATCGGGCATCGACCTCCCCCAGGGCGTCGAACTCGTCCGACACCGCCGCGGCGAACTCCCCCACCAGGCGGACGAGCTCCGAGCGGTCCCTCTCCGCGAGCCTCTCGAACGCACGCTGCTCCGCAGCAAGGGCGGGCTCAACGCGCTCTGCCGAGAAGGCTCGGCCGGCATCGGTGAGGAGGGCGACCTTGTTCTTCCTGCTTCCCGGCTCAAATTCCAGGCTCACGAGGCCTTTTGACTCAAGCGAGCGCAGAGCCGAGTTGGCTGTCTGGGGCCGGATCGACAGGTCCCCCACGAGGCTGCGAACCGAGGCGCTGCCCCCTCCCACAACCACGCCGTACAGCACCCAGTAAGCGGATTCCGAGAGCCCGCAGCTGCGCGCGAACCGATAGTAGAGCTTGTCCGTCTCCCGATAGATGCAGTCCAGGTCGCGCACGGTGCAACCCGCGCGACTGCCGTTGGCGCCCACGCCCATCTCACGCTCCGTTGATACGAGTTCGGATGATTTCTCGCAAAACGATACGGAGGCGAGACGGGCGTGTCAACTGAGGGATGGAGGAAGGGCTACCCCCTGACCACGACCGTGCCGTCCTCGCGCACCTCGACCTGGTTGCCGTCGCGCACGCTCTCAAGGAACTCGTCGCCCAGGCCGTCCACCACGACCATGGGGTGAGACGTCCAGTTGCGGGCGAGGAATGCCCCCGCCGCGGCAAGGGCGTCGTGGATGCGGTGCGCCTACGAGACCAGCTGCTCAAGCGAGCATACTAACCAGCATTCGAGTTCGTAAGTGTTTAAGGATGGTTGCCGAGGGTCATCCATGGGGCCGTTGCGACGCCCTGTGCCGTGACGTCGTACGATGGTGGCGACGAGCGAAGGGAGACGCGCATGTGCCACCGCATGAACCCCCTCACCATGGACGAGGTGCGCAGGATCTGTGAGGAGCTGCAGGAGGGCGGTAGGGCGAGCGCACCCAGCCAGCCCGCGCGAACCCCTGATGCCTATCCCGGCACGCAGCTGCCACTCCTGGTTCCGGGTAAGGGCGGGGAGCTGGAGCCGGCACTTCTGACCTGGGGCTTCTCGCTTCCCGGACGAGACGGGCTGGTATTCAACACCCGCCTCGAGACCGCCCTGGAGCAGACGCGCGCCGGCCGCGGCATGTGGGCGGGCCCAATGGCAGAGGGGCGGTGCCTCGTCCCCGTGCACGGGTTCTACGAGTCGTGGACCCAGCCCAACGCTCCCGCACGGAAGGGAGATACACCCGAAGGGAAGGGTCGCAAGGGCAGGAGGCAGGTCCTCTTTCGCCTAGACGGGCACCCCGTGTTCCTTATGGCCTGCGTGCGGGCGGAGGACCGGTTCTCCGTGGTCACCACGGTGCCCAACTCAACGGTGTTCCCGGTGCACAACCGCATGCCACTCGTGCTGGGACGGGGAGAGTCGCAGCGCTGGCTCAACGGCGACTTTGCCGGCCTGGCAAATCGGGGCTCGATCAAGCTCACGTCCGAATTGGAGAGTTGAGAGTAAACGCCCACTCTGTTGTCTCGCTTCCCCATGGCGCAGAAAGCCTCGCGTGAGCACCTTTCCCTGGGAGCAATGGTCGGCGTCTCTGCGTTTCCGCAGTTGGCAACATATCAATCGCTGAACGTTATCAGCAGCAAGCCTCCCGACCCATCCGTCATAGTCCCGACCCATCCGTAATAGAGAAGTACTTGCGTGAGCCGTACTCTGCCAACACGATCCCCGATGAAGGGACAGATGGCAGCAAACTCCCGAAGCGAGCACTTTCCCGCGGGGGCAGCCCCCAGGAACCGGGACAGATTGACGTTTTCCCAGTTAAGAGGGGCCAGCGGAGATGCCATCCCCCCAATCCATGGCAGCAAACTCCCGAAGTGAGCACTCACATCGAGCTTCCGTTGCCATGGTTCCCGTCTCAATGCCAGACCAAGACCATCCAGAAGAGCTCAGAGGAGGGCAGTGGTCACAATCCACTGGTCTCGGCTGCGGGAACATGTCCCCTTTCCTCTCTTTGACTTCGGGCCCTTCGCTCCGCGCCGAGGCTAGAGCCCAATGTTCTCTTTGGCGGGCGAACGTCTGCGAAAGGGCCCATTGAGGGGATGGAAGGGGGCAGGGCAGGATAACACGCCCCTGCAATCCGCGGCAGGGATTCCGGTGCTCCGATGCGAGGGCAGGCCGCACGTGCTAGGACATCCAGGGCGTCTTCCGAATGGCGATTCCGAGCTGCTGCTGTCGGAGACCCGCAACGGTATGACCCCCTGTCGGAAACCGCATGCCGTGTGTACACGCGGGAGAGACTTTCTGACAGCGTCAGTATCCCCGACGTCTCACCAACAGGGACAACACAATGGAAGGAAGGACCTCCGTCAGAAACCTCGTGGTGTGTGTACACACGGGACGAACTTTCTGACATCAAGAGGGTCTGGAGGGATAATCCTGTCATCAATCCCGCAGAGCGTGTACACATGGGGTGCGCTTTTTGACAAGGACGCAGTCCAGATGCGACTCCATAAGGGGCAACGCGCCGCTGAAGAATATCCCATGTCAGAAATCACGTACCGCGTGTACACACGAGATGGACTTTCTGGCATGAGGAGTCACCGATGCATGCGAGGTCTACCCGTCTCGTCGGGGACGCACCCTCCCCTTCTTTTACCTTGAAGACCCTCCGGCTGACGATTGGATACGAGCCCTCGCCTCGGTGGGTCGTCAGGGGGCATTGCCCGCACGGCTGGTCCGAGCCCACCAAGCTGGGGCCGACCGCGCTCATGAGGAGCGAGGGCCGAACCCGTTAGATCTTTCCCCTGAAGAGCGGGATGCGACGTACGAGCCACGTGATTGCGATCGAGCCCAGGACGCCGGTCACGAAGATCGCGACCTGCACCAGCGGAAACGGCCACTCCATGGGATGCCCCAGCAGGATGATCACATGCCCGAACAGCGGGTGGATAACGTAGATGCCAAAGCTGTAGTCTGCCAGCAGGGCCACGACCGGGTGCGTCTCCACGGGACGGTCGAGCCAGCGCTTGAGTGCGAGAAACACCATCGCCGCATAGGGCAGCATGAAGGCATGCTCGGGCAGCACGACTCCGGCGCCCGCATCGTCGGGCAGCGCGTAGAGCACCATGCAGGCCACAACAGAGACGAGACCAGCTGCCACGACGCCACGACTCAGCCGGCCATAGCGGTGAAGCCAGTATCCTGCCAGGTAGTAGACGAGCGCGTACGGCAGCGAGGAGAGGTACACGAAGTACTCTCCGCTCAGCACGTTCACGGTGTGGACCACGCAGTGCATGGCCCACAGCCCCACGATCACCCAGCCGAGCTCCCTCCTGGAGGCTCCCGCGACGAACGGCCTCACCAGCGGGGTCAGGAGGTAAAGGTCGATGAGGGCGTACAGGAACCAAAGGTGATCCCAGGTGTCACCCGAGAGAAGCTCGACCACGGCGGCGCCCAGCTGGGCAAGCCCCAGGGCGTGGTCGTCGAAGGCCTGCTCCATGAGGCAGAAGGCAAGGCCAAAGGTGAGGAGCACGAGGGCGAGGCGCCACACGTGCCTCCCGACCTTGCGCCATCCCATCTGCCGCTCCGGATCGAGCAACAAGGCACCCGAGATCATGAAGAACACCGGGACCGCCCAACGCGTGAGAGGGACAAGGATCTCCGCCTCCACGAACAGGGACGTGGCATGGGCGTCCGAGAGGGACTGTGACAGCGCACACGCAACCTGCACGTGCAGCGCAACGATGGCCAGGGCGCCAAGCGCCCTGGCCCACTCGAAGTACCCTATCTTCCCCTGCGACGACGCCACGAGACCGAAAGCTACGCCTGCTCGCGCATCTTGACGAACTCCTCGACCTCATCCCAGCGAGGCATGGTCTCCTGCGCCCCAACGCGGGTGATGCAGATGGCTGCCGCCGCGGAGGCGTACTTCATGGACTCCTCGAGGGTGCCGTCAAAGGCGAGGTGCGCGACCAGCTCGCCCACGTAGGCGTCTCCCGCCGCGGTGGTGTCGACAACCGAGACGTGATAGGCGGGAACCTTGACCAGCTTGCCGTCGATCACAGTCGCGGAGCCCTGCGAGCCCAGCGTGATGACCGTGCTGCCCACGCCGCGCTCGGCAAACCAGTCGATCGCCTCCTTGATCGAGCCATCGTTCATCGGCGCGATGCCGCAGATGGAACGGCACTCGGTCGCGTTGACGCACAGGAGGTCGAGCGAGGGGTACAGGTCGAGCGGCAGCGACTGCACGGGGGACGCGTTGAGCACCGTGTACAGCTCGTTGCGCTTGGCGCACTTGATGGACTCGAACGTGGCGTCGGGGTCGCAGCCCAGCTGGGCAAGGAAGATGTTCCCGCGCTGGCCAAGCCCGTGGATGGCGGCTCGGACCTCGGCGTAGGTCATCTTGTAGTTGGCGCCGGGGTCGGTGACGATGGTCTTGTCCCCCTTGGCACGCGTGATCAGGGCGACGCCCGTCGCGGCGCGGCGCGTGATGCTGACGTTCATGGGAGAGACGCCGTGCTTCGTGAGCGCGGCGACGATCTGGCGGCCGTACTGGTCGTCTCCCACCTTGCCCACCATGAAGGTGTCGGCGCCCATGCGGGCGCACTCGACGGCCTGGCAGGTGCCCTTGCCACCGGGGGTCATGAGAAGGCCCCCTCCCGTGATGGTCTCCCCCCTCTTGGGGAAGTCGTCGCACTCGACTGAGATGTCCATGTTGAGGCTGCCGAAAACGATAACCTTTGCCATCCTGGTCCTCCTTGCCCTACTGCGTCTCGATGTCCCCGCTCATCATCCGATCGTACATCGCCTGGTTTGCCGCAAGCTCCTCCGTGTCGTCGAGAGGCTCGAGCGAGCCGTCCCCGTACCTGCGCTCCAGCGCGCGCGACAGCAGGTAGTCCGCCACGCCCGGGTTCTTGGGAAGCAGCGGCCCGTGCACGTAGGTGCCCACGACGTTCTTGTACAGGCAGCCCTCGAACCCCGAGGTGCCGTCGTTCCCGTTTCCGTACGCGACGCGCCCGAGCGGCTCCACGCCGTCGCCCAGGTAGGTGCGCCCGCCGTGGTTCTCGTAGCCCACGATGACGTGGGGGCAGATGCGGCTCTTGACCGCAACGTTGCCAATCAGTCGCGGAGCCCCCCGCTCGGTGCGGAGGTCGACGAGCGAGAGGCCAGGGAGCTTCTCGTCCCCCATGGCGTAGCTCTCGCCCAGCAGCTGGTAGCCGCCGCACACGGCTGCGAGCACGCCACCGTCCTCCACAAACGCTGCGAGCTCGTTGCGCACACCCAGGAGCTTCTCGCACACGATCCTCTGCTCGCGGTCGGTCCCGCCCCCAATGAACACCAGGTCCACGTTGGAGAAGGACGGGGTGTCGTCCACGTGGACCTCCATCACGTCGGCGCCGAGCCCACGCCACTCCAGGCGCTTGCGCAGCACCAGGATGTTGCCTGAGTCGCCGTAAAGGTTGAGGAGCTCGGGGTACAGGTGCGCGATGCGGACCCTGCGCCCGCTCGATGCACCTCTTGTGGCGTCTGCCCTTGTGACCTCAGCGCTAGGCATCCTTGCCCCCCAGTCTCTCGAGCTCAGCCTTGGTGGGGAAGAGCGCCGAGTAGTTTGTGAGCACGTACAGCGGGTGCGACGTGGGAATGTCGCCCATCCTGCCCAGCGCCTCCGCCACGGAGCGCGCGATGGACGCGTCAATGCCCGCGTACTTCAGGCGTACCTGGACGTCGCCGGCGCGCGTGCCACCCGCAAAGACCCTGAGCCCGGGGCGTCCCACGAGCCTCTCGAAGTCCACGTCCCAGATCCACGAGACGTCCGTGCCGTCGTTGGGGTGGTCGTTCACCAGGATGAAGACGCCCTTCTCGCGCGGGTCCTCCTCCATCAGGCTGATGTTCTGGTTGAGGCCGGTGGGGTTCTTGGCCAGGTTGAGCACGACCTCCCTGCCGCCAATCTGGAAGTGCTGCAGGCGGCCGTTCTGCGGGTGGTAGTCGTCAAGGGCCCGCTGGAACGTCTGCGCGTCCACGCCGGCGAGCGACGCCGCCGCGTAGGCCGCAAGCAGGTTGTAGACCATGTAGATGCCACCGAAGTTGGCGGAGACCCTAACGGGCGCCTTCTCTCCCCTGCGCGTTACGTCAAACGAGACGCCCGTGCGGTCCGCCTTGACGCCCGTTGCCACAAAGTCGAGCTCCGGGCGCTGGAAGTCGCCGTTGGGGCACCGGAACGATCCAAGCTGAGCGTAGCTGCGGTAGTCGTACTCAAGCTCGGCGCCGCAGCGCTGGCAGAAGCGGGCCTCGGGCACGCGGTCGGGCCGCTGGTGCAGGTCCTCCCCTATGCCAAACGCGAGGACCTTGGTCCCCGCGGCAGCGGCCCGATAGGCGACCCCAACGCACAGCGGGTCGTCGCCGTCGACAACGAGCGTGGTATTGGGCGAGGCCGCCAGCGCACGCACGATGGTGTCCTGCACGCGGTCGATCTCGCCCGCGCGATCCAGCTGGTCGCGGAAGAGGTTGAGGAGGACCAGGTACGTGGGTTTGAGCGCCGGGAGGATGTCGATGGTGGAGAGCTCGTCCGCCTCCATCACCGCCCAGTCAGCCGACGACCCGGGAAGGAGCGCCGAGGTGACCCCCGGGGCCATGTTGGCACCCACGCGATTGCAGAGGACGGAGTTGCCCGCCGCCTCCACCGCAGATGCCAGCACGTTGTTGGTGGTGGTCTTGCCGTTGGTGCCGCACACCACGATGGAGCCGCACCGGAGCTTGCCGGCGAGCTCGCCCATAAGACCGGGGTCGATAGCGAGGGCGACCCTGCCCGGCAGCTGCGAGGCGCTGCGGTGCAGCACGCTCCCCAGCGCCCAGTGGGTGAACCTGCCCGCCCCGGTTGCGACGGCGCTTCTCAGCCCCATGCTACTCTCCGTCTGCCTGCGGTTTGGCCTCCGCCTCGTCGCCAGCGGTGGAGACGCCCTGCTCCTCGTGCTTGCCCTGCTCGTACTCCTCGGGCGTGAGGACGTCCTCGATCCTAAGGTTGACGCCCGCGACCTCCAGCCCCGTCATGCCCGTGACCTGCTTGACCACGGTGCGCTTGACGTCTTCGAAGACCTTGGGCGCATAGGCGCCGTACTCCATGAGGACCGAGATGTTGACCTTGACCGCCGAGTCCGGCGTGACCTCCACGGTGACGCCCTTGCGGGGGTCCGTGGCGCCAAAGGCGTCCTGCACGCGGTTGAGCCAGCCGCCCTTCATGCCGATGACACCGGGGACGTCGCGCATCGCGATGGCGACGATCTTCTCGATGACGCCGTTGGAGAAGGTGAGCGAGTCCTCCGAGTCAAGGTCCTCGTCACCCTCGGGGTCGCGCGAGACGATGTCAACGCCGTGCTCCCCCGAGTCGCCCGCCGTCCCGTCCGACGCGGTCGCGTCGGTGGGCAGCGCCTCGTCGCGAAGGACCTCCTCGGCCGCATCGCCCTTCGCGGCGACCGTGTTCTTGTCTTCAGCCATGTGGACCCCTCCCGTGGGTATGTGCGGCGCCCGCAGGCGCACTACCTGTTATCTGAGAAGAACCTGCTAATTGCCCTGACCACCGTGGTGTTGCCGTCGGCGTACTGGCCAATCGCCACGCCAACGAGCACGCAGATCACGATGAAGAGCGTCTTCCAAAACCCGATGGCGAACACCAGGATGGCCACCACCAGGCCGCAGATGCCGCCGAACACCGCGTGCTCGTGTCCCGGGAAGCTCTGCCTAAACCAGCTGCGTGCCGCAACCGCGAAGTCGCGCGGGGACGACTTGGGAGCGTCCTTCCCCGTGGTGGCGTCCGTCTCGCCCGCGGATTCCCGCCGAGGCTTCCCCGCACCCGCAGGCACATCCGCGTGGGGCGCCTCCTCGTCCGGTCGGGCCTCCTCAACGCTGAGCCTGGGACCAGTCTCTGACATCACTGCTCCCCTCCCATCTCGTCCTCGTCACCACCGCGGTCCGCCCTGCCCATGGGGACCACGATCTCTCCCGTCGGCTCCGGCGCGGGCTCCGGACGAACCTGCGTGGGCTCCTCTCCCGAGGTGCCTGACTCCTGCCCGATGGTGGGTGTCGGGTCGCCCGCCGCCGGCTGAAACGAGGTGTCCGTCGCCAATGGCTCGACCTCCTCGCCCTCATACTCGTCCGCCTCCAGGAACTCGATGCCCACGGAATCCACGTTGTCGCCGCAGACGGTCATCAGGCCCGAGACGAGCCTGTCGTGCAGCTCGCCGCCCGCTGCGACAACGTCGACCGTGCGAGTTGGCTGGATGCGAACCGATACGCGCACGTGGCCGCGCTTCTTTGCCTTCACGCGCACCCTCTTGGCAACGAACCTTCCGTCGTCCTCAACCACGTGGCGCGCCTGCGAGGCTATGGCGTCGCGCGTGACCGTGATTTGGTCGCCGCCCTCGCGCGAAACAGTGACCGTCTTGCGATTGCGCGTGAAGAGCGCGCGGAGCAGGCACACGAGCAGCCCCACCCCCGTGATCAGAACCAGAACCTGGAGTATCTGAAAGTACCAGTCCTCGTTGATGAGAGAAGCCGCCTCAACCGTCCATGGGCCAACCCACGGCAGGCAGAGGGCAGCGAGCGCCGCCAGTCCCGCAACTCCAAACACGAGCAGGCAGAGACGCTTGAAGATACCCATTCCCTCGACCTCCGGATCCGCCTGGGACAACCTCGTACGCGCGCGGACCAATCGCACCGGTCGCGCTCATACCCATAAAGGATACCCCTAAGGGGAGCCACCAACTCCACCGCCACGAGTTCTGCCATGTGTGCCGCGTGACGCCCTCCCGTGTCTGCCAACCCGCAGGGTCAGGCGAATGGTAGAGATGACCTTCATCGTGAACACGAAGCCCAATCTCCTACAATCCCATTCCAACACCAGCTGGTAAGCCATCTGAAGTCAGGAAATGGGAGAAGGCTGGCCAGGTTGAACGGGGCAGTCATCGGGGTGGGCTTGCCCCGGGGCCCATCCGCGCGACCCGTTGACGTCAGGGCGTCGCCAGAAAGTGCATCCCGTGTGTACACACGGGGCGTGACTGTAGGCAGGACCATCCCTCGCGGGTGGACGGATGCCAGAAAACCCATCCCGTGTGTACACACGGTACGTGGTTTCTGACAAAGGTCCGTCGTAGCACAGTGTTCCCCCAGTTGGTGGGGCATTCAGGCCTCAGTGCCGCCAGAAAGTGCGTCCCGCGTGTACACGTTGGACGTGCTCTCTGATATGGACCCAACCATTGCGGTCCGCGAGCAGCGGGGACGCGGAGCCGCAGGCCTGGAAGCCGGATATGCGCGTTTTCGCTGGGGCAGTCTCCTTCCGACAATCTATCTGATCTTACGTTTGCGCAGTTGAAAGGACCAGGTGACCCCTTGGGCCTCAGCGAGTGGCAGGGGAAGCCCGATGTGAGTGCTCATTTTGGGAGTTTGCAGCCAAGACCAGGCCCCCTGGGTGGCCAGGCGGACTCCAGCCACGGGCAACCTCGTCGTCGCCGCATCAACCTATCGGACGGCGTGCTTCCCGGCGGGACCGCTGGCTGCCGGCTCGTCCGGGTCCGTCTCCCATTGCCCACAGCGCTTGAGCAGAGCCATCCTCGCAACCACGTAGCGGCGCTCGGTCGCGGCGCCCAGCGCATGGGAGAGGGACGAGGCGATGCCGCTTCCCAGCGTGGACAGGAGCACGTCCACGGCGACGACCGCGCCCGCGACCAGGAGCACGACGTGCGCCGGGCCCTCCGGCTGCGAGAGTCCCGTCCCCACCAGCCAGAGGGCGAGTGGCAGCACCAGGATGCCGTACAGCTGGGTCTCGACCAGGGTCGAGAGCGCGGAGCGGTACGCGCCCTTGCGCCGGATGTCCACGTGGACCCTGGTCTGGTAGCTCACGAGTCCGTTGATTGCCTCTCGCAGGGCGGACGACACATTGCCTGTAAGGGCCTCGTAGGCAAGCAGGTAGGTGGGGTAGATCGCAGCAGCGGAGAGGTGCGCCCACGCCAGGGGGTCCAGGCCGGGAATCTCCTGGTGCCCGGGCGTCCCGGACCCCAGGAGCGGGAATGTCCTCCACCACAGCAGGGCGAACAGCGCCACCAGGACAAGGCGTAGGAGGACCGGGCCGAGAAGGACGCGCCTCAGATCGTGCCCCTGCGCGTCGGCGGCGGCGTCGGCCCTCCCCACGGCGGAGCTGCCGCGCGCGTTGCCGTCCTGGTCCCAGAAGAGGCTGTCGTCGACCTGGGTGCGAGCGACCCTCTCCCCCGTGGGCGAGAAGTGCACGCCGTCCCCGCGCGAGGGGTCAGCTCCCACGAGGTCGCGGTGCACGACTTTGACGCCACTATCGAACAGGGGCTTGAGCGTGGCATAGGCCTTGTTGACCCGCGTCATCTGCTCCTGCGCCTCGCTCGCGGGGATGCCGTTGCGCTCCGCGTTGTCGGGGTGGAAGCGGCGGGCTAGCTGCGTGAGGTGCCTGCGGAGCTCCCCCTGGTCGTAGCGCTCGGGGAGGCCGAGGACCTCCTCCGCCTCTGCCTGGGTCATGTCCTGCCTCAAACGGTCCCTCCTTGTGACAGGGCGGCGACCCGAAGGCCACCGCCCTGATCTACCTCAATTTCGTGCGCACAAAGTCGCGCCCGATGAACCCTAGTCCTCGTCGAGTTGCTCGGCGACCTCGTCGGACACGCTCATGGTGCTGTAGACGTTCTGGACGTCGTCCAGCTCCTCCAGGCGGTCGATGAGACGCTGGACCTTCTTGGCGTCGTTGAGCTCGAGCTGCGTGGGGGTGGTGGGGACCATCGTGAGCTCGGAGCCCTTGACCTCGATGCCCTGGTCCTCCAGGCCCTTCACCACGTCGTTCATCTTGTCGTACGCGGTGTAGACGATCCACTGGTCGCCGGCATCCTCGTAGTCCTCGCCCTCGGCCTCGGCGACGGCCATCATGAACTCGTCCTCGTCGGTGGCGTTGTCCTTGTCGGGAACCTTCTTGTCGTCGCTGTGGATGACCTTCTCCACTGCGATGGAGCCCTTGCGCTCAAACTGGAACGCGACGGAGCCGGAGGTGCCCAGGTTGCCGCCCGCGTGCGTGAACGCGGAGCGGACGTCGGCCGCAGTGCGGTTGAGGTTGTCGGTCAGGCACTCCACGTACAGGGCAACGCCCGCGGGGCCGTAGCCCTCGTAGGTGACCTCCTTGTACACGGCGGCGTCGGCACCGGCGCCAAACGCCTTGTCGATGGCTGCCTTGATCTTGGCGTTGGGCATGGAGACCATGCGGGCGCGGGCGATGGCGGCGGCAAGCGTCGCGTTGTTCTCGGGGAGCGGGTCCCCGCCAACGCGAGCGGCAACGGTGATGTTGCGCGACATCTTGGAGAAGAGCGCAGAGCGCTTCGCGTCAATCGCAGCCTTCTTATGCTTGGTGGTAGCCCACTTAGAGTGTCCGGACATGCATGTCTCCTTCGAGTGACGGAACAAACGCAATGATGTTACTATACGCGCCCGCGCTGGGCAAGAAGGCCTATCATCCGCGTCTCTTCAAGTCAAGCACTTACTTTTCGGGTCTCCCGCAAACCCGACGCTACGAGGCCGCGACCTTGGTGAGGCTGAGCCTCTCCTCCAGCGCCGCCCACAGCTTGTCCGACCCCGAGGTGGTGGGGTGGCACTGGTCGGCGTTGAAGTCGCTGGTGCCCACCTGCAGGGCGTCGTAGAGCGACACGTGCTCGTACCCCTGCTCCTCGCAGATCTGGGTGAGAGCCTGGTCAATCTGGTCCATGCCATACAGGTTGGTGGCGTCGGTCCTCTGGTTGTTGGGCGGCGAGACCACCACGAGGTGCCTGCACTTGGATGCAGCCGCCGCGAGGGCCTGGGTGGCGTACTCGCGGAACGACGAGACGGGCTCCTTGGCGGCGTCGTTGGTCCCCAGCATCACCACGATCACGTCGGCGCCGTCACCCAGCCAGGCCTCGGGCTCCTCGGCCAGGTACTGCATGCGAAAGCCGCTCACGCCCGCGTTCACGAAGGTGCCCACGCCGTGCGCGGTGGCCCACTCGCGGAAGTCGTTTGCCCAGCACCGCACGCTCTCGGGCGTCTCGTAGTAGGTGCCGAGCGAGCCTGAGTAGGCCACGACCTGGGTGGTTGCCGCCTGGTCGTACCCGTCGCAGCCGTAGCCGGCGGTGATGGAGTCGCCCACAAGGCGAATCGACGACACCTTGCCCGCCTGGATCATGCCGGCAAGCGAGCTCTGGTCGAGCGACGACGTCGACGAGCTGTCGGGGGTCGCCTGCGAGTCGGGCGCCGACGCCTTGGACGAAGCCTCCGTGCCACCCTCGGATGCCGGAGCCGCGCCGTTTCCGCCGCACCCGCGCGCCTGCAGGGCGACGACGACCGCCACCGCAGCAATCGCGACCACTGCCAGCGGGACGAGCCACCGGCGGCGACGCCCGTCCCCTCTCCCCGACGCATTCTGATGCGTTTGACGCATGTGACGTGCCATGTTCCCCCTCACCTATCCCTCTCCCTCCGCGGGCGACGCCCTGCGCTCGCGCGGGTCGAGCCCGTACTTTGCGACGACCCTTTGTATGGACCTCCTCCAAGGGACCCAGATCGCGACGAGAAACGCGACCGTCGCAACGCCGTGGACCACGTCGAGCGGCAGTCCCGCACCGTAGGCGAGCAGCACCCCCTGCCAGGTGAGGGGGCGCACGAAGCCCAGGCAGTACCAGCCGTTGAGCAGCAGCCCGTACAGCAGGGCGCTCGCGAACCCGTAGGCGTAGAGGACCCAGCCCCTGCGAAGCGCGCCGTGGTCGGACAGCACGCCGGCGAGGTAGCCCACCAGGCCCCAGGCGTACATCTGCCACGGGGTCCACGCGCCCTGCCCAAAGAAGACGTTGGAGGCAAGGGCCGCAAGCGCCCCCACCATGAAACCGCTGCGCCTGCCCAGCACCGAGCCAGCGACGATGGCGATGGCAGAGACGGGCTTGACGTCGGGGATCGGGGCAAAGAGCACCCGCCCCACGGCGGCCACGGACCCCAGGACCACGGTGGGCATGAGCTGCCGTAGCGTTGGCCTCGACGCCTCGTAGCTCGCAAACATGAGCAGGACCGCAAGCGTCGTGACGAGGAGCGTGAGCACGGCGGTTGCCTCCACGTCCAGGACGGCGCAGACCGCCATCGAGACGGGCACCGCAACCAGAGCGAGCACCTCCACGACCGCGGGCAGGCCGACCGCCTCCCCGCCGCCACGCATCCGTCGCGCCACGAGCTCCTCCCCTCTCACCCCGTCGGTTCCGTTCCCCCATAGTGTCGCACGTCCCCCTCCCCGGCAATGCCGTCCGCCGCCACCAAACGTCGACCGCCCGCCAGAGCGGTGCGGGGATGCGGCCGCGCGAGCGATACATTGGGGACAGGCAAAACCAAGCAACCGTGCGATCGGGGAGGGGCACCATGTTCTACATTGGGAACTTCAACTACGACGATGCCAACGACTCGGCTGAGAACTACTGCCTGATGCCCGTGATAGTGCAGGCGGACGACCCCGAGGACGCGCTCTCGAAGATGGCGGAGATGTTTGAGGACGTGAGGTCCAAGTCCGACCTCCTGGACGGCGCGGGCGAGATCTACCTGGACTCCCTGATCGAGCTGGAGCAGATCCCCACCGAGCCGCTGCTGACCCAATGGACCAAGATCGTTCCCGCCGTGGACGGGCTGAGCATGGTGAGCGCCGTGCTTCCCACCGAGGACTCGGCGGAGGCGGCGGAGGCCTACAGCTGGCAGAGCGGGGACGCCCAGGCAGACGACGACTCGGATGAGGAGGAAGGCGAGGAGGAGCCGTTCCTCACCTTGGAGTAGCCGGGCGAGAGGGGCAGCGCCCGTCGTCGCGGCTCACAGCCACGACTGCGCAAAGTACTCCCCCGTAGCCTGCGTGCAAGCCTCCTGGCCGTCGAACAGCAGCGTCACCGAGTCCGCGACCGCCCGCACGAACGCGAGGTCGTGCGTCGAGAGCAGGACCGTGGTCCCTCGCCCCCGCTCCTCCCTGAGCGCACGGGCGAGGGACCTTCTTGCGGCGAGGTCGAGCCCCTTGGTCGGCTCGTCCAGCAGCATGAGCGCGGGGTGCGCGAGCGCGAGCTTGGCGTAGGCAAGCAGCTGCTGCTGTCCCCCAGAGAGGTCGTAGGGATGCCGTGGGAGGAGCTCCTCTCCCATGCCCATCTTGTCGAGTGCGGCCACCGCCTCGTCGCGACCATAGCCCACGTTGCGGGACCACTCCATCAGCTCCTCCAGCACGCTCTGCTGCGACAGGAGCGCCTTTGGGTTCTGTGGCAGCAGCACCTGGCTGCCGCGGAGCCAATTGCGCACGCGTCCCCGCTGGGGACGTCCCACGCCCGCCACAAGTGAGAGGAGCGTCGTCTTTCCGCTGCCGTTGCCACCCACGATGGCGCGGGTCTCTCCCCCGGAAACCGAAAGGTCGAGCCCGCGCAGCACCCAGTCGTCGTCCCGACCGTAGCGAAACCACGCGTCGCTCGCCTGGACCTGGGTCGCCCCAAGCGTGACGGCGGGGAGCGGCCCCTCGGCCAGGTCGGGCTCATCTCGCAGCGCGTCCGGCGAGACCTCTCGGAGGGCGCCACCCTCCATCGAGACCGCCACGTCCGCGTAGTCCACGAGGGGGCGGGGGTCGTGCGTGGCAACCACCACGGTCACGCCGAGCTCGCGGTTGACGCGGAACAGCAGGGACGCGAAGTTGCGCTCTGCAACGGGGTCGAGCATGGACGTGGGCTCGTCGAGCAGCAGCAGGCGTGGGCGCATCACCAGCACCGAGGCGAGCGCAAGCACCTGCCGCTGGCCCCCCGAGAGCTCGGAGCACTCGCGCCGGAACCAGGGGCCCATGCCCAGGAAGTCGCAGGTCTCGGCCACCCTGCGCCGCATTGTGTCGCGGGGCACGCACAGGCTCTCGAGCCCAAACGCCATCTCGCGCCACACGGAGTCGCACACGATCTGCCCCTCGGGGCTCTGGAACACGTACCCCACGGTGCGTGCGCTCTCCCTGGGGTCCGCGGCGATGCGGTCCAGCGGCTTGCCGAAGAGGCTGATCGAACCCTCCCGCGTCCCGACGGGTGCCAGCTCGGGCTTCGCCAGCCTGAGGAGCGTGGTCTTGCCGCAGCCGGTGGGCCCAACCAGCAGGCAGAACGCACCCTCCGGGATGGCCAGGCCCACGTGCCGGAGCACCCAGTCCGTCTCGCCACCATCCGTTCCCGGATAGGCAAACGAGAGGTCGCGCACCTCCAGAGCATTGCACAGACCCGCCATCGTCACCCCAGCCTCGCCCATCGCGCCCGGTCAACCAGGGTGATCGCGGTGGGCGCTGCCGCGAGCACGCAATAGGGAAGGTACCCCAGCCACGGGACCAGGGTGGGCATGGACGGATAGAAGCGCCACTCGGAACAGGCCTTCCATGCGAGAACGGCGCTCCCCAGCGCGAGCAGGGCGAGACAGGCGGCGGCAAGCGCGTCACGCGCGCGCAGGGCCTCCCGCTGGTAGCTGGTCCTCTTGCCCATGGCACCCCAGCCTCGGGCCCGCATGGAGTCGGACCTCTCCACCGAGTCCTCCAGCGCCCAGCCCAATAGCACGCCGGTCATCCGGACGCGGCCGGCCTTCCCGCCGGAGGACGGACCCCCGCCGGCGGTGCAGGCGTCGAGCGTTGAGCCCACCTCGCGCGACCGCGCCAGCAGCTGGGGGACGAGCCGCCCCGCCATCGAGAGCATGAGCTGCACGGTGGGGAGCGGTCCCCCTCCCAGGCCGAGCAGGCGGTCCGCCGAGAGCACGCGCGACGCGCACTCGATCCAGAGCAGGGTCGAGACGAGAGTCGCCCCCATGCAGGCGCCGTACGCCAGGCTCTCGGCGTGCACCTCCACGGGGCCCACGACCAGGAGCGTCGTGACCCCGGAGCGCACGAAGATGGGGTTTGCCAGGCACACCAGGGCAAGGAGCGGGAGCTGCCACCTCAGTCGCTCGGCTGTGAGACGCGGGCCCAGGCAGCAGAGCGAGAACGAGATGGCCCCGGCGAGCGAGACGAAGGAGAGGACCGGCTGGATGGCAAACATCGACACCAGGAGGGTCCCCGCGAGGCAGGTCGCGGGGACCAGGGGGTGCGACCCCTCGAAGGCCACGTGCCGGCGAGACAAACGGGCTGCCATCGCTACACGTAGCTCCACGTGACGACGTCGCCGTCGTGGACGGTGCACTCGTCGCTCATGACCGAGGGCATGGAGCCGTTGACCGCGTAGGTCCAGCCGTGCGAGGCGTCCTGGGCCAGGCCGTTGATGCCGTACACCCAGGTTCCCGAGCCATAGGGGTTGGCACCGGCGCTCACCGAGGCGCCCGTCGCGAGGAGGGCGGCGTACGCCGTGGAGCCGGAGGCGACGCTCACCCTCTGCGAGCTACCGCCGATGGACACCGTGACAGAGATGGTTGAGCTGGACGAGCCGCTGGCAGCCGTTCCCGACGGGGAGGACGACGCTCCACCAGACTGGGAGCCGGACGCAGAGGCACCAGACTTCGACGCGGAGGACGAGCCGGTGCCCTGGGAGACGACCTCGCCCCTCCCACCCGACGAGAGGGTCACCGTGCCGTCGACCGTGGCGTCGCTCCCGTCCGGGAGGGTCGGTGCCTCTCCCGAGGTCCGGGGGAACGACGGCGAGTCCAGGCCGGCGTAGGTCTTCTCCGATATGAGGTAGCCCTTGGATGCCGCGAGCAGCTTGTCGAGAGCGCCGGAGGCCTTTGCGTCTCCCCCAACGCACAGTACCATGCGGATGACGCCGTTGTCGTCCTCGGTGATCCAGGTGAGCGTGGAGACGGACACGCCCCTCCCCCGCACCCATTCCGCGAGGGCCGCGGCACGCTCGGCCGTGCGAGTCACCAGGCTAGCCGGGTCGTCCGAGCTCCTCTCCTCCACCCAGACTCCGTCTTTCGCAATCACCACGCGGGCGTCGTCGGGCGAGAGGGACACGTCGTCCGAGCCAAAGCGGAGGGTTCCCAGAGCAGATAGGATGTCGTCGCCCGTGACGCTCGAGGTCTTGGTGGCGGTGGAGGTGGATGGCGCCGAGTCGGACGCCGAGCTGTCCGCCGGGGAGGGCGAGGCGACGCTGCTCCCCGCCGAGAGGAACGCGAGCGGGTCCCTGCCGTTGACGTACTCCCCCATGCTCCAGGCGCAGAAGGCGATCACGAGGGCGGCGGCAACCGCCAGGACCACCCGTGCCGCGTTGGGGCGACGTCCGCCGTTCCCGCCATCCGCTGGGGTTTGGGCCGGGGTGCCGGCACCCCTCTCCCCCGTGGCCGCGGTGTTGACGTTAAGGTCTGCCATGTCCTAGTCCTCCCTGCCGTTGCGCCTGCGCGCCAGGAGCGCGAGGACGAGTGCGATTGCCCCGAGTGCCATGCCCACGATGGGCCAGATGGGGAGGGTCCGCGCGGGGCTTGCGGACCCGTTGTCGCTGCCCTGGGACGCGGGCTTGTCAGTCACGGTCGTGGTGATGCGCTGCTCCCCGGCGAGCGTTGAGGACTCCACGCCGTCGAGCAGTGAGAGGGCACGCCCCTGGACCTGCGTCGACGTTGTCGGCACCCCCGAGCGGGCGGAGATTCCAGCGGTGTCCCGCGAGGCGGAGGCACCTGACGTCCCGGGCGCTGTCCCCTTGGTGGAACCCGACGCCTTGGGACTGGTCGACCCACCCGTCGTGCCGCCAGACGTGGAGCCGCCGCCCGACGGCTTGGGGGGCGCCTGGGGCTCGGGCTGCTCCGGAAGGGTGCTCCCCGAGAGGATCTTGAAGAGGTAGCCGGAGTCGTTGGTGTAGTACAGGCTGCCGTCGGCAGCGGCCACGACCGAGGACATGGTGTACTGCTGGCGCTCCTGGTCAGGGAGGTAGAGCAGGCTTGCCGCAGAGTCGCCGACCCTGTACACGTACACCCCGCCGGGCTTTCCGTTGCAGGTGAAGTACACGTAGGTCCCGTTAGCGGTGATCGAGACGAGCGGGGCGCTCTTGGAGTCGCCGGACATCGTCGCGCCGGTGCCGAGCTTGGTCGCGGACGCGACCACCCGGAGCGTGGAGGCGTCGATCACGTACATCCCGCCCGTGCGGGACGACTGCGGGCCGTTGCCACCACCCACGTAGATGCGGCCGTCCACAAGCGTGGGCGTGCTCGTGCTGTAGTCGCAGAACTGTATGCTGCCCGTCTCGGCAAGCGTCCCATCCTGCCCAACGGCCACGCGGTGGAGCACGCCGTCGGTGGTGACCACGTAGGCCGTCGCGCCGTCCGCACTGGTCACGACTCCGGCACGGGACCCGGTCCCAAGCGAGAGGCTCGCGCGCACCTCTCCCGTGGAGGAGTCGCGCAGCCAGAGCGTGCCCGAGTCGTCGGCGACGAGCGCGCTGCCGCCGCTCACGGCGACGCCCGACCAGTAGTAGCCGGTGCCCGAGTTGCCCGCCATCCAGCGCACCGCGCCGGTGCGGACGTTGACGCAGCCCAGGTAGCCCCCAACGGTGCCGCCGGAGAAGGTCGCCGCCGCGGTGCCAAAGTACACGTAGCCGCCGCTCACGGTGAGCGTGGAGATGGGCTGCTGCGCCACGCTGTCCCCCGCCGCGGTGACGGAGTCGGGCAGGGCGTCGGTGACCCAGACCGTCTTGAGGGAGTCTGCCGCGAGCGCCTGGAGCCTCCCGCCGTGCAGGGGAACGATCACGAGCCCGTCGGCGTAGACCAGGCGGCAGGTGGACTCCACGTTGGCGGCGAGGTCGGCGGTTGACCTGAGCTCGCCCGTCGATGCGTCGCGAACCTGCAGCTTGGAGCCCGCCGCAACATAGACGTCACCGTTCACCAGGATCGGGTCGCTCATGAGGGTCATCATCGAGCTTCCGATGAGCGACTGCTGCCATGCCAGCTTGGAGCCGGTGGTCGGGGTGTTCGCAGACGTGGTGCCCGCCTGCCCGGCCCCCTTGTACCCGGGCCACTCGGAGGACCAGTCGGGAAGCTTTGCGTCTGGGTACACCTGCACGTCTCCCGAGGGGACGGACGACCCCATGGTGCCAAAGCTCCAGGTTATTGAGTCGCCCGGCTTGACCACGTAGTTTGCCGCCATGGTGTCGGCAAGGGTGCCGTTGACGTAGAACTGCCACCACGACCAGTTGCCCTGGCCATCCTGCGAGTACGAGAGGGACGTGCCACCGTTGGGGAGCGTGGAGCCCCCCGCCGCGCTGATGGTGTACATGCCGTCGTCGCAGGTCATGCCGCTGCGCTCGAGGATGGTCTTGGTGAGCTGCGCCGCGGTCGTGCCCTCGGGCACGCTGACCTCGGTCGACGGCACCCAGTTGACCGAGTCGCCCGCCGCGTTGGGGCCAACGATCCTGACCGTTGCGGTGACGTTGTCCTCGTCCTGGGAGGGAAGCGCCTCTCCCCACGAGGAGTAGTACCACGTCACGCTGTCGCCGTCGGACAGACTGACGCCGTCCGCCCCCACGTCCGATGGCTTGCCGTTGACGAACAGCTGCCAGTACCTGCCGGTGGCGGCGTCGTAACCAAAGGGGGTCCCCGTCGAGGGAGACGAGATGGACTGCAGGTAGTAGCCGTACTGCGTCTGGCTCGACGACACCGTGAGTCCGCTGTTGGAGAAGAGCCGCTCGGAGAGCGTCGCCGCGGACGTCCCCTGCTCCACGTTATAGGTGGCGGTGCTCGCCCACACCTCCGGCTTGCCAAAGGCATCGCGCCCAATCACGGTGGCGGTGACCTTGGCCGTTGGGACGGGCTCGTCCTCGCCCGTGGTGCCCGCGACGCTCACGGTGGCGCTCACGGTCTGGTTGACCAGCTGCGAGAGCTTCGCGCCCCATGTGGGGTCGTCCGCGTACCTCTCGGCAAGCGCCCTGTAGCGGGAGTCGCTCACAACCGACGTGACGGTGACGGACTTGTTGTAGGTAGGCTGGTCGTGGTGACGACCCAGGTAGTCGCTGGGATCGACGTTCCAGGCGAGCTTGAGGTCCTCGTTCTCGAGGAGACTGGTGTCGCTGGGCTTGAAGGTGCGCGCCTGGTCTGCGGAGCCCATGCTGTCGTAGCCTGGAAGCTCCTCGAGCACGATCCCCTCGTGCGATGCCATCTCGGCGCTGCTGCGCGCCCACACCAGGTTACCGTCGTCGTCCAGGTAGGCCCCGTAGAAGGTGCTGAGGTTCTGTGAGACGGGCTCCGCCTGGCCGTTGAGAAGCGCGTCCTTGTAGGCGGCCTTCACGCGAGCCATGAGCGCCAGCGCGTCGTCGACGTCGGAGGACGCGAGCGGCGCCACCGTGAAGTCGAGCGTCTTGCTCGCCGTGATCTCTGGGTTCGCCTTGCTCGTGATGGTGCAGGTCACGCTGACGTTGCCGGAGTCCGACCCGGGCAGCCCCCTCACGACCGACGCAGCATACCCGTTGGGCACGATCTGGTCGCTCGAGGCGGTGTAGGTGACCTTGTAGTACTTTCCGTCCACGCCCAGGGTGCGCGTGGTGGGAAGCTGAAGATCCTGGGAGAGGCCCGTTCCGTCCGAGGCGATGGCGTCCCCGGTGGCATAGGTGACGGTGTCGTACGAGAACCTGTCCACCGCCTGCTGGAGCTGCTCCCGCTCCTCCTGGACCTTCTCGGGGTCGGCCTTGACCGTGACCTTGAACGCTCGCTCCACGCTCACGTCTGCGGGGAGGCCGTAGTTCTCAAGCCCGCTCACCTTGGCGGTGAGGGTCACGACCTTGTCCGACGAGCCCCTGGTCACCTTTCCGGCGTAGTCATCCCAGCCATACCCGCTCACGGTCACGGCCGAATCGTCCGAGGTCCACTCAACGTTGGTCCACGAGGCGGAGCCGTTCTCGCCCGCCTTGTAGGGCAGGGTGAGCGTCCCCGTGACGCCCGACGCGTCGTCGCCGTCGGCAAAGCCCACCGAGAGCTGCTCCGCCTTCTCCTCGAGCAGGGCTCGTGCGGCCGAGAGGTCCCAGGGAATCCCAAAGCTGCCCGTTGTGTAGGTGGCCGTCTCCCCTCCCCGGGTCAGCTCGAAGGTGGCGGAGTCCACGGTGTGAAGCGAGTTGTAGGCGTAGCGGCCCACGACGTCGGGGTCGCCCGAGTAGTAGGTGATCGTGCCGTTACTCTCCGACGAGGTGGAGAGCCCCACGGTGGCGTTGGGGTTGGTGGACGAGAAGGTGGCTGAGACGAGCCTCACGCTCAGCCCCGTGGTGTCAAACCCCGTTGCCGCGAGCTCGGCGAGGAGCATGTCGTCGACGTTGGTGTCGATGCCGTAGGTGGGGTTGGGCTTCCAGCCGGACGTCCCCTCGTTGGCAAGGATCGCAGCAGCGCCCTCGAGGGACGAGGCGGAGACCGCCTTGGAGGAGAGGGTCGCAGACGCGGAGCTGGTGCCGCTCGTGGCGACGACGGCGACCCACTTGCCGGCGGCCTCGGCAGGGACCACGAGCGTTGCCGACGTCTGCCCCTTGAGCGGGGTCCACTGGTCCGCCGGCGCGTCCTCGGAGTCCGCGACGTACCACTGGAGCGAGACACCTTCCCTGCCCGTTACCTCCTTGCGAGACCCCGCAAGGTCCAGAGCGTAGGCGGAGGCGCTCACCACGTCACCCGTCACGACCGCTGTGCCGGAGTGGCTCAGGGTAACACGGTCCAGCTCGTACTCGCCCTTGGGGGAGACCCTCACCTTTTTACTTGTGGCCGGGCTCATCAGAGCCGATGCGGTCACCCACACGAGCTTGCCGGAGAGCGCCGCAGTGGGGACGAGCGCCCCGTCCTCCCTGACGCCATCGGATGGCGTGAGGGCACGCTGGTTGGACCCGTCCGCGTCACTCGCATACCACGTGTAGGTGAGCCTGGCATCGGAGGGAACGTCCGTCTCGTATGAGGAATACGTCCCCTGAACCTCGTACCTTGCCTGTGGGGTGATGGTGTCGCCGACCTTGGCGTTGACATCCGAGGAGGACAGCGCCACGCTGCTGAGGTCGTAGCCCCCGTCGGGCGAGACGGGCCCCACCGGGTCCACCGCCGTGGTGCCGTAGTACCCCTTGACGCTCGTGCTCACCACGCTGCCGTCGCTCACGGCCCTCACGCGCAGGTAGCACCCAACTAGCGAGACAGTCTGGCCTCCCACCGTGATGCTCTGGGGGACCGTGTAGGTCTGCGACGTGGCACCCGGGATGTCGCTGAACGCGTAGTCGCTCGTGGTCTTGGTCCGGCTGTACTGCCACTGGTAGGTGACCTTGTCGCCGCTCGCGACCGTCGCGTACGAGCTCTTGTAGGCGGTGGCGGTGAGGGTGGAGCCAATCTTGGCGGAGCCCGACACGCTCACGTGGTGGAGCGAGACCGAGCCCGCCTCCCTCACGGGGCCGGCAGCGGTGGTGGACGACACGCCGCCAGTGCCGCCATCGGCCACCGCATACACGTACTTGCCCAGGAAGGAGTCATCGGAGGCGGGAATCTGGAACGTGCGACCGGTGGCACCCTCGATCTTGGTCCCACCGTAGGCATAAGGGGACGACGTCACGTACCACGACCATGCGACCCCCTGCGAGTCGCTCACATCGGTGCCCGACGCCTTCGCCGTTGCCGTGACCGTCTCGCCCGGCTGGACCTGACCCGTTCGGTCGAGCGACACGCTGGTGACCGCAACCGCCCCGGCTGCCGTCACCGGGTTGCGCGACCTGGTGACCTTGGCGCTGGTGCCCGCCACGTCACTCACCTTGCAGCGCACGTACCTGCCCGCATAGCCGGCAAGCGAGAGGGACTGCGAGGTCGCGCCCGCAATGTCCTCCCACGTGGAGTTGTCGCTGGAGACCTGCCACTGAAACACGAGGAGCGAGGGGTCCGCGAGAACGTACGTGGACCCGTCCTTGACGCGCCCCTGCGCCCAGAGCGTGTCGCCCTCCCCGTAGAGGGAGGTGCTGGACCCGTCCTGGGAGAGGCTCGTGGTCGCGCTGTAGATGTCGACGGGCGTGGACTGGCCGCCCTCGCCCGGGGTGGACGCAGCGGAGACGTGCGGGAGCCTCTGCGCCTGGATGGACCCGCCGGCGGAGGGCGCCCAGAGCGTGGACGAGCCTACGGTCACGCGCACGGCGAGGTACTTTCCTGCAAGGTCCGACGTCAGAGTGATGGACTGCGAGGTCTGCCCGGCGATGGGTGCGTAGGAGGAGACGTCCGTCGATGCCGTGTCGCACTCGAACCACTGATACGAGGCGCTGCCGTCGTTGGCCCAGGTCTCGTAGTCGCCATCGCCGTAGTCCTCGTCCTCGACCCAGTCGTAGACGTTTGCCCAGAGGGTGGTGCCAACCGCCTGGTCGCCGTAGGCCTCGTCCGCCGCGCCGCCCTTGTCCTTCTGGTCTTGGATAGAGACGCAGGCCTGGGAGTCAAGGGCAGTCGCGCGTGCCGACGCGGCAGGCTCGGAGGACTTGGAGTCCGAGGAGGCATCCTGAGCAGCGGTGGTCGAGGAGCCCTCGCTCGCACCCGCCGCACCCGCCGTGGCGGTACCCCCGTCAGTCGGAGCGGTCTCGCCCGTCTCGCCCGTCGTAGGCCGCACGGTCAACCCTGCTGACGAGCCCGCATCGGACGACTGGGACGCCTCCGTTGCCCCGTCTTGGGTCGAGAGCTCGTCGGCAATCTCGGCGAGCGCCCTCGTGGGCACCCCGCCAAACGCCACCGCGGCAGAGAGGATGATCGCCAGCGCTCGGCTGGCGGTTGTGCATCGCTTGGGAAGCATGTCCCGCACCTCCGGTCCCATCGGACACAAAGAGGGCAGGCAGGATTGGAAGCCAGGAAGGCAACCCATCTGCGGGGGTGGCGCTACGCACCTCTCCCCTGCAACCTCGGAACACAGTTTCCGCTGATCCGGAGTAGAACCGGAATCCTTTTACCTAGGCATGACAGCTGTTGGACCGTGCCCTCAGAGTCTGTTCAGTTGCATGCATTCTAGCAGCAGGAAAAACGACCAGCGGGCGAAAAGGCTTGACAAAACTCGATATCGCACGAATGAAGTGGCGCCACCGTTGTGCGCGAGTGAACCCAAGGCCCACACAGGCGAGAGGGACGCTCCCTCGGACGGGACGACTTGGCTCCCCCTGGGCCTACCCCCGCGCAGACTCCAGATGCCCCACCTGCGACCGGTCCAGTCTGTGCGCCCATACCACGAGGACCACGCCCAGGATGGCGAGGGGAACCGAGAGGCACTGCCCCATGGTGAGCCAGCCCGTGCCAAGCAGGTAGCCCAGCTGGCTGTCGGGCATGCGCACGAATTCAATCAGGAAGCGGAAGCAGCCGTACAGCGCCAGGAAGGTACCAAGGAAGGTGCCCTGCGGCCGGGGCGGGACGCGACGCGAGAGCGCGTACAGCACGACGAAGATCACGATGCCCTCGAGGATGGCTTCGTAGAGCTGGGAGGGATGGCGATACACGTAGCCGCCGCCCGTGTTAGAGAACATGACGCCCCAGGGGAGGTCGGTCGGCTTGCCCCACAGCTCGCCGTTGATGAAGTTGGCGCAGCGGCCAAAGAACAGGCCGATGGGGGCGCCGATGACCGCGAGGTCGCACACCGTGGGGATGGAGATCCGCATCTGCCGGCACACGAGGGCGCCGCCCACGATGGCGCCCACCAGCCCACCATGAAAGCTCATGCCGCCCTCGTTGAACGCGAGGATCTTGATGGGGTTGGCCAGGTAGTATCCAGCGCCGTAGAACAGGACGTACCCCAGGCGCGCGCCCACGATGACCCCGAAGGCGACACCCACCACGATGTTGAGGACCTCGTCCGACGTGAGCCCCAGGCGCCAGCGCCGCGAGGTGCGCATCATCACGAGCCCCGCGCACACGAACCCCGCGAGGTACGCGAGCCCGTACCAGCGGACCATGAGCGGCCCAAGCGCAAACGCGACCGGGTTGGTGGCATGGTAGATGGTGTCAAGCCACATGGGCCCTCCAAGCGCTCGATGTGCTCCGCCCCGAAACCGTTCCAGAGCGGAGGGGCGAGGGAACCGCTCCCCTCGCCCCATACCGTACTACTGCGTACTCCCTACCAAGCCATTGCCGGCTGGACCTTGGTGACTCCGGGGACATGCTCCTTGAGGATGCGCTCGATCCCCTCGCTCATGTCGTAGGTCGAGAGCGGGCAGCCCGCGCAAGCGCCCTGCATCTCGAGGGTGACCACGCCGTCGTCGTCACAGCTCACGAGCACCACGTCGCCGCCGTCCGCCTGGAGGCTCTGGCGAATGACGTCGATGGTCGCCTCGAGGAGCTCCCTGTTGACCTTGGGGGCCTGACCCTCTGCCGCACCCGTGGCCTCGGCCTTGGGCTCCGTGCTCTCCTGGTTCTCTGCCATGTGAGTATCCTCTCCACCGCGGTGGAAATCCCACCGCCATTGTTGCAATTGAATCTGATGGTACCCGTTTGCCGACGCGATTTGCCCGTGGCGGAAAATCCGACGCAGGGAAGACGCGACTCCCCTATCCGATCCCTGAGAACAGATGGCCGGAGGTCGCCCCCGCCATGCACGGGGCGGGTTTCCTCCCGCTCAGCGCCGCCTGGGCGGCACGGGCCACCCGCGCACAGGCAAACTCAGCCTCGTGCGGCGTCAGCAACGTGCAGTCCGCCATGAGGCGAGAGACGCCCGCCGACACGAGCTCCGCTGCCTGCGGCGTGGCATCGAGCGGGTACGCGGCGTAGATCCTGCTCCGAGCCTGGAGGTCGGTGCGCACCGGCAGCAACTTGCCGTCGCGGTCCCTGAGCGAGTTCCTCCCCCTCCTGAGTGCGCACCTCGTGCAGTCGTGGATGCAGCGGTCGGCGACCTTGAGCACGCAATGCTCGCTGGTCATGGCGCGATTCCTCCCCAGGACCATGAGCCCAACGGGGACCGATGCGGCGCGGCCGAGGGCGAGGCACTCCTCCAGCGTGAGCTCGGGGGACAGCCAGAGCCCGCGGGCGCCGGCACGCTCCAGGGCAACGAGGCACGACTCGTTGTGGACCGGGATGCAGGGCCTGACCTCGGGAAGCGCATCCCTCTCCGCGGCAAGCGCCAGCTCGGAGACGTTGCCCACCCCGCACGGCCTGCCCTTCTCCACGAGGGGGTCGATGCGGTCGTGGTCGCACTCGCGGCACACCTCGTCCAGCCAGGGGATGACGTCCACGCCCTCCGGCCAGCTCGCTCCCCGAAGGCGCGCCTCCTCCAGGGCACCGTCGGTCGCATACAGCCTGGTTGCACCGCCTGCGAGCGCCGCCGCCGCAACCTCGGGCGTGGGGACCAGGGCGCAGACCTCCGCCGCGGGCGTGCCCTCGGGGCGCACCCCCGCCGGGGCAATTCCGGCACCGCTCCGGACGTTCGCGAGTTCGAGCGCCAGGTCGGGGAGGTCGGGGACCCTCGCGAGCGACCCCTCGCGCCCCGAGTACGGCGCGAGGAGCCTCTCCTCCAGAAGCTCGCACGCCTGCGCCCTCAGCCGGTGCACCGCGGAGAAGCCCATGCCGCAGCCCTCGTCCATCCTCACGTCGAACGCGGCGGGCACGAAGGGCGTCCCGCCCATGCGCCCCACGTGCTCCACGAGCTCGTCGCGCGTGAGGGCCTTGGTGCGGGCGGGCTCCACCACGGGCCCCTCCGCGCTTGCCTCCGCCGCGCCGTCAACGCAGGAGAGGGATACGACGAGGGGCTGCCCCAGGCGGCAGGTGACGCTCACGTTCACCGCGCGCTTGTAGCGCTCGTCGCCGGACGAGACGCGAGCGGCCTCGTCCATGGCGCGCTTGGAGCGGATCACACGAACCGGGTCCCCCGGCCTCATGGGGCGGACGGTCCTGCAGGTGATGGTCGCGCCCGTCGGCGCGTCCGCCGGGGCATGCGTGGTGAGGAACTGCGACGGGTCGTCGACGGGACGGATCTCGAGGAGGTCGCCCTCCCCCACGTGGCGGTCGAGCCGTACGTCCACCTCGGCGACGGTCTTGGACCTGAATCGCTCGCGGCCGCCGTTGGAGCCGCCCCTGCGCACCCTGGTGCCGCCGAGGTCGCGGGACGCCACCACGCTGCCCACGAGCTCTCCCCTGTTGTTGGAGCGCTCGTAGCTCATCATGTCGTCGTCCGCGCGATGGTCCAGGTAGCTGTTGGTGAAGTCGCGGTTAAAGGCGCGGCGGAGCATCTCGTGCCGGCGGCCGTCGTCTGCCGCCGAGGGGATCCGCCCCGCGGCGAGGTCGTCGAGGGCTCCACGGTAGGCGGAGATGACCGAGTACACGTAGTCCGGGGCCTTCATCCTGCCCTCGACCTTGAGGGAGCCAAGCCCCGCCCTGGCGAGACGCTCCACGTCGTCGATGGTGCAGAAGTCCTTGGGACAGAGGGGGCGTCCCCTGCCCGGGGCCGAGATGACCTTGCCGTCGCCGTCCACCAGGTCGAAGGGGAGCCGGCACGGCTGCGCGCAGAGGCCCCTGTTCGCGGATCGGCCGCCTGCAAGCGAGCTCATCATGCACACGCCGGAGTAGCAGAAGCACAGGGCGCCGTGGCCAAAGCCCTCCAGCTCCACGCCCTCCTGCGAGATACGCGCGATCTCGTCCACGCTGAGCTCGCGCGACAGGGTCACGCGCTCCACGCCAAGGTCTCGGCACCACGCGACCCCGCGCGCATCATGAACGTTTGCCTGGGTAGAGACGTGGCACTCCATCTGGGGGAAGCGCCGACGGACCTCGTCGAGCAGACCCCAGTCCTGGATGATGAAGGCATCTGCCCCCAGCGTCCACGCCTTGCGGATGAGGGAGAGGGCGCGGGGCATCTCGTCGGTCCTCACCACCACGTTCACGGTCACGTACACGCGCGCCCCGGCCAGGTGCGCGGAGCGGCAGGCGGCCTCGAAGGTCTCGTAGGTGAAGTTGTGCGCCCCGCGACGGGCGTTGAAGTCGTGCCCCAACGCACAGTAGATGGCGTCGGCGCCACCCGCGAGGGCTGCGTTGAACGGCTCGGGCCCGCCCGCGGGGGCAAGAAGCTCCGGAACGCTATGCGTGTCTCTAAATGCCAAGGTGATGAGTCTCCCAAAAGTGGGGCGTCACTTCCGCCCCTCCCGATGCATATGACCCTGCAAGTCTATCGTGACGGAGATGCAGGGAACGCACACGCCCAAAGCAACGCAAAACAAACCAGTATGCCCCGTCCCGGCGAACACTCGTATGGCATCGATTGGGAATACCGTTCGACGCGACGCCCAGACGATGCAACCAGGGGAAGGGGCACATGCGATACAGCCTGGGGGCACCTCGGGAGGCGGTGCCCGCGACACGGACGGGCCAGGTGAAGCGCACCGCGGAACACGTGGCGCCCGCGGTGCTCTGCGTGATCATTCTCACCTACGACGAGGAGGAGGCCCTCCCCGCAACCGCCCCATCCTCCTGGACGAGCTGCACTCGATGATCGAGGGTGACCTGGTGAGCAACGAGAGCCGCATCCCCTATGTGGACGACGGAACCTGCGACGCAACATGGCAGGTCACCGTGGCGCTTGCCTCCCGGGACCTCCACTTCGCGGACATCCAGCAGAGCCGAAACCGTGAGCATCAGGCTGCGGTCGTCGCAGGCCTCATGGAGGCGAGGGCGTTCGCCGACGTCGCAATCAGCGCCGACTGCGACGGCCAGGACGACATCCATGCCATGACTGCCATGGTCGAGCGCTATCGCGAGGGCTACGGCGTGGTCTATGGGGTCCGGAGCTCACGCACAACCGACACGGCGTTCAAGTGCGGGACGGCCAAGCACTACTACCGCCTGCTCCAGGGGATGGGCGAGCACCACGTGCATCATCTGCTTCGTAGGTGGCGTCCAGCTGGTGAGCCTGGAGATTATCGGCGAGTACGTGGGCAAAAGACCTACCTCGAGGCAAAGCGCCGCCCCGTCTACATCATCTCGTGCGTGGTGGGCGACGTTCCCGACTCGATCGAGGGCGTCTGGGGACTGGGTACCGAATGCCCTACTCCACGCCGATGTCCTCCGAGATTCCGTAGCGCTCGTTCAACACCGGGTCAGCGTACCAGGTCGTCGTGAGCTCGCGCTTTGTGAGACCATGGACATACAGGGTATGCGCCATCGACTCGACCATGCCCGGAGTCTGGGGCCAGTTGATAGCCTTGGGGTTGTCGAACCTGCAGGTGGCAACCGTCACCTCGGACTTCCCCTCGCTGTCAGCCCGAACAATCTGGCCGATGAGGTCGTTGGTGACGGCGATGTCCTGCCTCGCCGTCATGCGCCCGCTCACGGGAGGGATGTAGGACCCGATGTTGCCCACGACGGTCACCGCGAGAGCGAACGCACAAAGTGGCGCCAGCACCTGCAGCCATCGGACACGCCCAAGGGCGTATCCCATTCCGACGCAGCACAGCATGAGGGGGGCCTCCATAACCGCAAGGAGAACGTCGCCCCTCACGATGTAGTATTCCGTGACCCCATCGACCACGCGGAAGGGGTCGATCCGAGCGGAGAGGCACACCGAGAAGGCGAGAGCAAGCATGAGGTCGACGAAGACCACGACGACGAGCCTCCTGGCATCGCGCGCCTCGCCTGCGGGCGATGCACCGCGCACGTGCCACGCCACGTAGGCGACGAGGCACAGGGCGAGAAGCGCGAGAAGACGCTTGTAGAGCAGGTTCCAGACAATCGCGAGGTTGCCCAGGACGGCGCCCAGGGCCAAGGGCTGGTGGGACATGGCCCCGGAGGCACGAGTCCCACTGAACTCGAAGGCCAGGGTCACGAGCCAGAACGCGATGACCAGCAGGAGAGCCGCGTTCCTGCGGGCGTACGACGCGACCGCCTGCGGCATGGTGGCATCGCCTCTGTGCGCCCTCCCCAGGGAGGGGAGGTCGACAAGGAGGCTCGCGCCGGCGAATGCCGCCAGCGCGATGCTGCTGAACAGGTTCGAGAACATTCCCAGGTAGATGAGAAGGACGCCCAGAGACTTGCGTCCCATGCCCTCGATGAGGCCGTCATTGGGTTCAAGCCCGACACCGCGGACGATCAGCGAGAAGGCGAGCGCACCACACCACAGGGCAGGGACGATGTAGTGGTAGTACCCGGTGAGGTCGTAGGCGCCGAAGAGGTAGGCGGCCCCACCGTCCGAAAGGGCACCGAAGAGCAAGGCGAAGTGGCACAGGAAGAAGACGAGCATCACGCAGGCCGTGGCGAACGCGCCAGTCTTGGCGTAACGCTCGAGCACGCGCCCGAACGAGACGACGTACCAGGTGATGGCCCCCGCGACCACTAGGGCCGACACGAGCGTGATGGCACCCAGGTAGTCGTGCGAGAGGGGATACACCACGTAGGCGGCAAGGTACCCCGCCAGCGGGAAGAGCGTCTCGGGCAGCACCTTGGACGGGTTGAAGCCTCCCCACTCCGGCAGACCGGAGCGCACCTTGGTGATGTTGAGCCAGTCGTCCGCGTTGCTCATGGAAAGGGGATACACCTGGGTGAAGAAGACCAGGGACGCTACGAAGACGATGATGCCGGCGACCCAGAGGGCGCAGTCGTGGACCCGCGGTGTCGCGCCCCTCTCCCCTGCCAAGACCCTCATAGAGTTACTCCCTCCAAGGTGTTCATACTCGCGGGCGAGCAGCCAAAGCCACCCGCCCGCCCAAACACGTTGCGCTACGTCGCTAGACCAGGCGCGCCCAGTGCTTCTTGCCCGACTGAACCACTGCTCCCGCCTTGAAGGGCTCGGGATCGACGTTGTAGACCCTGGGCTGCTGCGCCACGCCGTCCACCTTGACGCCGCCGCCGTCCAGAAGGCGTCTACCCTCGCCGGCGCTCTTGCAGAAGCCGACCGAGGCGAGCAGGCGGGGCAGGTAGACCTTGCCCTCGTCGTTGAGCTGAACGACCGACGACGCGGGGAACTCGGGCATGTCGTCGGGAACCTGGCCCTTCTTGAAGGTGTCCATGAAGACCTTCTCGGCGGCCTCGCCGGCGCCCGCACCGTGATAGAGGTCAACGATGTTGCGAGCCAGCCGGTGCTTGAGCTCGTAGGGGTCCGCCGACCCGTCCTTGAAGGCCTGGTCTATCTTGTCGACCTCATCCACGGGAAGGGTGGAGCACAAGCGGAAGTACATGGGCACGAGCTCGTCCTTGATAGACATGAGCTTGCCAAACATGTCGTTGGCATCGTCCGTCAGGCCAACGTAGTTCTTGTAGCTCTTGGACATCTTCTTCACGCCGTCGAGACCCACCAGCAGCGGCATGGTGAGCGCGACCTGGGGCTCCATCCCCATGTCACGCATGAGGTCGCGGCCGGCGAGGAGGTTGAAGATCTGGTCGTTGCCGCCCATCTCGAGGTCGGCCTTCACCACGACCGAGTCGTAGGCCTGCAGCACGGGGTAGATGAACTCGTGCAGAGCGATGGACTGCCCGTTGGTGTAGCGGTTGTGGAAGTCCTCTCGCTCGAGGATGCGTGCCACGTTGAACTTGCTCATGAGCCCCAGCATCTTGCCAAGGTCCATCGACTTAATCCAGTCCCCGTTGTGCACGACGGTGGTCCTCTCGGGGTCAAGGATCTTCATTGCCTGCGTGACGTACGTCTGGGCGTTTGCGTTGACCTGCTCCTCGGTGAGGGGCGGCCTGGTGCTGTCGCGACCCGATGGGTCGCCGATGAGCGCCGTACCATCACCGATGATGAGGGTGACGTTGTGACCCAGATCCTGGAACTGGCGCATCTTGCGCAGGGGGACGGCATGACCCAGGTGGAGGTCGGGGCTGGTGGGGTCAACGCCCATCTTGATGGTAAGGGGCTTGCCCCTCTTCAGCTTCTCCTTGAGCTCCTCGAGCGGCACGATCTGCATGGTGCCCGAGGTGATGACCTTAAGTTGCTCGTCGACTGGCAGCAATGCTCTGTCCTCCATGTTGTTGCGCGAAACGTCCTCCCCCCGCCCGCAGGCGTGGGAGCCCCTGCAAGGATACCGCACGCAGGCCGCAAGCCACCGCGAGGCGGCGGTGACCTCCTCCGGCACCCCCCACCCGCCGGCCCGCAGACGGCACAGACCTTTTAATACGCTGATGGATGCCACCCCGTTCCGCCAGGATTCTGTAGACTAGAGCGATTGCCTCCACACGCGGAGCCGCCATGGGGTCCTCAACTATAATGTCCTCCGACTGTCTCGAATGAGGAGGATTACATGGGAATCCGCACCCGCAGGGCCCACCGGCACTCGCGCACGCACATCGTTGCGTTTGGCTTCGCCGGCTTCCTTGGCTTTACCGCCCTGCTCGTAGCGGCCCTCGCGATTTCGCTTGGGGCGCTCGTCAACACCTGGCTGCAGGACCTCCCCGACTACACGTCGGCGGACGCCTACCTCGTCTCAGAGCCCACGACGGTGTACGCCGCGGACGGCTCGGTCATAGCCGAGTACTACCTGCAGAACCGCCGCAGCGTGGACATCTCCGAGATCTCCCCCTACGTCCTGGAGGGTGTGGTCGACACCGAGGACGTCCGCTTCTACCAGCACCACGGCGTCGACCTGCAAGGCATCCTGCGCGCCGTCTACGTGCAGCTCGCGGGTGGCTCGGAGGGCGCCTCGACCATCACCCAGCAGCTGGTGAGAAACACGATCCTCTCGGACGAGCAGTTTGAGATGACCCTCAGGCGCAAGGTCCGCGAGGCGTACCTGGCCATCCAGATGGAGAAGATGTACACGAAGAACCAGATTCTCAACATGTACCTCAACACCATCTACTTTGGCCACAGCGCCTACGGCATCGAGGCCGCCGCCAAGACGTACTTCAACAAGGATGCGAAGGACCTCACGCTCGCCGAGGCGGCGACCCTCGCCGGCCTTCCCCAGTCCCCCTCGAGCTACGACCCCTTCGTCAACCCCTCCGCCGCCACCGCAAGGCGTAACGAGGTCCTGGACCACATGCTCTCGCAGGGCGACATCACCCAGGAGGAGCATGACAAGGCCGTGGCTGAGCCCATTCAGTGCACCGAGGGGTCGTTTGACGACGCCACCGGCAACTACCCGTACTTCTCCGACTATGTGAAGTCGGTCCTGCTCGAGGACTTTAGCGAGGACACCGTCATGAAGGGCGGCCTCAAGGTCTACACCACGCTCGACCCCGCCACCCAGGAGGCCGCCCAGAACGCGGTCACCAGCACCCTGGACGACCTGGGCAACGACAGGCTCGACTCCGCCCTGGTCGCCGTCAACCCCACCAACGGCTACATCGTCGCCATGGTCGGCGGCAGGGACTACAACACCAACCAGTTCAACCTCGCCACCCAGGCGCGCAGGCAGCCAGGCTCCAGCTTCAAGCTCTTCACCCTCACCGCCGCCCTGGCAAACGGCATGAGCCCCGACATCTACATCAACGCGAGCTCGCCCATGACCTTCTCCTCCACCTGGAAGGTCCAGAACTTTGGCAACGAGAGCTACGGCACCATCACCCTGAGGAAGGCCTTCGCGGTCTCGTCCAACACGGCCTTTGTCCAGGTGATGCAGGCAGTCGGGGCCGACAAGGTGGTAAGCGAGGCAAAGGACATGGGCATCGACGTCGACCTGCCCGCCTACGACTCGCTGACGCTGGGCACCGTGGGCGTGCCGCCCATCCAGATGGCGGAGGCCTATGCGACCATCGCCACCAACGGCGTCCACCGCGACGCGATCGCGATCACCAAGATTCTCGACCGCAACGGCAACACGGTCTACGAGCACAAGGACGACCCCAAACAGGTCGTCGACGCCGCAGTTGCCCAGGACGTCCGCTCGGTGATGGAGGGCGTGGTCCAGGCGGGCGGCACGGCGAGCGCGGTCTCGACAGGCATGACCGTCGACCAGCCCGTGGCCGGCAAGACCGGCACCTCCGAGGACTACCGCGACCTCTGGTTCTGCGGCATCACCCCGCAGCTGTCGGTCTCGATCTGGTGCGGCTACCGCGAGGAGGCCGCGGTCACCATCAACGGCTCGTACGGCCATCCATACACCACGTCGGTCCCCATCTTCATCAGCTTCATCAACCAGGCGCTCGCCGGCCAGACGCACCAGGAGTTCCCGACCACCGACGAGAAGGCAACCTACAAGGCCAACAGCGAGTGGACGTTCAGCAAGACGAGCGGCACCACGTCGTCCAAGACGTACTCGTACAGCAACGACGATGACGAGGAGAGAGGAACCGACTACACCACGACGACCACGTATGCACCATCGACCAACACCAACTCGGGCTACACGGGCAACACCGGAAACGGTACGACGACCACCGACACGACCGCAGACACCGGAGGCACCACGGGTGGCGGCGACACCGGTGATGGCGGAGCCACCACGGGCAGCGGCGACGCAGGCGGAGCCACCACGGGCGGCGGTGATACCGGCGGGGAGACCGGAGGCGGCCAGTAGGTATACCGCGTATCCAGCATGACAGGAGAGGGGCCTCGGGGCTTTCCCGGGGTCCCTCTCTTGTTAGGCCAAACCATGCGAGCAGGTGTGGGAATTGCCGGCGGCACATAAATATGGGGAGAGGGACGATTCCCTCTCCCCTACTTCCAAACCCTAGGGCGCAAACCGCTACTTCTGCGCGTCGCGGAGCTTGTTGATGAGGTTGACCAAATCATCCGAGGCCTCGGAGCTTGCCGCAACCACGAGGACGGTGTCGTTACCCGCGACGGAGCCAATGACCTCGGGGAGCGCGGCGGCATCGACGGCGGCGGCAACGCCGGGCGCCGTGCCGGGCTGGCTCTTAATGACCACGAAGTTGTCCACACGGTCCACGGAGTTGACGAACTCCGACACCATGCGCTGGAGGTGGAGGTCCTCCGCCAGGACGTAGATGCCCTCGCTCAGCTTGCGAAGGCCCATGTCTGCGATGTCGCGCGAGACCGTTGCCTGCGTGCAGTTGAAGCCGATAGCCTGCAGCTCGTCCACCAGTGCGCGCTGCGTGCGTATCGACTTGCCTCGCACGATGTCCCTTATGGCATCCTGCCTGTTGTTACGCCTCTTGACCATCTCTACCCCTCAGGTGCCTGCAATCGAATTTGCTGCATGCACGTCGCGTTATTCTCATTCACATGAATGAAGCTAAGCGTAGAGTTGATAAGAGTCAAGAAGTATTGGTTAAACGCACCGCAATTCTCGGCATGCCGACAATTGGCGCGAAACCACGCTCGCCTAAGTTTTTATCCCCTGGCTAGGCCTCGCGGGAGTCCCCCGCATCGAGCCACTTCTTGCGGCTGAGGAAGTTCCACACCATCACGACGGCGGTGGCGATCACCTTGGTGACGGTGATGGCGAGGGCGCTCTTCCCCAGTGCCTGGATGCCCATGTACATGATTACCTCGTTTATGAGAAGGCCAATCACGGACAGGACGACAAAGATCACGAACTCCCGCCTCTTGCTCAAGTCCTCGCGGTGGGTGAAGACAAACCGCATGGACGCGACGTAGTTGAACACGACCGAGACGGTGAACGAAATGGCTGCGGAGACGACGGGGTCCAAGCCTATCCCAACGGAAAGGAGCATGAGTACGCCGTAGTCGATGAAGAAGGCGATCACGCCCACCACGCCGAACTTGAGAAACTGTGCTATGAGCTTGCCCATGGATGGCCCTTTCCGCCGCTGAGATTGCGTGAAAATACTAGCACGCGCCTCTCGCCCGTCCCTTCCCCACGTGCATCCCAGCGGGTCGAATATGCCCGTTCCCCTCATTTCCTGCAAACATGCACGCACGCCTGCCTTATGATGCGCTCAGACGTTGGGCATCCTTCAGCCTGGCGGAACCAATCCCAGGCGCGCCGTTGGCGCGCGAGAAGACCAGGGGGACGCGCAATGGCCTTGTCAAGCAACTCGGGACGAAACGGGCGCCAGCCTCACGACGTTCGTCGCTTTGGCTCCACGAACGAGCGGGACTACACCAGGAACCGCCCCGGCAGGGACCTCAAGGGGCACTCTCACCAGAGCACGAGGCGGGACGGAAAGTACCGGAGCGACCACAACTACCGCACCCTCACGGGACACGACACCGGCTACTCCCTGGGCGGGAAGCGCCGTGGCCGCTCCCCGCTGGGGGGCGGTGGCCAGCGGAGGGAGCTCATCCTCGCCGTCGTGGCGATCGTCGCCCTCGTGGTCCTCATCCTGGGCATCTCGTCCTGCGCACGCGGCTGCAGCAAGGGGAGCGACGTGACGTCGGACTCCGCCGCCGCATCGGGCACCGGGAACGAGGCAGACTCGCGCGTCTCGGCCGGCGCGTCCTCCGAGCTCACCCAGGAGTTCACGACCGCCCTGGACAGCAACGAGAAGCTCGCCAAGATCGCACGGAGCGCGGGCGACTACTCGGACAAGAGGCTTCCCGAGCTTGCCCTGCTCGAGCCCGACGCGATTTCGTTCGTCGCCTCGCAGCCCAGCGCGAGCACCAAGGCGTCCTCCTACGACGACGAGGTGAAGCAGGGCACCTACCCGCAGCTCCTGGACTGGGACTCCCGCTGGGGCAACGTGAGCTATGCAGGCAGCGTCCTCGCGGTCACGGGTTCTGGCCCCACGTCCCTCTCCATTGCTTACATGGGCCTCACGGGCAAGTCTGACAAGACCCCCGCCGACATCGCCTCCGCCTCCACCTCGGCGGGCTATGCCACCGACTCCGACCCATTCACCTCCGACGACCTCTTCTCCAAGGGGACGGCCGACCTTGGCCTGACTTGCACGGGCTACACGCCCTCGAGCGACAACCTCTACTCGATTCTGTCCGAGGGTGGCAGCGTGGTGGTCGTGAAGCTCAAGAAGGACTTCGACTCCCCCTACGAGCACTGGGCCGTGGTGACGGCGCTCAACGACGACAACTCGGTCACGCTCTGCGACCCCACCTCCAAGCAGGCGTCGAGCCACACCTGGGCCATGGGGACCATCGCCAGCAACTCCGAGGGCTTCTACGCCCTGTCGGTGAGCCAGTAGGGAGACGGGCGCGACAACGCCCTCGTTCCGCCGCCCAAGGGGAGAATGCCATCGCGACGGACGTGACCCTCTCCCCCATCGCATCCGCGCGCGAGACAGAAAGGGGACCCGAGGGCGAGCCTCGGGTCCCCTGCTTGTGTCGGGCGTCACATGCGGCTGGCCTACGAGAGCATCTCCTCCGCCGCCGCCTGCAGCTTGGCGCGGACCTCCTCGGAGTGCTCGCGGGTCTTGCCCTTGGAGAAGAGATACGCCTTGACCTTGGGCTCGGTCCCCGACGGGCGGAAGATGACCTTGTTGTCGTCCTCGAGCCTGAACTCGATGACGTTGGCGGGCGGGAGCTTCTGTGCCGGCTCCTTCTGGAGCCCAGAGACGCGCGGCATCTGGGCACCCGTCTCGTAGTCGGTCATACCGGTGACCTTGAAGCCGCCGATCTGCGCGGGCGGGTTCTTGCGGAGCCCTTCCATGATGGCCGCCATCTTGGCGGCACCGGACTCGCCGGGGAACATGGCGTTGACGGTTCCGTTGAGGTAGTAGCCGTAGCGCTTGTACAGGGCGTCCATGGCCTCGTAGAGGTCCATGCCCTTCTCGGCGTAGTAGGAGGCCATCTCGACGCACATCTCGGTGGCGACGATGGCGTCCTTGTCGCGAGCATGGGTGCCCACGAGGTAGCCGTAGGACTCCTCGAAGCCCATGAGGAAGCGGTCCTCCTCGCCCTCGTCCTTGAGCTGGTCGATCTGGTCGCCAATGTACTTGAAGCCAGTGAGCACGCGGCGCATCTCAAAGCCGTAGTGCTTGGCCAGGGCGTCAGGCATCACGGACGAGACGATCGTGGACACGGCGACCTTGCGCTTGGGGTCCTCGCCGCGGTCGATTGCCATCTTGATGAGCCAGTCCATCAGCAGGACGCCCATCTCGTTTCCGGAGAGAAGGACGTACTCGCCGTTGTGCGGGATGGCCGTGCCCATGCGGTCCGCGTCCGGGTCGGTCGCGACGACCAGGTTGGGCTTCACCTTGTCGGCAAGCTTGAGCGCGAGCTCGAGCGCGGAGCGGAACTCCGGGTTGGGGTACGTGCAGGTGGGGAAGTTGCCGTCCGGATCCTTCTGCTCGGGCACGACCTCGACGTCGTTCACGCCGATGGACTTGAGCATGCGCGTGACGCACTCCATGCCGGTGCCGTTGAGCGGCGTGTAGACGACCTTGTAGCCCTCGGGCGCCTTGAAGCCGGGGACGGAGACCTTCTGCACCGCCTCGAGGTAGCTGTCCAGGACCTCCTCCGGCGTCCACTCGATCAGGCCCTTCTGGAGGCCCTCCTCGAAGTCCATCATCTTGGCGCCACCAAAGACCGGCGTCTTCTCGATGGAGGCCGAGATCTCGTCAGCGGCCTCGTTGGCGATCTGGCCGCCGTTGTCGTTGTAGACCTTGTAGCCGTTGTACTGGGCGGGGTTGTGCGAGGCGGTGAGGACGATGCCCGCCGAGGCGTGCAGATAGCGCACCGCGAAGCTCAGGGTGGGGACGGGCTCGATGCGCGGGTACACGTACACGTGCACGCCGTTGGCCGCAAGCACGCCGGCGGCGACGCGCTGGAAGTCCTCGCCCTTCAGGCGGCTGTCACGCGCGATGGCAAGCGTGGGATGGTCGTAGTGTGCGTTGAGGTAGTCTGCCACACCCTGGGTCGCCTGGGCCACCACGTACACGTTCATGCGGTTGGTGCCCACGCCGAGGACGCCGCGCAGGCCTGCCGTGCCAAACGAGAGGTCGCGGTAGAAGGCGTCGTTGAGCCTCTCCTCGTCACCCGACACGAGCCCCTCGAGCTCATCCTTGAGGTCGGGATCGGTGACGTTGTCCCTCCAAAGCTGGACCTTGGCCTCTGTAGCTTTGTCCATCTGCATCTCCTCGATCGCTCACGGGGCAGGGCGCGCCCCTGTTGGTCGTACAAACCGCATGATAGTCGCATCCCGCGTTCCGCCCGTCCGCGATACGGCAAACGCGACGCGCTCGGGGGTCATCGGGACCAGTCGAATCCACGGCGTTCAAATCGCCCCCTGTGGTGTCTTGCTGGTAGCTCCCGCCCGGAGGTCCCAGGCAGGCGAGAAGTCCGTATGATGTGGGGAAACGACGGCATTCCCACGGGCGAGAGGTGTCCCGATGCAACAGCTTGACCAGAACGCGCCATCCCAGGATGGGCAGCCCCGCTTTGTCGCGCGCTGCCCCAAGGGCTTCGAGTCCCTCCTCGCGGGGGAACTCTCGTCCTTTGGCACCCCCCAGGTACGCCCCCTCCGCGGCCAGGTGAGCTTTGGGGGCACCCTGACCGACGCCTACGGCGTGTGCCTGTGGTCGCGCCTCGCCTCCAGCGTGGTCCTGGAGCTGGGGCACGTGGGGGCGCAGAGCTCGGACGCCCTCTACTCCGGCCTGTACGACATCCCCTGGGAGGACCACGTACCCATGGGGGCAACCGTCGCCGTAGATGCGCACGGCACCAACGACGCCCTGAGGAACTCCCAGTTCGTGTCCCTGCGCGCCAAGGACGCCATCGTCGACCGGCTGCGGGGCAAACGCGGCGTGCGCCCCATGGTCGACACGCACAGCCCCGACGTCCGCGTGTCGGTCCGCGTCTCGCGCGACCGCGCGACGGTGGGCATCGACCTGTCCGGAAGGCCCCTCTTCCGCAGGGGGTACGAGTCCGCCCGCAGCCAGCGCTCGGGCGTCGTGCCCCTGCGTCCCGACTACGCCGCCGCCCTCCTCGAGGTGGGCGGCTGGTGGCGCGCCTGCCGCGATAACGACCCCGCTCTCGCCTCGCTCTACTGCGGCACCGGCACCATCCTCGCCGAGGCAGCCGGCCAGGCGCTCAACCGCGCCCCGGGGCTGCTCCGCACCTCCTGGGGCTTCACGGGATGGGGCGGGCACGACGGCGACGCATGGAACGCCCTGCTCGATGACGCCCGCGAGCGAGCGGAGGAGGGAGAGGCCCACGGCTGCACCCTCGTGGCCTACGAGCACCGCGGCAACGTCCAGGCGGAGGCGCGTCAGACCCTCCGAGCGGCGGGCATCCACGTGGAGCCCCGCTTTGTCGACGCTCCGCAGGTCCCCGCCTGCGTGAGCGAGGCGTCCGGGCGGTCCCTCCTCGTGGCGGACCTCTCCTGGATCGAGGCGGACGAGGTCGCTACCCAGGCATCCGCCCTCTCGGCCCTCACCGCCGCCATCACGGGGCTGCCGCAGGGCACGCAGGCCGTGGTCCTCTCCCCCAACGCCATGACCGACCGGGTGATGGGTGACAGCCCCGTGGACGAGACGTCCGTGCTCGTGGGCAGGGACGAGGCCTCGATCCGCCTGTACGACCTGGACGAGGCGCCCGAGCGCACGACCGTCGAGCTCCCCGGACGAGGCTCCACGCCGGTGCTGGTCCCCACCTCGGAGCAGTTTGCCCGCCGTCTGGCCAAGGTCGCGAGGCTCCGTGCCAAGTGGGCCCGCAGGGAGGGCATCGACTGCTATCGCGTGTACGACGCCGACCTGCCCGACTACGCGGTGACGATCGACCTGTTCCAGGGGTCGCAGATCATGCCCGCCAGGGGCAGGCGCGGCCGCTGGCTGCAGGTGAGCGAGTACGCCGCCCCGCGCGAGATCGACCCCGCCCTGGCGCGCGAGCGGCTGCTCGACGTGCTCTCGATCGCACCCCTCGCCCTGGACGTGCGCCCCGAGAACACCTTCGTCCACGTGCGCACGCGCTCCAAGGGCGGATCGCAGTACGCCGAGGCGGGTCGCGGCCTCGCGGATCGCCGGAGGGCCTCGCGTCCCGGCCAGGTGCCGCTCCCGCCGGGCTCCCACCTGATCGACGAGGGCGGCCTGGTGTTCGAGGTCAACTTCTCGTCTCGCCTAGACTGCGGGATCTTCCTCGACCACCGCGAGACGCGCGCAATGGTCCGCGAGATGGCCAAGCAGACCATGGGCTCCAAGCGCTTCCTCAACCTCTTCGCCTACACCGGCACTGCCACCTGCTACGCGGCAGACGGAGGCGCCAAGCACACCACCACCGTGGACATGAGCGCCCCCTCCCTCGACTGGGCGCGGCGCAACATGGAGCGAAACGGCTTTGTGGGAGAGGACCACGAGTTCGTCCAGGCGGACGTCCTGCGCTGGGTGAGCGACCAGCGCAGGACCAAGAACCGCTGGGACCTGGTGTTCTGCGACGTGCCCACGTTCTCAAACTCGAGCCGCATGAGCGGGAGCTGGGACGTCCAGCGCGACCACGCCGAGCTCCTCATCGGCATCAGCCGCCTGCTCACCAGGAACGGGGTGGCGGTGTTCTCGTGCAACCGCCGCGACTTCAAGCCCGACGTTGACTACCTCGCACGCTATGGCGTCAAGATCGAGGACGTGACCGCCCAGACCATCCCCGAGGACTTCTCCCGCAACCCCAAGGTGCACCACTGCTACCTGGTGAGAAGAACCGAGATTCCCACCCGCCCGTAGCCGCGGGCCCCAAGGCGAGACACAACACGGCCCCCGCCCGCAGCAGTTCAGGTCGCGGACGGGGGCCTCTCCTCTCCCCTGCACAGGGTCGCTATGGTCGCTATGCCTTGTTGTAGAACGCCTCCATGTCGGCGGAGAGCGCCTGCAGCGTGGGGACGTCCACGTAGGCCATGTGCCCGCAGTTGTAGAGGTGCCACTCCACCCGTTCCTTGAGGCGCGGAGAGAGGAACTGCGTGGACATGTCGTGCACCACGTTCCAATAGGTGGTGGCGGCGTCGTAGCGACCTCCCAGGATGGAGAGCTTCATGCGCGGGTTGCGGCGCAGCGCCGCGGAGATGTCGTAGGCGACGTTGGGGCTCGCGCTGGCGTCGAGCTTGCCCGGCTCGTGATGCTCCCACTTCCAGTTGGTGCCCACGCGCTCGTAGTTGCTGCTGAGGTAGCGGGCGGGGCCGTGGTAGCCCAGGGTGTCGTGGCAGAACGAGCGGAAGGCGCTCGTCCAGCTGGCCTCCACGGCGTCGTCCGCGGCGTCCTCGCCCGCAAACCACGCGGCGTCGGACTGCAGCGCCAGCGGAGCGTCGCTCGTGAAGCGCATGTCGAGCCTGCCGGTGACGAGCCCCTCGTCAGCCAGCAGGTTGCGGCGGAAGTCGTCCAGCGTCACGCGGAGGTGCGCCCTCCTCACGTGCTCGGCGGGAAGCCCGATGAGCTCGCCCATCTCCCGCGCGACCTCCGCCTCCCGCTCAGCGGGAAGGCGGTCGCCAAGGAGAAGCGCGGGGGCAAGCGTCTGATCGGTCCAGTCCATGGCGCGCGAGAACCACTCGTCGACGCCGACGCCCTGGCCAGCCTTGCCAAAGTACTGCGCCGTCGCCGCCATGGTCGGGGTCATGCCAAGGTGGTAGAGGTCCTCTCCCTCGATCACCTGGACCCAGTCGAAGATGGCGCTGAGCATCGTAACGCCGGCGACCTTGACGTCGCGCTCGCCGAGAAGTCTCATGAGGACCGCGTTGCGGACCGTTCCGTACGACTCGCCAAAGAGGTAGACGGGGCTCTGCCAGCGGCCGTTCTCCTCGAGCCACGTGGTGATCGCGCGGCAGAAGGCGTCGGCGTCGCCGTCGACGCCAAACACCTTGGAGGTGTCCGCCCCCTCGGCCACGCTCGACCACCCCGTCCCCAGCGCGTCCAGGAACACAAGGTCGGTCTGGCGCAGCAGCGTGTAGGGGTTGTCCTCAACGCGGATCGGGGTGCCCAGGTGGTCGCAGCCCTCCGTGACCACCCTGCGGGGACCGATGCCGCCGAAGTTGATGGGCACCGAGGCGCAGCCCGGGCCACCGTTGTACGCGAAGGTGACGGGGCGCTCGGCGGGGTCCTCCCCGTCGGCGACGTACGAGAGCGAGAACATCTTGCCCACCAGCGCCCCGGTGTCCCCGCGCACGTCGAGGTGGGCCGCCGTTGCCACGTAGTCGATCCTCTCGCCTGCATGCGAGCCTGAGCCCTCCCACGACAGGTGGGCGCTCGCTGGCTCGGGGGTCTTGAGCCGCGCGTCAGCCGGAACCGTCATGAACGCATCCCTGGGCACCGCGGATGCCGCCTGCTCGCGCGGGGCGCCCTCTCCGTCTTCTGCCATCTGGGCTCTCCTCTCTGGCCTGCGCCTGCCGGCATTTGGCCAACTGCTCGCAATGGAAACGTCAGATAATTGTATTCCACCGCCCAGTGGCTTCGATTCGCCGAATTTGCCCCGCTCAGGGCCCCTCCTTTACCGTGCCTTAAAGTGCTAGGATTCTGCACTTGCACTATGCTTTTCTCGTTGGGGAGCCAACACGTTCCCTCCCAAGCGAGACGGCTTAACGCATCCGACTGAAGGAGCGAAATGAGTAACGTCAGAGCTGCGGAATCCGGCCACAGGGCCCACAAGGGGTCGAAGAGCGCCGGGATACCCCTCTCGGCGGGGATGATCCTCGTCACGCTGGGCGTGGTGTACGGGGACATTGGCACCAGCCCAATGTACACCCTCAAGGCCATCATGTCCGACAACGGCGGGCTCACGACCATGGGAGACGACACGGTAATTGGCGCGCTCTCCCTTCTCATCTGGACGATCACCCTCATAACCACGGTGAAGTACGTCCTGGTGGCCATGAAGGCGGACAACCACAACGAGGGCGGTATCTTCGCCCTCTACAGCCTGGTTAAGCGCTGCGCCAAGTGGCTGATTGTCCCCGCCATGATCGGCGGCGCTGCACTTCTCGCCGACGGCATCCTGACCCCTGCCGTCACCGTGACCACCGCCATCGAGGGCCTGCGCACCATCGGCCCGGTGTACTCGGTCATCGGTGACAACCAGCAGATCGTGATCGTGATCACGATCGTGATTCTGTGCATCCTGTTTGGCATGCAGCGCGCGGGCACCTCGACCATCGGCAGGCTCTTTGGCCCGGTGATGACCGTGTGGTTCCTCTACCTGGGCATCACGGGGCTCCTCAACGTGGGCGGCAACCTCAACGTTTTCCGTGCGCTAAACCCCGTGCGCGGCCTTACTTTCCTGTTTGACCACAGGATCAACGCCGCCGGCCTCATGGTCCTGGGCAACGTGTTCCTGTGCACCACCGGCGCCGAGGCACTGTACTCCGACATGGGCCACGTGGGCAAGGCCAACATCTATGCCACCTGGCCATTCGTGAAGGCGTGCCTGATCCTTAACTACCTGGGGCAGGGAGCCTGGATCCTGGCCAACCGCAACGTCGCGGCGCTCGCCACCGTGGCGGACCTCAACCCGTTCTTCCAGATGATCCCCGCGAACCTCCGCGCGCTGGCGGTCATCCTCTCGACCTTTGCCGCCATCATCGCGTCTCAGGCGCTCATCACGGGCTCCTACTCCATCGTCTCGGAGGCCATCCGCCTGGACCTCATGCCCCATATGAAGATCAACTACCCCTCGCAGACCCGCGGCCAGATCTACATCCCGCTGGTCAACAACATCATGTGGGTGGCCTGCATCTTCGTGGTGCTGTTCTTCCAACGCTCCAGCCACATGGAAGCGGCCTACGGCTTGGCCATCACGGTCACCATGCTCATGACCACGCTGCTGCTCTACACGTACCTCTCGCAGATTCGTCACAAGCACGGTGCCGCAATCCTCTTTGTGGTCACGTTCGGGCTCATCGAAGCAATGTTCTTCTTCTCGTCGCTCACCAAGTTCATGCACGGTGGCTACTTCACCGTCCTCATGGCAACGGCAATCTTCTTCGTCATGTACATCTGGCGCCGCGGCACCGCCATCGAGCGCACCCAGACGGTGTACCTTCCCGTGAGCAAGTACATCGATCAGCTCCAGCAGCTAAGCCACGACGACAACTACCCCTACATCGCTGACAACCTGGTGTTCCTCACCAACGACTCGTCGCCCGACAAGCTCGACCGCGACATCCTCTACTCCATCCTGGACAAGCGCCCCAAGCGCGCCAAGGCGTACTACTTCCTCAACGTCCAGGTGACCAACGACCCGTTCACGCACGAGTACATCGTGAACGACTTTGGCACCAACTTCGTGTTCAAGATTCAGCTGCGCCTGGGATTCAAGGTCAACCAGCGCGTCAACACCTATCTGTACCAGATTGTCGCCGACCTCATGGCACACCACCAGCTGGCTCCGCAGAACCACAAGTACTCGATCTACCGTGACCACGGCAACGTGGGCGACTTCCGCTTCTGCCTCATTCGCAAGGTGCTCACCCCCGAGTCTGACATCAGCGGCGGCAACGCCAACGTGATCAACCTCAAGTACGCCATCCGCCACGTTTGCGGCTCGCCCGCTCGCTGGTATGGCCTTGAGAACTCCAGCCTGATCTTTGAGTACGTGCCGCTGTTTGGCAAGACCAAGCGTCAGCACAGGCTCACGCGCGTCACCGAGCCCTCCGGCACCGGCTCCATGAAGCCCGTCAGCGCCGCCTCCGTGGTGGAGGAGGACGAGGGCGACATCTTCTCGGACAAGATGGTCAAGGAGCACTCCGAGGTCATCGAGGCTACCGAGCACGAGGTCGTTGGCGGCGACACCGCAAGCTTCCGTCCCCTCGTGATTGACGAGGACGAAGACGAGGACGGGTCGGACTCCACCGAGGAGGGCGAGGAGTAGGCACGTCCCCCATCAGGGAGAGACACGACGGCGCGAGGTCGAAACCAATCGTTTCGGCCCCGCGCCCTTTGTTACGGAAGGGTCTCTCCCCTGGCACACTGGCGTATGGCGGGGCATCCCACTCAATAGGCTAAGAATGGACTGGCCGCTCGTCCATATGAACCAGCCGCGTCTCTATATGCGCTAGGTCGCAATATTTCCCTCTTATAGCTCTTCCGCAGTTAGAAACCGCCCCCGGTCGCAGGTCTGGTCCATCTCTCAGCGGACCTGCTGGCAGAAGAATCCCGACGTGAGTACTTGCTTCAGGCTCCGACCGGCACGGCAGGGGGACCAGCTGCGTTTGCCCAGTTGAGCTCTCATATGCATTGCAATCATGGCAGAGGACTCCCGATATGAGCGCGCACATCGGGAGTCCTCTGCCGTTCGTCCACGAAAGTGCTCACACGGGGCGCTTGCCGCCATCAGGGGTTGGTCAGGCGAGAAGGGCCTCCAGATAGGCACCCACGCCCGCCTCGTCGTTTGTGCCGCACACGTGGTCGGCGGCACGGAGGACCTGGGGCACGGCGTTTGCCACCGCGACCCCGTCTCCTGCCGCCTCGATCATCGGGAGGTCGTTGGGAGAGTCACCAAAGGCGACGACGTCATGCGGGTCAACTCCCTCATGCGAGCAGACCCACAGCAGGGCCTCTCCCTTGGTCGCGCGCTCGTCCCCCACCTCAAGGTTTTTGGGGTGGCTACTCGTGCAGCGGAGCCCGGGGATGCGCGCCACGGCCGCACGCACGGCGGCACGGGCTTCATCGGAGCCCAGGTACAGCGTGACCTTCTCCACGTTTGGGTGATTGCGAATTATGTCGTCGGTCCTCTGGTCCAGGACCGTCCTCGTGACCCTGAGCCACCGCTCGTTCTGCCCGTCGATCCCATAGCGGCCAATGCGCGAGAAGCGCTCGCCGTCCGCCATCGACAGCCCGTCCGCGAAGACGTCGAAGGTGCAGTCGACATCCCTCAGCGCCTCCCAGAGGGCGAGCGTGCGCTCCTCGCCCATCAGCGCCTGCCGGAGCGAGGTTCCCGTACGCACGTCGCTCACCATTGCACCGTTGCAACTTATGGCAAGGTGAACGGAGGAATGGGAGAGGAGCTCCCGAGGCATCGCCCCGAGCGCCCTCCCCGTGCATGGCACGAACCCCCAACGCCGCCGGGCGAGGAGATCGAGCGCCGACATGTTGCCGGCGGGAATCGACTTGTCGGACGCCAGGAAGGTGGAGTCCATGTCCGAGAACGCGAGGCGTCTCTCGCCTGCCACAGCCCTATCCCCTCTCGTCGATGGGGACGTACTCCTGGTGCGTCATGTACGAGTTGTACGCGGGTCGGATGATGCGGGCGGGCCCGTAGAGCTCCTCCATACGATGCGCCGCCCAACCCGACATGCGCGCAATCGCGAAGATGGGCGTGTAGAGGTCCTTTGGGATGCCTAGCATGGAGTACACGAAGCCGGTGTACATGTCGATGTTGGTGCTGATGGGCTTTGTGATGCCCCTGACGTCGCGCATGACCTGGGGGCCCAGCCGCTCCACGCGCTCGATGAGGTCGAGCTTGTCCTCCTGGCCCTTCTCGCGCGCGAGCTTGCGGGCGTAGCCCTTCACGATCTCGGCGCGGGGGTCGGTGATGGTGTAGACGGCATGGCCGAGCCCGTAGATCAGGCCAGAGCGGTCAAAGGCCTGCTTGTTGAGGACCTTGGTGAGATAGTCAGCCACCTGGTCGTCGCTCGACCAATCGCTGACGTTGGCAGCGCAGTCGTCGATCATCTCGCCCGCCTTGGCGTTGGCGCCACCGTGCTTGGGCCCCTTGAGCGAGCCGAGGGCCGCGGCGTAGGCGCTGTAGGCGTCCGTTCCCGAGGACGAGAGAACGCGACAGGTAAACGTGGAGTTGTTTCCGCCGCCGTGCTCCGCGTGGAGCATGAGCATCACGTCGAGCATCATGGCCTCGTCACGCGTGAAGCCCTGGTCGCCCCTCAGGACGTCCAGGACCGTCTCGGCCATGGTGTAGCCCTCCTGCGCGGGCGGAACCTTCACGCGCTCGCGGTTTTTGGCGGCCTCGTTTGCCTGGTGTGCAACGCTCGCCACGCGCGGCCAGCGACCAAGGAGCGAAAGGGCCACGTCGATCTCGTGCGTGGGCGAGGTGTCGTCGGGGTTTGGGTCGAACGCGTATAGAAGCAGCGTCGCGCGCTGCAGGACGTTCATAATCGAGGTGCTGTACGTCACGCGCGGGAAGAGTCCCAGGTAACCCTCGGGGAGCTGTCGCCTGGAGCCGATGCGCTCCTTGAAGTCCACGAGCTCCTCCGCCGTTGGCAGAGCGCCCGTGAGCAGCAGATACGAGACCTCCTCATAACCAAAGCGACCCTCGCCGTGGCACCCCGCCACCAGGTCGGCGATGCTGTACCCGCGATAGGTGAGGTCTCCCCTGTCGGGGACCACCTTGCCGTCCACCTTCTTGTAGCCGTGCACGTTTGAGATGGTCGTGAGGCCAACCAGGACACCCGTCCCGTCGGCGTTGCGCAGGCCACGCTTGACGTCGTAGCGCGTGTACAGCTCGTCGGGCACGCGGTCCACGCGCTGCATGCCCTCGTACAGGGTGTCAGACACGGGCGGACGACCCATGCCCACGGACGGCATGGGGTAGACGTCCGCAATGTGCGTGAAGGCAGAGGTGTCCTTTGGCGTGAGGAAGCGCCGCTTGGTGCGACCTATGGGCTTGTCTCCTATGGTCATTGTCCTCCTTCGGGTCACGGGAGCGGCAGGGTGCCTTTGCTTACCGGGCGAGAGACCCGGGGTCAGGCGATTGCCCTCCTCCCCCGTGCGGGAGGGAGTCTCCTTGCGCCTGGGGGCGTGCGCCCTGCGCCTGCCTCCCTAGAGGCGATACATGAAGTTGAAGACCTCTTCGCGCTGCATGGTGATCTGCACGCCAAGCTCGGACGAGATCTGGGCGAGCTGGTCCTGGATGGCGGAGAAGTCGGCGCTGGAGCCGGCGAGGTCCACCAGCATGGTCATGGTGAAGATGCCCTGCAGGATCGTCTGCGAGATGTCCAGGATGTTGGCGTCGTGCCCCGCGAGGGCGGATGTGACCGCGGCGACGATGCCCGGTCGGTCGCTGCCCAGGACAGTGATGATGGCACGCGTCTTGGAGTCGTCGTTCGTGGTTGCCACAGCAGTTCCCTTCGCCGTTTGCGGGTCAAGGCATAAAAGACGCCTTCCCTCCATGGTAACCCAGGAGAAAAGGCCTCAACCAATTATGAGGGCCCAGTTGCCCATTTTGAAACCTCGGTGACGGGAGAGACGAGCGGCGCGCCACGCTTGCAACGTGACGCGCCGCAGGAAGGGGCCTCTCGCCCGCCGCAGCCGACGGGATGGGATCCTACTAGTTGTCCTCGGGCCTCTCGCCCTCCTGTGCCTTGAAGAGCTGCTGCACGTCCTCGACGCTGACGCCGAGGGCGACCGAGAGCTCCTCGAGCGAGCGCTGGCTGGCTTGCTTGAGAATGCGCTCGTAGGCCACCGGCGGCTTCTTGTTGCGGGCCCTCATCTGGTCGATCCTCACGCGGAAGGTCTTGACGATGCGGACGGAGTCACGGCAGGTGCCATGGCGCATCTCGTCCTTAAAGTGCTGCTCCTCGAGCGCGTTGCTCTTGCAGCTAAAGTCCTCGACGGACATGCTGGGATACTCGTCGATGATCTTCTCCGCCTCGTTCTGGGAGAGGACGGGACGCAGGCGCCCCTCGCCCGAGACCGGGTAGCTGATGCGCATGGGGTGGCGACCGCCTACGGTCATGAGCATGTAGGACTCGTTGGGCCCGTCCACGATCTCGTCCACCTTGCAGACGCCCTGGCCAGGATGGACGATGTAGTCTCCAACCTCGTACATATACCAACACTCCCTCCGTGTCAACTAAAACAAGTCTACCACGGAGGAAGCAAAGTTCACACATTTTATCGAATAACCCTTGTGTTAGGCAACTGTGTGTCGTAGCCTATTGCGTTTTGTCGTTCCTCTCTCCCCTATTTGCAGCAGCCTTCGACCCACGTGATGAGGTTGTCCTGCGCGTTCCCCGACTTCTCGGCGAGCTCGAACCCCTTTGCCCACACCGCCGTGAACGAGAGGTCCTTGACCCCGTCGTAGTTCACGAGCGCGCTTGCCAGGTTGAGCTCGTTTGCAAGGGAGTTCTCGGACTGGAACAGGCCCGTGTTCACGCGCCAGTGGGGTGCGACGGTCGCCTTCCCAAAGCCGTCGTAGTGGCCGCTCAGCGTGTAAAGCGGGTTCATTGCGTTTACGCGGTCGGTCACCGTCTGGTCCTCGGAGTCCTTCTTCGCGAGGTCGTTCTTCCAGTCGCTGACGTAGTCCGCCTTCCAGTTTGAGAGCTTGGCATAGGTGTCCTGGTTCTTGTCGAGCAGGTCGCTTGCCGTGGCGTCAAAGTGGAGCGTGCTCTCGTCACCAATGCCAAAGAGCTGGTTGGTGGTGTTGGAGCGGTCGAGCGCGTCAAATGCGCAGACCGACTTCTCCGCCTTGCGGCAGTGCTCCACGTAGTTCCAGAGGTCGTTAACGCGCGCGCTCTGCGCCGATGAGCTGTACGAGAGCCAGCGGTCATCCCCGTTGAGCGCCGAGATGTACGAGGAGGCGGAGTCGTAGACCGTCGACTGGACCTTCGAGACCCCCGTGGACGAGTTGGCACCCTGGGTCCCGTCCTCCGTGCCGGAGGCAGACTGGTCGGTGGCGGTCGCGTTGGCGTCGGTGCCCCCGGTCACGGCATCGATCTCCTCCGACGCCGAGGCTTCGAAGTTGGGGTCGCCGGGGAAGCATGGGTCGGACATGCGCGACGGGGTGTAGGTGAAGGGGAACGACGTATCGTTGAAGAAGTCGGTCGCGGCACCCTCTACGATCGAGAGGACCTTGTCGTAGTAGGTCCCCGCAAGGTACGTTCCATCCTCCACGGGGTCCAGGGTCAGGCTGTTGCCGTCCTTGTCGCGCAGATCCATCTGGTTGACGTAGTCCCCGTACGCGTTGGCGAGGTCCTTGGAGAACTGGGCGGTCCAGGTGCCGTCCGCTCGCGCGTCGTCGCTCGAGAACTGCCCCATCATCCACTCGTACGAGCTGTCAATCGTGTCGTACGAGGTGATCGGACACCAGGAAGCCGACCCAAAGATGGCGTCCGAGACGTCCTTGCCGTCCACGTCGTGCGTGATGGCACCGATCTCGTCCAGGTACTTGTCAAACAGCGGGGAGTCGCCCATGGAGCCCATCACGGCGCTCAGCCCGCCGCCGGCTCCGTAGCCAAAGGTGAAGATCCTCTCCGCATCGATGGGAAGGCTCTTCTTGTTGTAGCGGATGTAGCGCACCGCCGCCTTGAGGTCCACCGCCGGCCAGGGCGCGCCACCCGCGACCAGCTTGCTCGAGTCGCTCTCGTAGCTGCTCGAGCGGCCGCGGAAACCGGAGTACACGTACACGCACCCCGCCGAGAGGTAGCGTGACAGCCCGTTGTAGGCATACGAGGTGGGACACGATTGCGGGCTCAAGCGAAGGGAGTTGATGGGCATGAGGACGGGGGCCGTGGAAGAGGTGAAGTTGCCCACCTTGGCGTCCTCCTTCACCGTGCAGGTGTAGGAGCTCCCCTTCTTCTTGCCCTCAAAGTACCCGCCGGGAACGAAGATGGCGAGCGACTCGTACGATGTGCTGCCGGGCTTGAGGCAGTACTTGAGCCCAAGCTGGTAGTAGCAGTCGTTCTCCTTGTCATACTTCCAGGCGTCGCCGTCCAGGGCAAGGGACTCAAACTCCTTGAGGTCGACCGACGAGGCCTTGCTGTCGGGCGACGAGTCGCTGCTGCTGCCGCCACCGGTAGCCGCGCGGGAGCATCCCGCAAGCCCAAGGGCCGCCATGATTGACGAAGCGGTGACAAATTCCCTTCTTGTGAGGTTCATGCCTCTGCTACCCCCTTCGCTGCCGAGCTAGGCCTGGCGGATTCCGCGGACCTTCCCGGAGAAGGACTTCTTCGACCTGCGGTCCTCTCCCCAGAAGACGCACGAGAGCATGCCAGGGCCAACGTGGCAACCGATGGTCGGACCGATGTTGGAGGTCATGATCTCGATGGAGTCGTCCAGGTCGGCCAGCATTGCCCCCAGGCGCATCCCGTCGTGGTCGCAATCCGCGTTGCCAATGCAGGCGATTGCAGGGTACTGCGCGTTGGAGTGGTTCTTCTCGTAGTAGTCGACCATCTTCTTCATGGCCTTCTTGCGCCCGCGGGTGACACCGATGATGGTGAGGCCGCCGTCAAGCTTCCAGGACAGGAGCGGCTTGGCGTCCAGCGCACCGGAGACCAGGGCGACCGACTTGGGGATGCGCCCGCCGTGATGCAGGGTGTCCAGGTTATCCACCATAAAGATGGTCTGCACGTGGTAGCGGGCGTCCTCGATCCAGCGCACGAACTCCTCGGCGGAGAGGCCCTTGTCGCGCTGCTTCACGGCCTCCTGCATCAGGAGGAAGAGCGACGTAGACGCCAGGAGCGAGTCAACCACGTAGATAGGGACGTCCTCCCCGCGCTCCTCCTTCAGGCGGTCGAGGGCCGTGCAGGCGCCGTTGTAGCCGCCCGAGATCCCGGTTGAGATGCACACCATGACCGAGGGCAGGCCCGTCTCCAATGCCTCCCTAAAGAGCTTGTCGTACTCAGCCTGGGAGGGCTGGGAGGTGAGGGGCGCTGCGCCCCAGCGAATGTTCTCGTAGAAGTCGTGCGGGGAGCGGGACTGGAAGAGGTCGTCCACCCCATGGAAGCCGCCATCGGGCTTGTCAGCCTCAACGTAGGTGAACGGGGCGTACCTGAGCCCCCACTTGTCCATGAGCTCCTGCGAGAAATCGCACGTGGAGTCACAGAGCAGGTTGAACTTTGCGGGCATTGGATTTCCTCCGCCATCGTGGGTTACTGAGCTTCTTTGGGTATTGTACGCGTAAAGGAGGCGTTCTAACCCAGCTGGGGGTGTTGGTGTGTTTGGCATGAAGCGCGACGATACAGGTGAGAAGGGCGAGGCACGCGAGCTCCCAACGGGGACCCGCCGGCTTTCGCTCCGCTTTGTGGGCCAGGTGCAGGGCGTTGGCTTCCGCTGGACCTCGCAGCGTGTCGCCGACCGCTCGGGATGCACGGGGTGGGTGAGAAACGAGCCCGACGGGAGCGTCTCGATGGAGCTGCAGGGCACCGACGACCAGATTGCGAACTTCTTCGGCAACTTTCAACAGACGTACTCGCGCTTTCCCATTGACTACCGCATCGACGAGAAGTCCGAGATCGAGCCCGATCCCGCGAGCGTGGACTTCCGCGTGAGGTTCTAGGGTGCACTGGCCAGTAGGGACAGTCGGCCTCCCCTTATTTCGAGGGTGAGAGGGACGGGGCCACCTGCGTCGGCGCCCGCGCAAATGGCAGCACCGGAAACGGTGCCGAACCGGTAAACCTGCGGGTGGGGGTGCCGATGCTTAATCCCGCTAGCCCTCACGCGGATTTCCGCACGTTCTGCTTAGCGCCACTAGCCCTCATGGGGATTTGAAGGCCAAATGCTTAATCCTCCTAGCCCTCGTGTGAGTCGGGCATCGAAAAACCAGCATGAGGCCTAGGACAGCTAAGCACCGCGAGGTCAAATCCCACGAGACCTAGGAAGATTAAGCACCCCAATGCTGGCAGTAGTGAATTACATCATCTGAAGGGTGCCATCCCGACCGAACCCCATTCCGAGCCCCTCAGTCAAAGTAGGCTAGATGGATAACGTCTTGGGTCCCGCTCAACAGGTCATTTATTGTCGGGTAAGGCCCATAGTTCACCATGGTCAACCCGTACTCGTTCCACTCACACTCCAGGTTCGCGCGACGCGATTCGAGGAACTTCACCCTTTGCTTTGCCTCACGAGACTTGGAGTGCTGTTCGCTTGAATTCTCAGCCTCCTGCTCCTGAACAGCTGACAGTGCGTAGCGAATCGTTCGAAGAATGAGACTCATCGCCTTTTCCTCGTTGCCGTCCCCCATCTTCGCAAGCTTATGAGCGTTGCGGTTGCGGGACTCCCACACCCTCGAGCTCTTGGTAGACATTGAAACTCCCCTCTCTTGTTGTCTTGCTTCGTTGGCGGTACAATGCGAGATAGGCGGACGGATTTGGCCCCGTCCCCGAACCCGTTCAATGTCTATTGATTGGGTTGGGTAGAAGCCCCTGCGTTATTCGCGCGGGGGCTTTCTTGTTGTTCGCAGGTCCCTAATCGCCCTAATGAGCTTTAGAACCATGGTTACAAGTTGGGTTGTTAGATTAAGAGTCTGAAGGATCTCGTTTAGCTCTTTCATCTGCCGTCTCCTCGCCCGGGTTCGGAGACGGTCACGCCCGCCTACCTCGCATTGCATCGCCCGCCCCGCCTGTATTCGGCGGAGCGTTTCTAGCCGTGCTTGTATGCGTTGGTGCTTCCCCACGCTATCGAACGCCTTTTTCAGCTTTCCGGTTTTTGTCGCCGCGATGTTGGCGGGGTGTGTATTAGCTTTTAAGGTTCGGGGTTTTGATTCCTTGTCGTTGCACTAATAGCTGTTCGCGCTTGACGCCTAAGATAATGTCGGCTACTCATAGTTAGCGCGGGCGGGGATTCGCGCATTCACAATTCCTACACAAACAATGGTTAGCGATTCTCTATGTGATAGACTGGTTATTAGAGTTTCTGCAGATAAAAGGGGGTAAAGTGGACGCCACGGATGCAGTCAGACACATGGTCAAAAGATCTGGTCTTGGTGGTTATGGGGTCTCTAGAGCCGCTGGTAGAGCACAATCTTATGTTTCTGTTCTTATTCGTAGAGATGGTGACGTGGCCTCGGGCGTGCTAGCAGACCTCGCGCACGCATGCGGCTATCGTCTACAGCTGGTGGGGCGTGGGGAGACGATAGACATAGACGGGACGCGGCGCGACCCGGACGGCGCGGGCGAGGGCTAGAGAGACTTAAGAGACATAGACATTTCGCAAGCTTATGAGCGTTGCGGTTGCGGGACTCCCACACCCTTGAGCTCTTGGCAGACATTGAAACTCCCCTTTCTTGTTGTCTTGCTTCGTTGGCGGTACAATGCGAGATAGGCGGACGGATTTGGCCCCGTCCCCGAACCCTAATCAGAAATGGTTAGGACGGAGAAAAGCCCTTACGTCATGGACGTGGGGGCTTTCTTGTTTTTCTAGAGTCCACAATCGCCCTTGCGTTCTATAGGACTTTGGTAACAAGCTGGGCAGTAAGAATCAGAGTTTGCAGAATCTCGTTAAGCTCTTTCATCTTTCTTCTCCTCACCCGGGTTCGGAGACGGTCACCCCTGTATTCGGTGGAGCGTTTCTAGCCGTGCTTGCATGCGTTGGTGCTTCCCCGCGCTATCGAACGCCTTTTTCAGCTCTCCGGTTTTTGTCGCCGCGACGTTGGTGGGGTGTGTATTCGGCTTTTAAGGTCCGGGGTTTTGCTTCCTTGCGTCGGATGCTTTCCCTCGGCGCGATTACATAATGCGCACACTTAGGTTTGTGGCAAGCTTGTTTGTGGCTCTTCACAATTACACTTGTGGCTACATATATATTTAGTGCGTCTGATAGAATGTTTTCGCAGGTGAAAGGGGTTATAGAAAAGGGGACGCATGAATTCTAAGGACGTGCTTGAATTTCTTATTAGACGTTCTGGACTCGCTTACTGGAAAGTCTCTAGCGCTTTGGGAAAGTCTCCAGAATGGGCAAGGAATTCAAGTGTTAATCACACTAGGCCCCTGTTGGATACCGTTGCAGACATTGCGGATGTTTGCGGGGTTGATGTGAAGTTGGTAGACCGCGAGACGGGTGAGGTAGTAGCATCGATTGACCCGCCGCACAGAGTCAAGCGCGAGGACTAGAGAGAGAGTGGGCGCGTGGCTACGGGGCCGTGCGCCTCTTTCTTTGTGCGCATAGGTACATGGCGCTACTAGCTAGCGCATTGGTACCGCTTGCCCCATGGGGGACGGGTGGGGGCGCATGGGGAGAGTGGAGAGAGTTAGCCTTTGGTTACGTTTGCGCGTTACGCGCATGCCTTGGCGAGTCTTTGCGCTTGATAAATGTTTTTTGCTTTAAATATCGGTTTGCATAAGGAATATTAATTATTTACGGCACGTCGACATACCCTGGGGGGGTACCATCCCCCTGGCCCACGGCGACCACCGCGGCATAGTGCCAATCTCCCCCGAGGCGAAAAGTCAAGCGCGAACCGGGGAAATCCGCAGGCCGCCGCCATCATCGTGCGCCTCCCGAGGGGCACGGCGACGTGCGGCGTGCCGACGGGGCCGTCTTCGGCAGCGTGCGCGCCACACCTCCCCTCCAAGACTCCCCCGCCCGAGCGCAACCCGGCCGCCACGGGGACTTCCGTGGAGGCCATGACCACACGCAGACGCGTGCCGGCCTGGGAAAGTTGACATCGAATGACATCAAATGAGATGCGATGACACTGGATGAGACCGCGTTTCGGGTGTATAAGGTAGACTCGGAGCATGTGCCCTGGAGGGGGTAACATGAACCCTCGCTCCGCTCGGTCGCGCGGCGGAGTCCGCGCGACTCCGGTTCATGTTGGGGGGTCAGAGCCATGTCCCGACGCGGAGCCAAACCCCCGATACGCCAACGGCAACGCCAGGAGGAAGCTGAGGGCGAGGCTCAGGGCATGTACGAGCGCTGCCCCGTTTGCGGGGCGACACTCGACTGGGACCACCCGTACCTCCCCAACTCCGCCGAGCTCGACGAGATTGTGCCCGTGTCCAGGCTCCCGGAGGAGCTGAGGCGCAGGGCGTGCCTCGACCCGGACAACGTGCAGGTGCTCTGCCGCGCTCGACGGCGACCGCTCCATGCTCCTTGCGCTCGGCAAGCAGTACCTGGGACAGAACTTCGACTCCACGATCTTCCGCCTGCCGTGCCGGGGAAGGGTGACAATGCGCTATGAGTAACGCACGTTAATTGGTGAGAGGTGCTACGTTTGGGATGAGTTGGGAGGTGCCTTCGTGTACGACAGGGAGGACCTGGACTTCGGCCCGACGGTTCTAAGATTGTTGAGGGCGAGGGGCCTGACCCAGCAGGGGCTGGCCAACTACTCGAGGTTCGGAAAATCCTATATTTCGAGGCTCGTGTCCTCGCGCGAGATACACATGCCGACGGTAGACCGCGCCAAGGTAATCGCCGACTACCTTGGCCTATCTCTGCAGGAGCTGTGGGACGAGTACGTCTCTGATACGCGCAAGTCCGACGGTGCCTACAGAGTCCGTGGCCGACGTCCGCTCTAAAGAAAAGCAGGCCAGAGGACACAGCCCCTGACCTGCGCTTTTCTGGTGGCGGGGAAGGGAATCGAACCCCTGACACGGGGATTTTCAGAATCGTTTCCTGGGCTTTTTCCTTGGTTTCGTCTTGTACGGCTCGGAAATTATTTGCCGTTCTACCTGCTGTTTCTTGTATCTTCTGGTTTCGCTCGGTACGACTCGGATGTACACTTGGGCCACAAAATGAAGCACAAATGAAGCACATTTTGAAGCACACCAGGTGAAGCACATAGACCAGGTGAAGCACATGGGAGGGTTGGAGATGGCAGCGAAATACTCGCGCGGGAGCGTCGGTAAGTTCCGCAACCAGTGGCGCGGGCGCATCACGAGAACAGACCAGGACGGCACGCGGCACAACCTGACGAGGATGCTGAGGGACGAGCTCGGAGAGCCCATCCCATGCGAGAAGAACACGCAACGCGGCAAGAACACAGCATTGGCCGCGCTGGCACGATGGCGCTCCGACCTCATCGCCGAGGACGAGCGAAGGGGCGACGGGCAGGAGGACGCGCACGACCTTAGCGGCGTGACGCTCCGCGAGTTCCTGGGAGACTACCTGGACATGCTCGAAGGCACCCACCACGTCGAGCAATCCACGCTTTCGAGCTACCGCGCATCCGCGAGGAAGATTAGTTCCGCCCTCGGAGGTGAGACCGTCCCCGACCTCACGACCAAGCAGATTCAGGCATGGGAGGTGGGCTTGCTCAACGCGGACGGTCTCTCAAGCAGGAGCGTGATAAAGCACCACCGCCTGTTGTCCCAGGCCCTGAAGTATGCCGTCGATAGCGGGGCCCTCCCACAGAACCCCTGCGACCGCGTGAAGCTTCCCAAGTACCGCCGCGAGCAGCCGCACGCGCTCACCAAGGAGCAAGCTGCCGACCTAATGGCGAGCCTGGAGGCGATGCCCCAGACCCGCGTCGTGTGCGCCGCCCGCGTCTCCCTGCTCTCTGGGCTCCGCGTCGGAGAGGTGTGCGCCCTCCAGTGGAGGGACGTTGACTTCCAGCAGCACGTTCTTCACGTGACCAAGGCGATAGGCGCGGGAGAGGGCGGCAGCTACGTCAAGGCACCAAAGAACGAGTATTCCGCGCGTGACGTGCCGATGAACTCTCTGCTTGAGTCCGCACTTAGGGACAGGCGCGACGAAATCATGGGCAAGGCTGCGGACGCTGGAATCTACCCGTCGCCAGAGCAGGTGAGGTGTGCTTACGTCCTGGGCCGTCTGGACGGCAGGCACGTAAACCCCAACTGCATATCGCGCGAGTGGGGGCAGCTCAGGAGGCTTCTAGGAGTGACGGACTCCAAGGGCGAGCCCCTGCGGTTCCACGACCTGCGCCACAGCTTCGCAACGCTGGCGGTGCAGGGCCACATGGACGTCAAGAGCCTGAGCGCGATACTCGGGCACGCCGACGCATCCATGACGCTGAACGTCTACGCATCATCGGACGAGCAGGCGAGGCGTGCGGCGGCGGATAAGTTCGGCGAGTTCATGGGCGAGGCCGAGAGGCACGGGCAGGTAATGCAGTTCCGCAAGGCGGAATAGAGAGAAAGGTAGGAATGAAGGCCAACAAGAAGGTTATTCAGGGAAAGGGCGTGTACGAGAGCCTGGCAGCGTTTGACGAGCTGAAGGCGGTAGCAGAGGGTTCGCGTGGCGCATCCGCGATGGACACCATGCACTCTTGCGCCGACCGCATCGCCCATGAACTCGCCAACCTCCAGAAAAAGCTTTGGAGACGGGCTATCGCAGATGGCATTAGAGACAACATCCGCTGGCTGGTTCGCGAGAAGTTCGGCAACCCAGAATCTGGAGATGACGGTATCGGCAAGTTCGCAAAGCGCGTCGGGATTGGCCGAAACAAGGCGGGGTCGATATTCAGAGGTAACACGAAAGCAATTCTCAATCTGAAAGTCTCTGATATCGCCGATTACAGCTATGCGCTTGGGGTTACGCCAGGCGTTCTCATCGGCGCGCTCACGGAGGACGAGCAGGAGACGATAGACGCCCTGCGCGAGCTGGACGATTATGACAAGAACTTTGTGCGGAGGGAAATCAAACGTGTTTTGGAGCGCGAACGTGCTTTGAAGCGCGGTCATGACACCGCGAGCGGAACGGGCGTCAAGAGTTCATCAGAGGGCGACGGTCTGTAGGTCGCGCCCGAGACGTTTTTTGAAGGTTTTGTGTGGCCTCATGGGGGTGACCCGTGGGGCCATTTTTCAGCGATGCACGGTTGGCAGTGCATCGGTCTGGGCTTATTGGCGCTTTCGTGAAGTCCATGCACGGTTGGCAGTGCATGGTCTGATTACCAGCTTCGAATCACCTGCGCAAACGCAACCTGTCATGAAACCGATGCACGGCTGGCAGTGCATGGTCTGATTTCTTATCTAGTGATAGCCCACATACCAGCCGAGAAAACGAATTCCGATATTCCGATACCTTGTAATCGAGTGGCGAGTGGGTTGCCACAAGGAATCGCCTAACAAGGCAGAAAGGAGTTCGGATGGTCGAGCAAATCACGGTGAATAGGGTCTCGGACTTGCCCGCAGTAATCGACGTGAACACTGCGGCGAGGCTGGCGGGGGTCTCTTCACACCACATGAGCCAGATGCTTGCGCGTGGAGAGGTCAAGGGCGTGAAGTTCGCTAGCAGGTGGCGCGTGGATACTTCCGCGCTCTGCGACCAGCTCGGCATCGGCGAGGGGGTGAGTGAGTAGTGACCGACAAGAATGGTGCCGAGGGCGTGGCAGCGCCCTCAAGCACCAGTAACGAGTGCGTTTTTCCTCTTCGCACTGACACTGACCATATCCCAGACGATGGACGCGGCGCAAGGGCCCGCGAGCGTGCTGCCCGAAACGTCCGCAAGTACATCGCATGGAAGGCGGACAACGGACGCGCCTACAAGATGCTCATCGCCCAGGCGACCAAACGCGCCGAGGCTGGCGGGGTTGTGTCTGGAGATTGGCTCATTGGGTGGCTCAGGTCACACGACGTGGTGAACGACCTCGGGAAGCCATGCAGCCCGAACAATGATTTCAGCCCGCTCATCGTCCGCGACATATGCCGTGACCGCCCCCAGGTGGGGCCGCACGTCGAGACGAGGACGAGCGTCTACGACGAGTTTTTCAAGGAAGGGGGTGAGGCGTGATGAAGTGCCCTTTCAACGATGACGATTACGTTTGCCTCCCGAGTATCTGCCCCGTCGCCCTGCGCGACGGCGATAGCAGCGACTACTATTGCTCGTTTGCCGTTCTCGCCCAGTGTGCCGCAAATAAGACTGGCGACGAGGACATGGGAGAGTTTGGTCTGCAAATTACGTTCGACCCATCCAACTATGAGTGGGACGGCGACTAGGCCGATGCAAGACACGTTGACAGCAAAGGAGCCCCCGCGAGTCGGGGGCTCCCCCCTCTTGGACGCCAATGGCGTGTTGGAGGCGGTGCGTGCCGACCCGCTGGGGAGTCGGCTCCTGGACGGCTGCGGTGCCGAGGAACACGGGAGGTGGGACGCCCAGGCTCGCACGTTCTGCCGACTCGCTGAGAACATCACGCACTGCGACGCAAGGACGCTTGACGGGGCATTCAGGGCGTCGCCGCTCATGCGCCCAGAGTGGGACGAGGCCCGCCCCGATGGCCTCACCTTCGGGGAGGCGACGATACGCGACGTTGTTCCATCGGACGGCGGCAATCCTGGCGCGGGCTCACGCGACCAGGGCGAGACACTGGAGCAAGACCAGGTTGGCGTCGGCGGCGTGGACGATGCCCATGGCTGGGACGAGCCGCCCGCGCTCTCTTTCGTGCCGCTCGGGGCCGTGACTGGCCCGCGCACGCCAGAGGCACCCCCGACGCTCATAGACGGACTTCTTGGGCGCGGGGAGACCATGTTGCTGTCCGCCCCTTCCAAGGCGGGGAAGTCGTGGCTTGCAATCTCGATGGCCTACGGCATCGCCACGGGCTCGGACTGGCTCGGCTTCGCGTGCCGCAAGGGTCACGTGGCGTATGCGAACCTGGAGATTGGCGGAACCTACTTCGCTCGGAGGTGCGAGGCGTACCGCAGTGGTGCTGGGCTTCGGTACGACCCAGGCATAAAGATAGACGTACTCAACGCGCGTGGGCTCATGCTTGACGCCATGTCGTTCGCCAGGGGCGTCGAGGCCCGCTATCGGGCTGGCGGTCTTGACTTATTGATAGTGGATTGCGCCTACATGCTCGAATCTGGCTCGGAGAACGACGTTGAGGCCGTGAGGCCGCTACTGGCGTCCCTCGGCTCCCTCTGCCGCTCAATCGGATGCTCCCTGGTGCTCATCCACCACCAAGCCAAGTACGGAGCCGCTGGGAAGTCCGTGACCGACCGCATGGCTGGCAGCGGGGCGTTCGCCCGATGGCCCGACGTGATAGCCGACCTATCCCCCATCGACACGAGCGGAGAACAAGAGGTTTCTGAGCAGCTGAGGGAGCAGGGATACAAGGCCCTCCGCCTCTCGTTCGAGTGCCGCAACGCGAGGTCGCCCGTGCCAATCGACCTCATATTCACTGGCACCAGGTTCATTAACGACGAGTCTGGGAGCCTGGCGGGGTGCCCCCTCTCTGGGAGCCCGACCGCAGCGGGGGCCCGAGGCGGCGCGGCAACGTCAAGGGCGACCGAGGCCACCCGCGAGAGGCGCACCGACCTCCTGCGCGACGGCATACGGGCGGCGAGTGACGATGGCGTGGAGCCGACGCGGGCGTTCCTCCTGGACTACTACAACGACCATGCCGCATCCCACGGGCTCCAAGAGGCGACCAAGGCCACGCTGACCAAGTGGACTCAGAAGAGCAACGAATCTATGCCGTTCCACGTTGAAGGTCGCACGGTGGTCTACGACGGCTAGGGATGGAAGGCAGCTACCGACGCTGGGCACGGTGGCTAGGGCACCCATAAGGGGTGCCCGCCACCTGCCCGCCGACCCCCTGCCCTCCGCCTGGAAAGGTGGAAACTACCCTATATATAGCTACCTTCCACTTTCCACCCCATTTTACCTGCGGTTTTGTCTCAAACCTGGAAAATGTCGTTCCATGTCGCTCCATGTATCGCTTGGAATTCCTCGGACGTGCAAAAGGCTTGGTTACATGTGGTTGCTGGGAGGTGATGACGGATTGGATGACTCGGAATGTGTCGGGGAGAAATAGGCCCTAATGCCGCGGGAGGGCCTTAGGTACCTGAAAAAAAGACCCCCCTGGGGTGGCGGACGGCTAGCCACGGCAGAGCAACGAAGTATGAGCAATCGACCTAGGAAGGCACGCGAAATGGACAAGAGGGAACTGGACAAGCTGCCCGAACTCATCGGGATTGAGGACGCGGCGAAGGCGATAGGGTTGACTGGCGACGAGGTGGCGAAGCTGTGCGAAGCTGGGAGCCTGCCGTGTGTCAAGGTCAACGGCAGGTGGCTAGTCCGCAAGCAGCGCACAATCGAACTCGTGAGGAACCCGAGGTTCGACTTCACGGACTCTATCGACCTCGGCACACTCTCGGAAGGCTAGGCCCAAGGGTCGCGCGGATGCCCTTGAGGCGCTGAGAGGCGTTCTGACGGGCGTTCGCCACATACACGATAGGTAGACGTATCAACACGTTTGAGGCGCTGGGACTGGCTCCTGGTGCCTCTCTTCTTGTCGGCGGTCAATGGTGGGGGCGGCACCAGGCCCAGGCGCGGACGCAACGCCCCAGTGCGCCACATGCCCCCTGGTTATCAATGAACGTGACAGCTCGGTTGTCCGCGAGGGGGCGCGATTATCGGCCCCCCTCGCCACAGCCGCAATAAGCTTGGTTCTCCTTGGGGCTCCACCATGAAGCGACTCCGCTCAACCATCGCGGCGCAATCCACGTGGTCATGGAGTGCGAGAACGCGAAAATGAGCCCACAGAATCGCGTATATCGCCACGGGATGGCATTCTCCTAGTAGTGCCCATCTGGTGCCATGACTGCCCTCATACGGGCTTAGAAACGCTCACACGGCATTTCCCCAGTTGTCACTATTGCTGGCATGCCACCAGACCCCCACCCCATCCGTCGCCGCGACCTGGGGCACGCCTCCACGGAATCAACTCATGGCGGCGGTCATGTGCCGCAGGGCGAGCGCACGCCTCCACGAAATCCTCACGCGAAACCGTGTCATGGGTCACGGAAAAGGTCGCGCTAGAGGCTCCCGCAAACACAGCTGCCGCACAAAATGAAGCACAAATGAAGCACATCGTGAAGCACAAAAGAAAAGCAGGCCAGAGGACATGGCCCCTGACCTGCGCTTTTCTGGTGGCGGGGAAGGGAATCGAACCCCTGACACGGGGATTTTCAGTCCCCTGCTCTACCAACTGAGCTACCCAGCCGAAGTGCCTGCAAAGCAAGCTTGTTTAATATAACAAAGATTCGAGGGGCGTCAACCAGATTCTAGATTTTTCTTCTCACCCAACAAACTGCCTTCGACGCACCGCCCCCCGGTATCAGGGTCATACAGTCCAGAACGACTTGCCGTCTTCGGAAAACTCGGCCCTTATTCCCTTGAAGGAGAGGAACTCCCCCACCTTCTCCCGGGCTGCCTCGAGGGACTGCTCCGACACCTCCTGGATGTCACTCCCCTTTGGAGGGCCGAAGGTAAAGAACTGGCTCCCACACGTGTCATGGAGATGGACGTAGGCGGGTATCCCCTGGCCCTGGAGAACCTTGTTCATCTCCACGACGTCGCCGATGCTCACTATCCCTCGCATCAGAAGGCACCTCCTCCGCCTCCGCCGCCAAAGCCTCCGCCGCCACCGCCGGAGAACCCTCCGCCAAAGCCGCCGCCCGAGCTATTGGACGACTCGGAGAGGGCAGCCGCGGTGACCTTGTGAGCGGAAGCCGCGGCGTTGGCAAAGACCGTCGCGGGCGTCCCGATGGACGGGCTGTAGTAGTACCACCCATACACGGGCATGAAGCCGGGGTCGCTCACGACCTCGGGAACCGCGACCTTGAGCTGCTTCACGACCTCGTCGGCGACCCCCAGGACCACGGCCATCACCAGGAGGCGGTTCCACAAGACCACGTCCCTGGGCACGGCCTCCTCCAGCCGGGTGAAGTCCTTGAGCCACCTGCGCAGGGCCTCGAGCTTGGCGGTTGTCTCAATTGCCTCGGGGGAGAGATCCTTCATCCCCTTTATGGCGAGTATCGACGCAATGGCACCGACCGCGAGGGCCAGCAGCGAGATCATCCCCACCCCAACGGTCACGGTCTCGATCACCATGAGGAAGAAGTCGATGATGGCGAGCAACGCGTCCAGGACGAACAGGGCGATGCAGGGAGTCTTGCTCGTTGCCTTGGGATCGATGTAGAACCCACGCTGAATCGCAACGCCCTCGACGGTGTCCTCCCAGTCCGTGTACTTCTCCGAGAAGAGTTCGGGATTATCCTTGGCAACCGATTCGATATCGGAGAAGTAGAGCTCGTCCGAGTGCGGCTTTGCCCCGTCCACGTTGGATGCGACGGTCTCGAAGAGGAAGTCGAGCACCGCGTCGTCAATCCGGGCGGACTTCTTGTCCACCTGCTCCCTTGCGGGGCCATCGAGACGGGTGAGGCGATAGTCGTCCACGGTCTTCTCGCCCAGCAGAATCCGCTTCTTCGTGAGCTTGACCTGCTCGAGCTTGACCAGGCCAAGGTCGCTCAAGCGCATGAGGGATGCCGTGAAGTCGTCCTGCGTGGGCTTTCCCCCATTGAGAAGCGCACCCAGAACCGCAGGATGGTCCTTGGTGGGCACGTCGCGGAAGTACTTGTCGTCGAACTGCGCGGTGTGGTCACGGACGTACTTCCTCCTGCGAAGGACCGCCACCACGACGGAGGCCACCCCGGCAGCCACGAAGACCGCGAGGGCGACGTAGCCCATGAGTCGGGCACGCTCGCGCTGTGCGTTTGCCTCGTCCGCCCACTGCTGCTCCTCGGAGAGGACCGTGTCGAGCCTCTTTTGCTGGGTGACGGCCTCCTGCGAGAGCCATTCCTGCGGGAATACGATGCGCACCTCGGCATACTCGGAGGTCCCCACCCCGGGAACGCTGTAGGTAACCGTCCCCGTGGTGCCCACATCCACGTAGGCGTCCAGCGGGCCGTGCCCCCATGCCCTGACGTTGCTGCCAGGGACCACCGTGGTGCCGGAGGGAACGGGAAGGTGGATGGAGCAGGTGACGTTCTGCGACTCCACCTGCCATCCATCCGAGACGAACTTCCAGTAGAGCTCGCCAGTGTCCTCCCACCTGGTGGCGAGGTTGGTGTCGGTGTAGTTGACCGTGAAGCTCGCCGACTCGTCCTCGTGGGCGGAGTAGATCTTGACCTCGAGGTAGCCGTCCTCGTGGGTGACGGTGTACGTGCCGTCCTCTCCGCTGCCCGACTCGGCGAACGGGATGAACTGGTCCCCCTCCTGCAGGCCCACCTGGCCGATGGTGGTCCCTATCCCCGAGTCCTCGTCCCCCGTCGGGATGTCCCAGTACACCCCGTGGAACGAGCCGTCAAAGTTGAACTCGCGGGTCTCCCTCACCGAGACGGACCCGTCAGAGGCGACCGTCGCGTCGATGTCGACGCTGTCTATGGAGTAGTCGCCGTCCGCCCACGCCAGGGATGGGAGCAGGACGAGGGCCAGGGTCATCGCGATGAGGGCGGCGAACGCGGGACGCAGCCTTCTAATCGCAGGTTGCAGGGTCATAACCGCTCCCTTCCGGGTGCGAGCGCTTCGTCGTCCACGCATCGCAGGGCCTATTCGCATGCACACAAAAGTCTACCAGAGGCCCCCGTGCGACGCCGCAGCCGTCACGCCACGGGCGGGCACACGAGCGTGATCTTGGTCCCGCACACATCCAGCACGTCGCCGGGGGTCATCTTGGCGAGAGACGACACGTACCTCCCCCTGAGCGTCGCCGGGTTCTCCGAGCCCCCGTCCTCCACGAGCGCACCACCAAGGCAGGGGGAGATGCGCAGCTGCCGCCCCGCGACCGCCCTCGAATGGAGGACTACGTCGTTTGCCGGGAGGCTCCCCACCGTGATCCCTCCGTCTGGCAAGGGAATCGTCACTTCGAGGTCGTTGCCGCGGAGTCCGATCGACATGCCCCGCGGAGGAAGCCGGCACCCCTCCCCCAGCACGAGGGTGTCACCCACAACGCCCACGGCACCCGGGACCGGATCGGGAGGCCGTGGGATGTCCGGCTCGTCCAGGTCCATCGCCAGGGGATCGGGGGCAGGCTCGCCCGCCGGCTCCCTGGTGAAGTCGTACATGCAGCCATAGCACACGTCCATGTCGGAGAACAGCTCCATCCCGCAGCACGGGCAGGTCTTGGTCTCCATCTCACTCCCTTCCACAGGACTCGGGACAGGCGAGAGGGACGGACCCTCCGACTCTGCTCCCCCTCAGCAGGCGCAGCTCGACTACGTCGCCGACGACTGGCCACCACCCATCGCGGCTCGGTCGCTCCAGCACCGTCCGGGCGCCGGGACAGCTGACGACGTTTCCGGGCAAGACGCCCCTCGCAGCGAGCAGCACCCTTCCGTCCCCGGACACGAACGCGACGTCGATGGAATACCTCATCCCATGGGTGTGGATCGAGCCGCACCCCAGGAGGGCGATGGGGTCCGCGTCGTCCCCCGTGCCCAGGAGCCCTCTCAGCCTCCCCACGACGCCTCCCCTGACCCAGAACCTCCCGACCCTCCTGCCTCCCAGGTCGACGACGTCCAGGGCCCAACCCTCGCATGCCATCTACACCACCACCCCCGGTCTGTGACAGTCAACGACGACGGAACGCTCGTGCACGAGCGCGAGCGGGGGCGAGAACCCCACGCCCGCAAGGACGAATGACGACGGCCACGGCCGATATCTCAGCGTGCAGGTGAAGGTCGTGAGCGAGGGGGAGAGGGGAAACGTCACCGCCCCCGACGGAGACGCAGTGGAACCGGATCCCTCCGCCTCAACCGACACCTCGCAGGACTCGCTTGGGAGCGCTCCCTCGAGCGCCGCCCGCACCGACTCGACGTCTGGCCCGTCTCCCCCGCCCTCGGAGGGAGAGACGCCATGGGCGATGACGCAGTCTGCTGCGGCACGGTCGAACAACGCGCAGGCACCGACGAACCGGACAAGGTTGTAGGCAACCAGCGCCACCACGATCGTGACTGGCATGAGGACCGCCATCTCCACAGTCATCTGGCCCGACTCGCCGAATGCGTCACGCCTACCCGGCGAGGAGCCCGCAGCCAGCCCCCTCATGCCGCGCCCCCGAGGGTGGAGAGGTCGAGGACGAGGGGGACGCCACTCTCCCCCATGCCGGGGATGGGCACCTCCGCCAGGACGACCTCGCCCTCCCCGAGCATGGACCTCACCTCTGCCTCCATCCTCTCCTCGAGCTCGCCCGGGCTTGCCGGAATCGACTCGATTGCCCTCCTGACCTGCTCGCCCTTTGCGAGACCCGCCCTGTCCATCACCTCTTGGCTGTTGACCAGCACCGGCTTCCTGACCCGCATGTCCGCCGGCTCGAACCCTGCATCGCGAACGGCCGCGGAGAGCTCGGACCTGAGCCACAAGGCGACCCTCTCGCCAAAGACGGGACCGATGCCATCGAGCATGTCCTCGGCGACGCGCGACGCGGACTCGTAGGACGAGCCATACGAGACGAGCAGCCTGCCCCATGCACCGACCACGTCTCCGGCGAAGTCCAGCACGAGGCCGCCGCGTCCCCGCGTGACCCCCTCGTACACCGAGGAGAGGACGTCGCTCCCGTCGGTGGAGTCGTCTGGCGCGAGGGTCGCCCCCGCGATGGCGCAGCCCTCGGGCAGCTCCGCCTGGGAGAGGAACGCCGCGGTGAGCTCCGAGGGGACCGGAACGGAAGCCCCGCGCCGCACGACCGAGACGCATCCGTACGCCCCGGGTGGCACGAGCCTGGGGCGCGGGACCGACAGCAGGTCGATGGCCTTGCGAAACGTCCCCTTCCCCTCCTCCGCTGCGTCGCGCATGTCCCGCTCCGCGGCGATGGACTCCTCGCGCGCCCTCTGGTAGGAGCGGGACGCCTCCACGACGATCCTCCAGTAGTGCTCGAACCCGTTGGGGATGTTGGTGCTGGCGTTTGCAACGTTACCCATTGCCTTGGCGTCCATCTTGCATACCTCGCACCTCAGCACCCCGCCGCCCTCCTCCTCCGCGAGTGAGGCATTGCCCGCGGAAGGACCCGTGGCTCCGGGACACAAGAGCGAGCAGTGCAGCGTTATCCCACCCTCCTCGAGCGTGCAGGGCCAGACCACGTCGGTGTAGAGCTCGGTCCCCCTCACCAAGTCGCGGTTGTGCGGGAGCTCGGGGAGGTCGATCTTGACCTCGTCCGGTCCGTCAACGCAGGTCGCCTTCGAGATCTTCTGGTGCGCGTACCGATAGAACTCCTTGCGGGCGCACGAGCGCTGCAGCTCGTCGGGACCGTTGCCGGCACACGGCTCCGCCTCCCAGCGTGCCAGGTAGTAGTTGCACGCCCTCACCCGGGAGTACTCGAACTCCCATGCCTCCGGTGACGGGTAGGCGGGGTTCTGCGCCGCGGGGAGTCCGGCCAGCGAGGCAGCCCTGCTCCGCATGCAGAGCGGGTCGTCCACGTTGTCCGCGCGCCACGCCCTCTCACGCTCCCTCAACGCGCGCTCGTCGGCATCGCGCTTCCTCGCAGACGCCTCGGCGATCCTCTGGCCGCGCCGCTCAAGCTCCTCTCCCCCCAGCCCATCGTCCAGCGAGGAGAAGTCCGACTTCCCCTGTCGCGGGAGCGGGACCGCCACGCCCGAGTAGGGGATGCCACCCGCCGAGCTCGCCCTCGCGCACGAGGCGGAGTTCGCCATAACGAGGGAGGGGACCGCCCTCTCGAGGCGCTGGAGCCCGCGCGCAGACGAGCGCGCGAACGACTTCCTCGCGTCGAGGATCTTCCTCCCCTCCCGAAGGATCGCCGGCGCAGCCTTGCTCACCACCGGGATCGCGGCGACGACCAGACCGACGGCGCACACCATGCTCCCCAGCAGCCCCATGCTCAGGACGCAGGCGTCCATCACCTGCGCGACGGTCGCGTATCCCGCCACCACGTTGGAGCCGGCCAGCGCGACTGCGTCTGCGACCTCCTGGACGTCTGCCGAGCGAGACAGGCTCCACGCCGCCGCGGCGGTTCCAAACGTCAGGACGAGGCTCATGAGCAGAGCCACCGCGACCGCCACCGTGGTGTACCCTCCCTCGTCGTCCAGGAAGGTCCCGAGCCCAAGCCTGCCGCGAGGGCGCGCGGCTCCTCCCCTATCCCCACATCTCCTGCCACTCCTCATACGTCCCTCCCAACCAGCCTGGCCGCAGGTCCTCCTCGACCCTGACGGACAGGACCATCCCCTCCCCGTCGCACATCCCCGCAAGGGCGCCCATCGCCCCCATGAGCGGGAGGGGCCTCGCATGCCCCCTTATCTGGACGCTCGCCCTCCCTCCATCGAGCGATGGGGACACCTCCCAGTCCGCCCTCCCCCCAACGTGGAGGAGGGGGACCTCGGGCACCGCCGCGAGTCGACGCAGCGCGAACTCCCTGCAGTCTTCCAACTCCCCGTCGTAGTCGGTGAGAATCGCGCGGGCGGTCTCGGACGCGGCGGAGAGCATGACCGCCCGCGTGTAGAGAAGGCAGGCGGGCTCCAGGAGGAGCGCGAGGACGAGCATGAGGGCGGGAAGGAGAACCGCCGCCTCCACGCTCGACTGCCCGAGCGACGAGCCCCTCTCACTAGAACAGGAGGACGTCACGCAGCCCCTGCGAGCCGCCAGCCCCCAAGACGTGCGAGGCCGCCTCGAGGGCAACGCGCTGCAAGCTCCCGTCGCCGCCCGCCCGCCACACCGAGGCGAGAGCGAGGACGGACGCGAGCAGCGACCCCAGCACGAGCGCGTACTCGAGCGTCGACTGCCCTCCCTGCGACCACAGCAGGCGCAGGGAGGCTCGTGTCCCATCAATATCGCCCCTCCCGTCTCCCCTAGCCATCCGTCCTCCCAACCGGGCATCGCTCCGCCCACTCGCGCGAGTCGAGCCTTCTCCTGGTGACCAGGCTCCCGCCGCCCTCCGCGGGGCGCACCTCGCAGACGTCGACCCAACCGTCTCCCTGCACCACGCAGCACCAGACCTCCCCTAGCAGGTCGAGGTATCCGGCACGCACGAGCGCACACGTCCCCAGGCACTCGTACTCTGCGAGCAGCTCAGCCGCGCTCTGCTCCACGGGAAGGGGGGAGGGGACGTCCCTGCCGTGTGGGAGAGGCGTTCCGTCGTGCCCCGCGCCTCCGTGGCTCGTGGGCCATGAGCCCTCGTCCCCCGCGTCCGACGGCACCCCCGCCGTCCCGCTCTCCCCTCCATCCGCCCGTTCCACCTGCACCCTCCCCACAGCAGAGGGGAGGGCGATGAGGGCAGCGAGGCAGAGCGGGATCACGACAACCCTCAGAGGCTGTTCATGCCGTCCGCGATGGCGGTCCAGAGCTCCTGGACCTTCCCCTTGAACGCGATGATGGCGACGATCGCGATGACCACGAGAACGCCCACCAGGATCGCGTACTCCGTGGTCCCCTGCCCGCTGCAGTCGCGCAGCAGCGCGACGGCCCTCCTTCGAACCCCGCACCGTTCCTCTCCCATTCCCTCTCCTTTCATCCGCACCGATGTCGCCTCCGACTAGACCGTCCCCAGCGACGAGCTGAGGAGCGGGCCCAGAATTGCGAGGAGCATCGCCGGGACGATGAGCGTCCCCAGAGGGACGAGCATCTTCACCGGAACGCGCTCGATCTCCTCCTCCAACTCGGACCTCTGCTCGTCACGGATCACCTGTGCCTGCGCCTCGAGCGCGTCCGCGAGCGGAGAGCCAAACTCGAGCGCCTGAGACACGATCGAGGCAAAGCTCCCCAGCGCCGAGACCCCCATCTGCCCCGCAAGTGCCTCCAGCGCCTCGCCCCTGCCGGAGATCCCCATGCGCCATGAGGTCATCGCCTCGCCAAAGGCAGCCGAAAGCTCGGTGTCGTAACGCGAGAGGTACAGCTCGAGCGAGGCGTCAAACGAGAGCCCCGCCATGAGGCCGAGCGTCAGGACGTCGATGAGCCCGGGCAGCTCGCGCAGGCACGCGGAACGCCTCCTGTCGAGCTCCGCACGCCGCCTCGACTCCCTGACGACGGGAATCGTCGCCGCCGACTCGGCAATCCCGGACATCCAGCCGGGGGTAGTCTCCCGTACGCGACGGGCGTGCCCCGAGGTGAGTCCCATCGTCCCCAGGAACATGGAACCCGCCGCCGCGGTCGCCAGGCACGCTTCCATGGCCCCCATCACAGGACACCCCTCATGAGCCGCCGGATTATGGCGAGCGCCGCGAGGTCCATGAGGGCGGCGATCGCTACCGAGGCGATTCCAACGGGTTGCGTGAGCCCCCTCTGAAAGTCAGGGGATATGAGCGAGAGCGTGAGGATCATGGCGATGGGCATGGCGCAGACGATGCGCACCGACAGCCTCACCTGGGCGGTCTTCACCATCAGGAGGCGCTCGAACTCCCCCTGCCTCTCGACCAGTCGCGCGGAGTACTCAAAGAGTCCCCTGAGCGGGCTCCCCGTTCGCTGAGAGATCGCAAGCGAGGTGGCGAGAAGGGCAACCCCCGGGGCGTCGAGCTCCCTGGGGAGGGCCGCCATGACCTCCTCCACCGACTCGCCGCAGCTCAGCCTGAGCGACGCGCGCGAGAACGCCTCGCCCGCCGCCCCGCGCTCGTGGCTCCCGAGGTAGGACACCGCCTGCGAGAGGGTCTCCCCCGACCCCATCGCCATCGCGAGCGTCCTGAACACCCCTGGCATCGCCCGCGAGAGCTCGCGTCGCCTCTCTCGTTTCTTGGATGACCACCACGCCGGGACCGACGACCCCACCACGGCAACGGCGACGGGGAACCCCGCCAGGGATCGGGAGGCGAGTGAGAGGAGCACAGCCAGCGCGGCGGTTCCCGCAACCAGGGCGGCGCAGCCTCCCTCGTCGTCGGCAAGCTCTTCGGTCACCGCAAACCTCACTGCAATCGCGCGGGAGGCGCCCTCCCACGACTCGTTTCTCAGGAGGAGACGAACGAGGCGGCCCCTCCCCAGGGCCAGCAGGAGCGGTTTGAGGGCGCGCCTCGCCCTCCTGGCGATGCCCCCGGAGCCATGGGGCCGCGACAGGACACCGCCAAGCAGGGTAAACGGAGCCACCCATGCGAGCAGTGCCACCGCTAGCACACAGAGCGCCTCCACTCCCCCACCTCCCCGCCTTCGAGCGTGCCCTCGTCCAACGCCCTCTGGACAAAGCCCGGCTCGCCGACCAGGTGCCAGGACCGCGAACCCTCGTCGAACGAGACGACCTCGCCCAGGCTGACCCCGCCGCCCTCCGCCCTGCCTACGGTGGAGAGCGAGGTGATGTAGCGCCTGCCGTCGGGGAACCTCTGGCTCATGACCAGCAGGTCGAGGGCGGTCGCTACCTGCTCCTCGATGATGTCGGTGGGGAGGTCCATCCCAAAGCGCGACATCAGCACCAGCCGCAGGACCGCCTCGTCGGGCGTCCCGGCGTGCAATGTCGTGAGTGAACCGTCGTGCCCCGTGTTCATGGCCTGGAGCATGTCAACCGCCTCCTCTCCCCTGACCTCGCCGACCACGATGCGGTCGGGCCGCATGCGGAGCGCGTTCTTCACGAGGTCCCTGATGGTGATTTCGCCCGAGCCCTCGATGGACGCCGTGCGCGCCTCGAGCCGCACGACGTCGGGATGGCTGTCAAACCTGAGCTCCGCCGAGTCCTCGATCGTCACGATCCTCTCCCCCAGGGGGACCTCGCACGAGAGCGCGTTGAGGAGCGTGGTCTTGCCCGACCCCGTGCCCCCAGCCACGGCGATGTCCTGGCGCAGCCTCACTGCCCAGCTGAGCAGCGTCGCGTACCAGGGCGGGAGCGACCCCAGCTCCACCAGGCGCGCCATCGACGTGATGCGGTTGGAGAACTTGCGTATGGTCACCATGGGCCCATCGATGGCGACGGGAGGGGCCACGGCGTTCACGCGGTCCCCGTTCTTGAGGCGCGCGTTCACGATGGGGCAGCTGCGGTCGAACCTTCGCCCCAGCGGCGCGAGGATGCGGTCCACGACCATGAGGATCTGCTCGTCGGAGTCGAAGACCGTCTCTGCGGGGTGGATGGTGCCGTCCCGTTCGAAGAACAGGGCGTCCTTCCCGTTTACCATGACCTCGGTGACGCTCTCGTCGTCGAGGAGGCGCTGCAGGGGTCCGAGCCCGCACACGTCGTCGAGCACCTGGGAGACCAGCCGCTCCCCCTCCTCGGGCGAGAGGGACGCAAATTGTCCGCCGTTGAGGATGGCTCGGCAGGCCACGGCAAGCTCGCCGCGAGACTTCTGCGGGTCACGCGAGGCGGCGATGGATGCCACCGCCTCGAGCCCCAGCCTCTCGACCAGTTCGTGCTTGAGGACCTCCCTGAGCTCCCGTGCCCTGTTGGGCGAGAGACCCCCGCCCTCCGCCGCCGCAACCCGCTCCGCTGGCGTCGCGGCGCCCTCCTGCTCCATGACAAGCTCGAGAACCGACATCACTCCGCCTCCCTTCTCCTGCCGAACAGGCCCCTTCGCCTCCCCGGCCTCGCCTCGAGCGAGCGCCGTGCATCCTCGCAGTCGGGGAGGCTCCCCAGCTCCGAGAGGATCTGCGCAACGAGGTAGGAGACCGACTCCGCGAGGTCGCCCCTCTCGCCCATGAGGTCCTCCACCTCGCCGGCGTCGAGGAGCTCCTCGCCCGCCTCGCCCCCGTCGGCGACCATGAACGCCCGTGCACCCTCAAGGCCTGCCTCCGCCCTTCCGAGCGCGGGCTCAAACCGGGCCCTTGGGTCCGCCATGTTCTGCACGCGCACCATGCGCGTCCTAGCGACTCCCAGCCTCACCGCGAGCGCACTCGCCCTGCCGAGCGAGGCGAGCGACCCGCGCGCGCCGTCGTGGACGAGGAGGACACGGTCTGCCACCTGCGCCGCTCGTGCCGTCGCCTCGCAGAACGTGGTCGACGTGTCCACCACCACGAGGTCGTGGCGCGAGGACAGGTAGTTGAGGAGCGTGGGGACGACCGGCGCGACGCGCTCCGCCATCTCGGGCCGGTCGCAGGGACCCCAGAGGGAGACGCCCTCGGCACACCTGATTCCGAGCCGCCCCATCTGCTCGGCGGTGGGCTCCCCGCCAAGTCGCGCGAGGTCGGACGGCGACCCGATGCCAAAGCGAGAGCAGAGGTCACCGCACGACAGGTCCAGGTCGACCAGGGCGACCTGCATTCCCCAGGACGCCGCCGCAACGGCACAGCATGCGGCGATGGTGGTCTTTCCCACCCCGCCCCTCCCGGAGGAGAGGCATAGGATGGACCCACCGCCGGGAAACACTGCCTCCTCGCTTGAGGAGAGAGGCGTCAGGCGCTCGCTCGTGACGTCGGGACGCGCTATGCCAGCGGAGGGGGATGCGACCTCGGCGGTCCGCGCCTCTCCCCCTCCCAACCCCGTCCGGGCGGAGGGGACGTCCGACTCGACGCGCCCCCGCGCCTGGCTGATGGGAGCCCCCTCCTCCCGGACGGGCTCGACGCGCCGCGGGATCTCGACCACGCGGGTGATGCCTGCCTGCCTTGCCCTTGATCGGAGCGACCCACTCGCCTCGCGCGTGACGAGCAGGACCTCGGACGCCCTGCCGTCGTGCGCGACGGCAGCGGCGACGTTAACGTCGGAGATGCCGTCCTCGGTAAGCCCGACCACGGCACCCACCGTGTTGGGCTCCTCGTCCTCGAACCTCCTCCTAAGATCCGCTGCGTCCGCCGCGAACACCAGAGTCGCGAGCGGCGACACGGAATCGAGCGCACGTGCGAGGTCGCGCCGCGAGCCCCGGGAGCAGCATCCGATCCACAGCTCCGTCATCGTCCCTCGCCCCCCTGGTCGCCAGATCCCCCGGCGGACGCCTTTGAGTCCGCGGAGGCGACGTCCTCGCCCTGCTCCCGTTGCTCGGGGGCAGAGGCGGCCTGGTCCGCCTTGCCTGCCGCGATGTCCTCGGAGGGCAGCACGAGCCGTAGGTCTCCCCTGGTGCTGGCGGAGAGGACTCGCTCCACGTCCTCCGGCCTCACCGCGAGGGTCAGCTCGCGGGAGTCCATCCCCAGCGACCCCTCCTGCGTGGACGAGAGGACCCTGAGGCTACGGGCGATGACCTTGGCCCCGGAGTCGCCGAGCTGGTAGGCGGTGAGCGATGCCCCGGCGGGAACGCCGCTCGTGACGCCAACCCTCTCGGACGTGGGGATGCTCACGGCAACGTACCCGGAGGGAACCTGGACCATGGGAGAGGGGTCCTCGAAGCTGGTCTTGGTGAGCGGGGCGTTCTTTGCCACGGGAATGGCGACCTTGCTCCCCATGACCACGTCGAGGCTGGTGATCGCCCCCTCAGGGGCGAGGGACGAGACCCAGCCCCTCTCGCGGACGTTTGCCTTGCTGACCTCGTCCCCCGCCTTGAGGTTCTTGGTTGCCACGACGAGGCTCACGACGTCACCGCCAAAGCGCGCCGCAGCCTCCTCGCGAACAGAGTCCGCCTCGGCACGGACGTGCCCCGCGTACACGACGAACAACAGGGCGGCAAGGACGGCGCACGCCGTCGACAGCGCCAACCTGAAGCGCAGAGACATAAGTGACCTCCCCAGAAGCGTTCGAATTGCCCACATGGGCGATTCTCCCGTCTGGGGAGGCGGCATCGGGACACCTTCTGAAATAGCCCCGCAGCTAAGTTGTGCATACGTTGCCCGCAGCTGCGGGCGACCGAACGCGCCTGTTCGGATATGCCAACGCGCGGCCAGCGACCCGCAAGCGTCGCTAGAGGGTCACGTCGGGATCCAGCTCGGCGGCGGAGGCACGCATCTCGGAGGCAAGGGAGACGTACGTCTCGACGCGCTCCGGAGGGACCTCCCCCGAGTCGGCGAGGTCTCGCACGGCGCACCCGGGCTCGTGCGTGTGGGTGCAGTCGCGGAAGCGACACTCTCCGGCCGCCTGCGCCACGCGGGGGAACAGCTTTGCCAGGCCGCGCTCGTGTCCGATCAGCGGGAGGCTGCGCAGGCCCGGCTCGTCGACGATGACGCCGGCGTTGGGAAGCGAGACCATCCGACGTGCCACCGTGGTATGCCTGCCCGCATCGTCAGACGCCCTGACCGACCCCGTCTGGAGCACCTCGTGCCCCAGGAGCGCGTTGAGAAGCGTGGACTTGCCGGCACCGGACTCCCCGAGGACGATGGCGATGCTGCCGGGTGGCACGAGGGCGCGAACGCCCTCCGTCCCCCATCCGGCACCGGAGCCGAGCGCGACGTTGGGAAGGTCGCCGATCTCCTCATCCGCGCCCGCGCAGCACGCGACCACGGGAACCTGGTCACCCAGCACCGCACGGACCGACGAGATGGAACGGGCTAGGCCGTCGGCACCCGCCCTGTCCGCCTTGGTGAGCACGACGGCGACCGACGCCCCGCAGTCCAGGGCGATGACGGCGGACCGCGCGATGCGATCGACGTCCACGCCCGATGCGCCGAGCGCCTGCGCCACGAGGACGGTGTCCACGTTTGCGGCGAGGGTCTGCCTCTCTCCCCTGGACCCGCCGCGCCAGCGCGCGATGTCACTCTCGCGCGGCAGGATCTGCCGGATGATGGCCATGTCGTGCCCCTGGGGGACGAGGACGCACACCCAGTCGCCCACGGCGACGCGCGAGAACTCGCCCTTGGTGAGAGACGCGGCAAACTCCGCTCGGACGAGGCCGTCCTCGGTCGCGACGGCGGGATACCCGCGGTCGAGCCTCACGACGCAGCCGATTGCGGGAGAGGCGCCCTCCCCCAGCTCGCGCACCGCGTCGCATGACGCCTCGTCGAACGCTCGAAGCTGAGGGGGAGTGGCGTGCAGCTCCCCTAGGGTGGGAAGGTCCTGGAGCGAGGAGAGCGCAGGAAGGGAGCCGACGCCCTCCCCGCGCAGACGGGCGGGACGCGAGCCCCTGCCCTTCCTGTTTGCCCTCCTCGCCATGGGACCTCCCGCGAGCGCGCTAGGCGCGCCTCTTCTCGACCGCCCTCATGATTGCCTTGTAGGCCTCGACGATGGGGATGATGCAGGCCGCGAGCAGCATCGCGATCGCGTACTCCCCTACGTTGATCTCGGCAAAGCCGAAGGCGACGGAGAGCGGGGTCTCGATCACCACGAAGGTGAGGACGAGGGACCCGGCGAACGCGAGCCAGAGCCACACGTTCTGGGTGGGGAGCTTGAAGACGGACTGGCGACGGCTCCTCATGTTGAAGGAGTGGAACATCTCGACCATCGAGAGGGTGAGGAACGCCATGGTCATGCCGTCCCTGCCCAGGTTGGCGCCGGAGATCACGTCGGACAGGGGCACGTTCTCGATGGAGAGGCCCACAAAGTAGGAGATGAGCGTGAGGGCTGCGATGACGATGCCCTGGACCAGGCAGTCGAGCCACATGCCTCCGGCGAACACGCCGTCGTCGGCGTTACGCGGGCTGCGCTTCATCAGGCCGGGCTCGGCGACCTCCATGGCCATGGCGAGCGCGGGGAAGCAATCGGTGATGAGGTTAATCCACAGCAGGTGCGTGGGCTCGAGGATGGTGAAGCCGATCAGCGAGGCAACGAAGACCGAGATGACCTCGGCGAGGTTGGACGAGAGCAGGAACGCGATCGCCTTTCGGATGTTGTCGTAGATCCTGCGGCCCTCCTCCACGGCCTCGACGATGGTGGCGAAGTTGTCGTCCGCAAGGACCATGTCGGCGACGTTCTTTGTGACGTCGGTGCCGGTGATGCCCATGCCCACGCCGATGTCTGCGCGCTTGATGGAGGGCGCGTCGTTGACGCCGTCGCCGGTCATGGCGACGATCTTGCCCTTCTTCTTCCAGGTGTCGACGATGCGGACCTTGTGCTCCGGCTGCACGCGAGCGTACACGCCAAAGTCCTCGATCCTGTCCATGAACTCCTCGTCGGAGATCTTGTCTAGCTCCGCGCCGGTGATCGCCTGGGAGCGGTCCTTGATGATGCCGAGCTCGCGGGCGATGGCGACGGCGGTGTCGATGTGGTCGCCCGTGATCATGACGACCCTGATGCCGGCGTTGTGAGCCTCGCCGATGGCGCCCTTGACCTCGGGCCGGACGGGGTCGATCATGCCGGAGAGACCGATGAGCGTCATGTCCTGCTCCAGGTAGGAGGCGTCATAGCTCTCGGGCTCGTGGTCCCATACGCGGCGGGCGGCGGCCATGACGCGCAGCGCGTCGTCTGCCATGGCCTTGTTCTTGCGTAGCATGAGCTCGCGGGTCTCGTCCGTAAGGGGCACCACGCCGTCGGACGTGAGGATGCTGGTGCAGCGCTTGATGATCTCGTCGGGAGCGCCCTTGGTGTGCTGGACGATCCTGCCGTTGGCGTCCTGGTTGACGACGGACATCATCTTGCGGCCCGAGTCGAAGGGGGCCTCCCCCAGGCGCGGGTTGGCGGAGTCGAGGTCGGCGGAGGTGAAGCCGCGCTTGGCGGCATCCGCGACCAGGGCCGCCTCGGTGGGCTCGCCCACGGCCTTGCCCTCGGCGTCGTCCCACTTGGCGTCGGAGCACAGGGCCATGCAGGTTACCAGGGAGTCGATGTTCTGGGTCTCGTGGCGCACGACGGTCATCTTGTTCTGGGTCAGCGTGCCAGTCTTGTCCGAGCAGATAAGCTGGGTGCAGCCAAGGGTCTCGACGGCGGTGAGCTTGCGGATGATGGCGTTGTGCTGGCTCATCTTGGTAACGCCGATGGAGAGGACGATGGTCACGACGGCGGCAAGGCCCTCGGGGATTGCCGCGACGGCAAGCGAGACGGCCACCATGAAGGTATTGAGCACGAGGTTGATGTTGGAGAAGAAGCCCATGCCGTGCTTGAGCCAGGTCACGACGAAGACGAGGGCGCAGATGATGATGCACGCGACGGAGAGGATCCTCGACAGCTCGTCGAGCTTCTTCTGCAGCGGGGTCTCCTCGTCCTTGGCCTGCGAGAGGGCGTCGGCGATCTTGCCCATCTCGGTGTCCATGCCGCAGGCGACCACGACGGCGCGGCCACGGCCGTACACGACCGTGGAGCCCATGTAGCACATGTTCTTGCGGTCGCCGAGCGGGATGTCGTCCTGCCCCTCCGCCAGGGAGAGGGAGTCGGCGTGCTTCTCGACGGGCACGGACTCGCCGGTGAGCGCGGCCTCCTCGATCTTCATGGAGGCGCTCTCGATGATGCGGCAGTCGGCCGGAACGGCGTCGCCCGCCTCGAGGATGACGACATCGCCCGCAACGAGCTCGGAGGAGTGGACCGAGACGATCCTTCCGTCCCTCACCACCTTGGACTGGGCGGCAGACATCTCCTGGAGCGCAGCGAGAGCCTCCTCCGCCTTGCTCTCCTGCACGACGCCGAGGACGGCGTTGACGATGACGACGAAGCAGATGATGATGACGTCGGCGAAGTCCGCCTCGCCCTGCACCATGCCCGTGATGGCCGAGATGACCGCGGCCACGATCAGCATGATGATCATGGGGTCGGCCATCTGCTGGAAGAACCTCACGATGACGGGGGTCTTCTCGGCCTCCTTGAGCTTGTTGGGCCCGTCCTTCTCGAGGCGGCGCGCCGCCTCTGCCTGGGACAGGCCGGAGTCTGCGTCGGTCGCGACCCCCTTGACGACGTCATCGACGGGAGACAGGTATTCCTTCAATTGTTCCTCCTGGGTCAGAGTCCTCTCGCGCCCGGCAGATTGATGCCCGCTAATAATTCCCCAGGAGGGGCAAGGGCTCACCAAGGCTGCCATGCCAGACGCCTTGCGTACGCGTATTTATACCACCCAAACGGACTCCACAAACCCCCCATGCGCCAGATATCCGAGAGTCGGGCGAGGGGAGACGGTCCTCTCCCCCGCGTGCGCACACGGTTGACCGTTCATCGATATACATGTCCTCCTGACTTGTCCGCTATCGACAAAAGGCGTGGTAGACGTATCTGCCCTGAGCTAAAATATCCACGTAATCGAATCAGGCAGGCAGTTGTAGGAACCGGAGCAGTCGAAGGGAATCTCATGAAAATCCTCGTGTACGGCACCAAGAGCTACGACAGGGACTCGTTTGAGAGGGAGCTTCCCAAGTACCCCGAGCTGAAGGTCGACTTCACCGAGACCAACCTGACCCCGCTGACCGCGACCCTGGCCCAGGGCTACGACGCCGTCTGCGCCTTTGTCAACGCCGACGTCTCGGCCATGACGCTCGAGGTGCTGCGCGGCCTAGGCGTGGGCCTCGTCCTCATGCGCTGCGCGGGCTTTGACGCCGTGAACGTGGAGTTTGCCAAGAGCCTGGGCATGAAGGTCACCCGCGTCCCGGCCTACTCCCCCGAGGCGATCGCCGAACACGCCATGGCGCTCGCGCTGGCCGCCAACCGCCGCATCTGCAAGGGCTACAACCGCGTGCGCGAGAACAACTTCTCGCTCACCGGCCTCGTTGGCGAGACCCTGCACGGCAAGACCGCGGGCATCATCGGCACGGGCCGCATTGGCGCCGCGCTCTGCCGCATCTGCAAGGGCTTTGGCATGACGGTCCTGGGCGCCGACCTGTACCCCAACCAGAGGCTGGTCGACGAGGAGCACGTGATCGACGAGTACGTTGACTACGACACCCTGTACGAGAGGGCGGACCTCATCAGCCTCCACGCCTTCCTCAACGAGGAGAGCCACCACATGATCAACGACGAGGCGATCGCCAAGATGAAGGACGGCGTCATCTTCGTCAACACCGGTCGCGGCGGCTTGGTGGACACCCAGGCGCTCATCCGCGGCATCCTCTCTGGCAAGATCGGCGCCGCCGGCCTCGACGTGTACGAGGAGGAGAACGAGAACGTGTACCAGGACCGCGCCGGCGAGGTGTTTGAGTCCATCCCCGCGCGCCTCTGCTCGTTCCCCAACGTGGTCATGACCTCCCACCAGGCGTTCTTCACGCGCGAGGCACTTGGCCAGATTGCGACGGTCACGCTCGAGAACGCCAAGGCCTACGCCACGGGCGGGGAGTTTGTGGACCGCAGCGTGGTCTGCTAGGGGGAGACACCCTGCCTGTCTTTCGTTTCGGCTTGCGTTCACATGACGTTTGAACAACAAAGCCAAAAAGGAGGCAGGCTATACTTCGAAAGGCATCTGCCATATGCGCATCATGGCGGACCGCCTCGCGAAAGTGAGACGTGCCGCCAATCCATACGATGAGGAAGGAACGAAATGGTAGCTAAGAGGACCAAGATCGTCTGCACCATGGGCCCTGCGACCGAGAGCGATGACGTACTGAGGGAGCTCATCAAGAGCGGCATGAACGTGGCGAGGTTCAACTTCAGCCACGGCAGCCACGACTACCACCGCAAGAACATCGAGCGCGTTCGCCGCATCTCCGAGGAGCTTGGCATCCCCGTCGCCATCATGCTCGACACCAAGGGTCCCGAGGTCCGCACCGGCCTACTCGAGGGCGGCCAGAAGGTCACCGTCAACACCGGCGACGAGATCGTGGTCACTGCCCAGCCCACCACCGAGGACTTTCACGGCAATGCCAAGCACATCTCCCTCGACTACCTCGACCTTCCCAAGGAGGTCACCAAGGGCTCCGTTATCCTCATCGACGACGGCCTGGTTGGCCTTGAGGTCACGGGCGTCGAGGGCCAGGACATGCATTGCACCGTCACCAACGGCGGCGAGATCGGCGAGAAGAAGGGCGTAAACGTCCCCAACGTCGAGATCGGCCTTCCCTCCGTCACCGAGCAGGACCGTGCCGACATCATGTTTGGCTGCGAGCTGGGCATCGACGCCATCTCCGCGTCGTTCATCCGCAACGCCAAGGCAGTCGACGAGATTCGCACCCTCTGCGCCGAGAACGGCATGCGCAACGTCTACATCTTCCCGAAGATCGAGAGCGCCATGGGCGTGAAGAACTTCGACGAGATCCTGGCGGTCTCCGACGGCATCATGGTCGCCCGTGGCGACCTGGGCGTCGAGGTCCCCGCGGCTGAGGTCCCCCACATCCAAAAGACCATCATCCGCAAGTGCAACAACGCCTACAAGCCGGTCATCACCGCGACGCAGATGCTCGACTCCATGATCCGCAACCCGCGTCCGACGCGCGCCGAGGTCAGCGACGTCGCCAACGCCATCTACGACGGCACCGACTGCGTCATGCTCTCCGGCGAGACGGCCGCGGGCAAGTACCCCGTCCAGGCGGTGCAGACCATGGCGTCCATCTGCCTCGAGACGGAGAAGTACCTCCTCGAGCGCACCGAGTACCACGACCGTGGCGGCATGCGCAACGTCAACAGCGCCATCGGCGCGGCTGCCGTCGAGGTCGCCGATCGCGTGGGCGCCAAGTGCATCATCTGCCCCACGCACTCCGGCCGCACCGCTCGCCTGATCTCTAACTTCCGCCCCAAGCTCCTGATCTACGCCATGTCCCCCTCCAACCACGCCATCCGCAAGACGTGCTTCCAGTGGGGCGTGAAGGCGTTCAAGACCACCGAGCAGGGCTCCCTCTCCGCAACCTGCTACAACGCGCTCACCGTTGCCAAGGAGAAGGGCATCGCGAACAAGGGCGACCTCGTCGTCGTCACCGCGGGCGACCCGCAGACCTCCCCGTCGCAGGGTGACTACATCACCTCGACCAACATGGCAATGGTCGCCCAGATTCAGTAGCACGACCGCCCGATAGACAGTACACGGGGTTCCCGCATCTCCGCGGGAGCCCCGTTTGTTATGTCCGCCACTCCGCAAGGGCGACAAGGCGAGAGGGGGCTCCCACCGTTGGGTGGAAGCCCCCTCCTCGTCGTGGCTGTGTCTGTCTCGCTACCTCTCGCAGAGCCAGTACCTGCATCCGAAGGCGGGAACCTCGGAGCCTCCGCCAAAGTCGTGGTCCTCGCCCGTAATGAGGTCGCGTGCCCTGCCGCACCCGGCGTCGAAGTGCAGCGTCTGGGGCGCGTCGGAGGCGTTTACCGCCACAATCACGCGCTGGTCCGCGGAGGACCGCTGGAACACGAGCGCGGTGGGACCCACCTGGAGCTGACGGTAGTCACCCAGCATGAGGGCCGTGGAGCCCCTCCTCGCGTGTGCGAGGGAGGCGATCCAATCGCTGAGCGCATTCCACTCTGGGGCTTCGAGGGCGGGGCGGATCTCGTGGTCCCCGTAGTTCTGCTCGCCCTCTATCCCCCACTCGCTACCGTAGTACACGCAGGGGACGCCCGGCATGCCAAACAGGAGGCCGTAGAGCGGCTCCAGCTGCCTCTTGTCGTCCAGCTTGGTGGCGATGCGCGGGACGTCGTGGTTGTCCGCGAAGTCGAGCAGGTGGAGCCCCGTGTACAGGTCCCAGGGGGCGTCACCGCTCTGGCGGTCGAGGGAGTAGGCGACCTCGTGCATGTTGGCCGAGTTGAACGAGCTCCAGAGCCCCTTGTACACCTCGTAGTTGGTGACCGTGTCGCAGAGGTCGTCGCCCATCCACTGGCGGTAGTCGCCAAACATGGTCTCGCCCAGGAGGAGGAACTTCTGGCCCCGGCGCTCGGACAGCTCGTTAGCGATCTGGCGCAGGTACCCCAGGAAGCCGCGGTCGAGGCAGTACGCAACGTCCAGGCGCAGACCGTCGATGTCGTAGTCTCGCTCCCAGCCGCGGATGACGTCTGCGAGGTATGCGTTGAGGTCGAAGTTGGAGTGGTTGAGCTTCACGAGCTCGTCCACCCCCTGCCAGCACTCATAGGAGAGGTGGTCGTCCCAACGGTCGTTGCCACCCCAGTCGATGCAGAACCACCCCGCGTAAGGGCTCGCCTCACGCTTCTCTAGCACGTCTCGGAAGGCCCAGAAGTCCCTTCCCACGTGGTTGAAGACGCCGTCGAGAAGCACCCTCACGCCAGCCTTGTGGCAGGCGTCGACGAAGGCGCGAAGGTCCTCTCCTGTGCCCAACCTGCGGTCGACCTTGGTGTAGTCGACGGTGTCATACCCGTGACTCTGGCTCTCGAACACGGGGTTGAGTATGAGCGCGTTGGCATTGAGCCGGGCCATCTGATCCACCCAGCCATTTGCCGTGAGCTGGGCAAGCCTATGGACGGTCTCGGATGTTCCGTCGTTCTGGTACGGCGCCCCCGTGAGGCCAAGCGGATAGATTTGATAGAAGACGGATTCCTCGTACCAGCTCATGTTTCCCCCTTGGAACGGTTCGTCGGCATGGCGATCAGGTCGACCCTCATGAAGGGGGCCCGGACGAACCGGGCCCCGAGTAACTGCCTATGCCTTACATGGGCATCGTGGGCGCGACGAAGGTGCGAGCCTGGTACTCGCGGTCGAGGTCGTAGAGTCCCTTGGGATCGCTGCCAAACAGCTCCATGTTCTTGACCATGTCAGAAGCGTTGGTCTCCTCCTCGCCCTGCTCCTTCACGAACCAGTCGAGCAGCTGCATGGTCTTGAAGTCGTGCACGTCATAGGCTGCCGCATAGCACTCGTTGATGCAGCTGGTGATGTAGCGCTCGTGCTCCAGGCCAGCCTGGAGGGGCTCGAGGTCGCTCGAGAAGGTCTTGTCGGGCTCGGCGATGGCGAGCATCTTCACGTTGACGTCGTTGTCGAGCAGGTAGCGGCGCAGGATCTTGGCGTGGGCGACCTCCTCCTGAACCTGGATCATGTACCAGTTGGCAAAGCCCTTGAGCCCGCGCTCGTCGTAGTAGTCGGCGAACGTGAGGTACAGGTACGCCGAGTAGAGCTCCTTGTTGATCTGGGTGTTGAGTAGGTCCGCAACTTTGCCGTCAAGTGCCATGGGACGTCCTTTCTCCGTGGTTTGGTACCTCTCTATTCGTACCCCCTTTCGCCCCGTGGGTGGCACGCCACACAAGACGAAACGAGACCGCCACGCCACCATCACGGGCGACGGAACGTGTTGGGGCGGAGGTGCCACGCCCCTCTCCCCCGTCCGACGTGTGGGAGCGCCATAATGGGGCGGATTGGGGGGTGGTGCCATGGATGCACCGAAGATCGGCGAGTCGACGAGGGAGGAGCGCTCCGCCTACGTGAGCGCGCGGTTCCCCTGCCTGTCAGACTGCGACCTGTGCGGCAACTGCGCGACGTTCCACGGGAGGGAGCCGCTTCTGGCCTTTGCCGACTACGTTGCCGGCAGGGAGGAGTTTGGGGACGTGCTTGCCCGGTACCGCAGGCGCTAGGCGCGCTGGGTCTCGCTGGAGATGACGCAGCGGTTTGCGGGGAGCCACACGCTCCCCCACTCAAACGGCGTGCCGTCGTCCAGGCGCACGAGCTGGTCCAGCTCGAGGACGGGGGCGTGCTCGTCGCACTCCAGGTAGCCGCCGCGCACCTTGCCGGCGGTACGGGCGGTGTAGACCATCTCGGAGCGGCCAATCTGATGTCCGCTCGTGCGCTCGACGGCGGCGAACAGCTTCTCGGTGCCAAAGTCGCTCTGCTCCAGCCCGGGGCACGCGGCGAGGTTGAGATGGCTCTCTATGAACATCACCGCGCGATGGCTGACGTAACGGACCCTGCTGAGGTAGAGGAAGTCGTCCCCCACGCCAATCTGCAGGTTCTCGGCGCAAAGCGGACCGGCTGGCCTGACCTGACACTCGATGACCCGGGTCTGGTACTTGATGCCCTGGCTGCTCATGGACTCGCCAAACGAGAGGAGCCGGTTGGAGGAGGGCCGCGCCATGACGGGTTGCACCACGAAGGTGCCACGGCCGCGCTGCTGCACGAGGAGCCCCTCGTCCACCAGCTGCCTGATGCCCTTCTGGACCGTGCCGCGCGAGAGGTGGAGCATGTTCATGAGCTCGTGCTCCGACGGGATGGGCTCGTCGACGCCCCAGTCCTTGGAGTAGATCTTCTCCCTCACGTAGTCCGAGACCTGCACATACAGCAGGTCCCCCTCGGCTGACTTGTCGATTGGCGTGGAGGCCTTGGTCCTATGCATGCGCCCTCTCCCTTCGGAGCTCGGGTGCCACGGCCCCCTGGCGGGCGTAGGCCAGGAGTCCCTCCCCTATCACGTTCTGCACCTCGTCGAAGACGGTGCTAAAGAAGTCGGACGAGAGGAGCCTGTACACGGGGTCACCGTCGAAGTGGTTGACCCAGTTGTTCCTCACGATCTGGTTGGCGACCTCCACGGCCGCTCGGGCGTCGCGCACGTCTATTGCATACTGGGGGAACTCCGCCGCCTGCCGAACCAGGTTTGGCGTGGGCTCACAGGTCATGCCTATGCGAAGCGTCCTGCCAAACAGGTCGAAGTCACCCTGCTTGCGAATGCGGGTGTCCTCCCCCGGCTCGAGGCCGCGACGAAGGAGAAGCGCGTTGACGGCGTGGTTGTAGCGGTTGTCCGCCACCAGGTGGCACCACGCGCCCAGCGTGGCGTCCGAGACCCTGCCATTCGCGTCCGCGGAGGGAAGGGCGTAGCGCTCCCAGAACTCCCAGTAGTGCGGCTCGGGCATGAAGCCGGGATCCGCAAAATGCGTGACCCGGTACTCGATCCTGCGGTCGGGGTTCTTGACCATGTAACCCACGTTGATGTCGGGGACGAAATTCCCAAAGAGGAAGGCGTTCTGGTCGCCAATGCAAAGGGCAGACGGGTCCCCCACGGAGCGGAGGGTCGCCTCGACATGTGCGATGTGGATGTTCCAGCTTGGCATACGGCCTATCCTACCATGCGTTTCAGTTGCGGGGAGAGAAGACGCCCCCTCCCCCGCGAGGCTTTTCAGACCGGGGGAAGGGGCCCTGGGATCCCGCCTAGCCGCGCACCTCTCCGCCAGTGGACTTGATCACCTTGGTCACCAGCTTGTTATGCGCCCTCTCGACCTCCTCGGACGAGAGCGTGTGGTCCGCGGCGCGGTACTCGAGCGAGAACGCCATGGACTTCTTGCCCTTGCCCACGCGCTTCTCGTCGCGGTAGACGTCAAAGAGCTCGACGCTCGCGAGCAGCTTGCCGCCCGCGCTCCTGATGCGCTGCGACACCTGCTCGTAGGTCATGGACTCGTCCACGACCAGGGCGAGGTCGATCTTGACGCCGGGGAGCGTGGGCACCTCCTGGTAGGGCAGCTCGTCCTGGGCAAGCCTGAGGAGAGGTGCCTCGCTGAGCTCGAAGGCGACGACCGGGTCGTCGATGCCAAAGTTGCCGAGCGCCCGCGGGTGGATGTTGCCCACCCACCCCAGCAGCTCGCCCTGCGCGAGGACCTCTGCGGCACGACCGGGCTGGAGCCAGGGGTACTCGTCCGGATCGGCGACGCGGAAGCGCACCTTGGTGATCCTGAGCGCCTCCAGCAACGTCTCGACCACGCCCTTGGCGTCGTAGAAGTCCAGGTTGGCGTACTTCTTGTTCCACGCGTCATCGGCCCAGCGCCCGCTCATGACGCCGGCGACGTAGGTGGGCTCGTCGGGCTGGCTCTTGCCCTCGTGGCCAAAGAAGACGCGTCCCAGCTCGTACAGGTGCACGTTCTGGACGCCGTGGTCCTTGTTGTAGGCGACGGAGCGGAGAAGCCCGGGGATCATGTCGCGGCGCATCTCGCCCTGGTCGGCGACGAGGGGATGCAGGATCTTCACCGGAATGCCCTTGCCGCGCTCGGGCATGCCCAGGCGCTCTAGGTCGCGCGGGTCGGCGAAGTTGTACGTGCTGGTCTCGCTGAGGCCGGCGGAGCGCAGCGTGGCACAGATCTTGCGAGTGCGGCGCTGCTCCACGGAGAGGCCCCCGGCGTGGTTGCGCGCTGCGGGGAGCGTCGGCTCCACGTCACCCTCGCCCCAAAGGCGCAGGACCTCCTCCACAAGGTCAATCTCGCGCGTGAGGTCGGGACGGTTGGTGGGCGCGACCACGGTCATGGGGTCGTGCTCGCCCTCCCCCTCACTCACCTGGCAGCCAAGACGGCGCAGCCTCTGCGCCATGAACGACGTCTGGATGGGAGCCCCGCAGAGAGCGCGCACCCGGTCGGGCCTGAGATCAATTGCCGCGGGCACCGCGGGGACGGGGTACTCGTCGACCATGCCCTCGCAGACCTGGGCGCCGCAGCACGCCTCGAAGAGGGCGGCGGCTATGTTGGAGACATCGGCGCAGCGGGCGGTGTCGACCTGGCGCTCGTAGCGGATGGAGGCCTCGCTCATGAGGTCGAGGTTGCGGCTCGTGCGGCTGACGTGGCCGCTGTCGAACACGGCGCTCTCGAGAAGGACGTCCACCGTGTTCTCGTCGATCTCGGAGTTGAGGCCGCCCATGACGCCGGCGAGCGCCACGGGGTTCGCGCCGTCGTCCGTGATGACCGCCATGTCGGTCGTGAGCGTGCGCTCCTGGCCGTCGAGGGTCGTGAGCTTCTCGCCGTCGTGCGCGGCGCGCACCACGATGTGGCGCTTGCCGTCGCGCTCGCCCAGCTTGCCGAGGTCGAAGGCGTGCAGGGGCTGGCCCGTGAGGAACATGACGTAGTTGGTGACGTCGACGACGTTGTTGATGGGACGGGCGCCGCAGGCGATCACGCGGCGGGCGAGCCACTCGGGGCTCGGGCCGATCTTGACGCCGCGCACGACGCGGGCCGTGTAGCGGCCGCAGAGGCTCGGGTCGTCGATCGTGACGTCCACCAGGTCGGCCGAGCGGCCGGCGGAGGCGTCCTCGTGCTGGATCTTGGGGAGCTCGATGTGGGTGTCCTCGTCGAGCATGGCCGAGACCTCGACCGCCATGCCGCACATGGAGAGGCAGTCGGGGCGGTTGGGCGTGATCTCGCAGTCGATCACGGTGTCCGTGAGGCCCTTCCACTCGAGGAAGTCGACGCCCACCGGCGCGTCCTTGGGCAGGATCATGATGCCGGAGTGGTCGTTGTCGAGCCCGAGCTCGCGGCTCGAGCAGTTCATGCCATAGGAGTCGACGCCGCGCAGGCGACCCTTCTTGATCTTGACGTCGCCGGGCAGCGTCGCGCCCACGAGCGCCGTGACGGTCTTGTCGCCCACCTCGAAGTTCTGGGCGCCGCAGACCACCTGCAGCGGGCAGGGCTCGCCCTTCTCGTCCACGTTGTACTTGCCCACGTCCATCTTGCAGACGTACATGTGGTCGGAGTCGGGGTGCGGGACCTTCTCCAGCACCTGGGAGGTCACGACGTTGGTGATGTCCGCGCCGACGCGCTCCACGGCCTCGACCTCGGTGCCGGTTCGGATGAACTCGTGCACGAGGTCCTGGGGGTCCTCCGGCACGTCGACCATGGACTTGAGCCACTCATAAGAGACACGCATGCTTGTTGCCTTTCCACACAGGGGACCTGGCGTCCCCGCTCGTAGTCTTTTGCGCCCCGGCGGGCGCGCCCGCTAGAACTGCCTGAGGAAGCGCATGTCGCCGGTCATGAGCATGCGCAGGTCGGGCAGGTCGTAGCGCAGTGCCGCGACGCGCTCGACGCCGATGCCGAAGGCGAAGCCGGTGTACTTCTCGGGGTCGATGCCGCAGTAGCGGAAGACGTTGGGGTCGACCATGCCGCAGCCCAGGATCTCGAGCCAGCCCGTATTCTTGCAGAAGCGGCAGCCCTTGCCGCCGCAGACGCCGCAGCTCACGTCGACCTCGCAGCTCGGCTCCGTGAACGGGAAGAAGTGCGGGCGGTAGCGCGTGGCGCGGTCCTTGCCAAAGATCTCGCGCGTGAAGTAGTCGAGCGTGCCCTTGAGGTCGCCAAACGTGATGCCCTCGTCCACGACGAGGCCCTCGACCTGCGTGAACTGGGGCAGGTGGTTGGCGTCGGGCGTGTCGGGGCGGAAGACGGTCCCCGGGCAGATCATGTAGATGGGGGGCTTCTTCTCCTCCATCACGTGAACCTGGACGCCCGAGGTCTGGGTGCGCAGCAGCACGTCGGACTCGCCGAGGACGTGCGCCTCCTTCCCCTCCGGAGCGTTGTCCTCAACGTAGAAGGTGTCCTTTGCCGAGCGGCTGGGGTGGTCCTCAGGCGCGTTGAGCGCGGTGAAGTTGTAGTAGGTGGTCTCGACGAACGGGCCGTCCTCGACGGTGTAGCCCAGCCCGCAGAAGATGTCCTCGATCTCCTCGCGTATCTGGTTCACGAGGTGCTGGGTGCCCGGGGAGAGCCTCCTGCCCGGCAGCGTGACATCCGCCTCCTCTGCGGAAAACCTGCGCTCCATGGCCTCACGGGCAAGCTGCACCTTGCGCTGCTCGATCGCTGCCTGGACGTTTGCGCGCACCGTGTTGGCGAGCTTTCCCATGGTGGGTCGCTCCTCGGGAGGGACCTTGCCCATCATGTGCATGATGGTGGTGATGGACCCCTTCTTGCCCAGCGCCTGTACGCGAACCCGCTCCAGGTCCTCGAGCGACTTGGCGCCCTTGAGCATCTGGTCAACCTGCTCCTGAATGGCATTCAGGTCGTCTGACATCGCCATGCTGCGAAACCCCTTCCAAAAAGAAAACCGCCCCTGAGCCCAATGCCCAAGGACGGAGACTTCCGCGGTACCACCTTGATTGGCGCGCACGTTTTCTCTCGCGCGTGCCCACTCTTGCGTCGCGTGTCGTGCGACTGACGGCTTGCCTACTCGCGCTCGCGCGCTTTGAGCTCGCAGCTGGTGGAGTGAACTCCGACCGCCGGCCTGCGTGGGAGCCTCTCAGCCTACGAGCTCCCTCTCTTCTCCACGGGCCACGCGACGAACGGACCTCTCCGTCATTGCCTAGTGGCACAGGATAGCACAGGACCCCTTCTTGGCGAGGAGAAGCCGGGGTACCACTCGGACACCATATCGTCGGGCGGACGGGCCAAGGGCCCCGTGCCCTGACTCATTCGTGGAACGGCCACTCCCCCGCCGCGAGCCCCTCGATGGCCTGGGCGACGGCGTCGTCCTCGCAGGCTCCGATGTGCCAGCGCGCCGCCCGCGCCGCCTCCTCCGTGGCGTTTGCGACCGCGACCGAGTTGGGGACCCGCGCGAACATGCTCAGGTCGTTGCCGGCGTCTCCAAACACCACGACCTCGTCGAGCGAGATGCCCAGCGCGTCCGCCAGGCAGTCGATCCCGCTCGCCTTGTTCCAGCCCGCACGCATAACGTTGGTAAAGCCCGGCTCGGGATAGTCGAAGTCGAGCCCCTCCACCGCCTGGTTGAGGCCCTCCACGAACGCCCTCGTCTCGTCGTCGCCGGGGCGCCTGCCGTCCCGGGCGAGAAACGCGTTCGCCTTGGTCGCGGGGAAGTCGGGGAGGCCGAGCGGCCCTCCGTCGGGGGCCGTCCTGCAGGCCCTCGCATACGCCGGGAACACGACGGCGAGGTCCTCGAGCCTGCCCGCAACGAGCGTGGGGACATCCCCGTCGAAGGCGATGAGACCGGAGCCCGGGATGTCCCTCAGGTGCCTGACGACGGGCGCCAGGATGTCACCGTCAAAGCGTGCCTCGCGCAGACTCTTGCCATCCAGGAGCACCTGGTTGCCGTTGGTCGCCACGCAGGTCTTGCAGCACTCCTCGTCTCCCCCAAAGAACGGCGGAATCCAGCCGTAGCCCCTCCCGCTCGCCGGCCCCACATGGATTCCCGCGTCGAGCGCGGCGTGGAAGGCGGCGACCGTCCCGGGCGAGACCCGCTCGGCCCCGTGGGGAAGGATGGTCCTGTCTATGTCCGTGAGAATGAGCTTGATTCCCATCGTCGCCTCCTGGCATCCGCCGCCTTGCTCCAGCCTAGCGCACCCGCGCCCGCGACGGGGCGACGCCGGTCGCCTCGCCGTTAGGAGACGAGGCGGGAGCAAGGAGGAGCCTGCAGTCCGACTCGTCCGCCTCCCGCCCCAGGACCCCCTCCGGGTCCGCCTCGCACACCACGGCGTCGGCGCCGCGCAGCGACCCAAAGCGCATCAGGCCCCTGCCGCCCACCTTTGAGGAGTCGAGCAGCACCACGGTCCTGTCCGCGCACGACAGGAACGCGCGCTTGAGCTCGGCCATCGCCTGGTAGTTGGTCATGAGTCCCCTGCCGGGAACGAGCGCGGTGGGACTGACGAACGCGACGTCGGGGTGTAGGGCGCCCAGCGCGGCAAGGGCGAGGGGCCCGCAGGTGTAGCGGTGACCCTTGCGCAGGCTCCCGCCGAGCATCACCACGTCCAGCGCGGGCATCGAGCGGTCCACGAAGTCGGCGATCGTGAAGTCATCGGTAACCACGGTTACGCCTGCTCGAGAGCCCAGCGCGCGCACCAGCTCGAGCGCAGTGGTGCCGGAGTCCACCAGGATGGAGTCGCCGTCCCCCACCAGCTCGGCGGCTCGCGCCCCTATCGCCCGCTTGGCGTCCGCGTGGACGTTGACCCTGCTGTCCTGGATCGAGACCGTGAGCGTGCGCGAGAGGGACACGGCACCGCCGTGGGTGCGGCGAAGCTTGCCGTCGCGCTCGAGCGCGTCGAGGTCGGCACGCGCGGTCACCCTCGACACGCCAAAGGCGTCGGCGACCTCCGCCACCTGCAGCGAGGAGCGCTGGTCGAGCATCTGCAGGATGGCCGCCCTCCGCTCCTCTGCGTATAGGCCCCTCTCCCCCGCAGGACTCTCCATGCGCGTCTCACTCCCTGCCGTCGCGGACGGCCGCGTGCCCCGTCCTATCGTCTCCTCTCGCCCCATTGTGCAGCATTTGTGTTTCCTTTGCTTGCCTGTGGAGAAACACTTTGCCTTTTCGTTGGTTGCGTTTTGCAGGCATACGACATTTCAGGGGGCATATCAAAAGGGTTTCCTGACCCATGGGCTGCGTTTGCTTTCTCACGGCATAGCCTGGCGGTACCCGCCGCCGGGAACCCGCGCACGTCGAACCCCCTAGAATGCAGGGCGAAGGCAAGGGGTCCGGAGAAGCCGGACGTCGTCCGAAGGGAGTCACAGATGCTGGTCACCACCAAGGACATGCTGCTCAAGGCCCAGGAGGGCCACTACGCCGTGGGCGCGTTCAACGTCGAGAACCTGGAGTTTGTGATGGCGGTCGTGAGGGCCGCGGAGGACAGGCACTCCCCCGTCATCATGCAGACCACCCCGGGCACCGTAAAGTACGCCAACCTGGACTACTTCGCCGCCATGGTCAGGGTCGCCGCCGAGCAGGCGAGCGTGCCCGTGGCGCTGCACCTGGACCACGGCGACGGCTTTGACCGCTGCATGCAGGCCCTGCGCGCCGGCTACACGTCGGTCATGATCGACGGCTCCCACGTCCCCTTCGAGGACAACATGGCCCTCACCGAGAGCGTGACCAAGGTCGCCAACGCCATGGGCGTGCCCGTCGAGGCGGAGCTCGGCAAGGTGGGCGGCAAGGAGGACGACGGCCCAGCGGTCAAGGGCGAGAACCCCTTCACCGATCCCGACGAGGCCCAGGAGTTCGTGGCGCGCACCCAGTGCAGCTCGCTCGCCGTTGGCGTGGGCACCGCGCACGGCGTGTACAAGGGCACCCCGCACATCGAGCAGGAGATCCTGAAGGAGATCCGCCGCAAGGTCGACGTGCCCCTGGTTCTCCACGGGACGTCCGGCGTGCCCGACGACCAGGTCGCCGAGGCCATCCGCAACGGCATCTGCAAGGTGAACTACGCCACCGAGCTTCGCCAGGCCTTTACCCGCGGCTTCATGGGCTACATGGGCGAGAACCCCGCCAACTTTGACCCCAAGAAGCCGTCCAAGCCCGGCATGGAGGAGATCTACAAGGTCGTCACCAGCCACATGGACAACCTCGGCTCCACCAACAAGGCTTAAACTAACCCCTGTCGCGAGGGCCCACGCCGTCACAGGCGCGGGCCCTCTCTTCGTGCCACCGCAGAAAGGGGACCAAAGAGATGATCTACACCCTCACACCCAACCCCGCCATCGACATGAACGTCACGGCGGACTCCGTCGCGCCCAACCGCGTCTCGCGCACCCGCGACGCCGTCTACACCCCCAACGGCAAGGGGCTCAACGTGAGCTTCACGCTGCGGCACTTTGGCGTTGACGCCCCAATCCTGGGCTTCTTCGGCGGTTTCTCGGGCAGGTTCATCGTGGACGGCGCAAGGGAGATGGGCTGCGAGGTTCATCCCGTCGAGGTCGACGGGATCACGCGCATCAACACCTTCGTCTCGTGCGGTGACGACGAGTACAAGTTCCCCAATGCGGGCTGCCCGGTCTCCCGCGAGCACCAGGAGGAGATGCTGCGCCTGGTCGACACGCTCCCCGACCTCGAGTGCCTGGTCGTCTCCGGTTCCCTCTCCCCGCAGATCGAGCCCACCTACTACGACGAGCTCCTGGAGCACGTGCACGCACGCGGCGGCGAGGTCGTACTGGACATGAGCCACCGGCACCTCGCCCAGCTGGTCGAGGGCGCCCCTCTCCTCATCAAGCCCAACGACGAGGAGGTTGCCGCCATCTTCGGCGTCGACATTCACGACGAGGCCGACATCGTGCGCGCGCTGCACCTCATCCACGAGCGCGGCTGCAAGAACATTCTCCTCACCCTTGGCGCGGCGGGTGCGTACTTCTACGACGGGGGGCACGTGTGGCGCGCCAACGCCGCGAAGGTCAGGATGTACTCCACCGCCTGCGCCGGCGACGCCACCCTGGCCAGCTTCCTCTCGCTGTGGTTCTTCGACCGCGACGATGTCCCCGCCGCGCTCACGAGGGCGATGGCAACGGGCGCAAACGTCGCGATGAGCGCCGGGTTGGGCGACTTCGCACAGGTCGCGGAGCTCGAGAGACAGATCGAGGTCGAGGTCGTGGAGTAGTCTTCGACGCCGACGATTCCGTGCGGTACGAGCGAGGGGGTCCCGACCAGGTCGGGACCCCCTCCTTTGGTGCTATGGAACAACCCAAGCGCTAGGCATCGAGCCCGTCGTTGATGCGCTCGGCGATGGCTGCGGGGTCATCAGCCGCGAGGACGTCCTTGCGGAAGGTCTCGTCCATCAGCATGACGGCGACCTTGGAGAGGAGCTTGAGGTGCGTGGTGCCCGCCTCGCCGCCGGGGACGCAGAGCGCGATGGCGACCTTGATGGGCTTGTTGTCCATGGACTCCCACTCGACGTCGCCCGCGAACTTGACGACCAGGACCGCGGCCTTCTTGACAGCATCCGCCTTGGCGTGCGGGATGGCGAAGCCCTCCATCATTCCCGTGGTGCCCTCTGCCTCGCGCGCCTTGAACGCGTCCAGGGCGGCCTTCTCGTCGTCCGCGATGCCAAGCTTGACAGCCTGGGCGGACAGGAACTCGAGGGCCTCCTCCACGTTCTTCGCGGGGTTGTTCAGAAAGACATGGGAAGCCTGCACAAAGTCACTCATCTGAGTTCTCCTTCTCGTTGGTGGACCATGCCCACGCGACGACCTTGCTGCCGTTCCTCCTGCTGTGCCGGCAGGCCTTGAACGCCAAGGACAGGATACCACCGATGAACAAGCCTACCGCGACGACGGACGGCAACGGCGGCGGCCCGTCGACCACGGGCGGTGCCGTCACCGCGCAGCCGCCGGACTAGGCCCTCACACGCCGCTGCTGGAGCGCCGCGTACGCCACGCCATACATACCCGCCTTGTTCCCCAGGGAGCACGGGAGAATCTTGGCGCCTGCCGACGTGGCGAGGCAGTGCGAGCGGAAGGCAGTGGAGAGCGACTCGCCGAAGAGGTCGAAGGCGCCCGCGACCCCGCCGCCGATCAGGTAGGCGGCGGGGTCTATGACGCAGCTGATCTGCGCGAGGGCGAGGCCGAGCTTGTCGCACATGTCCCCCACCGCCCTGACAGCGGCGGGATCCTGAGCCTTGTAGGCCTCGAACACCGAGATGGTGTCGGTCGCATGCTCGATCTTTGCGGCCTCCAGGCCAAGGTGCGCGCACTGCTCGCGGTACATGCGGACAAGGCCCTTTGCCGATGCGTACTGCTCGAGGCAGCCCTTGCGTCCGCACCCGCACGAGAGCGTCTCGTTGGGCTCGACGGTGATGTGGCCGATCTCGCCACCGGCACCGAAGGCGCCCGAGACGAGCCTGCCGTTGACGATGACGCCACCGCCCACGCCCGTGCCCAGGGTGACCATCACGAACGAGCCAAAGCCCTTGCCCGAGCCCTGCCAAAGCTCCCCGAGGGCAGCGGCGTTAGCGTCGTTCACGAAGGCCAGGGCGCTGTCGGGGAACTTCGCAGCCAGGGCTGCCATGAGGCCTTCGGGGTCGAGCTGGATGTTGGGGAGCATGCCGACGCGCCCCTGGTCGTCCACGGGACCGGGGACGTCGAGGCCAACCGCCACGACGTCGCCGTCCTCGCGGCTGCAGTTCTCCACGAGGCCGTGAAGGCCCTCGGTGACCCTCGAGAAAGCCTCCTCGCCCACCAGCGCCCCGGTCGGGATCTTGGTGACGTCCACGAGCTTGCCGTCCGTGGTGAAGAGGCCGGCCTTGATCGAGGTCCCGCCCACGTCAATTCCAAGGACGCATTCGTTCTGGGTGGTGTCTGCCATGTGCTCTCCATCCTCTCGCCCTCCCCCAAGGGAGAGGGGAATCCCTCGCCTGCAACGGCCCCGACGGGCCAATCAGGAACAGAGTATCGCTGGGAAGGGCCTCGGTGGGAGGTGAATGCCGCTGAGCCTGGGGAGAAGCCCGAACGCGACGCGGCATGCCCCCTCCTCACGCTAGACTCAAGCCATGGAATCGCAACGCAGCGCCATCCCCGGACGGGACGGCCGCGAGAGACGGAGGAGGACGAGCATGTCAGACCCCAGCAGCATGCATGACTTCGAGGACATCGACGAGGTAGAGGGCGCCGAGACGAGAAGGGAGCCCACACCGACACGCGTCCCGGGCGCACCCTCCGTCCCCAATCCCGCGGCGATAGGCAACCCCAAGGAGGACCTGGCCAGCCTGGACGGGCTCGAGCGGCACCTCTACGCCCACCGCTATGCCGAGATCGGGATCGACTGCTACGGTCCCTCGATCGACCCCTCCCGCGCGACCGCGGACCGCGGAGAGGCACAGGCGATCCTTAAGGAGGAGGACCAGGCGCTCCTGTGCTCCGCCGGAACGGGCGCCCTCCTCGACCGGCTTGCGTCGGAGTCCTCGCTTCTGAGTCCCATGCAGAGGGCGCAGGTGAGGGTACTCCGCCGCGACCGCGACCGACTCGTCGGTGTCCCAGCCCAGAAGCAGTCCGCCCTCACCAGGCTCCTCGCCGAGTCCGACCAGGTGTGGCACAAGGCAAAGGCCGAGAACGACTGGACCTCGTTCGAGCCCTACCTCGATCGAATCGTTGTGGCCATGAAGGAGATTGCCTCCCTGCGCGACCCCTCGCGCGACCCCTACGACGTGTGGCTCGACGAGTTTGAGCCGGGCACCGACCGGGCCTTCTACGACAACTTCTTCGCCGAGGTCAAGGGCGCGGTGGTCCCCCTCTACGCCGAGATCCGCAAGCGCGGCTGGCAGCCGGACCGCTCGGTCATCGAGGGGCACTTTGACGAGAGGCGCCAGTGGGAGCTCGCGCACGACCTCATGGCCCTTGAGGGCCTGGACCCCGACGTCATGTTCCTCACCAGCACCGAGCACCCCTACTCCGACGCCCTCACCACCAACTACGCAATCATCGCCGCGCACGTGTACCCCGACGACGTGGTGAGCAACGTCTACACCATGCTCCACGAGGGCGGCCATGCGCTATACGAGACGGGCGTAAACCCCGCGTTCAACTACACCTCCCTCAAGGGCGGCACCTCCATGGGCATGCACGAGGGCCAGTCCCGCTTCTTCGAGAACTACGTCGGGCGCGACCGCGCCTTCGCCCCTCGGCTGCTCGAGGTCATGGCCCGGCACTTCAGGGGCCAGCTGGGAAGGGTCACGCCCAACCAGTTCTACCTGGCGACCAACCGGGCCGAGGGCCAGCCCATCCGCACCGAGGCGGACGAGCTCACCTACCCGCTCCACATCCTCGTTCGCTACGAGATCGAGCAGGCGCTGTTCTCCGGCGAGGCCAAGGCGGCCGACGTGCCCGCGCTGTGGAGGAAGAAGTACCACGACTACCTTGGCGTGGACGTAAAGGACGACACCCACGGCGCGCTCCAGGACAGCCACTGGTCGGACGGCCTCCTGGGCTACTTCCCCACCTATGCCCTGGGCGGTGCCTTTGGCGCCCAGCTCAGGCACCAGATGATCGTGGAGGGCATGGACTGGGACAGCGTCCTGGGCAGCGGTGACTTGGCACCCATCCGCGAGTGGCTCCGCGACCGCGTATGGCAATGGGGACGCGCCAAGGACAGCGGACAGATCATCCAGGACGCCTGCGGCGAGCCCTTCTCCGCGCGGTACTACGTCGAGTACCTGGACGAGAAGTTCTCCGACATCTACGGCCTGCGATGAGGGCGCTGGTACAACGGGTGACCCACGCGGAGGTCGCGGTGGGCGGCCAGGAGGTCGGACACTGTGGGAAGGGCTGGCTCGTCCTTCTCGGCGTCGGGCCGGGAGACACGAAGGACAGCGCGCGACGTCTGTGGGAGAAGGTCCGCGACCTCCGGGCCTTTGACGACAGCGAGGGGAAGATGAACCTCTCGCTTGTGGACGTGGAAGGCGAGGTGCTGGTGGTGAGCCAGTTCACGCTGTACGCTGACGTCCGTCACGGCAGGAGGCCCAGCTTCACCGGCGCGGCGTCACCGGACGTCGCCGAGCCGCTGTACGAGTACTTCTGCTCCCTCGCGGAGCGGGACGCGGCACACGTGGGAAGGGGCGTGTTTGGCGCCGAGATGGCAGTCTCGCTGGTGAACGACGGCCCCGTGACCCTTATGATCGATACAGACGAGCTGTCACGCCGCAGGGCGTGACGAGCGTGACGCGGGGCGGCGGGAGAGGCCCGTCCGTCCGCGGCAAGGGGAGGAGTCCCATGCGCAAGTTCATGAGTGAGTTCAGGGAGTTCATCGCCAGGGGCAACGTGATGGACATGGCAGTGGGCGTCATCATCGGCGGCGCCTTCACGGCCATCGTCACCTCGCTCACCGACAACATCATCAACCCCCTCATCACCTTCCTTACAGGCGGTGGGACAGACATCTCCGGCCTCGTGGTACCGGGAACGGCAATCGACTTTGGCAAGTTCATCAGCTCGGTAATCAACTTCCTCATTGTCGCCCTCATCGTGTTCTGCATCGTCAAGGCCATGAACAAGTTCCAGGAGGCGGAGGAGCGCCTTCTCAAGAAGGAGAAGGTCGAGGAGGAGAAGGCCAGCCCCACCTGCCCGCACTGCCTGGAGGAGGTCAAGGAGGGGGCGACCCGCTGCCCGCACTGTGGTGGCGAGATTCCCGGCGGTGCACACGTAGCGTAGGGCTTCGCAAGGCCTCGATGGGGCGGCACCGTCTGCAGGCGGCGCCGCCCCCATTTCCTGCCATTCGCGTGACACAAGTCGCAGGTTTTCAGAGAGCCGGGAAGAGTGGGCTGGACTGAGGACATTCCTCTTGGGTATGACGTAAGTGCACCAGCGGTGCCCGTCCTGGGTTAGAGGATGATGCGGGCGGCGCTAGGTGTTTTGATTTGGAAAGCCCGGTTGCCGCCGGGCTTTCTTCATTTCCTTTCGCTATCCGTTGCTGTGCTTATGCTCCCTTGCCGTCTCCCTCACCTCCCTGGCGATGCCGAGGGCGGATTGGGTGATGCTCGCGACGAGCGCGAGGGCTAGCCTCCAACACCCCGCCGAGATAACCGCACGCTCTACATTTCCCCGAGTATCTCGTTGACACACCTTGTCGATAGGTGCATAATTCCCTCAATTCCTAGTCACACGCTAGGTTATTTCGGGAACAGGGCAGATGGGCGCACCACGCGATGCATGACTCCTCTCCCGTGCAGGCGCCTTCCCCCACGTGCAAATGGCACGACGGCGCGCCCACCTGCCATCCTCCCCTTTCGATGCGTGACAACCCAGCGCCGTCCGGGTCAGGGCAGCTCCAGCTCCAGCCCGTCGGGCTGCTCGCGGCAGGGAACGAGCTCCCTCGCCACCTTCGTTGCCCGCCGGTACTCCCCCAGGCCGAACATGGCGAGCACGATGCGGTCGAACCTCTCCGCATAGGGACGCAGTGCGTCTACCGACACCTCCACGGCATCCTCCAGCGGATATCCGTAGACCCCGCACGAGATCGCGGGGAACGCGATTGAGCGGTCGCCCACGCCCAACGCCGCCTCGCAGCTCTCTCGATAGCATGATGCGAGGAGAGACGCACACCTTCCGTCACGTCGCTCGTCGTACACGGGGCCCACGGTGTGGACCACGTGCCTGACGTCCGCGATGTCGTACGCCCCGGTCACGCGCGCCTCCCCCGTCGGGCAGCCGCCGAGCCGCTTGCACTCCTCGAGGAGCCGCGGACCTGCCGCGCGATGAATCGCACCGTCGACACCTCCCCCGCCCATGAGCGTGGAGTTGGCGGCATTCACGATCGCGTCGACCCGCTGGTCCAGGACGGAGCCGTGCACCATGAGGACCATGGCTACCTGCCCTGGCCAAAGAGCGGGTCGCGGCGACCCTTGCGCTGCGGGATGTCCTGCTCGTCCGGCTGGAAGCGCTCGCATACGTTCTTGGTCCTCAGGTACTCCTTGCCATAGGGGTCGATGACGGGAACCAGTCCCTCCTTGTGGTCGCAGAAGAACATGTCGGGCCGCTTGGACACGTGCGGATCCGCAAGGGTATAGCCGCGCGCGCAGGCTCCCTGGTAGAGCCCCGTGTGCTCGTTCTGGGTGAAGCTCGCGAAGATGCAGTCGCTGCAGTGGTATCCGCTCATGTGCGTCCTCCATCTGAAGTCGGCGGTCGAGTATGGTCCCCGGCGATTGGTTCTTCCCCAATCCGGGAGGCGGGAGTCGGAGGCTCCGCCAAGCGGACCGCCATGCCCCGCAGACGGGACGAGGTGATGGGAAGGCGAGTCTCCACCGACGTTTTATCACTTCTCGCGGAGGGAACCTCAAGCGGCCACGGGAGCACCCCTATACTCCCCTCTCATGCAGGGGTGGCGCCTCCTGCCACCATGACCTGCGTAAACGTTGGACCACGAGGAACGGGGGGAGCACATGTCTTCGGAGGGTGCTTGGCAGGTGGCCTCGGGGGAACGCGTGAGCCTCGCCTCGTCCGACGGCACCACGACCCTGAGGGGGTACCTCTGGGAGGCCAAAGCCGCCAGCAAGCCCGCCCCACGAGGCATCGTCGTGCTAGTCCACGGCATGTGTGAGCACATCGAGAGGTACGAGGGCTTTGCGCGGACGCTGGCGCGGGCTGGGTTCGCGGTCTGCGGGTACGACCAGATTGGCCACGGGGCGAGCGCGGACGAGAGCCGCTGGGGGGACATCCCCTCCCGGGGTGGCGCGGACTTCCTGGTGGAGGACGTCGGCCGCATGCGCCGGCTGGCCGAGGACCGCTGGGGCGCGGGGGTTCCGCTCTTTGTGTTTGGCCACTCCATGGGCAGCTTCGTGACGCTCAACTACGTCCAGCGCCACGGCGAAGGCCTTGCCGGCGCGGTGATCTGTGGAACGGGGACGGTCGGCGTCTCCAAGGCCCGCATGGGCAACAGGGTCGCACGCCTGATTTGCGCCACGAGGGGAGACAACCACAAGAGCCCCCTGCTCCACTCCATGGCGGACGGCGCCTACTCAAAGGCGATCCCCGGAGCTCGCACCGAGTTTGACTGGCTGTCGTTTGACCGGCAGAACGTGGACGACTACATCGCCGACCCCGCCTGTGGATTTCCGTTCTCGGCCGGCGGATACGCAACGCTCACAAAGCTGACGGAGCGCGCCTGCGACCCCGCATGCGCACGCAGCATCCCGTCAGGCCTCCCGCTCCTGTACATAGGGGGCGCAGGCGACCCGGTGGGCGACTTTGGCAAGGGGGTGCGCGCCGCCGCAGACCTCGCTCGCAGCAGCGGGGTGAGGGACGTCACCTGCACGGTCTACGAGGGAATGCGACACGAGATACTGCAGGAGGCAGAAGCCGAGAGGGTCATGGCGGACGTCGTCGCCTGGATGTCGCGGCGATGCGGGGAGGAACGGGCATGAAGCGCTTCGTGATTGCACTCGACCAGGGAACCACCTCGTCGCGAGCGGTGCTGGTGGATCACGACGGCACGGTCGTGGACAGCGTCCAGCGGACCTATCACCAGATCTACCCCAAGCCGGGCTGGGTGGAGCACAACCCACAGGAGATCCTCTACTCCCAGCTGGGATCGCTCACCGAGCTCGTGAGCCGCCACCACCTCAGCGAGTCTAACGTGACCGCAATCGGCATCGACAACCAGCGCGAGACCACGATCGTGTGGGACCCGTCGACCGGAGAGCCCATCGCCAACGCCATCGTGTGGCAGTGCCGCAGGACAGCTTCCATGGTGGAGGAGCTCTGTGGCGACCCCAAGGTGGCGCAGGCGATCAGGGACAAGACCGGCCTTCTCCCCGACGCGTACTTCTCCGCGAGCAAGATCAAGTGGCTCCTTGACAACGTCCCCGGCGCCCGCGAACGGGCCGAGGCGGGGGAACTCCTCTTTGGGACGGTCGACACCTGGCTGCTGTGGGTCCTCTCGGGCGGCATGGTGCACGCAACGGACATGACGAACGCCAGCCGCACGATGCTCTACAACATCCACGAGTGTCGCTGGGACCAGGACCTTCTCGACCTCTTTGGCATCCCCGCCTGCATGATGCCCGAGGTCCTGCCATCCGCCCACGTGTTTGGCGAGACGTCCTACCCGGGCATCCCCTCGGGAATCCCCATCGCAGGCATCGCCGGGGACCAGCAGAGCGCCCTCTTTGGCCAGTGCTGCTTTGAGCCGGGAGAGGCCAAGAACACCTACGGCACCGGCTGCTTCCTCCTGATGAACACGGGCGACCAGCCCGTGGCGTCAAAGAACAACCTGGTGACGACCATCGCCGCCGCTCCGCCCGAGGCGGCAAAGATCCAGTATGCGCTCGAGGGGAGCGTCTTCGTCGCAGGTGCGCTCATCCAGTGGCTGCGAGACGAACTGGGCATCGTGCGCTCCGCCGAGGACACCGAGTACCTCGCCCGCAGCGTGCCAGACACCGGCGGCGTCTACATTGTCCCCGCCTTCACGGGACTCGGCGCCCCGTACTGGAACCCTGATGCCCGCGGTCTGATCTGCGGGCTCACCCGCGGCACAACGCCCGCGCACATCGCGAGGGCGGCACTCGAGGCACTCGCCTACCAGACCTGTGACCTCGTTCGCGCCATGGAGGCCGACGCAGAGCGCAGGATCGTCACGCTCGACGTGGACGGAGGGGCATCCAGGAACGGCTTCCTCATGCAGTTCCAGGCAGACGTCCTGAGGGCGCGCATACACCGCCCGAGCAACATAGAGACGACCTCGATGGGCGCCGCCTATCTCGCCGGCCTCACCACGGGGTTCTGGGACGACACCGACGAGGTGCGCTCGCTGCGAAAGGGAGGGGACGTGTTCGTGCCCACCATGCCCGAGGGCGACGCAGAGCGGCTTCTTGAGGGGTGGGCACGGGCCGTGCAGCGCGCAATGTGACTTTTGGAAATTTTTTAAACTCGGTTAACTTGCCGTCCACCGACGCTTTAGGCCCGTCCACCAGTGGTTATGATTTAACCATCCACGCGAGACAGGGGAGCACGGATGGACGCCACGCTGCTTAGACACGCCCGAAGCTACGCAAGGAACTACCACGAGGAGGAGGTCCGTCTCCTCTCCAAGCTGGCGGCGATCCCCTCCCCCACGCATCACGAGGGCAGGCGCGAGGCGTTTATCGCCGATTGGCTCCGTCGCCAGGGCGCAAAGGACGTACGCATCGACGAGCAGGGTAACGTGCTCTGCCTCCTTCGCGGCAGGCATCCCCGCAAGGACGGGAAGCCGCGCGACGTCGCCGTGTTCTCCGCCCACACCGACATCGTGTTCCCCGACACCGACCCGCTTCCCGTGCGCATCGAGCACGGTCGCATGATGGCGCCGGGGGTGGGTGACGACACCGCAAACCTGGTGGCGCTCATGGCGGCAACCAGGCACCTGCTCCACGACGACGACGCCTACGACCGCGCCACGCGCGACGTGGACATCCTCGTTGTGGCAGACACCTGCGAGGAGGGCCTGGGCAACCTCGCCGGCACGCGCGCCCTCTTCGAGGGGTTGCGCGACAAGGGCAGGCACGTGCGCTCGTTCTGCTCGTTTGACCTGTATCTCTCGCAGTGCATCAGCCATGCCGTGGGGTCCGAGCGCTTCAGGATCCGCGTCAAGACCCAGGGCGGCCACTCGTACCAGAACTTCGGCCGACCCAACGCGGTCGAGGTCCTGTGCCAGGTCATCGAGGCGCTCTATGCCATCGAGCTCCCCGTGGACCCCGACACGGGTGCCAAGACCACCATCAACGTAGGCCACATGGAGGGTGGTGGCACCGTCAACTCCATCGCCTCCCAGGCGGGTGCCCTTTTCGAGTTCAGGAGCGAGTCCGCGGCAAACCTCAAGCGCATGGAGGGCCTGTTCAGGGCTGCCCTCGACTCGTGCCGCCGCGACGGCGTCGACATAGAGGTCGAAACCATCGGTATCCGTCCCGGCAACGGGCCCGTCGACGCGCGCAGGCTCGCTGCCCTCGCAAAGCGGAGCGCTGACACCATCCGCTCCGTCACGGGCCGCGACGTGGACGCCTCCCCCGCCTCGACCGACGCCAACATCCCCCTCTCCCTGGGCATCCCCTCCATCTGCGTGGGCGCCGTGAGGGGCTCGCTCCTCCACACGCGCGACGAGTGGGTCGACCTCGCGAGCCTGGAGGACGGGCTCGCCCTGGTCCTCTCCCTCATGCTCCAGGCCTCGGACGCTCTGTAAGAGTGATTCTCTTGCATCGGAATATTCGGTGGGCGGCAGGTTTTTCTAGGTGAGAAAAACAGCCACGGTTGCGCATTTTCCGAGGTAATGGCGCTACTACCTTCCTAAGCAGGGCATCTCTCCCCCAGCTCATTCTTGAGCAATCATGCACGCATCCCTCATAGTTACCTTTTGTGCATGCATGCCCTAAGATGACTGATGCGAGAAGTGACGCATCTTTCATCGGGGGGAGGTTTGCGTGCGAGACCAGCAGGACGACGAACGGCCCGTGTCCGCGGAGGCGGATGAGACGCCACGAAGGGGCAGGCACTTCGCAAAGCCGGACGAGCAGGACCTCTCCAAGGACGACGGCAGGTCATCTGCTTCCCCCGCACCTGCCTCGCACGACGATTCCCCAAAGCCCAGCACAGGCCAAGGCGTGCCTGCGCCCCGTGAGACCACGCTGCCCGACGTCACGACCACCCAGGACGAGGAGGCAAACCCGTCGTCCACGGGAGCCGTGACCGCCGCGTCGGTGGACGTCACGGGTATCCTCCCCAGGGGGAGCCGTGGAGCCGCCCGGCGGCATCGTCTGCGCGCCATCCCCCGCTGGGCGCGCGCCCTCGCCTTTGTGGTGGTGACGGGCATCCTGGGCTCGTCCCTCATCCTCACCAACTGCTTTGGCCTGGTGGCGCATGTGGACGTGCCCGACGTGGTGGGGCAGACCAGCTCGGACGCCTCCCAGTACCTTGAGCAGGACGGTCTGCAGGTGACCGTGGAGGAGCAGGACACCGACAACGCCGCGGACTACGGCAAGGTCATTGCCACCTCCCCCTGCCAGGGGACCTCCGTAGCGGTTGGGTCAACCGTAACGGTGAAGGTGGGGAAGTCCGCCTCCCCGACCAAGGACGTCCCCAACCTCGTGGGGCTCACCGAGGATGAGGCCCTGGGCAAGATCGCCCAGACCGGCTTCTTCGTGAAGGACGACGTGATGCACGCATACTCGAGCACCGTCGCGGCGGGCAAGGTCATCAGCCAGGGCCCCGCCGCAGGAGTTCCGGAGAAAATGGGCACCAAGATTGACCTTGTGATCTCTGATGGTCCAAGTCCCGACTCCAAGGCAGGCGGCCTCGTCTCCGAGGAGGACACGCGCGAGAGCGTCTCAATCCCCGACCTCTCTGGCATGTCGTATACGGGAGCGTCCCAGCTCCTGAGCGGAATGGGCCTGATCGTGGAGCGCGGAACCGACGTGAGGACCGATGGCGTCACCGCCGGCTCGATAGCCAACACCACGCCGGGGACCGACCAGACCGTAAAGGTCGGCTCCACCGTTGTGGTTCAGGTGGCGACTCCCACGAACTCGTAGTTCCCGGCCCGAGCCACCCGGCGGCGGGACGTGCAACAGCCGAGATGCCACGCTCCTCTCCCCCGCCGCAATCGCGTCGGCCCGGACGGCCTCTGTCCCCTAGCTCCCCTGCCTGTCCGCGCTGGGGGTCTCCACCTGGTCCGGCTCGATTCCCTCCCCCTGCGCGGGCGCCTCCTCAAGCTGCGAGAATCGCTCGGCGAGCAGCGGGCTGTTCTTGGTCAGCCGCTTGATGGTGAGGTCCTCCACCTTGCGGTTTGCCCTGCTCAGGTGGGTCTCGGTCAGGCGGAACGACTCGCGGATTCTCTCGAGCTGCGAGATGGCGCGGTCGATGCCGTCGATGGCGTCGGAGAGCTTCTTCGAGGCGTGCTCGTAGTCGCGCCCAAAGCCCGCCTTGAAGTCCCCGAGGGCCTGGTTGAAGTACTCGATGTCGATGCTCTCGCCCTTGAGGCGCTCGATCTGGCGACGGTAGTCGAGCGTGCCCTGCGCAACCGACTGGAGGAAGGTGAGCAGCGGGATGAAGAACTGGGGGCGGATCACGTACGTCTTGGGATGGGAGCACATGCCGCTCACGTCGACGATCCCCTGGTTGTAGAACTCGTTGTCCTTCTCGAGCGTGGTGACGAGGACGGCATACTCGCAGTTCTTGTTGCGGCGGTCGCGATCGAGCTTGTCCAGGAAGTCGGCGTTCTTGTGCCGGTTGGTGGACTCACCCTCCTCGTTCTTCATCTCGAACATGACCGACAGGTACTCGGTGCCCGCCTCGTCGTAGTCCCTAAAGACGAAGTCTCCCTTGCTTCCTGCCACGACCTCGTTGTCCTTGCCAAAGGTGGCGAGGGGGAAGGCGCTCCTCCACTTGTTGAACTCGGTTTCGCAGTGCTGCTCCAGGCTCTCGCCCACCATCTTGACCGTGAGGCGAGACTGCATGGACTTGTAGTCCTCAAGCTCCTTGTCCTTCTGGCGGATGATCTCCTCCTGCCGGCGGAGCGACGAGGCGCGCTCGTCCTCGAGCTGCTGGGAGAGGCGCTTGGTCTCGCTCTGCGCGAGCTCCGCCCTATGGCGGAAGTCGTCCCGCTCCCGCTCCACCGCCGCGGTCGCCTGGCTCACGGCGAGCGCCTTGCGGTCCTCGAAGGCCTCTCCCTGCGCCTTGATCTGCTGCCGCAGCTCGCCAATCTGACGATCCCTCTCGGCAAGCGTGCGGTCTGCCTCGCCCCGCTGACGCTCCTCGCGGAGCCTTGCAGCGGCCTCCTGCGCCTCAAGCTGCGCCTTGAGGGACGCGACCTCCTCCCGCGACTGCGCGCGGGCGCCCTCGAGGGCAAGCTCCTGCTGCGACTTGGCGGCCTCGATCTGTGCCTTAAGCTGGGCGATCTGCTGGTCCCTCTTGGCGACCTCCCCCTGCGACGCCTCTCTGGCCCTCGCCGCCGCCTCGGCGACCGCCGACTCCCTCTCGCGCTCGAGCGCCTTGGTCTGTGCCGAGAGCTCGCGGTTGAACTCGGCGTCGCGCACCTGGCGGACGATGTCCGCAAACTTGGACTCGTCCTCCTCGAACACCGTATGGCACTTGGGGCACTCGATCTCGATCATGCGTCCTCCCTGCTCCTAGTCGACCGTCTCACAGAGCATACCCGTGACCCCGGACGAGAGGCGATGACGCCCGCGAGCCTACTCGCCCCCATGGCGTCGCAGCCCCTCCTCCCACAGGCGCTCCCGCTCGCGGGCGGGGACCGGCTCCCACTCCTCGCCGGCAAGTCCCGGCGACTCGACGAGCAGCAGCTTTTTGGCTCGCGTCATGTGGTGGAGACGCCACTCGAGCCTGCAGGCGGACGAGCGGTCCGAGGCGCGCCACAGGCCCACGAGTGCCACGGCGGGGTGACGCTGGGTGTAGCGTGCGCCGGGAGCCTTCCGCGACAGGTGCTCGGCCACGCGCCGGGCCACGTCGGTGGTGATGCCGGAGTAGAGGGAGCCGTCCTCGCAGCGAAGCACGTACACCCGGTAGGGCCACGCAGCGTCCCGCGGCGCATCGTTCCTCTCCCCCATGTCACACCCCCTCGATTTGATCGCGTGGAACACTCCGACAGGCATCACTACGATTCTGACCCCATTTGGGGACATCAGGACACGCTCGGTCCGCGCTAGATTTCCCCGAGGTGCCCAGTTTTGCACACGATAGCGCCCGCCTGCTAAAATGTACCGTTGACCGTAAGTTTTTGTCCGAATGCTTGACAAGCGGTTCTTCGCGTAAATGTATAACCGAATCTGCAACAAAGGCGGGCGATGACCATGAAGCGCGAACTCCACACCATCCACAGCGACGCCCTGGGCCAGGACATGTCCATAATCGTCTACGGCGAGAAGGGCTACCCCATCGTTGCCTTCCAGACCCAGGACCACACCTGCGAGTCGTTTGAGCAGGACGGCCTCCTCGAGCCCCTCGCCGAGTATGTCGAGGGCGGGCGAATCCAGCTGTTCTCCGTTGACAACGCAGACCAGGGGAGCTGGAGCGACCTCGCCGGGGACAAGGCAGAGAGGGCACAGCGCCAAGAGGACTACTTCCGCTTTGTGACCGACGAGCTGCTGCCCCAGGTACACAAGCTCAACGGCTCCGACCTGCGCCCGCTGGCAATGGGCTGCTCCATGGGTGCCACGCACGCAGCGCTCGCGGCGCTCCGGCGTCCGGACCTGTTCCAGGGTTGCCTCTCCCTCTCGGGCGTCTATCGCGCGAGCTACTTCTTTGGCGACTGGTCCAACCCCACGCTCTACGACAACGACATCGTCTCGTTCCTCCCCAACATGCCCCTCGACCACCCCTACGTGGAGCTGTACCGCCATCGCAGCCTGCTGTTCTGCGTTGGGCAGGGCGCGTTTGAGGACGGCCAGGACGACGTCCGCGCCATTGATCACGAGCTCGACCGCCTGGGCGTGCCCCACTGGTGCGACTTCTGGGGCTACGACGTGAACCACGACCCCTATTGGTGGAAGAAGCAGCTCCGCTACTTCATGCCCCTCATGCTGGAGGACATCGAGAAGGAACTGGCATCCGAGGGCGTGGACGTTGCGGCTAAGGCCAAGCCGGTTGCCAAGGCGGAGGCAAAGCCCGCTGCAAAGGCCAACGCGAAGCTGGATGACAAGCCCGCAGTGAAGCCCGCTACCGCCAAGAAGGCTGCCGCCAAGGCAAGCGAGAAGCCTGCGGCAAAGGCAGAGCCGGCGGCGAAGGCCGCTGCAAAGGCGGCCACTAAGACCGCACCCAAGACCGCCGCGAAGGCAGCCGCAAAGCCGGAGCCCAAGACCGCTGCGAAGACGACCGCGAACGCAAAGGCCGCGCCCGCCAAGGCGATGGCGGCTGCCGCGACGAAGCCCGTCTCGCCCAAGCCTGCTTCGAAGACCACGACGGCCGCTAAGCCTGAGCCCAAGGCGTCCGAGACTAGCGCAACCAAGCCTGCCGCTACCAAGACCGTTGCGGCAAAGCCGGCGGCGACCAAGTCGACCGCCGCGAAGAGCGCCGCGGGCAAGGCATCCGCAAAGGGCGGCACCACCCGCACGAAGACCGTGAGGTCCAGCAGGAAGAAGAAGTAGGGACGCAGCAAGGTCCTGACGATACGGTGACGGTTCCGCGCAGGAACCGTCACCATTTTTCTGGCTCGCCCATACGCCCCGGGGAGCGGCGGACGCATTGAGCCCGTTGAGCGCGCACCGCACCCCGGGTTCGTTCAAGCTGAGCCTCGGCTTGCTGAGTCCTATCGCCCGGGGAGTCTTCTCGCCCGGAGTCCGTGCCCCGGGACGGTTCTCCAGACCTAGAGAGCGGGCGTATTGCCACAGCCCTGGGTCCCTCCCTGCCGCGCATGCTTAGCCTTCCCCGGCCTCGTGGGGATTTGTCCTCGCGCTGCTTAGCTCCCCCCGGCCTCATGGGGTTTTCCGTCGCGATACCCACACGGGGGCTAGCAACATAAGCATCTGCCTCCGAAATCCGCATGAGGGCTAGCGATGCTAAGCAGCGTGCCCCAAAACCCACACGGGAGCTAGTGGAGCTAAGCACCCCCGACTGAGGCGACGCCAGGCGAGTGACTCCCCCGTTATGCCGGCGGAAGCCGTCGTCGGGCGCGCCGCCTCGCTACTCTCCCTGAGCCAGGTCCAGCACCATCTGGTAGATGCCCTGGGCAGTGTTGAAGTTCTGCGGCACGATGTCCTTGGCGGGCACCGACACGTCAAACTCGTCGTCAATCGCCCCGATGATCGAGAGGATGTCGAACGAGTCGAGGATGCGGTCATCCACCAGGTTCACCGCCGTGGAGAAGTCCACGTCGTCCTTGATCTGGTCCAGCATGTCGATGACCTGCTCAAGCGTGATGTCGTCCATGTCTGTGTTCCCTTCTCGCCCCCATGCCGGGGACGCAACACGGGGCGCGGGCCCCACGACTTGCTATATCCCCATGCCCGGTACGGCTAGCGGCTGGTTGAGCACGCTCGTCTCGACCCTTTTGCGCGCAACGCGCCAACCGTCCTTCCCGCGGATCGCGACGAGCGGGAGCGCGCGGCTGAGGAACAGGGCGATGCCCTCGGTGACCGAGTAGGCGCCCAGGTTGTCAAACGCGAGCAGGTCCCCCTCCGCGAGCGGGATGCGAAGCTTGCGCACCAGGACGTCACCGGTGGTGCACAGGCTCCCACAGACGGTCCACTCCCGCTCCCGTCGTGCCCTTCCGTCTCCAAGCGAGAGGTTCCTCACCACCGGGACCTTGAGCCCCATCAACTGGCCAAGGTAGACCACGTGGTTGATGCCGCCGTCCACGAGGGCGTAGCTCGTCTCGTCGTCCGCATCCTTGAGGTCGACGACCTGCGTGACGTAGCTGCCGCACTCGCTGGCGAGGAAGCGGCCCATCTCCACGGTGAGGGCAAGGCGGGAGGCAACGTGCCGCAGGTCGTCCGCGAGCTCCCGGGCGGGTGCGAGCGTGTTGGAGAAGTCGTCCCCCTCAAAGTACGGCACGGCGAGTCCGGGGCCATATTCCAGGCGAGAGGGACGCCACCCGTGCTCGCGCCCCAGCTCGTCGGCAAGGCCCTGGAGCATGGCGAGGTCGCGCCGCTGGTGGTCGAGCCTCCTGCGCTGCGTGCCGGCGAAGTGGTGGATGCCCACCAGCTCGACGCCGGAAAGCGAGTCGCGCCCGTCCACGGCACGGACGAGGTCCGCGCGCGACATCCCAAACTGGCTCCCGGCGTTAAGCCTGAGGAGCACGGGAATGCGCGCACTGCACGACCTCGCCGCGCGATCCACCAGCGCGAGCTGCCCCAGCGACTCGGCGGTGAAGGTCCCGGCGCCATACGAGATGGCCTCGCGGACGTCGTCCTCGCCCTTGCAGACGCCCGAGTACACGATCGTCTCGCCTGGCACGCCAAGTGCCTCGCAGATGGCGAGCTCGCCCGGGCTACAAACTTCCAGCCGCATCCCCGCGTCGCGGGCAGCTGGGACGAGGAAGGGGTTCGCCTTGATGGAGTAGCACAGGCCCACCCCCGGCCCAAACGTTTGGCTCACCTGGGCGACCCGCCGCTCGAAGGCAGTCGCGTCAAACGCGAAGGTGGGCGTGCCAAACCGCTCCGCCACCCCCAGAAGCTCCTCCTTGGTCATCACAGCCCCTCTCCCTCACGCAGCGCCGCGCGGTCGACCTTTCCGTTCTTCGTGAGCGGCATTGACTCGAGCCGCCTCGTGGTTCCCGGGACCATGTGCGGCGGGAGCAACGCACGGAGCCCCTCCGTCACGTCCCGATGCTCGGCCTCGCCCACATAGAGCAGACGCAGGCGCTTCCTTCTCTGGTCGAGCAGGCAGACCGCCTGCTCGACCCCCTCGATCCGCGTCGCCGCCGCCTCGACCTCGCCCAGCTCGATCCTGTGCCCCAACAGCTTGACCTGGTTGTCCCTGCGCGAGACGTACACCAGGTTGCCGTCGGCGTCGTAGCGCGCGAGATCACCCGTGAGGTAGGCGCGGTCATCCCAGCGGTCGTTGAGGGGGTTCTGCACAAACGCTGCGTCGGTGCGCTCGCGATCGCCCAGGTAGCCAAGGGCGAGCGCCGTGCCAGCCACGCAGACCTCGCCCGTCTCGCCTGACGCAGTGACCTCTCCCCCATCGTCGCGGAGGAGAAACACTCGCTCATTGGGGAAGGGCCTGCCCATGGGTATGGTCTCGCCTGGCCCGTACTCGCGGTCCACCACGAAGTAGGTGCAGTTGCAGGTGACCTCCGTGGGCCCGTAGAGGTTGGCGTAGAGCGCGTCCGGAAGGTGGCGACGCCACTTGGCAAGCTGCTTGGGAGGCATGACCTCACCCGAGAACAGAACCTTGTCCACCTCGCGCGGCACGCGGTATTCCAGGGCGTTCATGATCGTGACGAAGCACAGGGCGCTCACCGCCCACACCAGGGTCGTGGCGTGGCCGTTGGCCAGGTAGTCCATCAGGCGGGTGGGGACGCTGAAGTACTCGCGCGGGACTAGCTGCAGGCGCGCGCCCGTGAGCAGGCAGGTGTAGATGTCCTTGACCGACACGTCGAAGTCGAAGGGCGCCTGGTTGGCGAAGACGTCGCGCTCGCCCATGCCAAACGTGGACGCGAAGGTGGGGATGAAGTCGATCACCGAGCGGTGCGCGACCACCACGCCCTTAGGAACCCCCGTGCTACCGCTGGTGAAGTTGACGTAGAGGGGGTCGACGTCGGTCGCCTGCCACCGAACGCGGCGGAGGGTCCCCTCGTCCACGGGACGCGAGAGGGGTTCGTCGAGCCTTGCCACTCGGACGCCCGTACCCGCGAAGGCCTCGCGAGCGCCCTCTTCCGTCGCGTCGTCGCACAGGACGACCATGGGGCGGAGCGAGTCGCAGATGGCACGGATGCGGGCCGCAGGCTGTCTGGGGTCGAGCACCGAGTAGAACCCACCCGCATACACCGCACCCAGCATGCAGGCGAGCGCCGGCACGCTCTTCTCCAGGTAGAGGGCGACCGCCGTGCGCGGCTGCACGCCCGCCTCGCAGGCAAGCCAGCTTCCCGCCGCCCTGCTTGCACGGAGCAGCTCGTCAAAGGTCATCGACGCATCGGGGTCCGCCACGGCGACCTTGTCCGGCACCCTGCCCGCGGTCGCCTCGAGCCACTCGAGTACGTTGGTCATGACTGCCTCCCAGCATCTGCGGCATCCGGCAGGTGCTCCCGCCGCCAGCCGTCCCAGTCGTCGTAGCTCCCAAGGGCCGCGTCCCTCTCGCCCGCCCCGTCAGGGCCAATCAGCCGGGCGAGGACGTCCGTGAGCCTCTCCGCACCCGTTGCGTTGAGGTGCTCGAAGTCGTCGAAGTCCGAGAGTGGCGGGTCGTAGTAGCTGCGGTGGGCGAGGTTGAGATCGAGGTATGTCGCACCCCTTGTCTGGACCATCCGCTGGAAGTCTGCCATGATCCGCGGGTAGTCGTCTCCAAACGCCGCCACGTCGTATGCGGGGTGGGGCGTGGCGACGACCGTGAGCGAGACGTTGTGCTCGCGGCACCAGTCGCAGATTGCCGCGTACTCGTCCCACACCACCCGGTCCACATGGGGGCTGCCAAACACCTGGAGCGAGGTGCGGCCGTCACCTGGTGCGATCGTTCTGTCGTAGTTGCCATAGCCCCGACCCACGTAGTGCCACCCGCGCACGAGCTCCTCGGTGGCGTGAGCCACGTCCCCGCCCTGGATGCGGTTGCGGAGGTTGAGCGCGACCGAACGGGGCGCGTAGGTGGGGAGGCAGGTCCAGGGAAAGAGGGCACGAACGGAGTCTCGCGTGCCAGCCACGTCGGGGCGGAGGGCAAAAGCAACGAGCGACGAGGCGGCACCCAGCGGGTCTCCCTCGTTGCGGCCGAGCACGAAGGCAACGTGCGAGTTGGTGTCAAGGCGCGTGCCGAGCGAGTCGAGCCCAACGGCGAGAATCACGTGGCGCACGCCCTTCTCGCCCACCCCGCACTTGATGGCGTCGAGGGAGTCGTCCGGCGTCTGGCCGGGCGTCGCGAGGTTGACGGTCGTGGTGCCCAGACGCGCGTCGAGGGTGACGGGGTCGATCCCCTGCTGCCCAAAGGACGACCCCACCACCAGGGTGTCGAGCCTCTCCGCCGCATGGAAGTCGTGCCAGGCGACCGCCGTCGTGGAACCGTAGGCGCCCAGACCCCACAGGGCGAGCAGGTAGGTGCCCGCGAAGATGGCAAGCGAGACGAGCGTGGCGACGCGGCGCGCGGCCGGACGCCGCTGGGTGGGACGGGAACCATCAGTAGTTGGCATACATGAACCCCCCTCCCACACCAAACGAGAGCGAGAGCACGACCACCAGGCACATTGCGGCGCAGGCGGCCGCCCTGACCGCGACGGGGCGGCGCGAGAGCCACCCGCGTGCGTCGCCGCCACGCTCCTCGTACAGGCTGACGCAGGCCACCAGCAGTGCAACGGCCCCTGCCACGAGCACCTGGAGAAGCTCCGACTTCCCCATGCCCAAGGCCGTGAGCGCCTGGGGGAGCCCGGCGAAGTCTGGGTGGAGCACGGACTGGCGCAGGCAGGCGAGGCTGGCGCCAAAGTCGTAGATGCGGTCGAAGTACCAGCCCACGTTGACCACCACAAAGGTGCGCACGACCCTGAAGGCGTGCCAGCCCCGGGTGGAACGGTCGACCCGCAGCAGGGAGCTCGCGCGGTCGAAGGCGGGCCGCAGCAGGTCGGCCAACGCGATGACCAGCCCGTTGTATAGGCCCCAGACCAGGTAGTGCGTCTCGGCGCCATGCCACAGGCCAACGAGGAGGAACACCACGACGTTGGCCACGCACGCGGGGAGCGTCCTGCCCACGTGGCTGCCAAGCCTCCCGCCCGCCACCTTCCCGAGCGCACGCATGGGGCGCGTGAGCGCGAGCGGGTAGAACACGTAGTCGCGCATCCAGATGCCCAGGGTGATGTGCCACCGCCGCCAGAAGTCTGCGAGCGAGGTGGAGAGGTACGGGCGCCGGAAGTTGGGTGCCATGCGGATGCCCAGGAGCTCCGAGACGGCCTCGACCATGTCTATGCCGCCGGAGAAGTCCCCGTACTGCTGGGCGGAGTAGAGCAGGATCGCCAGGATCGCGAGCGAGCCCGGAGCACCGTCGCCCGCACCCGCGAGCAGACGCGTGATGAGGCCCACCAGGAGGTCCGCCATCGCGTACTTCTTGAGCATGCCAAAGAGCAGGAGCTGGAGCGAGCGCGAGAGGTCGACCTCGCGGGGCGCATGGGTTGAGAAGAGCTGCGGCGCCAGGTCACCATAGCGGTTGATGGGCCCTTGGATCAGCTGTGGGAAGTAGAGGAGGAAGGTGAGGTGCCTGGGGAGGCTGCGCTCCGCCTTGAGGCTGCCGCGATAGGCGTCGATCAGGTACGAGAGCGCCTGGAACGTGTAGAACGAGATGCCGAGCGGCAGAAGCAGCCCCATCCCGTGGGGTGACGACGCGAGCCCCAGCTCGAACAGCACCACGTTCCAGTACTTGAGGTACGCGAGGGTCCCCAGGCAGAGGGCGAGGCAGGCGAGAAGGACGAGCCTCTTGCGCCGATGGACCGCCACCTTGGCAGCCTTGCGGGCTGAGCGGTCGCGCGTCTCGCTCAACCTTGCCTTGAGCCCTGCGTCGAGACGCGAGAACCCAAGCGCCGCAGCCCACGTTGAGATGCCGGCGACCAGGACGAACGCCAGGGTCTTCCAGGTCCCGGCCATGCCGTAGAAGGCGAGGCTCCCCAGCAGGAGCACGACCCACTGGCCCCGCCCCACCAGGCGGCCGACCGCGTAGTAGGCGGCGAGAAGCGCCACCAGGAAGATGGCGAACTGCAGCGAGAGCAACTCCAACCCAGACGCCCCTCTTCCCCGGGGAGGCGGCGGCCCGTCTCCCTCCGTTATTGACCCGGTAATACTAGTACAGTTAATACACTTAGTACAGTTGAGACGCAAGGCTGGCTACTCATTCGCAGTCGTTCGCGTCCAAGGGGAAAACGTCCCACCACGCCCTGACCTCCCACTGCTACGATTTCTCCCTGAAACGTCCACGAGGGTTGGAGGCAGGGGTGAACTTCGTCTTCGTCTCCCCGCAGTTTCCCAGCGGCTACTGGCAGTTCTGCGACCGGCTGGGGCGGCAGGGTGTGCGGGTGCTGGGGATTGGCGACACCCCCTACGACCAGCTTGATCAGCGGTTGCGCGACTCTCTCGCCGAGTACTACTACACCCCGTCGCTCGAGAACTACGACGCCGTGTTCAGGGCGGTCGCGTTCTTTAGCTACAAGTACGGCAAGGTCGACTGGATCGAGTCGAACAACGAGTACTGGCTCGAGCTCGACGCGCGCCTGCGCACGGACTTTAACGTGACGACCGGCCCGGGCGTGGAGGAGGTGGCGCGCCTGAGGTCCAAGGCGTGCATGAAGCCCCTCTACGCCGCCGCGGGCATCCCATCAGCCCGGCAGGAGCGGGTGACGACCCTCGCGGCGGCACGGCGCTTCTCGCTGGAGGTGGGATTTCCCCTGTTCGCCAAGCCCGAGGTGGGCATGGGTGCCGACGGCGCCAGGAAGATATGCGACGAGGCGGAGCTGGCCGCGTTCCTCTCCCCCGCCCCACAGCGCCCCTACGTGATCGAGGAGTTTGTGCCAGGGGACATCGTGTCGTACGATGCGATCCTGGACTCGCACTCCAACCCGCTGTTCGAGAACATGGAGGAGTTCCCTCCCTCGATGGCAGACGTGGCCGAGAGGAGCCTGGACCTGGCCTACTGGTGCCGCCCGAAGGTCGACCCGCGGCTGCGCTCGCTCGGGCGTGCCGCCGCGGTGAGCTTTGGCCTCAGGAGCAGGTTCGTGCACATGGAGTTCTTTAGGCTGTCGCAGTCGCGGCCCGGGTTGGGCGAGACGGGCGACTACGTTGGGCTTGAGGTCAACGTCCGGCCGCCGGGGGGCCACACCCCAGACATGATGGACTTTGCCCACTCAACCGACGTGTACCAGATCTGGGCGGACATGGTGTGCCACGACAGGCGCCTTATCCCCCGCTCCGCACGCGCGAGCTACTGCGTGTACGCCGGGAGACGGAAGGGTCACCGCTACGCTCACTCCGACGGTGAGATACGCGCGAGGTTTGGCGACGCAATCCGCATGAGCGGGCCCGTCCCCAGCGCCATCGCGGACGAGATGTGCGACTACTCGTACACCGCGACCTTTCAAACGGCACGCGAGCGCGACGCCTTCGTGCGCAACGTGCAGAGGTTGGCATAGGCCCCAGCCCGTCAATCATGCAGCCGGCTTTCACGATGATGGAGGTTGTCCGCCGTGGCATGCCCACGGTGGACCATTGCGCCATCCGGCGAGGTACCGCCAAGCCATCCGCACCTCTCCCCTCCCCCGGTCGTTCGGTCATCGTTTTTATCCCATCAGGAGTTTTCTGATACGCCCCACGCCCGAGGGGGAGAAGTACGGTGACCAGACGTCCCGTCGGCCCCTTCTGGCTGCACGGCATGGCGAGGGAGGTGCACGATGGCTCGGGATGCAGACAGCGCGCTGACGCGCAGGCGCAAGATCGCCTCACTGGTGCGAGAGCAGTCACGCTGCACGGTCAACGACCTTGCCCGGCAGTTCGACGTCACCACGGCAACCATCCGCACGGACCTCGCCGCACTGGAGGCCGAGGGCAAGGTCGTGCGCACCTACGGCGGTGCCGTCCCGGCAAGCGGCATGCCGCGGGAGGCCTCCCCCGAGCTCCGCGGGTACGCAGCCGAGAAGCGCCGCATAGCCCACGCCGCGCTGCCCCTGGTTGGCTCCGAGGAGACCATCGTGCTGGCGACGGGGACGACCGTCCTCGCCTTCGCCCGCGCGCTCGCGCGCTCCAACGTGCACGACCTGCGGATCATCACCCCCGACCTCAACGTCGCCCTCGCACTGGACGCGCGGGACGACTTCACGGTGATCGTCCTGGGCGGCGAGCTGAGCCACAGGCAGCAGTACTCCTATGGCGACCAGGCCGAGCTCATGGCGGACGCGTTTCACGCGCAGAAGTGCTTCATGTCCACGATGGGCGTGAGCCTGGAAGCGGGACTCACCGCCCCGGACGTCCGCGCCGCCCAGCTGGATCGCAGGCTCCTCTCCATGGCAGGAGAGCACACGCTGCTCGCGGACGCCTCAAAGCTGGGGGTCGTGGCCCTGGAGCGCTTTGCCGACCTGGGACAGATGGACAACGTGGTGATGGACGACTCCTTGGATGACGGGACCGCGGAGGCCATTGGCTCGCTGGGAGTCAACCTCATCCTGGCGCCGTAGGCACGCCTGTGACCTTTCACGCCACTTTCTGGCGTCGCGCGAACGTGCGTCTGCATATACCTGCTTCCCATAGGTGGCTATCTCTGTATTGGATATGTTGCTTTTTGGTATGTCTACCTGCAGTTTATTGAGTTGGCACACCCATCCCATCCCTCTTGTCTCCCTTTGACACGTCCCTCTCCTATCGCTTAAATCGATGGGAGTTTGACACCTGTCAGAGGAGACTCCCATGCGCCTACAGCAGTTGCGCTACGTCATCGCCATCGCCGAGCGCGGCTCGATCAACGCCGTCGCGCACAGCATGTTCGTGTCTCAGTCATCGCTCTCCGTGTCGGTGAAGGAGCTCGAGCAGGAGATGGGCATCACCATCTTCAACCGCTCGAGCCGGGGCATCTCGCTCACGAGTGACGGCGTCGAGTTCCTCTCGTATGCACGCCAGGTGGTGGAGCAGGCGGACCTCCTCGTGGACAGGTACCAGCGCGGCAGGACCAGGACCCACCAGAGGCTCTCGGTATCGTCGCAGCACTATGCCTTTGCCGTTAACGCATTCATCCGTTTTGTTTCCGAGCACGACAACGGCAACCCCGAGGAGTTCACCCTGAGGGAGACGCGCACGGCCGACGTGATCGAGGACGTGCGCAGCTTCAAGAGCGACCTCGGCATCCTCTACCTGGGAACGAGCAACGAGCGCCCACTGCGTCGCCGCCTGGAGGAGTGCAGCCTCCGCTTTGTCCCCCTGTTCAAGGCGCGGCCCCACGTGTTCGTGCACGAGGGCCATCCGCTTGCGTCCAAGAAGAGCGTGAGGACGCAGGACCTCGCCAACTGGCCGCGGTACACATTTGAGCAGGGGCCGGACAGCTCGCTCTACTTCTCGGAGGAGCCCCTGAGCTCGCTACCCAACAGCCGGCAGATCATCGTGAGCGACCGCGCGACCATGACCGGCCTGCTGCGAGACTACGACGGCTTCCTGGTGTCCACGGGCGTGCGGTCCGACGAGATGTTCGCGGGGATCGTCTCCATCCCCCTCGAGACCGACGAGGTCATGAACGTAGGGTACGTGGTCCACTCCCAGCGCAAGCTCTCCGAGCTGGCCCAGGACTACATCGAACAGCTCGAGGACCTCATCTCGCAGTTTGGCGACAGCACGGTGCTGGTGCCGTCCCGCGGCACGACCCGACACGGCTCAAAGGCAAAGGCAGGCGAGACGGGCGAGGCGTAGGGGCCAGCAAGGCTAGCCGCTTGCAGCACACCGGTCGTTGGCACGCTGGTTCTCGCGCTCTCGCCAGAGGTAACGCATCGCGGTCAGAAAAGGGAGGGGACGTACCGATTGGCAGTCATTTTCCCCTCCGACGCCCCACAGCACTGGGTGCCGCTTTGGATGCCAAAGAGAGAAAGGATAGGCCTGCCGTACCCCACGGCGGAGGCTGAAGCCCGGCGCCACGCCGGCTTCCAAGCCCATCGGCGGACGAGCCACTCTGTCACACCTGAATCAGCAGCGACGGAAGGAGCGACGTGCTTAGGGATTCCCTGGCTTGCACGTATTGGAAGGCATCATGCTTAACAAAGCCAGGCCTCGCGCATATCACCCATGTCGGATGCTTAGCAATCCTAGCTCCCGTGCAAATTCCAAAGCACGGTGCTTAGCGTCACTAGGCCTCGTGTGGATTTCCGTTCCGGAAGCTTAGAGATGCTAGGCCTCGTGCGAGTAAAGCGCCGAAAACTCACACGAGGGCTAGGTTTGCTAAGCATGCGTGCCGACAATCCACACGAGGCCTAGGCTTGCTAAGCATTAGGGCGACCAATGGATATGGGGGCTAGGTTCATTAAGCACATCCCGACCCCACGTGGACGATAGGAACGGGTGCTTAAAACCTCCGGGGCCCGCACAGACGCAGGAGGGGCCGTGATTAAAGACTCCGAAGCCCGTGTGGGATACGACGATGTCAACATGCATGAGCTAGAGGCCAGGGGAGAGAGGACGAGGCAAGCAAAGCAGGAACCTGGGACATTTGGCTCCACTATCCCCTTCTTTGCCCATCGTCGTCCCTTTGGGCACAGGCTACCGACCATGAGAGGGATGGCCACGACCAAGACCGACCAGGGGTGGGCAACCGAGACGTGCGCATGCGGAGCACGGCTTCCCGGCTCCCCGCCCCTTCATTGCCCCTTTGAACATCCCTACCCATTGGCTGCGACTCTCTGCTTTGGATAACCTGACCTGCCAAGGCACCCCCGATTGCCTTCCTGTCTCAGCCCCCTTTGTTTCCAACGGATGACTCGGTGGAAATCCGCGTTGACAGCCCCTCTCGTCCGCCGTATAAAGCATATATCCTAGTTATTCACTAGGTTTTTGAATGAGGATTACCGGGAGGTGAGGGCGACGGCAGCACGCACGAGCTCGCATGCAAAGGCGCTGTTGGTTCACTGGGTGCGTGCCTGTTGTGCCTGACACCCCGGGGATGAGGGATGGGTGCCGCCTTGCCTTCACGGCGAGTAGAGCCGTCGGAGCATAGGGCCACGTTCGTCTCCCCTACCACATGGGTCGCCCCACCCGAAGGGGCAATTCCAAACAAGACAAGTTGAGAGAAGAGTCCGCCTCCCCGTGAGGGGTGCCATGGGTCATGCCTCCCCGCCATGGGAGCGTGGAACCCATGCGCCGCAACGAGGCGGGAGAAGGGAACAGCATGCCACAGCAGAGCCAGCAGCCAACCCAGTCGTTTGCCACGCGCCTGATCCACGCCGGAGCGACTACCGACCCCGTCACGGGCGCGGTCAATATCCCTATCTACCAGACCTCGACGTACCAGCAAGACGGCGTGGGCAAGAACCGGGGCTGGGAGTACTCGCGCACGGGCAACCCAACGCGAGCGGCCCTCGAGCGCCTGATCGCCGACCTGGAGGGAGGCTACGCCGGCTTTGCGTTCGCAAGCGGCATGGCGGCAATCACCGCGGTGCTGAGCCTTCTCTCTGCGGGCGACGAGGTCATCATTCCCACCAACGTGTACGGAGGCACCTATCGCGTACTGAACCAGGTGTTTGACCACTTTGGCCTCACGTTCCGCGTGGTGGACACCAGCGACCCGGCAAACCTGGAGGCGGCCATCGGCCCCAACACCCGCGCAACGTTGGTGGAGAGCCCCGCAAACCCCCTGATGACCATCACCGACCTCAGGGAGGTGTCGCGCATCGCACACGAGCACGGGCTCCTCTCCATCGTGGACAACACCTTCATGACGCCCTATCTGCAAAGGCCGCTGGAGCTTGGGGCAGACGTGGTGGTCCACAGCGCCACCAAGTACCTGGGTGGGCACTCCGACGTTGTCGCCGGCCTCGCCGTGGTGGCGACGAAGGAGCTCGCCGACCGCCTGGCCTTTGTCCAGAACGCCACGGGAGGGGTGCTTGGCCCGTTTGACTCGTTCCTTCTCATCCGCGGGATCAAGACACTGGGGGTCCGCATGGACCGTCACCTGCACAACGCGGGAGTCATCGCCCGGGCTCTTGAGGAGAACGACGCTGTGGCGCGCGTGTACTACCCCGGCCTGCCCGACTTCCCCGGCTACGAGGTCAACCGTCGCCAGGCTTCGGGCGCGGGCGCCATGGTGAGCTTTGAGCTCGCGGACGGATACGACGCGCACAGGTTCCTCGCGTCCACGCGCCTCGTCGCGCTGGCCGAGAGCCTGGGCGGTGTGGAGTCGCTGGTGTGCCACCCCGCGACCATGACGCACGCGGCAATCCCCAAGGAGGAGCGAGACCGCGTGGGGATCACCGACGGGCTCATCCGACTGTCGGTGGGAATCGAGGACGCAAGCGACATCCTCGCGGACATTGAGCAGGCAATCGCAGCGGCAAGGGAGGACTAGGGATGCGCCACTACTATGACTCGATGGGCGAGCTGGTGGGGAACACCCCCATGCTCAAGATCAACGAGATGGGCGTCAAGCCCGAGGTCGAGCTGTTCGCCAAACTGGAGCTCATGAACCCGGCGGGGTCCGTGAAGGACCGCACGGGCGTGTGGATGGTGCGCGACGCCGAGGAGCGCGGGCTCCTGAAGCCCGGCTCCACGATCGTGGAGGCAACCGCCGGCAACATGGGGCTGGGGATAGCCTTCGCCGCCCTGGGCAAGGGCTACAAGGTCGTGTTCGTGGTGCCCGGTAAGTTCAGCGAGGAGAAGCAGACCCTGATGCGCGCGCTGGGGGCGAGCATCGTCCACACGCCCGAGGAGGACGGGATGCTGGGCGCGCAGGCAAAGATGGAGGAGCTGCTGGGCCAGATTCCCGGCTCCGTCGCGCTGCGCCAGTTCAAGAACCAGGCAAACCCCCAGGCGCACTACGAGAGCACCGCGCCGGAGATCTGGCGCGACCTGGGTGGGCACATCGACTACTTTGTGGCGGGTGCCGGCTCGGGCGGCACGTTCACCGGTATCATGCGCTACCTCAAGGAGAGAAACCCACGCATTAGGGGCGTGCTCGCCGATCCCGTTGGCTCCACGATGGGTGGCGGCGAGCATGCAGCCTACGCAATCGAGGGCATTGGCAACGACTTTGTGGCCGACACCATGGACATGGGTCTGGTCGACGAGGTCATCAAGGTGAACGACGACCAGGCGTACGGCGCCTCGCGAGAGCTTGCGCGAAAGGAGGGCGTATTTGCCGGCTCCTCCTCCGGCGCGGCGCTGTTCGCCGCGCTGCAGGTTGCGGAGAGAATCGACCATGGCACGGTCGTGACCCTCCTCCCTGACCGAGGCGACCGCTACTTTAGCGAGCACCTGTACGAGTAGGGTCGGGCGCGGAGCGCGGGGCCCCCGGAGCCATGGGCGGATGCCACGACTCCGGGGGCCTCTTCTCTCCCCTGGTGGGGCGCGATCCTATTTTTTGATGGGCTTGGCTCCCGGCTTGAGGAAGCCGTGGATTGCGGCCGCGAGGGATGCGCCGACGAACGGCGCGACGATGAAGACCCAGAGCTGGCCCAAGGGGACGGGGTCGCCCGCGAAGGCCATCATGAGCGCCGGGCCAAAGCTCCGTGCGGGGTTTGCGGAGGCACGGGTGAGCGGAGCGGCGAACATGGTGACACCCGCCAGGGCGACGCCGCGCGCCACTCCGGAGGACTGCTCTCTCCCGCGCCCGCCGGTCGAACCCAGCGCGACGAGGGTCAGGATGCAGCTGATGGCGACCTCGACCAGGATGGCGCCAAAGAGCCACACGCCCACCGGGGAGCGGGAGCCAAACCCGTTGCAGCCCAGGTCCGCCGCCGTCGCGACGCCCACGTTGGACAGGGCCACGAGGAGGAACACCATAGCCGCCCCTGCAAGCGCGCCCAGGAACTGGCCCGCCCAGTAGCCAAACAGGTCGCGGGCGTCAATGCGACGGTCGAGGTACATCCCCAGCGACACCGCGGGGTTGAGATGGGCGCCCGAGACCTGCCCCAGCGCATAGCCCATGGCAGCGGTGGCAAGCCCAACGGCAAGGGCGACCCCAACGTATCCCACCGCCTTCAGCTCGAGCCACGCCCCACAGCTGCAGAGCACGAGCACAAAGGTCCCAACAAACTCCGCAGAATACCGCTTGAGAGACTCCCTCATCTTCCCTCCTCAACGCGCGCCGGGGCAGGCAGCCCCCTCGATTGCGCCAACTGATAATGATAGTTCCCCGTCACCGCCCCGTCGCGTCATCTGGGCGACGTGTCGTCACCACTCTGCTATCGTTCGTCTAACTTGCAGCTGACTTGCAGTTACCTCGCAGGGACTTCAGGAACGGGGGCGGCCATGAGGGACACACGAGAGCCGCGACAACGCGAACGCGCACGCTTCCACCGGCACGAAGGGGTAACAGGCCTGGTCTGGGCAATCCTCCTGTCCTGCTGCCTGGCCACGAGTGGGCTGCTCCTCTCGGCGTGCGACGGAAGCGGTGGAGACACCCAGGCGGACTCAACGCCGACCTATGCCACGCAGTCCGAGCCCAGCACGGACTACGCAGACTCCAAGCCCATGACGGACTCCAAGCCGGCCGAGGACCAGACGGCCGCGCAGCAGCCCAAGGCGCAGGAGGCAACGCCCCAGAAGCCCGTCACCTACGCCTACACCGCCTGGAACGAGGCAGAGAGCCCAAACTACGTCCGCCACGTTGGCGACGCGCGCATTTCCCAGCAGCTGAGCCCCGGCGAGGTCAGGTACTCGCAGCTCGACTCCCTAGGCCGCGCCGGCCAGGTCGCCGCATGCGTCACCAAGCAGATGATGGACGAGGGCACGGCAAGCGAGAGGGGCGACCTCCCCGACCCCGCGGGATGGGGCAACAACGAGAGGGTGCAGATTGAGCTCCCCAACGGCCGCCTGTACCACGGCTGGTTCTGGAACCGCTCGCACCTGCTGGCCAAGTCGCTCGGGGGCGACGCGGAGCTCCACAACCTTGTGACCGGCACGCGCATGCAGAACGTGGGCGCAAACAACGACCAGGGTGGCATGGAGATGACCGAGGCGGCCGTGCGGGCCCTGCTCCGCCAGCATCCCGACACCACGGTCATGTACGTGGCGACGCCCGTGTACGAGGGTAGCGAGCTGATCCCCCGGTCCGTCTTTGTGGACGTGCTCTCGAGCGACGGCATCATCAACGAGGAGGTCGAGGTCTACAACGCCGCCAAGGGGTTCCAGATCGACTACTTCACGGGAAGCATAACCGCGGTCGGCGAGGATGCCCAGGTGGAGACGGGAGGCACGACGTCTGGGTCCGGGTCGGCATCCTCTGGCGCAAGCGGGCAGCCGGCGACACCCACCGCGGCGCCCTCGGCGAGCGAGGACAAGGGCCAGGTCGTATACGTGACCAAGTCTGGCAAGCGCTACCACTCCACGCCAAACTGCCGCGGACTCAGGAACGCCAAGACGGTCACCGAGACCACGCTGGGCGACGCCGAGGCACGCGGCCTCACTCCCTGCAAAATCTGCGAGTAGGGGCGCACGGGCCTCTCCCCTCTCGCCGAGGAAATCGCGCAAGGTGAGACGGGCGTGCCAAGATGGGCGGTGGCCTCGCCAGGTGGTCACAGAGAGGGAGCGGGGGGACGTGCCATCGCGCGTTCCCCCGCTCCGTACGTTCACCTGCTGGCTTTGAAACTAGTGGCAATCCTTGCAGGGCGTGAGGCCCATGCGCTGTGCAGTTGCCAGGTCAGTGGAATAGATCTTCTTTGATCGTCCAAGAGAGCGACAGTCCCTCGTGCTGTGGTAGCGCTTGCCGCTCGGGGTGTAGTACACCACATTCGTGACCGTGCTGCCGCCACCCTGCGATGAGGATCCGCCGCCGGTTCCGGGGTTGCTCGGAGCGGGCTTGTCCGCGTTGGGGTCGGCCCTTCCCGGACCAAGCGCGTACCAGGCGAGGCCCTCGTCACGCCAACCAAGTGAGACGAGCCAGTCCCTCTCCGATCCGTTGGTGGTGTAGTTGTGCGACCCCGAGCGCGCGTTGGGGTTGTACTGGCGGTAGACGGGAGTCGCCGAGTGGTCGGGCGCGACCCAGCCAACCTGCTCGTAGCGCCAACCCACCCGCCTGAGCGAGTCCCTCTCCGCCACGTTCGCGGTGTAGAAGTGCTCCCCCGAGTTGGGGTTGTAGAGCCGGTACATGTCCTGCGCGGCGAGCGCCGTTGCCGGAGCCGCCATCGCGGTCACCAGGGCGACGACCGCGGCAAGCCAACCCGTACCCTTGTGCATTGTTGGTGCCTCCTTCTTCCAAACGTTCCTGAACGTAACCTTGGCAAGAGTATACGGGGCAGGTGCATCGTCCCCGGGGGCATTCGGCGGGTGGACCGACGGGAACCCGACTGACGGGGCAAATCGGCGACCGTGCCGGTTGTGTGGGAGGAAAACGCGCTTTGCGGCCACATTCAGCGTCACGTATAGTGGAGGTACATATGCGACCGAGTCGCACTTTCGTAAGAACCGGAGTCGCCATGACCTCAAAGAAGTTTTGTCCCCACTGCGGTGCGCCCCTCAAGCCCGGCCAGCTGTTCTGCATGAGCTGCGGCGAGAGGCTCGAGCACTGGCTGAGCGAAGACGAGGTGGAGGCCATCCGTGCCGAGGGCGAGAGGCTCGAGGCGGGGCAGGCCGCGGGAGACGAGCTCTCGAGCGAGCCCACCCGCATCATCGACGCGAAGGCCGTGCACGAGGCGGGCGAGAGGGCACGCGAGGCAGCCGAGGCGATGAGCGAGGAGCACGTGGGCGACGAGGCGCCCATCGAGGGGCATCCCAGCCACGCGCAGCACGTCTCCCCCACCCATGCCACGGAGCCCGAGCAGTCCGAGCACCTGGTGACGGGCGAGGGCTACATCAGCGAGAACCCCATCCACCCCGTGGTCCCGCAGGGGCACGCGTACGTCTCGCGCCACTCGGGCGACGACTGGGAGACGTCCGACAACCGCAAGCTCATGAAGATCCTGGGAATCGCCGCGATTGTGGTCGTAGTCCTTCTCGCCCTCATCATGCACGGGTGCTTCTCCGCGAGCGACAAGGTGGCAAAGCCTGACCTGACCAAGATTGGGGCGGACAGCGACAGCACGGCGGTGGCGGACTCCGCGTCGGCCGGCTCGTCCGACTCCGCCGACTCGGCGAGCACCGAGAGCGATGCCGACAAGCAGGCAAAGCAGACGGTGAAGAGCCTGTACGACAAGCTTGCAGACCTCGACAAGCAGGTGAGTGCCGCGGAGTCTACCTTTGACAGCACCTACCTCAACGACAAGGACGAGCGCCAGTCCAACTCCGACGCCGCCTCCACGCTCGCCGACACGGTGAACCAGGCGCTGCAGGCGGCACAGTCCACCACCGTGGACTCCAGCTCCAAGTACTACGCCACCTACCAGCAGGTGCTGCAGTGCTACCAGGACCTCTCTGACCGCATGTCCATCGTGACCGAGCTGTGGAAGCGCGACCTCTGGTACAACTACCCGCAGTACTACACGGACAACATCCTTGAGCCCAAGACCGAGAACACCGACGACGGGCAGACCGACGTCAAGCCCAAGGTCGACTACCAGACCGTGTACGCGCAGATCAAGCTCTAGGCACGGTAAAAGAACGACGCGACGACAGGCGCCCCTCCCCCGACCGGACGGTCCACGGGAGGGGCGCCTGCGTTTTGGGGTCAGTCGCTGTCTGGCTGTGGTTCCGGAGGCGATGGGGACGTCGAGTGGCGCCAACCCGTTTGCGCCACGGAGGGTCCGCAGCGGTTGAGCCCTTAGGATATGGAGCTGAGGCAGGCCCGGCTACCCCGCGACGACCACGAGGGGGAATCGATGGGCTGAGAATGGGACGGGTCGGGCGCCTTCCGGGCCAGCCGGCTCATCCTCATGTGCGGCGGGTCGCCGTGACCCACTTCATAGAGCCCCTCCCCCGCGGGGAGGGCCACCGCGGCAGTGCGAGCGTCTCCCACGGAATGCCATCGTCGCCCATCCAGGCCTCCTGCCCCTCGGTCTCCTGGTCGAACGAAGGCTGGCAGGGGCGAACACTTATGCCAAGGCTGGTTTGGCTGCGGCTCGTAAGGATTGACGCGTTTAGGGTCGGTCTAACCGCGTCAATCTTTACGGAACGTCGCATCCAATAAGATTTGACGCGTTTAGGACCAGTCTAACCGCGTCAATCCTTACGAGACTCGCCCGCTCAGCCCTCGTCGGCACCCTCTCGCAAGGCGGCATCCATGGCCTGCCAGCAGCGCTCGGCGAGGTCGTAGGTGGCGTCGACCCTCCCCAGCGACTCATCCGGGTAGATGGCGGGCAGACACGTGAGCGTGAGGCACGGCTTGCGCTTGAGGACGCGCCAGAGCCCCCTGCGCTCGCGCTGGATGATCACCATGGGGAGCACGGGCACGTGGTTTCGCACGGCGAGGTTGAAGGCCCCGGTGGCGAATGGGCGCAGGTCGCGGTGGTACGGCACCAGCGCCGTCTCGGGGTACACGTGGACCACGTCCCCGTGCTCGAGCGCGTCCCCCATGGCCATCACGAGCTCGTGGAGCTGACGGTGGTTGGGCGAGAGCGGAACCGCTCCGCCCCAGCGCACGAACTGCCCGGAGAGCGCGATGGAGAAGTTGCTCTCGATGCTGAGGAGGTAGACGCGGTGCCCCCGCAGCGCCTGGAGGACCATGCCGCAGTCGAGCGTCTGGACGTGGTTGCACACGCTCACGAAGCCGCCGCGCAGGGCACGCACGTTCTCGCGCCCACGCAGCCTGAACCCCAGGAACAGGCGCGTCACCACGAAGGCGACCACATCGAGGATGACGCGGAACACGTGGTATCCCACGACCCGCGACCTTCCGCGGCGCAGGTAGTCGTACCCCAGCGGGGTCGAGAAGGTACCCCAGTGCGGCATCTCGACAACGTGCTCGGGCTTGAGCTCGCTCACGTGGAGGGGGTTCACCTGGGACCGGCGGGAGGGGCTGCTGCCGGATGCCACGCCCCTCTCCCCTGCCCGGTCAGACATCGTCGTCGCCCTCCGTTCCCCGGTGGGATGGCGACGGGGAGGTGGCCATCTCGTCGACGATCCCGGGCGTTGGGGTCCTGCCGGCGCGCGCGTCGTCAATCGCCTGGCGGAGCATGCGCTCGAACCGGCTGACGCAGGTGCCCACCCGGTAGCGCTCCGCGAGCCTTGCGTACTCCTGGCCCATACGATCGCGCTCGTCCGGGTGCTCGAGCCACCAGTCCACCTGCTCGGCGAGGCTCGTGGGGTCACCCGCCCTGAACAGGGAGCGATCGCACAGGGCGAACTGTGGCGTGGCGGAGAGGGGCGAATTGGCGATCACGGGGACCAACCCGGTGGCAAAGGCCTCCATGCAGCTCATGGCCTCTGCCTCCATGTCAGAGGCATGCACGTACAGGTCGGTCATCGAGAGCAGGTCATGGAGTCGCGCCTGGGAGAGGAACCCAAAGCGAACATCGACCCCCAGCGAATCGGCAAGGCGGCGCAGGCGGCGCTCGGTGGGACCCTGCCCCGCGAGGACCAGCACGATCGTGGCGCGATGGCGGGAGCGGGCGATGGCGCGGATCACGACGTCCTGCCGCTTCTCCACCGAGTAGCGGCCGACCATCGTCACCACGAGCCGACCACGGAGCGAGGGGTCCTTGGGGATGCGCCGGTACGCGTACGAGTCGTCGATGCCGTTGCTGATCACGTGCAGCGCGTTGGTGTAGCCGTGGTCGACCAGCTGCCGGGCGATCATCATGCTCGGACACTGGACGTGGTCCACGTACTGGTACAGGTACCTCCGGAACAGCCGGAAGATAAGTTCGTTGAGAGGTGCGAACTTCCCCAGGTGGATGGAGCTGGAGAGGTTCTGGGGCTGGACGTGGAACGCCGCGGTTGCGGGGACGCCCATCTCGCGCGCGATCCGCACGGCATGGTACGTGAGGTCTGACGGCATGAGCAGGTGGACCACGTCGCACCAGGCGAGGGCCTCGCGCAGCGAGACGTCGTCCGGGCGCGCGAAGGCCATGCCCTGCTCGTCGATGAGGTGCTGTATCAGGGGGTAGCGCAGCTCCCCCTGGGGATAGACGCCGAGAGGGGCGCGGGCGGCGGAGTCGGGGTCCGCCTTGCAGACCACGCGGACCTCGTGGCCGTTGCGGGCGAGCTTTCGGGCAAAGCGCTCCGACGTGATGGTGGTGCCGTTGTTGGCACCAAGGAACTGGTCCATCACCATGAGGACCCTCACTTGCGCCTTCGCCTCCCCTCTGGCCCACCGCGTGCCACGCACTGCCGGTTGCCGCAGTCCGTCTCGCCCGCTACTTGGGGAACACGCCCGTGATGGCAGTTTTGGTGTAGTTGTACTCCGCCATCGAGACGTCGTCAGCGCTCACAGCGGCCTTCACGTCATCGTAGCTTAGCTGGCCTCCGGTGGAGAGGTCCACGAGGGTCGCTGCGGACTCGTCGCTCAGGCCGGGGAGGGAGTCGGATTTGATGAGATACGGGAAGTTAGTGGTCCACACCTCCACGGTGCCGCTGCCGCAGCGGAAGTAGGCAACCAGATGGTTGGCGATGTCACCAGCGACCTGCGGCTCCGTCTCGTCGACGTAAGTGAGGGTCATGAGCCTCCCCTGGTCATGCACGTCCTTGGAGTAGATCGTCGCCTCGTCGCCGTTAACCTCCACGTCGACCTTGCCCTTCCAGTAGGAGGGGAGGTCGAACGAGTACGAGTCGAGTTCGACGTCGTGTGCGGCGTTCGCCTGCGACGAGCCAGAGCCGGCGGCGGAGTCAGCCTTGGAGTCCGCCTTCGCGGAGGTGGACGACGGGACCGAGTCCTCCTTGGTCACCTTCGAGTCCGACACCGACGGGTCGGTGACGACCACGCCGGAGTCGGTCGCCGCGTCCGTGCTGCCGGTGCCCACCGAGCACCCGGAGAGGAGCGCCACCACCGTGGCCGCCGCAGCGACCGTGCCTGCCAGTGCCTTCACCCGCGAGCCTGCAACCATGAGCCTCTCCCCCTGCCCTGGCGGATGCCTCCGCGCGAACCTGCAACCTTCCTGACAAGTTCATTGTCCCCCAAGGCGGGCGTCCCATGCAGCGGTCCTGGGGATGGGAACGACAGCTGGACGCCTTCGCTGGGCACGCGGGTGCATGGGAACAGGAGTAGTCTCGTGGAGTCGGCAATTTGACGTGGTTGGCAGATGCATGCGTCGAGAGGAGACACGATGGACGAGAGCGACGAGGAGCTTGCCGAGCGCCTGAGGAGGGACCTCGAGGCCAGCGAGAGGAGGACGGCTTTTCCGGACGGCCCGGACGAACGCTCTGCGGAGGGAGACGCGCGGGTCTCTCCCCAAACCTTTGGCCACATTGCGGGCCAGGGTTTCGGCGCCCAGGGGGACGACCCCGACGCGGAGGACCTGCAGAGCCCGTTCTTCCAGGCAATGAACGCGTATCGGGCGGCGCGGAACTCGGGTGACCGCGAGGCGATGGCCGAGGCTGAGAGGATCCTCCACGACGTGGTTCGCGACGAGCTCAGGGGCGGCGACACGTGCCCAGACGAGGGATAGGGGATCCATGGTCAGAGTCCATTGCCGCTGAGGACGGGTCGTCGCACACACCCGGGCGAGAGGTGACCGCCACGACTGCCGAGGTGCGTTCGTCTGGGAGAGACGCCTCCCCCGCGTTAGCCGCCCCCACCGAGGGCAGCTGGATCCCCTCGCTCACGGACGACGTGGCGGTTGGCCCCGTCACCCTCCACGGCAGGCTGGCGATCCCGCCCATGGCGTGCGGGAGGGCGTCGCGAAGCGGCGAGGTCACCGAGGCGCTGCTCGCCCGCGACCGGCGTCTTCTGCAGGTCGGCGCCCCGGGCGTGCTCTCGCTCGTAACGCTCGAGCACCACTACGTGAGCCCCGAGGGCAGGGCCACGCCGGGCCAGCCGTCCGCAAGCCGCGACCGTGACGTGAAGGGCCTCTCCCACGAGGCGGACGTGGTCCACGCCAGCGGGGCCAGGGCATTTCTGCAGCTGAGCCATGCCGGGTCGGCGGCGTCCTCGCGCCTGACAGGCCAGCCCACGCTCGCGGCAAGCGCCGTCGCCTGCCCGGGCGCCAAGCACGGCCACGAGCTCCCCCGCGCCATGACCGAGCAGGAGGCGGAGAGGGTCGTGGCCGACTTCGCCCGCGCCGCCGCTCGCGCGCGGCTGGCGGGATTTGATGGCGTGGAGGTTCACGCCGCCCATGGCTACCTGCTCGACCAGTTTCTCTCCCCTCTCACCAACCACCGCACCGACCACTGGGGCGGCAGTCTGGAGGGAAGGGCCCGCCTGCTGCTCCGCGTAGTGGGGGCCGTGCGCCAGGCGCTTGGGACGGGGATGGCACTCTCGGTCCGCCTCGGCGCGTGCGACTACCTGCCGGGAGGTCTCACCATCGACGGCGGCGTGGAGGTCGCCCGCTGGTGCGAGGCCAGCGGTGCCGACCTGCTGAGCGTCTCGGGCGGCATGTGCTACTACTCCCGCGTGGGACACGACGAGCCGGGTTGGTTTGCCGACGCATCCCAAGCGGTGCGCGCGGCAGTCAGCGTCCCCGTGATGCTCGCGGGAGGAGTGCGCACCCTGGCCCAGGCGCAGGACCTCGTCCGCTGCGGCGCATGCGACCTGGTGGGCGTGGGGCGCGCCATCGCGAACAACCCCAAGTGGATGGCCCGCGAGCTCAGGCGACAGGGCCTCTCCCGCTAGCTGGCACACGCGGGCGCCCTGCGCCGGGGCACGCCACAACCGCCCGCCCCACCTCCCATGCATCGGGCCAAGGATGCCCAACGGCTATACTCAGTCCCTGAAAGCGAGGCAGGCGGGAGGGCCATGGCAGACATCGACGCGCACGACGCGGCAGGCGAGACGAACGAGGCACGCGGGGAGGGGGATGTCTCGCTGGGGCAGCTGGTCCCCTGGCCAGACGACGAGCACTTTCCCAACATCCCTCCCGAGGATGCCCTGGAGCTCTTCCTGGGCTGGGTCGAGAGCCGCGGCATCACCCCCTGGGACCACCAGGAGGAGGCCCTTCTCGACCTGGCCGCCGGCGACAACGTGATCCTGGGGACCCCCACGGGCTCGGGCAAGTCGCTCGTGGCGCTGGGCACGTGCTTCATCGCCATGTGCACCGACCGCCGCAGCTACTACACCGCCCCCATCAAGGCGCTGGTGAGCGAGAAGTTCTTCGAGATGGTGGACGTGCTCGGCCGCGACAACGTGGGCATGATCACGGGTGACGTGACGATAAACCCGCAGGCACCGGTCGTGTGCTGCACCGCCGAGATCCTGGCCAACCTCGCCCTCGCCGAGGGGGAGCGCGCGGACGTGGGCTGCGTCGCAATGGACGAGTTCCACTTCTACGGCGACCGCGACCGCGGCTGGGCCTGGCAGGTGCCCCTCCTCACCCTCCCCCACGTGCAGTTCCTGCTCATGAGCGCCACGCTGGGAGACGTCACGCAGATTGCCGAGTCGCTTGAGCTCCACACCGGCCGCCCCGTGGACCGCATCCTCGACGCTCCGCGCCCCGTGCCCCTCTCGTACGAGTTTGTGGAGACGGGCCTGGAGGCCACGGTCGAGCGCGCCCTCAACGACGGCGACGCGCCCGTCTACATCGTCCACTTTGCCCAGGACAGCGCCCTCGCCAGCGCCCAGTCGCTCGCGAGCTACGGCGTGAGCACCCGCGAACAGCGCGACGCCATCAAGGCGGCGGTCGCCGGGACCCGCTTCACCACCACCTTTGGCAAGACATTGCGGAGGCTGCTGCTGCAGGGCGTGGGCGTCCACCACGCAGGCATGCTCCCCCGCTACCGCCTGCTGGTGGAGAAGCTCGCACAGCAGGGGCTGCTCCCCGTGATCTGCGGCACCGACACGCTTGGCGTGGGCATCAACGTGCCCATCCACACCGTCTTGCTTACCTCGCTCACCAAGTTCGACGGCAGGAGGCAGCGCCGTCTCAACGCGCGCGAGTTCCACCAGATCGCCGGCCGCGCGGGTCGCTCCGGCTTTGACACCGAGGGCCTGGTCATTGCCCAGGCGACCATCTACGACATCGAGAAGGCACGCGCCCTCGCAAAGGCGGGCGGCGACCCCAAGAAGGCCCGGAGCATCAAGACCAAGAAGCCGCCCGCGGGCTTTGTGGGCTGGAACGAGCAGACCTTCCAGCACCTCATCGAGGCGGCGCCCGAGACCCTGCACCCCCACATGAAGGTCACGCACTCCATGGTCCTCTCCGAGGTGGAGCAGGGCGGCGACGCCCACGCGCGCGTCATGCGGCTGATCGACGACTCCAACCAGACCGACGAGCAGAAGCTCCGCCTGGTGACCCGCGCGGACGAGATCTTCGCCACCCTCATCGACGCCGGCGTGGTCGAGAGGCGCGAGGCGGAGGGGGAGAACGGCGAGACGACCGTGGAGTACGGCCTGACCGTCGACCTTCCGGAGGACTTTGCCCTGGACCAGCCCCTCTCGCCCTTCCTCCTCGCTGCGCTGGAGCTGCTGGACCGCGAGAGCGATACCTACGCGCTCGACGTGATCAGCATGGTCGAGGCCACGCTCGAGGACCCGCGCCAGATCCTGCGCGTGCAGGAGCGCCAGGCGAGGGACCGCGCCATGGCCCAGATGAAGGCCGATGGCGTGGACTACGACGAGAGGATCGACCGCATCCAGGAGGTCACCTACCCCAAGCCGCTGGAGGAGCTGCTCCAGGCGGCCTTTGCCCAGTACTGCGAGAAGGTGCCCTGGGCGAGCGATTTCGCGCTCTCGCCCAAGAGCGTCCTGCGCGACATGGTCGAGACCGCCAGCGACTTCAAGGGCTACGTGGCACGCTACGGCATCGCCCGGAGCGAGGGGACGCTGCTGCGCTACCTGAGCGACGCCTACCGCGTGCTCGACCGCACGGTCCCCGCCGACAAGCTGGACGAGCGCCTGCAGGACATCGTGCACTGGCTGGGGCTCGTGGTGCGTACCGTGGACTCCTCGCTGGTGGACGAGTGGTCGCAGGCCGAGACGGACGAGGGCGCGGGCGCCGAGCTCGCCGCGCCGGACGCGGACGTGGTGGTGCGCGACCGCAGGGCCGTGACGCTGCTGGTTCGCAACGCCCTCTGGCGCCGCGTGAGGCTCGCCGCCGTGCGGGACGAGGCGGGGCTGGGCGAGCTGGACGGCGACTGGGGCTGGCGCGAGGCCCGCTGGCGCGACGCGCTTGACGGCCTGTACGACGAGCACGGGGAGATCCTCCTCGACGGCGACGCGCACAGCTCGCGCTACCTGGTGGTGGACGAGGCCGACGAGCGCCAGGACCACGTGTGGCACGTGCGGCAGATGTTCCACGACTCGGACGGCGACGACGACTTTGGCATCGCGGCGGACGTGGACCTGGACGCCACGCAGGACGAGGGCTCCGTGGTCTTCTCCAACTACCGCGTGGGCTTTGTGGAGGACCTGCTGCATCCGTAGGGTGGGGCCTGGGGTCGGGAGGGTCGCCCCTCTCCCCCGCTATGCCAGCGAGCGGACCTCGGCCATTCCCGCCTCCGCCGCCTCCGGGTCGAGGTAGCGGCCCTCTCCCCTCACTTGCAGGCCACCAAAGGCGTCCACCCTAAAGTCGTACACGCGCGGGATGCCCGTGGGGACGTTGACGTGGACGATCTGGTCGTTCGAGACGCCCTCGATGACCTTGATGAGCGACCGCACCACCGAGCCGTGCGTGACCACCAGCACCGTGCTCCCCTGCAGGAGCACGGGCACCACGTATGCCTGCCAGAAGGGCTCCAGACGGGCGATCACGTCCTTCAGGCACTCGCTCCGGATGGCGCTGGGGTCGGGGCCGCCCAGCGCGTCACCCGCGGCGGCGGAGTAGCGCGGGTCGCCTCCGGTGAAGTACGGGGACGACGGGTCGATCTGCGGCGGGCGCACGTCAAAGCTCCTGCGGTAGGCCTGAAACAACTCGTCGCCGTACCGCTCTCGCATGGCGGGGCGCGTCTGGCCCTGGAAGGCCCCGTAGTGCCGCTCGTTGAGCCTCCAAGTGCGGATCACGGGAATCCACATGCGGTCGAGCACGTCCAGGGCGATGTCTGCCGAGACGATCGTGCGACGCAGCAGCGACGTGAAGAGCGCGTCGGGCGCGATGCCCTCCGCCGCCATGAGCTCGCCGGCGTGGCGCGCCTGCTCCCTCCCCCGCTCGGTGAGGGGGACGTCCACCCAGCCGGCAAAGCGGTTCTGGGTCTTGTCCGTCCAGACGCTCTCCCCATGCCTCATGACCACGAGCCGTGCGTCCCTCATGACCGCTCCCCTCTCCCTGGCCCCATTGTCGCACAGGCCGAGGGGGATGCCGGGACCCGTGATGCTAGAATTACCTGCATGTCTGTCGTGCCGGCCGTGCTGGTCGCCCCAATTTCGAACCCGAAAGACCATCCATGCCCAACCCCATCAAGTTCGCGCGCTCGCTCCACGCCAAAAAGCCGCGCGCAATGCGCTATGCCACCCGCCTCGCCGCGGTCATCGCGGTGGTCACCGCCGTCTCCACCATGGCCAACTGCGGAGACGGCATCAACTTTCAGCCGTCCTCGTACCTGGAGGGGCTCCTCTCGCTGGTGGGGACCTTCGCGGTGTTCTGGTGCCTCCTTGCCGCCGTCGTCTTCCTATGGGAGCCGGCAAGGCACATCATGAGCTCGCGTCACGACCGCCTAATCGACGCCGCCCCGCTCTCCCTCAACGGGCGAGACGTGCGCAGGCTCACCCTCGTGATTCTCGCCGCCTGGGCCATCTGGGTCATCCCCGCCCTGCCCTGCATGACCGACTGGGACACGCTCCACCAGATTGCGCAGACCACGACGTCGGCGCCAACCTACTACGCCGCCCGTGCCGTCAGCGTGGTGATCGACCACAAGTACATCGACCACGACCCCTTCCTCACCACGCTCGTCTACGGGGCCGCACACGACCTTGGCCAGGCGCTGGGAGACCAGCGCATCGGCTACGGTGCGTTCGTGCTGCTGCAGACGGTGCTCTCCGCGACCGTGCTCGCCACCACCACCTGCTACCTGGAGCGCCTGCGTGTCCCGCGCGTGCTGCGCCTCGCCGTCGCGGTCTTCACCTGCGTCTTCGTCCCCTATGCTCGCTATGCCGCGGATATGCTCAAGGACTCGCTCTTCGCGCCGTTCTTCCTGGCATTCCTCCTGTGCTACTGCGAGGCCGCACGCACGCGCGGCGAGTTCCTCCGGCGCCCGCGTAACCTGGTTGCGACCATTGCGTTCGCAACCCTCTCCATCCTCACCAAGAAGGTCGGCATCTACGTCGTGGTTCCCTCCCTTCTGGTGCTCCTGCCGCTCTGCCGCCCTGCCTGGGGGCGCGCTCTCGTGGCGCTTGCCGTCCCCGTGGCGCTGGGGGTCGTCGCATTCCCCGCACTGAGCTACGCCTGCTTTGACCTGGCGCCCGGCGGCAGGCAGGAGAGCCTGGGCTTCACCATGCAGCAGGTCGCCACGGTCCTCAAGTACGACGGGGACTCCGTGAGTCAGGAGGACAAGGAGGTGATCGAGCGCATCATGCCCATAGGCCAGGTGCTCAAGGTCTACGACCCCACCTTTATCGACCCCACCAAGAACCTGTACGAGTGGGACGCGTCGAGCGAGGACGTGCGTGCCTACCTCAAGGCATGGGTGCGCCTGGGGCTCACGCACCCCTGGCACTACATCCAGTCAACGGTGAAGGTGGCGGGGAGCCTGTTCATCCCGTCCACGCCCATCCAGATTCCCGTCACCTCGTGCGAGGAGGCCGTCCCCGCGCTCGACGGGTACGAGGGTGACACGGGGATCGACACCACGCAACCCTATGCCCTGAAGCAGCTCAACGACGCCGCAAGCGGCTATTACTACAACACGCTCCTCCAGCTGGTCCCCCAGGCCCTCAAGATTGGCACCTACGGCGGGCTGCTGCCCCTTCTCGCCCTGTTTGCCGCGCTCTATCGCCGCAACCGCTCCGGGGCAGTGATGGTCCCCATCGCGCTTGCCAGCCTGTCGATGCTCGTGTGCCCTGGCGCCATCACCCGCTACGCGCTCCCGCTGATGTACGCGACCCCCCTCATGCTGGGGCTGATCCTCTCGCCCCAGGCGCCAGCGGAGGGAGTCTCATCCAAGAGGGGCTAGGGAGCTGTGCTGGCATTACCCGCGTCAGCGGTTACCGACGTCGACGGGATGTTCTGCGGGAGCGGCAAAACCACACCCGACCAAAGTGCTCAAAGAGGGGCGAGAGGGGCCGGCCTCGTGCGGATTTTTGTCGCCCAATCCACAAGAGGGCTAGCAAGATTAAGCAGACGACTCAGAAACCCGCATGAGGCTTAGCGATACTAAGCAGGCGGCTCCAAAATACGCATGAGGGCTAGGGGGGGGTTAAGCACCGTGCACCACAATCAACACGAGCCCGGAGAAGGTTAAGCGGGCACTCCACACCCGCACGGGAACCGTCGCCTTTTCCAAGCCTTCCAGCAGCCCAATCGCATGGATGCCCGCCGCCAGACACGACGCCATGCTGCCTGGTGCCTCATTCTCTGGGCATTCTTTTCCATGGCCGCCTGCTGCCTTGGCTCCCAGGCGTACCATGGGGACCATGGCAGCAGGCGAGGACACGACACGCGAGAAGTTCAGGCAGATGACCCAGGAGCCCATCCGCCCCCTCATCCTATCCCTCGCGGCCCCGTCCATCCTCTCCAACCTGGTCACGAGCATCTACAACCTGAGCGACACGTTCTTCGTGAGTGGGCTCGGGACCTCTGCCGCGGGCGCCATCGGCATCTCGTTCGTAGTGATGACCGCCATCCAGGCAGTGGGGTTTTGCATGGGCCAGGGCACGGGCGGAGCCATCGCCCGCTACCTGGGAGCCAAGCGTAGGGAGCGAGCATGCGAGATTGCCAGCACGGGCCTGGCCTGCACCCTGGTCGCCGGGGCGGTCATCGCCCTCGTGGGCAACCTCCTCATCAATCCCATCTGCATGCTCGCGGGGTCCACCGCCACAATCCTCCCGTACGCTCGCACCTTCGTGGGAATCATCCTTCTGGGAGCACCCTTCATGTGCAGCTCCCTCATGCTCAACATGCAGCTCCGCTTTGAGGGAGAGGCCCTGTACTCCATGGTCGCCATCATGTCGGGCGCCGTCCTCAACATGTTCCTCACCCCGGTCCTCATCTATGTGGTGGGCATGGGTATAGCGGGAAGTGCCACGTCCACGGTGGTGTGCGAGGGGCTGAGCTTCCTGCTCCTGGTGCGTCAGATGCAGCGCGTTGGCATCACGCCCCTCTCGCCCCGCTGGGTCACCAGGCCCACGGGGGCCTTTGCCCAGGAGGTGGCAAACGGCGGACTTCCCTCTTTCGTGCGCCAGGTCATGCTGGGCGTGGCGACCACGCTCCTCAACGGCGCGGCAAGGCCCTACGGGGACGCCGCCATCGCCGCCCTCGCCATCGTCCAGCGCATCACCGGCTTTGGCAACTACGTTCAGATTGGCATCGGCCAGGGCTTCCAGCCACTGATCGGCTACAACTACGGCGCCCGCAGGTATGAGCGCATCCGCGAGGGCTACTTCTTCTCGGTGCGCGTGGCCCTCGCCCTGGTCTTTGGCATCGGCATCCTCACCTGCGCGTTCGCCGAGCCCCTCATACGCCTCTTCTCGAGCGACCCCGAGGTCCTTGCCGTCGGCGTGCTCGCCCTCAGGGTCGAGAGCCTGACCATGCCCCTCACGGGCACGGCCATGATCACCAACTTCCTCCTGCAGACCACCGGCCGCATGTGGCGCGCGACCATCCTGGGCGCCTGCAGGCTCGGCCTGGTCCTTGCCCCGGTCGTCCTCGTGCTCCCCCACCTCATGGGCATCACGGGCGTCCAGCTCGCCCAGCCCGTCACCGACTGCATCACCTTCTGCGTGACAATCCCCATGGCGTGGTCGATCCTCCGGGAGCTCCGCGAGGAGGAGTCGGGCACCAGGCAGGCCCCGTCCTTCTCCAAGGCGATGCACTAGCGGCGACGGCAGTCCTTCTCGCCTACATCGGGCATGGAGTCTCGCGCCACGTGCACAACTACAAGTTCTACTCCATCTCGACCCATCGAGGCCGCAGGGGAGAGACGCGACACAACGAGGCCCCCTCGCCGACCCACCGGCCGCGAGGGGGCCTCCGTGGTGCGCGATACCCCCGCCTACTTTCTCCCGCCGCGGGGGCGGTGGTGCGTGAGGTGCCAGCCGCCGCAGTACTCGCAGCGGTACACGAAGATCTTGGGTGCGTCCTTTCTGCGCGAGCTCCTCTCTGCGGCCTTCTTGGCCTCGGCCTCGCTCGCGTAGCGGCGCTTCCTGGTGCAGGCCTTGAACTCGCCCGCGTCCTCGCCCTCCAGGCGGGTGTGCAACCCCTCGTCGCGCCTCGCCCTACCGCTGCCCATGGCTAGTCCCTAAAGGTGATGTCCCCGGTCTGGGGGTCCATCGATTCGACGATCGCCAGCGAGTCCACGCGGATGCCGCGCTGGCGGAGACGGTCACCACCGGGCTGGAAGCCCTTCTCGATGGCAATCCCCACCCCCTCGACGGTGGCTCCTGCCGCGTCGCAGATCTGGAGCAGCCCGTCCATGGCGCAGCCGTTTGCCATGAAGTCGTCGATGACGAGCACGTGGTCGTCCGGCCCCAGGAAGCGGGTTGAGACGATGACGCTGTAGACCCTCTGGTGGGTGAACGAGCGCACGCTGGTGGCATAGTAGGTCCCGTCGATGTTGATGCTCTCGCTCTTCTTGGCGAAGACCACGGGCACGCCAAACTCCTCCGCCACAATAGCAGCGATGCCGATGCCGCTCGCCTCGATGGTCAGGACCTTGTTGATGGGGGCGTCGGCAAAGTCCTGACGCCACTGCCTGGCCATCTCCCCAAAGAGGCCGACGTCCATCTGGTGGTTGAGAAACGAGTCGACCTTGAGCACCTGGTCGCTCTTCACGACCCCATCACGCCTGATCCTCTCCTCAAGAAGCCTCACGGCTCCCCCTCCCCTCGTCGCACGGAGCACTGGGCCCCAGTCGTTCCTATCCCTGCATGAACGCGGGAACGCCACCGGTCCCTGCCGCCTCGGCGATCTGGAGGAGGGCGTCGGCCACGGCGTCGTCCTTGCTCGCCCCGATGTGCCACGTCGCGGCCTGGCGGACCTCCTCGCTCGCATTTTCCACGGCAACAGAGTTGGGAAAGCCCTCTATCATGCCCAGGTCGTTCTCGGAGTCCCCGAAGGTCACCACCTCGTCGAGCCCGATGCCAAGGGCCTGCGCCAGGACGCGCACGCCAGACCCCTTGTCCCAGCCACGGGGCATTATGTCCACGATTGGGGCGATGTTGCTGGGGAGCACGAAGTCGAACGCTGGGAACTCGCTGCGGAGTGCGTCCCTCACCCAAACGAGGTGCTCCCTGCCCCCACCGCAGAACACGTTGGCCTTGATCTGGTCGTGCGCAGGGACCTTCGCCCACACGTCGCGTGGGCCAAATGTCTGGGGATCACGCTCGATGCGGGCGGAATCGGCCGTGACGTAGTGACCGCTCTCGCTGGGGACACCGTCCCCGTTGCCGTACAGCACGAGCGACGCGTCAACGGTGTTCTCGAGCACCCAGCGGGCAACGCGCGAGAGTTCCGCCGCGTCGAGCCACTCCTCGTGCACCAGTTCGCCGTCAAGGTAGACCATCTGGCCGTTGACAAAGGCGCCGGTGGCGTAGCACTCCTCCCTGCCATCGAACATCCACGACATCGCGTTGGGCACGCGCCCGCTCACCGGGCCAAAGTGCAGGCCGGCAGAGAGCATCGCGTCGATGGCGTCCAGGGCATAGTCGGTCACGCGAGGGTGGCTCATCGCCTTGAGCGTGTCGTCCATGTCTGTGAGCGCTAGCTTGATCATGCGGTGACTGCCCCTCGCGGTTCCTCTGATGGCTTGATGGCTTGGCCCGCCAAGACGGCAGGCTATCTCATCCTATCCCAAACAAGACGAGGCGGGCGACCCGCAGGTCGCCCGCCCTTGGATTTGGAACCTTGGCGATTACTTTGGTATCACCCGTTTCGCCATGTCTCAAAACCTGTTTGCTATGCACTTGTCGGTCATACTAGCCACGCCCGCACCCATTACTGGATGCCCAGCTCCTGCGTGGCGACACCGGCTCTTCCGTCTGCCTTCTGGCTTGTGCGATGCCTGTTCGCTTAACATGTTCCCGACGATGCGGGACTCCTACGCTAAGGCGGGGCACTCGGTGTCATCCACGGGACGCCAAAAATACGATTCCTCGCTGTTGATGGGCACCACCTCCCCAATCGTGCCGCCCGTAGGGGCGACTTCCTTGCTTGCTGCAATAATACCCCTGCCCAGGCAAATGTATCCCAATCTCTGGTCAACCTTGCGAACGGTCGGTTTTGGCCGCAGACGGCATGGCGTCTCCCCCAAATGCGAGGGGACAGCCCCTCTCCCCTTGGACTAGAATTTTCTCTTCGGAATCTTGAGTGCACGGGAGGTTGCGATGTCCGATCCGGTGTTTGACGAGGAGCAGGCCCACCTGAGCGAGGTATACGCAAAGCTCGAGGCCATTCGCGACAGCCTCACGAGAGAGATCGAGGTCACCCACCGCGAGGCCGCCCAAGACCTGAGGGACATGAGCGAGGAGGTCCGCCTCAACTTCAGCAGCGCGGACGAGACCATGGAGACGCTCGCCGCCATCGAGACCCTCAACTCGGTCATCGACGCCTACAACCAGAACCACGACTTCACCGTGGACAAGCTGAGGCGCACCATCGCCCTTCTAGCCCAGCCCTACTTTGCCAAGGTCAGGCTTCAGATGCGCCCCGGCAGGCCGGCGCGTGACGTCTACATCGGCCTCGCGGGCGTCACGGACGAGAACCGCCGGCCCCTCATTGTGGACTGGCGCAGCCCCATCGCCGAAACGTACTACAACCAGCAGATGGGCCCCACCTCCTACCAGGTGGATGGGCGCACCCGCAACGTGAGCCTGGAGCTGCGCAGGCAGTTCGACATCACCCGCGACCACCTTAACGGCTACTTTGACACCACCGTGGCGATCGAGGACTCGCTGCTACTTGGGGCCCTCCGCCGCCACCACACCGAGAAGCTCCAGGCGATCACGGCCACCATCCAGCGCGAGCAGAACGAGGTCGTGCGCCACTCCGACGTCCCGGTACTCCTCGTCAACGGCATCGCCGGCTCGGGCAAGACCTCGGTCCTCCTCCAGCGCATCGCTTTCCTGTTCTACGGCCAGAGGGACACGCTGCGGGCAGACCAGGTGGTCCTTCTCTCCCCCAACGACGTGTTCGCGCGCTACATCGACGCGGTGCTCCCCTCGCTGGGCGAGTCCAACCCGCAGATCATGACCTGGCGCGAGTGGGTCGCCGGGCTGGGGCTGGCGGACAGGGCGAGCGGGGCGGACGTCGACGCGGTGTCGCTCCGCGCCCTGGAGGAGGGGCTCCCCTCACTCACGCTGGAGGAGCAGGACTTTCGTGACGTGCGCGAGGGCGGGCTCTCGATGCTCAAGGCGTCCTCCATCGCCGCGTCGGTTCGAAAGTTCGAGCGCTTTGGCGTTGGGCCCAAGCTCATGACGCTGGTGCGCGAGGACCTGCGCTCCAAGCTCGAGCGCAGGATCACCCAGATATCCAAGAACGACGAGCTGCAGGAGGAGATGCTGGGGCTGGACGTCGAGCGCCAGGTGGAGGTGTTTGGCGAGACGATCGCACCCTCCGACGAGCGTGAGACCGACGCCCTGGCCAGGCGCTACGCCGAGTTCCTGTATGGCGGTGCCCGCACGCAGATCGACGACGCGAGCTGGCTCAGGTTTGACCGCGTGGGCATGCGCCTGACGGGCGGGAGGCCCCTCAGCGCCGCCGAGTACCTGTACCTCAAGATCCTGGTGACCGGCACGGGCGACGACGACGTGCGCTACGTTATGGTCGACGAGGTACAGGACTACACGCAGACCCAGCTCATGGTCCTGGCCAGCTACTTCCCGCGTGCCCACTTCCTGCTTCTGGGCGACCAGCACCAGGCCATCGTGGAGGGAAGCGCCAGCTTTGGGCAGATTGGCCAGGTGTTCGCCCAGACCCACGGCAGCGTGGAGGAGTGCCGCCTGCTCACGAGCTACCGCTCGTCTCCCGAGATCACCGAGCTGTTCTGCAGCCTGCTGCCCCCCGAGGAGCGCGTGACGCTGAGTTCGGTGCAGCGCCCCGGCGTGGACCCCGTCATCCGCGAGTGTCCCTCCGATGCCGGGGGATACCTGCAGGTGCTGCGCAGGATCGCCGAGGACGCGCATGCCAAGGAGGGGCTCTGCGCCATCGTTGCCCAGGACGGAGCACGCGCCAACTGGATAGCGAGGCAGCTGGGTGACCTGGCCCCGCTGGTGGGCAAGGGAGACACGCTCCCCAAGGAGGGCGTGGTCACGCTCGACCTCAGGCTCGCCAAGGGCCTGGAGTTTGACTCGGTCATCATCCCCGACGCGCAGGCCGAGGTCTACCCCGACGAGCCCCTCGCGCGCAGGCGCCTCTACACCGCCGTAAGCCGTGCCATGCACGAGGTCACCATCCTGAGCCAGGGCCAGATGACCCCGCTCCTCTCCCCCTACCTCGCATCGCACCAAGGCGAGAGGGACTAGCCAACCTGGCCCCAAAAGCCGACAGGCAAACATGCTGCGGGCTCATCCCGGTGGGGTGGGCCCGCCGCTCTAGTTCCGCACCTCTGCCCCACGTGGTGACGTGCGCCACATGAGGACCGCCTCGGCCCCGCTCGCACAGGCGAAGGAATACTCGTGGTCGTCCTCCGAGTCCATGACCTCGGGCCGAATCAGGCGGTTGTGAGAGAACGGGGCATCGGTGACCTGCATCACGCCAGGACCCCACTCCCTCTGGCCCGGGGCGCTCCAGAATGGGTCGAACACGCGCACGCAGCCGTCCTGGAACCCCGTGAGGACCACGTAGTGATCGACGTCCAGGCGCACGCCCGCCACGGCGACCCCACCCTGCCCCAGGCTCTCCCTGAGGGGCGATCCCTCGGCCAGGCTCACCTGCTGGCCGGTGATCCTCATGGCCCTGAGGGGGAAGCCGGTCCTGTCGGCGTAGTCCTGGAGCCAGAACGCAATGTGCGCCATCGCCATGCCAGACGTGCCGCCGTGATAGGCCAGCCCGTCGTAGTAGCGGTCGAGCGAGAGTGCGTAGACGCCCTTCAACACGTCGGGCGGAAGCTCGTCGCGGTCAAAGAGCACCGCGAGCGCGTTGAGCAGCGACGTGGGCCCGCAGTCGTAGTGTGTCACCTGGTACCTGAGCGGCGTTGGCATGCGCCTCATCTCCCCTTCTGGTCGTCCCAATTCAAGCACATGCGCGCCACGAAAAGGGCCGGACCGGGAATCAGTCCCGGTCCGGCCCCATCGGCTCGCTAGGCTTTTAGCCCGGCTGGCCTACTCGCTGGCGTACATCTCCTTGAGCTTGAGAAGGTGCGCATAGCGGGCCATGGCCGCCTCCTCGTTCTGGGCGAAGAGCTCCTCTGCGCGGCCGGGGAACTCGCGCGTCAGGCGCGCGTAGCGGGCCTCGTTCATCAGGAAGTCCTGATAGCCGCCCTTCGGCTCCTTGGAGTCGAGCGTGAACTTCTTGCCCTCGGCAGCGGCGGGGTTGTAGCGGAAGAGGTTCCAGTAGCCGCAGTCGACTGCGCGCTTCATCTCCTCCTGGCAGTGCATCATGCCGCCCTTCTTGATGCTGTGCATCTCGCAGGGGCTGTAGCCGATGATCAGCGACGGGCCGTCGTAGGCCTCGGCCTCGCGGATTGCCTTGAGGGTCTGCATGGGGTTGGCACCCATGGCGACCTGGGCGACGTACACGTAGCCATAGCTCATCTCGATCTCGGCGAGGGACTTCTTCTTCGTGTCCTTGCCCGCGGCAGCGAACTGCGCGACCTGGCCGAGGTTAGAGGCCTTGGAGGCCTGTCCACCGGTGTTGGAGTACACCTCGGTGTCGAACACGAAGACGTTGACGTCACGGTTCTGCGCCAGGACGTGGTCCAGGCCGCCAAAGCCGATGTCGTACGCCCAGCCGTCGCCGCCGAAGATCCAGAAGGACTTCTTGGTGAGGAAGGACTTCTCCGCGAGGAGCTTCTCTGCCTCGGGGGTGCCGGCGCCCTCGAGCTGCTTCACGTACTCGGCAGCGGTGGTCTTGGAGCCCTCGGCGTCGCCCTTGGCCTCGAGCCACGCGGTCGCCGCGGCCTTGAGGTCGTCGGACGCCCAGTCGGACTCGAGCAGCGCCTGCGTCATCACGACGACGCGCTCGCGCTCTGCCTCGTAGCCGACCTCCATACCAAAGCCGTGCTCGGCGTTGTCCTCGAAGAGCGAGTTGTTCCAAGCGGGGCCGTGGCCGTTGGCGTCGGTGGTGTAGGGGCAGGTCGCCGCGGGGTTGCCCCAGATGGAGGAGCAGCCGGTGGCGTTGGAGATGAACATGCGGTCACCAAAGAGCTGGGTCACGAGGCGAGCGTAGCTGGTCTCGGCGCAGCCGGCGCAGGACCCGGAGAACTCGAGCAGCGGCTTGTGGAACTGGGACGCCTTGACGTTGGAGTCGCCCGCGAGCTCGTCCTTCTGGGTGACCTTGTTGACGGCGTAGTCCCAGACCTCGGCCTGAGCGGCCTCTTCCTCCTGGGGCACCATCGTGAGGGCGCCGCCCTCCTTGATGTCGCTCTTGGGGCACATGGCGACGCAGTTGTAGCAGCCCATGCAGTCAAGCGGCGAAACGGCGATGGTGAACTTGTAGCCGGTGCCCTTGGGGACCTTGAGGTCGGTGGTGCGCATGGCCTCGGGTGCGGAGGCCGCCTCCTCCTCGGTCATGACGACCGGGCGGATCGTGGCGTGCGGGCACACGAACGAGCAGGTGTTGCACTGGATGCACTTCGAGGGATCCCAGCGCGGGACCATGACGGCGACGCCACGCTTCTCGTACGCGGACGCGCCAAGCTCCCACTGGCCGTCTGCGTGCTCCTCGAACGCGGAGACGGGCAGGTTGTCGCCCTCCATCTGGTTGATAGGCTGCATGAGCTCCCTGACCTGCTTGACGAGCTCCTCGCGGCCCTCGAGCTTGACCTCCTTGGGCTCGTCGGTGGCGTTGGCCCAGTCGGCGGGAACCTCGAACTTGTGGAACGCGGTGGCGCCGGCGTCGATGGCCTTCCAGTTGGCCTCGACGATGGCCTGGCCCTTCTTGGCGTAGGACTTCTCGGCGGCGTCCTTCATGTACTTGAGGGCGTCCTCGGCGGGAAGCACCTTGGCCAGCGCGAAGAAGGCGGACTGGAGCACCGTGTTGGTGCGCTTGCCCATGCCGACCTTCGCGGCCAGGTCGATGGCGTCGATCAGGTAGACCGAGATGTTGTTGTTGGCGATATAGCGCTTGGCGACCGCCGGCAGCTGGCGCGCGAACTCCTCGTCGCTCCACTGCGAGTTGACGAGGAAGGTGCCGCCCGGCTTGACGTCGCGGACCATCTTGAAGCCCTTGACGATGTAGGAGGGGTTGTGGCACGCCACGAAGTCGGCCTTGGTGATGTAGTACGGGGAGCGGATGGGCGAGTCTCCAAAGCGCAGGTGCGAGATGGTCACGCCACCCGTCTTCTTGGAGTCGTACTGGAAGTACGCCTGAACGTACTTGTCGGTGTGGTCACCGATGATCTTGATGGAGTTCTTGTTTGCACCGACGGTGCCGTCGCCGCCGAGGCCCCAGAACTTGCACTCGATGGTGCCGGGCGCAGAGGTGTTGGGAGCATCGGGGTCCATGGGGAGCGACAGGTTGGTGACGTCGTCCACGATGCCCAGGGTGAACTCGCGCTTGGGCTCGTCCTTCTTGAGCTCCTCGAAGACCGAGAACGCAGCCGCGGGGGGCTCGTCCTTGGAGCCCAGGCCGTAGCGGCCGCCCACCACGGTGATGTTGGAGAGGCCAGCCTCGTACAGGGCCGAGACCACGTCCTCGTACAGCGGCTCGCCCACGGAACCGGGCTCCTTGGTGCGGTCGAGGACGGCGATCTTCTTCACCGTCTCGGGCAGGACGGCAACCAGGTGCTTGATGGAGAACGGGCGATAGAGGTGAACCTCGACCAGGCCGACCTTCTCACCGTTGGCATTGAGGTAGTCGATGACCTCCTTGAGCGTGTCGCAGAAGGAACCCATGCAGACCACGACGCGGTCGGCGTCGGGAGCGCCGTAGTAGTTGAACGGCTTGTAGTCGGTGCCGATGCGCTTGTTGATCTCGTCCATGTAGTGCTCGACGACGTCGGGGAGCTCGTCGTAGAGCGTGTTGCAGGCCTCGCGGTTCTGGAAGAACGTGTCGCCGTTCTCGTGGCTGCCGCGGGCATGCGGGTGCTCGGGGTTGAGCGCGTGGTCGCGGAAGGCCTGGACACTGGCCATGTCGAGCATGTCGCCAAGGTCCTTGTAGTCCCACACGGCGACCTTCTGGATCTCGTGCGAGGTGCGGAAACCGTCAAAGAAGTTGAGGAAGGGCGTCTTGCCCTTGACGGCTGCCAGGTGCGCCACGGGCGAGAGGTCCATGACCTGCTGGACGTTGCTCTCGGCGAGCATCGCGAAGCCGGTCTGGCGGCACGCCATGACGTCGGAATGGTCGCCGAAGATGTTCAGCGACTGCGTGGCGACGGTACGGGCGCTCACGTGGAAGACGGCGGGCAGCTGCTCTGCCGCGATCTTGTACATGTTGGGAATCATGAGGAGCAGGCCCTGCGATGCGGTGTAGGTGCTGGTGAGGGCACCTGCGCCCAGGGAGCCGTGGACGGTGCCGGAAGCTCCGGCCTCAGACTCCATCTCTACGACCTTGACGGGCGTGCCGAAGATGTTCTTCATGCCCTTGGCTGCCCACTGGTCGACGTGGTCGGCCATGGGGCTGGACGGCGTAATCGGGTAGATGCCCGCCACCTCGGTGTAGGCGTACGAGACGTATGCCGCTGCCTCGTTGCCGTCCATAGACTTGTATTTCCTTGCCATATCCTCTCCTTCGAAGCGATACGGTCCGCCACCAAAGGCGGCTGTTCCACACACGAACGCGCTTGGCGCCCCGTCTCTCGACGGCGTGCAGGACCGCGACTTGGATCCCCCATCCCAGTTTTGGCCACGATTCATAATAACGCAAAGCCAAGGGTCGGTTTCGTCCCCGAACATCCCTTTTGGCCGCGTTTGATGCATCGCGGCACGGGTGAGAAAACCCCTGCTAGATGGGCATCCAAGACGACGGCGGGGCCGGACTTGGCACCCGACCCCGCCGCCCATCCGTGCTACGGCTGCCTATACCCCGAGAAAGGTCCAGCCATCCAGGCGCCATGCGGAGTGGTCGCCCTGCAAGGTGCTGGAGACGCCCAGCCGGTCCACCCGGTCCGGATACCAGCGCGTGGTGAGCGTCACCTCTCCCCCGTTGAGGAATACCTCGACCACCGAGGTGTCCACGAGCACGCGGACGCTCCTGAGCGCGCCCTCGGACAGCGCCGAGAGGGGCACCCTGCGAACGCCCCTGCCCCTGCCCGCACGGCGGAGGAACGCGAGCTCCACCGCCTGCCCGACCACGGAGAGCTCGAGGTCGGCGTTGAGGCAGATCCTGCCGCCGCCTCGGATGCCGCTCACGATCAGGTCCAGCTGGCAGCCAGGGACGGTCGCACCCACCGCGCCGTCCATGCACACCATGTCGTAGGGAGAGGAGCCAATTAGCCCGGAGGTGCCATGGGCCCCCTCTGGCGTGAGGGCCACCCGCTCGCCACGGAGCGCGTCGACCTCGGCGACCGGCCACTGGCAGAGACGCCCCGCCGCGTTGGTGCTCAGCTCGCGGGGCACGGTGATGCTGCACTTCCAGGCCCGCGTGGGGTCGTCGTACTCGCCCACCACGTCGGGCAGCCCGATCCAACCCATGAGCATGGTCCGGCCGGACTCGTCCGTGAACGCCTGGGGAGCGTAGAAGTCAAAGCCATAGTCCAGCTCAACGAACGATTCCGGGTCCAGGACGCGCTGGGGACCGGCTGCCTCCATGCGACCGGCGTCGCCGCGTGCCATCTCCACCAGGTCACCCGGCAGGGGGAAGACGCCGCAGTTGTAGATGCTCTGGAAGGCGAGGTCGCGCTTGGGCACGCCCTGCGGGCACACGAGCAGGTACTGCCTGCCCCCCACCGCGATGCGCCCCGGGCACTCCCACATGTAGCCAAGGGGCCTCTCGCCCACGGTGCTCAGCGACCCCTCCATCTGCCAGTCGATGCCATTCCGCGAGTGGTAGAGAATGACCGCCGAGCGGTTCTTAACCGTACGCACGCCCAGGAGCATGTGGTACTCGCCGCCCTGCCCCCACACGTAGGGGTCGCGCACGTGGTTGGAGCAGTACGCGGGGTAGTCCGCGTTGGAGAGGACCAGGCGCTTGCCGTCAAAGTGGTCCCCGTCGTCGCTCACGCACAGGAGCTCGTTGGCCTTGCGACCGGCGAAGTCGTAGTCGTAGTCACCGGGCTCCTTGACGTTGCCCGTGAGGTAGCACCACATCCTGCCGTCGCGAACCACGGCGGAACCGGAATATGACCCGTTGCGGTCGAGGTCGCCGTCGGGATGGATGGGGGAGCCGTGGAACTCCCACGTGCGGAAGTCGCGCGTGGTCCAGTGCGCCCAGCACACGCCGCGCGCCGGCCAGCTGGGGGTGTACTGGTGAAACACGTGGTAGGTCCCGTCGATCTGGCAGAGCCCATTTGGGTCGTTGAGCGACCCGTTGGGAACCGTGATGTGATATGCGGGACGCCAGTCGTGCGCGGGATGCTCCGTGTTGCTGCCTGCCATGGGCGATTATCTCCCCTCCCCCACCCGGGAGCTGCCACGGGCGGGACGTCGTGCGATGTGTGCCTAGGCGAGACGCCCGTGCGCCGTCCCCGTGGCGGGGGGCGACGCACGGGCGGTCGGTGTGACTCCCGGCGAAATTAGGACAGGCTCACCAGGTCGTCCCCAAGGCCGACCTGACCGGTCTTCCCGGTGACCGAGCCGTAGTCGTCGGTGTTGGTGACCACGACCATGGTGGTGGTGTCGAGCCCCGCGGCACGGATGGCGTCGAGGTCGACGTCCATGAGCAGGTCTCCCTTGCCCACGTGCGCCCCCACCTGGGTGTGCGGCGTGAACGGGCCGCCCTTGAGGGTCACGGTGTCGATGCCGATGTGGATGAGGACCTCGGCACCGTTGTCGGACAGGAGCCCGATGGCATGGCCGGTCTCGGCCAGCACGGTGATGGTGCCGCTGACGGGGGCGTACACGGAGCCCTCGGAGGGCACGACCGCCGCGCCGCCGCCCATGGCGCCACTCGCGAACACGGGGTCCTTCACGTCGGCCATGGCGATTGCCTTGCCGGCGACGGGAGAAGCGATGACCTCTGCCTTGGGGGCGGGGACGCTGCCGGCGCCCTTCTCCTCAACGGACCTCTCCTCGGCCACGGCCTCGTCGGCGGCAGCCTTGGCCTCGGCGAGCGCCTGGCCGGCGGGCTCGGCCTGTGCCTCGGCGTCACGGTAGATCGTGCTGGTGAGGCCAAAGGCCACGCCAAAGGCGACCGCGAACATGATCACGTACTGCAGGGGCTGGGTGATGCAGAGCAGGATGCCAAAGATGCCGGTGACGCCGGTGCCGCTGGCTGCGAGGTGGAAGACGTAGCAGCACAGGGCGCCGCACGCGGAGCCGATCATGCCGCAGACGAAGGGCTTGACCTTGGGCAGGTTGACGCCGAAGATCGCGGGCTCGGTGATGCCGAGCAGGCACGAGATGCCAGACGGGACGGCGAGCGACTTGGTCTTCTCGGAGCGGGTCTTGAGCGCGACGGCCAGGCAGGCGCCACCCTGGGAGATGTTGGCGGCGCTGGCGATGGGCAGCCAGTAGGTCACGCCGTACTGCGCGAGCATCGAGACGTCGATGGCGGTGTACATCTGGTGCAGGCCCGTGACGACCGACGGCGAGTAGATGAGGCCGATGATCACGTAGCCAATGCCAAGGGGCACGGAGAGCAGGAACATGAGCAGGCCGAGGATGTTGTTCTCGAGCCACACGAAGACGGGACCCACGAACAGGATGGTGATGTAGGCGGCAAGCGACACGGAGAGCAGCGGGGTCAGGAACAGGTCGAACATCTCGGGCACGACCTTGTGCAGGCGCTTCTCGAAGAAGCACAGGATCCAGACTCCCACCAGGATGGGAATGACGTGGCCCTGGTAGCCGATCCAGTCGATGCTATAGACGCCGGGGATGACGTCGAGCGTGATCATGGTGCCCTTGGCGATGGCGTCAGACGCGCTGTAGGCGTTGATGAAGTCGGAGCTGATGAGCAGGGCTCCCAGGGAGGCGCCCAGGTATGGGTTGCCGCCAAAGACCGTCGCAGCGGAGAAGCCCAGCAGGATCTGCAGGTTGCCCAGCGCGCATGCGTTGATCAGCGAGGCGATGCGCCACCACACGTTGGAGGTGTCGAGCGCGAAGAACCCGGCGCCGCCGTCTGCCACGGGGGTGCCCATGTACTGCAGGGCGCTCATGATGCCCATGAGCATGCCGGAGGCCACGATGGCGGGGATGATGGGGACGAAGACGTCGGAGAGGACCTTGATGGCGCGCTGGAAGCCGTTGCCCTTGGCGGCGGCGGCCTGCTTGACGTCTGCCTTGGAGCCGCCGGTGATGCCCGCCTGCGCCACGAACTCGTCGAACACCTTATCGACGGTCCCCGTGCCGTAGATGATCTGCAGCTGGCCAGAAGCCTGGAAGTTGCCCTTGGCGCCCACGGCGTCCTCGAGCTTCTTCTTGTCGACCTTTGAGTCGGCCGCGATCACAAGACGCAGACGCGTCGCACAGTGCGCCGCCGACACGATGTTGCCGGGCCCGCCAACGGCCTCGAGGGCCTCCTTCGCGGCTTGCTTGTAGTCAAGAGCCATGCCCACTCCCCTTCGACTGGGACCGTTCCCACACCATGCGGAATCGCGTCCTCGCCTCAAACCCACGACTTCCACGAACGTCCTTTGGCATTTCGTATGAAATCGTTCTCACATTTCAGTGATGCTCCAGGTTGTGGAGCTTGTGAGGGTTCGCCCCCAGGGTGGCGGCAGACGGTCGCTTATCTGCCATGAGTGGCAGTTTGGGGGAGAGGGGCCGCGCTCCTCTCCCCCAGCGCATCGCGACGATTACAGCGTGGAGTTGCGGCGAAGCACCCCGTAGCTCATGCGGACCTCACGGTCGACGTCGTCGCGCTCGCCCATGGCGCCCACCAGCACCTTGGCCGCCTCCATGCCGGCGGTCTTGTAGTGGTGGTGCACCGTGGTGAGCGTGGGTGTGATGACGCGGGCCAGGTCGGTGTCGCCCACGCCGGTGACCTGGACGTCCTGGGGGATGCGCCGCCCGTACTCGCGCAGGCAGGTCATGGCGCCAAAGGCGATGTTGTCTGAGGCGCAGACCATGGCGTCTGCCTCGGGGTAGGCCCCGAGCAGCCGCTCGGCGGCAAGATAGCCCGCGTCCACGGTGAAGTCGCTCACGCACTGCGCACGCTCGGGCACCTCGATGCCGTGGTCGCGGCAGGCGTCCAGGAAGCCTCGGTGGCGCATCTGGCCCGCCGAGACGTCGTCCTCCAGCACGCCGATGAAGGCGGGGTGGGTGCTGTGCTCCAGCACGATGTTGGTGACGTCGAGAAGCGCGTGGTAGTCGTCGTTGAACACGCTCGTGCAGCCAGAGAGCTCCTGCCCCAGCACCACCACGGGCACGCGCGTCTCGCCCAGCACCTTGCGGTGGGCGGGCGTAATGACCGTGGCGATGAGCACGATGCCGTCCACGCGGTTGCGCTCCGCGAACAGCTTGAGGTATTCCACCTCTAGCCCCGTGTCGTTGTCGGTGTTGGCCAGCAGCATCTGGTACTTGCTCTCGTTGAGCACCGACGTGAGGCCGGCCACCATGCGCGAGACGGACTGCGAGTTGATCTTGGGGATGACCACGCCCACCAGGTTGGTCTTCCCCGTGCGGAGCGTCTTGGCCTGCTGCGAGGGAACGTAGCCCGTCTCGTCGATGACCTGCTTGATGAGCCGGCGCTTCTCCTCGGACACGTAGCCGTCGTTGAGGTAGCGCGAGACGGTCGCCCGCGACACGCCCGCGAGACGCGCTATGCCGTTGATGTCCATGCTCCCCTCCCCTGGCAGCGTATGGGGTCGCGCACCAAGATGGCGGCGCGGCTAGATCACGCGCAGCAGCTCCTCGCCCTGCGCAACGGGGCCGAGGTGTCCCTCGACCTTTGAGGTGTCGTCCGTCGACATCACCACCACCATGACCGTGGCGGGAACGCCGGCACCGCGGATGGCGTCGAGGTCGGTACGCATGAGCGGCTGGCCCCCACGGACCACCTGGCCCTCGTCGCAGAGCAGGTCAAACGGCGCACCGCCGAGCCCCACCGAGTCGATGCCCACGTGGACGAGCACCTCCAAGCCCGTCTTGGTGGTCATGCAGAGGGCGTGCTTTGCGCGGGCCACGACCGAGACCGTGCCGTCCGCCGGCGAGCACACCACGCCTGAGCTGGGCTCCACGGCCGCGCCCTTGCCCAGCATCCCGCTCGAGAACACCGGGTCGTCCACGTCGCTCATGCGCATCGCCATGCCCGACACGGGCGAGAGGAGCACCTCGCCCGCCGGGCGAGGTCTGGAGCCGTCGGTCGCGGGGAGGTCCTCCCCCAAAGCGCTTTTGTCAGCAACCGCCATGAGCAGGCACCTCTCGCCTAGAAACCAACAGAAACAGCCACAGGATAGCAGCGCGGAGGGACGCGGGACGGCGGAACCGTCCCGCAAGCCCCGGAGGGTGGTCCCTCTCGCCTGCCGTCGCCTACAGCAGCGACGAGAGCTCGTCCACCAGCTCGGCGAACTGCGCCAGCGCGGCATCGACGGCCTGGCCGGACTCCATGTTCACCCCCGCCCCACGCAGGAGCTCGATGGGCGGCTTGGAGCAGCCGCCCGAGAGGAAGGCCAGGTAGTCGTCCACCGCGGGCTGGCCCTCGCCCAGGATGCGCTGCGAGAGCGCCACCGCAGCCGCAAAGCTCGTGGCATACACGTAAACGTAGTAGTCGTAGTAGAAGTGCGGGATGCGCGACCACTCCAGCGCGATCTCGTCGTCCGACTCGATGGCGGGACCGTAGTAGGCGTCGCAGAGCTGCCGGTAGCGCTCGCTCAGGGCATCGGCGCCCATCCCCTCTCCCCTGGAGCACGCCTGGTTTGCGTCGCGCTCGAACTCGGCGAAGAGGGTCTGGCGGTACAGGGTGCCGCGAAACTGCTCGCAGAAGTGGTTGATGATAAACGCACGCTCGGCGGGGTCGTCCGCCTGCGAGAGCAGGTGGCGGGTGAGGAGGCACTCGTTAGTCGTGGACGCCACCTCGGCCACGAACATGGGGTACTCCGCGTAGCGCGCCGGCTGGGAATGGTTGCTGAGCCAGGTTTGCATGGCGTGGCCCATCTCGTGACACAGCGTGAACACGTCGTCGAGCGTGCCCTGGAAGTTGAGAAGCACCAGGGGCTCCATGCCGTGGCCGTCCGCGGAGTAGGCTCCGCTCACCTTGCCCGGCGTCTCGTACACGTCGATCCAGCGCGACGCGATGCCGTGCCTGACGGTGGCGAGGTAGTCGTCGCCCAGCGGGGCGAGCGCCCGGAGCATGAGGTCGCACGCCTCCTCAAAGGTGTAGCGGCGGTCGGGCGACTGGACGATGGGCACGTACGCGTCCCAGTAGCGCAGGTGGTCCACCCCCAGCGCGCGCTTCCTGAGCGCCATATAGGAGTGCATGGCGGGCGCGTTGCGGCGGACCGACTGAATGAGGCTCTGGTACACGGCGACCGGGACCTCGGTGGGGACCAGGGACGCCTCGAGCGACGAGCTGTACCCGCGCGCACGGGAGAAGAACGCGAGCTGCCGCATCTGGGCGGCGAGCAGGGCGGCACTGGTGTTGCGGACCTTGCCGTAGGTGCCATAGACGCTGTGGTAGGCGCTCTCGCGCAGCACGCGGTCGCGGGACTGCTCCAGCGGGACGAAGCTGCCGTGCGTCACGGGATGCGCCTCTCCCCCGGCGTCCACTGCGTCGGGGAAGCGGAGGTCGGCGTCGTTGAGCATGGTGAAGGCGAGTCCCGGCTGGGCCGCCATCTCGCCCGCCTGGGCCAGGAGTGCCTCCTCGGACTCGCCCAGCACGTGCGGGGCGAGGGCACGGATGCGGTCGAGCGCGCGACGGTAGAGCTCAAGACCGGGGGTCGAGCGGTACCAGCCCTCCAGGGTCTGGGCATCGAGGGCGCAGACGGCGGGCTCAAACCACGCCGCGGCAGCCCCCACGCGCGAGAGGAGCGAGGTCACCTGGGCGTTGAGGTCCTGGCAGCGGCTCACGCGGGTGTCCTCGTCCGCGCGGCGGCCGGCGTAGTTCCACAGCCTCTGGAGGCGCAGGGTGGCGTCGTCGTCAAAGCGCAGGTAGGCCAGGAGCCCCTCGCCCGACGCCGTGGCGGACTCCCTCTTGGATGCATACTCGTCGGGAATCGACTGGGCCTCCGCGAGGGCGCGCTCAAACTCGTCGTCGCTTGCGAAGAGCGACGAGAGGTCCCACCTGTACCGCTCCGGGACCTCTTCCCTGCTGGCGTATGCCCCCTGCCGGTCGTTCGAGCCCATGCCATTCCCCTTTCGTGCCGCACGCGGCGGCGTCGGTTTTCCCTCCCGATTGTACGTGCCGCCCGGCCAGCCGCAAGCGCCGCGCCACGGGAGTGCCAGCGCGTCTCTCCCCCGGCCCTGCGGTATCGTGGTTGGGCCACACGAGACCCATGCGCAGCGGGATGCCAGAGAGCCGCCGCGGGGAGGGAGCAGCATGCGCGTCACCGAAGGATACATGCCCTACCTGGGATACAGGACCTACTACCGCATCGCGGAGCCGGACCGCCCGGTCGCGGGACGCGCGCCGATCGTGCTGCTACACGGGGGACCGGGCTCAACGCACGACTACCTGGAGACCCTGGACCCGCTCGCCGACCGCGACGGGCGCACGCTGGTGACCTACGACCAGATTGGCTGCGGGAGGTCGTGGGACGACGCCATGGCAGACCGCCCGGAGCTCTGGGTCGCCTCCACCTGGGTGAACGAGCTGGCGGCGCTCCGTGAGCACCTGGGCCTGGGGGAGGTCCACCTGCTCGGGCAGTCGTGGGGAGGCGCCACCTGCATCATCTACCTGTGCGACCACAAGCCTGCCGGCGTGAGGTCGGTCGTGCTCAGCAGCACGCTCGCCTCGTCCCGCCTGTGGGGCGAGGAGGGACACCGCAGGCTGCGCTACCTGAGCGACGCGGAGCGGGACGCCTTCGCGCGGGCTGAGCGGACGGGCGACTTCGACGACCCCGCGTTCCAGGCGGCGCTGGCGCGCTACATGGAGCTCTTCTGCTCGGGTCCCGTGACGGAGGACAGCCCCGAGTGCCTGCGCCGCCCCAAGCGCACCGGCCGGGAGTCGTACGTCCACGCGTGGGGCGACAACGAGCTGATGCCCTCGGGGACCCTGCGCGACTACGACTACTCCGACCGGCTGGGCGAGATCAGCTGCCCGGCGCTGGTGATCGACGGCACGCAGGACCTGTGTTCGCCGCTCATCGCCAAGCAGATGTACGACGCCATCCCCAATGCGCGGTGGGAGATCTTCCCCAACTGCCGCCACATGTGCTACGTGGACGACAACCCGCGCTACCTGGCCCTCCTGCAGGAGTGGCTCGACGGCGTCGACGAGGGACTGGGCGAGAGGGGCTAGGCGCCAGGACGCGTCGGCGTAAACCCCGGGCGCCCCGTCCCCACGCCGCGTGCCGTCATGGGGACGGGGCGCGACCCGAGGGCGCGCCACCGAAGGGGTGCGCTAGCGCAGGTCGTTATCGCGGTCGTAGCGCTTGGAGTCCCAGTACACGCGAGTGGCGCGCTGGCACTTCTCCCCCAGCTCGACCCCCTCGAGCGCCCACTTGCAGAACTCGTCGAAGCCCACGCGGTCCACGATGTAGCCTATGTGCTCCTTGCCCTCGGGCGCGTTGGGGTCAATGTACTCGTCAATGAAGGCGTAGGTGTTCTTCACGATCTTCACGATGGAGTCCTCGTCCACCCAGCGCAGCCAGTCCTGGGCCAGGCGCGGGTTCTGCTTGCCCGTGCGGCCCATGATCTTGACGCGGAAGTAGTGCTCGCTGCTGCGCGTCCACGCGCGCGTGGGGCAGTACACCACGCAGACGCCGCAGCCGATGCAGCGGTCCTCGTTGCGCACGACCTTGCCGTTCACCAGGCTGAGCGCGCTCACCGACCTGCGCCTGCACCATTCGACGCACTGTCCGCAGCCGATGCAACGGGCGGGATCGTACTGGGGCTCGGTCATGCCGATGACGCCAAAGTCGTTGAGGGCCACGTGCGCGCAGTCGTTGGAGCACCCGGTGAAGGCGACCTTCACGTGGCGGTCGTTGGGAAAGATCGCACGGTCCATGCGCTGCGCGAAGGCGGTGGTGTCGTAGCAGCCGAAGGGGCACAGCCTCTTGCCGGGGCAGGCCACGACGTTGCGCGTGCCGCTGGCCAGGTAGCCCTGGGAGGTATCCTCCTGATTGATCCTGGTGTCCTCGATGATTGCCTGGAGCTTCTCGTTGACCTTGGGCATGTCCTCCATGTGGATGCCCGGGATCTCGACCCCCTGCCGGTTGGTGAGGAAGATCTCGCCCCTCCCGTACTCCTCGGCGATCTCCACGATGCGCGCCATGCTCCTGGCGCTCACGAGCCCTCCGGGAACGCGCACGCGGCTTGCGGTCATGCCGCGCTCCTTGCTCACGCGGAAGGCGTTCTTCTTCATCGCCTTGACGTCGACGTCCTGTATCACGGCGGCCTCCTTCCTAGTCCAGCAACTGCTTGCTCTGGGTGTAGTTGAAGACGGGCCCATCCAGGCACACGTACTTCTCGCCTATGCGGCAATGGCCGCACTTGCCCAGGCCGCAGCACATCTTGCGCTCCTGGCTCACCCAGATGTTCTCCTCCGCCAGCCCGAGTTCGAGGAGCCCCTTCACGGAGAAGCGCATCATGGGCGGCGGGCCCACGACGACCGCCTGGGTGGTGGACGGGTCGCGCAGCGGCAGGTCTGGGATGAACTTGGTCACCAGGCCGACGTTGCCCTGGTATCCCTCGGGGGCGACGTCCACGGTGAGGATAAGGTCAAGTGCCTGGTCCCACCGTGCGAGGTCATCGCGGAACAGCATGTCGTCGGGGCTGCGGAAGCCCACGATCACGTGCTTGTCCCGCGGCGTCGCGCTCTCCGCGAGGGCGTTGACGACCCCGCGCACGGGGCTCACCCCCGTTCCACCGGCAACGACCACGCACTCGCCGTCCACGTAGCGGCTCACGTCGAAGCCGTTGCCGTACGGCCCGCGCAGGAGGAGCGACTGCCCCTCGTAGGCCTTGAACACCTCGTTGGTCACCACGCCCACCCGGCGGATGGTGAGGTCCACGGACTCCCCGGGAACGATGCCGCTCACGCTGATGGGGGCCTCGCCGTACTTGGGAACCGACACCTCGAAGAACTGGCCCGGGCGCACCTCTCCCCCAAACGCCATGCGGAAGGTGAACTCCTTCTGCGTGTGCTGGATCACCTGGAGCACCCTGGAGGGAAACGGCAGGTACGGGTTGTTGCTAGTCATCTGAGACCACGCTCCCCTCGTGCTGGGCATCCCAGGCGCTGACGGCGTCCGTGACCTTGTTGACGCACGCCGCGAAGCTGATGTACTCGGGGCAGACGTCGTCGCAGCGCCCGCAGCCAACGCACATGTCGTAGCCAAAGCGCTGGCGGAAGTCGTAGACCTTGTGCAGCACCTTGAAGCGCATGCGCTCCCCGTTGCGCTTGCGGTAGCTCGCGCCGCCCGCGACCGTGGAGTAGCCGTCGATCATGCAGCTGGCCTGGACGCGGCGCCTCTCACCCACCCTGCCGTTCTCGGTGTAGAGCACGTCCTGCATGGTGAAGCAGGTGCAGGTGGGGCACACCAGCGTGCACCTTCCGCAGCCTATGCAGCGGCGGGTGTACTCGTCCCACAGGTCGCTGGTGCGGACCTCCATCGGCATGGACCCGGGAACGCTCACGTGTACCTCGTTCTGGGAGACGTGCGCGGGCACGACCTCGCTGGCCCCCTTGGCGTGGCGCTCGAACAGCGGACGCAGCGACTCTCCCTCGACCGCGCAGACGTAGCCGTCGCCCCGGCGCTCGAGCGAGAACTCCCAGTTGTCGGGGGCCACGTTCGTGCCCATGTCGACGCAGAAGCAGTGCTCAAAGCCCTCGGGGCACCCGATGAGCGCAAAGTGCACGCGCTCGCGGACCCGGCGGTAGAAGCTGTCCTCGGGCCCGTTGTGCAGGTACATGTCGTCGAGGCGCCTGACGCCGTGCAGGTCGCACGCGCGCATGAGGACGAAGACGTCGCGGTCGTCGCCGCCCTGGCCGGGGCCGCCGGCGGGCCCGATGCCCCGCGCCTCTCTCACCTGGTCCTCGGTGAAGTAGAACAGCGTCTGCGAGAGGGGCGTGAGCAGCTCCTTGAACGAGTAGTCGCTCTTGGCGTCGAGCTCTATCTGCGAGGCGTCGTCCACGAAGTCGTAGATCACCTGGTCGACGTCGGTGAACCGGCCCGCGCCGACCTTCCGCACCGGGGCAAAGACCAGGTAGTCGCGCACAAGCTCGCGGACCAGCCCGTCCAGCCCCTCCCCATCAAGCACGTATCCCACGCATCCCCCTCTCGTTCGCGCCCCGACGGGGCGCCCTTCCCTTTCCGTATCCCGCGCGCCGTCACGTGCGCGTGAGCGCATACCCCCACAGCAGCCCGGGGCCCTCCTGCCGCTCCACGCCAACGCCAAGCGCCTGGGGCACCCTCCCGCTCGCGGCAACCTCCTCCGGGGTCCCCCGGGCGACCACGTCCCCCTCGGCCATGAGACAGACCTGGTCGGAGGACGAGAAGGCCGCCTCCACGTCGTGGGTCGCCACCACCACCGCGAGCCCCTCCCCCGCGAGTCGGCGGAGAAGGTCGGCGAGCTCCCGGCGTCTGAGGGCGTCCAGGTGGGCGGAGGGCTCGTCGAGCAGGAGCGTCCCGCTGTCCTGGGCGACGACCATGGCGATGTACGCCAGCTGAAGCTCGCCGCCGGACACGTCCGAGAGCCACCGGTCGCGAAGCTGCCACACTCCCGTGAGCCCCATGGCTCGGCGCACGAGGGCCCGGTCCCTCTCGCCCATGGTCCTGACAGCGCCGAGCGTTGCGTAGCGGCCATGGCTCACCAGGGTGCGCACGTCCATGTGGGGACATCCCGGGTCCTGCGGCAGGTATGCGAGCCTGCGAGCGCGTTCGCGGTGGCCGAGCCCACGGACCTCCCTCCCGTCGACGAGCGCGCTCCCCTCGTACGGGAGGATCCCCGCGAGGCACCTGAGCAGGGTGGACTTGCCGCAGCCGTTCTTGCCCACGAGGGCGCAGACCTGGCCGTCCGCCGCCTGGAGGGAGTCGACCCGCAGGGTGAACCCGCCGTCGCGCCTGAACGAGAGCCCGCTCACGGAGATCACCGGGCATCACCCCCGCGTGCCGCGGCGACGGAGTGGGAGCGGCGGCCACGCCCCCTGCGCACGAGCAGCGAGATGAAGAACGGCGCGCCCAGGAGCGAGAGCACCAGGCCGACCGGCAGCTCGTACGGGAAGGCGACCGTGCGCGCCACGAGGTCGCACGCGACCAGGAGGGAGGCGCCCCACACCGCGCACAGCGCGAGTCCGGGACGGGTGCCGGGACTCGCCCACATGCGCACGAGGTTGGGGACGATCAGACCCACGAAGCCCAGGAGCCCGCAGACCGAGACCGCGGAGGCCGCGAGGACCGCCGCACACACGATCGCGGCGAGCCGGGAGGCACGAACGTTGAGCCCCAGGCCGTGCGCCGTCTCGTCGCCCAGGGCGAGAAGGTCGATGCCGCGGCCCAGGGCCACCCCCGCCGCGAGCGCCGCCGCCATCGCGGGGACGCCGAGGGCAAGCCGCTGGAAGGTCTGGCCGGAGAGACCGCCCAGGGTGAAGGCGACGCGGTCCGCCACCGACTCGGGCCAGATGGTCACGACGGCGTCGATGCCCGCGCCCATGAGGCTCGAGACCGCCACCCCGGCCAGCACCACGGTGCCGCGGCTGCTGCCGGCGCGACGCGAGACCAGGTACACCAGGAGCGTGGAGACGAGCGCGCCGACGAACGCCATGCCCTGCCGCACGACCGGGTGCCCCGGCACCAGCAGTGCGGCGACGAGCCAGAACAGCCCCGCCCCGGAGTTGACGCCCATCACGCCCGGGGAGGCAAGGTCGTTGTCGAGCGACGCCTGCAGCAGCAGGCCGGAGCAGGCGAGCGCCGCGCCGCAGCAGGCGCCCGCGACCACGCGCGGGGCGCGCACGCCGAGCAGGACGAGGGACGCCGTGGCTCCGGCGTCACCTCCCAGGGCGAGTGTGCCGAGCGCGTTCAGCGAGTCGAGTGTGCCGAGCGCAGCGGTTCCCGTGACGAGGGAGGCGAGCGCGACGGCGACGAGCACCGCCACACCCAACGCGAGCGCCACGCGGCACCGCGTGCCCGTCCTCTCTCCCCCGCCGGCGGACATGGCTAGCCCTGCTTCCCTCTGAGGTCGAGGATGTAGGAGTACGCCTCGGCCCAGCGGTCGTTGGGCTTGTACTCGAAGAGGTCCTTGGGCAGGACGTCGACCCTTCCCTCCTTGGAGGCTGCGAGCGACGACCACGCGGGCTGGGACTGGAAGTCCTGTTCAAAGGCCTCGCGCGCCTTGTCCTCGTCCCCGCGGGGAATCACGAAGACGTAGTGGGGGTCTGCCGCCACGATCGCCTCTACCGAGAGGTCGTCGAGCGCGCTGCCGTCGTCCGCGATGTTGTGCATTGACAGGTTGTCGAGGATCTCGCAGGCGAAGTAGCCCGACTTCGCGACCTTGGCCTTGGTGGACGAGACCAGCAGCGCGAGGTAGCTCACCTGGGGGAGGTCCCCCGCCTTCGCCTTGACGCCGTCGATCGCGCTCGCCACGTCCTCCACGTTCTTCTCGTACAGGTCGCCGCGGCCGCTCAGCTGGGTGAGCTCCTGCATGTTGCTGGCGTAGTCGTCAAAGGAGTTGACGTCCACCTCGCGCCACGCGATCCCCGCGTCGTCCAGGCCGGACTCGAGCTCCCGCTGCGTGGGGACCTCGCCGGTGAGAAGCACGAGGGTGGGTTGGAGGGAGACGATCTTCTCCAGGCTGGGGTGGGCGCTGGTGCCCACGACCTGCACGTCTGACGGCAGCCCGTCGAGGTCGGTCGCGTCCTTGGAGACGCCGACCGGCGGCAGCCCCGCGAGGACCGCCATCTGCGCCAGGGAGCGCAGGGTCGCGACCACGCGCTGGTTGCCGGAGGAGCTTTGGGAGTCGCTGTCCCCTCCGCCGGAGTCGGAGGCGCTGGCGGCACCCGACCGCTGCGCGGCGCACCCGGCGAGGGCTCCGGAGCCAAGCACCATGGCAAGACGCAGGAAATCTCTTCTCTCGAGCACGGGGCCTCCCCCATTGGCGGACAACCGCCGCCTGGTTTCAAAAAGAACCTTAAAGATGTTGTGAAGATATCAGAGCGCGGGATGTCTTTCCGTTGTCCTCGCAACAGATTCCGGCCTCTGGTCAAAGTGGAGGGCTCGACGAACGCGGGGAGGGAGCTGCGCTGCCGGGGCTGCCTCGGGGACGGGCAGACGACGTCGTCGCGGCGTGGACGGGAGCCGTCGAGACCGTCGTCGCCCGTCCCTCGTCTCACCCGCGGGCCGCTGTCGGACATTCCATCTGGGGATGGACCGGATATCCCACGCCAACCGCCAGTTTGAGGGGCGGTGGAAGTCAAGGAAGGGAGAGTGGCCGGTGGCCCTCGGGGAAGGGTAATCGCCCCCGATCCTCCACTCGGAATGCGCGGGCAGCCCAGGGCATTCCTCAAGATGGGGCCAACCGCCTCAACAGACCACGCCGCTCGTGACCGGGGAATCGGGGTCATTGAATGGATCGGGCATCTGCCGCCCAGCACGGGCAGCCACCCCGCAGATCATTCCGTCTCCATGCCCCTTCGAGCGACATTCCGCCCGAGAATGGGGCCGTGACCTTGGCCACCCCCTTCTTCGACGGACCGACTGGCGGAAGGTCGCCGTGCGAGCACTCGTGCAAGGCTTCCGCTGCCAATCAGGGTGGGAAAGGGACCGGTTTGACTGGGGCTCGCTCGCGTGAGTGCTCACGCGAGGCGTTCGTTGCCAGAGGACGAAGCCACATATGTTCCTTGAGCCGCCCACCTGGAAAACGTCGCTTCACCCGCAGGCCTCTCTTGACCACAAAGTGCTCACACGCGCTCCTCTACCAGAAGTGCCTTGGCTCCCGCCGGAAAAGCCCCCAATGGCCAAAGAGGGAAAGGGGCCGCGTCCTCTGTCGGAAGCTTCCCCGGGGACCGTGCCCTTTCCCTTCTCTGAGCCCTTCTATCGGCATGGGCCAGCATCAAGGGTCGAGCCGTGGCAACGGATTCCCGATGTGAGCACTTTTGTCGGGCCATCTCCTTCAGACCGCGAGACGAGCGCCGAGTTTCTGCAGGTGATTGGGTCGCCTTGGGTCATCGGGGCTAGCCCATGGCAGCAAACTCCCGATGTGAGCACTCACTTCGGACTCCTCTTGCCAATTGGGTTGGAAGTCGAAGCCAGATGGCGACGGGAGCCTGACGTGAGTGCTCACATCAGGCTTCGGCTGCCAGTGATTTATACCTGGAATCATGGCTGGTCTTATTACCTGCGGTTACGCTGAAATCAACCGGCCAGGGACACAGGGGACTCGCGACGAAGGCACTCACATCGGGCGCTACATGCCATGGTTTGAACTCCGATGCTGTCCGCAGGCGTCAAATTACGTTCAAGGGAAATTCGCTCCACGTCCACGGGAACGCCTCCCACGAGGTGGCGACCCTCCCTTCTCTGACATCCGATGGCCTTCAGCCCACCGCTGGCGGCACCCGCCGAGCGCGTTGGCACATGGCTGCTGAGGAATGTCGAGTATTGGCAATTAGGGAAGCCTCGCCGCTGGGGAAAGCTGAGCATTGGCACCCGTGGACGCCTGTTTTCTGCCAACACTCGCGATTCCTCAGCGGAATCCGTCCGGAGATTGCCAACACTCGCATTTCCTCAGCAGCTCCCGTTGTCGGACGCCGTCCTGCCCACGCAAACACGCCTCCGCACCGTTGTCATCCTCGACCCCGCCGCAGCCCGAGCCTTAATCGCGCCCAAGATCCCACGCGTCCCGTCGCGGTAGAATCGCGTGGACTATGTGTGAGCGGGTGAGAAGGAGTCTCTCCCCTTCCCAAAGGAGGAAGCTGTGAAGGTCTCTGACGACATCGCCTTCGTAGGCGTGAACGACCATAGGATCGACCTGTTCGAGGGCCAGTACGACGTGCGCGAGATCGGCATGTCCTACAACTCGTACGTGATCCTGGACCAGAAGGTCGCGGTCATGGACAGCGTGGACGCCGCCTTCCGCGACGAGTGGTTTGCCAACCTCGACCAGGCGCTGGGCGACAGGAAACCCGACTACCTGGTGGTCCACCACATGGAGCCCGACCACTCCGCCAACATCGCGGCGTTCATGGACCGCTATCCCGAGGCCCAGGTCGTCTCGTCCGCCCAGTCCTTCAAGATGATGCAGGCCTACTTTGGCGTGGACTACAGCGACCGCGGCGTGGTCGTGAAGCAGGGCAGCACCCTCAAGCTGGGGAAGCACACCCTGAGCTTTGTCGCCGCCCCACAGGTGCACTGGCCCGAGGTCATGTTCAGCTACGACGAGACGGACAAGGTGCTGTTCTCGGCGGACGCCTTTGGCAAGTTTGGCGCGCTCGACGTTGAGGACGACTGGGTCACCAACGCCCGCAGCTACTACTTTGGCATCGTGGGCAAGTTTGGCAAGAACGTCCAGATGGCGCTGAGCAAGGTCGCAGGCTGCTACGTCAAGGCCATCTGCCCGCTGCACGGACCCGTGCTCACGGGCGACCTCTCGCACTACCTGCGCCTGTACGACACCTGGTCGAGCTACCGCCCCGAGCAGAGCGGCGTGACGCTGGCCTACACCTCGGTGTACGGCCACACCAAGGAGGCGGTACGCGAGCTCGAGGCAAAGCTGCGCGACGGCGGCGCCACGGTTGCCACCTTCGACCTGGCCCGTGATGACATGGCCCAGGCGCTGGCGAGCGCGTTCCGCTACGACCGCCTGGTCCTGGCCACCACCACCTACGCCAACAGCTACTTCCCCTTCATGCACACGTTCGTGACCGACCTCGTGGAGCACAACTACCAAAACCGCACCGTGGGCATGGTCGAGAACGGCAGCTGGATGCCCGTCGCCGCCAAGCAGATGCGCGAGGCACTGGAGGGGCTGCCCAACATCGCGTTCGCCCACAACGTCGTGACCCTCAAGGGCGCACTCAACGACGACTCCCGCGGCCAGCTCGACGCCCTGGCAAGGGAGCTCCTAGCCTAGCGTAGACAGGGGAGACGGGCACGGCTCCCACATGGCCAATCGGCACAACACGGGGGAGGTCCCGCTGGGGCCTCCCCCGCTTTCGCCTTGCGCAGGCGAGAGGAACGGGCCTCTCGCTAGATCCTCACGACCATCTGGTCCAGGGGCCGCCGGTCGCCGTGATGGTGGCTGGGCTCGACGCCCTCGGCGGGATACCCCAGGTCGAGCAGGCACACCGGCACGACACCGTCCGGGGTCCCCAGGGCCTCGGCCACGGCGCGCGTGTCGTATCCACGGGCCCACAAGGTCCCCAGCCCCAGGTCGGTGGCCTCCATCATCATCTGGTCGCAGGCGATGGAGGCGTCCATCTCCCGCGTGGTGTAGTCCTCGTACAGGGTCTCGTGCCTGTTGTGGTACACGCGCGAGAGGTCGCAGCACACCGCCAGCACCACGGGTGCGTCAAAGGCCATGCGGGTCGCCTGGCGCAGGCGGGCGAGAGACTCCGGCGACTGCACCACATAGACCACGATCGGCTGGAAGTTGCACGCGGAGGGCGCGATGCGCCCAGCCTCCAGGACCTTGTCCAGCTTCTCGTCCTCCACAGGGCGCTGGTCGAACCTCCTCACCGAGAAGCGCCTGCGGGCGAGGTCGAGGTAGTCCTTCTCCATGTGTCCTCCCAACTGGGCCCCTGGGGGGCCAGGCTTGTGTTCCGTCGCGCCACAGCATACCGCTCGGGAGGCGCGGGGTGCCTGCGGGGGGCGCCACCGGGACGGAGGGGCCGCAGCAACCCCACCGAGGCGCCGCGCGCCGCCACACCGCCCACATCCCCTACATCAGGTGGCCAAAGCGGCGCACGTAGAGCGCCCTCATCACCATGACCAGGACGACGTAGCCCAGCACGATGAGCGGCAGCATGCCGAGGAACGCCGCGGGGATCGCCGCCATGCCCAGTGCGGTCCCCACCCCGGTGAAGGGGATGACCAGCGCCAGGGCGATGGCGAAGGCGTCGAGGAGCAGCACGCGCCAGTCGGCCATGCTCTGGAAGAAAGGAATGCGCTCCGTGCGGACCAGGTGCACGAAGAGCACCTGTGTGCACATGGACTCGGCAAACCAGCAGGCCTGGAAGGTCCCCGCAAACAGGGCGGAGGCAGCCGGGTTGCCCGCGACCTGCGCCCAGGTTCCACCCGCGACTGCCGGGCACACCACAAAGAACAGCAGTGCGTAGGTCAGGATGTCAAACACCGAGCTGGTTGGCCCGATCCACCGCATGAAGCTCGCGATGGAGCCGGGCTGCCAGGCACGCGGGTGAATGAGCTCCGAGCCGTCGACCCTGTCCCAGGGGATGGCCGTGCAGGCGCAGTCGTAGATGAAGTTGAGCAGGAGCAGCTGCACGGCAGTCATGGGCAGGAAGGGCAGGAACACGCTGGCGACCAGCACCGAGAAGATGTTGCCAAAGTTGGAGCTGGCAGTCATCTTCACGTACTTGTTCATGTTGAAGTAGGTGCGGCGCCCCTCGACGATGCCGCGCTCCAGCACGCCCAGGTCCTTCTCCAGGAGGATGATGTCCGCCGCCTCCTTGGCCACGTCGGCCCCGGAGTCGACCGAAACGCCGCAGTCGCTGGCACCCATGGCGGCCGCGTCGTTGACGCCGTCGCCCATGAAGCCGACCACGTGGCCGCGGGCGCGCAGGGCCCTGACCACGCGGACCTTCTGGTCGGGCGAGAGCTTGGCGAACACCGTCACGTCCTCAACGCGCGCCTCCAGCTCCTCGTCGCTCATCGCAGCGATCTGCGCGCCGTCCAGGGTCCCCCTCACGTCGAGCCCGATGGTGCGGCACACGTTCGCCGCGACCCTCATGGAGTCCCCCGTGAGGACCTTGGTGGTGACCCCGTGCTGGGTCAGCGCCGCCACGGCGTCGGCCGCGCTCCGCTTGGGCGGGTCGAGAAACGCCAGGTACCCTATCAGCGTCATGCCCCGCTCGTCGCTGCCCGAGAGGACGCCGACGCCCGACGGGTCGGCCTTGCGCGCCACGCCCAGCACGCGCATGCCCTTGTCCGCCAGGTCGTAGGCCTTCTGCAGGACGATGCGCTGCATGTCATCGGTGAGCTCCACAACCTCGCCGTCAAACTCCACGTCGCTGCAGACCTGCAGGACCTCCTCGATCGCGCCCTTGGTGATCATGCTCGTGTTGCCGTGGGAGTCGCCCACCACCACGCTCACGCGACGGCGCTCGAAGTCGAAGGGGACCTCGTCCAGCAGGTGCCACTCGCTGGTGAGGGCGTCCACGTCCAGGCCGGGCGTGCCCGTGCGGCCCTCCTCGGTCGCGCGCCGGATGATGGCGGAGTCGATGAGGTTGCGCATGCCCGTCTCGTAGAAGCTGTTGAGGAAGGCGTAGCGCAGCACGCGGCCGTCCTGCTCCCCCATCACGTTGAGGTGGCGCTCCAGGACCACGCGGTCCTCGGTGAGCGTGCCGGTCTTGTCGGTGCACAGCACGTCCATGGCGCCCAGGTTCTGGATGGAGTCCAGGTGCTTCACGATCACGCGGTCGTGCGAGAGGTCCACGGCCCCCTTTGCCAGGCAGGTCGTGACGATCATGGGCAGCATCTCGGGCGTCAGCCCCACGGCCACCGAGAGGGCGAACAGCAGCGCGGACAGCCAGTCTCCCTTGGTGATGCCGTTGATCACGAACACCAGCGGCGCCATGATGACCATGAGCCGCAGGAGCAGCCTGCTGACCGAGGCGATGCCCTCGTCGTAGGCGGTCTTGCCGCGCTTGACCCCCAGGCTGGAGGCCATGTTGCCAAACATCGTGTTGGCGCCCACCGCACACACCACGGCGACGCCACTGCCCGAGACCACGGTCGAACCCATGAACACGATGTTGGAGAGATCCGTGGCCGCCATGCTCCCGTCGGATGCCGCCTGGGGGCAGGCCGCCGCGGTCCTCTCCACCGGAATGCTCTCGCCCGTGAGCGAAGACATGCCCAGGAAGAGGTCGCGAGCGGATATCACGCGCGCGTCCGCCGGAACGATGTCGCCCGCGGAGAGGTGCACGATGTCACCCACCACCACGTCTGCCAGCGGGACCTCGCTGCGGCCGCCATCCGCGCGCTCCACGCAGCAGGTGGTCTGGATGGTCTTTGCCAGGGCCTCCGCGGCGTCACCGCTCCTGCCCTCCTGCACAAAGCGGAGCGTCGCCGAAAGCAGGATCATCGCCACAATGATGATGACCGTGGACGGGTTGCGGTCCCCCGGCGCGGAGAAGATCACGTCGGTGAGCAGCGAGACCAGCGCAAGGAGCGCGAGGATTCCCGTGAACGGGTCGAGAAACGCCTTGAGGAAGCGGACCGGCGCGGAGTCCCTGTGGCCGTGCGAGACCTCGTTGGCCCCGTACGAGGCGCGCGAGAGCTCTATCTGGGCCTGGGAGAGGCCCTTTCTTTGCGAGTTAAGCTCGGCGAGCGCGTGGTCCACGTCGAGAGCGGATATCCTGCGCAGCCAGCCGAGCTGGAACTCCCTGCGCTCCTGCGCCCTCTTGTCGGTTACGGTCTTCTTGGTGTGCAGCGTCATAGCGGCACCTCCCCTGCACGGGGCTTGGCACGCGGCCGCCCGCATGGGCATCTGGCACGCGCGGGGACCGGCGGGCGCTGGGCGCGACTACCGGCGGCGTCCGCCACCCCGACCGGCGGCCGCCATCCCATGTGAGTACGTTGTGGCTGTTCGATGCGAACTGTCGCCGTCCATGGATGGCACCTCCTCTTGGTCGTGGCATCTGTCTGGGCCATGGCTGCCCCTTCCGCCCCACCGTGGGGCGGCTGTAACCAACATGGTACCCGCTCGTGCGAGTGTGCAAGCGCGGGTGAGAAATACGCGACACGCACATCCCAACGTGTCGCCCTGGCAGGGGGCGGGAGCAGGTCGCCGCGCTCGCCTCGGCCGACGCGGATGGCTCGGACCACACGCAGCCGCACCTGTCTCGCCCGGGGAAGGGACGCGGGGCCGCTCGCCCGCCCCTCCCCTACGGCGAGTCATGCCTACTGGTCCTTGCCTTCCCTCTCCCTGAGGTAGTCGATGTACCGCTCGCCCCACGTCTGGATGCTGTCGAGCACCGGCCCAAAGTCGCGGCCGATTGCAGTGAGCGAGTACTCCACGCGCGGCGGGACCTCGGGAAACACCTCACGCTTCACGAGCCCCTCTGCCTCGAGCGCCTTGAGCTGCGACGACAGCGTGGAGTGCGTGAGGTTGGGCATGAGCCTCTGGAGCTCGCCAAACCGCAGGGTGCCCCCGCTCAGGTGGTGCATCACGAGGATGGCCCACTTTCCTTGCAGGAGCCTCTGCGCCGTCACGAACGGGCAGTTGCCAAAGCCGTCCTGTCCCCTGTCCATCTCCCCTCCCCTTGGTATGCCAGAAGATACCTGGTAGCGAGAAAAAACGTTATTTGCTGTCTCAATTGTAGCAGTTATGCTTGCTATAGTACAAAGTCACTACCTACTAGCAAGCAACAACCAAGGAGGTTCGAGATGGCTGACACGAGGCAGTCCGCACTGTTCGTGGGACACGGCGACCCGATGATGGCCCTGCGGGACGACGACGTGGCGCATGCGCTCGGGAGAGTCGGTGCCCGCATGAAGGCGATGGCGCCCAGGGCAATCCTGGCCGTCTCGGCCCACTGGTACACGCGCGGGACGCTGGTGCAGAGCGACCCACACCCGCGCCAGGTCAACGACATGTACGGGTTTCCCGAGGAGCTGTATGCAATCCACTACCGCCCCGAAGGCAACGCGCAGCTGACCGAGCGCGTGCGGGAGCTTCTGGGCGACGACGTCCAGGTGGATGACACCTGGGGAATCGACCACGGCGTCTGGACGCCGCTGCACCACATGCTCCCCAAGGCTGACGTGCCCGTGGTGGAGCTCTCCGTGAACGGCCTGCGCGACGCCCAGTACGCGTACGACCTGGGCAGGAGGCTCGCCCCTCTCCGCGACGAGGGCTTTGTGGTGATGGGGAGCGGCAACGTGGTCCACAACCTCCGCCAGGTGGAGTGGGACAACCCCGACGGCACGCCGCAGAACGTGGTCTTTGACCAGGCGGTGCGCAAGGCGGTCGAGGCGCGCGACGACCAGGCGGCGGTGGACTACCAGGCGCTTCCCTCGTGGGATTACGCAGTGCCTACGCCGGACCACTACCTGCCGCTCCTGACCGTGCTGGGGGCGTCAGAGGGCGAGGCCCCGGAGGTCTTCAACGACGTGAGGAACCTGGGGGCAATCTCGATGACCAGCTACGCCTTTGGGCTTGCTGGGTAGGAGCGAGGCAGGGCCCGAGCGGCCCCGCGCAATGGTGACAAACCCGCAGCGTTATCGCGGGGAGTTGACGGATTCGCAGAACAAAGGGAAAGGATCGAACATGGCAGAGAAGAACGTGCTCATCGTGGTGGGGACCCTGCGCAGGGACGGGTTCAACCTGCAGCTGGCAAAGAGGATCGAGGAGCTGCTCAAGGGGCGCGCCAACGTGAGCTACCTTGACTACTCGCAGCTTCCGCTGATGAACCAGGACCTGGAGGACCCCGAGCTCCAGGCCGTTGCCCAGGTGCGCCAGGCCGTGCGCGACGCCGACGGTTTGTGGTTTGTGAGCCCGCAGTACAACGCGTCGTTCCCCGGCCATGTCAAGAACCTGGTCGACTGGCTGAGCCGCCCGCTGCCCGGAAAGGGTCGCGACTCTGCGGCCATCGGCGGCGTCAAGACCACGGTCTCTGGCGCGGGCGGACGCACCGCCACCGCCGAGATGCGCGAGGCCCTGGACAACCTGCTCGAGTTCGTGGGGGCCAAGACCCTTCGCGAGCACGAGACCGGCATCGCCCTGTCCGGCGAGTCCTGGATGTCCGGCAAGCTGACCCTCTCCCCCGAGGACGAGGCGGCACTGGCGGCACAGGCAGACGCCTTCCTGGAGTTCATCGCGTAGCCAAGGGCACGATTCAAGCGAATTGCGGGCACCCCCAGACCCAAGCTTTGGGAACGGGGGTGCCTTTTTGTTGGGTGAGAAGAGCGCAGGGATGCGGCCCAAACCCCACCCACCGGCATCGCGGGTCACGTTGTCCCGACGGAGGAAGAGAGGGCAAACCTTAAGCTCCGAGGTCAACGCACGCGAGACGGACTCAAGTTTAAGAAGGGACGGGTCGGTTCCCGTCCTGCCTCGAAGCTCTCCCGCACATGTTCGGCCCAGTGTCGTCCGTCTGCTTCGGCCCAAAGCCACGCCGGTCATGGCGGAGTATCAGTGGGCTAAGAGAGGGAAGGATTAACCCTCGCCCAGCCCTGCAAGTACGTCCTCCCAGCCCAGGCCCTCTCAGGAAATGGCTTGCCCCAACCGGCTGCTCCCCCTGGAGGACCCCCGTCAGAAAGTCAGCCCTATGTGTACACGCGGGATGAACTTTCTGACATGGGCCCCATCTCCCAGCGAGCGGAAGTCGTTTCCCCGTCGGAAATCGTGCCCTATGTGTACACGCGGGGCGCACTTTCTGGCAGCCGTTAGGCCGCGAGGGTCTTCCCTGCCTAGAACCCCGCCCCGCGTGTACACGCGGGGCGGGCTTTCTGTCATCGGACCCGTCTCTCGACAGTCGGACTTACCCTCTCTGTCGGAAAACGCCTCGCGTGTGTACACGCGGGTCGCGTTTTCCGACGCAGGGCCCCTCGGCACCCTACCAACCTCAAGCTCCGGGCCACTACGATCGCGAAGGGGGAATCATTGGGCTAGCGGGCCGGCCCTTTCGCGTGCGACGAGTCACCATGACCCCCCCTCAGAGCCCTTCCCCTGCGGGGGAAGGGCGAGCCGCCAATCGGATACCCCCGTGACGGAAGGCCCACTGGCAGCAAACTCCCGATATGTGCGCTTTCGCGTTGCATCGACTGCTACGGCAGCGCATCGACAGCGCGCCTCCCCAGTTGGTTTCCCATCAGAAAGGAAACAGCGGCAGAAAACTCCCGATGTGAGTACTCATAGCGGGAAGTAGTTGCCATCGGAGGGAGGGCAGACGATCGGCTGGCGGTAGATCGCTCGGGCGAGCACCTTCGCGCGGTCCCGGAGATGGACCTTGGCAGCAACTCGCTCACGTGAGTGCCCACGCGAGCCGTTTGCTGCCAGGGGCAGGGCCATCCGTTTATTCTTTGAGGCTTTTGCCTGCACCGATGGCATGTGATCACAGGACTCTGCCGACAGCCCTTCCGAAAAAGTGCTCACGCGGAGCCTCCTCCGCCAGGAGGGACGACAAACGGAAGCCAGACGGGAAGGACCAGCCCACGATTACGAGACACCGCCATGTCCACTCCTTCTTTGAGTTCTTTTGAACAGCCCGGGGGACGTAATCCCTTACGCCCCCCCGGGAGATTGCGGAACGGATTGTTTGGAGCGGAGGTCGTCACCCGCCCCCGGGAGATTGCGGAACGGATTGTTTGGAGCGGAGGACGTCACCCGCGGGGCCGGCGGGTGAGGTTTGGGGCACGTGGGCTCGCCCTTCTCCCCTGCTCTTGGCTGAGGCGGGACTTCGTCGCGAATGGGGAGTCCCCCAGCAAACGCGTCGCCGACCGATCCCAGCCCTACAGCAGGCAGCTGAAAAGGCAGAGGATGGCAAGCCCTCCCTGCATGAGGATGATCTTGGGGTTGCTGGTGACGGAGCCGTACGCCGCAACGGCAACGATGTACAGCATGAGCGCGATGATGGCGGCTTTGCTCGCAAAGGCGAGGGCGGCGACCAGGATCAGCACGGCGAGCAGCCCGTTGTAGACCCCCTGGTTCTTGAACAGAACGTTGACGCTGGGGCGCGCGAGCTCGTCGGTCCCCATCCCGAACACCTTGGCGGTACGGTCGGAGATGGTGGCGAACGTCTCGAGGTACATGATGAAGAGGAACTCGGCCGCAACGAGGACGGCGAGGACGGTGGTGACTGGTGACATGCTTATCTCCTATCAAATTAGTGTCATTACTTCCTGAGTCTACCCCGTCAGGCGCCTGGGGGCGACCACTCCCGAAATTGCCTCATGCCCCAGACAGCCTGCGCCGTGGAGCGGGAACACTTGTGGGAGAGGGGCCGACCACGCGCGCCACGCCTGACTCGACGCGTTCGGGCCCTACTAGTGCGATGCGTTCAGCCAGGCCCGACAGGACAAGTTCGCGCCTTTCCAGCGCGATGCATCCAACCATGGCTGGCGAGACGCGCCCAGACCTTGCGCGGAACTTACGTAGGCATGACGAGGGGGTACGACGATGGGTGAGGCTCGTCTCGCCCAGGAAGCCGGAGGTAGCATGATCAAGCTCGTTGCATCGGACATGGATGGGACCTTGTTGGACCAAGACTCCAAGGTCCCGCCCGAGACGTATGACCTCATCAGGGCGCTGGGTCGCCACGGAGTCCACTTCTGCGCAAGCTCCGGGCGACGCTACGACACGCTGTGCGAGTTCTTTGCGCCCGTGAGGGACCAGATGGACTTTGTGGCCTCCAACGGGACCCAGGTGTACGTGGACGGTCGGATGGTCGACCGCGAGGTCTACTCCACCGCGGCCCTGCGGCGGCTGCAGCGCTCCGTGGGGATGTTCGACTGCCTTCACCTGGCCGTTTTTGACAAGCGCGTGAGCTACCTGCTGGACGAGATGGCCAGCTACGAGCGGGAGCTGGACAAGGACCTCCCCAACGCCGAGCGCGCGAGCTACGTGCCGGGGCCCGAGGTCAGCGTGATCAAGGCGTCGATCTATTGCAACCGCGACGACGTGGTGATGGACATGGCCTATGCCCTGCAGCGCGAGATGGGCTCGGCGTTCACCTTTGCACCGTCGGGCAAGCGCTGGATCGACGTGATTCCGCGCGGGGTGTCGAAGGCGACGGGGCTGCGCCAGGTAATGCTCGCTCACGGCATCGAGCCGAGCGAGGTCATGGCGTTTGGCGACGCGATGAACGACTACGAGATCCTGCGCATGGTGGGTCACTCGCGGGCCATGGGCAACGGCCGCTACGCCATCAGACAGGTGGCAGACAAGGTCATCGGAACCAACGCCGAGCACAGCGTGCAGGCCGAGATGAGACAGCTGCTGGAGCAGCTGGGCTAGCTGTCGGGCGTGTGGCGCCGGCGGGAGGGGATGCGGGCGCGTGGCCGGGCTTCTCTCCCCCGCTTCGGCGGCAGGCTCGGACTCCCCTGAGCCAAGGGCGGGCGCATGGGTCATAATCGACCGTGCGTCCGCCTTCAATGTCTTGTTAGGGAGAGGTGTCCCATGCTGGATTCCAAGTTCTTGAGCGTCGTGCTGGCAGCGGTCCTGGTGACCATCGGCGTGTTCATGATCGTGACGCGTCGGCAGCCGTTCGCCCGCAAGCGCGAGGGCGCCCTGGGAGCCGCCGACCGCAGACACGCGCTCCCCGGCGGCATCATCTGCCTCGCCGCCGGCATCGCGCTGATCCTCTCGTTCATGTTCCCGGGCAACAACCTGCCGACCTCGGTCGCAATCGTGGTCGGCATCGCCGTCGCGGGCGTGCTGGACTACCGCGCCCGCTAGCGGCTGCTGCCTGCGGTTGGACACTGCCGCCCGAGCTGGGGCGGCTACCCCGCAGATGCGACAGCCCGCTGCGAAAAGAGGACCTGTGGCAGCCCGAGCGGGCGATTGCGCGCGAGGGTGCTGAGAAAACTCGAGTTGTGGCAATCGGAAGGGTCCCCGAGGAGCAATAGCGGCTGGGGGGTGCTGAAGAATCTCGAGCTGTGGCAATTTGAAAGCCGCTGCCAGCGCTGAAATCGGTGTGTCAGTGGCAAAGGCACCTCCTTCAGCATCCCTCCATTGCCACGACTCGAGTTTTCTCAGCAGGTACCCCTCGCGTCTCCCCCGGAGATTGCCAATACTCGCAATTCCTCAGCAGGTATCACTCGGGAACCCCGTCGCGTCGTCCCTACAGGTCGCAACGCGTGAGGATCTCCTGCGGAATCAGGCGGCAGCCCTCGATGACCGCCGTGGCGTACGCCGCCTCCTCCTCGGTCATGCCCGAAAGGAGCAGCGACAGGTCGCCCACCTCTATGTTGACCTGGCCGGTTGCCTCGTTGTCCTCGGGGTTGGGGTAGCGCTCCATCGCACGCTGCACCATCAGCCGGTAGGCGGGCACAAACGACGCGAAGGGGTACCTCTCGCCCAGCACGGCACGGAGCTTGTCCATGATCTCGAGCCCCGCGCGGTCGATGTCGCCCCAGTACAGGACCTCCACCGAGTCGGCACCCAGGCTGTCGAGCAGCAGCGCGAGCCGGTTGCGCTCCAGCACGGGCGTGCCACCGCCCAGAACCACGGCGTGGATGCGCTCGCCCAGCACGGTCGTGCGGCCGTCCTCGTACATCAGGTCGTGGACGTCGAGCCAGGGATCCAGGTTCTCGGTAACCAGCACGCGCATGTGCTTGCGGCGGCGCGGCGCATGGAAGATCAGGTCCGCCTTGGGCATGGGGCGGTGGCGCACGATGTCCTCCACGCCCATGGCCCGGAGCAGCTTGAAGCCGTCGGAGCCGTACTCAAAGAACTTCTCGTCGCCACCCATCTGGTAGGCAAGCTGGCGGCGCGTGATGTCACCCGGGAGCATGCCGTCGCTCAACGCCTCGTTGATGGCCTTGAGCTCGGGCTCGTACATGGTGTAGGCGGAGGGGTGTGAGAGGAGCCAGCCGTTGAGCCAGAAGCGCTGGTCAAGCTGCAGGATCTTCTCGCGGGCCTCGACGTCCGCCTCACCGCCGCGACGAACGTAGGGAACGTGGGAGAGACTCCGCTCCGCGTTGGGCCCGGAGCCCGTTCCGACGGGTTTGCCCTGGACGGAGTCCTCGTCGCGGCCGCGCTTGCGAAGGCGTCGGGGCGAGCGGCGCGAGTGCCTGCCGCCTTCGTGCGCGGGCTTTGCGCCGTCTTGAGCTGGGGCCGCGTCGGCCTTCGGGACTGCCTGATCGCCGGCGGAGGGGGCGCCCTGCGACGGCGCATCGTTCGTCTCGCCTTGGTCCGAGGACGGCGCGTCGCCTGTGAGAGAGGGTCCCGCCGCCTCGGGTTGCGACGTCTCCGCCTGGCCGTCATCGTCCCCGTCCGCGGCGTCCGCCGCGTCGGGCGCGCCATCGGCCGCCGTGACGTCCGCCGCCTTTGCCGGCGAGACAGGCTCGGGGTCGCCGTCCTCGGGCCTCTCCCCCGCGTCGCCCGCCTGCGTCTGCGCCTCGGCGTCGTCCGCCGCCTGCGCGTCCGCCTCGTCCTCCTCAACTACGCCATGGACGGCGAGCTCAAAGCCGTCTCCGTCCTCCGCGGGGCCAAGGACCTCGGACTTCACCAGGTCGCGCAGCCCCTTCCCGGCCTCCGTGTCCTCGTATTTGCCCAGGATGCGGTCCAGGTCCTTCTCGGTGATCCGCTTGCCGCGCGAGCGTACGAGCCCGCTCGCAATCCCCGACGCCAGGCTGCGCTGCGCGGGCGACATGGCCTTGCACAGGGCGTCGCGTATCGCCTCGATGTCCGCGCGCTCCTGCGCGTTCAGCTTTCGTGACATATCCGTCCCTTCACAGGTTGCCCCTCAAGAATATTGCATATGCGGCCCGACGTGGGGTTTCGCGCGGCGCCGAGTTCAATTTCACATGCGAGGGGAGGGACCCGCGGCGCGCAAGCGAATCCGCCGCCACAAGAAGGCGGGGACGCCCACTGGACGCCCCCGCCGGATGATGCGGACAGCCTTGCGACCTCGCCCCTCTCCCTAGAAGATACCCAGGAATCCGTGCACAAAGAGCGCGGCACAGGCAGCTCCCACAAACGGGGCGATGCCGGGGACGAGAAGCCCGTAGCGCCAGTTGTTGTCCACCTTCCCCTTGATGGGAAGAAGCTGGTAGGCCATGCGGGGCCCCAGGTCGCGCGCCTGGTTCATGGCAAAGCCGGTCATGCCGCCCATGCCCATGCCCACGGCCCACACCAGGATGCCCACGCACACTGCGACCAGCAGCAGGTTGTCCCCGCCAAAGTGGGCGATGGAGAGGATGCCCGAGACAAACACGAAGGTGTCGATGGCCTCGATGAAGAAGCTGCGCGGCAGGTCGTTGATCAGTGGGTTGGTGCTGAAGATGTTGCGGACGGCAACGCCATCGACCTTGCCGGCCGACACCTCAAAGGCATCCGCGTAGATGAGCCACACCACCACGGCACCCGCGAGGCCGCCGAGCATCTCGGCGATTGCGTAGGGCACGAACATGCTCCACGGCACCAGCCCGAGCATGCACTGCGCCAGCGCCATCGCCGGGTTCATGCACACGCCGCCGCCAAAGATGAACAGGCACACCGAGATGCCAAAGGCCCAGGTGGTGATGGCAAACAGGTGGCCGGAGCCGTGGTACTTGGTCCCGTTGAGGACCGTGTCGCAGTGGACGCCCACGCCAAAGACGATCATGAGGGCGGTGCTAAGGAACTCGGCCATGATGGGTTTGAACACGCTGGAGCCTTTCTCGAGGAGGGGGTCGGTGGTAAGCCCTTTGGCTACCTGTGCATAGTATGAACTCCAATTGTGTCAAGTCCTTTTCTGCACGCGGCAGTCTATCTAACGCGCACGGTCATCTGGCGTTGGGACACGGGGATGGGCGGGAGAGAAACGCGGCCACGCGGGCGGCACGCGATGCCACCGGGTGCGGCGGCTACTGTGGTCGGGACGGTTCTCTCCCCCAGGGCTTCAGCCATATGAAGAAGGGCTGACGCGCGACCACGGGGTGTGCGGGCGACCTTCACGGGGCATCATCACTTCGCACGCAGCTTTGCGCGCGACGCGACTTCTCGCGCAGCTTTCCGCCCCCAAAGGGGCACAGTAGCCACAAAGCGCCACCCGCTAGGCCACAGGGAGGAGCACGCATGAGCACCTTGGACAACAAGCGCACGGGAGAGGACCTTCACGCCAACACCACGACCGAAGCCAACGGCACCGCCCCCGGCGGGGAGCCCGGCGACCCCAGACACTCCGTACGGCGGCACCGGCTGGGCAAGCATCCCAAGCTGCGCAACACACTGCTGGCGTTCGTGGTCGGGGCGGTCGTGGCCGTCGTGGTGGTGCTCGCCGCACAGAACGGCGGGCTCGTGTCCGGCGGCCAGAGCCACGTGGACTCCACTACGATCAAGAACTCGTTCTCCGACGTCGCGGAGCTGGCGACCGAGGAGTACAACTTCGCCAACGTGGGCAAGTACACCGAGGACGACCTCAAGGTGCTGGGCCTGAGCATCCCGTTCACGGGGAGCTCGTTCCTGGTCACGTACGAGGGAACCGCCAAGGCGGGGATCAAGGACATCTCGCAGTCGACGGTCAAGGTGGACGACTCCGCCAAAAAGGTCAGCGTCACGCTACCTAAGGCCGAGGTCCTCTCCTGCAGCATCGACCCATCGAGCGTCCAGACCTACGACCAGTCGTTCAACCCCATCAACCAGATCACCGTGGACGACGTCACGACCTTCCTTACCAGCGAGGAGAAGAAGGCGTCGCAGGAGGCCGTGGACGGCGGGTTGCTCGACAAGGCAGACTCCCACGCGCAGGAGCTCGTGAAGGCGCAGGTCGAGGCCGTACTCAAGGGAGCTGGGGAGGATGACTACGAGGTCAGTGTGACCTCCGCTTCGGAGTAGACGCCGGGAGAGAAGGGCGGGGCAAACCGGTCTTCGCCCCTCCCGCTGGCATCGCGGACCACGTGGCCCAAACCCGGGACGGCTCGCACGTTTGCTCGCGCGGGCCGTCCCTCTCTCTTGCGGGGGAGATGGATGGGGCAAGCTTCACCAAAACCGGTGAGCCCTCAAAATCAAAGAATGGAATGTGACCGCCCCCCTCCTATGCAGCAAGTTCGTCGTGCAGGTCAGGGGCTCACTCCCAAGCGGAGGGAAGAGTGGGAAGCCCGTACTCCCCACAACTGACGGGATGTCAAGGTCTAAGAAGGGGAAGGGGTGGCCCCACCGGGTTGGTACGTTTACGCAGGCGCAGCCTCCCCGCGGGAGGAGGGGCCAATCCCGGATCGGTCGACTGCCGCTACGCGCCGTGCCCCCGGGACTGGGATCCCTGCCGTCAGCAAACTCCCGATGTGAGTGCTCATTACGGGAAACAGCTGCCATCGAGGACCGGGGGGAGCGGTCGGCTGACAGCAAACCGCCCGCGTGAGCTTCCGCCGAACATCCCTCCCGGTCGATGAGCCTACACTCTCCGCGAGATGCCCTACTCTTCTCCTCTTTGAGTCCTTCGGAGCTCTCTCAGCCAAGAGATTCCACCACAAGTCGGGAATAACACCCGGCCAGAGCGAAAGCCCCCTCCCGCGCACGCGGAAGGGGGCCACCAACAAGACTCAGACACCGTCGAACGGCGCCGCCGTCCTACTCGCTTCGGAGGGCCTCCACCGGATCACGCCGCGAGGCAGACAGCGCGGGAATGATGCCGGCGATGAACGTCAACCCCACGCTGATGCCGATGAGGATCAGCGCGGATGTGACCGGCAGTGACATCACGTTGGGAACGCCCTGCCACGAGTACACCCACGAGTTGACCGGCCCCTCGACCACGTACACGACCGCGATGGCGAACACGCCGGACAGCAGGCCCTCGATGATCGTCTCTGCGTTGAAGATGCTCGCCACGTTGAGCCGCGAGGCGCCCATCGCACGCAGGATGCCAATCTCCTTCTTGCGCTCGAGCACCGAGATGTACGTGATGATCCCGATCATGATCGAGCTCACCACCAGCGAGATCGAGACAAAGGCGATCAGTACGGTCGAGATCATGTTGGCGATGTTTGAGATCGAGGACATGAGCGTCCCGGCGATGTCGGAGTACTGAATGGTCGCGTCGCTCTTCCCATCCTTCTCCATCTTGGAATTGTAGGTGCCAATGGCGTCGAGCACCTTCTGCTTGGCATCGAAGTCCTTGGGATAGATCTGGATGGAGTCGGGCTGCCCCTCCTCGGCGTAGCCCAGTGTCTGCATGTTGGAGTCGTAGCTCAGGTCCTGGGCGTTCATGTAGTTGTTGAGCAGCGACGCCAGGTCCTGCTGCGTCATGTTCACGTGGATGGCGTTGGCAAACGCGGTGGTGTCGACCTTGAACCCGTTCTGGAGCGAGCTCTGCAGCTGCGCCATCTGGCTCTGCAGCTGGCCCGAGATCGCAGCGGAGAGCTGCGTCCCCAGCTTGGAGGTCATGGCCGAGACCTGCGTCTGCATCTGCTGGGCAAGCTGCGTTGCCATCACCTGCGCCGCCTGCGTCATGAGCGCCTGCATCTGCTGGGAGAAGTACGGGGCAAACTGCTCGGTGAGGTACTTGGACATGGCCTGGTTCACCACGTCGTCCACCGTGCCGCCCAGCTTCTGCCGCAGGTCGTCCGTGACCGCCTTCCCCTCGTCCGTGGCAAGGTAGTCGTTGAGCACCCCCTGGTAGTCGGGGTTCTCGCCCATCATCTTCTGGACTTCGTCCGGGTTGGCGATGAGCCAGGCGGAGAAGCTCGACCCCAGCTTCTCGGACGCATCCAGGATGTCCTGGCGCTGCTCGTCCGTGATGCCGGTGATTGCGTCGGCGAGGCCGGAGTCCTCCAGGCTGAACTTGGGCGCCCCGCTCATGATCTTGGCCATGGTCTCGGTGCTGAAGACGCTCTGGAGCTGCGAGGTGTCAAGCTGCATGCCGCTGGCGTCAAAGCCCGAGGCGTCCAGGCTCACGCCCGACAGGTCCAGGCTCCCCATGTTGGACCCCTCCAGCGCCGAGGTGTCAAACGAGAAGGCCTTCTTGAGCGCGTCCTCGTCCACAGTGAACAGCTTGCTCATGTCCAGCTGCTCGCCCTGGCTGTCCTGCAGCTCCTCGAATGTCTTGCCCGTGAACACGTCCACGTCGGGGTTCGCCTTCTGCTCCTGCACGATCTGCGAGTCGGCCGCCTGCTGCATGAGCCAGCTGGTGAGGTCGCTGGTATAGGCGACGCCCTCCTGCATCAGCGAGGTTGACTCGCCGTCCTTGGGCCTCACGACGCCGACGACCTTGAGCGTGAGCCCCTTGTCCACGGCGGAGCGCATGAACGCGTCGTCCGACGACATGTTAGTCCAGCCGCCGGTCTCGGCGTTCTTCTGGTACGTCGCCGAGGCGGGGACCACCTTGAAGGTCATGCCCAGCGCGTCCTGGATCGTGAACTTGGAGTCAACCTGGGGCACGGTGACCTTGTTGCCCTTGAGGGCGTCCTCGGTGATCTTGTTCATGTCGTCGATGTTGTAGAAGCCCAGGCTGTACAGGGTGTAGTCGGTGATGGTGCCGTCGGCGGAGAGGACCAGCACCGCCTCGTCGTAGGCCTTGGGCCACCGGCCGGCGACCACGCTCATCTGCGAATCCAGCAGGTCCTGGCTCCCCACCAGCTCGTTGAACGACGAGCCCGACGAACTCCCGCCGGTCAGCGCAGAGCCCGCGATGCCGCTCTGCAGGGTCTGGGCCATCTCCGACGGGTTGAGCTGCTTGGCGCCCAAGGAGGTGTCCGTCTCGTACACCAGCGGCGTCACCCCGTAGGAGTACTGGATTGCATTGACGTAGGGGGAGAACTCGCCCTGGTGGGAGTCCACGTACGACTTGAACGAGCCCAGGTCGTTGTTCTTCACCTCGGCGAACATGTCTGACATGATCTTGGTCTGGCCGATGGTCCCGTCCTTGCTCGACGACGCCGTGCTCGTGGTGGACGAGGACGACGTGCCCATCCCCATGCTGCCCATCGCGGTCATGAGGTTGGTGAAGTCGAAGCTGCTCTTGGTGATGGTGAGCGGGTACGACGACAGGGCGCTCTGCTCGGTGTCCTCGATGTAGTTGTTGACGCCGTTGGACAGCGCGAGGATCGCCGCGATGCCGATGATGCCGATGGACCCCGCAAACGCCGTCATGAACGTGCGACCCCGCTTGGCCATGAGGTTGCTGAACGAGAGCGACAGCGCCGTGAGGAACGACATCGACGCCCGACCGGCCTTGGGGTGAGGTCGCGAGCCGCAGGCCCCGTCCCTCTCCCCTGCCGGAGCCGCCGCGGGGAGGGCGACCGTCTGGTCGGGCGCGACGTCCTCCGGCGAGGCCTCGGGCGAGACGGGCGCGGCCACCACCGTCGCGGCCCCCTCCGCTGGCATGGCGTCGCCCTCGCCCCGGGCCTCCGCCTCCAGCTCCTGGTCGGAGACGGGGTTGGAGTCGCTCTCGATGTGCCCGTCGCGGAAGCGCACGATGCGCGTGGCGTAGCGCTCGGCGAGCTCGGGGTTGTGGGTGACCATGACCACCAGGCGGTCCTGCGAGACCTCCTTGAGCAGCTGCATCACGTTCTCGCCCGTCACGGTGTCCAGGGCACCCGTGGGCTCGTCCGCAAGCACGATGTCCGGGTCGTTCACCAGGGCGCGGGCGATGGCCACGCGCTGCATCTGCCCGCCCGACAGCTGGCTGGGCCGCTTGTTGACCTGCTCCCCCAGGCCAACGCGCTCCAGCGCCTGCACGGAGCGGCGGCGCCTCTCTCCCTTGCCCACCCCCGCCAGCGTCAGCGCCAGCTCCACGTTCTTGAGGATGGTCTGGTGCGGGATCAGGTTGTAGCTCTGGAACACGAAGCCGATGCGGTGGTTGCGGTACGTGTCCCAGTCCTTGGAGCCAAAGTCCCTGGTCGAGATGCCGCCTACCACAATGTCGCCCGAGTCCGCGTGGTCAAGGCCGCCGATAACGTTGAGCATCGTGGTCTTGCCCGAGCCGGAGGGGCCCAGAATCGCCGCAAACTCGCTGTCGCGGAAGCGGAGGTTGACGTCGTCCAGCGCAACCGTCGTGGTCCCGCCGGTGGTGTAGGTCTTGCGGATGTCCCTGAGCTCAATCATGTGCGTTCCCCATCATTGGAATTCTGCTTCCAATCTTCCCAGAACTTTCTGGATAAACGCTTGGCTTAGCGGCATTTGTGTGCAAGTTCGGCACTCGCCCATAACCGTCTGCATGCAGCAAAGCGCCCCGAGACGGAGTCTCCGTCCCGGGGCGCCACTGTTCAGACCGTATGATCCCCTTGCCTAGCCGTTGCGCCGACGCCACCTCAGGGCGAGAAGTGCGCAGGCGCCGAACGCGATGGCCCCTCCGACGGCAGGCAGCGAACTCGGGGTCCCTCCCGTCGAGGGCAGCTCGTACCCCTGATTCTTCTTGGCGGAGTTGGTCACCGTGATGGTGCCGGTCTGGATACCGGTGTTGTTGGAGTACGACACGTCGTAAGAACCCGTACCAGGGGTGTACGTGGTGTCGTCCACGGTGTAGTTCAGCTCCTTCACGGCGTAGTAGACGTCCTTGCCATCCACCTGCTTGGGCAGGTTGTCCCAATTGTACGTCCAGCCGTTCGCGGAGGAGACGTCCACGGGGTCTCCCACCTGCACTCCGGTGCCATCGAGAATCTGGGGCGGCTCCGCCCAAGGGTTGTTTTGATCCTCGGTAAGCGTTCCTGAATTCTCCCAGTTATACCAAGGGGTTAGCTTAACCTCGATCGTTGTATCAGACGTAACGTTGCTTACTGTCACGGAAATTGGATCCAAGACCCAGCTCTGGTTTGGCGTGAAGGTATGGGTCTCGCCGTACTTATGGTCGTTCACATACACGTCGAAGCTGACTCCCCAAGCCGGGCTTACTTGGAAGGTGAAGTCGCTCCCTTTCTTGATCGAAATGGTGCCTTCGTTGCTCACGCGATCACCAGTGAGCTTCTTCGCCGCTCCTGAGGAATCAGTGCCCTTCGCCGTGACCGTGACGTTGACGCTGTTGTCGCTGTCCACCTTCTTCGTGTACCGGTAGAGGGCAAGCCGTGCGGAAGCGTCGGTAGGGGCATCCTTGGCGTAGCCATCCTCGTCGGTCCAGGCCTTCTCCGCCGTCACGCGCGTGTACTCGTTGGTGACGTACATCTTGCCGCCGTTGCTCCCAAAGAACTTGATGGCAGAGAGATCAACCTGTGCGTTCGCCGCCCCGGACGTGGAGTATGCCGCTTCATCAGTGGATGAGCTGCTCTTCCAGATGAAGTAGCGCACCGCATCCGCGGCATACCCGGTCTTGGCCTTAGTCTCCCTCAGCCTATAGAGAACGTCGTTCCTCAGATGATCGTCGTTATCCTCCAGGTCGTAATCGATCTTGCCGGCGTCATCCGTCTTAATGGCATTCGTGGTCGCCTTCTGCTTCCATGAACTGCTTGCCGTGTCCCAGTAGTCCATCTCGAAGTAGGTGTCAGAGAGGACGTTGGAGAAGTCGTCCTCATCCACCTTGTAGATGACGATGCGCTTCTGAGTGGCAGTGGCGCTAGACGTCACCTCGCGGAGGCTGACCGAACCTCCTGTGGAGTACTGTCCGTCCAGTGACGCGCTGTTTGAGACGGACGTGTTATCGGAGAAGTTGTCGTTGAGCTGATACTCGTACACCAGAACGCACGCAGTCTTGTCCGGGAGCTTCACCGTGATCTTATGCGTTACCTCGTCGTACTTTGCCTTGTAGCCCTTGATCTCCTTCGAGGTGTCGAGCCCGTTTTCCTTTGCGGGGTCGTATGCGGGCGGACTTTCACCCCGAGCGCAACGCCTCCTGAGCACGTGAAATGACCCACGGCAGTCCTACGATGGTGCTTGCGAAGACATGCATCGTAGGAGGAAGCCGTGGGCCATTGCAGCCATCTTAGCATCGAGGAGCGCGAGGACGTGATGCTGCTCGGCAGGCAGCACAAGGGCGTCCGCGAGATCGCGAGGGCGATCGGCAGGGACAAGTCGACCGTCTCAGGGGAGCTGGCGCGAAACTCGTCAGCGACGGACGCCGCGCCCTACCACAGGGCGTCGACCGCCCGGCGCAAGTGCGAGCGCCGCCGCGGACGCTGCCGCAGGCAGAGCCTGATGGGCGACCCCGAGAGACGCGCGCTGGTCGCCGCGAAGCTCGGGGACGAGCGCTGGTCGCCCGAGCAGATCGAGGGAAGGATCAGCGAGGAGCGCCCGGATCTGGCGGTGAGCGACACGACGACCTACCGCGCCGTCTGGTCGGGAAGGCTCGACTGCGCGCTGCCGGGCCGCCGCAAGATGAGCCGCATGCTGCGCCATCGGGGCAAGGGCAGGCGCCGCCGGGGCTCGCAGGAGCGCAGGGGCAGGATCGCGATTACCCACGAGCTCTCCGAGAGGCCCCCCGAGGTGTCGGCGCGCACGCGCCTGGGCGACTGGGAGGGCGACACCGTCCTCGGGCGCGCGGGCGGCGCCTGCCTGGTCACGCTCGTGGACAGGGCGACGGGCTACCTTGCGGGAGGGCCCGCGCCCCGCAAGGGCAAGGACGAGGTCGCGGACGTGGCCGAGCGCTCGCTGGCGGACGTGCCGACGCAGACGCTCACCCTCGACCGGGGCAAGGAGTCCGCGCAGGCGCGGCAGACCCAGGAGCGCCTCGGGGTCCCCGTCTACCTCTGCGCGCCCCACCACCCCTGGCAGAGGGGCACCAACGAGAACACCGACGGGCTCCTGCGCGACTTCCTCCCGAAGGGCGGGGGCCTGGATGGCGCGACTGACGCGGAGGTGAACGCGGCCTATGCTATGCTCAACCGGAGACCGCGCAAGCGCCTCAAGTGGAAGTGCCCCTGGGAGGTCTACCACCGCCAGTCGTTGCACTTGCTCTGAGGATTCGCCGCCAAAAAGGCCAATCTTGGCTAAAAACAGGCGATGACTGGGTCGCGCGGGCCTCATAGGATGCGGCGACCTCACCAAAGGCGGGCTTTGCGAGCAGGTGCTAGCGGATACGCCCTGGGATGCACAACCCGCGCGGCCACGCGCTAGCGCGACGGGTGCCGTTCGGCGAAGCGTCCAGCCGTCACGGGGAGTTCGGCGAGCGTGAAGCGGCCACTCTCCCCCACGATCACCGCGATTCCCGCGTTGGGGGTCTTGATGGTCTCGCTCATGAGCTTGCGGCGCAGTCGGCTCGCGGGATAGTACTCGAGCAGCACGTATCTAAAGAACGCCCCATGGCACACCACGAGCACGTTGTCGCCGTCCGCCGCTTGATCGAACATCTGCCCGAACGCGCTGCGGACCCGGCCGCGCACCTGCTCGCCCGTCTCTCCTCCGTAGGGGGAAAAGTCCTGCCGAACGAAGCAGCGCGCGAACTTGAGCCTGTTGCCAGCATACGGTTTTCCATCGAGGTCACCGAAGTCGAACTCACGCAAGTCGTCGAGGGGCTCGGCCTCCATGCCGCGCCCTGCGGTCACGATGCGGGCGGTCTCCATCGCGCGACCCAGCGGGGAGCTGTAGCAGCGGGAAAGGGGGATGGGCGCGAGGGCGCGCGCGGTGGCCTCGATCGCGGGGATGGACTCGCGGACCAGGGGCGCGTCGACGCGACCGCCTTGGATGATTCCGTCGCGGTTATACTCGGTTCGCCCGTGACGGACGTAGTAGAACGTGACCCGCTTCATGACTTGCTTGCACCTCTTCCCTGCCGCCGGCCGAGATATGACTATACGGCACGCGGTCGTGACTGACGAGGCTGGCCACGTCGGCGGCGGGGGCAGGGTTCGCGGTTATTTTCGGCCTGCGATGGGGTCGTCGGCGGATGCCTGCTGAGGAAAGTCGAGTATTGGCAATTGGAGGGGAGTTTCAGCTGAGGAAAACCGAGTATTGGCAATGAATGGGGCGGTCTTGGGCGCTCTGCCTGCAAATACCCGACATTCCTCAGGGCTCAACGACTTCCCAATTGCCAATACTCGGTTTTCCTCAGCACCCCTCGCGCCCAAAGGCGTACAGAAGCTGCCACAACTCAAGTTTTCTAAGCGCCTCGCCCGCTCTCTCACCCAACAGGATTGCCACAACACGGATTTGCCAAGCAGTCACGGCACCGAATGGAAGCCGTGACCCGACTCCAGCCGGGAACGATACTTTACGACCGTCATTTTCGTCTTACGGCATGAATTCAGTCCGGGAATACGGCCGTGTCTATATGCGATTGTTGCGGCAAACGCCTCCTTTGCACCGCACGGTGTCAGAAGCAATCGAGGAAAAAGGGGCCCGGACTGGTATCCCAGTCCGGGCCCCGATGGTCGATGGGGTTCGTCCTCTCCCTAGCGGCGACGCCTGCGGGCGCGCACGCCGAGCGCGACCGAGCCTGCGCCAAGCCCAGCCAGCGCGACGCACGCGGCTAGGCTGGTGGGATCGGAGGTCTTGGGCAGGAGGCCAGTGCCCTTGGCCGCCTTGCCACCCGTGGTGGTCTTGGCGGGAGCGTTGCCGTTGTTCTCGTCCTCGGCACCGCCCTCGTTGTGGTTGGGGTTGCTGTTGATGTTGGGGTTGTCCGTGGTGCCACCGTTGTTGGTGTTGCCACCGTTGTTGTCGCCGGAGTTCCCATTGTCGGGCTTGCTTGCGGTGGGCAGGTAGCCTGCCGTGAGGCTGCCGTCGAACCCGTTGGTCGGGATACTCGCGCTGACCGAGGCGGCGTTGATATCAAACGTGTAGTTGCCGTCGTGGCTCACGTACTCCTGGTCGTAGGGCAGGAGGACGAGCGCAAGCCGGTGCCCCTGCGCCACCGTGTAGACGTTGGGCTGCAGGTACAGGGTGTAGCTGTTGTACTTGCCCTTCTCGAGCTTGATGGAGCCACTGGCGGTCTGGCTCTCGAACCCGCTCTGGGGGTTGGCGAGGTCGACCCAGCCGCGCTCGATAACCTTGGCCTTGGTGGGGGTGGCGGAGAACTGCTTAACATCGATGATGTCCAGGCCGCACGCCATGAAGTAGTCGTTGGCCTTAACAGTTTGGACGGGCACCTTGCCCCAGCGGCTGCTGGTGGAGTCGTAGGCACCAAAGTCCTGGTCGGACACGTCGAGCAGCATCGCGGTCACAGGCATGTTGTCGGATTCCGGCGTGGTGACTGCGCTGCGGGGAGAGGCGCCGTCCTTCTCGCCCGTGACATCCCCAAACGCGGCGTCGAACTTCACGCTCACGGTGCCCTTGATGGTCACGTCCTGGTCGAGCGCCGGGGTGACGAAGGTGGCGTTGACGGGGCTGGAGGCGTTGGCGACCTTCTCGTGGAACGGACGCCAGGAGTCGGGCGAGGACGCGTCCAGGGTCAGGCCCGCGCCAGCGTAGTCGGAGCTAAGCGAGATGGTGTCCCTGTCGGCTGAGGTGCCCAGCTTGAGCGCCGTGTTGGTGGAGTAGCTGTCGTACTTGTTCCACACGTTGGCGTCAAGGTTGCTCTGGGCAAGGACCTCGGGCATGTCCTGGGCACCGTTGTCCAGGTCATACAGGTAGTGCGTGAACCAGCGGTTGAGCAGGTCGTCGTAGCTCTGGTCACCGGTCATGACCAGGTAGCTGTTGTTGGAGTTGGGAGTCATGTGCGCACCCTGGTGGAGGAGGAGCTTGGTGTTGACCCCCGCCGCCTTGAGGCTGCGATACATCATCTCGAAGTGCTTGGTGGTCACGTTCTGGTCGTTGAGGCCGTGAACGACAAGGGCGGGGCACTTGAAGTAGTTGTTGCCCACCGTGTAGTCGCGGTTTGCCCACACGTCGGAGTAGTCCGACCCGCCACGCAGCGTGTCGTCCTGGAGCTGGTGCAGGTAGTTGCCGTAGCCCTTCTCGATGGTCTCCCAGTCGTCATGGTCGATGTAGCGGCCGGCGCAGTAGACCGCGAGCGAGCTCAGCTGGTCTCCGGGGAAGTCGGAGGTCCTGGTGCCCTGGCAGTTGTAGTAGTCGTACCAGCTGGCGATGCCCGATACGGGGACGATGGTCTTGAGGCCCTCGACGCCGGTCTGCGCGAGGCCGAAGTCGGTGGTGCCGCCATAGGAGCGACCGGTCATGCCCACGTTGCCGTTGGACCAGTCGGCGGAGAGCTGGCAGGTGCCCTCGCGATCGGCGAAGCCCTGCCTGTCGCCGTGGAGCCACTCGATCACGCACTTGAACGCGTCGATCTCGACGTCGGAGCCGCAGGTCTCGAAGCCGTCGGAGCCGCGGGTACCCAGGCCGGCCGCCTCGACGACCGCATAGCCGCGGCAGAGGTAGTAGTCGTACCAGTCAAGCGTCTCGTAGTCCATGAACGGATCGGTGAGGTTGCCCTTGTCGTCGTAGCCGGACTCGTAGGGGCTGACGTAGTACCACTCGGAGGACTTTGCCTTGGCGGCAGCCTCCATGGTGGTGGTGGAGCTGCTCGGCACGTGCGCCTTCCCCTTGCTGTGGAGCTTGTCCATGTCGTAGCCGTCGCCGCCGGGGACCTCGGAGATGTCACCGAACGGGGTGCAGCCAGAGATGTAGGGGCGCGCCTCGAAGATGGTGGCCGCCTTGTAGTCGCCGCGGGCGGCGGCGCGCGGGAGCTGGACCACGGCCTTAACCATGTCCTGCTTGCCGTCGCCGTCCGTGTCGTAGTTGGTCTCGACCCACACGCTGTAGCGGATAATGTTGGAGTCGGCGTTGGAGTACTTGTCCTCCTCCACCGCGCCGGTGGTGAAGGGGAAGATGGGCTGCGCCATGCCGTTGAGGAAGAGGGGCTTCTTCACCTGGGCGTGGGCTGCGGCCTTGAACGTGTTGACCGTCTCCCTCATCTTGAGGAACTGGTTGCCCGTGCATGGGGCGGAGAGGTCCGTGCCGTAGTCCACGATGCCCATGTTAATGGCAAGGCCGCGGTTGTCCTCGGGCTTGTATCCGGTGAGGTCCTCGCCAAGGTTCACGCTGCCGATTACGGCGTCGATTGCGGTGCCCAGAGTCGCCTGCTGCTGGTCGTCACCCTCCGCGGGCTGCTGGCCAAGGGCGGACTTGAGCTGCGCGACGGTAATGGGGTCGTCGGTCGCGGCGATGTCTGAGGCGGGCGCGGGGACCTCTGCCTCGGGCTCGCTGGCGTCGGCGGCAGGCTGGCTGCCGGCGGAATCGGCCTGGGGCTGAGAGGCGTCGTTGCTCTCCCCCGCCGCCTTGGACTCTGGGGCTGCCGAGCTGTCGTTAGCCTGCTCCCCCTGGGTGGCCTCGTCCTGCTGGCCCGCCTGCTCCGCCAGGACGGCCTGCGTCTCCGCGATTGCCTGGACGGGCATTCCCGCGAAGCCAAGGCTCAGGCTCAGCGCGATGCTGAGCAAGAGACGCAGCCTCTCGGCATACTTCTTGCGCATTCTCTCCTCCTAAAACGTTGACGGAATAGTACGGAAACACACAGGTTTGAGTCTAACAAAGGAGCGAGTTTTACCATTTCATGGCCTGTTTACATTCGCTGAGCGGAGATTCTTCTGAGGTTATTATGCTGTAATCTGTATGCAACCTTATGATTGTTTCAGGCATTTTCCGGACATTTATGCATTTGGATGTCCAGCTGTTCCTCCGCGTCGCTTCTGGCGAGCGGCTTGCCACTCAAGGAGCCACGGGACCGCGCGCGGCCCAACGCGCATCCGACGGCCACCTAATGCACCCCATCAGGGATAGCCCCGTTTTGTGCTGCCAAAAACAATTCGAGGACACGGCACCAGCCACCGGCGCCCCTCTCTCAGACGCAAAGACATCTGCGGCTTTGGCCGGCAATTATTGCAGGCCGAACGCCCACTTAAACAAATGTAGGGAGATGGTCGATTCCAAAGTCGATCCGCCCTCTGGCCTAACACGCAACGTACGATTTCGTTGGTGATGGGGCGGAGCGACCCTTCCCCCGCTTCGTCCCTCGCCGCTTCCCCGCGTCGCTGTGGCAGTCTCACTTGATTCCGAACTTCGTAAGGATTGGCGCGTTTAAGAAGGGTCTAAACGCGCCTTATTTTACTGGATGCCAGTTTTGTTGTAATCACAACAGTTTGCCGCGGCTAATCTCACTAGGATTCTTGCCAAACAGGGGGCGCATGCAAGACAAGGCCACCACGCCTGGACCCGTTTTGCCCAAACGCGCCCCAACCGCAAACAACGCGGGCGCGCAGCCCGTCACGACAGAACAGGGAGGCTCACATGCCGCAAGAACTCGACCTCAGCAGGAGCGTCCACGACCTCGCCAGCCAGAACCCCGGCTTCACGCAGGTGATGGCCAGCATCGGCTTCACCGACATCACCAAGCCCGCCGCGCTCGAGACCGTCGGGCGGGTCATGACCGTGCCCAGGGGCTGCGCCATCAAGGGCATTAGCCTGGACGACGCCGTGAGGGCGTTCGAGGACGCCGGCTTCACGGTGGTGAACGCGGGCGAACGTGGCGGCGAGACGTCAGGCGCCACCCCTTTCACCACAGGCGAGAAGCCCGCGGGCACCTCCGCAGAATCCGCCTCCGCTGGCAGCGCGGCAGACCCGGCTGCGGCCCAGGACGACGCGGCGCCAACGGAATCGGCATCAGCAGCTCCCGCGCCCACGTCCCTCTCCCCCAGTCCCTCGGACGCCGCGTCCCACGACGCCCCTGCCACGGGCGAGAAGGTCGAGGGCCTGGACGAGGCCGGTCGCGCCAAGCTGCTGGAGAGCTATGTGGCCAGGCTCTCTGCCGGAGAGCCCCTTGAGGCCGTGCGCGCTGACTTCGTTGCAAACTTCGCGGACGTCGACGCCGGCGAGATCGCACGTGCGGAGCAGTCGCTGATCGAGGGCGGCGCCAGGATCGACGACGTGCAGCGCCTGTGCGACGTCCACTCCGCCCTGTTCCATGGGGCCACGCGCGAGGAGCGCATCGCCAACGCCGAGGAGGCCGTGATGGGGTCGCTCGCCAGCGGATCGGGCGCGGACGACTTCAAGACCAAGGTCCTCTCCGCCATCCCCGGCCACCCCGTCCACGTGCTTGCGGCGGAGAACGAGGCAATCGCAAGCCAGTCAACACGCACCCGCAAGGCACTTGGGACCGATGCCGCCACAGACGAGCTGCGCACGCTGTCGGCCCTAGGAATCCACTACGCCAAGAAGGGCGACCTGATCTACCCCATCCTAAAGCTGCGCCACGGCTACTCCGGCCCCTCCGACGTCATGTGGGGCGTGGACGACGAAATCCGCGCGGAGCTGGGCTCGCTGCTGGCCACCAGCGAGCGCGACGCAAGCTGGCTCGAGCGCGCGAACGCCCTGCTCACACGCATTGACGAGATGACCTACAAGGAGGCGAACATCCTGCTCCCGCTGTGCGCCCAGAACCTCACGGACGACGAGTGGCTGCAGATGTACGTCGACATGAGGGGGTACGACCTGTGCCTGATCAAGGACGCGGGAACCTGGCAGACGGGTGAGAGGTACCTGACGCAGTGGTCCAAGGCGGCCGAGGGTGGCATGGGCGTCTCGCCTGCCAGCGACTCCGACGGCGTTGCGACGCCCGGCGAGGTCCGCCTGGCATCGGGAAGCCTGACCGTGGCGCAGCTGGACGCGATGCTCAACACGCTGCCGCTCGAGGTCACGTTTGTGGACGGCGACGACATCAACCGCTACTGGAACGACGACGGAGAGAAGAAGCTCTTCAAGCGTCCGCCCTCGGCGCTGGGTCGCGAGGTCTGGTCGTGCCACCCGCCCAAGATTCAGCCAATGGTGCGCTCAGTGATCCAGGCGCTCCGGAGCGGGAGCCAGGACTCGGTTGACGTGTGGATGCAGAAGGAGGGCGAGCCCGTGCTAGTGCGGTACATGGCCGTGCGCGACCGCTCGGGCGCCTACCTTGGAACCTTGGAGGTCGTCCAGCGCATGGGCTTTGCGAGGGACCACTTTGGGGCATAGCCGCCTACGATAACGTGCGACAAGCCAAGCGAGAGGAGAGATGGCAATGGATGAGCAGGAGGCCCCCGACCTGGGGCAGGAGTTTGCGGACGTGTTCCAGGCGATCCGCAACGACGAGCAGAACCGCGACTACACGGAGCGGGGCATTGACCCGTTGTTCACGGCGGGGTCGCACGCGCGCATCGTGATCGTGGGGCAGGCGCCGGGGCGTATCGCCCAGGACACGCGCATCCCCTGGAACGACAAGAGCGGCGACCGGCTGCGCGACTGGCTGGGCATCGACCGCAAGACCTTCTACGACCCGCAGCGCGTCTCCATCATGCCCATGGACTTCTACTTCCCCGGTGCGGGGAAGTCGGGAGACCTGCCACCGCGGAAGGGGTTCGCCGAGAAGTGGCACCCCGTCCTTCTCGCCCGCATGCCCGAGGTGCGCCTGACCGTGCTGGTGGGCAACTACGCCACGCGCAGGTACCTGCACCTAGGCAGCAAGGATCGTCTCACCGACGTCGTCCATGGCTACGAAGCTTACCTGCCCGAGTACTTTCCGCTCGTACACCCTTCGCCGCGCAACCAGATCTGGCTGCGCAAGAACCCTTGGTTTGAGGAGGACGTACTCCCCGACCTGCGGAGCCGCGTCGCCGACGCACTGCGGTAGGGATGCCTCACACGCGTTCCATTGCCGCATATGCTTGAGCTCTCGCAGCCGCGGCAGACCCGTTGCGTCTAAAGGAGAACTCGCCATGCACGAACAGGTCCACGCCCTCCCCTGCGGTCATACCACCTGCTACCTGGTAGTCGGTGCGACGGGCACCCTCCTGGTTGACACCGGATTCGCAGGCACTCTTGGCTTGCTAAGCCGAGGCCTCAAGGCCCATGGCCTCTGCATCCAAGACGTGAGCTACCTGCTGGTGACGCACTTTCATCCCGACCACATGGGAATCGCCCAAGACCTCGCGAGCTTGGGAGTAACCCTCCTGCTCCCCACCTGCCAGCTGCCTTACGTCCACATGCCCGACCACATGTACACACGTGACCACAACAGCGCATTCCATCCCATCGACGAGAACGCGGCGCTTAACGTTGAGCTCCCAGAAATCCGAAGGCTTCTCCACGACCGTTGCGGCATCGACGGCACGGTTACTCGAACCCCCGGTCACAGCCCCGACTCAATAAGCCTGGTGCTCGATCAGGGAGATGCCTTCGTGGGCGACCTCTGCCCCTCCGACCAGGTCGGCCTCTACGAGGATGGGGCAATGGGGGCAAGCTGGGAGACAATCCTCTCGCTTGGTGCCCATTCCATCCACTTTGCCCATTGGCCAGGCGAGACGATCTAGCCCAAGGGTCTTGCAGCCCAACTTGACCTTGGTTCATCTGCCTAGCAAAATGGCTCCACCATCAGGCAACAAGCCCAGACAAGCAGCGCATTCCAAACCTCGAAGGGCTGGACTAGGGGTCTGGCCGTCGGGTATGATGTAAGTGCACCAGCGGTGCCCGTCCTGGTTAGAGGTGGATGCGGGCGGCGCTAGGTGTTTCGATTTGGAAAGCCCGGTTGCCTCCGGGCTTTCTTCATCTCCTTGCGCTATCCGTTGCTGTGCTTATGCTCCCTTTTCATCTCCCTCACCTCCCTGGCGATGCCGAGGGCGGATTGGGTGATGCTCGCGACGAGAGCGAGGGCTTGCAGGACTTCGAGGATTGTATCCATAGGCATTGCCTCCGTCTCCGAAGGCGCCGCCCGCACACGGACACCGCTGGTGCATCAGTAATTGTACCTGGGCCAACAAACGCCACCCATGGCCAACCCGCCCCTTACCTGCACAAAAACGTGCCCATCTGCCACCTAGCAGGCGGGCACATCTCATAAAAATATCGTTCCTAACCGACCTCGTCCGACGTCCCAGAATCGTCACCCGGTCGATCAAACCGTCCTCCAAGCGCCAACGCTACTCCCGCTTACGCCAACGCACCCACGCCGCAACAGACACGCCGATCACCGCGCAGCCAACGGAGACAAGCCCGGTGAATCTACCCGCGAGGCAACAGGCAAGAGGCCCGAGACTGCCAACGGGACGCGCAAAAGGGATGGTGCCGCACTTCTCATCTAAATGTAAAGTTATACTCACTTTATTGCATATTGTGGTAACGGCTGGAGTGGTTGACAATGGGACCTGACCACGCGACAAGCTCAAACTGAAACTTAACTATATGCAGAACTAAAGGTTTCCTAATCGTTGTTTCAGAGTGAGGGGCATCGTCAAACAATCCGTCTTAACAGGCTATTCTTGCGGACGTAACAGCGATTTACGGGCGAGATAGGCAACTTTTCCGCCAACGGTAGCCATACGGTTACCTGCAGGTATTCTGCATTAACTTTAAGTTAACCAGAATTAAACCCGTTGAACCCAAAAAATCCCAATCGCAAAATATGCATGTGTTGTTTTGTCCATATTATCCGTTCAAAGGGAGGAGACTGAAAGGGCTATGAGGCACTTCAGACTCGGGGGCGCCAAGAGGGCGTTCCTCAACTTTGGGAAGGCGATGACTGTCGCCGCATCCATCATGGTGGCCATGCCCACGGCGGCCCTCGCCTGCACCCAGATCTACATGGGTCCGCAGACCACCGCTTCTGGCGACACCTTTGTGGGCCGTTCGGAGGACTACTCCGACCGCCACTCCAAGGTGTTTGGCATCAAGCAGCCCCAGACCAACCCCACGTTCAGCTCTTACGAGAACTGGAACGACGGTGACTTTGTCTGGACCTACGAGGGCACCACGTACCGTTACACGTTCGTGCGCGACAGCCCCACCGGCTGGGACAACCACACGGATGCCTACGGCGAGGCGGGCACCAACGAGAAGGGCGTGAGCGTCTCCGCAACCGACACCGGCGACTACAACGACAAGGTCAAGGCCGTTGACCCCACCGGCGCCGACAAGGGCACCAACACCGGCCTGGGCGAGTACAACGCCGCCGACATCGTGCTGAGCTGCGCCTCCACCGCTCGCGAGGGCGTGGAGCTGCTTGGCAAGATCATCGACGAGAAGGGCGCCTACGACTGCAACTCCATCATCATCGCCGACGCCAACGAGACCTGGGACTTCTTCATGGTCTCTGGCACCCAGTGGTGCGCAGTCAACATGACCAAGGCCGCCCCCGACAAGGTCTCGGTCGACCCCAACATGGGCAACCTCAAGTACGACGTCGATCTGAGCGACACCAGCGTGTGCCTGCACTCCGCCAACCTGGAGGAGACTGCCAAGACCGCCGGCAGCGCAACGTACTTTGACGACGGGCAGCTGGACGTGGGCACCTCCTACGGACTGGCCGACCCCGGCGCGGCGCAGTACTCCCGCTACGTGCAGGCTCACCTGTACTTTGGCGACTCGCTGACCGAGGGCACCGCCTACACCCTGGGCAAGGGCTCCGACGGCTGGTCCGGCGTCGCCACGCTGACCGACCCGCAGCTGTTCTTCACCCCCAGCGGCGACAAGATCAGCCTGTTCACCGCGCTTCGCTCCTACGCAACCCGCGGCGAGAACGTCTCTGGCCTCAACTCCAACGAGAACGCCAGCATCTGGCCCGTGGGTAACGACCACACCGTCGAGACCCACATGTTCGACATCCGCTCCGGGCTTGACTCCTCCATCGCCACCGTGCAGTGGGAGGCCCTGAGCCGCGCCGAGTTCAGCGTCGCGCTGCCCAGCTACTCCGCGCTCCTGACCCAGGTCGACACCACGATCTTCCCCGAGGACGACGCGAGCACCTGGAACACGCTCGACTCCACCTACAACGCCAACAACGACTACGAGCAGGATCTTGTCTCGTCCGCCCTCGCCGGCGACGTCGACGGCATGCCGCTCGACTACGTGCTGATGGACATCAACACGCTGGCGTTCCAGAACCGCTCCACCATGGCCTCCGGCACCCGCGCCTACCTGGACGCGCTGCAGAAGGAGATCATCGCCCAGCAGGAGGTCGTGGACGCCAAGATGCAGGCGACCGACGCCTCCGGCCGCACCGACCTGGCCAACAAGGCGTTTGACGTCGTGAGCAAGGCCACCTACGCCAAGCTGCAGACGCTCCTGACCGAGATGCGCGACTTCTACAACAACGGCCAGAAGAACGCAGATGGCTCCACCACCTTCACCCCGAGCGACTACGACGCGACCAACAAGACCCTCAAGGACCCGCTGCAGTACGCGTCCAAGGTCGTCGCGCCCACCATCACCACCCAGCCCGCGAGCGCCAGCTACGTACAGAAGGACGCCGCGGCCGCCCTGTCCGTCGACGCCACCGACCCCGCCGGCACGAGCCTCTCGTACCAGTGGATGAAGTCCACCGACGGCGGCAAGACCTGGAAGAAGGTCGCCACCTCCGACACCTACACCCCCGCCACCACCGACGAGGGAGAGGCGCAGTACAAGGTCGTCGTGACCAACGAGGGAGGCCTCACCGCCGAGTCCCAGGTCGCCACGATCTCGGTCTCCAAGCCCGTCGTCCCGGCCCCTGCGGGCTCCATGTACCGCCTGTACAACCCCAACTCCGGCGAGCACTTCTACACCGCCAGCGCCTACGAGGCGGGCTCGCTCGTGAAGGCCGGCTGGAGGTACGAGGGCATCGGCTGGATGGCGCCCAAGACGTCCGAGACCCCGGTCTACCGCCTGTACAACCCCAACGCGGGCGACCACCACTACACCACCAGCGCGGGCGAGAAGGACTCGCTGGTCAAGGCCGGCTGGAACTACGAGGGCATCGGCTGGTACTCGGACGACGCGCAGACCGTGCCGGTGTACCGCGAGTACAACCCCAACGCCAAGTCCGGCGCGCACAACTTCACGACCAACAAGGACGAGGACACGATGCTCGCCAACGCCGGCTGGAACCAGGAGGGCATCGCCTGGTACGGCGTGAAGCGGTAGCGAGGGTCGCGGCGCAGGCCACGAACCCGAGCGAGGGGAGCCCCCGGGGGGGGGGGGGGGGGGGGGGGGGGGGGGGGGGGGGGGGGGGGGGGGG